>Ga0153917_1000083_pt1 | contig 100805 bp, 105 predicted proteins | sample TSFL001MetaG_FD_104695 | JGI IMG/M metagenome (GOLD analysis project Ga0153917, IMG submission 104695) | Attine ant fungus gardens microbial communities from Florida, USA - TSFL001 MetaG | ecosystem: Host-associated > Fungi > Mycelium > Unclassified | place: USA: Florida, Paynes Creek Historic...
GCGAGGCCGAGCGCGCTGCCGCCTACGACGCCTGGCTCCATCACTACAATCACCACAGACCCCACACCGGCATCAGCGGCCAAACCCCCTCAGAACGCGTTCACAACGTCACAGGGAAGTACACCTAGGGCTCATCTACTCAGAAGAGCAAAGCCTCCGAGGTAGCCGCCAGCCCTAGCCGACCGATCATCGCGGTGGCGCGCGCGACATTGAACGGGAGGTCGAGTACGCCTGCCATCGTCTGTGCGTCTTCGACGATGGCCTCGGCGTCGACGGGGAGCTTGTTGAGATCGAGCCTGGACAGCAGCTTCTTGGTGATCGGGCGTTTCGAGTCCCAGAAAACCAGAGATTCGATCAACGCGGTGCACTCGCGGCTGTTGAGAATTGCAGTAACCACGGCGGCTTCGGTCGCATCCTCAAACGGCAGGAGGTAGCAGGTGTCGTCCAGGACCACGGGCTGCTCGTTGAGAGGGGCCACCAGTCGGAACACCGATTCCTTGTGCAATCCTGATACTGCGACCTTGTAGGGCGCGAAGGTATACGCCCCGTGCCCGAACACCGAGAACCGAGGACGATTGCGGTAGATCGACGACTTGCGCCCGTCGAGAGCCGCAGCGTTGGCCTCGAGGTAGCTCCAGAGCTTTGGCGCTGTGACACGCAGATGCTGCGTATCGGCTCCGAACTCCATCTGAGGGACGATCACCCACTTGCTGAGAGTCCGATGCCGTCCGCGGAAGACGTCCGTGCTCTTCAAGAACGGGAACATGTACTCGGGCTCGAGGTCGAGACTCACCCCCGACTTAGTCGTCGGCCGCGGGCCAGCGACGAGCTCGAAGACGCTTGAAGCGTCATGTTTGAGGCCGGACCGCCACACGTACGGCGACTGGCCATCTGCCTGACTGACAGAAAGGTACTTCTCGACGTCCGACACCAGGAGTGAGTCGACAATTCCGAAACGACCAGAACACTCGGCGTCGGGCTTGAATACGTCCTCGAACGTAGCAACAGTGTAATCGGGCTCGGCAGCCGGGTTGACTTCCACTGTGAACCAACAGGCGTCAACACCAGCATCAAACCAGCGCATGGCGTCAATGCGGTAGATCGCAGCATTGGCGATCGGAAGCGCGATAGTCGACGCGTACTCGACCACGTTGCGGGCGACCTGAGTCTTACATAGCATGCCGAGAACGAATGGCTGCCCGGAGAACTCGCGCAGAGCCTTCAGGATGATGTACTCGCACACATCGAAGTTTGACGAACCAAGCAGTGCGTCAAGACCCTTGACCTTCTTGAAGTTCTCCTTGGGCGGGAGGTTTGCCGAGTCCATGCGCTTGAGCTCGGCCGAAGTGACCCAGGGAGGATTGCCGACGACGAATAGGGGACCGTCCGATACCCAGTCAGCAACCTCAGGAAGCTCCATCTGGAAGACATTCCCGGTGGTGATCCGACCCCACTCCGCAGCCTGCTCCGCATACTCGGGGTTAATCTCAACGCCGACTCGCTCGCTCGCCGGAGCGATTTTTGCAGCAGCCTCGAGGAATGAACCTTGACCGCAGGTCGGCTCATAGACGCGGGCGTTGGCGACCAGCCCAAGAACCTTAAGGCACTGAGTCGCCAGCCCGACCGGGGTTTGAAAATCGCCGAACTCGTTGTTAGGCACGCAGATCCTCAACTTCCGGGAGGATGGTCTTGGCTACCGCAGTGGCGATCGCCCGCTTGTACTGGAGTCGCCATTGGAGCGCGTTGGAGATCGTCAGTACGCCCTGCTGCGGAACATCATCTACGAGGCGTTCGGCGAACTGCCTCCGGCTGATCTCATCGAGCGGGATGTTCTTGTCCTCGAGAAGCGCATCAAGGTCCTCGATCACAGCTTCCGTGCCGCCCGTCTGTTCATCTACACGAGCAATAATCTCGCGGATCGTCTTGGTCAGCGTGTAGTCGCCAGTACGGTCCTTGTCGATGTAGACGACGTTTTCGATGTCGAGATAAGCGGCTCGATTCGTATCGTCATCATGCTTGACGTAGACGATGACGAGGAGGTTGTAGCCAAGACCGTAGATCTTCTGCGTTGCAGCGCGGAACGGCGATGAGGACTGCGGCTGCTTGAGTGACGTGACCTTAAGGTCGAGGTTCAGCGATGGAAAATCGAGACCGCTCGCCGCGTTTCCGACCTTCAGGTCGTAGCGCGCCTGGAGGTGAGCCTTAAACAGAGACTCGACCTTCGTGCCCACGGCCTTGCCGTCGGTCGCACCGTACAGGTCCGGTAAAGGCGTTGCAGCAAGCTCAGTTGCGAACTCCCGCGCGGCTGCGCGGAAGAGATCCAGAGTCAAAGGAGCCAGAGAGGTCTGTCCATCAGGTTCGGCCAGTTCTGTGCTGACTGGGATACCCGGGTCGCCAGTGCTCATGCGGTCGCTCCCGTACTTGGCGCTCACTTCTTACCTCCAGAGGTTAATCCGCTACGGAACTCCACCACGTCGCCGTCGCGCATGATGTAGTCCTTGCCCTCCATGCGGGCCTTGCCCGCCTCGCGGGCCGCCTTCACGGATCCGGCCGCGACCAGGTCGTCGAAGCCGATGACCTCGGCCTTGATGAAGCCACGCTGGAAGTCGGTGTGGATGACGCCGGCCGCCTCGGGCGCCGTGGCACCCTGCTTGATGGTCCAGGCGCGCGTCTCCTTGGGCCCGGCGGTCAGGTAGGACTGCAGGCCCAGGGTCTCGTAGCCGGCCTTGGCCAGCTGCTCCAGACCGGACTCCTCGTAGCCGGCGTCGTGCAGCATCTCCGTCGCCTCGTCCTCGTCCAGCTCCACGAGCTCGGACTCGAACTGCGCGTCGAGGAAGACCGAGGTCGCGGGCGCCACGGAGGCGGCGAGGCGCGACTTGAGGTCCTCGTCCGCGAGCGTCGTATCGTCCAGGTTGAAGACGTAGATGAAGGGCTTGGCCGTGAGCAGCTGCAGCGGCTTGAGCTCCTCCAGGTCCAGCTTGTCGGACTCCACGGCGGAGAAGATGGTGCGGCCGTCCTCGAGCACGGCCAGCGCACGCTGCACGGCGTCGACGTAGTCCTTGGCAACCTTCTTGTTGGAGAGCTCCTTCTGCAGGCGCGGCAGGGCCTTCTCCACGGTCTGCAGATCGGCCAGCACCAGCTCGGTGGTGATGGTCTCGATGTCATCGTCCGGGTCCACCTTGCCGTTGACGTGCACCACGTCCGGGTCGGCGAAGCCGCGGGTGACCTGGCAGATCGCGTCCGCCTCGCGGATGTTCGCCAGGAACTGGTTGCCGAGTCCTTCTCCCTCGGAGGCGCCCTTCACGATGCCGGCGATATCGACGAAAGACACGGTCGCGGGCAGGATCTTCTGCGAACCGAAGAGATCCGCGAGCACCTGCAGGCGGGAGTCCGGCAGCGGGACCACGCCGACGTTGGGCTCGATCGTCGCGAACGGGTAGTTCGCCGCGAGCACCTGCGCACGGGTCAGGGCGTTGAAGAGGGTGGACTTGCCGACGTTGGGCAGACCGACGATTCCGATAGTAAGAGCCACAATCCGCCATTCTACCGGGAGGCCGATGAGCGCCTGCACCGCAGTGTCGGTACCGGATGCGACAGTGGATCCATGACTGGTGTTCTTCTACTCTGGGCCGTCCTCCTGTTGCTGGTCGGCGCCGCGCTGGGCGTCCTGGGCATGCTCGTGTGGGGTCCCCGCCGGGAGGACGGGGCCCTGCGGGCCGCCCTGCACGACGCCGCCTCCGCGCGTGAGGCGGCCGCGGCGGCTTCTGCCCGGGCCGAGGTCCTGGAACGCGGCGTCTCCTCGGAAGAGACCCGCCGAGAGCGCGACGAGGCCGTGCTGCGCGCACTGGGACCTGTAGCCGAGCGGCTGGCCCGCATGCAGCAGTCGGTCTCCGTGCTGGAGCGGGATCGTGTGGACCAGTACTCCCAGCTCAACGAGCAGCTGGAGCGCGCGGCCCGTCTGGACGCCGAGCTGCTCAAGACCACGACGTCCCTGGCCGGTTCGCTGCGGGACGCCGGCCGGCGCGGCGCGTGGGGCGAGGTGCAGCTGCGGCGCGTGGTGGAGGCCGCAGGCATGTTGCGGCACGTGGACTTCTCCGAGCAGGTCACGGCGGGGCCGGGCCGTCCGGACCTGGTCATCTGGCTGCCCGGCGGCAAGTCCGTGGCCGTGGACGCCAAGGTTCCGCTGGCCAAGCTCCTGGAGGCGAACGAGCTCCCGGCCGACGGTTCGCGCGCGGCCCTGCAGGAGCGCGCCCGGCTCATGGGAGAGCACGCCAAGGCCCTGCGGGCCCACGTGGTCGCGCTGGGCGACCGCCGCTATCAGGACTCGCTGCCCGGCTCACCCGAGCTCGTGGTCTGTTTCGTCCCCGCCGAATCCGTGTTGGCGGACGCCCTGGAGGCGGACGGTTCCCTTCTCGACGACGCGTTCGCCCGCGGCGTGGTCCTGGCCTCCCCCGGTACGCTGCTCGCGATCCTCAAGGGCCTCGCGGTGACGTGGCGGCAGGAACTGCTGACGCAGAACGCGCGCGCTCTGTTCGAGGAGGCCAGCGAACTGCATCGCCGCCTCGGCACGCTCTCCGGCCACCTGGACAAGCTGGGTTCGTCCCTGCGCGCCTCGGTGGAGGGCTACAACCGCTTCGTGGGTGCCGTCCAGTCCCGCGTGCTGCCGTCGGTGCGACGCATCGGCGAGATGGACCCCGCCATGGCGAGCAGTGCGTCCGCCCCGTTCGAGGGCAGCGCCACGCTGGAGGTGGCTCCGCGTCCCGTGCCCGCGGAGCTCGAGGACGGCGAACGCCGCTCGGCCTGAGCTCGGCGAATGCCGGCATCAGGTCCAACAGGTCCAATCATGCCCCGGTCAGCGAAGAGACGCCCAGATGAACCAGGACCGCCCTCAGACGCTCGGGAGACATAATGTCCCGCCACGTGACACGCAGGACCCGGTACCCCGCGCGTTCCAATGCCGCCTGACGTCTCCTTTCCGCCCGTCGCACCTCCGCCTCGTCAGGGCCGGCGTATTTGTTTTCCCCATCCACTTCCAGCACCAGCTTTCCCTCCCACATGAAATCCGGGCGGTACCTCTCCCCGTCCACCACGACCTCCCGCTGTTCCATGGGCGCACGGAACCCCAGTTGATGGATGGCCACCCGTGCCAAGGATTCCGCCGCGCTCTCGGCGAGGGGGGAGGCCAGTTGCAGCGCGGCCCGCGCCCTCACCCGCGCGGCATGGGCGGGGAGCTTTTCCACCGCCGAGTCCAGGCACTGCCTTCCCGATGCTCCGCCTCCCAGAGCCCGCCACGCACCGTCCAGGGCGACGACGGCGGCGTCGAGCGGCGTCTTGGCCCCACCGGCCACCCGCACGGAGGCAGACGCCACACCCTCGCATCTCCAATTGCCGCGCTGTTCGACGGACAGCGCTCCGGGCTCTCGGTGACGTTGGACAATGAAGGTCCCAACGCGGCGATCTCCCCGCAGGATCCTGTGCCTGGAGAGCCGCGGCATGTCCGCATGAACGAGCTCGACGCGGCTCGCGTCACTCATGACGGGCAGGCCCCTCAGCACCAGTGCCGAGGCACCGCCGAAGACGGCATCGGGCTCGTGGTGGTGCCACAAGTGGAGAATCGCCAGGCCCCGGTCCCACGGGCGGACGCGGTCCCACTCGGAGGCCTCGAAGTACAAGCCGGGAAAGGCCCTCAGCGCGGTGCCGGCTCGTTGCCTCCTCCACCACGCCTTGCCCGGATCGCAGTGCAACGGCACACGGCTGGGAAGCGGCCACGCGACCGTCGCGGAAGTCGTCATGTCACGAGCATGGCCCCGGGGACGCCCGTCGGGACCGCGGCAACGATCAGCTGTGGAAAGGCACCCGGGAACGCGCCCCTGTGGGGGACCCGGCCCATGCAGCGAGCGCCACCGTCACACGCAAGAAAATCGAGTCGTGGGGGACGAACCGAGTTACTGGCAACTCGATCCGTCCCCCACGACTCGAAAAAGTGGATCGTGTCGTGAGCACCTCGAAAATCGGCTCACGCGGACGCTCAGCGCGTGGGCCGAGCCCCTCGCCCACCCAGGCCACGCGAGGTATCGCCACCCTCCTTGAGCTTGGCCCGCAGCTCCTTGGGCAAGGAGAAGAGGATGTCCTCCTCGGCCGTCGTCACCTCGGAGACGTCGCCGTAGCCATACTCGGCCAGCAATTGGAGCACCTCGCGCACCAGGACCTCCGGGACCGAGGCGCCGGAGGTCACGCCCACCGTGGCGACGCCCTCGAACCACGACTCGTCCACCTGGCGCGCGAAGTCCACGCGTTCGGCCTTCTTGGCGCCGTACTCGAGGGCGACCTCGACAAGGCGCACGGAGTTGGAGGAGTTGGAGGAACCGACCACGATCACCAGCTCGGCCTGCGGTGCGATCTCCTTGATGGCCGCCTGACGGTTGGTCGTCGCGTAGCAGATGTCGTCGCTCGGCGGGTCCTGGAGCTCGGGGAAGCGCTCGCGCAGGATCCCCACGATCTCCATCGTCTCGTCCACGGACAGCGTGGTCTGCGAGAGCCAGGTGACGTTGCCGGGGTCCGGCACCTCGACGGTGCGGGCCTCCTCCGGATTGTTCACGATGGTTGTGACCTCCGGCGCCTCGCCGTACGTGCCCTCGACCTCCTCGTGGCCCTCGTGCCCGATCAACAGGATCTGGCGGCCGGCCCGCGCGAAGCGCACGGCCTCGCGGTGGACCTTGGTGACGAGCGGGCAGGTCGCGTCGATGGTGCGCAGCTCCCGCTCCGCGGCGGCGTTCACCACGGCGGGCGAGACGCCGTGGGCGGAGAACACCACGAGCTCGCCGCTGGGCACCTCGTCGGTGTCGTCCACGAAGATCGCGCCCTGCGCCTCCAGCGTCTCCACGACGTGGCGGTTGTGGACGATCTGCTTGCGCACGTACACGGGAGCGCCGTAATGCTCCAGCGCCTTCTCAACCGCGATGACAGCGCGGTCCACGCCCGCGCAGTAACCGCGAGGGGCAGCGAGCAGGACGCGCTTGTCTCCGCTCACGGGGGCGGCCGCCTCGATCTCGTGCCGGCCGCGGCGCTGCCTGGGCACCTCGGGAAGGCCAAGGGACACGGAGACAGCGGCGGAAGACATGCCTAGAAGTCTAGCGAGCGGCGCCGGGCGCGGGTGCCGCCGATGATCATCATCACGATTCCCAGGATCAGCACCACCACGCCAGTCCACGCCACCGGGGTCGACGTTGAACGCACCAGCTCACCGACGGATCCGGCCGCCGCGGCGAGGATCGGGTTCGGAGCGGCTCCGCCCAGCCCGGCCACGACGCCCGCGCCCCAGATCCCCACGAGGCCGGCCGCCCCGGCGACGAAACCGGCGGCGAGCACCGCAACCGCGCGGCGTCGGGCAGCCAGGAGCGCCAGCAGGGCCAGGACCGCGGCGGCCACGCCGTACCAGAACCAGTGCTCGGACTGCACGGTCACGAGTTTCATGAGCGGCACGCTCAGGGCCGCCAGCGGGGAGATGTCGCCGATGGTCTGGTCCAGCCGCCACGGAACGGTCTTGGCCGGGGAGACCTCGATCCCCAGGGAGGAGATGGCATCCGTGACGTGGCCGGCCACCACCGTGGCGACCGGATCGAGCACCACCTCGACGCGACCGGCCGATCCGCCCTCCTCCCGCACCCGCTGCACGTAGAGCTGCCGGGAGGCGTCCAGGGAGTCCAGCCAGGCCTGCCGCATGGACGGATCGTCCAGCACCGCGTCCGAGGCCCGCTGGACAGTCTTCTCCACCGCCGTCGCAAGCTTCTCGGGGATCACGCCGTCCGGCAGCCGCTCCACGAGCTGCGCCTTGACGCGCGTGGCCACCATGGAGCGCACGCCGTCGTCGTCGATCAGGCCGCCCAGGGTCTGCTGGATGGTGGTGGGCTCGGTCAGTGCCTTGTCGGCCACCGAACCACCCCAGGCAGAGGCCCCGGCGATCGCGGCGAGGGCCGCCAGGAGGACGGCCAGGACGTTACGCATGCGCGCTCCTCCCCCGCACGCGGTGCGGGCCTCCCCGCGAGGGACGCGGGTTTGAGTTGTCAGGGGCACCTAGTCTACTGGGGGAAGGATGTCGGACGACGGCGTCCGCGCCCACCCGGACGCCCAAGGGAAGGAACCCCAGGATGACCGAGCAGAACGCTCCGGCCCCCACCGCAGGGGCCACGAGCGCGGAGAACCCCTGGCCCCTGAGCCGGCTCGCGGAGAACCTGAAGGCCCACATCGAGCGCGCCCCCACCACGTGGATCGAGGGGCAGCTCATCGAGGTCAACGTGCGCAACTCGCATGCTTTCCTCACCATGCGGGACCTGGAGGTGGAGTATTCGCTCCCCGTCACCGTGTGGTCCAGCGTGCTGCGCACCCTCGAGACGCGCCCCGAGGTGGGCTCCCGCGTGGTGGCGCAGGTGAAACCGAGCTTCTTCCTCAAGACCGGGCGCCTGTCCATGAACGCGAGCGACCTTCGCCCGGTCGGCCTGGGCGACCTCCTGGCGCGGCTGGAGCGCCTGCGCCGAGAGCTCGCGGAGGAGGGACTGTTCGACGCCGCCCGCAAGCGCCCGCTGCCGTTCCTCCCCCACCGGATCGGCCTCATCACGGGTGCGAATTCCGATGCGGAGAAGGACGTGCGGCGCAACGCGGCCCTGCGCTGGCCCGCCGTGGAGTTCGAGGTGCGGCACGCCGCCGTGCAGGGGCCCCGTTCGGTCGGCGAGGTGATCGCGGCGTTGCAGGAGCTGGACTCGGATCCCGAGGTGGACGTCATCGTCATCGCCCGCGGCGGGGGCGCGCTGGAGGACCTGCTCGGCTTCAGCGACGAGCGTCTGGTACGCGCCGTGGCCGCGGCCTCCACCCCCGTCGTCAGCGCGATCGGTCACGAGGCCGACCGCCCCCTGCTGGACGATGTGGCGGACCTGCGCGCCTCCACCCCCACGGACGCCGCCAAGCGCGTGGTTCCGGACGTGCAGGTGGAGCTGCAGGTCATGGCGGAGGGCCGGGCCAGGCTCACGAGGGCCGTCGAAGCCCTGCTCACGCGCTCCGAACGCGAAGTGGCGCAACTGCGCTCCCGCCCCGTGCTGGCCGAACCCTCCGGCATGGTCACGGTCCGCGCAGAAGACGTGGCCCGGCTGCGGGAGCGCGCCTACGTCTCCCTCTCCCACCGAGTCGAGCGCGCGGGAGACGAGGTGCGCCACCTGGCCGCCCGCGTGCGCTCGCTCTCCCCCCAATCCACGCTGGATCGCGGTTACGCCGTCCTCCAGCTCGGCGGCGGCGACGTGCTCCGTGACCCCGCCGCCGCTCCCGACGGCACGCCGCTCAGCGCCCGCGTGGCCGGCGGACGCCTCAACCTGACCTCCCGCGGCCCCGCCGCCCCCACCGAAAGCGAAGTGAACGCATGAGCACCGCACCGGACCTGGAATCCCTGAGCTACGAGGCGGCCCGCGCCGAATTGATCGAGGTGGTCCAGCGCCTCGAGGCCGGCGGCGCCAGCCTCGAGGAGTCGCTGGCCCTCTGGGAACGCGGGGAGGCGCTGGCCCAACGCTGCGAGCGCTGGCTCTCCGGCGCCCGCGAGCGCCTTGCCGCCGCCCGGGCCACGCCCGACGACGACGGCGCGCCGGCCGTCTGAACCGCTCCCCGCGTCGTCGGGCACGGCGCCCGACGGCGCGGGGGCCCGACGGCGCAGCGCGGGGCGGCCGGGCGACGCCGGGCCGCTATCCCTGCGCCGCCAGCCGGTGCTGCTCCGCCGCGACGTCGAAGTCGGCCGCGGGCCACTGCGGGTCGATATCCTCCAGCGCCTGAGTCAGCAGCGACTGCACGGCCAGGCGGGCGTACCACTTGCGGTCGGCCGGCACCACGAACCACGGGGCCGCGTCGGTACTGGTCCGGTCCATGGCGATCCGGTAGGCGTCCTGGTACTCGTCCCAGTACGCCCTGTCGTCCACGTCGCCGGGGTTGTACTTCCAGTACTTGTCCGGCCGCTGAAGGCGGGCGGCCAGCCGCCTCCCCTGCTCGGCCCGGGAGAGGTGCAGGAACACCTTCACGAGGGTGGTGCCTCCGGCCACGAGCTCGCGTTCGAAGTCCACGATCTTCTCGTAGCGCGCCTCCACCTCCTCGAGCGGCGAGAGGCCGCGCACGCGGTGGACCAGCACGTCCTCGTAATGCGAGCGGTCGAACACGCCGATCTGGCCGGGGCCGGGCAGTTCTCGACGCACGCGCCACAGGAAATCGTGACGCTTCTCCGCCCTGGTGGGCGCCTTGAAGGCGTGCAGGTGCACGGCCTGCGGGTCCACGGAACCCACCACGTGGCGCACGATCCCGCCCTTGCCCGCCGTGTCCATGGCCTGCAGGATCAGCAACACATTGCGCGTGTCGCCCGCCGTGGCCGACGCGGTGAGCCGCTCCTGCAGCTCATCGAGTGCGGCCTCGGCCCCGGCGAGCGCCAGGGCGCCGGCCGTCTTGCCCCCGTCGAAGCCCGGCGTGTCGTTGCTCGTGGACTCGTCGAGCGGCGAGCCGATCTCCCAGCGCAGTGCCGACGCCGCGTCCGGCAGGGCCGGCCCCACGCCGCGCTTGTCCTTCTTCCCCACGGTGCCTCCTTCGGCTCATGGCCTCCATGTCACCGGCCGGGCGGCTCCGCGGCCGGACACCCTCATGCGCGTTCGCGCACGCCCTCCAGGTACTCCGCGATGCGAGCGATCGCGTCCTCCAGCATTTTCACGTCCGGCAGCGTCACGAGCCGGAAGTGGTCGGGACGGATCCAGTTGAAACCCGTGCCCTGGGTGACGAGGATCTTCTGCTGCTTGAGCAAGTCCAGCGCGAAGCGCTCGTCGTTCTCGATGGGATAGACCTCGGGATCCAGCTTGGGGAAGAGGTACAGGGCTCCGTAGCCCTGTTGCACGCTCACGCCGGGGATCTCGTTGAGCATGCGGTGCGCCAGGTTGCGCTGGGCCAGCAGCCGACCGCCCGGCAGGATCAGGTCGTTAATGGACTGGTAGCCGCCCAGCGCGGTCTGGATGGCGTGCTGGCCGGGCACGTTGGCGCACAATCGCATGTTGGTGAGGAGGTTCAGGCCCTCAATGTAGTCCGTGGCCAGGTGCTTGGGACCGGAGATCGCCATCCAGCCGGCGCGGTAGCCGCACACGCGGTAGGCCTTGGACAGGCCGGAGAACGTCAGGGTCAACACGTCGTCGGACAACGAGGCCATGTTGACGGCCTCGACCCCGTCGTAGGTGATCTTCTCGTAGATCTCGTCGGCGAAGACCACGAGGCCGTGGCGACGGGCCAGCTCCAGGATCCCCTCCAGCACCGGCTTGGGGTACACGGCGCCCGTGGGGTTGTTGGGGTTGATGACCACGATGCCCTTGGTCCGGGGCGTGATCTTCGCGGCCATGTCCTCCAGGTCGGGCATCCACCCCTCCTCCTCGACGCAGAGGTAGTGCACGGCCCGGCCGCCGGCGAGGGAGGTGGAGGCCGTCCAGAGCGGGTAGTCCGGCGCGGGCACGAGCACCTCGTCGCCGTCGTCCAGGAGGGCGTTGAGACTGAGCGAGATGAGCTCGGAGACGCCGTTGCCGAGGTAGATGTCGTCCACGCTGATGGTCTGGATCCCGCGCGTCTGGTAGTACTGCGAGACGGCGGTCCTGGCGGAGAGGATGCCGCGCGAATCGGAGTAGCCCTGCGCCTGCGGCAGGTTCCTGATCATGTCCACGAGGATGGAGTCCGGCGCCTCGAAGCCGAAGGGGGCCGGGTTGCCGATGTTCAGCTTGAGGATGCGGTGCCCCGCTGCCTCCATGCGCTGTGCCTCCTCCAACACCGGACCACGGATGTCGTAGAGGACGTTCTGGAGCTTGGAGGACTGCTTGAATTCGGGCACGGGTTCATCTTGTCATCGCGCGCCCGCCGGGGGCACACATGACGGCGGCCAATTGTTCACCCGGAGGTGAGCCTGATCACAGGCGAGGTCACGACCCGGTGGAGCCCTGCGGCGTCGCCGGGAGGGTGGCGCCGCCGTCCAGCACCCCGTTCCGCACGAGCCACAGGCGCAGGTCCGCCTCGTCGAGACCGCCCGCGGCGTCGAGGCGCAGGAGCTGTCCCCATTCGTCGCCCTTGGCCACGGCCGAGACCTTGCCGAGCACCTCGAGGGCGTCCTTGCCCACGCGATCGGCGGAGATGACCCCCACGAGCGGATCGGCGATCCCTGCGGCGGCGGGAAGCTTGAGTTCCACGAGTCCGCGGTCACTCAGGCGTGGATCCCCGGCCCTGGCGATGGCCAGCTCGCTCCGCCCGGCGACCAGTTGCGCCACCGCCTCGTCCGTGCCGGGCTCGTTCACGATCTTCCTGGGCGTGCACGCGGCAGCCTTCTGCCACGACACGCCCCACGCCGACCACCACTGCTGCGCCACGGCGAGCGAGGCCGTGGCGCACAAGCCGCCCGGCGTCTTGCCCTGCCCCAGGCCGTGCAGGCCGGAGATCGACGAGGTCGTGACCAGGATGTCGGTGCGCTCGGTGCGCGCCGCGGTGCCGACGGCCAGGCCCTCCGGCAAGGCGTCGGTGATGCGCTGGGTGGCCTGGGTGCCGTCCGCGGGGGCGGATGGTGCCGTGGTGCCCGACGGCGTCGGCCCGCCTGTCGCCGCGGTCGCCGCCCCGGCCGGGGTCAGGACCGGCAGCCAGTCTGCGGCCCCGCCGATGACCACGTCCGCGGTGTGTTCGGTAAGGGAGGCCACCGCCTCCTTCGAGTCCACGCCCTTGGCGTCCACGAGGCGGGCGTCGAAGTCCGAGGCGCCCAGCGCCGCGACCGCCACGCGCGAGAGCAGGGAGGCCTCCTCGTCCCCCGCGAGCGCGGAGACGTGCACGGTCCGCACGGTGACGTCGGGGACGTCGGAGGGCGTGGGGGCGGGCGTGGAGGAGGTGCACCCGCTCAGCAGCAGACCGAGGGCGACCAGCGGAACGGCACGAAGAGTGGAGGGACGCACCGGGCCAGCCTATCGGCCCGGCCCCTCCTCCCCCGTCCCGTACGCGGCGCAGGCCACGCGGCTCGCGACGGCATGATCAAATGTGCTCATGACCCTTTCCCAGGACCCGACCGGCCTCGACGCCTTGGATCGCGCCATCGTCAACGCGCTCGTGGCCGACGCCCGCATCTCCAACGCGGCGCTGGCGGAGACCGTGGGCGTGGCCCCGTCCACCGCCCTCGTCCGCACGAGGTCCCTCGTGGAACGGGGGGTCATCGAGGGATACCACGCCGCCGTGTCCCTGGCCGCCGTGGGGCGACCGGTCCGCGCGCTCATCGCCGTCAAGCTGCGCGCGCACGACCGCGAGGAGATCGATCGCTTCATGCGCTCGGTCCCCGGGCTGCCGGACGTGGTGGAAATGTTCCACGTCTCCGGCGGCACGGACTACCTGCTGCACATCGCGGTGGCCTCCACGGACGCGTTGCGCACTTGGGTCTTGGACAACCTGGCCACGGACGCGTCGGTCGCCCACACCGAGACCACCCTCATCTTCGGCCACCACCCGGGCACCACGGCCGGCCCCCTCTTCCCTCCCACCCCGGAGGGCTGAAGCCTCGGGGAACGAAGGACTCAACGAAGGGGAAGGGCCCCGGAATCCGTGGATTCCGGGGCCCTTCCCCAAGGGTTGCTCGCTCAGGCGCGGCGGCGCTGCAACACCGCGTCGAGGTTGAGGCGCTCGGCGCGCTCGGCGGCGACGCGCTGGGCCTCAGCCTTGCGAATGCTGGAGATCGTGGGCGTGGGCTCCTGCGCCGGCTCCGGCATGGCCTCCGGCGTGGGCCGCGTAGCCGGCGTCGCGCCGACGTAGCTGGGGGCGGGCAACTCCCGGGGTTCCCACGTCGAGGACACCGGAGCGGCGGGCCCGGCCGCGTCGCCCGCGGCGGGTTCGATGCCGTCCTCCGCGTCGACGTTCTCCGCGTCGGTGTCCTGCACCGTCGCGGCGTCGGCGGCGACCTGGGCCTGGATCGTGGCCTCGGGACGGGGATCCACGGTCTCGTCCGCCGGTGCGTCGGCCAACATGTCGAAGGGCACGTCCTCGACGACGGGCTTGGCCTCGCGTTCCTTCTGGTCGACGGCAGACGCCTCGGCGGAGGCGGCGACCTCGGCGGCGTCGAGCGCGGTCTCGGAGGCGTCCGCCTCGGCCACTGAACGAGCGGCGTCGCGCTCGGCGGCGTCCCGGGCGGCGGATTCCACGAGGGCCGCGGGAACGGACTGCGCGGCCAGCTTCCAGGCCCGGCGGCGGCGATCCCGCACGGCCGCGCCGCGCAGGCCGACGACGCAGAGCACCACGAGGGCCAGGCACAGCGCGGGGGTCCACCAGCTCAGGGACGTGAAGGCCGCCACGGCCACCGTCACGGGGATCGCCACGAGCGAGAGCACACCAAGCAGGACCAGCGACAGCCGTCCCCAGCGCACGGTGAACGTCCCTGACGGGGTCGACATGAGAGGCCTCCTGAGGCGATGTGGTCGTGCTGCGACAGCTCACACGGTATCGGCAGCCGGCGCGGCGACACGTCACATCGGCTGGCGTGTCCGGTGCTTTGTCCCCGGGACTGCCAAAATGACGGCATGTCGCAGCTCCCTCAGGACCTCCCCGTCGACGCCGCCGTGCTCGAGGCCAAGCGAGCGCTCCGCACGCGCATGCGCGCCCGGCGGCATGCGCGCCCGGCCGGGGCCGTGGCGGCGGAGCGAGAGGGCTGGACGGCCGGCGCCGCGGCCGTGACGGCGCTCGCGCCCGGCGCCCGCTGCGTGGCCTCCTACCTCCCCGCACCAGGAGAGCCCGATCCCCTGGGCGCGATGCACGCGTGGCACGGCGCCGGCATGCGGGTCATGGTGCCGGTCTCCGGCTCGCGGCGCAGCCTCCGCTGGGTCGTGTGGACGCCGGACACCCCGGTCCGCACGGGGACGCTCGTCCCGGTGCCGGAGCCCGTCGATGCGCCGCCCGCGGATCCGGCCGAGATCGACCTCGTCGTGGTGCCGGCGCTAGCCGTCGCCGCGGACGGGCGGCGGTTGGGGCAGGGGGGCGGCTACTACGACACCTTCCTGGCGCGGCGCGCCGTCCCCACCGTGGCCTGCATCCGCGACGAGGAGCTGCTCGAGGCGGTGCCGTGGGACGCGTGGGACGCGGTGCTGCACGCCGCCTGGACGCCGAAGGGCGTGGAGCCGCTCCCGCGCACGTGACCCCCGTCGCCGCGCCGGACGGGGACGCCGACTACCATGTCCTAGCGAAGGAAGAGCTTTGGCGCGGGTCCGACCCGCCCGCCACGAAGGGAAGAGCATGCCCACCTACGAGTACGTCTGCAAGGACTGCGGAGCCCGCCTCGACGTCTTTCAGGACTTCTCCGAAGCGTCCCTCACCGTCTGCCCCGAGTGCCAGGGCACGCTGCGCAAGAAGTTCGGGACCGTGGGCGTGACCTTCAAGGGCTCCGGTTTCTACCGCACCGACTCGCGTTCCACCCCGGCCTCGTCGGGGGCTTCCTCCTCCTGAGTCGGCGGCGCCGACGCGCCGCTCCCCCAGCGTCCCCCACACGGCCCGTTCGTCCACAGAACGGGCCGTGCTCGCTGTCCGGGCACCCCCGTCGGGCGCACGCTGGAGGCATGAACCGCGTTCGCCGCCCCGCAGCCACCACCGCGCCGCGTCCGCGGCTGACGCCGGGTGAGGTGTGGGCACGGCACCGCCGTTGGATCGCGGCCCTGGCCCTGGGGCTGGCCGTCTTCGCCGGCTTGCGCGCCGTGGCGCCGGAGGACGCCGGGCTCGTGGACGTCTGGGCGCCCACCCATGACCTGGCCGCCGGCCACGTCCTCGTTGCGGGGGACCTGGCTCCCGTCCGGCTCGGGGCGGCGGGCGCGGCGGACGCGAAGGAGGCACCGGGGGACGCCGACGGTGCGGGGTCGCCGCCTCATCCCGTGGGCCCGGAGGCCGTGGGTCGGGTGGTCGCCGTTCCGTGGCCGGCGGGGGTGCCGCTGCACAGTGGCGCCCTGGCCGGTTCGGAGCTGTTGCGGGGGCTGCCCTCCGGCGAGGTCGCCGTCCCGCTGAGTTGGGAGGACGGGGCGGCGGCGCGGCTAGTGCACACCGGCGACCTGGTGGATGTGGTCGTCTCCGCCCCGGGCGACGGGGACGAACCGCGCTCCAGCGTGGTGGTCACGGATGCTCGCGTGGTGTGGTGCCAATCCGCCGCGAGCGAGGGCGGGGACGGCTGGCTCGATTCCTCGCGGGACGCGCCGGGTGGGGCCACCGTGGTGCTGGCCGTGCCCCGTGCCAGGGCGGCCGGGCTGTCCTCCGCGCCGCAACGCGGCGCCGTGAGCCTCGTGGTGACGGGGTGAGCGTTCAGCCCCAGTGGGGCGGGCGCTGCTCCCTGAACCAGGCGGCGCGGGACCTCTCCTCCTCGCGCTCGGTGGGATCGCCCCACGCCGCGGCGGGCCCCGCCTCCGGCGAGCCCGCGGCCCGCTCGACGACGATCCGTCCCGTTTCCGGGGCCGGCCGTCCCGCCTCCCACTCCGGCACCACGCCGTGCGCACCCAGGTCCTGCAGGCGCGCCGGCGGCCGCACCACGCCCCGGCGCGCGCGCGGGCTCATTCCGCGTCCCTCAGCTGCGTCACATCGGGGTATCGCGGGGCCGGCACCGGCGCGGGGACCTCCGGGGCGGCGGGCGCCTCCGCGGCCGGCGCGGCCTCCTCCGCCGTGGCGTCGTGACGCCCGCGCGGGGTCTGCAGGCCCAGCGACCCTGCGATGTTGCGCGCCACCGAGGCCGGGTCGGAGAACACGTCGATGGTCCACACCTGCACGGGGTTCCATCCGCGGCGGTGCAGTTCGGTCGGCGTGATGCGGGAGCGGGTACGCACGGTCGCGGCGGCATAGTCGTCGCCGGCGTCGCTGACGACCGCCACGGGCCTGGCCTGGCTCCCCTCCGGCGGGAAGACCGCGAGGTCAACGCCCACGGCCGGCGACGCCACCACGGAGAGCCCCCACACGCGCAGGCGCTCGGCCAGGTCCGCCATGAGCGGGTCGGTCAGCCCCGCCGTCGCCGCGGCGGAGGCCGGTGCCTCCAGCGCTCGCATGGCCCGCACCAGCAGGGCGGAGCCGTTGCGCAGGCGCTCGGCGTCCAGCTCCGCCGCCGTGAGGGCGGAGACGATGCGGATCCACTCGCGCCCGGCCAGCAGCGCGGCGGCGACGGCACGGGCGCCCGCGGGGGTGGCCAGCGGTCCGAAGTCGTGCACGGGACGCCCGTGCGGCGTGCGCCCGTAGCCCAGCGTGAAGATCACGGCGTCGCGCCGCAGCCCCTGGAGCCGTTCGGCGCTCGTGACAACGAAGGGCTCGTGATGACGGGAGAAAGCGGAGGCGACGTCCGGGCGGGCGGGCAACGCGGCGCCGATGGCCCTGGCCACCTCCCGCGCGTGGGAGGCGTTTGCTGCCACGACGGCGAGCGAACGCTCGGGGTGCTCGGAGAGCTGGGCGAACACGAGTTCCACGACGGCGGAGACCTCCGCTGGCGTCGTGTCCACCGCCGACTGGCCGGGAGCCGCGCTCGCCTGTGGCACGTGGATCACGGCGGCGCGCATCTCCCCGGCGCCTGCGTCCTCGTGCGGAGCCGATTCACGGTGCGCGCGCGGGTCCAGGTGCGCGCTGAGGGCGCCGTCGTAGTGCTCCGCCACGGCGCCGACGAGCCGGTGGTCCACGGCGCGGTGCACGCGCGTCAACGCGCGGCGCGGGGTCACGCGGCCCAGGGCCTCGAAGGCGCTCAGGGGCACGGCCCTGGCCTGGGACGCCTCGCCCGGATCCACCGTGACGCTCAGGGGCCGCGGGGCGCCCGTGCCCGGGTCGCCGATCGCGATGACCTGGTCCGAGCGTCCCACCGCGCCCAGGGCGGAGACGAGCGAGAGCGATTCGGCGTCCAGCAGGATGGTCGCGTCGAAACGGCTCCAACGGGGCAGGGCCGAGGGCAGGTACAACGGGGCGCCGATCCAGATGGGCACCAGCGCACCCGTGAGATCGGGCGAGATCGCGGCGAGCTGCGCCACCGTGGGGTCGCCGATCTTCAGCAGGGCGCGCAGGTCCCGCGCCGCCACGCGATGGTCGGCGAGGCCGCCGCGCCAGCGCTCGGCCAGGCGGTACTTGACGAGCTCGGCGCCCATGGCGACGTGCTTGGCGTCAGCCCTGGCGAACTCCCGCTGCGTGCGTCCCAAGGCTCGGCCGTCCTGCAGGGCCAGGTAGTCGTCGCCGGAGACCATGGCCTCCAGCACCGACTGCCACCAGGCCTGGTCCAGCTCGCTCGTGATGAGTTCGCGCAGCACGGAACGGCGTTCGAAGTCGTCGAGCAACTCGCCCAGGCCCTGCTCGCGCAGCTCCTGCAGCAGCAGAGCGCGCTCGGGCAGCGGCTCCAGGTCGGCCTCCGTCTCGCCGAGGCGCTGCAGCGTGGACTGCAGCTCCGCCAGGGGCAGGCGCCGCAACGCTGTGCCGTCCTCGCCCGGCTCCGGCAGCACCCCCTCGAGGCGCTCCAGCCTGGCCACGACCTCGCGGTAGGTGGCCAGGACCTGCTCCAGTCCGGAGGGCACCGTGGGGTAGCGCCGGTCGGTGGCGAGCACCTCCCAGGCCTTGCGCTGGGCCTGCACCTGCGTCAGAGCGGTGTGCAAGTCCTCGATGTGCACGCCGGGGCGCACGTACTCCTTGGCCACGCGACGCAGGCGCGAGCGGGTCATGGAACTCATCTCGATGCCGCGGTCCTTGCGCCACTGCGGCGACGCGGTCGCCGCGATGAGGTCGTCCACCGCCTTGTCGAAGATGTCGGGCTCGAACTGGTCGAGGCTGTGGCGCACGTCCACGAGCAGGCGCAGCGTCTTGCCCCACTGGTCAAAGGTGCGCACGGGCTTGATGCGCGTGGCCTTGGCCGTGGCCTCCAGCTTGGCGCGCAGCGGCGGAACCTCGTCCGCGAGGGTGCGCACCAGCTCCAGGGCGCGCTCCGCCTCGCCGCGGTGACGCAGGCGCGCTCCGTACCAGGGGCTCCGGCGCGTGGCCTCGTCGAAGGCGCCCAGCTCCGCGGCACGCAGGAGCCGCTCGGCGACCGGCGCGCGGTCCGGCATGGCGTCCAGCACGGAGCGCTTGAGCCGCACGGTCGTGGACGGGGCGGGCACGCGGGAGGTCACGCGGGCCAGCTCCTGCATGGCCTGCAGCGGCGAGGCGTTCCAGCGCGGGCGCACCGAGCGCAGCGAGCGCACGTGCTCCATGAGGGAGAGCCGGCGATCGCGCAGGAGGGCCTCGTTGCCGCCCGGATGCGGCTCGGTGGCCCGTTCGTTGCGCACCACGGCGCCGACGAGGCGCCGGCGCAGCTCCTCGGCGTCCACGTCGCGGCGCAGCGGGAGCGCCAACGACTCGAGCCCCACGGAGCCCAACGCACCGATGAAGTCCGCGACCGATTGCTCGCGCTCGGCGACGACCAGGACGCGCTTGCCGCGCGCGGCCAGGCGCACGGCGGCGTTGACGGCGAAGGTGGTCCCCCCCGTTCCCGGCGGGGCGGAGAGCGTGAGGGAGCGCCCGCGGTCCACGAGATCGAGCGCGGCGTAGGACTCCTCGTCCGCCTCCAGCACCAGCGTCTCGTCCGCGGGATCGCGTTCGTCCGAGGACGGCGTCGTGACGTCGTCGCGCAGGGTTTCCGGCGCGGGGGCGGTCGGCGTTTCCTGCCCGACGGCGTCCGGCCCCTTCCCCGCCTCCGCGGGCTCCGTGCCCGCCTCCGGAGCCGCGGCGTCGTCGGGATCCTGGCCGCGCAGACGCCTGTGCGGGCGCACCGTGGCGTCGCCCACCTTCTCCATGAGCGCGGAGACGACGGGGTGCGCGGCCGAGACCACGGCGGGATCGGCGGGGTCCGCCACGTCGGCGAAGGTGGAGACGACGAGGCGGTCGGCCACGACGAGACCGGGCACGTCGCGCAGCATCTCGCGGAGCAGCTGCAGCGGGGCGGAGGGGTCGAAGCGGGCGGTCGCGTAGGCGGCGTCGGCGAGCGCCGCCGCGTCGATCTTCAGGCCAAAGGCGTGCCGAAGGTGGCGCAGCAGGGCCGGGTTCGGCGTGCTGCGCTCGGCGATCTGGATCTCCTCGTCGTCCAGGCCGTCGCGGCGCTGGAGCGAGACGTGGCCAAGCATGACGGGAGCGGAGTAGAAATCGTTGCCGCCCTGGCGCAGCGTGCGCCAGGTGACGAGGCCGGAAGCCAGGTAGCCCACCTCGATGCCCCGCTGGGCCGCGACGTCCTCGATGCGGGCGGCGATGGCGCGCGCGGTGCGGCGGGCCTGCGTGTACTGCACGGGATCGCGCAGCAGGGTACCGAGGCGCGTGCGTCGCCCGGCCTGCAGCTGGGCCAGGCCGGAGGGGTGCGCGTGGGTCAGCTCGACGCTGTTGCGATCGGACGGGACGAAGTGCAGCAAGGTGTCCCCACCGCCACCGGACCCCAGGGACTGCAACCACGCGCCGAAGCGGGCATCCTGGCTGGGCTGTTCGCTCACTGAAGTCCTCGTCCTCCCCGGCCCGTCGATCGAGCGGGCCACCCCTTTACGGTAGTTCACGCGCCCGCGCGGGCCCGGCACCCGGGGCCGCCACACGCCGTCTGGCACGGGAAAGGCCCCGTTCCCCCGCCGCCAGGGCGAGGGAACGGGGCCCTTCAGCCGGTCACTCCCACTCGATGGTTCCCGGCGGCTTGCTGGTCACGTCCAGCACCACGCGATTGATCCCGTCCACCTCGTTGGTGATGCGGTTGGAGATCTTGGAGAGCAGATCGTAGGGCAGGCGCGACCAGTCCGCCGTCATGGCGTCCTCGGAGGAGACGGGACGCAGCACCACGGGGTGGCCGTAGGTGCGGCCGTCACCCTGGACGCCCACCGAGCGCACGTCGGCGAGCAGCACCACGGGCATCTGCCAGACCTCGCGGTCCAGGCCGGCGGCGGTCAGCTCGGCGCGGGCGATCGCGTCGGCCTTGCGCAGCAGCTCGAGGCGCTCACGCGTGACCTCGCCGATGATGCGGATGCCGAGGCCGGGGCCCGGGAAGGGCTGGCGGTGCACGATCTCGTCCGGCAGGCCCAGCTCGGTGCCCACGGCGCGGACCTCGTCCTTGAAGAGCGCGCGCAGCGGCTCCACGAGCTCGAACTCGATGTCCTCCGGCAGGCCGCCCACGTTGTGGTGGCTCTTGATGTTGGCCGTGCCCTCGCCGCCGCCGGACTCCACCACATCCGGGTAGAGCGTGCCCTGGACCAGGAACGCGACGTCCTCGCCCTCGGACTCGGCGATGATCTGGGCCTGGGCGCGCTCGAAGGTGCGGATGAACTGCTCGCCGATGATCTTGCGCTTGGTCTCCGGGTCGGTGACACCGGCCAGTTTCTCGAGGAAGGCCTCGGAGGCGTCCACGACCATGAGCTTGGCGCCGCCCGTGGAGGCGCCGAAGGCCTTCTCGATCTCCGCGGACTCGTCCTGGCGCATGAGGCCGTGGTCCACGTAGACGCACGTGAGCTGCTCGCCGATGGCGCGCTGCACCAGGGCGGCTGCCACGGCGGAATCAACGCCGCCGGAGAGCGCGCAGATGGCGCGCTTGGAGCCCACCTGCTCGCGAATGCGGGCCACCTGCTCCTCGACGATGTTGCCTGCCGTCCACTCCGGAGCCAGTCCTGCCCCCTCGTAGAGGAAGTTCTCCAGGACCTTCTGGCCGAACGCGGAGTGATTCACCTCGGGGTGCCACTGCACTCCGTAGAGGCGGCGCTCCTCGTCGGCGAAGGCCGCGACGGGGGCGCCCTCGCTCGTCGCGAGCACGGTGAAGCCGGCGGGCGCCTCGGAGACCGAGTCGCCGTGGCTCATCCACGTGATCTGGGCGTCCGGGACGCCGTCGAAGAGGCAACTCGTGGCCCCGGTGGAGGCGACGGGCGTGTGGCCGTACTCGCGCAGGCCGGTCTTGGCGACCGTGCCGCCCAGGGCGTTCGCCATGGCCTGGAAGCCGTAGCAGATGCCGAGGACCGGAACGCCCGCCTCGAAGAGGTCGGCGCCGACGCGTGGCGCTCCTTCCGCGTACACGGAGGAAGGACCGCCGGAGAGGATGATCGCGGCGGGGTTCTTCGCCAGGATCGCCTCCGTGCTCGCGGTGTGCGGCACGATCTCGGAATAGATGTGGGCCTCGCGCACCCGCCGCGCGATCAACTGGGCGTACTGGGCGCCGTAGTCGACCACGAGCACGGGGCGCTGCTCGGGTGTGGTGGGGGTGTCAGTCACGGGGCAATCCTATCGAAGGTCTCGTGGCGGCCTGGGGTGGGGGTCCCCGAGGGGAGGTTCAGGGCGGCGTCGCTCAGTAGCGGCGCACGGCCTCCGGGTGGGCGGCCAGGTCCAGCCGCACCTGCCTGTGCACCTTGGCCTCCATGTAGAAGGAGAGGAAGGGCACCACGCCGCCCAGGGCGATCGCGATGAACTGGCCCAGGCTCCAACGCATGCGGGACCAGAGCAGGAAGACGGAGAGCAGGTAGACGACGTAGAGCCAGCCGTGCGCGATGAGGACGGCGATGGACACGTTGACGCCATCGAGGATCTGGCCCTCGTGGACCAACGTGAAGACGTTGGAGGCGCCGTCCAGGTGCGTGCCTCCCGCGTAGGCCACGAGCTTGAAGCCGTACTTCAGGACCATCTCGACGACGAGCAGCAGGAGCATGACGCCCGTGACGTAGGCGGCCACCTTGTAGAAGCGCGCCGCGGCGCGGATCTGCTGCTTGGTGCCGGCGAACGTCCGCTTGCGCTGCGGCATGGGGTCGTCCTCCGCCGCGGGGAGGGCGTCGGGAAGCTTGGGGTCCTGCGTGCTCATGCTTGGTGATCCTTGTCGCTGATGCTGCTCTCCTGGGTGCCCGACGCCGCGTGGCCGGCCGAGGCGTATGCCTCGCCTTCCTGGGTCCCCGCGGCCCGGGCGGCGGCTTCCCTGGCCGCCTGGCGCGCCCGCCATGCGGCGAGCTCGGACTCGTACTCGTCCTCGCGCAGCTTGTCGTCCCGCACCAGGCGCCACCAGATGAAGAAGGCGAAGCCGGCGAAGACGATCCACTCGACGCCGTAGAAGATGTTGAGCCAGTTGATGGTGGTCCGCGTCGGCTGGGCGCCGACGCTCACCGGCCGGAGCCCGGCCGAGGCCGCCCCCACGTCCGTCCCGTCGGCGCTCGCGTCGAAGATCACCACGAAGCCCGCATAGCTGTCCTTGTCCCAGACGTTGGAGAGCCATTGCGCCGAGACCTCCGGGTAGGCGCCGTGCTCGTCCCGCTTGGTGCCGGAGGGCGATTCCGAGGGCAGCAGGCGTCCCCTGAGCGAGACCGGGCCGCCAGGCAGGGCCGCCGGCGCCGTGGGATCGGCCTCCCAACCTCGCACCACGGGGATGACGTTGCCGTCCGGGGCCTCGTCCGGCGCGAAGGCCGCGACGACCCAGAAGCCCTCGGCACCGTCCTGGAGCCGACCAGAGACGAGCACGGAGGAGCCGGGGACGAAGCGTCCCGTCGCGGTGACGATCTGGTCGGCGTCGGGAACGTACATGTCCCGCCCTGGCTGGAAGTGCTCCGTCAGCGGGACGGCCACCTCGGTGGCGCCGTTCTCGGGAGGCGGGGCGTCGGTGGAGCGCCCGAACTGCCATTGGGACAGGAGCACGAACGCGGCGGCCGCCAGGAGGCATCCCACGAGGGTCGCGACCCACTTGGGCTTCAGGGCGGTTTTCAACACGATCCCTATTCTACGGCGCGTCGAGAAAGCGGCCTCCCAGCTCCCTCCCCCTCAGTTCTACGCGCGGTGAGGACTCCGCAGAGGGGAATTCGCGCCGCGGAGGCTCCTCACGACGCGTAGAAGCGCACACAGGGTGGCGAATCTCATGTGTCGTAGCACCGTCGGAGCCGGGCCCCGGCCTGGCTCAGCGCGGCTGGTACGGGGAGAGCACCATGTCGACCTTCTGGAAGGCCTTGAGGTCCACGTAGCCGGTCGTGGCCATGGACGCCCGCAGCATGCCGGCCAGGTTGGAGGTGCCGTCGGTGTGGTGCGAGGGGCCGTGCAGGACCTCGGCCAGCGGGCCCACCGTGCCCACGTTGACGCGCTCGCCCCGCGGCACGGATCCGTGCGCGGCCTCCATGCCCCAGTGCCAGCCGCGCCCCGGGGCCTCCTCGGCGCGGGCCAGGGCGGTGCCGAGCATGACGGCGTCGGCGCCCAGGGCCAGGGCCTTGACGATGTCGCCGGAGGTGGACAGGCCGCCGTCGGCGATGACATGGACGTAGCGCCCGCCGGACTCGTCCAGGTAGTCGCCGCGGGCGGAGGCGACGTCGGCGATCGCGGTGGCCATGGGCACATGCACGCCCATGGCGCGGCGGGTGGTGCCGGTGGCGCCGCCGCCGAAGCCCACGAGCACGCCGGCCGCGCCGGTGCGCATGAGGTGAAGCGCCGGGGTGTAGCCGGCCGCGCCGCCCACGATGACGGGGACGTCGAGTTCGTAGATGAACTTCTTGAGGTTCAGCGGCTCTGCCCCGGAGGAGACGTGCTCGGCGGAGACGGTGGTGCCGCGGATGACGAAGACGTCGACGCCGGCGTCCAGGACCGTCTTGTAGTGCTCCTGCGTGCGCTGCGGCGTCAGCGAGCCGGCCACGACCACGCCGGCCTCGCGGATTTCCGCCAGGCGCGCCTTGATCAGCTCGGGCTGGATGGGGGCGGACAGCAGCTCCTGCAGGCGGCGGGTCACGCGCGGGTCGGCACCGCGCACCGTGGAGGCCTCCAGCGAGGCGATCTCCTCGAGCACCTTCCCCGGCTCGTCGTACCGGGTCCAGACCCCCTCGAGGTTCAGCACGCCCAGGCCGCCGAGGCGGCCCAGCTCGATCGCCGTGGCCGGCGACATGACCGAGTCCATCGGCGCGCCGATGAAGGGGGTCTCGAAGGAGTAGGCGTCGATCTGCCAGGACGTGGAGACGTCCCGGGCGTCGCGCGTGCGGCGGGAGGGGACGATCGCCACGTCGTCCAGGGAATACGCCTGGCGGGCGCGCTTGAATCGGCCGATCTCGATGTCGTTGCTCACCTGGCCACCCTACCAACGCGGGGCCCCCGTCCCCGATTCCGGGCCGCAGGCTCGACATGCCCGACGGCGCCCGCCCGCCTTCCGTGCGGAAGGCGGGCGGGCGCCGTCGGGCCGAGGGGGGATCCCGCCGCGCAGCGGGTCCGCCGACTCAGCGATGGTAGTTGGGGGCCTCCACCGTCATGGCGATGTCGTGCGGGTGGGACTCCTTGAGCCCTGCCGAGGTGATGCGCACGAACTTGCCGCGTTCCTTGAGGGCCGGAATGGTGGCGCCGCCCACGTAGAACATGGTCTGGCGCAGGCCTCCCACGAGCTGGTGGACCACGGAGGAGAGCGGGCCGCGGAAGGCGACCTGGCCCTCGATGCCCTCGGGGATCAGCTTCTCGTCGGTGGGGACGTCCGCCTGGAAGTAGCGGTCCTTCGAGTAGGAGGTGTTCTTGCCGCGCGTCTGCATGGCGCCCAGGGAGCCCATGCCGCGGTAGGCCTTGAACTGGCGGCCGTTGACGAAGATGAGGTCGCCGGGGGACTCGGAGGTGCCGGCCAGGAGCGAGCCGAGCATGACGGAGTCGGCGCCGGCCACGAGGGCCTTGCCGATGTCGCCGGAGTGCTGCAGGCCGCCGTCGGCGATGACCGGGACGCCCGCCGGGATGGCGGCCTTCGCGGACTCGTAGATGGCGGTGACCTGCGGGACGCCCACGCCGGCCACGATGCGGGTGGTGCAGATGGAACCCGGGCCGACGCCCACCTTGATGGCGTCCGCGCCGGCGTCGATGAGCGCCTGGGCGCCCTGGCGCGTGGCGGCCTGACCGCCGATGACGTCAACGTGCGCGGCGGCCGGGTCCTTCTTCAGGCGCGCGATCATGTCCAGCACGCCCTGGGAATGGCCGTTGGCGGTGTCGACAACGAGCACGTCCACGCCGGCGTCCACGAGGGCCATGGCGCGGTCGTAGCCCTCGCCGAAGAAGCCCACGGCGGCTCCGACGCGCAGGCGGCCCTCCTCGTCCTTCGTGGCGAGCGGATAGTCCTCGGCCTTGTCGAAGTCCTTGACGGTGATGAGGCCCTGGAGCACGTCGTCGCCGTCCACGAGGGGCAGTTTCTCGATGCGGTGCTCGGCCAGCAGGGCCAGGACGGCCTCGCGAGAGGTGCCGACGGGCGCCGTGACGAGTGGCATGCGCGTCATCTTCTCGTGGACCTTGGTGGTGGCCCACTCGGCGCGCGGCACGAAGCGCGTATCGCGGTTGGTGATGATGCCGAGCAGCTTGCGGTTCTCGTCGACGACGGGCAGACCGGAGACGCGGTAGTGCGCGCACAGATCGTCCAGCTCGGCGAGGGTGGCGTCCGGCGTGACGGTCACCGGATCGGTGATCATGCCGGACTCGGAGCGCTTGACCTGGTCCACCTGGCGCGCCTGCTCCTCGATGGAAATGTTGCGGTGAATGATGCCGATGCCCCCCTGGCGGGCCAGCGCGATGGCCATGGGTGCCTCGGTCACGGTGTCCATCGCGGCGGAGAGGATCGGGACGTTCAGCTTGATGCGGCGCGACAGGCGCGTGCTCGTGTCCGCGTCGGACGGGATGACGTCCGTGGGACCGGGCAGCAGCAGGACGTCGTCATAGGTCAGACCCTCGAAGGCGAAGGGATTGAAGTCGTCGGTGGCGCTCACGCGTGGCCTTTCGGGACGTGCCAAGGTGCGGTTGGCATTTCAAGCGGGTTGCGGACAATCCTAGAGCGCCCCGCGGGGTCATGTTCATTCCCGGACACCACCGGGGGGCGGGCGGGGCGTGATCCTTCTCACGACGGCGCCGCCCGCCCCGCTGCTGCGGGACGGGCGGCGCCGGTGCGCCCGGCCGCGAAGGCGAGCGGGCGGCGTCGGGCAGGAGGGCCCGACGGGAAGGCTCAGGCCTCCTCGTCGGCCGGCTTCTCCACCACGAGGGTCTCGGTGGTCAGCACGAGCGCCGCGATGGAAGCGGCGTTGCGCAGGGCCGAGCGGGTGACCTTGACCGGATCGATGACGCCGGCGGCCAGCAGGTCCTCGTAGACGCCGGTCTTGGCGTTGAAGCCGGAGTTGACCGGGGACTCGACGACCTTGGCGGCCACGACGGAGCCGTCGAAGCCGGCGTTGATGGCGATCTGCTTGACCGGGGCCAGCAGGGCGCGGCGCACGATGTCCACGCCCGTGGCGACGTCTCCCTCGAGGGCGGTCACGGAGGCGTCCGTGTCCAGGGCGGCCACGGCGTCGACGAGGGCGGTGCCGCCGCCGGCGACGATGCCCTCCTCCAGAGCGGCACGCGTGGAGGACACGGCGTCCTCGATGCGGTGCTTGCGCTCCTTGAGCTCCACCTCGGTGGCGGCGCCGACCTTGATGACGCCGATGCCGCCGGAGAGCTTGGCCAGGCGCTCCTGGGCCTTCTCACGGTCCCAATCGGAATCCGAGCGCTCCATCTCGGCCTTGATCTGGGCCACGCGGGAGGCCACGTCCTCGGCCTCGCCGGCGCCGTCCACGATCGTGGAGGAGTCCTTGGTGACGGTCACGCGGCGCGCGGAACCGAGCACCTCGACACCCACCTGGTCCAGCTTCAGGCCCAGGTCGGGGGAGATGACCTGGGCGCCGGTCAGCGTGGCGATGTCCTGCAGCATGGCCTTGCGGCGATCGCCGAAGCCCGGGGCCTTGACGGCCACGACGTTGAGCAGGCCGCGGATCTTGTTCACGACGAGGGTGGAGAGGGCCTCGCCCTCGATGTCCTCGGCGATGATGAACAGCGGCTTGGAGGCCTGCAGGACCTTCTCCAGCAGGGGCAGCAGCTCCTGCACGGCGGAGATCTTGCCGGAGTTGATGAGGATGTAGGGATCCTCCAGCACGGCCTCCTGACGCTCGGCGTCGGTGACGAAGTGCGGGGACAGGTAGCCCTTGTCGAACTGCATGCCCTCGGTCACGACGAGCTCGGTCTGCGTCGTGTTGGACTCCTCGATGGTGATGACACCCTCGGTGCCCACCTTGCCGAAGGCCTCGGCCAGGAGCTCGCCGATCTCGTCCGACTGCGCGGAGATGGCGCCGACGGCGGCCACGTTGGTGCCCTCGACGGGACGGGCGTTCTCCTTCAGGCGGGCCTCGACGACCTCGACGGCGGCCTCGATGCCGCGCTTGACGGCGCCGGGGGCTGCGCCGGCCGCGACGTTGCGCAGGCCTTCCTTGACGAGGGCCTGGGCCAGGACGGTGGCGGTGGTGGTGCCGTCGCCCGCGACGTCGTTGGTCTTGGTGGCGACCTCCTTGGCGAGCTGGGCGCCGAGGTTCTCGTACGGATCCTCGAGCTCCACCTCGCGGGCGATGGTCACGCCGTCGTTGGTGATCGTGGGGGCGCCCCACTGCTTGTCCAGGACCACGTTGCGGCCGCGGGGGCCGAGTGTCACCTTGACGGTGTCGGCCAGGCGGTCGACGCCGGCCTCGAGGGCCTTGCGGGCCGCCTCATCGAAAGCGAGCTGCTTTGCCATGGGTGTCTTTGCTCCTTCTGACGAATCGGGCCACGAAGGGCCCGGAAGAAAGGGGTGCGGCGCCGCGCCGGGGGCGGGCACCACGCGCGAACGCCCCGCACAGCACGCCGGGGGCGGCTGCCGCGGGGCGTTCGCTAAGGGGTCACTTCTCGATCTTGGCGAGAACGTCGCGGGCGGAGAGGACCAGGAACTCCTGGCCGCCGACCTTCACCTCGGTGCCGCCGTACTTGGAGTACAGGACGACGTCGCCCTCGGCGACGTCCAGCGGGACGCGGTTGCCGTTGTCGTCGACGCGACCCGGGCCCACGGCCACGACCTTGCCCTCCTGGGGCTTCTCCTTGGCGGTGTCGGGGATGACCAGGCCGGAGGCGGTGGTCTGCTCGGCCTCGAGCTGCTGGATGACGATGCGATCCTCGAGGGGCTTGATGGAGACCGACATGCGGTGCACTCCTTCGTGTGTTGTGACCGGTTGACTCACGGGCCTCGGGTCCTCCCTCACGCCGTCGCGGGGGTCGCAAGGAATACCCTCAGCCTTAGCACTCACAGGCCGCGAGTGCTGATGTCCTTACTGTAGGAACCTCGCTGGCACTCGGTCAAGGCGAGTGCCAATTGTTCACCCCGGGCGGTGGGCGCCGTGGGATCCTGGAGCCATGGTCTCCCCCACCGCCTCCGAGCCCCTCGCCGCGCTACTCACCCCCGAGGGGCTGGCACTCCTGGGCGAGCACTCCCCCACGGAGGCCGCCAGCGACGAGTTGGCCACGCGCCTCACCCTGGCCCTGCGCAAGGAGGGCCACGCGCCGGAGGTCGTGGCCGCCGTCGTGCACCAATTGGCGCTGCGGCACCGCGGCGAGGCCAAGTTCGGGCCCTTCGCACGCGAGATGTTCCTGACCCGGCCCGGGCTGGAGCAGGCCACGCGGCTGGGTGTCGCGGCCCTGCACGCCGAGCGCTTCCATCGCGCCGGGGCACGGCGCGTGGCCGACCTGGGCTGCGGCATCGGCGCCGACTCGCTGGCGCTGTCCTCCCTCGACCTCGACGTGCTCGCCGTCGAGGCGGACGAGGTCACGGCCGCCGTGGCCACGCTGAACCTCACGCCCTTCCCGGGGGCCACGGTGGTGCACGGCCTCGCCGAGGACGCCGCGCTGGGGGCCGTCGAGGGTGCCCCGGCGGTCGACGGCGTGTGGCTGGATCCCGCGCGACGCGACGAGGACTCCTCCGGTACGCGCCGCATCTTCGACCCCGAGGCGTTCTCGCCGCCCCTGAGCTTCGCGCTGGGGCTGGCCACGGGCGGGCGCAGCGTGGGCATCAAGCTGGGCCCGGCCCTCCCGCACGACGCCGTGCCGGCCGGCGCGGAGGCCGTATGGCTCTCCGATCGCGGGGACGTCGTCGAGGTGACGCTCTGGCTCGGCCCGGCCGCGCGGCCGGGTGTCCGGCGCGCGGCCGTCGTGCTCGGCGACGGCCGCGCGGAGCTCACCGCGACCACCGGCTTCCCCGGGCTGGACCCGGAGGCCGCCGTCCTGGAGGGCGGCGGACTGCCCGCCGCAGGCGAGTACCTCCACGAGCCGGACGGCGCCGTCATCCGCGCCGGACTCGTCGCGGACCTGGCGGCGCGGCTCGGGGCCAGGGCGCTGGACCCGCACCTGGCCTACCTGGTCTCCGGCGCGCCGTCGCCCGACGCGCTCGCGAAGAGCTACCGCGTCGTGGCGATCCACCCACTCAAGGCCAAGGGCCTGCGCGCGTGGGCTCAGCGCGAGGGGGTGTCGACGCTGACCGTCAAGAAACGCGGCGTCGACGTGGCGCCGGAGCAGCTGCGACGCGAGATCCTGGGCGGGGGCAAGCGCACCAAGGGCGGCCGGCCGGCCACGCTCATCCTGGCGCGCGTGGGTGAGAAGCGCGTGGCGATCGAGGCGGAGCCCGTCGGCTGACGCCCCCGCCACGCGACGCCAGGGTGACGCCACTTCCCCTTGACGTGACGTCACAATGACGCCATGATGATGTCATGCAGCTCGATTCCTTCGTCGACGCCGTTCAGCGCGACCTCCGTGCGGCCCTCCCCGAGGACACCGCGGCCGCGGCCCACGCCGACCGGCTGTCCGCCGCCCTCGACTCCTCACTTCGCCTTGCCCTCATCACGGCGCTCGCCCGCGCCGCCGATGAGCTCAGCGAGGACCTCTCCCCCGGCGGCGTGAGGCTGGGCCTCTCCGGCGGGGAGCCCCGGCTCTCGGCCGAGGGCCTGGTGGCGGCCGCCTCGGCGGAGCCGGCCGAGGCGCCCCCCACACCGCCCGGCGCGGACGACGCCCCCGCCTCCTGGCAGCCCGCCGAGGAGGCCGAGACCCAGGACGACGAGACCGCCCGCGTCAGCCTGCGCCTACCGACCTCGCTGAAGTCACAGGCCGAGCGCGCCGCGGCCGCAGGCGGCGTTTCGCTCAACACCTGGCTCGTCCGCGCCATCCAGGGCGTGGTGCGCAGCTCGCTCGCCGCCCCCGGCGCCGCTCCCGCCCCTCCCCGTTCCGGACGCCGCCACGTCAGCGGCTGGATGAACTGAAGGACACGCCATGCAGACCTTTGCCACCACCCCCGGCACGACCCTCGTCGTCACCGTCCCCTCGGCCCACGTCATCCTGACCGCCGCGCGGACCGCGACCATCAGCGTGGACGTGGCGCCGGCCCACGAATGGCTCGCGGCGGACCGCCGCGCCGCCGCGCAGGTCATCGTGGTCGCCGACGACGAGTCCGTCACCGTCAGCGCTCCCCAGCGCTGGTTCCCCACCATGGGCACGGCGCGCATCACCGTCACGGTCCCGGAGGGGACAGACGTCCGCACCGACACGGGCAACGGGGCCCTGCGCGCCGTCGGCGAACTGGGCCACGCCGAGGTCCGCACCTCCAACGGTGCACTCCACGTCTCCGCCGCCGCCTCCCTGCACGCCGAAACCTCCAACGGAGCCCTGCGCGTGGGCAACGTCCGGGGTGAGGCCGAACTGCGCACCTCCTCCGGCTCCATCCACGCCGAGCGCCTCGGCACCCTCAGCCGCCTCCGCTCCTCCAACGGCGCCCTGCGCATCGGCGAGGCCGGCGCGCAGCTCACCGCGACGACTTCAAACGGCTCGGTCAAGCTCGGCAGCACCTCGGGCACCACGAGCCTTCGCTCGGCCAACGGTGCCGTGCAGGTCGCAAGTGTCGAGGGAGGCGTGTTGGAGGCCATCACCACCAACGGCAAGGTCACCGTCGGCGTCCCGGAGGGCGTCTCCGCCTGGGTCGACGCCCGGACACGCGCCGGCAAGGTCGTCAACGAGCTCACGCCGGGGGCGGCGCCAGCCTCGGACCGCACGGCCGAGCTCCACCTGAGCACCTCGGCCGGTTCCATCCTGCTGCGCCGGCCGGATCCCTCCAGGGCCTGACCGACCCCGGGCGCCCCCTAGAATCACGGACAGGGGCGCCCGTCCCGGCCAGCTTAAGGAGACCCAGGTGAACATCGACTTCGCCCGTTCGGCGGCCAACACGCTCGGCATCGAATGGGAGCTCGCCCTCGTGGACGGGGTCACCGGCGAGCTGCGCTCGGAGGCACAGGCCGTGCTGGACGGCGTGAAGTCGAACTCGGGGCTGGCGCCGTACGAGGAGCATCCACGCGTCACGCAGGAGCTGCTGACCAACACGGTGGAGCTCGTCACGGGCGTGCACACCACGGTGGGCTCGGCGCGGCAGGAGCTCTCTGACACGCTCGCCGAGGTCAGGGCCATCACGGATCCGCTGGGCGTGGAGCTCTATTCGGCGGGCTCGCACCCCTTCGCCACCCCCACGCAGCAGCCGGTCACGGACAAGGCGCGCTACGCCACCCTCATCGACCGCACGGCCTGGTGGGGGCGCCAGATGGTGATCTACGGCGTGCACGTGCACGTGGGGATCGATCACTGCGCCAAGGCCCTGCCCATCGTGGACGGCCTCATCAACTACCAGCCGCACCTGCTGGCGCTCTCCGCCTCCTCCCCATACTGGGGCGGCGAGGACACGGGCTACGCCTCGCAGCGCTCCCTCATGTTCCAGCAGCTGCCCACGGGCGGACTGCCGTTCCACTTCGACCAGTGGAGCGAGTACGAGAAGTACGTGGCGGACATGATGCACACCGGGGTGGTGGACGAACTCAACGAGATCCGCTGGGACGTGCGCCCCGTGCCGCGCTTCGGCACGGTGGAGATGCGCATCTGCGACGGACTGGCGAACATCCGCGACGTCGCGGCGATCGCGGCCTTCACGCAGTGCCTCGTGGCAGACATGTCCGCGCAGCTGGACGCCGGGCGCCACGTCCCCGTCATGAACCCGTGGTTCCGGGTGGAGAACAAGTGGCGCGCGGCCCGCTACGGGCTGGATGCGATCATCATCCTGGACTCTGCGGGCAACGAGAAGCTCGTCACCGAGCACCTGGCGGACGAGCTCACGCGGCTGGCCCCCGTGGCCCGACGCCTGGGCTGCGAGGCCGAGCTCGCCGACGTCTGGCGGATCGTGAAGGCCGGCGCCGGCTACCAGCGTCAGCGCGCCGTGGCGGAGGCCAACGGCGGCGAGCTGCACCGCGTGGTCGTGGAGAACGCCCGCGCCCTGCGCGTGGAGGATTAAAAATACCGATCATTCGCATTGCGGAAGACGGCTCAGAACATTGTTGATCCGTGATTTTTGATGTCAAAGCACCGGGCAAACGAGAATCAATTCCAAGAGGCCCGTGAACGCGGCTGGCGTCCACTCCACTCCCCACCCACGTGACCGGCACCGGGCACTCGCGAGCCACGGATCGCGCAGAACTCGCGCACCTCCTCCTCGCACGCCCATCGGCCGGACGCTAAAAACGGCGAACACCGAAGATATTATCCATCGGTTTCTCTTGACTCGTTTTCGTAAACGCGTACGATTGATTCGTGGAGCCCACACCAACACTCGGAAACGCGGAACTCACCGCCTTCCTCGAACGCGCGCGCATGGCTTCACCCGGCGCGGCCGCCGTGCAGGCTCCCGCCGAGCTGAACACGCTCCTGACCAGCCTGGGCACCGTCCTCGAACCCACCCGAGAGCAGATCACCGACTCTGACGCCTCGGCCCCTCAGACCCACCCGGCCTGGCCCACTTCATCCGCACCCGCGACGACACCTGCCGCGGACCCTACTGCGGCGCCCCCATCCACGACATCGACCACATCCACCCCCACCAACTCCGCCACTTCCACCCCGGCCAACCCCGAGACGAAGGGTCCCCTCGGGAGGCGTGACCCGGGCCGGGCTCAGGCGGCGGGGACGGACACGATCGACGGCGGCAGGCCGGTGTCCGTGGCGAACTCGGTCCCCGTGGGCTCCACGCCGGCGGACACGAGCTGGGCTCCGAGCGCGGCGATCATGACGCCGTTGTCGGTGCACAGCGCGGGTCGCGGGACGCGCAACGAAATCCCTGCCGAGGCGCAGCGGGCGGCCAGGAGCTCGCGCAGCCGGGAATTGGCCGCCACTCCGCCGCCCAGCAGCAGGTTCTCCAGCCCGTTCTCGGTGCAGGCCAACACGACCTTCTTCGTGATGACGTCCACGACAGCCTCCTGGAAGCTCGCAGCGACGTCGGCCACCGGCACCTCCACACCCCTGGCCCGGCAATCCTCCACATACCTGGCCACGGCGGTCTTGAGACCGGAGAAGGAGAAGTCGTAGCGATGCGGGCCCGGCTCCTCCGCGGTCCCCATGAACTTGCCAAGGCTCAGCCCGCGGGGGAAGCGGATGGCCTTGGGGTTGCCCTCCCGCGCCAGGCGGTCGATGACCGGGCCCCCCGGGTAGGGCAGGCCAAGCAGTCGGGCCACCTTGTCGTAGGCCTCGCCGGCGGCGTCGTCGATCGTGGACCCCAGGAGCGAGACGTCGGCGGTCAGCGAGCCCACCCGCAGGATCTCGGTGTGGCCCCCGGAGACGAGCAGGGCCCCCAAGGAGGCGGGCAGTTCACCACCCTCCAGCACGCCGACACCCACGTGCGCCACGAGATGGTTCACGGCGTAGAGCGGCTTGCCCGTGGCCATCGCGAGCGCCTTGGCCCCCGCAACCCCCACCATGAGCGCGCCGGCCAGCCCGGGTCCGCTCGTCACGGCGATCGCGTCGACCTCGGCCAGGGCGACGCCCGCGGTGTCCAGCGCCCGGCGCAGCGTGGGCACGAGCTCCTCGAGGTGGGCACGCGAGGCGATCTCGGGGATGACGCCGCCGAAGCGCACGTGCTGCTCCATGGAGCTGGCCACGGCGTTGGCGAGCAGCTCGGTGCCGCGCACGATCCCCACGCCCGTCTCGTCGCAACTGGATTCGATGCCGAGCACCAGCGGTGCCTTCTGCGCGCTCATGCGCGAGCTCCTTCGTCGTTGTCGTCGCCGTTCACGGCCCGGCGCATGATGAGCGCGTCCGCGCCGTCCTGGTAGTAACCGCGGCGGGTGTTGAGCGCCTCGAAGCCGCGCCTCCGGTACAGCCGTTGCGCCCGCTCGTTGTCCACGCGCACCTCCAGCAGCAGGTCAGTGGCACCCCACGCCCGCGCCCTGGACTCCATGAGCCCCATGAGGAAGCCGCCCAGCCCGCGGCCCTCGTGGTGCGGGACCACGGCGATCGTCTGCACGTCGGCCAGCCGCGGGCTGTACTGCGCGCCGGCGTACGCCACGATCTCCCCCCGCCCGACGCCGCCGACGCCCTCGCCCCCGGCCCCGGCCCCGGCCCCGGCCTCAACGACCCAGTACGTCCGCCACTCGGGATGGGCCAGCTCGTCCTCGAACATGCGCAGCGGCCACGCGTCTTCGGGGAAGAGCACCGTCTCCAGGGCGTGGACGGCCTCGATGTCCGCCTGCGTCATCTCCCGCACCGCGTATCCGGCGGGCACGGCCGCCAACTCCGCGGCCGTCGCCGGCGCGAGCCGCCCCCCGCCAGCGGCCTCGTGCGAGCCGCTCACGCGGCGCCGCCCGCGCGCCCGGCGTTCACGTCGACGCCGGCCATGGAACCGGGCACCACGGCGTCCGACTCGCGCAGGTAGCGGGCCACCGGGGCCGCCGTGGGCCGCCCTGCGGCGATCCACGCGAGGCCGAGGTACGCGGCGGACACGGGCAGCCCGGCGGTGCCGGGGACCACGCCCAGCCCGGCCTCGGCCAGCTCGGCGGCGCGCGCCCCCGCGCCCGCCCCCGCCACCGGCACCCCGGCGGGAAGGGCCGACGGCGCACCCACGTGCGGCCCGTCTACGCGCACGCCCCGCGCGTCGTAACGTGCCCAGTACAGCTCCCGGCGGCGCGCGTCCAGCGCGGCCACGAAACCCCCCGCAGGCGCCTCGCTCCGCGGGACCGCGCCGCCCGGTACACCCCGCCCGGCGAGCTGGAGGGCCAGGCCGTCCAGCGAGCACAGACCGTACACCGGGATCCCCCACGCGAAGGCCAGCGTGTCCGCAGTGGCCAGCCCCACGCGCAGGCCCGTGAACGGGCCGGGACCCTCCCCCGCGACGATGGCGTCGGGACGCTCCCAGCCGGCGTCGGCCAGGGCGGCGCGGACGGCGGGCACCAGGTCCTCGGCGTGGCGATGCGTATCGGTGCCGACGGTGGAACTCACGACGGCGGGAGCGTCGTCGCCCACCTCGAGGAGGGCGACGGAGACCACGGACGAGGTATCGATGACGAGCAGACGCACCCACCCATTTTATGCCCTGCTCCGGGGCGCCGGCCCGGGCCGTTCAGCCGGCGAGCGCGGCGGCGAGCGCCGCGCGGGCCACCTCGTCCCAGCGCGGCCCCACGGCGCGCACTGTCAGGGTGCGCTGGACGGCGTCGTCCTCGAACTCCTCGTCCTCCCAGGGCGCCGGGGCGGCGGCGTCCCCGGTGTCACGGGGCGCTGCCCCACCGAGGGGGCGCACGAGCTCCAGCTCCAGCCGGGACTCCGCCAACCCCTCGGCGCGGTCACGCCCCCATTCGACGACGGTGACGGAACGGTCGAGCGACTCAACGAGGTCCAGGTCCTCCAGCTCCCCGGCCGAGCCGAGGCGGTAGGCGTCCACGTGCACCAGCTCGGGGCCTCCCACCTCCGAGGGATGCACGCGCGCCAGCACGAAGGTGGGCGAGATGATCCCGGCCCTCACCCCGAGTCCACGGCCGAGTCCCTGCGTGAAGGTCGTCTTGCCGGCTCCGAGCTCGCCGATCAACAGCAGCAGGTCGCCCGCGCGCAACACCGCGGCCAGCCGTTCGGCGAGCGACCGGGTGTCCTCCGCCGTCGGCAGCGTCACCGTCCAGGGACCCCGCGTATCCACGCTCATGCTCCGCGTCCCTCCTCCGCCGCCTCGCCCACCCAGCGGCGGGGGACGCGCTGGGAGATGCGGGTGACGATCTCGTAGTTGATGGTGCCGGCGGCGTCGGCCCACTCGGCCGCGCCCGGCTCGCCCTCCCCACCGAACAGGACGGCCTCGGTGCCGACGACCGCCTCGGGATCGGCCCCTGGCCCCAGGTCGACGACGAATTGGTCCATGGCCACCCGGCCCACCCCGCGCACCACGCGCGCGCCGACGCGGACCGGCGCGGACCGGGCCACCCGGGGAATGCCGTCCGCGTAGCCCAGCGGGACGAGGCCGAGCACGGTGGGCGAGGGCGCGCGCCAGCGCAGGCCGTAGGACACGCCCTGGCCTGCGGGGACGCGCTTGGCTGCGGCCACGAGGGCGGAGAGGCGCATGGCCGGGCGCAGCCCCAGCTCGTGCGGCTGCACCCCCTCCAGCGGGGAGAGGCCGTAAGTGGCCAGGCCACAGCGCACCAGGTCGTAGTGGGCGTCCGGCCGCGTGAGGATGGCCGGGGAGTTGGCGATGTGCCGCACGCTGGGCGTGAGGCCGGCGTCCGACGCCGCCGCCAGGGCCTCCTCGAAGGCCGCCAGCTGGTGGTCGGTCTCGGGGCGCTCCGGCTCGTCCGCCACGGCGAAGTGGGAGAAGACGCCGACGACGTCGACGTGCCCAGCGCTTTCCAGCTCAGCAGCGCGGCGCACCAGCTCCGGCCAGAGATCGGGCGGGCAGCCGTTGCGGCCCAGCCCGGTGTCGATCTTCAGGTGTACGCGTGCCGTGCGGCCCTGCGCGGCCGCGGCCTCTGCGATCGGTTCCAGCTCCCAGCCGGAGACCCCCAGGTCCACGCCGGCCGCGATGGCCGCGGCGAAATCGGCCCCGTGGGTGTGCAGCCAGGCCAGGACGGGCGCCTCGAGCCCGGCCTCCCGCAGGGCCAGTGCCTCGGAGATGTGGGCCGTGCCAAGCCAGGAGGCACCCGCGGCGAGGGCGGCCCTGGCCACGGGGAGCGCGCCGTGCCCGTAGGCGTCCGCCTTCACGACGGCCATGACGGCGGCGGACCCCACGAGGGAGCCGACGTGGGCGATGTTGTGGGCCACGGCGTCGAGGTCGATCGTGGCGACACGTTCGGGGAGCTGGGTGGGCTTGGCTGGCTCGGGGGGGTGCACGGTTCCCAGCCTAGTCGGGCGGTGAACGCCCCGTATGAAGGCGCTGTGATCCGCGTCGTGGCGGGGCTGCCGGGGCGTGGCGCGGGGTGGGGGTCTGGCAGAATCGGCGGCATGTCTCACGCCCCCAGCGACGCCAGCCGCCACGACACCCCGCCAGCGGGTCAGTCGTCGTGGCCCGGCGTGAGCTACGTGATGCCCGTCCTCAACGAGGAACGCCACCTGCGTGCCGCCGTTGCGGCGATCCTGGGCCAGGAGTACCAGGGTCCCGAGGAGATCGTCCTGGCCCTCGGCCCCTCCGAGGACGCCACGGACGCGATCGCCGAGGCGCTGGCCGCCGAGGATCCGCGAGTGCACCTGGTCCACAACGACCAGGCCAACATCTCCCGTGGGCTGAACCTCGCGATCGCGGCGACACATCACCCCGTGATCGTCCGCGTGGACGCCCACGCCACGCTCTCCGACGGCTACACCAAGGCGGCCGTGTCCTCGCTCTTCGCCTCCGGAGCCGCCAACGTGGGCGGCATCATGCACGCCCGCGGCGATGGTGTGGTGCAGCGGGCCATCGCCGTGGGGTACAACTCCCGTGCGGGCCTGGGCGGCGGTCCTTACCACGGGCACGACCAGGCCGGGCCGGCCGAGTCGGCCTATCTCGGCGTCTTCCGCCGTGACCCGCTGCTGGCCACTGGCCTCTTCGACGAGGGGATCGCCCGCGGCGAGGACTGGGAACTCAACCTCCGCCTGCGCGAGGCCGGCCACGTGGTCTGGTTCGACCCCGCGCTGCGCGTGAGCTACTGGCCGCGGGCCGCGTGGGGGGACCTCGCCAGGCAGTTCCACGCGACGGGCGCCTGGCGGGGGGAGCTGGTGCGCCGGCTGGGAGCCCGCAATTCCCTGCGCTACTTCGCCCCTCCCTTGCTCGTGGCGCTGCTGGTCGTGGCCCTCGTCGTGGCTGGGCTGCAAGTCTTCGGCGCCCTCACGGGCCCGCTCGCCCTCGTGTCCAGCGTGGTCTACCTCCCGCTCGTGGCGTACCTGGCCGTCCTCGCCGCGGCGGCCGCGCGCGCCGACGAGCGCACGGGCTGGCGCGTGCGCGCCCTGGTCCCCGCCGTCCTCGCCACGATGCACGTGTGCTGGGGCATCGGCTTCCTGCGCGGTGTCCTGAGCGGCGGCGAGGGCCACGTTGACACCTCCCGGGTGAGCAAGCGCGGCTGAGCGCCCGACGCCGCGCACCCGCCTCGGTGGGTGGGCGCCCCTACTCGATGAACCCCTCGGCGATCATGCGCCGCACCACGCGGTCCCCGGAGTCGCCGTCGTCCCAGGGTGTGAAGCGCTCGCGCCAGGCGCGCGTGCGCTCGGCGAAGGCCGGCTCGATGCCGTCCCCGGCGCGGCGCACCGCGGCCACCATGTCCTGAAGCGAACGCACCAGGGGACCTGGGGCCAGGGCCTCAAGGTCCAGGCCGAAGCCGCGTTGCTCGTCGCGGTAGAGCTCAAGGTCCGGGACGAAGAACACGAGCGGGATCTCCAGCGACGCGGCGTCGAACATGACGGAGGAGTAGTCGGTCACGAGGACATCCGCGGCCAGCAACAGGCGCGCCAGGTCCGGTTCTGACGAGACGTCGCGGACGCCGTCTGCCACCCCGAAGCCCTCCGTCACGCGGGAGTGGGCGCGCACCAGCAGCACCCACTCCTCCCCCAGCTCGGTCGCCGCGGCGGAGAGGCCTGCGCCGTCCAGGACGATGCGAGCGTCGTCGCGCCAGGTGGGGGCATAGAGCGCTACCTTGGCGCGCTCGTCCAGGCCGAGGGCGGCCCGGGCGGCCGACCGCGCCGCGGCGCGGTCACCGCCGAAGGCGTCGTTGCGGGGGTACCCCGTGTCCCACACGGGACCGCGGTAGGCGTAGTCGCGCGCCAGTGCCCGGCCGCAATAGGGGTTCTGGCTGAGCAGGGCGTCCCATCGGCGGGACTGCCGCAGGACCGCGAGCCGCGTGCGCAGGCCCACGCGGGGGCGGCCGAGCGCCAGGCGCTTGAGCGGGGTCCCGTGCCAGGTCTGCAGCACCCTCTGCTCGCGGGGGCGCGGCACGGGCGCGCGCAGCCAGTCATTCACGACGAAGGCGGTGGCGGCGCGACGCGCGGCGTCCCAGGCGGCGGTGCCCTGCACCACGGCCACGGCGCCCTCCGGGACCGGCACATCACCAGACTCAACGGACCAGTACCGCACCGTGCCGGGGCGCAGCCGCGCCAGGGCGGCGTCGATGCCGGCGGGGTTGTCCCCGGCCAGGCGGCCGTAGAAGCTCTCGAAAAACACCGATTGCCCGACGACGCCGGCTGTGGTCGCGTCCGCGGACGGGCCGGCCGCCACCCGCCCGTCACGGCGACGCAGGATCTCCTCGTAGACGCGCGCGGGCGCCCCCGGCTCCGTCACGTCGAAGAAGCGCTCGCGCAGGCGACGCGTGGCCTCGAGCGCCGCATCGGAGGCGGCCCTGTCCTCCAGGACCTCCCGGAGCAGGCCCACGACCTCACCCCAGCTGGCCACGTGGCCGCCCGTCGTGAGGTCGTAGTCCTCGTACAGCCCGCGGGAGGCCTCGTAGTCGGCCCGGTCCGGGGCGAACCAGACGATGCGCCCGCCGCCGAGGGAGTAGTCCAGGGCCACCGAGGAGTAGTCGGTGACGAGCACGTCCATCGCGGAGAGGATCTCGTTGACGTCCTGCACGTCGTCCGCGTCCACCATGCGCAGGCGCTCGGAGCCCGCGATGGCGGCGCGGTAGGCGCCCACGCCGAGCGGGTGGGGGCGCACCAGGACCAGCAGGTCGAGCTCCTCCGCGAGCTCCTCGAGGGCCGCCCGCTCCGTCGGGGTGGGCACGGAGGGGTCCTCCTCGCCGTCTCGCCAGGTGGGCGCGAAGAAGACGAGCCGCCGCCCGGCATCGGAGCGGGAGAGCACGCCCGCGCCGCGCAGGATGCGCCGCGCGGCGGCCCTCCGCGCGGCGGCGTCGCCCCGCACCAGGGCCTCGTCGCGGGGATCGCCCGTCACGGCGATGCGGGCCGGGTCCAGGCCGAAGGCGCTCGCGATGCGCTCCCCCACGAGGGCGGACGGAACGGGGAAGAGCGAGATGGCGCGCGTGCTCGCCAGGTAGGCCCGGCGCAGCAGGGCCCCGGCCGCGGCGGGCAGCCGGTCGCCGAGCGCGAAGGTGGCCGGCGAGTCCAGGTGGATACGCTTAAGGGGGATGCCGTGCCAGAGCTGAACCAGGAAGGAGCCTCCGGAGGCGTAGCGGTTCACGTCCCCCAGGCCGTGGGTCACGACGGCGGTGCCGGCGCGCAGCGTGCGCACAAAACCCCTCCAACTCTGCGCGTGCTCCCAGTCGATGCCGGCGTCGGTGGCCTGCTCCGCCTGGGCCTCGTTGGCCACGAGCCACGTCATGCGTGCCTCGGGCTCGCGGCGGGCCACCTCCTGCCACAGCTCCCACGCGCCCTGCGCCACCCCCGCCCCGGAACCGAAGACCCATTCTTCGCGCCGGCGCGGCGTGAACCACTGGGCCGGACGGCCGAGCGCGTACAGCGGCAGGCGGAGCAGCTTGGACAGGTTGCCCGCGGCGAAGGTGAAGACGTTGGGCACTGCCTTGGCACTCCTGGGACGACGGGCCCGGACCACGGGACCGGCGCGGGGAACCATGGCATTCTGCCACGTTCGCCTGTACCGCTCTCTCAGCCGACTCCGCGCAGCGCCGCCGTGAGGCCGTCGGCGAGGGCACCGGCACCTGCGGCCGGGGCGTGCCGGCCGGCCAGCCCGTGCAGGACGGCGGCCGCGGCGCCCAGGCGCGCCAGCTCGGTGCCCGACGGCGCCCGGCCGGCCCTCGCGGTGTGCGTCGCCAGGAGCGCCCCGGCGATGCCGGTCAGGGTGTCTCCGCTGCCGGCGACGGCCAGCTCCGGCCCGGCCGAACGGGCCGCGAAGACGCTCCCGGCCGGCGCCGCCACGAGCGTCGTGGCGCCCTTCAGGAGCACGACGGCGCCCAGCGCCCGCGCGGCGCCCGTCACGGCCGCCAGCGGTCGGGCCGCCGGGTCGGGCAGCCCGAGCCCCAACCGTTCCGAGAGCGCCCGTAGCTCCCCCGCGTGCGGCGTCAGCAGTCGGGCGGGCCCACCGGGGGCGAGCGCCTCGACCACGGCGAGCGCGGAAGCGTCCACGACGGCGGGGGCGTCCGTGGCCAGGACGCGGGCGGCCGCGTCGAGGTCCTTCCTCGCCTCCCCGAGCCCCGGCCCCACGGCCCAGGCGCTCACGCGGCGGGCGGGCGCGCCGTCCGGTGCCTGCCCCCGAGCCGACACCACGGCCTCAGGGACGGCCCGACCCAGGGTCAGGCGCGCCGTGCCGCGGGAGAAGGCGGAGAGCATGCCGACCCCCGTGGCGATCGCGGCCCGCGCGCTGAGCACGGCGGCGCCGGGATAGGCCGGGGAGCCGGCCAGCAGGCCGAGCACACCGCGCGAATACTTGTGGTCCCCCTTCCCGGGCGACAGCACACTGTCATACGCATCGCGTTCCCCGACGACGCGCACCGCACCGGATCCGACACCGGGCGCGTTCGCCGCGGCGTCGGCCAGGACGGCCGCGTCCAGCAGCCCGGGAAGCTCGACCACCTCCACCTCGCCGGACAGCTCGCCGCCCCGGCCCAGGATCAGCCCGGTCTTGAGCACACCCATCGTCACCGTGGCGTGGGCCCACGGAACATGGGCCGGCGCCTCCCCCGTGTCGGAATCGACCCCGGAGGGCGCATCGCACGCCACGCGCCACGCGTCGTCGGGCACGTGCTCGTACAGACCGGCCCAGGCCGGGGTCGCGGTGTCCGCCCGCGCGCCGGTGCCCAGCACCGCATCGAGCACGACCCGGGCGCTTCCCAGGGCCGCCGGGATGCGGGGATCACCCGCCTCCAGCACGCGACCACCGGCCGCCCGCAATGCCTCCTCCCCCGCGGCGTGCCGTCGCCGGTCGACGCAGACGGCCGTGACGGAAGCGCCCCGTCGCGCCAGCTCCGCGAGCGCGAAGAGCCCGTCACCGCCGTTGCCTCCGGGGCCCACGAGCGCCACGAGTGGCGCACCGTACACGCCGCGGCCGGCCAGGTGGCGCAGGACCGCGACCGCCAGGCCGTGCGCCGCCGCCCGCATGTGCCGGTCCGGGACACCCGCGTGCCCGGCGGCGGCGAGCGCGGCGGACTCCGCCGCACGGACGAGCGAGCCGGGGTACGCGATCATGCCGCCCCGCCCTCCGCGACGACCATGGCGATGGCGCTGTCGCCGTCGTGGGTGAGCGAGACGTGCCATCGGTCCACGCCCAGTGCGGCGGCGCGGGCGGCGACCGTGCCGGTGGCGCGGATGGAGGGGGCTCCGGACGGCGCCGTGACGACCTCGCAATCGTGCCAGCGCAGGTTTCCCGGGGCGCCGAGGGCCTTGGCGACGGCCTCCTTGGCCGCGAAGCGCGCCGCGAGCGAGCGGGCGTTGAGACCGCGTTCGTCCGGGCGGAAGAGCCGTTCGAGCAAGCGGGGACGTCGCTGCATGAGCGCCTCGAACCGACCCAGCGCCACCACGTCCACCCCGATGCCCACGATCACGCCCCCGATCGTATCGGGGTCCGAGGGCTGTGACCCGCCTGGGCGCGCACGGCACGGCGGCAGGGCGGAATGGTTGAATGTTGTGCATGAGTCACTCAACTGTCAAGAAGGCGGTCTTCCCCGTCGCCGGCATGGGAACGCGGTTCCTTCCCGCCACCAAGGCCATGCCCAAGGAGATGCTGCCCGTCGTGGACGTGCCCGCCATCCAGTACGTCGTGGAGGAGGCCGTCAACGCCGGCCTGCACGACCTGCTCATGGTCACGGGCCGCAACAAGCGCTCGCTCGAGGACCACTTCGACCGCATGCCCAACCTCGAGGCGCAGCTCGCGGAGAAGAACGACACGGACAAGCTGGCCGCCGTCCAGCACGCCACCCAGCTGGGCGACATCCACTACATCCGCCAGGGCGACCCCCGCGGACTGGGCCACGCGGTGCTGCGGGCCCGCGGCCACGTGGGCGACGAGCCCTTCGCCGTGTTGCTCGGCGACGACCTCATCGGCGCGGAGGAAACGCTCCTGTCCGACATGATCGCCGTGCAGGAGAAGGTGGGCGGCTCCGTGATCGCCCTCATGGAGGTCCCCCGCGAGAGCATCTCCGCCTACGGTTGCGCCGACGTCACCGCGGTGGAGGGGGAGGACTACGTGCGCGTCAACACCCTCGTGGAGAAGCCCTCCGTCGAGGACGCCCCCAGCAACCTGGCCGTCATCGGCCGCTACGTCCTCAGCCCCGCCGTGTTCGACGTGCTGGAGCACACCCAGCCCGGCCGGGGCAACGAGATCCAGCTGACCGACGCCCTCCTGGAGCTCGCCGGCATGCCCGCCGAGCAGGGCGGCGGCGTCACGGCCGTGGTCTTCCGCGGCAAGCGCTACGACACCGGCGACAAGCTCTCCTACCTCAAGGCCGTCGTCACGATCGCCTCGCAGCGCAAGGACCTGGGCCCGGAGTTCTCCTCCTGGCTGCGCGAGTTCACCTCCGCGGAGGCGGGCGCCTGATGGAGCCCCGGCTCGCCCTCGCGGCCGACGGCCTGGCGCGCGTGCGCGAGTCCGTCGCTGCGCTGCTGGGCGGCGCCGCGGCCGCCGGGCCGGACGGCGCGCAGGCGCTCCTGGCCCGTCCGGAGGGGCGGGGGAACTCGCAGGCCTGGCTCGTGTGGCACCTGACGCGCGTGCTGGACGAGCAGGGCATCGGCGCCCTGGCGCCGCTCGTGCCCGGCTTCCCCGGGCAGCTGTGGATCGAGGAGGGCTTCGCCGAGCGGTTCGCCCTGCCCTACCCGCCCCGGGATCACGGCTACGGGCACACGGCAGAGCAAGTCGCCGCCTTCCCCGCCGTCGACCCGGCGGAATTGGCCGCCTATCACGAGGCCGTCCAGAACCGTCTCCTGGCGCTCCTGGAGGCCCTGGGCGAGGACGGGACGGACGCCGTCGTCGACGCCGCCTGGGACCCGCCGGTCACGGCCGGCGTGCGGCTCGTCTCCGTGCTCGACGACGCCGCCAGGCACATCGGGCAGGCCGAGTACGTGCGCGGCCTGGTGCTCGGCGGCTGATCGTCCCCGGACGCGGGAAGGGCCCGGAACCTCGGTTCCGGGCCCTTCCCCCTGCGGGCGTCACTCCACGGTGACGGACTTAGCCAGGTTGCGGGGCTGGTCCACGTTCAGGCCCTTGGCGCCGGCCAGGGCGCACGCGAAGATCTGCAGCGGGACCACGGCGAGCAGCGGCATGAGCAGGGTCTTGGTCTCCGGCACCCGGAAGACCCACTCGGCGAACTCGCCCACGGCGTCGTCGCCCTCCTCCGCGATCACCAGGGTGCGGGCACCGCGCGCGCGGACCTCCTGGATGTTGGAGACCACCTTGGAGTGCATGGAGTGGCGTCCGCGCGGGGAGGGCACCACCACGAAGACCGGCTGGCCCTCGTCGATGAGCGCAATGGGGCCGTGCTTGAGCTCGCCGGCGGCGAAGCCCTCTGCATGGATGTAGGCGAGCTCCTTGAGCTTGAGCGCGCCCTCCATGGCCACCGGGAAGCCCACATGGCGGCCCAGGAACAGCACGCTGGAGGTGTCCTTCATCTCCTTGGCCAGGGAGACGATCTCCCCCTCGCGTTCCAGGACGGACTCGATCTTGGCGGGGATGTCCGCCATGTCGGCCAGAATGTCCTTGATCTCGCCCTGGAAGAGCTTGCCGCGCAGCTGCGCCAGGTACAGGCCCAGCAGGTAGGTCGCGGTGATCTGGGCCAGGAACGCCTTCGTGGAGGCCACGGCGATCTCCGGGCCGGCGTGCGTGTACAGCACGGCGTCCGACTCGCGCGGGATCGAGGAGCCGTTGGTGTTGCAGATCGCCAGGGTGCGGGCGCCCTGCTCCTTGGCGTAGCGCAGGGCCATGAGCGTGTCCATGGTCTCGCCGGACTGGGAGATCGTCACCACGAGGGTGTCGGGGCCCACGATCGGGTCGCGGTAGCGGAACTCGTGGGAGAGCTCCACGTCCACGGGAATGCGCACCCAGTGCTCGATCGCGTACTTGGCCACGTGCGCGGCGTAGGCGGAGGTGCCGCAGGCCAGGACCACGATCTTGGAGATGTCCTTGAGCTCCTGCGGGTCGATGCGCAGCTCGTCCAGGGCCAGGACGCCGTTGGCGTCCGCGCGACCAAGCAGGGTGTCGGCGACGGCCTGGGGCTGGTCGTGGATCTCCTTGGCCATGAAGGAGTCGTAGCCGCCCTTCTCCGCGGCGGCGGCGTCCCAGTCCACCGTGAACTCGCGGCCCTGCGCCGGGTTTCCGGCGAAGTCGGTGACGGAGTAGCCCTCCGGGGTGATGCTCACGACCTGGTCCTGCGCCAGCTCCACGGCGCGGCGGGTGTAGTCGATGAAGCCGGAGACGTCGGAGCCGAGGAAGTTCTCGCCCTCACCCAGGCCCACCACGAGCGGGGAGTTGCGGCGGGCGGCGACGACGAGGCCGGGCGCCTCCGCGTGGACGGCCAGGAGCGTGAAGGCGCCCTCCAGGCGGGAGGCGGTGATCTGCATGGCACGCGTCAGATCGCCCGCCGCCTCGCCGCGGAAGACCTCGCCCAGGAGCACCGCGGCGACCTCCGTGTCGGTCTCCGAGAGGAGCTCGTGACCGCGGGCGATCAGGCCGGCCTTGAGGCTGGAGAAGTTCTCGATGATGCCGTTGTGGATCACGGCCAGGCGGCCGCCGTCGCCCAGGTGCGGGTGCGCATTGCGGTCCGTAGGGCCGCCGTGCGTGGCCCAGCGGGTGTGGCCGATGGCCGTGGAGGCCTCGGGCAGCGGGTTCGACTCGATCTCCGTCAGGAGGTTGACGAGCTTGCCCGCCTTCTTCCTGGACGAGATCCCGTCCTCCGCCACGACGGCGATGCCGGCCGAGTCGTAGCCACGGTATTCGAGACGACGCAGGCCCTCTAGGACCACCTCGGTCGCGGCGTGACCACCCTGGGCCACGGGACGACCGGCATATCCGACGATTCCACACATGCCGGACATTCTACGGGGAGGGCGTCGCGTTCCTCAGTGAGGCTCATCGCACGGCCTCATCGCGCGATTTGCCGGCCCCCAGCGGCCCGGGGAGAATGACGGGCGTGAGTCAGTCCGCGCCGTCCCGTCCGTCGCACCCGGGCAGCCCCTTCGTGGAGCTGGACCGCGCCACGTGGTCCCGGCTCTCCGATGCGCTGGAGCAGCCCCTCAACGAGGCGGACGTGGTCCGCCTGCGCGCGCTCGGCGACCGCCTGGATCTGGAAGAGGTCAGCGAGATCTACCTCCCGCTCTCCCGACTGCTGGCGCTCTACGTGGAGGGCACCGGCGCATTGCACACCGCGACCTCGCGCTTCCTCGGGGAGAACCACCGCCGCACCCCCTTCGTCATCGGCGTCGCCGGCTCGGTCGCCGTCGGCAAGTCCACCACCGCGCGCGTCCTGCAGGAGCTGCTGCGCCGCTGGCCCGGCACCCCCACGGTGGACCTCGTCACGACCGATGGCTTCCTGCACCCCAACGCCGAGTTGATCCGGCGCGGCATCATGGAACGCAAGGGTTTCCCCGAGTCCTACGACCAGAAGGCGCTGCTGCGCTTCATCACGGCCGTGAAGTCCGGTGCCCGCCATGTCTCCGCCCCGCGCTACTCCCACCTGAGCTACGACATCGTCCCGGGCGAGCGGATCGTCGTGGACCGCCCCGACGTGCTCATCGTCGAGGGGCTCAACGTCCTGGCCCCGGCCGCGGCCCGCGCCGACGGCACCGTGGGCCTGGCCCTGTCCGACTTCTTCGACTTCTCCATCTACGTCGACGCGCGCACGCGCGACATCGAACGCTGGTACATCGACCGCTTCATGCGGCTGCGCTCGGGCGCGTTCGCCGACCCGGCCAGCTTCTTCCACCGCTACTCAAGGCTCTCCGACGCGGAGGCCGTCAGCACGGCTCTGGGCATCTGGCGCAGCATCAACGAACCCAATCTGCGGGAGAACGTGCGGCCCACGCGCGGACGCGCTCAACTGGTGCTCTCCAAGGATGCCGATCACTCGATCCACCACATGTTGCTGCGCAAGCTCTGATCCCGTACCAGCCGGAAACGACGCCATGTTTCCTACGGGTGTTCGAGAAACGGCGCGCCGTTCACCCGGAGCACGCCCGCCCGTGCCTCCGGCACGTACCATGGGGCGCATGATCCAAGGATTCAAAGAGTTCATCACCCGCGGCAACGTCGTCGAGCTGGCCGTCGGCATCATCATCGGCGCCGCGTTCGGCAAGATCGTGGACGCCCTCGTCAACTCGGTCATCATGCCGCTCGTTGCAAAGGTCTTCAGCGAGCCCAACTTCGACAGCTTCCTGGCCTGGGGCGACGTCAAGTTCGGCGTGCTGCTCACCGCGATCGTCAACTTCCTCATCATCGCCCTGGCCGTCTACCTCGCCATCGTGCTGCCCATGAACAAGTACAACGAGCACAAGGCCGCGCGCGAGGGCATCACCGAGGAGGAGGCCGCCGACCCGCAGCTGGAGCTCCTGGCCCAGATCCGCGACCAGCTGGTTGCCAACGCTTCCTCGACCGGCGGAAGCCACAAGGCCTGACCCCTCCCGAGCACGAAAGGGCCCGCACCGAACGGTGCGGGCCCTTTCGCATCACGGATCAGGCGAGCGCGAGCTCCGTCTGGACCGACTGGGCCAGGGCGCGCGCAACGCCCTCCGCGGTCTCGTGGTCCGCGGCCTCCACCATGACACGCACCACGGGCTCGGTGCCTGAGGGGCGCAGCAGGACCCGGCCGGTCTCGCCGAGCTTGGCCTCGGCGTCCGCCACGGCGGCCAGGACGGCCGGGTGGGAGTCCGCGGCGGCCTTGTCGACGCCGCGGACGTTGATGAGCACCTGCGGGAGCACCGTGACGACGTCGGCGAGTTCCTTGAGGCTCTTGCCCGTCGCGGCCATGCGGGAGGCGATCTGCAGGCCGGTCAGGACGCCGTCGCCCGTCGTGGCGTGGTCGGCCATGATGACGTGGCCGGACTGCTCGCCGCCCAGGTTGTAGCCGCCCGCGCGCATGGCCTCGAGGACGTAGCGGTCCCCCACGCCCGTCTCGACGAGCTTGATGCCGTGCTCGCGCATGGCGAGCTTGAGGCCCAGGTTGGACATGACGGTCACCACGAGGGTGTCGTCCTTGAGGGTGCCGGCCTCTTTCATCGCGAGGGCGATGATGGCCATCTCCTTGTCGCCGTCCACGACATTGCCCTCGGCATCCACGGTGAGGCAGCGATCGGCGTCGCCGTCGTGGCCCACGCCCAGGTCCGCCCCATGCTCCAGGACGGCGGCCTGCAGCTTCTCCAGGTGGGTGGAGCCGTAGCCGTCATTGATGTTCACGCCGTCCGGCTCAGCACCGATCACGACCACCTCCGCGCCGGCGAGCTTGAAGACCTCGGGCGAGCAGCCGGACGCCGCGCCGTGCGCGGCGTCGATGACCACCTTCAGGCCGTCGAGTCGGTGCGGGAGGGTCTGGAGCAGGTGGAGGACGTAGCGGTCCTCGGCGTCGGAGAAGCGACGGACACGGCCGACCTCGCCGCCCAGGGGACGGAGGGGCTCCTGCGTGAGCCGCGCCTCGATGGCGTCCTCCAGGGCGTCGTCCAGCTTCTGGCCGCCGCGGGCCAGGAACTTGATGCCGTTGTCCGGGGCGGGGTTGTGCGAGGCGGAGATCATGACGCCGAAGTCCGCGTCCAGGTCTCCCACCAGGAAGGCGGCCGCGGGCGTGGGAAGCGTTCCGGCGTCGTACACGTCGACGCCGGAGGCGGCCAGGCCCGCCTCGATCGCGGCGGAGATGAAGGAGCCGGAGATGCGGGGGTCCTTGGCCACCACGGCGATGGGGCGCTTGCCCGCCTCGGAGTCGTTGAACCCCAGGACCACGGCTGCGGCCTGCGCCAGCGCCATGGACAGTTCCGGGGTGATCAGGTCATTCGCCAGTCCGCGGACGCCGTCGGTGCCAAAAAGTCGTGCCATGGGAAATAAGTCTAGTCCGGGGACCGGCCGATGCCCGACGGCGGGGACCCGGCTCGCGGGGTCCGATCGTGGAGCGGGGTGGTGGAGCCGAGCGGGGCCGGGCCGCTTTCCGTCCGGTTTTCCCGCGCTACTCGGGCATGGTGACGATCACACGCGGGATGTCCGGACAGGAAGTGCGCGGTGCCGGGCCCGGGCACGCGGAAGGCCCCGCACCACGAGGTGCGGGGCCTTCGGGAAGCGCCGGGATCAGCGCTTGGACTCCGGGCGCCGGAACCGGCGCGCGGGCCCCGGAGCGCAGAGACGCAGTCTCCACGCCCCGGGAAGCGCCGGGATCAGCGCTTGGACTCCGGGCGCCGGAACCGGCGCGCGGGCCCCGGAGCGCAGAGACGCAGTCTCCACGCCCCAGGAAGCGCCGGGATCAGCGCTTGGAGTACTGCGGGGCCTTGCGGGCCTTCTTGAGACCGGCCTTCTTGCGCTCGATGACGCGGGCGTCGCGAGTCAGGAAGCCGGCCTTCTTCAGGGCCGGGCGGTTGTTCTCGCGGTCGATCTCGTTCAGCGCACGGGCGATGCCCAGGCGCAGCGCACCGGCCTGGCCGGAGGGGCCACCACCGTTGATGCGGGCGATGACGTCGTACGCACCCTCAAGGCCGAGCAGCTTGAAGGGGTCGTTGACCTCCTGCTGGTGCAGCTTGTTGGGGAAGTACTCGGCGAGGGCGCGGCCGTTGATGGTCCACTGGCCGGAGCCGGGGATCACGCGGACACGGGCGATGGCCTCCTTGCGGCGGCCGACGGCGGAACCGGCGACGGTGAGGTTGCGCTCCACGGCGGGGGCACCGGCCTCGGCGGCAACGGTCTCGGTGGTGTAGGTCGAGGGCGCCTCGGCCTCGAGGAGCTCGTCGTTCTGAGCCATGGGTTTTCTCCTTTAGAAGTTTCTAACTCGTCCGGCCCAGAATTACTGGGAGACCTGCGAGATCTCGTAGGCCTGCGGCTGCTGAGCGGCGTGCGGGTGCTCGGCACCGCGGAACACCTTGAGCTTGGTCAGCTGCTTAGCGGCGAGGGAGTTCTTCGGGAGCATGCCCTTGACGGCCTTCTGCACGGCGAGAACGGGGTTCTTCTCCAGCAGCTCGGCGTAGTTCACGGAGCGCAGGCCACCCGGGAAACCGGTGTGGCGGTAGGCGCGCTTGTTCTCGAGCTTGGCGCCGGTGAGGGCCACCTTCTCGGCGTTGATGATGATGACGAAGTCGCCCATGTCCACGTGGGGAGCAAAGGTCGGCTTGTGCTTGCCACGCAGGAGCGTTGCGGTCTGGGTGGCGAGGCGACCGAGAACGACGTCGGTGGCGTCAATGACGTGCCACTGACGCGTCGCGTCTTCGGCCTTCGGAGTGTACGTACGCACTGTTTCTATGCCTTCGTTTTCTTGTACTGGTCTGACGTCCGGCACCGAGTGGGCGTGAGATCCGCCCGGCGCGGGCGCCGTGGGGTCGTTGCGCGCCGACGTGGGTCGAGGTGAGGTCACGACCGGTGCCGGCTTAGCTCCCCGCTCTGCCCGCAGACCAGTGGCCCTGCAACCGGGCCGTCACGCGAACAGGTGGTGTCGAGGACACACATGCACAACAGCCACCCACTCTACCGGACGCATCGGGGCACGTCCAAGGCGAGCGCGGGAGAAGAGACACGGACCACCACCCCGTGGCGTCCTCCGTCCGCGACGGCCCCCGTCACGGCGTCGGTGAAAAGCACCCCGAATGGGGGATCAGGACTCCTTGTGATCGCGCCGGGCACGGGTGGCCTCCGCCCTCGCGGCCGCTTCCGCGTCGTCCGGGTATCCCACGGCCTCCAGGACCAGGGCGTGTCCGGCGACCATCTTCGTGGCGGCATCGCGGGTACGCTCCCGCAACCTGGCCTCCGCCCAGCCGTGCGGCCGGCGCTCCTCCCCCACCGCCACGAGCGCCCCCACGATGGTGCGCACCATGTGATGGCAGAAGGCGTCCGCGCGCAGGTGCACGCGCAGCAAGCCGTCGGGGCCGCGCACCACGTCCACGTGCTGCAACTCGCGGATGGTGGTGGAGCCCTCGCGCGGCTTGCAGTACGAGAGGAAGTCGTGCAGGCCCAGGAGCGAGCGGGCCTCCGCCGCCATGGCCGCGGCGTCGAGGGGATGTCTGAGGAAGAGAGTGTCCCCTCGGCGCAAGGGATCCCACCGCTCGTGCCCGTCGGCGATGGTGTAGGTGTAGGAGCGCCACAGCGCGGAGAAGCGGGCGTCGAAGCCGCCCGGCACGGGACGCGCGCCGTGCACGACGACGGCGCCCTGGCTCGAGCGGGCCAGGACGGCGTTGAGCCGCCTCACCAGGGTCACGGCCACGTCCTCGCCCCCGTCGCGGACGGACACCTTGGCCCTGGCCCGCGTGTCCAGATCGACGTGGACCACCTGACCCCGGGCGTGGACACCGGCGTCGGTGCGGCCCGCCACGACGACGCGCGGCTCCCGCCGCGTCACCGTCGCCAGTGCCTCCTCGAGGGTCTCCTGGACGGACGGCAGCCCTGGCTGCCTTGCCCACCCCCTGAACGGGCCCCCGTCGTAGGCGAGGGTCAGCGCATAGCGGATCACGTCGGGGGTCGTTGCTTGCTCCGGCACCCCGACATCCTACGGTGACCGAACCGCGCACGCCGGCCACCCGGCGTCGGGCAGAAAAAACGGGAGGCCGTCCCGGAACCCTCCGGAACGGCCTCCCGTGCGCGGTTCCCGGGGGGGAACCGCCAGGAATCACTCGGCGATCTGCTGCGCGGACTCGCCACCGGCCGGGGCGTAGCCGGCCTCCTTGGCCTCCTCGACCGTGGAGAACCACACCTCGGCGGCGGTCTGCTCGTACCAGCGCGAACCGGGGACGTGGTACTTCATGGAGTCCTTGTTGCCCTTGATCGTGGCACCCTCGGGGGCCTCGTTCGCGGCGGTGGTCTCCTCCACCTGGGTCTCCTCGACCTCGGCCGCGGGGGCCTCGACGGTCTCGACCGGGGCGGCGGTCTCGGTGGCCTTCACGGCCTCCTTGACGACGGCCTGCTTGGCGGAGACGGGCTCCATCACGAGCTCGATGACGGCCATGGGGGCGTTGTCGCCCTGGCGCGCACCGATCTTGGTGATGCGGGTGTAGCCGCCGTTGCGCTCGGCCATCGCCGGGGCGATGTTGGCCATGAGCTCGTAGACGACGCCCTTGTTGGTGCGGCTGCGGGGGGCGAGCACCGACTGCACGCGACGGCGCGAGGCCAGGTCGCCGCGCTTGGCGATGGTGATCAGGCGCTCGGCGAAGGGACGCAGGCGCTTGGCCTTGGTCACCGTGGTGGTGATGCGGCCGTGCTCGAACAGCGAGACGGACAGGTTGGCCAGCATGAGGCGCTCGTGCGCCGGGCCGCCTCCGAGGCGGGGACCCTTGGTGGGGGTAGGCATGAAAATTCTCCTAGGGAAAGACCCTCACCGGCGCCGCCGCGAGGCGGTCACCCGTGAAGCTCAAAAAGAAAAGTTGAGAGGCGACTCAGGCCTCGTAGTCGTCCTCGACGATGTGCGCGGAGAGGTCGTAACCGGCCGGCGAATCCTTGAGGGACAGACCCAGCTCCACGAGCTTGGCCTTGACCTCGTCGATCGACTTGGCGCCGAAGTTGCGGATGTCCATGAGGTCCGCCTCGGAACGAGCCACGAGCTCACCCACGGTGTGGATGCCCTCGCGCTTGAGGCAGTTGTAGGAACGAACCGTCAGCTCCAGGTCCTCGATCGGCAGCGCCATGTCGGCCGCGACCTGCGCGTCCGTCGGCGACGGGCCGATCTCGATGCCCTCGGCGGCGACGTTGAGCTCACGGGCCAGGCCGAAGAGCTCCACCAGGGTGGTGCCGGCGGAGGCCACGGCGTCACGCGGAAGCATGGACTCCTTGGTCTCCACGTCCAGGACGAGCTTGTCGAAGTCGGTGCGCTGCTCCACACGGGTGGCGTCGACGCGGAAGGTCACCTTCAGCACCGGGGAGTAGATCGAGTCAACGGGGATACGACCGATCTCCGCGTCCACGTTCTTGTTCTGGGCCGCCGAGACGTAGCCGCGGCCACGCTCGATGGTCAGCTCCATGTCGAACTTGCCGTTCTCGTTCAGCGTGGCGATGTGCAGATCCGGGTTGTGGATCTCCACGCCGGCCGGCGGGGCGATGTCGGCAGCCGTGACAACGCCGGGACCCTGCTTGCGCAGGTAGGCGACGACGGGCTCGTCATGCTCCGAGGAGACGGAGAGCTGCTTCACGTTGAGGATGATCTCGGTGACATCCTCCTTGACGCCGGGCACCGTGGTGAACTCGTGCAGCACACCGTCGATGCGCACGCTGGTCACGGCGGCACCGGGGATGGACGAGAGCAGGGTACGACGCAGGGAGTTGCCGATCGTGTAACCGAAACCGGGCTCCAGCGGCTCAATGGTGAACCGGGAGCGGTTGTCGGCGACGACCTCTTCGGTCAGGGTCGGGCGCTGTGCAATGAGCACTAGATGTTGTCCTTTCGCGAGCGTCCGCTATATGACGCAACACAGGGTGACTTCTTCAACGGGGTCGCATCCTGCGATTCCCGCCGCTGGGGCCGTGGCCCCGGTTCGGGACGGGCGGGACGGACCGCCAAGGTCCGACCCACCCGCCCCGGCGCGCGACGGGCGATCAGACGCGGCGACGCTTGGGCGGGCGGCAGCCGTTGTGGGCGCTCGGGGTGACGTCCTGGATGGAGCCGACCTCGAGGCCGGCGGCCTGCAGCGAGCGGATGGCCGTCTCGCGGCCGGAACCCGGGCCCTTGACGAACACGTCGACCTTGCGCATGCCGTGCTCCTGCGCGCGCTTGGCGGCCTGCTCGGCGGCCATCTGCGCGGCGTAGGGGGTCGACTTGCGGGAGCCCTTGAAGCCGACCTGGCCGGCGGAGGCCCACGAGATCACGGCGCCGGTGGGATCCGTGATCGAAACGATGGTGTTGTTGAACGTGCTCTTGATGTGCGCCTGGCCGGCGGCAACGTTCTTCTTGTCCTTGCGACGCGGCTTGCGGACCGCGGTGCGTGCCTTGGGGGGCATGTCTACTCCTACCTAAATCCTGGGAGCCCGCTGAATCAGCGGGCCTTCTTCTTGCCGGCGACGGTCTGCTTGGGGCCCTTGCGGGTACGCGCGTTCGTCTTGGTGCGCTGACCGTGCACGGGAAGGCCCTTGCGGTGACGGATGCCCTGGTAGGAGCCGATCTCGACCTTGCGGCGGATGTCGGCGGCGACCTCACGGCGGAGGTCACCCTCAACCTTGTAGGTGCCCTCGATGTGGTCGCGGAGCTGGACGAGCTGCTCGTCCGTGAGGTCCTTCACGCGGATGGACGGGTCGATACCCGTGGCCGCGAGGGTCTCCTCGGAGCGGGTCTTGCCCACGCCATAGATGTAAGTGAGTGCGATGACCACGCGCTTTTCGCGCGGGATGTCGACACCAGCGAGACGAGCCATGATGGTTGTCTTCCTTTTCGGTATCGGGAGGTGTGGAGCAGTCTCATCATCCGCCCCTCGACGGGGCGGCCCCGGCCTCCCTGGCCCGGGGGTTCTCACTGCGGTGAGCGGTGCTGGACTGCCTAGTACATTGCTGCTTGGCGTGGAGCTAGATCCTCGGGGAGAGGATCAGCCCTGGCGCTGCTTGTGACGCGGGTTCTCGCAGATCACCATGACGCGCCCGTTGCGACGAATGACCTTGCACTTGTCGCAGATGGGCTTCACGCTCGGATTGACCTTCACGGTTCGATTCCTTCGTGTTGGGCTGGTCGGTTAAGTGTCACCCCACCGCTTCCCGCCTCCTGGATGCAGGAGCCGGTCCACGGTGCATCGATCACTTGTAGCGGTAGACGATGCGGCCACGGTTCAGGTCGTACGGCGTCAGTTCGACGACGACCCGGTCCTCGGGGAGGATGCGGATGTAGTGCTGTCGCATCTTCCCGGAGATCGTGGCGAGCACGACGTGCTCGTTCTGGAGCTTCACGCGGAACATCGCGTTCGGCAGGGCTTCGGTAACGACGCCCTCCAGCTCGATGACGCCTTCTTTCTTGGCCATAGCCTCCGCTAACGTCGGTCCGGTGGCGCTGGGCCCCGGAGATGAATGGATGACCTGGTTGCCACCGCGCGCGCCCGCGGGCGGGCACACGACGACAGACAACCAAAGATCAAGAGTAGTCGATCGGGACGCGCTGACGAAATCTCCCGAAGGGGTGCAATCCGTCACATCTCCCCGCGGGAAAGCCCTCCCCGGTTTCCCCGCCGCCGGGGCGGGACCCGTTCAGGCCAGCTCGCGCGGCTCCACGCCGTAGCGCGCCAGACGCGAGGCGCCGCCGTCCGGCGCCGTGGAGACCCAGATCCCGCGCTGGTGCACCAGCACGGTGTGTTCCCACTGGCTCGCGCGGCCGCCGTCGCTCGTCACGACGGTCCACTCGTCCTCTAGCGTGCGCGTCTCGATGCCGCCGCGCACCAGCATGGGTTCGATCGCGAGCGCCATGCCCGGCTTCACGCGGGCGCCCTTGTGACCGGTGCGGTAGTTGAGCACGTCCGGCGCCATGTGCATGGCCGAGCCGATGCCGTGGCCGACGTAGTCCTCGAGGATGCCGAGCGGGGCGCCGGCCTGGGAGGACACGAAGTCATCGATCGCGTCGCCGATTTCCCCCACGTGGCGGGCGCCGGCCAGGGCGGCGATGCCAGCCCACATGGCCTCCTCGGTGACGTCGGAGAGGCGCTGGTCCTCCGGGTCGGCCGTGCCGAGGATGACGGTGCGCGCGGAGTCCGCGTGCCAGCCGTCCACCACGGCGCCGCCATCGATCTTGAGCACATCGCCGTCCGCGAGGACGCGCCCGCCCGGGATGCCGTGCACCACCTCCTCGTTGACCGAGGTGCAGATCGTCGCGGGGAAGTCGTAGTAACCGAGGAAGTTGCTCGTGGCGCCATGCCGCGCCAGCACCTCGGCGAAGACCGCGTCGAGGTCCTTGGTCGTCGTGCCGGGGGCCGCCGCGGCCACCGCGGTGTCGAGGGCCTCGGCGAGAACCAGGCCGGCCGCACGCATGCGCTGCAATTCCGCCGGTTTCTTGTATTCGATGCGCTCCAGCGCCATGGGGTTCCTTCCGTGGGATCTCCCGGGACGGCCGTGCCGGCGGCCGTCCTTCATGGGAACAGCCCCCGCCCGGGTGGGCGGGGGCTGCGATGAGACTGTGGTGATCAGGCCTTGGCGTTCGCGGTGCCGAGGGCCTCGAGGATCCGGGCCGTGACCTCGTCCAGTTCGCCGAGGCCGTCGACCTCGCGCACCAGGCCGCGCTCGGAGTAGGCCGCGACGACGTCCTGGGTCTGCTCGCGGTAGACGGCCAGGCGGTGACGGATGACGTCCTCCGTGTCGTCCGCCCGGCCCTCGATCTGCGCGCGCTTCAGGAGGCGGGCCACGAGCTCGTCCTCGTCCGCGGTCAGCAGCACCACGGCGTCGAGCTTCTCGCCGCCGGAGGCCAGGATGTCGTCCAGCTCGGCGACCTGGGCCACCGTGCGCGGGTAGCCGTCCAGCAGAAAGCCCTCGGCGACGTCGGACTGGGCCAGGCGGTCGCGGACCATCGCGTTGGTCACGGAATCCGGCACGTAGTCGCCGGCGTCCATGTACTGCTTGGCCTCGACGCCCAGCGGGGTCATCTCCTTCACGTTTGCGCGGAAGATGTCACCCGTGGAGATCGCCACGACACCGAGCTTGTCGGTGATGCGGGCCGCCTGGGTGCCCTTGCCGGACCCGGGCGGGCCGACGATGAGGAGTCGAGTCATCGCAATAGTCCTTCGTAGTGTCGCTGTTGCATCTGGGCGTTGATCTGCTTCACCGTCTCGAGGCCCACGCCCACCAGAATGATGATCGAGGTGCCGCCGAACGGGATGTTCTGGTTGGCGTTGAGCAGCGAGAGCGCCACCACCGGGATGACCGCCACGACCGAGAGATAGATGGCGCCGGCGAAGGTGATGCGGGAGCTGACGTAGCCGAGGTACTTGGCGGTGGGTTCGCCCGCGCGGATGCCTGGGACGAAGCCGCCGTACTTCTTCATGTCGTCGGCGACCTCGGTGGGGTTGAACGTGATGGAGACGTAGAAGTACGTGAAACCGAAGACCAGCAACACGTAGAGCAGCACGTGCAGCGGCGACGAGGTGGAGGCCAGGTGGGCGCTGATCCAGGCGGCCCAATCGGGCATGGTGCCGTCGCCCTTCTGGGCGAACTGGACCACCATGAGCGGCAGGGCCAGGAGCGAGGACGCGAAGATCACGGGGATCACGTTCGCCATGTTCACCTTGATCGGGATGTAGGTGGACGTGCCGCCCACCGTGCGGCGCCCGATCATGCGCTTGGCGTACTGCACCGGGATGCGGCGCTGGGACTGCTCCACGAAGACCACGGCGCCCAGGATCACGAGGATCACCAGGAGGACCACCGCGAAGATGCCCCAGCCCTTGGACTGCAGGATGGAGAACATGGAGCCGGGGAAGCCGGCGGCGATCGAGGTGAAGATGAGCAGCGACATGCCGTTGCCCACGCCCTTCTCGGTGATGAGCTCGCCGAGCCACATGATGAGCAGCGTGCCGGCCGTGAGCACCACGATCACCAGGACGATGGTCCAGATCGAGGAGTTCGGGAAGACCGGGTACTGGCAGTTGCCGAAGAGCTGACCGGACTGCGCCATCGTCACCAGGGTGGTGGCCTGCAGCAGGCCGAGCGCGATGGTGAGGTAGCGCGTGTACTGGGTGAGCTTCGTCTGGCCGGCCGCGCCGTCCTTGTGCAGTTCCTCGAAGTGGGGAACCACGACGCGCAGCAACTGGATGATGATGGACGCCGTGATGTACGGCATGATGCCCATCGCCAGGATGGAGACCTGCAGCAGGGCTCCGCCGGAGAACATGTTCACGAAGTCGTACAGGCCCCCGGTCGTGTTCCCCAGCTGCATGCACTGGCGCACGGCGGTGTAGTCGACGCCGGGCGCGGGAATGTACACGCCGAGGCGGTAGATCGCGATGATGCCCAGGGTGAAGAGCAGCTTTCGTCGCAGGTCCGGGGTCTTGAAGACCCGGGCGATGGCGCTGAACACGCAGTCTCCTATTCGTGGAGGTGGCAGGGGTGTGGACACGAGGGACCAGGGGGTTCGGCAATTCTAGCCGTAGCGGGCGCCGGAGAGTGAATCCGGCCATGCCGTGCCGCGTGCCCACGTCATGCTTGTGTGCCCGACGGCGGATGGTCGGGCCGGGTTCCCGGCCGCCCGGTGGCGGCCGGGAGACGGAGAAAGGGCCCCCGTCCGGAGCAGAAGGCTCCGGGCCGGGGGCCCTTTCAGGTGAAGATCACGCGGTCGCCCGCGCGGCCGTTCAGAGGGTCTCGGTGGACCCGCCGGCGGCGGCGATCTTCTCCAGCGCGGACTTGGAGAAGGCGTTGACCTTCACGTCCACCTTGACGGTGATCTCGCCCTGACCCAGCACCTTGACGGGCTGGTTCTTGCGGACGAGGCCCTTGGCGACGAGCGACTCGACGCTCACCTCGCCACCCTCGGGGAACGCCTCCGAGATCTTGTCCAGGTTCACGACCTGGAACTCGACGCGGAAGGGGTTGGTGAAGCCGCGCAGCTTCGGCAGGCGCATGTGCAGCGGCAGCTGGCCACCGGCGAAGCCGGCACGCACCTGGTAGCGGGCCTTGGTGCCCTTGGTGCCGCGACCCGCGGTCTTGCCCTTGGAGCCCTCGCCTCGACCCACACGGGTCTTGGCGGTCTTGGCGCCGGGAGCCGGACGCAGGTGGTGGACCTTGAGCGCGCTCTCGTTGTTCTCAGCCATGGTTACTTAGCCTCCTCGACCGTCACCAGGTGCTTGACCTTGTTGACCATGCCGACGGTGACCGCATCGGCCGTGCGCTCGACCGTGTGGCCGATGCGCTTGAGGCCGAGGGAGCGGACGGTGTCGCGCTGGTCCTGCTTGGTGCCGACCAGACCCCGGACGAGGGTGATGGACAGCTTGGCATCGCTAGGGAGCAGGTTCTTCGACATGCTCATGCACCCGCCTTCGTGTTCTGGAGCTTGCGCAGCATCGCGGCGGGCGCAACCTCGTCCAGGGACAGGCCACGGCGAGCAGCGACGGCCGCCGGCTCCTCGAGACCCTTGAGGGCCTCGATGGTGCCGTGGACCATGTTGATCTGGTTCGTGGAACCCATGGACTTCGAGAGCACGTCGTGGATGCCTGCGCACTCGAGGACGGCGCGGATGGGGCCGCCGGCGATCACGCCGGTACCCTCGGACGCCGGCATCAGGAGCACGACGCCAGCGGCGGCCTCACCCGTCACGCGATGCGGGATGGTGGTGCCGACGCGGGGGACGCGGAAGAACGACTTCTTGGCTTCCTCGACGCCCTTGGCGATGGCCGCGGGCACCTCCTTGGCCTTGCCGTAGCCGACGCCGACGAGACCGTTGCCATCGCCCACCACGACGAGCGCGGTGAAGCTGAAGCGACGGCCGCCCTTGACGACCTTGGAGACGCGGTTGATGGTCACAACGCGCTCGAGGAACTTGTCCTTGTCCTCTTCCTGGCCGCGACGGTTGTTGTCACGACGGCCACGACCCTCGCCACGGCCGCGGCCCTCGCCGCGCCCACGGCCCTCGCCGCCACGACCGCGACGGTCGTTGGAGGCCTCGGTGCCCTCGGGTGCCTGCGTAGCGGTTTCGCTCACCTGAGTGTCCTTCTGGTTGTTCTCGTCGGTCACAGCGCCAGCCCACCTTCGCGAGCGCCGTCGGCCACCGCGGCCACGCGGCCGTGGTACTTGTTGCCGCCGCGGTCGAAGACCACGGCCTCGATGCCGGCGGCCTTGGCGCGCTCGGCCACGAGCTCGCCGACGCGCTTGGCCTTGGCGGTCTTGTCACCGTCGAAGGAGCGCAGATCGGCTTCCATCGTGGTGGCGGACGCAACGGTCACGCCACGGCCGTCGTCGACGATCTGGGCCACGATGTGACGCGCAGAGCGGTTGACGACGAGACGCGGACGGACGGCGGTGCCGGTGATGCGCTTGCGAACACGCAGGTGACGACGGCCACGCTTCGCGGCCTTGCTCTTTCCCTTGATAGCGAGAGCCATGGTCACTTACCTGCCTTTCCGACCTTGCGGCGGATGACTTCGCCCTCGTACTTGATGCCCTTGGCCTTGTACGGGTCGGGCTTACGGAGCTTGCGGATGTTGGCGGCGACCTCGCCGACCTGCTGCTTGTCGATACCGGCGACGGTCAGCTTGTTCGCGCCCTCGACGGTGAACGTGATGCCGGCCGGCGGCTGCACCGTGATGGTGTGCGAGTAGCCGAGCGAGAACTCCAGGTCGGAGCCCTTCGCCAGCACGCGGTAGCCGGTGCCGGAGATCTCGAGCTTCTTCGAGTAGCCCTCGGTCACACCGATGATCATGTTGCTGATCAGGGTGCGGGTCAGGCCGTGCAGCGAGCGAGAGGCGCGCTGGTCGTCGGGGCGGGACACCGTGAGGGTGCCCTCCTCGAGCGAGACCTGGATCGGCTGGGCGACGACGTGCGTCAGCTCGCCCTTGGGGCCCTTGACGGTGACGTCCTGGCCGTCGACCTTGAGGTCGACGCCGGCCGGAACCGTGATGGGGAGACGTCCAATACGGGACATGGTGTGTTATTCCCTTCCCTTACCAGACGTAGGCGACGACTTCGCCGCCGACACCCTTGGACTGAGCCTGGCGGTCCGTCAGCAGACCGGAAGACGTGGACAGGATGGCGATGCCGAGGCCGCCCAGAACGCGCGGAAGGTGCGTCGACTTCGCGTAGACGCGCAGGCCCGGCTTCGAGACGCGACGGATGCCGGCGATGGCACGCTCGCGGTTCGGACCGAACTTGAGGTCGATGGTCAGCTTCTTGCCGACCTCCGCGGCCTCTTCCTTGAAGTCCTGGATGTAGCCCTCGGACTTCAGGATCTCGGCGATGCGGATCTTGAGCTTGGAGGACGGCATGGTGACGTCCTCGTGGTGGGCGGAGTTCGCGTTACGCAGACGCGTGAGCATGTCTGCGACGGGATCTGTCATGGTCATGTGGGCGTGTGCCCTTCCTCGACGTGGTTTCCCTCGGAAGCAAGGGACCTACGACGTAGTTGGATCAGTTGTCGGTCTTGAAGGGGAAGCCCAGCGCCTTGAGCAGAGCGCGGCCTTCCTCGTCGGTCTTGGCCGTGGTCACGACGGTGATGTCCATGCCGCGGGTGCGGTCGATGGAATCCTGGTCGATCTCGTGGAACATGACCTGCTCGGTCAGACCGAAGGTGTAGTTGCCGTTGCCGTCGAACTGCTTGCCGTTGAGGCCGCGGAAGTCGCGGATACGGGGCAGGGCGAGGGTGACCAGGCGGTCCACGAACTCCCACATGCGGTCATTGCGCAGCGTGGCGTGGGTGCCGATCGGCATGCCCTCGCGCAGCTTGAACTGGGCGATGGACTTGCGGGCCTTCGTCACCATCGGCTTCTGGCCGGTGATGGCGGTGAGATCGCGCACGGCGCCCTCGATGACCTTGGAGTCCTTGGCGGCCTCACCGACACCCATGTTCACGACGACCTTGACCAGGCCGGGGATCTGCATGACGTTCGCGTACTGGAACTGCTCCTGCAGGGCGGCGCGGATCTCGTCGTTGTACTTCGCCTTGAGGCGCGGCGTGATCTTGACGGTGGTCTCGGTCATCACAGGGCCTTTCCGGAAGCCTTGGCGTAGCGCACGCGCACGGTCTTCTCGACGCCGTCACGGGTGACGGTCTCGAGGCGGAAGCCGACGCGGGTGGGCTTCTTGGTCTCGGGGTCCACGACAGCCACGTTCGAGACGTGGATGGGGGCCTCGACGTGCTCCAGGCCGCCGGTCTTGGAACCGCGGTCGGTCTGGCCGACCTTGGTGTGCTTGGTCACGACGTTGATGCCCTCGACGAGAACGCGGTTCTCGGACGGGAAAACGGCCAGGACCTTACCCTGCTTGCCCTTGTCGCCGCCGCGGGCGGCCTTGGCACCGGTGATGACCTGGACCAGGTCACCCTTCTTGATCTTTGCACCCATGTTCAGAGCACCTCCGGGGCCAGCGAGACGATCTTCATGAAGCGCTTGTCACGCAGCTCGCGGCCCACGGGGCCGAAGATGCGCGTGCCGCGCGGCTCGTTCTCGTTCTTGAGGATCACCGCGGCGTTCTCGTCGAACTTGATGTAGGAACCGTCGGCACGACGGCGCTCCTTCACGGTGCGGACGATGACGGCCTTGACCACATCACCCTTCTTGACATTGCCGCCCGGGATCGCGTCCTTGACGGTGGCGACGATGACGTCGCCGATGCCTGCGTAGCGACGCTTGGAACCGCCGAGAACGCGGATGGTCAGGATTTCCTTCGCACCCGTGTTGTCGGCGACCTTGAGTCGCGACTCCTGCTGAATCACTTGTTATCTCCTGTCGTCTCGCCGGTTCTGCGTACTCGCAGCCTTGCGGAACGGATTTGATGGTCTCCCCGGGCCCATCGCTTACCCACGATCCACGTCAGCCTCCTCTGAGGGGGCTGCAGCTCCCCTTGGAGGAGGAGGGACCGAGGCCGAGGCGGTCGGGCCGGGGCCGTGCTCACGCGGCGGGGTCTCCCCCGCCGCCTGCTCATCCCTGCGATGAAGGTGGATAGTCTTCACGCCCGGAACGCACGGACCCTCTAGTCTAACCCCCAAACGCCAAGGACCCGAAATCCGCCGATTTCTCGGCAGGATTCCGGGTCCTTGGCTGCCCTGACGGGCCGCTGGTGATCAGAGGATCACTTGGCGCGCTCGATGATCTCCACGAGGCGCCAGTTCTTCTGGGCAGACAGCGGGCGGGTCTCGGCGATCAGCACGAAGTCGCCGATGCCGGCGCTGTTCTGCTCGTCGTGGGCCTTGAACTTCTTGTTGCGACGCATGACCTTGCCGTAGAGGGCGTGCTTCACACGGCTCTCGACGTCAACGACGATCGTCTTGTCCATCTTGTCGGACACCACGTAACCGCGAAGGGTCTTGCGGTCGTTGCGGGCTTCAGCCTGCTCGGTCACGGCGTTCTCCTTCTCGCTCATCACTCGGCGTCCTCGGCCGGGGTCTCCTCGGCCTTCTTGGCGGACTTCTTCTTGGCCGTCTTCTTGGTCTCCTCGACCGGGGCGACGACCTCCTCACGAATGCCCAGCTCACGCTCACGCAGGATCGTGTAGATGCGGGCGATGTCGCGCTTGACGACCGCGATGCGACCGTGCTGCTCCAGCTGACCCGTGGCCGACTGGAAGCGGAGGTTGAAGAGCTCCTTCTTGGCGTTCTTCAGCTCCTCGCCCAGACGGGCGTTGTCGAACCCCTCGAGGTTCGCGACCGAGAGTTCCTTCGAACCGATGGCCATGGATCATTCACCACCCTCACGGCGCACGATGCGCGCCTTCAGCGGAAGCTTGTGGATCGCCAGGCGCAGGGCCTCGCGAGCGACTTCCTCGTTGACACCGGAGAGCTCGAAGAGCACGCGCCCCGGCTTGACGTTGGCCACCCACCACTCGGGCGAGCCCTTACCGGAACCCATGCGGGTTTCGGCGGGCTTCTTCGTCAGCGGACGGTCCGGGTAAATGTTGATCCAGACCTTACCGCCACGCTTGATGTGGCGGGTCATGGCGATACGAGCGGCCTCGATCTGGCGGTTCGTCACGTAGGCGGGGGTGAGGGCCTGAATGCCCCACTCACCGAACGAGACGGTGGTGCCGCCCTTGGCCATGCCCGAACGCTTCGGGTGGTGCTGCTTGCGGTACTTGACTCGACGCGGGATCAGCATCAGGCCTGTCCCCCTTCCGGAGCCGCAACGGCCTCGGCGGCCGGGGCAGCGCCCTGGTCGTTACGGCGACGACGCTCGCCGCCACCGCGACGCTCGCCACCACCGCGGCGGTCATCGCGACGGCCGCGCTGCGGAGCGGCGGCCTGCTGCTGGGCCAGCTCCTTGTCGGTCACGTCGCCCTTGTAGATCCAGACCTTGACGCCGATGCGACCGAAGGTCGTCTTGGCCTCGAAGGTACCGAAGTCGATGTTCGCGCGGAGCGTGTGCAGGGGCACGCGGCCCTCGCGGTAGAACTCCTTGCGGGACATCTCGGCGCCGCCAAGACGGCCGGAGCACTGCACGCGGATGCCCTTGGCACCGGCGCGCATGGCCGACTGCATGGCCTTCTTCATGGCGCGACGGAACGCGACACGGGAGGCCAGCTGCTCGGCGATGCCCTGGGCCACGAGCGCGGACTCGATCTCGGGGTTCTTGACCTCGAGGATGTTGAGCTGCACCTGCTTGCCCGTGAGCTTCTCGAGCTCGCCGCGCAGACGCTCGGCCTCGGCGCCGCGGCGACCGATGACGATGCCAGGGCGGGCCGTGTGGATGTCGACGCGGACGCGGTCACGCGTGCGCTCGATCTCCACCTTGGCGATGCCGGCGCGATCCATGCCCTTCGTCATGACCTCGCGGATCTTGACGTCTTCCTTGACGAAATCAGCGTAGCGCTGACCCGGCTTGTTCGAATCGGCGAACCAGTGCGACTTGTGGTCGGTGGTGATACCGAGTCGGAAGCCGTTCGGGTTGATCTTCTGACCCATTTACTTCTCCCCACCCTTCTCAGGCGTCGCGACGACCACGGTGACGTGGCTGGTGCGCTTGTTGATGCGGTACGCGCGGCCCTGGGCACGCGGCTGGAACCGCTTCATGGTCGGTCCCTCGTCGACGAACGCCTCCGAGATGTACAGCTCGTCCTCGTTGAACGCGACGCCGGCGCGCTCGGCGCTGACGCGAGCGTTGGCGACCGCAGAGGCGACGACCTTGTACACCGGCTCCGAAGCCGCCTGGGGGGCGAACTTCAGGATGGCCAGCGCCTCATTCGTCTGCTTACCACGAACGAGGTTGACGACGCGCCGGGCCTTCATCGGCGTCACGCGCAGGTGGCGCGCAATAGCCTTGGCTTCCATTGCTTTCCTTCTTCCGTTTCGAAGAGGGGCGAAGCTGCTCACTGACCCGGGGGTCAGCGGCGCTTGCCCTTCTTGTCGTCCTTCACGTGGCTGCGGAACGTGCGCGTGGGCGCGAACTCGCCGAGCTTGTGGCCAACCATCGACTCGGTGACGAACACCGGGACGTGCTTGCGACCGTCGTGCACCGCGATCGTGTGGCCGAGCATGTCGGGCACGATCATGGAACGGCGGGACCACGTCTTGATGACGTTCTTGGTGCCCTTCTCGTTCTCAGCCAGCACCTTCAGGTACAGGTGCTGATCGACGAAGGGGCCCTTCTTCAGACTGCGTGGCATGTCATGAGCTCCTTATCGCTTGTTCTTGCCGGTACGACGACGACGCACAATGAGCTTGTCGCTTTCCTTGTTGGGACGACGGGTGCGTCCCTCGGGCTTGCCGTTCGGGTTGACGGGGTGACGACCACCGGACGTCTTACCCTCACCACCACCGTGCGGGTGATCGACCGGGTTCATGGCGACACCGCGGACGGTCGGGCGGACGCCCTTCCAGCGCATGCGGCCGGCCTTGCCCCAGTTGATGTTGGACTGCTCGGCGTTGCCGACCTCGCCGATCGTGGCGCGGCAGCGCACGTCGACATTGCGGATCTCACCGGAGGGCAGACGCAGCTGGGCGAAGCGGCCCTCGCGGGCCACCAGCTGGATGGAGGCACCGGCGGAGCGGGCCATCTTGGCGCCGCCACCCGGACGCAGCTCCACCGCGTGGATGACCGTACCCACGGGGATGTTGCGCAGCGGCAGGTTGTTGCCCGGCTTGATGTCGGCCGTGGCACCCGACTCCACGATGTCGCCCTGGGACAGCTTGTTCGGGGCGATGATGTAGCGCTTGGTGCCGTCCACGAAGTGGAGCAGCGCGATGCGCGCGGTGCGGTTCGGGTCGTACTCGATGTGAGCGACCTTGGCCGGCACGCCGTCCTTGTCGTGACGACGGAAGTCGATCACGCGGTACTGGCGCTTGTGGCCACCACCCTTGTGACGGGTCGTGATGCGACCGGTGTTGTTGCGGCCGCCGGACTTGGTCAGGGGGCGCAGCAGGGACTTTTCCGGGGTCGAACGGGTGACCTCGGAGAAGTCGGCGACCGACGAGCCACGAAGGCCCGGGGTCGTCGGCTTGTACTTACGGATAGCCATGTTTCAGTTCCTCGTTAAAGTGGTCTCCGCTCAGGCGAGCGGACCGCCGAAGATATCGATGGTGGCATCGCCCTTGAGGGTCACGATGGCGCGCTTGGTGTCCTTGCGCGCACCGAAACCGAAACGCGTGCGAACGCGCTTGCCGGGGCGATTGATGGTGTTGACCGACTCGACCTTGACACCGTAGATCTCCTCCACGGCGAGCTTGATCTCGGTCTTGTTCGAGCGGGTGTCCACGATGAACGTGTACTGACCCTGATCGATCAAGTTGTAGGACTTCTCGGACACGACCGGCGCGACGAGAACGTCGTGCGCGGACTTGTTGATCGCGGCGCTCACTTGGCGGCCTCCTTGTTGACCAGGGCATCGAAGGCGGCCTTGGTGAACACCACGTCGTCAGACACGAGCACGTCGTACGTGTTCAGCTGGTCGACGTAGAGGGCGTGCACGTTCTCGAGGTTGCGCACCGAGAGGGCGGCAACGTCGTTGGCGCGGTCGATGACCACGAGCAGGTTCTTGCGCTCGGTGAGCGAGCGCAGGGTCGCCAGCGCGCCCTTGGTGGACGGCTTCTCGCCGGCAACCAGGGTCTCGACGACGTGGATGCGACCGTGACGGGCGCGATCCGACAGGGCGCCACGCAGGGCGGCGGCCTTCATCTTCTTGGGGGTGCGCTGCGAGTAGTCACGCGGCGTCGGGCCGTGGACGATGCCACCACCGGTCATGTGCGGGGCGCGGATCGAACCCTGGCGGGCGCGGCCGGTGCCCTTCTGCTTGAACGGCTTGCGACCGGCGCCGGAAACCTCGCCGCGGGTCTTGGTCTTGTGCGTACCCTGGCGGGCGGCGGCCAGCTGGGCGACGACGACCTGGTGCAGCAGCGGGACGTTGGTCTGGACGTCGAAGATCTCACCGGGGAGATCGACGGACAGTGCCTTCGTAGCCATGGTGTCAGGCTCCCTTCACGGCAGTGCGGACCAGGACGACCTGGCCACGAGCGCCGGGGACGGCGCCCTTGATGAGCAGGAGGTTGTTCTCCGCGTCGACACCGTGAACCGTGAGGTTCAGGGTCGTGTGGCGGACGGCACCCATGCGACCGGCCATGCGCTGGCCCTTGAACACGCGGGAAGGCGTGGAGGCCTCACCGATCGAGCCCGGCTTGCGGTGGTTCTTGTGGGCACCGTGGGAGGCGCCGACGCCGGAGAAGCCGTGACGCTTCATGACACCGGCGAAGCCCTTGCCCTTGGAGGTACCGACGATGTCGACCTTCTGGCCGGCCTCGAACAGTTCCACCGACAGCTCCTGGCCGAGGTTGTACTCGGCGGCGTCGGCGGTGCGCAGCTCGACCACGTGGCGGCGCGGCGTGACGCCAGCGGCCTTGAAGTGGCCGGCGAGCGGCTTGGTGACCTTGCGCGGGTCGATGGCACCGGCGGCGATCTGGAGAGCGACGTAGCCGTCCTTCTCCTGGGTGCGCAGCTGGGTGACGACGTTCGCGTCGGCCTTGACGACCGTGACGGGGATCAGGTTGTTGTTGCTGTCCCAGACCTGGGTCATGCCGAGCTTCGTGCCCAGCAGGCCCTTCACATTACGGGATGCGGTCATAGTCTCTCAGCACCTCCCTCTCAGAGCTTGATCTCGATGTTGACGTCCGCCGGCAGGTCGAGACGCATCAGCGAGTCAACGGCCTTCGGAGTCGGGTCCACGATGTCGATGAGGCGCTTGTGGGTGCGCATCTCGAAGTGCTCGCGGCTGTCCTTGTACTTGTGGGGCGAACGGATGACGCAGTACACGTTCTTCTCCGTCGGCAGCGGCACGGGGCCGACAACCGTCGCGCCGGCGCGGGTGACCGTGTCAACGATCTTGCGGGCGGACGTGTCGATGACCTCGTGGTCGTACGACTTCAGCCGGATGCGGATCTTCTGTCCCGCCATGGCTTGGGCCTCATTTCTCGGTAGCACTATGAATGTGTTGGTGCTGGACGGGTCCTCGCGGACCTAGCACGCCGTGCGGCGGACCGAATCCGGGCTGACCCGGGTTCCTCGCCCCGCCGTGGCTCCGACCCCCGTACTCGGGCGTGTCGCCCGCTCGGAGAGCGCACGACACGATCAGGCAGCTGCTGGGTGTCGGTGTCGCTCCCTCGGCGGCGGCAAAGCCTGCCACCAGCGGGCGCAACCCCACTAGTCTGTCAGATCCCCGCCCCGATGGCCAATCGGGGCCGCGTGAGGTGCGCGACGTGCGACGGAGGAGGACCGACCCCGGGGACGGCAAAGGGGGCCCCGCGCGATGCGCGGAGCCCCCTTCGATGCGTCGCCCCGAGGGGCTCAGATCACTTGGTGATCTTGGTGACGCGGCCCGAGCCGACGGTGCGGCCACCCTCACGGATGGCGAAGCCGAGGCCCTCCTCCATGGCGATGGGCTGGATGAGCTGCACGGACATGTCCGTGGTGTCACCCGGCATGACCATCTCGGTGCCCTCGGGGAGGGTGATGACGCCGGTCACGTCCGTGGTGCGGAAGTAGAACTGCGGGCGGTAGTTCGAGTAGAAGGGGTTGTGACGGCCACCCTCATCCTTGGACAGGATGTAGGCGGTGCCCTCGAACTCGGTGTGCGGGGTCACGGAGCCGGGGGCCACGATGACCTGACCGCGCTCCACGTCCTCGCGCTTGATGCCGCGGAGCAGCAGGCCACAGTTCTCGCCGGCCCAGGCCTCGTCGAGCTGCTTGTGGAACATCTCGATGCCGGTGACCGTGGTCTTCTGCAGGTCGCGCAGACCGACGATCTCGACCTCGGAGTTGATCTTCAGCGTGCCACGCTCGGCGCGGCCGGTCACGACGGTGCCGCGGCCGGTGATGGTGAAGACGTCCTCGACGGGCATGAGGAAGGGCTTGTCCTTGTCGCGGACCGGGTCCGGGATGAACTCGTCCACGGCCTCCATGAGGTCCTCGACGGACTTGACCCACTCGGCGTCGCCCTCGAGGGCCTTCAGAGCGGAGACGCGCACGACGGGGGCGTTGTCGCCGTCGAACTCCTGGGAGGACAGCAGCTCGCGGACCTCCATCTCGACGAGGTCAAGCAGCTCCTCGTCGTCGACCATGTCGGACTTGTTCAGCGCGACCAGCAGGGACGGCACGCCGACCTGGCGGGCGAGCAGAACGTGCTCGCGGGTCTGGGCCATGGGGCCGTCGGTGGCGGCCACGACGAGGATGGCGCCGTCCATCTGAGCCGCACCGGTGATCATGTTCTTGATGTAGTCGGCGTGACCCGGAGCATCGACGTGGGCGTAGTGACGCTTGTCCGTCTGGTACTCGATGTGGGAGATGTTGATGGTGATACCGCGCTGGCGCTCCTCCGGAGCGGAGTCGATCGCGGAGAAGTCACGCTGCTCGTTGACATCCGGGTACTTGTCGGCAAGCACCTTCGAAATGGCGGCGGTGAGCGTGGTCTTGCCGTGGTCAACGTGGCCGATGGTGCCGATGTTGACGTGCGGCTTGGTGCGCTCGAACTTTGCCTTCGCCACTGTTCCTCCTAGAACTGTTCTCAGCAGTGGTCCCCGCCCGCGCGGTTCGCGGGCAAGATCTCTACCAGTCTACTGATGGCTGATGAAATTGATGAATTGCGGGTCCGCTGCGGTGAGCGAGCCCGGGTTCGTCCGGCTCGAAGCTCTCGCTCCGGGCCGGTGAGGTGGGTCCCCGATCGACGGGGACCCACCCCCGATCCACGGGGCTTACTCGCCGCGGGACTTCTGGATGATCTCGTCGGCCACGGCCTTCGGGACCTCGGCGTAGGAGCTGAACTCCATCGAGTACACGGCGCGGCCCTGCGTCTTGGAGCGCAGGTCGCCGATGTAGCCGAACATCTCGGACAGCGGCACGTGGGCCTTGACGACCTTCACGCCGGCGGCGTCCTCCATGGACTGGATGGCACCACGACGGGAGTTCAGGTCGCCGATCACGTCGCCCATGTACTCCTCGGGGGTGCGCACCTCGACGTTCATGAGGGGCTCGAGCAGCACCGGGTTGGCGCGGCGGGCACCCTCCTTGAACACCTGCGAGCCGGCGATCTTGAACGCCATTTCGGAGGAGTCGACGTCGTGGTAGGCGCCATCGATGAGGGTCGCCTTGACGCCCACCATGGGGTAGCCGGCCAGCACGCCGAGCTGCATGGCGTCCTGGATGCCCGCGTCCACGGACGGGATGTACTCGCGGGGGATGCGACCACCGGTGACGGCGTTCTTGAACTCGTAGAGCTCGCCCTCGGCGGTGTCCAGCGGCTCGAAGGTCACCTGGACCTTGGCGAACTGGCCGGAGCCACCCGTCTGCTTCTTGTGGGTGAAGTCGACCTTCTCGGCCGTCTTCTTGATCGTCTCGCGGTACGCGACCTGGGGCTTGCCCACGTTGGCCTCGACCTTGAACTCGCGGCGCATGCGGTCCACCAGGATGTCCAGGTGGAGCTCGCCCATGCCGCCGATCTCGGTCTGGCCGGTGTCCTCGTTGAGGGAGACCGTGAAGGTCGGGTCCTCGGCCGAGAGCTTCTGGATGGCCGTGGAGAGCTTCTCCTGGTCACCCTTGGTCTTGGGCTCGATGGCCACGAAGATCACGGGCTCGGGGAAGGTCATCGACTCGAGCACGATCGGGTTCGTCGGATCGCACAGGGTGTCACCGGTGGTGGTGTCCTTGAGGCCGATCACGGCGTAGATGTGCCCGGCGTGCAGCTCCTCGACGGGCTGCTCCTTGTTGGCGTGCATCTGGAAGAGCTTGCCGACGCGCTCCTTCTTGCCCTTGGTGGAGTTGAGCACCTGGGCACCCGAGTCGAGGTGACCCGAGTAGACGCGCACGAAGGTCAGCTGACCGAAGAACGGGTGGGCGGCGATCTTGAACGCCAGCGCGGAGAACGGCTCGTCCTCCGACGGCTTGCGCGTCAGCTCGGTCTCCTCGTTCTTGGGGTCGTGACCGATCATCGGGGGCACGTCCAGCGGAGCGGGGAGGAAGTCGATCACCGCGTCCAGCATGGGCTGCACGCCGCGGTTCTTGAAGGCGGAACCACAGAAGACCGGGTAGGCCTCCGAGTTGATCGTCATCTTGCGGATGCCGGCCTTGAGCTCCTCGAGGGAGATCTCCTCGCCCTCGAGGTACTTCTCCATGAGCTCGTCGGAGGACTCGGCGACCTGCTCCACGAGCTTGGCGCGGTACTCCTCGGCCTTGGCCTGGAGATCGGCGGGGATCTCCTGCGTCTCGTAGTTGGCGCCCAGGGTCACGTCACCCTTGGCGTCGCCCGGCCACACGAAGGCCTTCATGGTGAGCAGGTCGACGACACCGATGAAGTCGGACTCGGAGCCGATGGGCAGCTGCATGACCAGCGGGGTGGCACCCAGGCGGTTGATGATGGTGTCGACCGTGAAGTAGAAGTCGGCGCCCATCTTGTCCATCTTGTTGACGAAGCAGATGCGCGGGACGTTGTACTTGTCGGCCTGACGCCACACCGTCTCGGACTGGGGCTCGACGCCCTCCTTGCCGTCGAAGACGGCGACGGCGCCGTCGAGCACGCGCAGGGAGCGCTCGACCTCGACCGTGAAGTCCACGTGACCCGGGGTGTCGATGATGTTGATCTGGTTACCGTTCCAGTAGGCGGAGACGGCCGCGGACGTGATGGTGATGCCGCGCTCCTTCTCCTGCTCCATCCAGTCGGTCGTCGAGGCACCGTCGTGCGTCTCGCCCAGCTTGTGGTTCACACCCGTGTAGAAGAGGATGCGTTCCGTCGTGGTGGTCTTGCCGGCATCGATGTGCGCCATGATGCCGATGTTGCGGACCTTGTTCAGGTCGGTGAGCACGTCCAGTGCCACGGTGTCTCCCTAGAGGTGGGTCGGCGGGGCCCGGGGTCTCCCCCGGGCCCCATCGGGCGGTGATTACCAGCGGTAGTGAGCGAAGGCCTTGTTCGACTCGGCCATCTTGTGCGTGTCCTCGCGGCGCTTGACCGCGGCACCCAGACCGTTCGAGGCGTCCAGGATCTCGTTCATGAGACGCTCGGTCATGGTCTTCTCGCGGCGGGCCTTCGAGAAGCCGACGAGCCAGCGCAGGGCCAGGGCCTGGGCGCGGCCCGGCTTGACCTCGACGGGCACCTGGTAGGTGGCGCCACCGACGCGGCGGGAGCGGACCTCGAGGGCCGGACGGATGTTGTCCATGGCCTTCTTGAGGGTGACCACCGGATCGGAACCGGTCTTGGCCTCGGCGCCCTCGAGGGCACCGTAGACGATGCGCTCGGCGGTGGACTTCTTGCCGTCCTGCAGCACCTTGTTGATCAGCTGAGTGACCACCTGGGAGCCGTAGACCGGATCGTTGACGATGGGGCGCTTCGGCGCGGGACCCTTGCGAGGCATTACTTCTTCTCCTTCTTGGCGCCGTAGCGGGAACGAGCCTGGCCGCGGTCCTTGACACCCTGGGTGTCGAGGGCGCCGCGGACGATCTTGTAACGCACACCCGGCAGGTCCTTCACTCGACCGCCGCGCACGAGCACGATGGAGTGCTCCTGCAGGTTGTGGCCGACACCCGGGATGTAAGCGGTGACCTCGACGCCACCGGCGAGGCGCACGCGGGCGACCTTACGCAGGGCGGAGTTCGGCTTCTTGGGGGTGGTGGTGTACACGCGGGTGCACACGCCGCGGCGCATCGGGTTGCCCTTCAGGGCGGGAGCCTTGGTCTTGGAGACCTTCGGCGTCCGGCCCTTACGGACCAGCTGCTGAATAGTAGGCACTTTCGTGTCCTCCGTACTTGTCGTGGTTGCCGGCCGTCCGGTGCCCCGGGCGGTCGACGCGGTCGTTTCCTCGCCAGTGCGCTGCGGAAAAGACCGTAGGCGTGCGAAAGTGTGGCGTACGCCGCGCACTTGACGCGCGACACGGACTGGGTCCACTTCGCCACAGGAAAACTCTCGTTAACACCATACCAGGGTTTTCGTCCAGTCCCGCAGTGGGGCTCCCCACACCCCCGGGGACCGTCGCCACTCTCGCCGGCCCGGGTGACCCGTGCCCGACGACGCGGCCTCGCGCGGGTGAACGCCTCGCCTCCGGCGTGCGACGGCCCCGGCCGGCGTCGCGGCCCCGGAACGCGGGAGGGCCCGCCCTTCCCCGTCGGGGAAGGGCGGGCCCTCCGGCCTGCTCAGGCCGCGATCAGCGGAAATCCTGCCCAAAGCCGTAGTCGTCCATCGATACGGCGGAGAAACCGCCGTCGAGGCCGTCCACGCCGGCGTAGTCGAAGCCGGTGAAGGCGCTGGGGCCGGAGTAGAACGAGGCCTTGGCCTCCTCCGTGGGCTCCACCGCGACCTGGGTGTAGCGGTCCAGGCCCGTGCCGGCCGGGATCAGCTTGCCGATGATCACGTTCTCCTTGAGGCCGAGCAGCGGGTCGGACTTGCCCTCCATGGCCGCCTGCGTGAGCACGCGCGTCGTCTCCTGGAAGGAGGCGGCGGAGAGCCACGAGTCGGTGGCCAGGGAGGCCTTCGTGATACCCATCAGCTCGTCACGGCCGGACGCCGGGCGGGCACCCTCGGAGACGGCCTTGCGGTTGGCGTTCTGGAACGTGGCGCGATCCGTGAGTTCGCCCGGCAGCAGGCCGGTCTCGCCGGAGTCGATGACCGTGATGCGGCGCAGCATCTGACGGACGATGACCTCGACGTGCTTGTCGTGGATGCCCACACCCTGGGACTGGTACACGTCCTGGACCTCGCGGACCAGGAACTTCTGGGCCTCGCGGGGGCCGAGAACGCGCAGCACCTGCTTGGGGTCGATGGCACCCGCGGCCAGCTGCGTGCCGACCTCGATGTGCTCACCGTCCGTGACGAGCAGGCGCGAACGACGCAGCACAGGGTACGCCTCCTCCTCGGAGCCGTCGTCGGGCGTGACGACGATCCGCAGGGAGCGCTCCGCGTCCTCGATGGACACGCGGCCGGCCACCTCGGAGATCGGGGCGAGACCCTTGGGGGTGCGCGCCTCGAAGAGCTCCTGGATACGGGGCAGACCCTGGGTGATGTCGCCGGAGGAGGCCACACCGCCCGAGTGGAACGTACGCATCGTCAGCTGCGTGCCGGGCTCGCCGATGGACTGTGCGGCGATGATGCCGACGGCCTCGCCGATGTCCACGAGCTTGCCGGAGGCCAGCGAGCGGCCGTAGCAGAGCGCGCAGGTGCCGACGGCGGACTCGCAGGTCAGCACGGAGCGGACGCGAACCTCGTCCACGCCGGCCTCGAACAGCTTGGCGATGAGCACGTCGCCCACGTCCTCGCCGGCCGAGGCGAGGATCTCGCCGTTGGCGTCGACGACGTCCTGGGCCAGCGTGCGGGTGTACGCCGAGTTCTCCACCGTCTCGTGCAGGTGGCGGGTCTCCCCCTCCACCGACGCGATCGGGACCACGAGGCCGCGGGTGGTGCCGCAGTCGTGCTCACGGACGATGACGTCCTGGGAGACGTCCACCAGACGACGGGTCAGGTAACCCGAGTTGGCGGTCTTCAGGGCGGTGTCGGCGAGGCCCTTGCGGGCGCCGTGCGTGGCGATGAAGTACTCCAGGACCGACAGGCCCTCGCGGTACGAGGACTTGATCGGGCGCGGAATGATCTCGCCCTGCGGGTTCGCCACGAGGCCGCGGATACCGGCGATCTGGCGCAGCTGCAGCCAGTTGCCACGGGCGCCGGAGGTCACCATGCGGTTGATGGTGTTCAGCTTCTCCATGCCGTTCTTCATGGCCTCGGCGACCTCATCGGTGGCCTTGGTCCAGATGTCGATCAGCTCGGAGCGGCGCTCGTCGTCGGCGATGAGGCCGTTGTCGTACTGCTGCTGCACCTTCTGGGCACGCACCTCGTAGGGCGCCAGGATCGCCGGTTTGTCCATGTTGGACGTGACGTCGGAGATCGCCACGGTGACGCCGGAGCGGGTGCCCCAGGCGAAGCCGTAGTTCTTCAGGTTGTCCAGCGTCGCGGCGGTGACCACCTTGGGGTAGCGCTCGGCCAGGTCGTTGACCAGATCGCCCAACGCGCCCTTGGTGGCGACACCCTCGAACCACGGGTAGTCCTCCGGCAAGGTCTCGTTGAAGAGGACCTGGCCGAGCGACGTCGAGATGAGCGCGGGCGTGCCGGGCTCCCAGCCCTCGGGGGCCGGCTGCTCGGCGGAGGGCACGAAGCCCTCCACCGCGATCTTCGCGACGGCGTTCAGGTGCAGCTCACCGTGGTCGAAGGCCATGAGGGCCTCGGCCAGCGAGGAGAAGGCGCGGCCTTCGCCGGTGGCCCCCTCGCGCTTGGTGGTGAGGTGGTGCAGACCGATGATCATGTCCTGGGCCGGGAGGGCGACCGGGCGGCCGTCCGAGGGCTTCAGGATGTTGTTCGAGGAGAGCATCAGGATGCGCGCCTCCGCCTGAGCCTCGGGGCTCAGGGGCAGGTGCACGGCCATCTGGTCGCCGTCGAAGTCGGCGTTGAACGCGGCACACACGAGCGGGTGCAGCTGCAGGGCCTTGCCCTCGATGAGCTGCGGCTCGAAAGCCTGGATGCCCAGGCGGTGCAGGGTGGGTGCGCGGTTGAGCAGCACCGGGTGCTCGGCGATGATCTCCTCGAGCACGTCCCAGACCTGCGGGCGGAACCGCTCCACCATGCGCTTGGCGGACTTGATGTTCTGCGCGTGGTTGAGGTCGACGAGGCGCTTCATCACGAAGGGCTTGAAGAGTTCCAGGGCCATCTGCTTGGGCAGACCGCACTGGTGCAGCTTCAGCTGGGGGCCGACCACGATGACCGAACGGCCGGAGTAGTCCACGCGCTTGCCGAGCAGGTTCTGGCGGAAACGACCCTGCTTGCCCTTGAGCATGTCGGAGAGCGACTTGAGCGGGCGGTTGCCTGGGCCGGTCTGCGGGCGACCGCGGCGACCGTTGTCGAACAGGGAGTCCACGGACTCCTGCAGCATGCGCTTCTCGTTGTTGACGATGATCTCCGGCGCACCCAGCTCCAGCAGACGCTTGAGGCGGTTGTTGCGGTTGATCACGCGGCGGTACAGGTCGTTGAGGTCACTGGTCGCGAAGCGACCACCGTCCAGCTGCACCATGGGTCGCAGCTCCGGCGGGATCACCGGGACGGCGTCGAGGACCATGCCCTCGGGCGAGTTCTCGGTGCTCAGGAACGCGTTGACGACCTTGAGGCGCTTGAGGGCGCGGGTCTTGCGCTGTCCCTTGCCCGTCGCGATGATCTCGCGCAGATTGTCGGCCTCGGTGACGAGGTCGAAGTCCTGCAGGCGCTTCTGGATCGCCTCGGCGCCCATGCTGCCCTGGAAGAACAGCCCGTACTTCTCACGCATGGTGCGGAAGAGGCCCTCATCGCCCTCGAGGTCGCCGACCTTGACGTTCTTGAAGCGGTCCCAGACCTGCTCGAGGCGCTCGATCTCCAGGTCCGCGCGCTTGCGGATCTGGGTCATGACCTTGTCCGCGGCGTCGCGGGTCTTCTTCTTCTCCGCGGCCTTGGCGCCCTCGTCCTCGAGGCGGGCGAGGTCGGACTCCAGGTCCTGGCCCACGGCGGCGATGTCGGCGTCGCGGGTGTCGGCGATCCGCTTGATCTCCAGGTCGTGCTGCGCCTGGAGGTTGGGCAGCTCGGCGTGGCGACGGTCGTCGTCCACCGAGGTGATCATGTAGGCCGCGAAGTAGATGACCTTCTCGAGGTCCTTGGGCGCCAGGTCGAGCAGGTAGCCGAGGCGGGAGGGGACACCCTTGAAGTACCAGATGTGGGTCACGGGGGCGGCCAGCTCGATGTGGCCCATGCGCTCGCGGCGCACCTTGGAACGGGTCACCTCGACGCCGCAGCGCTCGCAGATGATGCCCTTAAAGCGCACGCGCTTGTACTTGCCGCAGGCGCACTCCCAGTCACGGGTGGGGCCGAAGATCTGCTCGCCGAAGAGGCCGTCCTTCTCGGGCTTGAGCGTGCGGTAGTTGATGGTCTCTGGCTTCTTGACCTCGCCGTAGCTCCACTCGCGGATCTGATCCACGGTGGCGAGGCCAATCTGCATGAGGCCGAAGGAGGAATCGTTGGACATGTGGTCCTTGCTCTCTCTCGTTCGTAAAGATGAGGAAGTCGTCTTCGCCGTGGGCTGTGCCCGACGGCGGATGGTGGGCTGAGGGGGCGGGTGGGGGTCTTCGACCCCTCACCCGCGCCGCGGCTCAGACCTCGTCGACGGAGCTGGGCTCCACGTTGGAGAGGTTGATCCCCAACTCTTCGGCGGCGCGGAAGACTTCCTCGTCCTGGTCCCGCATCTCGATCTTCTCGCCGTCGGTCGAGAGGACCTCGACGTTCAGGCACAGGGACTGCATTTCCTTCAGCAACACCTTGAAGGACTCCGGCACGCCGGGGGCGGGGATGTTCTCGCCCTTGACGATGGCCTCGTAGACCTTCACGCGGCCGTGGATGTCGTCCGACTTCACGGTCAGCAGCTCCTGGAGGGTGTAGGCGGCGCCGTACGCCTCCAGCGCCCACACCTCCATCTCGCCGAAGCGCTGGCCGCCGAACTGGGCCTTACCGCCCAGCGGCTGCTGCGTGATCATGGAGTACGGGCCCGTGGAGCGCGCGTGGATCTTGTCGTCCACCAGGTGGTGCAGCTTCAGGATGTACATGTAGCCGACGGACACCGGGTCCGGGAACGGCTCGCCGGAGCGGCCGTCGAACAGCTGGGTCTTGCCGGTGTTGCCGATCAGGCGGTCGCCGTCACGGGTCACGTTGGTGTGATCCAGGATGCCGCGGATCTCGTCCTCGTGGGCGCCGTCGAACACCGGGGTGGCGACCTTCGTGGGGCCGGTCACGCGCGGGAGGTTCGGCAGGTCCTTGATCCACTCGGGCTCGCCCTCGATGTTCCAGCCCTGCTTGGCGGCCCACCCGAGGTGGATCTCCAGGATCTGGCCCACGTTCATGCGGCCGGGGACGCCGAGCGGGTTGAGGATGATGTCCACCGGGGTGCCATCGGCCAGGAACGGCATGTCCTCGAGCGGCAGGATCTTGGAGATGACGCCCTTGTTGCCGTGACGGCCGGAGAGCTTGTCGCCCACGGTGATCTTGCGCTTCTGGGCCACGTAGACGCGGACCAGCTGGTTGACGCCCGGGGGCAGCTCGTCGTCGTTCTCGCGATCGAAGATGCGCACGCCGATGACGGTGCCCGACTCGCCGTGGGGCACCTTCAGGGAGGTGTCGCGGACCTCGCGGGACTTCTCGCCGAAGATGGCGCGCAGCAGGCGTTCCTCGGGGGTGAGCTCGGTCTCGCCCTTGGGGGTCACGCGGCCCACGAGGATGTCGCCGGCCTCGACCTCGGCACCGATGTGGATGATGCCGCGCTCGTCGAGCTGCGACAGCACCTCCTCGGAGACGTTCGGGATGTCGCGGGTGATCTCCTCGGCACCGAGCTTGGTGTCGCGGGCGTCGACCTCGTGCTCCTCGATGTGGATCGAGGTGAGGACGTCGTCGGAGACCATGCGCTCGGAGAGGATGATCGCGTCCTCGTAGTTCAGGCCGTGCCACGGCATGAAGGCCACGAGGAGGTTCTTGCCGAGGGCCAGCTCGCCGCCGTCGGTCGCGGGACCGTCGGCGATGAGGGACTGGTACTCGACGCGATCGCCCTCGGTGACGACGACGTGCTGGTTGTAGCCGTTGCCCTGGTTGGAGCGGGCGAACTTCATGATCGGGTAGTGCGTCTCGGTGCCGTCGTCGTTCATGACGGTGACGAGGTCGGCGGAGACCTCGGTGACGACGCCCGGCTTCTTGGCCATGACGGCGTCGCCGGAGTCGACCGCGAGGAACTTCTCCATGCCGGTGCCCACCACGGGGGCCTCGGTCTTCAACAGCGGCACGGCCTGGCGCTGCATGTTCGCACCCATGAGGGCGCGGTTGGCGTCGTCGTGCTCCAGGAACGGGATCAGGGCCGTGGCTGCCGAGACCATCTGGCGCGGGGAGACGTCCATGTAGTCGATGTGGGCAGGATCGGCCAGGACGGGCTCGCCGCCGCCGCCGCGCTCACGACAGAGGACCAGGTCCTCCTCGAAGTGGTTGGACTCCGTCAGCGGGGCGTTCGCCTGCGCGATCTGGAAGTCCATCTCCTCGTCGGCCGTCAGGTAGTCGACCTGCTCGGTGACGAGACCGTCCACGACCTTGCGGTAGGGGGTCTCGATGAAGCCGAACGGGTTGATGCGACCGTAGGTGGCCAGCGAGCCGATGAGGCCGATGTTCGGGCCTTCGGGGGTCTCGATGGGGCACATGCGTCCGTAGTGCGACGGGTGGACGTCACGGACCTCCATGCCGGCGCGGTCGCGGGAGAGACCGCCCGGGCCCAGCGCGGACAGGCGACGCTTGTGCGTGATGCCGGCCAGCGGGTTGTTCTGGTCCATGAACTGCGAGAGCTGCGAGGTGCCGAAGAACTCCTTGATCGCCGCCACCACGGGACGGATGTTGATCAGGGTCTGCGGGGTGATCGCCTCCACGTCCTGCGTGGTCATGCGCTCGCGGACCACACGCTCCATGCGGGACAGGCCCGTGCGGACCTGGTTCTCGATGAGCTCGCCCACGGCGCGGATGCGACGGTTGCCGAAGTGGTCGATGTCGTCGACCTCGACGCGGATGTCGGTGGCCTCGCCGTTGCGCGCGCCGGCGATGGTGCGCTCACCGGCGTGCAGGGAGCACAGGTAGTGGATCATCGCGACGATGTCGCCCTCGGACATGACGGAGGCGTCCGGGGCGTCGATGGCGACGTCCACACCCAGCTTGCGGTTGAGCTTGTAACGGCCCACCTTCGCCAGGTCGTAGCGCTTGGGGTTGAAGTACAGGTTCTCCAGCAGCGACTTGGCCGCCTCGACCGTCGGCGGCTCCCCCGGGCGCAGCTTGCGGTAGATGTCCAGGAGGGCCTCGTCCTCGGTCTGGACGGTGTCCTTCTCGAGGGTGACGCGGATGGAGTCGAACTGGCCGAACTCCTCGAGGATGCGGCCCTCGGACCAGCCGAGGGCCTTGAGCAGCACGGTGACGGACTGCTTGCGCTTGCGGTCAAGGCGCACGCCCACCTGGTCGCGCTTGTCGATCTCGAGCTCGAACCAGGCACCGCGGGACGGGATGACCTTGGCGGAGAAGATCTCCTTGTCGGAGGTCTTGTCGGGGGTGCGCTCGAAGTAGGCACCGGGGGAACGCACCAGCTGGGAGACCACGACACGCTCGGTGCCGTTGATGATGAAGGTGGCGTTCTCGGTCATGAGCGGGAAGTCGCCCATGAACACGGTCTGCTGCTTGATCTCGCCCGTGATGTTGTTCATGAACTCGGCCTTGACGTACAGCGGGGCCGAGTAGGTGGCGTCGCGATCCTTGCACTCGGCAAGGGTGTACTTGGGGTCGGCGAACTCCGGCTCGGAGAAGCTCAGGGACATGGTTCCCTGGAAGTCCTCGATCGGGGAGATCTCCTCGAAGATCTCGGCGAGGCCGGGGACGCGGGCGACGCCCTTGTCTCCGATGGCGTCGGCCTCGGCCACGCGGGCCTGCCAACGTTCGTTGCCCACGAGCCAGTCGAAGGACTCGGTCTGCAGCGCCAGCAGATCCGGGACGTCGAGGGGCTCGTGGATCTTGGCGAAGGAGAGGCGACCCGCCGCTTCGGCGGTACGGGCCGAACTAGCGGTTGAGTTCGTAGAGGTGCTCGAGGCGACCAAGAGGGATCCTTCCACAGACCGTCAGGTTTACGGTGGGGCTTCCCCTCACGCCGGCGCAGTACGCTGGCGCCACAACAGGAACCGACCCACCGCTATATGAAGGTCGGCATGAGGACATGGGAAGCCGCAAAGGTCCATCCTAGGACAGGGACGCAAGCATGTACAGGCCCCCGGCGCGTCCGCCCCGTGTGATCTGCACGACGTCGCCCCGTCCCCGCGGGCGCGCCGGCTCGCCCACGCGCCCCGCCCGGGTGAGTGGCCGCCGCGGGTGAGCGGCGTCACGTGCGGGGCTAGGCTCGTGAGCGGGCGCCCACCGGCGCCGCAGGCCGTGCGGCCCCTCGGGCCCACTCACGCAGGAGGTCACCATGAACCAGCCCTCTCCCCGCGACGCCGTCATCCTCGGCGGGGCGCGCACCCCCTTCACCCGCCTCAAGGGCGCGCAGGCGAGCCTGGGCGCCGTCCAGCTCGGAAGCCACGCCATCCGGGCGGCCCTGGCCCGCACTGGCGTGGCTCCCGTGGCCGTCGACTACGTCTACATGGGGCAGGTGGTCCAGGCCGGATGCGGGCAGAACCCCGCGAGGCAGGCAGCCGTCGGCGCTGGCATCGGCTGGGACGTGCCCGCGGAGACGCTCAACAAGGTGTGCCTCTCCGGCCTGTTGTCGGTGACCCATGCTGCGCGCGCCATCCGCCTGGGCGAAGTCGACGTCGTCGTGGCCGGAGGCATGGAGTCCATGACCAATGCGCCGCACGTGCTGCCCGGCTCGCGCACCGGTTGGAGCTACGGGGACGTCACGGCCGTGGACTCCGTGGCCAACGACGGCCTGACCGACGCGTTCGAGCGCGTCTCCATGGGCGTCACGACCGAGGCGGGCAACTCCAGGCTGGGACTGGGCCGCGCGGAGCAGGACGCCCTGGCCGCCGATTCCCACCGGCGGGCGGCCGCCTCGGCCGCGATCCTCGCGGAGGAGATCGCGCCCGTGACGATCGCCGGCCGTCGCGGCGAGGCGGTCGTCGCGTCCGACGAGGGGATCCGCCCGGACACGACGGTGCAGACCCTGGCCGAGCTGCGCCCCGCCTTCTCCCCCGGCGGGACCATCACGGCTGGCAACTCCTCGCCGCTCTCCGACGGTGCGGCCGCCGTCGTCGTCGCCTCGCGGGCGTGGGCCGTGGCCAACGGGCACGCGATCCTGGCCACGATCGGCGCCTCCGGCCAGGTGGCGGGTCCGGACACCTCGCTGCACTCGCAGCCGTCCCGGGCCATCCGGCGCGCGCTCGGCCTGGCGGGGTGGGGCGTCGAGGACCTGGACCTCGTGGAGATCAACGAGGCCTTCGCCGCCGTGGGGATCCAGTCCCTCGCCGAGCTCGACTACCCGTGGGAGAGAACGAATGTCCACGGAGGGGCCATCGCCCTCGGCCACCCCATCGGCGCCTCCGGTGCGCGGCTCGTGCTGACGGCCGCGATGGAACTGGCGCGCCGGGGAGGTGGCCGCGCGGCCGTGTCGCTGTGCGGCGGGGGTGGACAGGGCGAGGCCCTCCTGCTCAGCGCCTGAAACGGGCAGGAACGGGACGAGCCCCGCCCCACCGAACGGTGGGACGGGGCTCGAGCCTCGCGAGCGCCCGGGGCAGACCCCGGACGGACTCACTTGAGGGTGACGGTGGCGCCGGCGGCCTCGAGGACCTCCTTGGCCTTCTCCGCGGTCTCCTTGTTGGCGCCCTCGAGGACGGCCTTGGGGGCGGAGTCCACGAGCTCCTTGGCCTCCTTCAGGCCGAGGGAGGTGAGACCGCGCACCTCCTTGATGACGCCGATCTTCTTGTCGCCGGCCGACTCGAGGATGACGTCGAACTCCGTCTTCTCCTCCTCGGCGGCGGCGGCGCCACCGGCGGCGGGGCCGGCGACGGCCACGGCGGCGGCGGTGACGTCGAAGGTCTCCTCGAACTGCTTCACGAACTCGGAGAGCTCGATGATGGTCATCTCCTTGAAGGACTCAAGGAGCTCTTCGGTGCTGAGCTTCGCCATGTCAGGCGTCCTTTCTCAAGTGCTCCGGTGCCGCGTCAGCGGCTCCGGGGCGAAAATCGTGTGGGGATCGAGGCTCAGGCCTCGGTGGTCGCTTCCTCGGCGGCCGGGGCGGCCTCCTCGGCGGCGGGGGCTTCCTCGGCGGGAGCCTCGGCGGCCGGGGCACCCTCCTCGAGCTTCAGACGCAGCGCATCGATGATGCGGGCGGCGGCGGAAGCCGGTGCCTGCAGCACGCCGGCCACGCGGGCCAGCTGGTGCTCGCGGGACTCGAGCGCGGCCAGGGCAGCGATCTCCGAGGCATCCATGGCCTGGCCCTCAAAGAAGCCGGCCTTGATGATGAGCTTGTCGTTGTCCTTGGCGAAATCGGTGAGGCCCTTGGCGGCGGCCACCGCGTCACCCTTGATGAACGCAATCGCGGTGGGACCGGCGAGCTGGCCATCGAACGCGTCGATGCCGGCAGCCTTGGCCGCGATACCCGTGAGGGTGTTCTTGACGACCGCGTACTTGGTGTCGGCACCAAGCGAACGGCGGAGCGTCTTGAGCTGCGCAACGGTGAGCCCACGGTATTCGGTCAGGACAGCTGCGCTGGACTCCTTGAAGTCAGCGGTGATCTCCTCGACGGAGACCTCCTTCTGCGGCGTTGCCATAACCCTCCTTCCGGGGTGAGGTCGGTTGACTCCCGGAAACAAGACGAGCCCCGGCGCAGGGCACGGGGCTCGGGGCGACGCAGATCAACGCGTCGAACGAGGTCGTCACCTGCGTGGGCCGCCCCAGGACTGGGAACCTTCAGTGCCTGGCGGAAACCAGGCACGACCGACGGTCTTCGGTACCTTTCAAGACTACAGGGGGGAGGCGGAGCCACCAAATCGTGGCGGGGTGAGGCGCCCCACCAACCCCGCCCCACTCCCCACTCCCCGCTCTCCCCCCTCCCCCCTCCTCGTTGTTGATCCAGTTGTGCACCGGATTCCGCCGATCTCCCGTACCGGCGGGGATCAGCAACAGAGAAGGAGGTCAGGGGCCACCGCGTGAGGGAGAAATCAGAGGGGCCCCGACGCCGAAGCGTCGGGGCCCCTCGTCACCCGCGGACGGGTGAGGCGGTCTCAGGCGGAAAGCACCTTGGTGGCGTTCGGGTCCACCGGGACACCCGGGCCGAACGTCGTGGCCACGGTGGCCTTCTGGATGTAGCGGCCCTTGGAAGCGGACGGCTTCAGGCGGAGCACCTCTTCGAGGGCTGCGGCGTAGTTCTCCTTCAACGCCTGGGCGGTGAAGGAGGCCTTGCCGATGATGAAGTGCAGGTTGGAGTGCTTGTCGACGCGGAAGTCGATCTTGCCACCCTTGATGTCGTTGACGGCCTTGGCGACGTCCATGGTCACCGTGCCGGTCTTGGGGTTCGGCATCAGGTTGCGGGGGCCCAGGATCTTGCCGAGGCGGCCCACCTTGCCCATGAGGTCCGGCGTCGCGACGGCGGCGTCGAAGTCGGTCCAGCCACCCTGGATCTTCTCGATCAGCTCGTCCGAGCCGACGAAGTCGGCGCCGGCCTCGCGGGCGGCCTCGGCCTTGTCGCCGTTGGCGAACACCACGACGCGGGCGGTCTTGCCCGTGCCGTTGGGAAGGTTGACCGTGCCGCGGACCATCTGGTCGGCCTTGCGGGGGTCGACGCCGAGGCGGAAGGCCACCTCGATGGTCGCGTCGGTCTTGGCGGAGCCGGTCTCGCGGACGAGCTCGATGGCCTCGCCCGGGGCGTAGATCTTGCCCTCCTCGATCTTCGCGGCGGCCGCCTCGTATGCTTTGCTGCGCTTTGCCATCTGCGTTTTCTCCTTATGCAGTCGTGGTCATGCGGGGCGCGCGCCCCTTCCACCGTCCCTCGCCCAGGCGGGGCGGGGACGAACGGTTGGCCCTGAGGTGGGCCGGTGCCCTGGAACGGGCGGTGAGGGTTTCAGCCCTCGACGGTGATGCCCATGGAGCGGGCGGTACCGGCGATGATCTTGGACGCGGCGGCCAGATCGTTGGCGTTGAGGTCCTCCATCTTGGTGGTGGCGATCTCCTCGACCTGCGCCTGGGTCAGCTTGCCGACCTTCTGCGTGTGCGGGACGCCGGAGCCCTTGGGCACGCCGGCGGCCTTCTTGATGAGCTCGGCGGCCGGCGGGGTCTTGGTGATGAACGTGAACGAGCGATCCTCGTACACGGTGATCTCCACCGGGATGACGTTGCCGCGCTGCGACTCGGTCGCGGCGTTGTACGCCTTGCAGAACTCCATGATGTTGACGCCGTGCTGACCCAGCGCCGGGCCGATCGGCGGGGCCGGGTTGGCGGCACCGGCCTGGATCTGCAGCTTGATGAGGCCGGAGACCTTCTTCTTGGGGGCCATGAATGGTCCTTCCCTTCTTGCTTCTCCCCGGGCCACAGGAGCGTGGTCCGGGATCTCGGCCGCCGTGGCGCGGCGACCTGGATCGAACGGCTGGACAAAGCGGGCCCGGCCGGTCGAAGTCTGTGATTACTGGATCTTGGTGACCTGGGAGAACGACAGCGTCACGGGCGTCTCGCGCTCGAAGATCGAGACCAGCACGACCAGCTGGCGTGCCTCCAGCTTGATCTCAGAGATGGTCGCCGGGAGCGTCTCGAACGGGCCGTCGTTGACGATGACGGACTCCCCGACCTCGAAGTCGACCTTGATGTCGGTCACCGGGACCTTGGCGGCCTTGCCGGACTTCTCCGCCTCGGCGGCCGGGACGATGGTGTGCTCCAGCATGGAGTAGACCTCGTCGAGGCTCAGCGGAACCGGGTCGTGGGCGTTGCCGACGAAGCCGGTCACGCCGGGGGTGTGGCGCACCGCGCCCCAGGACTCGTCCGTGAGCTCCATGCGCACCAGCACGTAACCGGGGATGCGCACGCGGCGCACGGTCTTGCGGGTGGTGTTCTTGATCTCCAGGACGTCTTCCATGGGGACCTGGATCTCGTAGATGAAATCCTCCATGTTCAGCGTCTGGATGCGCGTCTCCAGATTCACCTTCACCCGGTTCTCGTAACCGGCGTAGGAGTGGATGACGTACCAGTCACCGGGCAGGCGGCGCAGCTTGGTGCGGAACTCGGCCAGGATGGCGGCGTGGGGGTCCTCGTCGGACTCCGAGCCGGCCTCGGCGGAGGTCTCGTGCTCGTCCGAGGGAGCGGTGGGCCCGGCCTCGTCAACGGCCACGTCCTCGGCGACCGGCTGGGGCACCTCGGGGGTAGCCTCGAGCGACTCGTCGGCGGTCTGTGCTTCGAGTTCCTGCTCGGACACGCGAGCTCCTGCTTTCTTTCGGTAAAACGTGGGGGTCGTCAACGGGCCGCGATCGACGGCTCGGGCGAGCCCTACTGCTCCGCGGGCCGGACGAACGTCAGCGACGACAGCTGGCCGAACGCCAGATCAAGCAGACCGACGATCACCATGACGATGACCACGAAGCCCAGAACCACCAACCAGTAGTTCACGAGTTCGCGGCGCGTCGGGGAGACGACCTTCTTGAGTTCCTGCACCACTTGGGCCAGGAAAAGGCTGATGGATGCGAAGAAGCCGCGCTTCTTCTTGCTCGTTCCGGAGCCCTTCACCGTGGTGTCGGTCACCTGCGCCCCTCCGCGTCCGTCATGTCGAAGCGGCGTGGTCGTCGGTCGGAAATGACCGTCGATCCACGCCGTTTCATGTCCCCCGGGTGTTTCCGGAGGGATCGCAGGGCAGACAGGACTCGAACCTGCAACCTGCGGTTTTGGAGACCGCTGCGCTACCAATTGCGCCACTACCCTTCACGCCGGCCACCCGAATCCGGGAACAGCTCGACACGAGTGAAGAGTCTACATGCTCGGGGGCCGCTTGCGCGAACCGGCGTCATCCGCCTCCCCCGCGGTGGGCCCCGCGCCTAGGATGAGAACGTCCCCGGACGGCGCGCAGCGCGCCCCGGTCGAGGGACGCCGCCCCCGCCGACGAGTCTGCCAAAGGAACACCGACTTCCCATGTCTCGCATCTCCTCCCGCATCGCCGCCATCGCCCCCTCGGCGACCCTCGCCGTGGATTCCAAGGCCAAGGCCCTCAAGGCCGCGGGCCGACCCGTCATCGGCTTCGGCGCGGGCGAACCGGATTTCCCGACGCCCCGGTACGTCGTGGCGGCCGCCGTCGAGGCGGCACAGGACCCGCGCTTCCACCGCTACTCCCCCACCAACGGCCTCCCGGCCCTGCGTCAGGCCATCGTGGAGAAGACGCTGCGCGATTCCGGGATCGAGGTCCCCGAGGACCGGATCCTCGTGACCAACGGCGGCAAGCAGGCCGTGTACAACGCCTTCCAGACCCTGCTGAACCCCGGCGACGAGGTCATCCTGCCCGCGCCCTACTGGACCACGTACCCGGAGGCCGTCTCGCTGGCCGGCGGCACCTCCGTGGAGATCTTCGCCGGACCGGAGCAGGGTTACAAGGTCACCCTCGAGCAGCTGGAGTCGGTGCGCACCGAGCGCAGCAAGGTGCTGCTCTTCGTCTCACCTTCCAATCCGACGGGCGCCGTTTACACGCCAGAGGAGACCGCCGCCATCGGCGCGTGGGCCGTGGAACATGACCTGTGGGTCGTCACCGACGAGATCTACGAGCACCTGACGTACGACGACGCCGTTTTCACCTCCATCGCCAAGGCCACCCCCGAGCTGGAGAAGGTCGTCATCCTCAACGGGGTGGCCAAGACCTACGCCATGACCGGCTGGCGCGTGGGCTGGATGATCGCGCCGGCCGACGTGATCAGGGCCGCCTCCAACCTGCAGTCCCATTCCACTGGCAACGTCTCCAACGTGTCGCAGATGGCCGCCCTGGCCGCCGTCGCCGGCCCGCTGGACGCCGTTGACGAGATGAAGGTGGCCTTCGACCGCCGTCGCCGTGCCATCGTGGCGGGCCTCAACGAGGTGCCCGGGTTCTCCTGCCCCACGCCGCAGGGTGCGTTCTACGCCTACGTCGACGTGCGCGGCGCGCTGGGCAAGGAGTACCACGGCGTCACGCCGACCACCTCGGCCGAGCTCGCCGACCTCATCCTCGACAAGGCCGAGGTGGCCGTGGTCCCCGGGGAGGCCTTCGGCCCGTCCGGCTTCCTGCGCCTGTCCTACGCGCTGGGCGACGAGGACCTGTCCGAGGGCGTGCGACGCATCCGCGATCTGCTCTCCTGACGCCACCGCGCCGGGGTCCGCCAAGAAGTCCACCACGAAGGAGGAGAAGCCATGGAGACCGTGTACCGCGCCCTGCGCGCCGTGCCCTTCCGCCGCGGCCCGCGCCGCTACTTGGGCGGTATCTGCGCCGGCATCGCGAACCGCTTCGGCTGGGACGCCAACCTCGTCCGCCTGATCACGCTCATCGCGTGCCTGCTCCCGGTCGTGGGCGTGGGGCTCTACCTGGTGCTGTGGCTGCTGGTGCCCTTCGCCGACGAGTCGCTCCCCCTGGAGCGGATCGTCAACGCCCTGCGCGGCCGCAGGCGCTGAGCCGGGGACACGGGGCCGGACGGTGGCGACGCCCTCGTCCGGCCCCCGCCCCGCGTGATGCGGGCTACACTGGTTGCCGTTCCCCCGGGCCCGACGTCGTGCCCCCAGATTCACCCCCACGACGACAGGAGCACCGGCATGCGCGTCGGCATCATGACCAGCGGCGGAGACTGCCCCGGACTCAACGCGGTGATCCGCGGCGCCGTCCTGAACGGCATCAAGTCCCACGACCAGGAGTACGTGGGCTTCCTCGACGGGTGGAAGGGCGTCCTCGAGGGCCACACGATCGAGCTTCCCCGCCACGAGGTGCGCGGCATCTCGAAGCAGGGCGGCACCATCCTCGGCACCAGCCGCACCCACCCGTACGACCACGCCGAGGGCGGGCCGGAGGGCGTGGCGGCCGCTCTGGAGCGCCACGGCCTCGATGCCCTCGTGGCGATCGGGGGAGAGGGCACCCTGGCTGGCGCCAAGCGCCTGGCCGACGCCGGCCTGCCCATCGTGGGCGTCCCCAAGACGATCGACAACGACCTGGGCGGCACGGACTACACCTTCGGCTTCGACACGGCAGTGGCGATCGGCACCGAGGCCATCGACCGCCTGCGCACCACGGGAGAGTCCCACCACCGGTGCATGATCGCCGAGGTCATGGGGCGCCACGCCGGCTGGATCGCGCTGCACACCGGGATGGCCGCGGGCGCCCACGCGATCCTCATCCCCGAGCAGAAGGTCTCCATGGCGCAGATCGCCGAGTGGGTCTCCGAGGCCGGCGACCGCGGCCGTGCCCCCCTCGTCGTCGTCGCAGAGGGCTTCGTGCCGGAGGACGCCGAGGACGTCTACACGCCGCTTGGCGCGGCGCGCGACGGCCGCATGCGCCTGGGAGGCATCGGCGAACGCCTGGCCCCGGTCATCGAGGAGATGACCGGCTTCGAGACGCGCAGCACCACGCTCGGCCACATCCAGCGCGGCGGCACGCCCACCGCCTACGACCGCGTGCTCGCCACCCGCATGGGCATGGGCGCCGCTGATCTCGTGGCGGACAAGGACTGGGGGCGCATGGTGGCCCTCGACGGTACCGACATCCAGCGGGTGCCGCTCTCGGCCGCCCTGGAGTGCCTCAAGACCGTGCCGCAGCACCGCTACGACGAGGCCTCCATCCTCTTCGGCTGATCGCCGCGCACCTTCCCGCTTCTACGCGTGGTGAGGCGCCCCAAGGGGTGTTTCGCGCCCCTCCGGGCGCCTCACCACGCGTAGAAGCGGCTCTCGCACGGGGACGACGGGGCCCCTTCGGTGCCCGACGGCGAGTGGCCGGGTGGGCGTTCAGAGGCGCCTGATGCCCTCCGGGCGCCCGATGACGCCGCCGGCGTCCGGGGCGACGACGACGGTCTGCGCCGCGGCGTAGCTCGTCTCGCCGTCCCTGACGGTGAGCAGGACCGCGGGATCCACCGAGCGCTTGATCACCGCGAGGGCGATGGGTCCGGCCTCGTGGTGCAGCGCGGAAGAGGTCACCACGCCCACGCGCCGCCCGCCGTCGAGCACCTCGGCCCCCGGCGAGGGAACGGTGTGCTCCATCCCGTCCAGGTCGAGGAAGACGAGGCGGCGCGGCGGGTGCCCCAGGTTGTGCACGCGCGCCACGGTCTCCTGGCCCTTGTAACAGCCCTTGGCCAGGTGCACCGCGGTGCGCAGGAGGTCCAGCTCGTGCGGGATGGAACGCGAATCCACCTCGGAGAGCTGCGCGGGTTCCCACGCCGCGATGCGCAGCTGCTCGGCCGCCATGAGACCGGCCGGCCGCCAGCCCGCATCCAGGACGGCGGCCACGGTCTCCGCGAGCGCCGCCCGCGGCACCAGGTCCAGGCGCCAGTCGTTCTCCGCGCCGGGGTGTGACTCCACGAGGGCGTACGGGTACCCGCCGGCGTCGACGCGCGGCCAGGGGTCGACCCAGCGCGGCCCGGCGCCAGGCACCTCGACGGGGAGCCCGGCATTGGAGCCGACGACGGCCCATTCCCGGCTCGCGTCCGTCACCTCGACACGCAGCATGAAGCGCATGGAGACCAGCCAGGAGACCAGCGAGGGGGCCAGCCCCGGCTCGAGCAACAGGAAGGTCGTGGAGCCGTCGTCCACGGTCCTGGCGTCGAACTCGATGCGACCCTGCAGGTCGAGGAAGAGCGTCCGGGTCGAGCTTCCTGCGGGCAGGCGGTCGAGGGCCTGCGAGGTGAGGCTGTGCAGCCAGCTCAGACGATCCGGTCCTGCGACGGTGACGACGCCCCAATGGGAGAGGTCGACGACGGCGCGGCCGGCATCGAGTTCCCTACCCTCGCGCAGGGGCGCGCCGTAGTGGTCGGCCACGCCCGTGCCGGCGGCCTCGACGGCACCTGGCAGGGACAGCAGCGGGGACGGCGGAGCCTCCGCGGGGTGTCCCGGCCCGGCCCCGTCCCCCGCTTCCCGGGGGGTGCCCTTGGTCATGCCCGCCCCTGTGCCGCCGCGTCCCGGCCGGAGCCTGCGTGGCCCTGGTCCTCGGCCGGCCGTGATCCGTGGTGGCGGCCGCTCCCGCCCTGCACCTTCTTCAGGGCCGCGGAGGCGTGCGCCCTGAGCCCGTCCCCCTCGGAGACGTCCCAGCGCCAGAGCAGGTCACCGCCCACCAGGCCGAAGATGCGGGTGGCCGCGGCGTACGGGCGCGAGTGCTTGCCGCGCACCACGGCGTCCGTGGCGAGGCTGATCTGGGGCCCGTTCACGGTACCGAAGTACAGCTCGGAGATGCCGCGCGGGTGGGAGATGCTCACCTGCAGGTCGAAGCCGCCGCCCTCGTTGCGCAGTTCCTCGACCGCGTCGGCGTTCGCGAGGCCGCGCGGATCGGAGCCGGGCACCAGGCCCGGCCCGCCGTCGTCCGCCACCAGGGCGCGGTCCAGCTGCCAGAAGCCGTTCTCCACGGAGAGCGGGCGTCCCGGCGCGTCGTCGCCGCCGGCGGTCCAGGTCTCGGCGCGGTACTCCAGCACGGGCAGTCCCGTGTCGGTGAAGCTGGCCCGTTGGAAGATCCGCTGGTCCTCGGCCTCCCCTTCCCCGAGCATGCCGAAGCCCTCCCAGGTTCCGATCAACCATGAGAGGGGGACAAGCTCCGGGGTCAGGTCGACCGGAAGCTCGATGGGCATCCGTGCCCTACTTCTGGCCCTTGAAGAGCTTGGTCACCACGAGCGCGGCGAAGCCGGCCATGGCCAGCCCTGCGACGCCGAGGAGGCAGTAGAAGAAGATTTCGAGACCCATGAATTCACTGCTCATGCGGCCATCCTAACCTCTGCCCCTGGCCGCCCCCGCCTACGCGACGACCTGCACCAGCAACGCCGCTGGCAGCCCCGCGCCGAGGACTCCGGCGAGCCCGACGGCCACCGCCGACCAGCGATCGGCCGGGACCGCGGCCGCCTCACCTTGCCCCACGCCCCAGCCGTTGCGGGAGGCCGCGTGCAGCACCAGGGCGACCGCGACGCCGGCCACGACGCAAGCGGCCGCGACCGCGTAGCCCGGCCAGGCGGCGTCGGACACGAGGGCGGGCAGCGTCGCGGCCCAGCCGGCGCCCGCGGTGGAGAGGAGGACGCCGGGCAGGCCCGCCGCGAGGGCCGCGACCTTTCCCTCCGCGTCGTTGCCGCGCAGCAGCTGCACCGCGAAGAGGACCAGGACCGCCACCGCCACGCAGGCTGGCCACCAGTCCAGGGCCTCCGCCGGGACCCTGACGAGAGCGATGCCGGTGGCCGCCGCGCCGGCAAGCGCGAGGACGGCGGAGCTCGGGATCCACGGGCGCAGCCCGCTCACGCGCGGCCAAAGGCCGGAGAACAGCCCCACCAGCACCGCCAGGGCCAGGGCAGCGGCCGGGGTGCCGTGCACCACGAGGGGCACGGCCAGCAGGAGCAGCGCGACGACGGCGGCGAGGACGGAACTCAGACTTCTCACCCCCACATCCTGCCGCATGCGCACGCAACGAGCCCGACACATACGCTTGCGTAGACTGACACCCGCCGGACATCGCACCGCGATGGGGACCCCGGTGCCGTCCGGCGAGAGGAGAGCGCGTGGCGCAGGTGCTGCTGCTGAGTTCCGCACCGGATCCGGCCGAGGTGCTCCCCGCACTGCAGTTGCTCGGACACGAGCTCACGAGCCTGCGCGCCGAGAACGCCTCGCTGGTGCACGCCTCGCAGAACGACGTCCTGCTCGTGGACGCCCGCAGCGACCTGGTGGGCGCCAGGGCGCTGTGCCAGTCGGCGCGCGCGCTGCACCTTCCCACCCCCGTGCTGCTCGTCGTCACCGAGGGCGGCATGGCCGTCGTGGGGCCGGCCTGGGGGGCCGACGACGTGGTGCTGGTGACCGCGGGCCCGGCGGAGGTGGAAGCGCGCCTGCGCCTGGCCGCCCGCCGCACGGAGGCGGAGCCGCGCGTGCCCAGCCGCATCAAGGTGCACGGCGTGGTGGTGGACGAGGACTCGTACACGGCCAAGGTCGCCGGGCGCCCCCTGAACCTCACGTTCAAGGAATTCGAGCTGCTCAAGCACCTCGCAGCGCACCCCGGCCGCGTGTTCACACGCGAGGCCCTGCTCCAGGAGGTCTGGGGCTACGACTACTTCGGCGGCACGCGCACGGTCGACGTGCACGTGCGGCGCCTGCGCGCCAAGCTGGGCCCCGACCACGAGCAGCTCATCGGCACCGTGCGCAACGTGGGCTACCGCTTCAGCGCCGACGGCGTGGACCCCGCCCGCTGATCCCCCCGGTGGGGTCCCGGGGCGTCTACCGTGGTGCCATGAGCAACGCTTCGCCCTCCGAGTGGAACCTCCATCCCTTCCGCGGCCGCCCGAGCGAGGACGTGGTGCGCGCCCTCACGCAGCTAGCCGGGGCGGCGGAGGAGGCCGACGGGAACCCGCCCTTCAACGACCAGACCTGGGTCCTGCTGCGCTCGGGTGACGACGCGGCGGCCGTGGGCGGCGTCCTCGCGGTGCTGCGCGCCGGCCCGGAGCACGACGACGACGAGGTGGTGGGTGCCGCCGTCGTCACCAAGGTCGGGGACTCCCCCGCCGTCCTGGAGCTCGTGGTCAGGCCCGAGGACCGCGGCCACGGGATCGGCGCGGACCTCTCCGCCGCCGTCCTCGACTCCGTCGGCGACGCGGAACTGACCGCCTGGTCCCACGGGGACGACGACGCGGCCGGGCGGCTCGCGGCCGCCCACGGCTTCGCTCCCGCGCGCGAGCTCTGGCGCATGCGTCGCCGGGGCGACGGCCTCCCCTCCCCCGCCTGGCCGGACGGCGTCTGTGTGCGGGCCTTCGAGGTGGGCAGGGACGAGGAGGCCTGGCTGCGCGTCAACGCCGCCGCCTTCTCCTCGCACCCCGAGCAGGGCTCCATGACGCTCTCCGACCTCCGGGAGCGCGAACGCGCGGACTGGTTCGACCCGGCCGGCTTCCTCCTCGCCGTGGACGGGGCCGGGCGGCTGCTCGGCTTCCATTGGACCAAGATCCACCCCGGGCACACGGACGCCAGGGGAGGAACGCACGCCGCCGTCGGCGAGGTCTACGCCGTGGGCGTCTCGCCCGCGGCGCAGGGCCGCGGCCTGGGGCGCGCCCTGACCCTGGCCGGCCTGGAGCACCTGGCCTCGCGGGGGCTGCCCAGCGTCATGCTGTACGTCGACGCGGACAACGCGGCCGCCGTGGGGCTCTACCGCTCCCTCGGCTTCGACCGCTGGGACGGCGACGTGATGTACGCGCGGCGGGGAGCGCTCCCCCGATAAGCTGGGACCGCGAGCCGACGAGGTGGTCTGCACCGTACCCGACGCGTCGACGACGCACCCCCACTCGAGGAAGAGGCCAAGTGGAAGCCAAGCAAGCCCCGTCCACGCCCAACTACGGCGATCGCGACGTCACACCGTCCAAGGCCACCGTCGACCGGATCGAGCTGCCGGAGTTCGCCCCGGCGGCCGAGCCGGAGGGCGGCTTCTCGCTGGAGCGTTTCCTCGATCGCGAGATGAGCTGGCTGGACTTCAACGCGCGCGTGCTGGAGCTGGCGGAGGACCCCGGGCTCTTCCTGCTGGAGCGCGTGAACTTCCTGTCCATCTTCGCCTCCAACCTCGACGAGTTCTTCATGGTCCGGGTGGCCGGGCTCAAGCGCCGCATCGCCGCCGGCATCGCCGTGCCGAGCGCCTCGGGCCAGAACCCCTCCGACCAGCTGGAGGAGATCCTGCAGCGGGCCCACGCCCTGCAGCTGCGCCACGCCTCCGTCTTCTCCGATCTGGTGCGCCCGCGGCTCGTGGAGGAGAACATCCACCTGCAGCGCTGGGACGAGCTGGACGGCGAGGCCAAGGACCGCCTCCACGCCTGGTTCCGTGACCAGGTGTTCCCGATCCTCACGCCCCTGGCCGTGGACCCTGCGCATCCTTTCCCCTACATCTCCGGCCTCTCGCTCAACCTGGCCGTGCTGGTGCGCAACCCCCTCACGGGCAAGAAGCTCTTCGCGAGGGTCAAGGTGCCGGACGTCCTGCCGCGCCTCGTGTCCGTCGACGGCCCGCGCGCCGGCCACAACGCGGAAATCCCCGCGCGCTTCATCAGCCTCGAGGACGTCATCGCCGAGCACCTCGACCTGCTCTTCCCCGGCATGGAGGTCGTGGAGCACCACACCTTCCGCGTGACCCGCAACGAGGATCTCGAGGTGGAGGAGGACGACGCGGAGAACCTGCTCCAGGCCCTCGAGAAGGAGCTGCTGCGCCGCCGCTTCGGCCCGCCCGTGCGCCTGGAGATCGCCGACGACATCTCCGGGTCCGTCCGCGATCTGCTCATCCGAGAGCTCGGCGTGGAGGAGGACGAGGTCTTCTCCCTGCCCTCCCCGCTCGACCTGCGCGGCCTGGGCGCCATCGCCGGCATCGACCGTCCCGCCCTGCGCTACCCCAAGCACCTGGCCCGCACCTCGCGCTACCTCAACGAGTCGGAGACGGCCAAGGCCGCCAACGTCTTCGCCGCCGTGCGCCGCCGCGACATCTTGTTGCACCACCCCTACGACTCCTTCTCCACCTCGGTGCAGGCGTTCCTGGAGCAGGCCGCCGCGGATCCCAAGGTCGTGGCCATCAAGCAGACGCTCTACCGCACCTCCGGCGACTCCCCCATCGTCGACGCCCTCATCGACGCCGCGGAGGCGGGCAAGCAGGTCCTGGCCCTCGTGGAGATCAAGGCCCGCTTCGACGAGCAGGCCAACATCGACTGGGCCCGCAAGCTGGAGCAGGCGGGCGTGCACGTGGTCTACGGCATCGTGGGCCTCAAGACGCACTCCAAGCTCTCCCTCGTGGTGCGCCGCGAGAGCGACACCCTGCGCCGCTACGTGCACATCGGCACGGGCAACTACCACCCGCGCACGGCCCGCTACTACGAAGACCTCGGCCTGCTGACCTGCGACCCGCAGGTGGGTGAGGACGTGTCCAGGCTCTTCAACCAGCTCTCCGGATACGCGCCCAAGACCACCTTCAAGCGCCTCCTCGTGGCCCCCCGCTCGCTGCGCTCCGGCCTGATCGACCTCATCGAGCGCGAGATCTCGCACGTGCGCGCCGGGCTGCCCGGCCGCGTGGTGATCAAGGTGAACTCGATGGTTGACGAGGCCGTCATCGACGCCCTGTACCGCGCCTCCCAGGCGGGCGTGAGGGTGGACGTAATCGTGCGCGGCATCTGCGCCCTGCGCCCCGGCGTCGCCGGGCTCTCCGAGAACGTCCGCGTGCGTTCCGTGCTGGGGCGCTTCCTTGAGCACAGCCGCGTGTTCTGTTTCGGCAACGGCACCGACCCCACGGTCTACATCGGCAGCGCCGACATGATGCACCGGAACCTGGACCGGCGCGTCGAGGCCCTGGTCTCGCTCAGCGACCAGGAGGAGAAGAACACGCTCCTGACCCTCATGGACACCTACCTGGACGAGGGCACGTCCTCGTGGCACCTCGACGCGGACGGCGCCTGGACGAGGCACTCCCATGCCGAGGACGGCACGCCGCTGCTGGACATCCAGGAGGCGCTCCTGCGTTCGCGCGAGCGCGCCGTGGCCCAGTCCCGCGGATGAGCGCAACCGCGTCCCTTCCGGTGCGTTCGTGCGACTCCCCGGAGTTGCACCGCGTGAAGTTCGGGGTCGTGGCGGCCGGCGCCCTCCTGTGGCGCCGGCGCCGCGGCGCCATCGAGGTGCTGCTCATCCACCGGCCCAAGTACGACGACTTCTCCTTCCCTAAGGGGAAGCTGGACGCGGATGAATCCGTCGCCGAGTGCGCCGTGCGCGAGGTCCGCGAGGAGGTGGGCCTGTCCATCGCCCTGGGCCGGCCCCTGCCCGCCGTCACCTACGAGGTGCCCAAGGGAACCAAGGTGGTCTTCTACTGGGCCGCCGAGGTGACCTCGGAGGCCGTGCCGGACGGCGGCGAGGTGGACTCCGTCCACTGGCTCGGCATCGAGAAGGCCCGCAAGAAGCTGACCAACTCGGTGGACCGCGAGCCGCTGGACGCCCTGGCCGCCTTCGCGGCGGAGGGAACCCTGCAGACGCGGGCGTTCGTGCTGGCCAGGCATGCGAAGTCCAAGCCCCGCGCCGGGTGGACCCGCGCGGAGGGCGAGCGCCCCCTGGCGGCGTCCGGGCGGCGCCAGGCCGGGGCGCTGGCCCGCATGCTGGGGGCGTGGCGGCCCGAGCGCGTGATCTCCAGCCCGTGGATCCGGTGCCTGCAGACGGTGCAGCCCTACGCCGCCCGGCGCGAGGTGCAGGTGAAGGCCGTGTCCGCCTTCACGGAGCACTCCGCCACGCGCCATCCCGGCAAGACGGAGCGCGCCTTCGCGAAGCAGTGGGCGCGCGAGCGCACCGTCCTGCTGTGCACGCACCGTCCGGTGCTCCCCGTCCTGTTCGACTTCCTGCGGCGCAGGGCCACGCCGTCGGCGGCGGCCGCGATCCCCGCGGACGACCCCTACCTCGGCCCCGGAGCCGTGCTCGTGGTGCACCGCGCGCCCGAGCGGCCCGACACGGTCCTCAGCGTGGAGATCCACCAGCCCTTCGACGATTGATCCGGGCGGGACCCGCACGGCGGGGCTAGGCTCGGGACACGATCCGCGCCACCCGAGGAGGCCACCGTGTCCCACACCCCGCTCATCGCCCACGAGCACCTGCGCGTGGAGCTGGACCCCGACCACGGCCGCTTCGGGCTCTTCGACGGAGAGACCTTCGTCGGTTTCCTCGGCTTCACCGAGGAGGACGGCGTGCTGGATCTGCAGCACACCATCATCAAGGAGGAGTACTCCCGCCGCGGCTACGCCCGCGCCCTCGTCACGATCGTGCTGGAGCGGGTGTGGGGGCAGGACAAGCGCGTCATCCCGACGTGCAGCTACGTGGTGCAGTACCTGGAGCGCTTCCCCCAGTACGCCCGGCTCGTGGCCGGTCCCGGGGACGCCCCGGTGCCCGACGACGCGGCGTCGGGTCCGCGAGCGCCTCGCCACGCGCTGTGAGCGGGGCACCTGGGCGAGGCGGCGGCGTCGGACAGGGGTTGTCTAGACTGGACACCATGAGCGTGCCCACCCAGTACGAGAACCTGTTGCGCGACGTGCTGCAGAACGGCACCCGCAAGGGGGATAGGACGGGGACCGGCACCCGGAGCGTCTTCGGGCGGCAGCTGCGCTTCGATCTGTCGAACGATTCCTTCCCGCTCCTGACGACCAAGCGCGTGCACTTCAAGTCGGTCGCGCTGGAGCTGCTGTGGTTCCTGCGCGGCGACTCCAATGTGCGCTGGTTGCAGGAGCGCGGCGTGTCCATCTGGGACGAGTGGGCGGACGAGAATGGCGACTTGGGCCCCGTCTACGGCGTCCAGTGGCGTTCGTGGCCCACGCCGGACGGCGGGCACATCGACCAGATCGCCAAGGTCGTCGACGCGATCCGCACCAACCCGGACTCGCGGCGGCACCTGGTCACCGCGTGGAACCCCGCCGAGGTGGACGACATGGCGCTGCCCCCGTGCCACGCGCTCTTCCAGTTCTACGTCGCGGACGGTACCCTCTCCTGCCAGCTGTACCAGCGCAGCGCCGACCTCTTCCTCGGTGTGCCGTTCAACATCGCCTCCTACGCCCTGCTGACCCGCATGGTCGCGGAGCAGACCGGGCTCAGGGCCGGCGAGTTCGTGTGGACGGGCGGCGATGTGCACCTCTACGACAACCACGTGGCGCAGGCCGAGCTACAGCTCTCGCGCGAGCCGTACCCCTTCCCCACGCTGGGCTTCGCCCGCACGCCGTCGAGCCTCTTCGGGTACGAGCTCGAGGACTTCCAGGTCAACGACTACCGGCACCACCCGGGCATCGCCGCCCCGATCGCCGTCTGATGCCCGCGCACGACGACGCCTGGGCCGCCGCCGGGCGCGAGCTTTTGGCCGCCGCGGGGGCCACGCTCGGGGTGATCTGGGCCCAGGCCGAGGACGGCGTGATCGGGCGCGACGGCACCATGCCATGGCACGTCCCCGAGGACCTCGCCTACTTCAAGTCTGTCACGTGGGGGCACCCGGTGATCATGGGCCGGCGGACCTGGGAGTCCATCCCCGCGCGCTTCCGGCCCTTCGCCGGGCGCACCAACGTCGTCCTCACCTCCCACGGGGACACGGCGGGGCAGGTCCGGACGTCCGGGGGCGTCGCCACCGCCTCGCCCCTCGACGCCCTGCGCGCCGCGGTCGCCGCCGAGGGCGGCGACACCGTGTGGGTCGTGGGGGGCGGCAGCGTCTACCGCGCGTTCCTGCCGCTGGCCGACGTCGCGCGGGTGACCCGCCTGCGCGAGCGCCACGAGCACGGCGACACCACCGCGCCCGCGCTGTCCCGCGCCGAGTGGACGCTCATATCCCGCTCCCCCGAGCTCGGCTCGCACCCCTCCAGCTCCGGGATCCAACACGTCTTCGAGACCTGGACCCGCACCGCCCCGACGCCCACCACCCCCGAGGACGCCGCATGAAGGACCTGACCCGCCGTCCCGAGACCCTCTTCCTCTTCGGCTACATGCTGCTGCCCATCCTGGGCCTGGCCAGCGTCGTGGCCGGAGTGTGGAGCGTGGTGATCGGGCACAAGATCCTGGGCATCGTCCTCATCGTCATCCTGACGCAGGCCTTCGTCTGGGGCGCTGTGTGGTGCATCCAGGCCAGGCGACGCCTCATCGAGTCCGCCCACGGGGCCATCGACGTGTCCATGAGCGACGAGGAGGCCATCAACGCCTTCAACGCGCGGGAGGCCCTGGAGATCGAGGCCAGGGAGAAGGCCGAGCGCGAGGCCGAGCGGCATCGTGCCGCGGGCGAGGACGCCTAGCTAGCTGTACTTCCCTGTGACGTTGTGAACGCGTTCTGAGGGGGTTTGGCCGCTGATGCCGGTGTGGGGTCTGTGGTGATTGTAGTGATGGAGCCAGGCGTCGTAGGCGGCAGCGCGCTCGGCCTCGC
>Ga0153917_1000084_pt1 | contig 100439 bp, 76 predicted proteins | sample TSFL001MetaG_FD_104695 | JGI IMG/M metagenome (GOLD analysis project Ga0153917, IMG submission 104695) | Attine ant fungus gardens microbial communities from Florida, USA - TSFL001 MetaG | ecosystem: Host-associated > Fungi > Mycelium > Unclassified | place: USA: Florida, Paynes Creek Historic...
ACCGCAGAGAAGGTTAAGGGAGCGTGAGTCCGGCTGAAAATCGCCGAAGCGTTTCCTGTAGGCCGGGGCGACGCGCAGGGATGCGCGGCGAGGGCGGATTTACAGGGACGTTGCCTCCGCCCGCCCCCGAAAAGCCGGAAGGAATAAGCTGAGGGCACCGCGAAGCGGCGATTTTCTTTGCCGGGAGACGGGATTGTTAAGGGGGCGCGATAGCCCCCTTAACACGTTCACCGCAGCGGATTATGCAGGTAGCAGGAAAGTCTGAGTGAACGGAACGATGCCACTAAAATAATAAAACGGCTTAATATCACTTAACTGACTGGCATTACTGCGGTTTTCCGCAGGGTACTCTCACCGCGGAAGCGGTTTACCGGCGGTTTCTTTCGCCCGTATCACCGTCAGGAAAGTGACTAACGCAGCGGCAATGACGTACCCGGCAGGAGAAAATGGATTGCCGGTGGTCTTCATCAGATACACCGAAAACCAGGGAGTAAACCCACCCAGCAGCGCCACCACAATGTTTCCGGCCAAGGCTATCCCACCAAAACGCACGCGGGTTGGAAAGAGCTCTGCCATTGCTGCACTGCTCGCACCATCAAACGCCGCAATAAAGACTCCAAGGATCAGCATTGCCATCACCGCAGAGGCCATCTCCCCGCGCGCCATCAGCATCATGGCAGGCAGAGTAAAAATAATTAACCCGCCACACCCCACCAGCATCAATGGTTTACGGCCAAATCGATCAGATAACCTTCCCATCAGCGGCACCAGCAGGACAATCGCAAATAACCCCAGGGTGGTTATCGCGTAGGCATCCCGCTGCGAATAGGCCATTGCACCCGAAAGATAGTGAGGAACAAAGGTTTGCAGCGTCCAGTGCCCCACCGCCTTGATGACCATAAAGCCGCTACAGAACAGCAGTGCGCTCCGTGAGTGGGTCACCACAGAATGAAGGGGTGCTGCGTCGGTTTTGCCGCTTTTCAGCGCTGCCAGAAATTCAGGAGAGTCCTGAAGGTAATTACGCAGATACAGGCCAATGATCCCGAGCGGGCCAGCAATCAGAAAGGGAATGCGCCAGCCCCAGTCATTCATTGCGCTTTCACCCAGCACAGCCGTCAGGAGGAACACCGACCCGGAGCCTGCGACAAACGCCAAAAACCCGAAACTGTCTATCCAACTGGTGAAATAGCCGCGGCGATGAGCTGGCGCGTATTCGGCCAGAAATGTGGTCGCCCCCGCGCTTTCACCGCCAACGGCAAAGCCCTGAACCAGGCGGATGAGCACCAGTAAAATAGTGGCGCTTATCCCCAGTTGCGACCAGGTGGGTAAAATCCCCATCGCGAAGGTTGAACCCGAGGTGAGCAAAATGACCATGGCCAGCACTTTCTGCCGGCCGATACGATCCCCAAGCGAGCCGAAAAACAACCCGCCAAGCGGGCGCATAATGAACCCTGCGCCAAACACCGCAAATGATGAGAGCAACGCGACGCCCGGGCTATCGGTATGAAAAAACTGCATCCCAATAATCCCCGCCAGCGTGCCGTACAGGCCAACATCAAACCATTCGACAAAATGGCCGATACCGGTCGCGAGGAGTACCTTGCGCGGTTTACCCACAACGGGTGTCACTGACGTTTCTTCGGCATCATGCGCAGCAGCGTATTGTCTTTCCAGAAATAGTGGTGCGCCAACGCCGCCAGGGCGTGAATAGCGATCAGGAAATACCCGAGGTTTGCCAGAATGGAGTGCCACTCTTTAAGCGAGTCTACCCGGTCAAAATTCGCTTCTGCCGCGTGCGGCATCACCAGCCCGAAGGCATACCAGTCGTTGCCACGGAAATACATCATGGTCAGGCCAATAACCGGCAGCGCCATAAACAGCAGGTACACCGCCAGATGCCCGAGGTGGGATAACCCGGTGATCATGGCCTTGGGTTTTGGCTGGATTGGCGGCGCCGGATGTTTAAGACGCACCAACAGGCGCGCGCACATCAGTACCAGAATCGAAATCCCACAGGAGACGTGGATCATGTTGATTGTTGGACGAGCGGTTCGCGGGAAAAAGCCCCTGAACTCCATGGCGCAATAGGCCACAATGACCAACATAAACACCAGCCAGTGAATGCCAATTTGCAGGCCCGTATATTTAGTGCGCATATGATTTCCTGAGATAAAACGAAATTACGGCCAACATAACCAGCTTTACTTAAAAATTCATTAACTTTTCTGTATGGTTTTTCAAATGCTTCGCGGCGCATGACATATCTTCAATTGCCTGCGCGGGTTTCATGGTCTAAGCCTGGATGAGTTCAAACTGTCGCTTCGACAGATTCACCAGGAGAAAACCATGAGTAAAATTGGTATTAACGGATTTGGTCGCATTGGACGTCTTGTATTGCGTCGCCTTCTCGAAACCCAGGACAGCAACACCGTGGTCGCCATTAATGACCTCACCTCCCCCAAAGTTCTGGCCTATCTGCTCAAACATGATTCTAACTACGGTGGTTTTCCGTGGAGCGTGGATTTCACGGAAGACTCGCTGATTGTCGACGGAAAATCCATTTCCGTGTATGCCGAAAAAGAGGCGCAGCATATTCCGTGGAAGGCTGCGGGCGTGGATCTCGTCGTGGAATGCACCGGTTTTTATACCTCAGAAGAGAAATCAAAAGCGCACCTGAATGCGGGCGCTAAAAAAGTGCTGATTTCTGCCCCTGCGGGCGAGATGAAAACCATTGTGTTCAACGTCAACGACGACACCATCACTGCCAGCGACACCATTATTTCCGTGGCATCCTGCACCACCAACTGCCTGGCGCCGATGGCGAAAGCCCTTCACGATGCGTTCGGCATTAAAGTGGGGACGATGACCACTATTCACGCCTACACAGGGACACAAGCGCTGGTCGATGGCCCGCGCGGTAAAGACCTTCGCGCCTCACGCGCGGCGGCGGAAAATATCATCCCGCATACCACGGGTGCCGCCAAAGCGATTGGGCTGGTGATCCCAGCCCTGAGCGGCAAGCTGAAAGGCCACGCCCAGCGCGTGCCGGTCAAAACTGGCTCTGTTACCGAACTGGTGTCCATTCTGGATAAAAAGGTCACGGTAGAAGAGATCCACCAGGCGCTGAAACAGGCCACGAAGGATAACAACTCGTTTGGCTACACCGATGAAGAGATCGTCTCATCCGATGTTATCGGTTCACATTTTGGTTCAGTGTTTGACGCGACCCAGACGGAAGTGACGGATGCAGGGGATGTGCAACTGGTGAAAACCGTTGCCTGGTATGACAACGAATATGGCTTTGTCACCCAGCTGGTACGCACGCTGGATAAATACGCCGCGCTGTAAAATAGAACCCCCTCTACGCTTAGAGGGGGTTTTTCACTTAAGACTGCAAATAAACCACCTGAGTTTGCAGATACTCGTTCAGACCATGTTTTCCGTCGGCCCCACCAATCCCGGACTTACGCCAGCCCGCGTGGAAGCCCTGCATCGCTTCGAAGTTTTCGCGGTTGATATAGGTTTCGCCAAACTTCAGCCCTTTGATGGCCTTCATCGCCACGTTCAGATCCTGCGTGTAAATAGAAGACGTCAAACCGTAATCGCTGTCGTTGGCCATCTTCAGCGCCTCTTCCAGAGTGTCGAAGACCACTACGGGCAGCACCGGGCCGAAGGTTTCTTCGTGCATGATGCTCATCTCCTGACGGACATCCAGCAGCAGCGTTGGCGGATAGTAATAGCCTTTGCCCTCAACCGCTTTACCACCGAGCACCACTTTTGCCCCTTCCTGCACCGCACGCGCCACCTTTTGCTCCACACGCTCAAGCGCGGCGGCATTAATCAGCGGCCCCATTGCTATATCATTGCGTTCGGCCGGGTTACCAAACTGCACGGCTTTCATCGCCTCACCCAGACGGTTCACAAAGCGGTCGTAAATGCCCTTCTGCACATAAACACGCTCGGCGCAGTTACACACCTGCCCGGTGTTAATCACGCGCGAGTCCACAATCGCCTTCACCGCCAGCTCCAGGTTCGCATCGTCCATCACGATAGCCGGCGCTTTACCGCCCAGCTCCAGACCAACCTTAGTGATGTTTTTCGCGGCGGCAGCCATAATTTTCTCACCGGCGCCGACGCTGCCCGTCATGCTCACCATCGCCACTTTCGGGTTGCCAGCCAGCTCCTGGCCTACGGTTTCGCCGCGCCCCAGCACGAGGTTAAACACCCCTTTCGGCAGACCGATTTCATCCACAATTTTGGCAAAAGCAATGGCGTTATTCGGGGTGAACTCGCTCGGTTTGATAACGATCGTGTTGCCGGTCAGCAGCGCTGGCGCGAGCTTGCGGGCAATCAGGAAGAACGGGAAGTTCCACGGCAGAATGCCGGTGGTCACGCCAAGCGCGCGTTTGAAGACCAGGATATTCTCGCCTGGTCTGTCGCTCTGGATGATTTCCCCTTCGTAACGACGCGCCCACTCGGCCATGTAGTCGATATAGTCAGCGGTAAATGCCACCTCAACCTCAGCCAGTTGCTGAATTTTGCCGCCTTCGGCCACAATTAAGGCGCTAATTTCACTGGCACGCTCGCGAATGCCTGCCGAAATTTTTCGCAGCCAGTTGGCGCGCTGAATCGCAGGCAGTGCTTCCCAGTCAGCCTGGGCGCGGTCGGCGGCTTCGATAGCTTTCCGCGCGTCTTCAGCGCGACCATCGGGAATACGGGAAATGACCTCTTCGGTTGCCGGGTTGATCACATCAATCCAGGCATCACCCTGCCAGGCAACAAACTGACCATCAATATACATCGGATGTTGTACGGGTACTGTCATGACCTGCTCCTGTAATTACACTGTTTTTGACAAGTAAATTTATTGTTAAAAACTACAATCACAGAGCAGCATTCCTACCCTATCGCGCTGTTTTTGTGAGATATCTCATAAAAGAATCGCGTCAGCAGATTTTTATAATTACAAATTGGCAACATAAATTGCCCGTTTGCGGAAAACCCCGCGCAAACGGGCAGCAGGTTAGATAAGCGAGCGGCTGGCCAGGGCATCGGTCAGAATGGTGTCGTGGCGTAAAATCTCCCATGCCCTGAGTACCGCATCAGGGAAATCAACGTGCGCGATAAAGTCGCGCCCCGCAGGGCCATAGCCGCTGGCATCATCAAACAGCCGAGGCAGCTCTCCCAGCACCAACGACAAATAGCGGTCGACAGGCCACACGCCTTCGCCCCCCCCGCAGAATACCAGCCCCTTATCGCTGTTTTGCAGCTGCGGGATAAATCCAGGGTGGCTAATCCACTGCGGTGATACCGGTTCGTCGCGGCAGACACGAGCGAAGGTCGCCATTGTGCGCCGTTGCATCGTCGGATCCTGAACCACCAGCACATGCTCCGCCTGAGGGAGCTGTTGCTTCATCATGTTCCAGCTAAAGCGGGCATTCTCGCCACAGTTGGTTGACTGATCGTCAACCCGGATATTCTCAGGCGGAACCTGCCAGAACTGGCGCGCCACATCAGCGAGGATGCTGGCTTCCGCCCTGCCCGTGGTGGCTATAGCGTGGTAGCGAGGGTGATGCGCAATTTCGGCATACAAAAACGACGTGGAATGGCCGATCCCACCGCTAATCAGCAACGGTACGTTTTGCGCTGCCGCAAACCGACAGGCAGCATCAATGGTCGGGATCACCGCATTACCCGCCAGCACCACAAAATCAATGCCTTGTGTAGCTATGCCCGCTTTTACATCATCCTGCGCCAGCCATTCACCCACGGTGTTGACGGCAGCCAGTGTGTCGTCCGGCAGGCACGGAAAGATCGCCCGGTTCATTGTGTACTCCTTATGCGCTTTTCTGTTCAGGGTAGCGGTTTTTTCCTGACAAAACAGAGGAGCACTCTGAAAGCAGGGACAGCAAAACTCGCTCAATCTGTCATCTTTCTGAAATAACCAGAAACATCCAAAAATCGGCGGGTTGCACCTGCATTTTATGCTTTTAGTGACAATGTATACAAAAGATCATGCCACTCATGTTGCTAATAAAAGCACCAGGCGCTGCTTATTTCGCCGTGATCTGACCAGTGTCAGACCCTCACCGCTTGCCAAATTCAACATCCAACTCTAAGTTGCTTAACAATTTCACAACCTTTTACTTTCTACAGGTTGCACCTGAAGTGCGCCAGGTGACACCTCTTTCATCATCTACGTGGCGGGGTTAGTAGTCATGACACAACATGAAAGTACGACGACAGTATTACGAAAAAACAAAAAAGTCTTAATCGCGAGCCTCACCGGCAGTGCCATTGAATGGTTTGACTATTTTCTCTACGGGACAGCAGCCGCGCTGGTGTTTAACAAGATCTTCTTCCCGATGGTCGACCCGGTCATTGGATTGATTCTGTCCTATCTCTCATTCTCATTGACCTTTTTCATCCGCCCTATTGGCGGCGTTATCTTCGCCCACATCGGGGACCGTATCGGGCGTAAAAAGACACTGGTGTTAACCCTGTCGCTGATGGGGGGTGCAACCGTCATGATTGGTCTGCTGCCGACCTACGAGATGATTGGCATGTGGGCGCCTGCTCTGCTGATCCTGATGCGTATTATTCAGGGGATGGGGATCGGCGGTGAATGGGGTGGCGCGCTGTTGCTGGCTTACGAATATGCACCGGAAAAACGCAAAGGTTTCTTCGGCAGTATTCCCCAGGCGGGCGTGACCATCGGAATGCTGATGGCGACCTTTATCGTGTCGCTGATGACGCTGTTCAGCGAGGAGGATTTCCTCTCCTGGGGCTGGCGTATTCCGTTCCTGTTAAGCTCCGTGCTGGTGCTGATTGGCCTGTGGATCCGTAAAGATATCGACGAAACGCCTGATTTTAAAAAGGTGAAAAAATCGGGCCAGGTTGCGAAAGCACCGCTGCGCGAGACGCTGAAACACCACTGGCGCGAAGTGCTGATCGCCGCAGGGCTGAAGGTTGTCGAGACGGCACCGTTCTATATCTTCTCCACCTTCGTGGTCAGCTACGCCACCACCACCCTGACCTTCCAGAAATCTCAGGCTCTGGAGGCGGTCACGCTGGGCGCGCTGGTGGCGACCATCATGATCCCGCTTATGGGGCTGCTGTCTGACAAAATCGGTCGTCAGCGGATGTATGCGGTGAGCGTGTTTATCCTCGGCTTGTTTATCGTGCCATGGTTCATGTTGCTCAACACCGGCACAACCTGGGGCATTGTGACTGCCACAGTTATCGCTTTTGGCGTGTTGTGGGCACCGGTGACCGCCGTGCTGGGCACCCTGTGTTCTGAAATTTTCAGCGCCAACGTCCGCTACACAGGTATAACGTTGGGTTATCAGTTAGGTGCTGCGCTGGCGGGTGGTACTGCCCCGCTGATCGCCACCGGTCTGCTGGCAAAATACGATGGCGACTGGGTGCCCGTGGCCTGGTATCTGGCCGTCACCGTGGTGATTTCATTGATTGCCATCTTCTGCGCCAGCCGCGTGAAACGTGACCCGGCCATCCTGGCACAACCCAACGAGCTGTGATCCTCTGGCGGCCCCATTCGCGGGCCGCTCTTTTTCCTTATCCGTCCAATCAACAAACGATTAACATACGATAATCATATTCACTTGAATTATGATTTGCGTCAGACGTAGAATCATTAGCCCACTAACTATTCAACTTTTCCAAAGGTAACCGACGTTATGCGCCTGCCTCAACGCGATCCTTATGCTCCTCGCGAGTGGCAGCCACACGAGAAACCCGCCCTGCTGGGTTCACCCTCTACGCCGATCCACAGCACGCCCCGGCGTATTGCTTATGGCGTTGTCGGTTTACTGGTCTGCTTGACCGGGGCTCTGGGAAATGCGGTTGTCACTGCCAACTTGCAGAACTTACAAGGTACGTTTGCCGCCTGGTCGACCGAAATCGCCTGGCTGCCGGCCGTGTACGTCATGACCAACGTTTCCATCAACCTGCTGCTGGTGAAATTTCGCCAACAGTACGGTCTGCGGGCGTTTACCGAAGGGTTTCTGGTGCTGTATGTGCTGGTGACCTTTTTCCACCTGTTTGTGAACGACCTCAGCTCTGCGCTAATGGTGCGCGCCGCGCACGGCATGGTGGCTGCCGCGCTCAGTTCTCTGGGGATTTATTACCAGATCCAGGCCTGGCCCGCGAAGCATCGCCTGAAGGCGCTGACCATCGGCATCACCGGCTCGTCACTCGCCATCCCGATTGCCCGCCTCTTCTCTACCGAGCTGCTACAGCTGGATGAGTGGCGCGGTCTCTATTTCTTCGAGCTTGGCCTGGCGCTGATATCCCTGGCCTGCGTGATGGCGCTGAAACTCCCGCCAGGCGATCGCAAAAAGGTCTTTGAAAAGAAAGACTTTATTACCTTTATCCTGCTTGCGCCGGGGATGGCGTTGCTGTGTGCCGTGCTCTCTTTAGGCCGTCTCGACTGGTGGTTTGAAGCGCCGTGGATCGGCTGGTCGCTGGCGTTATCGCTGGTGCTTATTGTGTCGGCTATCGTTTTCGAACATAACCGCAGCAACCCTTTGCTCAACACCCGCTGGCTCTCGAGCGGCAGTATTGTTCGCCTGGGGCTGATTATGCTGCTGATCCGCATTGTGCTGGCGGAACAGAACACTGGGGTGATCGGCTGGCTCCAGTATGTCGGTTTGCAAAACGAACAGATGACGCATCTGGCATGGTCCATTTTTGCCGGGATCGGATGTGGGATTGCTGCCAGTTGCCTGACAATCAAGCCCACTAAGCTTGCCTGGCCGATTATCACCTCGCTGGTGCTGATGATTGTCGCGTCTTTACTGGACAGCCAGTCCACTAACCTGACCCGCCCGGATCAGCTGATGCTGAGCCAGTTCCTTTTAGGCTTTGGCAGCGCATTTTTCCTGGCACCGGCGATGCTGGCGGGGATTGGCGGCGTAATTGCCGACCCGCGTAACCTGGTCAGTTTTTCCGTGCTGTTCGGCATGAGCCAGAACATCGGCGGCTTGTTAGGCTCCGCCATTCTGGGGACCTTCCAGACCTGGCGCGAGAAATATCACTCCAGCCTGCTTGCCGACCAGCTCACCACGCTTAACCCACTGGTCAACGACCGTATTCAGGCTTACAGCCAGTTGTACCAAAGCCAAATCGGCGACAGCGCCTTGCTGGGCACACAGGCGATTGCCCAGCTTCAGACGGTCACAACCCTTGAGGCAAACATTCTGGCGTACAACGACACTTACCTGCTCACGGCGAGCATTGCCGCCGCCACGCTGGTGTGGATTTTATGGCGCTTGTTGCGCCTGCGCATAACCGCCCGTATGGCATTGAAAAAAGCCACTGGTAACAAATAATTGAGATAAACAAATGATGTTTCTGGAGATGTTATGAGTCAGCAGGATGCCGCCAGCGGGCAGGCGAATACCCGCAAAAATGTGCGCATTGTTTCTGTTTTTACCGCGGCGGCCATCGGCATCGTCGGGGTTTTGGTTATCCTGTATGCCTGGCAGTTGCCGCCGTTTACGCGCAGCTCGCAGTTTACCGATAACGCCTACGTGCGCGGCCAGACAACCTTTATCAGCCCGCAGGTGAACGGCTATATCACCGAAGTGAAGGTTCAGGACTTTGTGCAGGTCAAAAAAGGCGACCTGCTGTTGCAAATTGATGACCGCATTTATCGCCAGCGCGTGCATCAGGCGCAGGCACAGCTGGCGATGAAAATTGCCGCGCTGAATAACAACCTGCAACAGCGTAAAAGCGCCGAGGCGGTGATTGCACGTAACGATGCGGCGCTGAAAAACGCCCGCGCCCAAAGCCTGAAGACCCAGGCAGATTTAAAGCGCGTGAAGGATTTAACGGCAGACGGCTCGCTCTCCATTCGTGAACGCGATGCCGCGCTGGCGAGCGCTGCACAAGGCAGTGCGGATATCGACCAGGCTAAAGCAACGCTTGAGATGTCGCGTCAGGATTTGCAGACGGTGATTGTCAATCGCGGTTCGCTGGAAGCCGATGTCGAGAACGCCAAAGCCGCCCTTGAACTGGCGCAAATCGACCTGCAAAACACTCGCATCGTCGCCCCGCGCGACGGGCAGCTTGGGCAAATCGCCGTGCGCCTGGGAGCCTATGTCACCGCAGGCACGCACCTCACCACGCTGGTTCCGCCACAGCACTGGGTGATTGCCAACATCAAAGAGACGCAGCTGGCGAACCTTCGTGTCGGGCAATCGGTGAAATTCACCGTCGATGCCTTAAACGACAAAGCCTATCAGGGCCGGGTTGAGAGCATCTCTCCGGCTACGGGTGTCGAATTCAGCGCCATTACCCCGGATAACGCCACAGGTAACTTTGTGAAAATTGCCCAGCGCATTCCGGTGCGCATCGAAGTTCTCGGCAAACCTGAAGAGTCGGCGTTATTACGCCCAGGGATGTCCGTGCAGGTGACCATCGACACCCGGGAGGCGAAACAATGACGCTTCGCCCGATTGCAGGTTTGCTGCTGGCTTTACTGCTGGCAGGCTGCCAGTCCGTAGATGTCGCCCCGGCCAAATCGTCACTGCAAATCCCTTCCCAATGGCGTGCTGAAGCTGGCCCCGCCAGCCCGGCGGAGCAGCTCTGGTGGCGCAATTTTCACGACAGTCATCTGAACCGCTATGTGGATGAAGCGCTTAAGAATAACAGTGATGTATTAATTGCCCGCGAGCGCATTAACGAATATCAGGCGCGCGTCTACGCAGCCGACGGCAGCCTGTTCCCGTCGCTGGATGCCGGTGTGACCGGTGCGCGGGCGCGTTCGCAGTCTGCTGCGACCGGGCTGCCCATCTACAGCACGCTGTATAAAGGTAGCCTCACTGCCAGCTATGATGTGGATCTCTGGGGAGTGAATCGCAGTACCGCCAGAGCAGCTGAAGCCTCTCTTGAGGCACAAAAAGCGGCGGCCGCCGCAGCCGACCTGACCGTGGCCTCGTCGGTGGCATCGGGTTATGTCACCCTGCTGTCTCTTGATGAACAGCTTCGCGTGACAGAAGACACGCTGAAATCCCGTGAACAGGCCTTTAAACTTGCAACCCGACAGTATCAGACAGGCTACAGCTCACGGCTGGAGCTGATGCAGTCGGATTCGGAGTTACGCTCGACGCGGGCGCAGGTCCCGCTTTTGCAGCACCAGATTGCGCAGCAGGAAAACGCCCTGAGCCTGTTGCTTGGCAGTAACCCTGGCAGCGTGGCGCGCAGCGAGAATTTTGAATCTCTTACGCCGCTGCACTTGCCCTCACAACTGCCCTCAACATTACTCAACCGCCGTCCGGACATTGTGCAGGCCGAACGACAGCTTCTTGCTTCCGACGCCACGCTTGCCGCCTCGCGCGCGAGCCTGTTGCCGTCGATCAACCTGACCGCCAGCGGATCGATACAGGATCGTACGTTATCCGGCCTGCTGGATAACCCACTGCAACTCTGGAGCGTGGGCGGCAGTATTCTGGCCCCCATCCTTAACCGCCAGGCGCTGAATGCCCAGGTTGATATTTCCCAGTCGCAGCGCAACCAGGCGCTGTACGGCTATGAACAGACGGTGCGTAACGCCTTTCGCGAGGTGAACGACAGTCTGGATGCGATTACGCGCTATCAGGAACAGCTGACAGAGCTTCAGGCACAGCAGGATGTGGCGCAGGAAACCTTACGGATCGCGCAAAACCGTTACAACAACGGCTATTCTTCCTATCTGGATGTGCTGGATGCTCAGCGAACGTTGTTCTCGGTACAAACGAGTGTGGTGCAGGTGAAAAATAACCTGCTGCTGGCGCAGATAGATTTGTATAAAGCGCTGGGCGGCGGATGGGTCAGTGCCTGAAAACCTGCCCGGTGGCGCTTTACTTACCGGGCCTACATTTCGCCCCGTAGGCCGGGTAAGGCGCAGCCGCCACCCGGCAATCCCTCTCAAGGAGTCAATCTATGCAACAACAGTGGTCTGCCGTAGATAATTACATGATTTCTTGTCTTATCCCTCAGGATGACGTGCTTCAGCAGGTACTTGAAAACAATAAACGCGCTGGTCTACCGGAACATGATGTCGCCGCCAATCAGGGGCAACTTATGGCGCTGTTTGTCCGTATGACGCAGGCAAGGCGTGTTCTGGAAATCGGCACTCTGGGTGCATACAGTTCAATCTGGATGGCGCGCGCCCTGCCAGCTGACGGACAGCTCATCACCCTGGAAGCAGACCCGACACATGCCGATGTCGCCCGACAGAATATTCATCTGGCAGGTCTGGACACGCGTATCACCTTGATTGAAGGCCCTGCGCTGACATCACTTGAAAAGCTGGGTGATGTTCTGCCGTTTGATCTGATCTTTATTGATGCCGACAAGCCAAATAACCCGGGTTATCTGGAGTGGGCGCTGCACTATTCCCGCCCGGGCACGTTGATTATCGGCGATAACGTGGTACGCGACGGCGAAGTGATTAACGGGCAAAGCGACGATGCGCGCGTACAGGGTGTGCGACGGTTTATTGAGATGATTGGGGATAACCCACGTTTAACCGCCACCGCGTTGCAAACGGTGGGGGTTAAGGGGTGGGATGGGTTTACGCTGGCGATAGTGGAACGATAACCAGCCGGGTGACGGCCAGGCCTTACCCGGCCTACATTTTCTTCCGTAGGCCCGGTAAGCGCAGCGCCACCGGGCAAGGGTTTTAGCAGGAAATCTGCTCCATCGCCTGCAAAATACGCTTATCCGAGATCGGATACGGCGTACCCAGCTGCTGAGCAAAGAAGCTGACGCGTAACTCTTCAATCATCCAGCGGATCGCCTGAACGTCTTCATCGTCACGGCGGGCTGGCGGGAGTTTGTTGAGCCACTGCTGCCAGGCCTGCTGCACACTTTCCACTTTCAGCATTTGCGCGCGGTCGCGATGCGGATCTACCGCCAGCTTCTCAAGGCGTTTTTCAATCGCCAGCAGATAGCGCAGCGTGTCTCCCAGACGTTTAAAACCGTTGCCCGTAACAAAACCACGGTACACCAGCCCCGCCATCTGGGCTTTTACGTCCGACAACCCCAGTGCCATAGTCATATCCACGCGCCCTTTCAGACGTTTGTTGATATTGAACACGGCCGTCAGGATCTGCTCTACCTGTTTGGCAATCTCGACCACGGTGTCATTCAGCTCTGCTCGCACTTTCTCGTGAAGCTTCGCAAACGCCTCTTCCGTCCACACCGGGCCGCCCGCCTCGTCGATAAGCTTATCCACGCCGCAGGAGATGCAGTCGTCAATCAGATCCAGCACCTTACCGTACGGGTTAAAGTAGAGACCCAGTTTGGCTTTGTTCGGCAGTTTTTCGTGCAGATACTTAATCGGCGATGGAATGTTCAACAGCAGCAGGCGGCGTAAACCGCGCCACATCATCTGCTGCTGCTCCAACGGATTATCAAACAGCTTAATCGCGACACTGTCACGTTCATCCACCAGCGCAGGCCAGGCCTTCACCTTGTAGTTTCCGCGTTTCTGCTCGTAGCTTTCCGGCAGTTGACCGAAGCTCCAGATATGCAGCCCGCTCTGCTCGATACCGTCATCGGCCACGGCAGACAGGGTTTCCTGCACCTTACCTTTCAGCGCATCTTTCAGCTCCGTCAGGGAACGCCCTTCCTGAAGCTTTTTGTTTTTATCGTCCACCACGCGGAAACTGATTTTCAGGTGATCGGGCACCTGATCCCAGTTCCAGTCGTCGCGGTCGATGGTCGTGCCGGTCATACGTCGGAATTCACGTTCCAGCGATTCCAGCAGCGGCAGCTCCAGCGGCGTAACACGGCCTAAAAACGCTTCGGCATAGTTTGGCGCAGGGACAAAGTTACGACGCACCGGTTTTGGCAGCGACTTAATCAGGGCAATCACCAGCTCACGACGCAGGCCGGGGATCTGCCACTCAAAACCACTTTCATCCACCTGGTTTAACAGCGGCAGCGGGATATGTACCGTCACACCGTCGGCGTCCGCCCCTGGCTCAAACTGATAGGTCAAACGCAGTTTCAGGTTGCCCTGATGCCAGAAGTTCGGGTAGTCCAGCTTGCTGACCGACTCCGCCCCTTCTTTGATCAACATGCTCTTTTCAAAGTTGAGCAGGTCTGGTGTCTCTTTACTGGCTTTCTTCCACCAGCTGTCGAAGTGGCGCGCAGAAATCACGTCATGGCTGATGCGCTGGTCATAAAATTCGAACAGCGCATCGTCATCCACCAGAATGTCGCGGCGGCGGGATTTGTGCTCAAGTTCTTCCACTTCAGCGCGCAGTTTCAGGTTTTCACGGAAGAACGCGTGGCGCGTCTGCCAGTCACCTTCCACCAGCGCATGACGAATAAACAGCTCGCGGCACAGCGCCGGGTCAATCTGGCTGTAGTTAACCTTACGTGCCGCCACGACCGGCAGGCCATAAACGGTCACTTTTTCGGTCGCCATGACTGCGCCCTGCGCGCGCTCCCAGTGCGGTTCACTGTAGGAGCGTTTTAGCAGGTGCTGGGCAACCGGCTCAACCCATTCAGGATCGATACGGGCAGCAATACGCCCCCACAGACGGCTGGTTTCCACCAGTTCGGCCACCATCGTCCACTTTGGCGGTTTTTTGAATAAACCAGAGCCAGGGAAGATGGAGAAACGGGCGTTACGCGCACCGGTAAACTCCTGCTTATCGGCGTCTTTCATCCCGATATGGGACAGCAGGCCCGTCAGCAGTGAAATATGAATTTCGCGGTATTCGGCCGGCTCGCTGTTCACCGGAATACCCAGCTCTTTCACCACCTGGCGCAGCTGGGTGTAGATATCCTGCCACTCGCGTACGCGCAGATAGTTTAGGAAATCAACCCGACACTGACGACGGAACTGATTAGACGACAGTGCTTTCTGTTGCTCGCCCAGATAGTTCCACAGGTTCACAAAAGCGAGGAAATCAGACTCTTTGTCGTGGAAACGGCGGTGTTTCTCATCGGATGCCTGCTGTTTATCCATCGGACGCTCGCGCGGATCCTGAATGGAAAGCGCCGAGGTAATGATCATCGCTTCACGCACACAGCCATGTTTTTGCGCTTCCAGCACCATACGTGCCAGGCGCGGGTCAACCGGCAACTGGCTGAGCTGACGCCCCTGCGGGGTCAGTTTATACGCCGTTGCCTGTTCGTCAGTGGTGATGGCACCTAACTCTTCCAGCAGGCGCACACCGTCCTGAATGTTGCGTTTATCCGGCGCTTCCACAAACGGGAACGCGGCAATATCGCCCAGCCCTAACGCGGTCATTTGCAGAATGACGGACGCCAGGTTGGTACGCAGGATCTCCGGGTCGGTAAACTCCGGGCGCGAGAGGAAATCGTCTTCAGAGTAAAGACGAATACAGATCCCTTCCGATACACGGCCGCAACGCCCTTTACGCTGATTCGCAGAGGCCTGGGAAACCGGTTCAATCGGCAGGCGCTGCACTTTCGTGCGGTAGCTGTAGCGACTGATACGCGCCGTACCCGGGTCGATAACGTATTTAATGCCCGGCACGGTCAGTGACGTTTCCGCCACGTTGGTTGCCAGCACGATGCGACGCCCGCTGTGCGCCTGGAACACGCGGTTTTGCTCGCTGTTCGACAGACGGGCATACAGCGGCAGGATCTCGGTGTGGCGCAGGTCACGCTTGCTCAGCGCGTCGGCGGTATCACGGATTTCACGCTCGCCGCTCATAAAGATCAGGATATCGCCCGCGCTTTCGTTCCCCAGCTCATCGACGGCATCGAAAATAGCCTGCAACTGGTCGCGCTCGGTATCGTCCGCCTCTTCAACAATCGGGCGATAACGCACTTCCACCGGGAAAGTACGGCCAGAGACTTCGATAATCGGCGCATTGTTGAAATGCTTCGAGAAACGTTCCGGGTCGATAGTTGCGGAAGTAATGATGATTTTCAGATCCGGACGGCGCGGCAGCAGCTCTTTCAGATAACCGAGCAGGAAGTCGATATTCAGGCTGCGTTCGTGCGCTTCATCGATGATGATGGTGTCGTATTGCATCAGCAGACGATCCTGCTGGATTTCCGCCAGCAGAATACCGTCGGTCATCAGCTTCACCATAGTGTTGTCGCTGACGTGATCGCTGAATCGCACCTTGTAACCGATGCAACCGCCCGGTTCCGTTTGCAGCTCTTCGGCAATACGGTTCGCCACCGTACGCGCCGCCAGACGACGCGGCTGCGTATGGCCAATCAGCCCTTTCACCCCACGCCCCAGCTCCATACAGATTTTAGGCAGCTGCGTGGTTTTCCCTGAACCTGTTTCCCCGGCGACGATCACGACCTGGTTGTCACGCACAGCGTTGAGGATGTCCTGTTTCTTTTGGCTTACAGGCAGGTTTTCCGGGTATGTGATCGCCGGACGCGCGCCTTCGCGCAGCACGACTTTCCCTGCTGCCTGTTCAATCTCTTGCGCCATCTCCTGGTAAATGGCCTGTTGTGCATCAGGATTTTTAACCTTCTTCACACCATGCAGACGGCGGGCAAAGCGCTGTTTGTCCCGCAGCATCAGGGAATCGAGCTGTTGCAGGAGCATCGGGAAGGATAATTTTTGTTGTTCTGTCATAGCGTTAACGGGCAGTGCTCTGCCTGGTAAAATCTCATTTTAATGATTGGTATAGATTACCACATCGCGGCTTTGGTCGCCTTATTCAAAAAAATCGAACATAGGATTCGATATATTGCGCTATCCCTGCGACAGGATTGTGAATAGAGTGTCAACAAGCAACGGGGCAACCCCCTTCAATCAAATGCACAACAGGAATCACCCATGAGCAAAGTATTAGTTTTGAAATCCAGTATTCTGGCAGGGTACTCTCAGTCTGGTCAGCTGTCCGACTATTTCGTTGAACAGTGGCGTGAACAGCATTCCGCTGACGAAATCACCGTGCGTGACCTGGCGGCTAACCCGATCCCTGTGCTGGACGGCGAACTGGTTGGCGCACTGCGTCCGAGCGATGCTCAGCTGACTCCACGTCAGCAGGAAGCGCTGGCGCTGTCTGATGAGCTGATTGCTGAACTGCAAGCTCACGACGTTATCGTGATCAACGCCCCAATGTACAACTTCAACATCCCAACCCAGTTGAAGAACTACTTCGACCTGGTGGCGCGTGCTGGCGTAACCTTCCGTTACACCGAAAAAGGCCCTGAAGGTCTGGTGAAAGGTAAACGTGCGGTTGTGCTGACCAGCCGTGGTGGTATCCATAAAGATACCGCAACTGACCTGGTGACCCCATACCTGAGCGTTTTCCTGGGCTTCATCGGTATCACCGACGTGAACTTCGTGTTCGCTGAAGGTATCGCTTACGGTCCAGAAGTGGCGACCAAAGCACAGTCTGACGCGAAAGCCGCCATCGATGGTTTCGTAGCAGCATAAGATTTAGCCCTCTCACCGCCAGGTGGGAGGGTTTTTATTTTCCCCCGTATTTCGCTATCATCCGCTCCCACTCTAAAGCCGGGTAGCCTGATGTCTGTCATTGTCGATAATTTTATAGCTCCACCTTGTCTCGATGAGATAGAGATCCTCTGGCAGGACGAGCACATTGTACTTATCAATAAACCTTCCGGTTTGCTTAGCCTTTCAGGTAAAAATCCGCAGAACCTCGATTCCGTCCATTACCGGCTGGTGAAAATTTTCCCAGGCTGCACGCTGGTGCATCGCCTTGATTTCGGCACATCCGGATTAATGGTGATCGCCCGCAATAAAGCCATCAACGCGGCGCTTTGCAACCAGTTCAACCAGCGTGCCGTCAGCAAGGTGTATACCGCCCTGCTTTGCGGGCATATGGAAGACGATGAAGGGATAATCGATGCGCCGATTGCCAAAGACCCGGCGCTGTTTCCGCTGATGTCGATTTGCGCTGTCACCGGCAAACCGGCCCGCTCCCGATATCGGGTTATCGCGCGTTTTTATCAGGGTACGGAACTGCCGTTAACGCGGGTCGAGCTTATCCCGGAAACCGGGCGCACCCACCAGCTGCGCATTCACTGCCAGCAGACAGGACACCCTATTTTAGGTTGTGATTTATACGGAGGGCTTGCGTTGCCGGGCACTGAAAATACGGCAAGGCTGATGCTACACGCCAGCGGACTGGATTTTGTTCATCCGGTCACCGGGGAATTGATAAAGGCGCGTAACGCCAGCCCGTTTTAGAGACGCTTTACCACATCAAATCGTCAGGGATTTTGAAATCTGCATACGGATCGTCTTCATCTTCCGCTTCCTGACTCAACGCGCTGTTCAGCACAATACTGTCCGCATCACGCTGGGCAATTTTATCGGCGACAACCGCCGGGATAATCGCGTATTCACAGTCACCGTTGGCGTTGATCACCAGGCGCGCAATGGCGAGGCGGCCGTTAATCAGCTGCGTCTGGGTTTGCTTATCCACCTCAATCTTTTTGATCAGATTGCCGTCGGTGAAGTTAAAGGTGATATTGCCTCTTGAGACTGAAATTCTGTTCATTTCAATCAGCTGCTTGACCTGAGCTTTAAACTCTTTCGCTAACACAGCCTGTTTCTGCTGCTCGCTCAACTGCTTATCACGCTCGATCTGCGCTTTTTTGTTCTCTTCTACCGCTTCTCTCGCCTCGCGAGCCTGAACGCGTGATTTTTTTGCCGTGCGCTGGACTTTGGCCATTTTCTTGCTGGTCACTAAGCCTGCTTTCAGCATCTGCTCTTGTAAGGTGAGTTTTGTCATGTTCGTTTCTAAACCGGTTGGAGAATTTCGGGAGATTATACAGGGGATCGGTCAGCGTGTGCCACGTCGGAGGCGTTGTTCGGAGGCGTGGATGGCCAAAAACCGGCCAGCAGAACCTGTTCAGGAGATCACATCAAATGAAAAATCATCAACAATGCACCGTATATCACCGCAGTGCTTAGCAGACACATCAAATATGTCCCCAGAATCTTTTGGTTTTTTAAATAAGATTGCTGATCCAGCTTCTCTCTTATCGTTCCTTTTTCAGCTTTATTATTCATTCCGTTATTCATAGTTGTTTCAACAATAGTTTGAGAGGGACACAAAACACACCAGACCTCACGCATTAGCACACTCTGTTAAACATCATTATAATATATTGTTGAATTGTTCAAAGTTAATTCTGGTGATATTTTTATCTGTTTAAATAAGCCAGTCAAAAAAGACACCCCAAATAAATGACGCCTCCAGCGATCCATTAACCACACAAACAACAACACCTGTCGCTTAATTCCAGTGTAAAAAACTGGTGCGTTCACTCGTCAAAAATCTTAACCACAGGTTATTACTTAAGCGGTGTGATTTTCACGCCCGACGAGCTGCAAAAGAGACGACGTGCGCAGGCTGGCATCACGCTTATTCTCCTTCTTTACATTCTGGGATATATTATGAACCCCACTCTTTTTAGCAGGTAACATTGGCAATGGCTTTGATCCCCAAAAACTACGCGCGACTGGAAAACGGCTATCGTGAAAAAGCGCTTAAAATCTACCCTTGGGTATGCGGGCGTTGTTCGCGGGAGTTTGTCTATTCAAACCTGCGCGAACTGACGGTGCACCACATCGATCACGACCATACCAACAATCCAGAAGACGGCAGTAACTGGGAGCTGTTGTGTCTGTTTTGCCACGACCACGAACACTCTAAGTACACCGAAGCTGACCAGTATGGCACCACCGTTGTGGCGGGTGAAGACGCGCAAAAAGATGTCGGCGAGGCAACCTATAATCCCTTCGCTGATTTAAAGGCGATGCTCAATAAGAAAAAATAATATCGCGTGTTACGTTCGTCGGCCCATCCTGCGGGGATAGGAAAATAGAACTCCCTGCCGGGCCGTTCAGGTAGCCACATCCCGTTGGTGCAGCCAGCTCAACGGGACGAGATCCCGCCTCAATACTGCCTTCCCTTCGTACTTTTTAAATAATTGAATAATCCCCTCAGCGAACGTTTAAAGGCGGCATGTTTTTTGTTTGTGCTATCTCGACATCCCTCAGACCATGGTCTAATGTGATGAATAGTAGAATTTTATTGTAGCTGTGGATGCTGCTCGCGCGTTTTTGGGTTGGTTGGAAAAAAACATATCGATGTTTAATTAACGCCATCAAACGAGTAAAAAAAGACAGATAACAATATGAAAATTTATAACTCACGCTATAGTAAGTTGATAAAACTACTGGATTTTTTTACAGTTAACATTCTGGTTTTTACCTATTTAACGTATTTTTATACTGACCCCACCACGGCCAGCGCACTGTTGGGCATCATCTTTTCATTGGTATTTATTCGTATTAACGAATATTTTCATCTTTACACCGGAGAATTGAAAGGTCGTTATTTCACTAAGTCACTGGCTCTCATTTTAAGTGTCTCCCTGAGCAGTATTGTTTCGTTTTTATTTTTCGCAATTGCCGAAAAACTTATCAATAAGCAACCTGTGGAGAATTTTATCCTGCTGGCCGAGAGTCTGGCAAAATGTTCGGTGTTTATATTTTTAATTGTATTCCTGGTCCGTGTAATCAGTTCTTATTATCTCTTTAACTCACCGTTACGCGTTGCGATCCTTGGCATTACACCAGCGGGCCTGGCCATTAAAAACGCGCTACAAAAAGAGTATTCGCAGCGTGGCTTCACCATCACCTATTTTGAAGACCGCAACAACCAGCGCGAAAGCGCGCTTACCGGTATCGAACGTCACGGCACCCGCAGCGATCTGCTGGCTCTGGCGAAAGCAGGTGAAATCGACGAAATTTATATTGCGCTGCCCATGGTCGCCCGCCAGCGCATCAAGCAGTTTCTCAACGAATTCTCGGACACCACCGTGGATGTGTTTCTGGTGCCGGATCTGTTCTCATACAGCCCGCATATTTCCCAGCTACGCATGTTCGGTAACCTGCAAACCATCAGTATCTTCACCTCCCCGTTTGACGGCGAAGGCGCCATCATCAAGTACATCGAAGATATGATCCTTGGGTTCATCTTTACCCTGATCAGCCTGCCGGTCATGATCCTGGTGGCTATTGGTATCAAAGTCACCTCCCCCGGCCCGATTCTGTTTAAACAGACCCGCTATGGCCTGAACGGCAAGCAAATCGAGGTGTGGAAATTCAGAACCATGCGGGTAATGGAGAACAGCACCGTCGTGACGCAGGCGACCCGCAACGATCCGCGAATTACCCGGTTTGGTGCTTTTTTACGTAAAACCTCACTCGATGAGCTGCCACAGTTTTTCAACGTCCTTCAGGGACGGATGTCGATTGTCGGCCCACGCCCGCACGCGGTGGCGCATAACGAACAGTATCGCGTACTAGTCGAAAACTACATGATTCGCCATAAGGTAAAACCGGGGATAACAGGGCTGGCGCAAATCAACGGTTTCCGTGGCGAAACCGATACGCTGGATAAAATGGCAAAGCGCATTCAGTTCGACCTGGACTATATCCAGTCGTGGTCGCTGTTCCTCGATCTAAAAATCATAATTTTGACCTTCTTACGGGGCTTTGTGGGAAAAAATGCGTTCTAGGTTCGCTATCCTGGCCGGTCTTCTCTCTGTGCCTTACGCACATGCCGACCTCCAGGCAAAACCGCACACCGGTATCGCTGGCATCGATTTCGAGAGCCAGTTGGGCTATGACATTGGCTACGATGATAACGTGACCTGGCAGCACGACAGCCAGGATGCCATTGGCTCAAGCTACCAGAACATTAAACCTGTTGTGAAAGCGATGGGCGAACGCCAGGACGATCGGTACTTGCTGATGTACTCCGGTGATTATCGTTACTACGCCAACGATAGCGCGGATAATCGCAACAACCATTATTTTATGTTCAACGGGAGCTGGCGTTTTGGTGACATGCATGGACTGGCGCTTGACCTGGAAGAAACGCTGAGTCATGAAGAGCGCGGACGCGATACCACCGAAGGCTTTTTGCCCGCTCAATTTAAAGAATTTGGTATCGACAAGCCTATCGGCACCCGCTTTTTCAACAGCGAGTTACGCTACAGCTACGGTGCGCAAGAAGGCCGCGGGAAGGCAGAACTTGCGCTACAGCATAAGCAACTGCGTTTTCGCGATATCGACAGCATCAAAGATGCCAGTGATGACTTCGGCTACTACATGCGCGATCAGGAGTGGCATGAAGACAGCCTGGTGGCCGACGTGTTCGACCAGAAAGCAAAAACTCTCCGCTACCGTTACAGCTTTATTACTAACCAGCGGCGTTACGAGCTCAATGAGCTGAAAGACAGCAATGAATATTACCTGCTGTTCGGTATGAAAAACCGGCTGACGGGGAAAACGGAGATCAACGCTAACATTGCCTGGCTGTACAAAGAGTTCATCCATAACCCAAATTCGCAGGGTTTTAACGGCCTGAACTGGGATATTACCGCTGACTGGGCGCCGCTCGAGCAAGTTAACGTTAACCTGCACAGCTCGCAGCGAATTAAAGACCCAACCGATTCTGGCGGATATATTCTGGTATCGACGACAGGCATTGGCTATGAACATCACTGGGTGATGGATCGTTTTTCAACCTTGATCGATTATTCCTATATTACTGAAGACTATAAGCACCAGAGTGATAAGCGAAAAGATAGGTCAAACCTGGTGTCGTTGACCTTTAACTATGATTTTCGTCCATCCATTAACTTTAAGCTGAAGCTGCAATGGAACACCATGCACTCCAATAAAGACACGGATACTTTTTATATTGGCCCGGACTACACACATGCAGTTGACCGCACCCTGGGCTATGACGATTCGGCCATTATTTTTATGACGCAGGTACAAATATGACCTTTTTAAACAGGAATCTGGCGATGCTTCCGCTGCTGGCGCTGCTGCTGGCGGGATGCTCAACCCCGCAGCAGACCATCAAAACACAGCCGAATACCGTTTACCTGCTGGACCATGGCGATGAAGTCAATATTAACGTTTCCGGCGAGCAGGATATGTCCATGCGGGTAAAAATCGATAACAGCGGCAACATTAATTACCCGTTTATTGGCGTGATGCAACTTAAAGGCAAGTCTCCTGAACAGGTCAGTAAAGAGATTGCTGATAAGCTTCGCGGTAACTACCTGAAAAATCCCATGGTCACCGTAAGCGTCGCCGAATACCGCAAAGTGTACCTGTTGGGTGAAGTGAAAAAACCGGATGGCTACGCCTGGGAGCCAGGCTTAACGGCAGAAAAAGCCATTGCGCTGGCGGGTGGTTTCACCGATCGCGCTGATCGAAAGGATATTCAAGTTAGACAGTCTGGCAGCGGGCAGCTGCTGAACAACGTCGCCGCAGACTCCGCCATCCAGGCTGGAGATACCATCATTATTGGCATGAGCTTCTTCTAATATGGCAATTTCATTGGTAGAAAACGGAAAAAAGAAAGAAGGCTTTATCGACTTCACGCCTTATTTCAACAAAATTAAGCACAAGCTTATCTGGTGCCTGGTGGTGGTGATCGTTGCCGCCGTGGCGGCATTTATGTTGACTCGCTTAATGTCCTCGAGCTATACGGCGACGGCGACCGTACTGTTTAAAGCGCAGTCATCGGATATCACTCCCCTGCCACGCCTGGATAATTACGACTCCACGCGCAACGATTACTACGAAACCAAATATGCATTAATGGGTTCGCGCGTGGTGCTCGATGCCGCGGTACGTAAATTAAAGCTGTATGAGGATCCCGAGTTTAACGAGGGCGATAAACAGGATGAAGCCGGGCGCATTGATAACGCGGTGCAGGCGCTACAAAAGAAACTAACTATTTCTGGCGTGCGATCCACCCAACTGGTTTCCGTTTCCGTGGAAGCCAAATCGGCGCAAAAAGCCGCGGATATCGCCAACGGCGTTGCCCAGGCCTTTATTGATTACAGTTTGCAGCAGAAGAAAAACGCCCTGCTTCAGGCGCAAAGCGCGAACGAAAAAATAAAGGACGATCTGAAAAGCCAAATGGATCAGCAGAAGGCGGATATCGATACCTTCCTCAGGAAAAATGGGTTGCTGACCTTCCGCAACGTGGATGGTTATGAAACCGAACGCATGGGGATCGCGATAAACCGCCTGGCCGATGCAACCCAGCGCCGCCTGAAAGCACAGACCGAGTGGGACAAAGTCCGCCAGCAGCAAGGCAAACCGATTGAGCAGATTATCTCTCTGCCCGAAATATCTGGTCATCCACAGATTCAGGATCTGCGCATTGCCATGATCCAGACGCGCCGTGAGCTTTCCGATGCGGCGGAACACTATGGGCCTCAGCATCCGAAGTATCTCCAGGCCCAGGCGCAAATGAAGGCGGTGAGCGCCCAGCTCGGTCAGGTGTTGGGTGAGCTGTCAAACGGCCTGCGCCAGCAGTATCAAATCGCGCTCGACGATGAGCAGCATTATCAGCAAATGCTCGACGAGCAAAAAGCAAACTTCCAGGCCCTCGGTGCCAAGCGTGATCAGTACAACACCATGACCACCGCGCTGAACAAAACCGAAGAGCTGTATAAGTCGCTGTACCAGCGCGCCAGTGAGCAAAAGCTGTCGGAGAATCTCTCGGCGCCGGATGAGGTGATTTACGATGCTGCCGTTCCACCGGATCGCCCGTCAAAACCACAGCGCGGCCTGCTGATTGTGATGGTTACCCTGATGGCGCTGGCGCTGTACATCATGTACCTGATCGTCGGTACCGCGATGGACAAAACCGTGAATAGCCTCAGCGAACTGAAAGCGAAAACCGCTCTCGACGCCAGCGGTGAATTCCCGCAGCTGCCGAATGTGGAAAGTGCGAAACAGATTTTCCACAACGTCCAGTATGCCGACATGATCCACAGCCTGCGCCTGGCGTTGCTTAATCGCCGGGATAAACCGGCGACCATTCTGGTGACCTCGGTCCAGCCCCGGTTCGGCAGCTCACTTATCGCCGAACTGCTGGCCAGCTCCGCCAGTAAGGCACGTAAAACGCTGCTTATCGATCTCGATTATCTGGCCTCAAAAGGGTTATCCGCGAAATATCCGCAGCAGAAACAGGGCTTCAGCCAGTTACTGAACGGTACCGCCACCGCAGAACAGGCGATCGTTAAACTGGAGGACCAGCTGGACTTCCTGGCGCGCGGCGAGCTGAACGACTCTTCCTTGCTGCTGCTGACGTCCGAACGTTTACCCGCCCTGCTGGCAACGCTGCACCAGACGTATGATACGCTGGTTATTGATACGCCTGCACTGAGCCTGGCGCAGGACAGCCTGCTGCTGGCGGCGCAGAGCGACACTAACTTGCTGGTGGTAAAAGCTGGCGAACAGGCGGCGCGTGTTCGTGAGGCGGTGCTTCGTTTTAAACGCGCTGGTGATGCACCGGTCACGCTCCTGCTCAACCAGGTGAAAGAAGAGAACCTGGAAACGCAGGAAGGGAAACGTCTGCTCGATCGTGAAATGCACGAACTTATTTCACCGAAATAGCGATTATGAATCTCATCAGGAGCATTTCATCCATCGCCAGTTCGTCAGTGCTTTCGCAGCTGATCGGCGCCTTTTCGGTCTGGCTTATCTCGCATCGTTACGGGATGGCGGAGGTCGGCCATTACGCCATGATCTACAGCAATGTGCTGATCGGCGCGCAGGTGTGTATGTTTGCCTCCCAGCTGCTAATCCCCCGTCAGGAGGATCAGCAGTTAGGGCAAAACGTGGTGTTTTGTGTGTTACAGAGCCTGGTGATGGCTATCCCCTGGGCGGTGATCACCGGGCTTATCTTTAACCTGAATATTGCCTTTCTCTATTTGCTGACTTTCGGCTATGCGCTGGTGCTGGTTGCCGAAAACCTGTCGCTGCGCGGCGGGAATTACCCGTTCCTGACCTTCCAGCGTATCGCCGTGTCGCTGGTTGTGGCTGTCGCCCTGCTGGTGATGCCCAACCCGATGCTGTTCTATCTGGCGTGGATGGCCGGCATTTTGTTGCTGATAAGCGGCTGCCTGATCCGCCTGTTTGACTTCCGCAGCCTGACGCTGAGCAACTTTTCACTGAGCGCTAACGCCCGCTTCTTGCGCGAACACTGGCAGCATATCAGCCGCGTTGGCAGCGCCGAGGTACTGGCGATGGCCAGCAACAACCTGCCGACCATGCTGATTAACATCTGGTTCTCGCCGCTGGTCGCCGGGTATTTCTCGGTGGTCAGCCGTTTCTGTTTATCGCCGGTGATGATCATTGGCAACGCGGTGCGCAACTCCATTTTCTCTAAATGGTCGATGGATTTTCGTCACAACACCTTTAACTACCCGGAATATAAAAAGGTGCGCCTGATGCTGATGGGGGCATCGGTGGTGTGTATTCTCGGCATCTGGATTTTCTATCCGCTGGTGATGCGTCTGGGCTTTAGCCAGGAGTGGCTGAACTCGATCCCGACGTCGCGCTATATGCTGCCCTATCTGTTTGCTGCGCTGGCGGTCAGCCCGTTGACAGTCATTGAGCTGATTTTCGGCTCCCGGCGCTACTTCCTGCGCATCCAGATTGAGCAGATGCTGATTATTGCCATCGCCTTTATCGCCCTGCCGAAATTCGGCGTGGGCTATCAAATCGCGCTGTTGACCTTCTCGGTGCTGACCAGCGTGCGCTACCTGTTCATTCTCATCAAAATGAACCAGCGGGCAAAATCACTCTGGGTACAGGAGCAGAAAATATGCAGCTAAATACCGGCCGCTACCTTGAAGCCTATGCCCTGATAACTCTGGTTTTCTGCGGCACGGTCCAGTACTTCACCGGCGTGGCGGCGATCCTGTGGCTGCCCTTCTTTATGGTGCTGGTCATGGCAGTATTACTGCTGATGCAAAGCCGTCCGCAGCCGTTGACGCTCACCAGGCGCGAAAAGGTGATACTGGCGCTGTACCTGACGTTTATTTTCCTCGGACTTGTCTCTACGGTGCTGCAATCGGGCATCGTGACCACCATCGTCGGTTTTAAAAACGAGCTGGCGCTGTCGTTGCTGATGCTCTGTATGTTGCTTGGCATGGTTCGCGAATCGCAACTGCACAGGCTGACTCAGCTGTTCTACTGGATCTTCTACGTGCAGATCCCGGTCGCGATTTATCAGGTGATTTTTGTCGTCCCTCAGCGCGTGGCGCTTCGTGGTGAGGATGAGAAGTGGGATTCGGTGGTCGGCACGTTCGGCGGCGACCCGATGGGCGGCGGCAACACCGCGGCAATGGGGTCGTTCTGCCTGCTGATCATGCTACTGAAGCTATCGGAGTATAAGCACGGGATCTGCTCGTTAAAATCGCTGGTGATCCACATTGCGCTGGGCTTCTTCCTTTGCGTGGTCGGCGAAGTGAAATTCATTATCCTGCTGTCGCCCTTCCTGCTGGCGCTGCTGTGGATCCTGCCCGGCTATGTGCGTGGGGTCAGTGCCGTCAGCCTGCGCTCGCTGCTGATTATCGCCGTCGGGATGACGCTGTTAATTTTTATCGCCATTACCGTTCTGGCATCGAATTATTCAGCGGCCTTTGGCGGGGATCCTACCCGCAGCGCGCTTTCGGTGTTTATTGATTCACTAAGTTATATTTTTGATGCCAACTACATCATGCCGAGCGGCGAGCTGGGACGCTTCACCACCATCTTCTTCTGGCTCCAGCATAACGATCTTTTCGGCCCGGGTGGGATGTTGTTCGGCTACGGTCTTAACGCCACGAACAGCGGCAGTACGGTTTCACCGGGGTATATCGGCGCCTGGTATCACCTGATCCTCGATTCCACAGCCTTAAGCATGTTGCTGTGGGAAGTGGGCATTATCGGCATCATTCTGTTTATCTGCATGATTGGCGCCGTGCTCGTGGCGATGCGGCCAAAAGAGACCTTTTCCCGTCAGGAGCTTAATCGTGAAGATCTCCAGTTGCTCAGCTCGGCACCGGCGTATTACGTCTTTGTCATCGGCTGCCTGCTCAGCCTGCCGTACAGCCAGATCCTGATGATTGTCCCCATGTTACAGTTTTTATTATGGGTGGCCCTCGGGGCGCTTATCGTCATCCACCGTACTATCCGTCTGAACTCCGGTAACGAACATGAATAAAACACCCTCTATTACCGTCAGCATTAAGACCCTGAATGAAGCGCAGGGTATTGAGAAAACGATCGACAGCGTCCGCAAACAACTGCAACCCTATCCGCATCAAATCATTGTTGCCGACAGCCTCTCGACAGATAACACGAGGGATCTCGCGTTAGGTAAAGACGTGATGGTGGTGTGCCTGGATAACATCAGCGATCGCAGTTGCGGTATTGGCCACCAGCTCGGCTGGCTGTATAGCGAAGGCGATTACCTGCTGCTGCTGGATGGCGATATGGAGCTTGAACCGGGCTTTCTTGATACCGCTGTCGAATTTCTGGAAACCCATCCTGAGTACGCCGGAGTGGCCGGTAGCGTTGAGATGGATGATGCCTCTAACTACGAGTTCAAATCACGCAAGCAGCGCCTGCACCTGATTTACCCGCACGGCGATACTGACCATTTAGGCGGCGGCGGGCTGTATCGCCGTTCAGCCATCGAAAAAGTCGGCTACCTGACCAACCTGAACCTGCACGCCTACGAAGAGGCCGAGCTGGGCATCCGCCTGGGAGCCGCTGGCTACAAGCTGCACCGCCTGGATGTGCCTTACTTTAGCCACACGTCCTACACCATGCCGACTTTCAAGATGCTGATTTACCGCTGGAAGAACCGTTTCCTGTGTGCGCCAGGTGAACTACTGCGCGGCTGCTGGGGCAAAGCCCATTTCCCGGCTGCGCTGCGCATTGTGCGTAATGAGCTGGTTTTCACCCTATATCTGCTGATTTTGCTGGTCTGTCTGCTGACTTTTAACGCCAAGGTTATCGCCATTGCGCTGCTGCCCCTGCTGGCGTTTATCGCCCTGAAAACAGCCAAAAACCGATCCCTTCGCGACGGCGTGCAGAGCGTTATTAACTTATTTATGTTTTCAGCGGGAATGCTACGCGGGATGGCTCGTGCAGTCCGTGACCCGATGCAACGCCCGGCGGTGACCGTGTTTAATCCAAAGCATATCGATACTGAAAATGAAAATTCTCTTCGTTAACAAGTTCTTCTTTATCAAAGGAGGCGCGGAAACCGTTTATTTCCAGGAGCGGGATGCCATGCTGCAATCCGGCTACCAGGTCGTCGACTTCAGCATGAAGCACGTGGAAAATAAACCGTCGCCGTGGGAAGAATTTTTCGTCCAGAATGTCGATTACCACGACAGTCACGGTCTGATGGGCCGGGTCAGGGCCGGGGTGGATTTTATCTATAATTCGCAGGCCTGTGCGAAGCTCAACACGTTGCTGCTGCGCGAGCGGCCAGATGTTGTGCATTTTCATAATATCTATCATCAGATAACACCCGCCGTCATTGGCGTGGCGAAGCGCTTTGGCTGTAAAACGGTACTGACCGCGCACGATTACAAAATCGTCTGCCCCTCCTACACCATGCTGCGCGACGGCCACGTCTGCGAAGAGTGCCTGACCGGGTCAGTCATCAACGCGTTCCGCCACCGCTGCCAGCAAGGCGATACCTTTAAAAGCCTGCTGCTGTCGCTGGAAGCCTACTGGCAGAAGTTCGCCAGAAACTACGCCATGCTCGATTGCATCATCGCGCCGAGCGAATTTATGCGCCAGACGCTGCTGCGTAAGCTCCCCCACACCCGCATCGACGTTATCGTTAACGGTATTGACGCCAGCACCACCGTGCCTGGCGACTCGGCGGGCGACTATTTCCTCTATATCGGCCGCCTGAGCCGGGAAAAAGGCGTGTCGACCCTTGCCCAGGCGCAGCAGAAAATGAACCAGAAAATGCCGCTGAAAATCGTCGGCGATGGCCCGCTCGGTAAAGATCTGCGCGCCCGCTTCAGTGGCCCGGAATTCCTCGGGTATATGAAACACGGCGAGGCGCTGAACAACCTGATTCGCGGGGCCCGTGCGGTCATTGTCCCTTCCGAATATTACGAAAACTGCTCAATGTCGGTACTGGAAGCCATGGCCTTTGGCCGCCCGGTGATCGGCGGCAACATTGGCGGTATTCCGGAACAGATCCGTGACAACGTCGATGGTTATCTGGTGGAACCTGGCAATAGCGATGCGCTGGCTCAGCTGATGGACCAACTGGCAGCGAACCCACAACGGGCACGTGACATGGGGATGAGTGCCCGCCAGCGTCTGGAAGAAAAATACGATCTTGCCCGTCATATGCAGGTACTACAGGCGCTTTATCAGCAACTTGTGGGAGTGACAACATGAAAACCAACGTGACGGTGCTGGGCACCCGCGGCATTCCCGATGTTCAGGGCGGTGTCGAAACCCACTGCCAGAATCTGTACCCGGAAATCTATCGTCTGGGCAACGCCGAGATCTGCGTGCTGGCCCGGTCGCCGTACGTGAACTATCGCCGTAGTGAATATAAAGGTGTTAAACTCAAGAGCTTATGGGCGCCGAAAAGCCGTAAGTTCGAGGCCATCGTGCACTCAACCCTGGCGGCGCTCAGCACCTTATTTGACGGCTCCCGCGTGGTTCATGTTCACGCCATCGGCCCCGGACTGGTGGTGCCGCTGTTGCGCCTGCTGGGGAAACGCGTTGTGTTTACTCATCACGGCCCGGATTATGACCGGCAGAAATGGGGTAAAGTCAGTAAAGGGATGCTGCGGCTGGGCGAAAAATGGGCGGTAACCTACGCCAATGAAGTGATCGTCATATCCGAGGTCATCAACAATCTGATTAAGCGCAAACATGGCCGACATGATGCCCACGTTATCTATAACGGTGTCCGCCAGACCGCGCTGCCATCCGCGGAAGAACAGGCGACGATCCTTCAAAGGCACGCCCTTAAGCCGGGTCAGTATATTGTTGCTGTGGCACGCTTTGTGGAAGAGAAAGGCTTGCATGACCTGATAGCCGCCTATGCTGCGGCGGGTTGTGCGACGCCACTGGTGCTGATTGGCGATGCCGACCACGCCGATGAGTACAGCGAACGGCTAAAGAAACAGGCCTTTAGCACGCCGAACATCTTTATGACCGGTTTTGTTAGCGGCCCGACGCTGCATACATTGTTCTCACAGGCCGGGTTATTCGTCCTGCCCTCTTACCATGAAGGCTTGCCAATCGCCCTGCTGGAGGCCATGTCGTGGTCGTTGCCGGTCATTGTCAGCGATATTCCGGCCAACCTCGAAATTGGCCTGCCGCACGCGGACTATTTCCCGGTCGGTAATGTTCCGGCCCTGACGCAGAAGCTTCAGCAGTGGGTCGGAGGAGAGAAAGCGGATTACAGCCAGTTTCTGCCAAAGTACCGCTGGCCGGAAATTGCCGCTCAAACCGCTCAAGTGTATCAGCGCCTAACGTAAACGGGTAACACGTGTCAAAATCTACAGCAGAACTGGTTATCGAACGCTTCTATGCCTCACTTGATCAGGAGGTCGAAACCTCATTAACCCCGGAACAGAAGCGCGGAATTGAGCAGGCGCTGATCCATACCAATCTGGCGACGCGCCACCGGCTCGATTTTCGCCATAGCTTCCCTTTCCTCCACCGCCGCTATTTCGTGGTGTTTCTCTTTGGCCGCGATCTGCGCAAGGTATCGCGCGAAAGCACACTGGTTGGGCGCATCTTCACTACACTGATCATTACCTTCGCGGTGTTGTTCTGCCTGCTGTCGGTTATGCTGGCACTCTATATGCTGAAATCGGCACTGGGCATCGATGTCTTCACCAATTTCCACGTTGGGATCTGGACGTGGTTTATGGACCTTCATGACAAAATGACAAGGTGAAATAAAATGCCGATGTCGTCTCTGCGTAAAACGCCTTTGTTTCGTGCACTGCTGCTGGCGGGTTTGCTGACGTCAGGCCCTGCGGGTGCTGTCACCACGGTGGTTTCACCTCTGGCCTTCGACGGCCTGTTGACCAATCCGGGCATGGGTGTTGCCAGTTTTCATGACGGCTATGGTCAAAAACCTACTCTTGCGCAGTATCCCGACACCGGCTTTGAATACGAGCGTTTTTACTGGAGCGAGTTGGAGCCACAGGAAGGGGTTTATAATTTCGCCCTCATCGACAACGCTTTCGCCGTTGCCGCCAGGCACCAGCCGGCGATGAACGTTGGTCTGCGTTTTATGGCGCTTGATGAACCGCTAACCGGGTCGAAAATCCCCGCCTGGCTGATTGCCAAAGGCATTAAAGGACAGTGGGTTGAGAACCATAAAACCTTCGTGCCGGATCTCAGCGACCCCACCTTCATCGCCTACGCGCAGAAACTGATCGGCGCCATGGGTAAACGCTACGATGGAAACCCGGAGCTGGCATTTATTGATATCGGCATGGTCGGTTCGTGGGGGGAATGGCATAACTCTAACTTTCCTGATGTGCCGAAATTGCTGGATAAATACACCCCCGCGCAGCTCAATCGTTATGTCGATATGCACTTTGATAGCTTCCCGAAAACCCCGAAAGTGATGCTCATTAGCGGCGGTGACTCGCTGGCATGGGCCAGCCGCCGGGGTGCTGGCTGGCGCGCGGACTGTTGGGGCGACTGGCGTAATTTCTCAACCGAGTGGAGCCACATGCGCGATGACTACCCGCAGCGTCTGGCTGCCGCGCAGGCCGCCGAGCCGGGCTTTAACGACAGCTGGAAACGAGCGCCGGTTAGCCTTGAGATTTGCGGCTATATGACCGAATGGCAAACCGTGCAGCACTATACCCGCGCAGAGGTCCAGGCGACCTTCGATTGGGCGTTGCAGCAGCACGCCAGTACGCTGAATATCAAATCGCGACCGATCCCCACGGAATACCGCGACATTGTCGATAAGGCCTTACTGCGCATTGGCTATCGCTATCGGGTGAATAAGCTGACGTTTGATACCCCGCTTCAGATTGGGCAACCGCTGACGCTGACCGTTAACTGGCGTAATGACGGTGTTGCACCGGCGTATCTTGCTTATCCAGTGCAGTGGCGGGTGGTTAATGCCGCAGGCACAACCGTTCTGAAACAGAAAACGCAGGATGATATTCGCCGCTGGTTGCCGGGCGATATTCAAAGCCGCGTGGTGCTGGCGCTGCCTGCCACCCTGCCCGCCGGCAGCTATTCGCTGCAAACGGCAATCACCGATGCCCAGGGCGCACCGCGAGTCCAGCTTGCTAACAAAGGGAAAACCACCGACGGCTGGTATCAGATGGCCACTTTTGCTATCAGGTAAGTTTTTAGCAACATGCTCAGGATAAACGTTCGCAGTTTAACTGTTCCTGATAACCGTTGCGTATCTCGCTAGCGACATAAGGCTGAGGTTTACCAAACAGATATCCTTGGGCGAAATCGCAGCCCAGCGCCTGAAGACTCTCCAGCTGTTCCTGCGTTTCAACACCTTCGGCAATAGCCTTCATATTCAGTGATTTGGCCATGCCTGTGATCAGTTTGATAATGTTAATGGCATCTTCCTGAGTGGAAAGCGTATGGACAAAAGACTTATCTATCTTGATCTTATCAAAGGCAATTCGACTCAGTCGCGAAAGTGAAGAGTATCCCGTACCAAAATCATCGATGGAGATTTTCACCCCCAGAGATCTAAGCTTGCTAAGGGTATTCATCGGCGTCGTGCTCTCCGTAAAGAGAGAGGACTCAGTGACTTCCAGTTCCAGGCGTTCATTCGGAAGCCCTGTGTCTTTCAGGATGGACAGTACCACGCTGGCGAAGGTTTTGCTGCTAAGCTGAACAGGCGAGACATTGACTGAAATTTTCGCCGGAACCGCCCAGGTCGCGGCTTCCCGACAGGCCATTTCGAGCACCGATCTCCCCATCTCGTTGATCATGCCTGTTTTTTCAGCGACCGGAATAAAGCTATCCGGTGACAGAATCCCCTTCAGTGGATGTATCCAGCGAATAAGGGCTTCATAGCTGTAAATTTCCCGGCTGAATGAATCAACAATAGGCTGATAGTAAACCACGAACTCTTTGTTCACGATTGCCATGGCCATATCATGTTCGAGGGTTCTGCTTTCTTGCAGTTTGTCTAACATGCGCTGGCGGAAGACTTTTATCTTTCCTGAACCTTCATTTTTGGCTTCATAAAGCGCCAGATCGGCAAATTTATACAGGAAGTCAGATCGGCGTTCAGTGTCTGAAATAACAATACCCACACAGGTGGTGATATTAATAATAGTGTTATAAATCGTGTACGGCTGATTGATAAATTCGCAGATTTTTTGAGCGCGGGAAACCGCCTGGCTTTCTGTCAGGCCACTCGAAAGAAATGCAAACTCATCCCCACCTAAGCGGTAAAGCGTATCTGAAGCAAGGCTCATCGACTCCAGACGGTGGGAGATCTGGCGTAATAAAATATCACCAGCATCGTGCCCGTACGTATCGTTGACCTCTTTGAATCGATCTAAATCAAACAACATGACAACCACAGACTGATTATCTTTTTTCGCCACTTCGATGGTTTTAGTTAAATTTTCCCAGAAGAAATGGCGGTTATTCATCTCGGTGAGAGAGTCGTGGTAGACGTCATACTCCAGTTTTGTGTTCTGGATTTGCAGTTTTTCTTTCGATTTCTGCAACTCTTCGGCAAGGCTTTTAACCTGAAGATGCGCCTTCAGAATATTTCTGTTTTGATAGAATATCAGCACGCCTAATATCGCACTGAGTATTATTAGCAGTACCGACGTCGCTGAATAAATATAGTACAGCGTTTGAATATTGTGGTTCGCATTATTAATCGAGTTAACATCTTTATCTAATGCACCAGATGAGAGGCGGCTTAGCGGCGAGTCAAGCTCATGCATGACTTTCAGATACTCTTTGATGTCTGAGCGGTTCATTTTCTCAAGATGAACATCCAGATATTCAAGCGTACTTTGCAGTTGTAAAGCCAGTTCACGATGATCTTTATTGCTGTTTATATAATGCCCTAAATCGCCGCCTTTCATTAAATCACTCTGGCTGAGCATAATGTCGAGACGCAGGCGTACGTCATCGAGGTCCATCGTATCCACAAAAGTGTAAAGACCAAGCCATGACTCAAAACGGTAATATTCTGACACCAGCTGGGCAGCAGACCATGAGTCGGTGTAGCGACTCAGCGTCTGCAACTCTTGTTGCCTTTCATGCACAAGGAACGATATATACCCTGTAGATATAAAAAGGGAAAATATGATGCCAGCCAGTATTCTGTTCATGATTCTCCTCTGAACTCTTACTCAATACTCATACGGCTGACCTGCCATGCTGAACGTGAATAATAAATCTGATTATTCAGCTCAGGCAAACTGTCATAGGGATACACAATGAAGAACGGACCTTTATCACGGACACGCATATATTCCCCATTGATTTTGAAAGCAAGGATCACATTGTAATTCTTGAAATCACTGAGAGGGATAACGGTAGTATAGTCATTGAGCGCGGTGACTTTAACAACCGTCCCTTTCGCCCCAACATAATCCATGAGCTTTTGCATGGAAATACCCGTAAAAGTCGTACGCCCATTATACCAGGGTGACGTAGTCTGGAAGCTGACCACGCCCAGTTTCTCAAGGGTAGCGATATCAAAAACGGCTTTGCCGTTTTCATTGGTATTTTCTATTTTACCGGACATGGTTAAAAGGACTTTACCGGTAGGTTTGGTAAGTTCACCAGCCCAGACCTGAGTGCCGACTACCAGGCTTAACAACATGACAATTAAACGCATTCTAACCTCACCTATCTACCGGATGTTAAAGGATTATAATTTAGATATCATGCCTTTAGTATATGCTGCCTGGCTAATCTTGTTGCAATAAGTTCAACAACATTTTAACCAAGTAAAATCAATGAGTTAGAACGTGTCATTTTTTAAATATTAATTAATAAATGTCGGCACTGTTATTTGATGTACGATTAATCCTAGTGTTTCTGTACAAAAAATAAGCCACCAGTTTAGGTAGTACAATGATGGTCTACTAATTTGAAGGTTTATTAACTTGTGCAGCCTCCGGGGCGGTACGAGTCACTGCTGCCGTTTAATTAATAACTAACCCTGCATATCAAAGCCGGATTTTTGAAAATCCCGATAAATGTCCAGGTTGGTAAAGGCCGGGAACTGCGCTTTTTGTGCAGCCGATAGTACGGCCTCGCAATAGGCTTTATTGCCGTTGCTGGTTGATATGCTTAACGCCGTTCCATCTTTGGCAAACGCCAGATGCAGCCGGCATTTCTTCCCTTTCCAGCGTTGCGGATCATCAATTTTGGCATTAACTGCGGCTCTGATTGCCCGCGCCTGCGCGCCCCATTGATCGTTGTCATCCCAACGGCCAGAACCGCAACTACCCGTTGCCGTGGTCTTATGACATCCTGACGGGTGTAACGGTGCACACCCTGTTGCCATGCCGGCCGCAAAGGCCAGCATCACGATTGTCTTCACCCTTTTACCCGAACTAAGCCTTTTCATTCCCTTTCCCTTATTTCTGCGTAATGGCCGCGCTGAAGCAATCTTCATCTACCGTCAGGCTGGCAATTTTATGCACCGGGCCACACATGCTGACCTGAAAATTGTTGACCCGATCGTCAAGTTGACGTCTGGTTTACTCGCTATTTTCTCCCGTTATTGCATTGAATGGATCTCGTCAGCCAGCATGTGCAGTTGCGCTTTCAGCCAGTTGGTCACGCCTCGCTTACCGCTGCGTTTATGTGAATAAATCTTCACTTCAAACGGGCGGATTGCGAACGGCAGCGGGAAAATCCGGATATCCGTTGCCGGAATCAGCTTCTCAGCGGCATATCGCGGGATTGCCATCAGCAGATCGCTTTGGGCAACGATAAACGGCGCGCTGAGCATCGACGGCGTTTTGATCGCAATTTGCCGTGTGTGCCCCATCTGTTCGAGCTGTAGATCCAGAACGCCCTGCTTTTCATTCCAGGGCGTCACCACCAGATGGCGGGCGGCGAGATAATCCTCCAGCGTCAGTTGTGTCCGGCGGGTATTACTGATGACGACATACTCATCTTCAAACCAGCTTATCTCATCCAGTTCCGGGTGGCGGATATCATCCGACGTGCTGAACCCAAGCGCCAGGTCCACTTCCCCCGCCAGTAGTTCCGTCAGTGCCGGGCTGTGCGGCAAATAGCGTAACTCCAGGCGCAAACCTGGCGCCTCATGCTGCAACTTGTGCATCAGTGCCGGAAAAATACAAAACGCGGTGAAATCGGTAATCGCAATTTGTAATGACTCCGTGCTCTTAGAGGCTTCAAATTCCGGCTGTGGCGTCAGCTCCTGATTGAGGAATTTCAGTGTCGATGCAATAGCAGGTGCAAGCTGAGTGGCATACACACTGGGGCACATACGGTGGCCTTCCCGATAAAATAACGGATCGTTGAGGGTAATACGCAGACGCGACAGCGCATGGCTCAGCGCCGATGTGCTCATCGCCAGTTCATCCGCGGCCAGCCGCACAGAGCTGTGGCGGTAAATCGCGTCAAAAACAGGAAGAAGGTTTAAATCAAGACGCCTCAGAGTTGGATGCATAATATTCATCATTTGCTGATTTCATTGCACTTAATTCTTCTGACGATAACCCTTATGCTTAGCCCCATCAATATAAAGCAGAACAAACAGGAAAACTCATGAGCATCACAATTCGTCAGGCCCGCCCGGAAGATGCAACCGCAATCTACGATATGATTTATGAACTGGCCGTGTACGAAAAGGCACCGCAAGAGGTTGTCACCACACCAGATGAGATCCGGGAAACACTTTTCGCCGCAGGCAGTAAAACCGAAGCGCTGATCGCTGAGAGTGAAGGTAAAGCCGTGGGATATGCCGTGTTCTTCACCAGCTATTCAACATGGCTTGGTCGTAACGGTATTTATATGGAAGATTTGTATGTTTCCCCGGATTATCGCGGCCAGGGCGCGGGAATCGCGTTACTGAAAAACATCGCGCAATGTGCGGTACAGCGCCAGTGTGGCCGCCTGGAATGGAGTGTTCTGGACTGGAACCAGCCAGCCATTGATTTCTATCTGAGCATCGGCGCGCTGCCGCAATCTGAATGGGTTCGCTATCGCCTTGATGGTGAAGCACTGATCAAATTTGCCGGGTAAATACCTCCCCCACTGACTCGCTCAATGAATTAGCAGGCCTGCTACCAGAGCGTTCATGTACGGGCACACAAAAACGGTGCCCGGTACTCAGCGCGGGTTGCTTTAATCAGACGCTTCAGCACGTAATGCCGCCTGCACCGCAGGCCGCGCATGGATCCCAGCCATGTAGGCTGATAGCACGGGCCAACCTTGCAGGTCGATGGCGAAGAATTTACACCAGCCCAGCACCGTGAAAAGGTAGGCATCAGCAACACTGAACACCGACCCCATCAGATAGGTTTTACCGTTGAGTTGATCCTCAAGAAAATTGAACCGCCGGAACAGCTTTTCGCGATAAATCGATTTGACCTCGTCGGGCAGCGCGGAATTGAATAACAGCGCCGAGCCCGCATGTATCTCGCTGGTAATAAAGTTAAGCCATTCCTGGAGACGTACCCGATCCCAGGTACCCGCTCGCGGAGCCAGCCCGCTTTCCGCTTTAAGATCTGCAAGATACTGCACAATCGCCGGGCCTTCTGTGAGTATCTCGCCATCGTCAAGTTCAAGTGCTGCGACATAACCTTTAGGATTAATGGTCAGGAAATCGCGTCCGTCAGCGGTGCGCTTGCTCCGGTTGTCCACTTTAACCAGTTCAAACTCAAGCTCCAGTTCGCGCAACACAATGTGTGGTGAAAGTGAGCAGGTATCAGGGGCGTAATAGAGTCTCATGGTGTCTCCTTTTGAATTGAATGTTTTTTAACGACGCTTAATACGTTTCTGAAACACTCTGCTTAATGAGAATCTTGCTGTAAAATTAATTGTTCATAATTTAACTATTAGCTGAGCTACTGATACTTATGATGAATCTTTTGCACTGGCGCTTACTGGTTGCAGTCGCGGATGCCAACAATATTTCGCGCGCCGCAGAGGAAATTGGCATGACGCAATCAGGTGCCAGCCAGGCTATTGCCCAACTGGAGGCTTCACTTGGGTTTTCTGTCTTTACTCGTGCGCGGCGGAATATTGGCGTCACCGCCCTCGGCGAGCAGGTTGTCGCACATGCAAGGAGCATGATATTGCAGCTGAATGCGATCCGTTTGCTGGCAGACGAGAGCCGGGAGCTAAACAGCGGACGCATTCGCCTGGCCAGTTTTCCCTCTGTAACCGCCACATTTTTGCCCAGATTATTGCGGGACTTTAAACGTCTCTATCCCGGTATTGAGGTGGTGATCCTGGAAGGCACGGACGAAGAAGTTGAGGAGTGGCTTGCGCAGGATACGGTTGAACTTGGGGTTGTCATGAACCCTGCGCCCGGGCGCACAAAGATTGTTTTAGGAAAAGATGCCTGGGTCGCGGTAATGCCGGCTCGCCATCCACTGGCAGGTTTCGCAAGAACATCCGGCATAACGCTAGAAGAACTGGCAGACCAGCCCTTTATTCTTGCCACCGGAGGGTGTTTAGTGAATGGGCAAAGCCTGATGGAAAATGCTGGCTTACAGTTGACTGACGTGCGCGTAAAAGTCCGCGATTGGGTCAGTGCCTGCTTGCTGGCTGGCGAAGGTATGGGCGTCGCACTTGTCCCTGAATCAGCCATGCCGGAGACGTTGCGCGGTCTGTGTGTCGTCCCTCTTGCCCCTTCCCTGTATCGTGAATTTGGACTGGTTTGTTCGCCATCGGGAAATGCATCTGCTGCCACGCAGGCGCTACTCAACGGTCTGGGTAAATGAGGTTTACGACTTGGCGTGGCTGAGCAGAGAATCAACGCGGGTTGCGTCGGTGACGTTGACGTTTAAAACCGCTGACCGTTTGCTGTTTACAGTTCAAGTGCAGCAAGAACGGCAGCTTCCATTTTCTCCGGCGTGGTGAACGGGGCAAAACGCTTAAGTGGTTTACCATCGCGCCCGATCAGGAACTTAGTGAAGTTCCACTTGATTCGCCCGCCCAGCACACCGGGTAATTCGTTTTTCAGATAGCGAAACACCGGATGGGCCGCGGTTCCGTTGACCTCGACTTTCTCGAACATCGGGAAACTCACACCGTAGTTGATGTGACAGGTCTGCGCGATATCATCGGCATTGCCGGGTTCCTGTTTGCCGAACTGGTTACAGGGGAAACCCAGTACCACCAGCCCCTGGGCAGCGTATTTCTTGTAGAGCGTTTCAAGGCCGGCATATTGCGGCGTAAAGCCACACTGGCTGGCGGTATTCACGACCAGAACGACTTTGCCCGCGTAGTCGGCCATTGGAATCAGCTGGCCACTCAGACTGGTAGCTGAAAATTGATGAAAGGTGGTCATATCGGGCTCCTCAAAGCAGAACCCGTTCGAAATCGACTTGGCAACTTAGCGTGTTGCTGTCAGAGCAGGTCTGGAATAGTGTGTGTTGCATCTTTGCAAAGTCGAACGAAAAGAACAACAACCCCTCACCCTTTGACCTGCTCTTGTGGGCTAACCCCGATAAAGTGAGCTGTGCGTGTTTTACCACGCAACGAAAAAACTCAATTTTGCCGTTCACGGGGACTTCATTAATACGCTTATCTATTCTTCATACAAATATGAGGTGGCGCTCATTTTATGAATCTGGCGAGTCATATCCTGTGAATAATTCTCAGGAGGTAAAAATATGAAAAAGCTTCTGATATGTTGTTTGTTTGGCAACACAGCAAATTCTCTCGCCAAAAAGATACAGTTACTGGCAGAAAACAAGGGGCATCCTCTCATTGTAGGTGCGGTGGGTCTGGATAATTTTGCCAGCGTGGCACCCGCTTTCGACGGATTTCTCATTGCCCCGCATGTTCAGTATAAGGCCGCTGAGATTGAAGAAACCGTTGGAGACTCTCGTCCTATTGCGGTGATTGAAAGTCTGGCCTATGCCTCACTCGATGCGGAAAAAGTTTTAGCGTTTGTGATGGCACAGATGCCAGAACTGGCGGCCTGACACCTAAGGCCGTAGCGAACATTGAAATTGCGTCATAACGTTATGATAAAAATATAAAAAAGGGATCAGTGTTTACTGTTCCCTTTCTTTTATTCGTCAATCGATTATTTCAGCGAGTTGACTGCCTGTAAAATGACGTTTGCCACAGCATCTGGCTGAGAAATATGGGGGGCATGACTGGCGTTCAGGGAAATTACCGTTGCATGGATTTTCTTCGCCATCGCCTTCTGCAAATCAGTATCGAGCATATGATCCTGTTCGCTGACGATATACCAGGAAGGTTTGTTTTCCCAGGCTGCGACGTTAACTTTTTCGCCAAATACGGCACCGTTCGTTGGGCCCTGAGTGGCATACATCAGGCTTGCCTGTTCAGCAGTAACATCCTGCGCCAGGTGCCGTGCAACACCTTCAGAGGTAAGCTTCAGATAACCCGCCTCATCAGCATCTATATGACTGAAACCTGTTGGCGTCGGATAATTTTTGGTTAAATCACTCACAGATTCCCCAGCAGACGGCGCAAATGCTGCGACATAGACCAGTGCCTTTACGTTCTCATTTTCTGCGCCCGCTTGCGTAATGACTGCCCCCCCATAGGAATGACCGACCAGCAAAACCGGACCTTTAACTCGTGCAAGCGCGCGGCGGGTTGTAGCGGTGTCTTCAGCAAAGGAAGTCAGTGGATTTTGCACAGCGATAACATTCAGCCCTTTTGCCTCAAGCAGAGGAATAACCTTATTCCATGTTGAACCATCTGAAAATGCGCCATGGACAAGCACAACTGTTGGTTTCGGTGCTTTAACGTCAGCAGCAGATGCGAAAGCTGAACAGCTCATGGATGCAGCCATCAGTAAGGAAAGAGACAGATTTTTCATATCAGGTACGCCTTTGTGAGTGATCGGATGCCCACCGCTTGAGCGAGCTACGTTAACAGGCAATGTACATTGAAAACGTAGTGCGATAAATTCATCAAAATAACCATAACTTGAAACATAGGGTTTCTAATGGATCGCTTAACCTGTATGCAGACATTCGTAAGAGTGGTCGAATCAGGCTCCATTTCTGCCGCAGCGGAAGAAATGAACCAGTCATCTCAGCTCACGGGCAAGCAGTTACGCTCGCTTGAGCATAATCTCGGTATTAAGCTCATCAGCCGTACGACACGAACCCAGAGCCTGACGGACAGCGGTCTTCTCTTTTATGAAAGAGCGAAAATTATTCTGGCTGAAATGGAAGAAGCGGAAACCCTGATTTCTGAAACCCGGGCGATCCCCCGAGGCAATCTGAGGATCAGCGCGCCAATCACCTTTGGCAGCCAAATGCTTGCCTCGAAGCTGCCGGAATATCTCAAACAAAATCCCGAAGTTTCACTCGAATTATGTTTGTCGAACCGGACTGTCGATCTGGTTGAAGAGCGCTTTGATGCCGTATTTCGTACGGGGGAACTGCCGGACAGCCAGCTGCTTGCAAGGGCTCTTACACCCTATCAAATGGTGATTTGCGCTGCGCCGGCCTATCTCGAAATGGCGGGAAGTCCCTCTGTGCCGCAGGACTTGATGCAGCACCAGTGCCTGATCTTTACCCACACATCTATGCGGACGGAATGGAAATTTGAAGGACCGGACGGACACATCTCGATCCCTGTAGCCGGTAGGTTTAAAACGGACAATAGCGAAGCCTTACTTGCGGCCGCTCTCGCTGGATTGGGAATAATTATGCAGCCCTATCCGTTGATGAGTGCGGACATTGCCGCCGGGAGACTTGTACGGATCCTCCCGGAGTATGAACTGCCTGGCAGGCCGGTCCATGTGCTTTATGCACAGGACAGGCGAATGACGCCGCGCTTGCGCAGTTTTATCGATTTCTGCATCACCCATTTTAGCCAGTAGAAACCCGGCCGGACGGCACAGCCTGAGCAGCTATTTTCTCACTTCGGACCACCGAGGATCTTCTCCAGCTCCTCGAGGTCTTCTTCAACAGCCGTTTTAAGACCGCGACGTTCAAGCCACTTTCTGCCCCAGATGCTCAGATCCAGAACCAGCTTGTTCAGCTCTCTACCCTCATCACTGAGTGAGTATTCAACTTTTGGCGGAACAACAGGATAAACCTCACGAATAATGAGGCCATCCTCTTCCAGCTCTCGTAGCTGCTTTGTCAGTAATCGCTGATTGATGCTGGTTAAAAAGCGCTGGAGTTCGCTAAAACGAAGCGTCCCATCTTTAAACAGGTGATAGAGGATCACGCCCTTCCATTTCCCGCCCATGATATGCAGTGCAGCTTCCATTGAACATCCTGGAGCCGAATCGTAGTTGCGTAATTTTTTCATAAAAACATCATGGTTACCTTTTGGTAAGTATGTGTATATTTTTAGCGTATAAACAAATTTTCATCGTATGGTACTTTTAGCGGGCTAAAGATCAACCACTTTCTGGAGTAGAAATGTCAGCTTTGCTTTTTGAACCTATCACGATCAATGGTGTTGAATTCCGCAACCGTATTGCCATGTCCCCGATGTGTATGCACTCGGCTTCCGATGATGGCTATGTTAATGATTTCCATGTTATCCACTACGGCGCGCGCGCCCTGGGTGGAGCCGGCCTGATTATGCTGGAAACCGCCGCTGTACTGCCAAACGGGCCAATCGGCCCAGGTGATATTGGGATCTGGGATGACAAGCACGTTGAAGGTTTGTCCCGCGTAACAGCGGCTATTCATCGGTTTGGTGCGAAAGCCGGTGCTCAGATAGGCCATGCGGGTCGCCAACTGGGTATTGACCTGCCCTCCATTGCGCCGTCTGCAATCCCGTTTACACCAGAATCCCGCGTGCCGCAGGCGATGAGCATTGAGCAGATCAAAGAAGTCGTAGAGGCATTCCTCCAGGGGGCACGTCGCGCACGTGAAGCAGGTTTCGACGTTATTGAAATCCACGGTGCACACGGCTATCTGCTGAATCAGTTCCTGTCCCCGCTGGCAAACAAGCGTACTGATGAGTACGGCGGCAGCCACAAAAACCGCTACCGTATTGTGCGTGAAGTCATCGATGTCGTGCGCAGCGAGTGGAAAGGTCCCTTGTTCCTGCGTATATCTTCAACAGATTATGTGGAAGGCGGAAACCGTCCGGAAGATTTTCTGATCTACGGCAAGTGGATGAAAGAACAGGGAATTGATCTGATTGACTGTTCCACCGGCGGTATTGCGATGGTACCGGTTAACACTTATCCTGGTTATCAGGTGCCGGCAGCCGAGCTGCTGCGCCGGGAACTGGACATTAAAACCGGGGCTGTGGGTCTGATTGAGACGGGTCGGCAGGCAGAAGAAATTCTACAGAATGGCCGCGCGGATATCGTGCTGGTTGGCCGCGACATGTTGAAAGACCCGTTCTGGGCGCGTACTGCGGCAGACAATTTACATGTTACCCTTCCGGTCCCGGCGCAATACACCCGCTATGGTTCAGGCTGGCAACGTTCGCAGCCGCGACTCCCCGCAGCTGAACTGAACAGCACGGTAGAACGAGCGACTCAGACCATTCTTTCATAAAAACAGGAAGTCGCGCGCTACACATGAAAAAGCCCTCTTCTGGAGGGCTTAAGCTTTCAGACGGTGACTTGCGTCATACCCTTAATCGAACATGCCGGAAGGGCATTCCTTTCCTTCCCATCTGACTATCGTGGCGCCTGGATCCAGATCTCTCACCGAAATCCTATCTCCGCCAGATTCTGAGCCTGTAACAACGATATCGTAATCATGATTTGGCTGCGGAATGAATCTTTCGGACACTGAGCGATCTGTATTTTGGTAGTAGCCCGCTTGTGTCCAGTAATGAATGACCGTCACGAGCTGACCTGGTTTGACAGTAAATTCATTGATGAAACTGCCCTTATTGTCAGATGACTCAGGCATGCCGATTTTTTTATTTCCTGTCACAGGAATACCGAGAATGGCAAGACCCGCCGTAATCCGGCGCTCTAACACTTTTTTATAACAGCCACTCGGCTGTTTTTCGTAAAATTGCAGAGCGGTATTTCCATCGGATGCAGCCCGGATCCGGGCTGCATCTGAACCTTTATAGTCTTCCAGCGAAGGCCTAAACCCCGCTGTACATCCACTTAACACCGTTACCATTATTCCCGTAATGACCCATTTCCCGTACATTTACTTTTCCTTACGTTTTTGTCGCTCCTGTTTTTATCGACCTATACTGCTAAAATCTTTACGGGTATTAAGCACGTTATCAGGTTATTTCAGGTGTTCTTTCAGTTCATTGGCTGCCTGACCAGGTGCGATCCGCGCGCTTACAGACCCAGATCAGACAAGCCCGGATGATCGTCAGGACGACGCCCCAGCGGCCAGAAGAACTTGCGCTCGCTTTCTTTGATAGGCATGTCATTGATACATGCGAAACGACGCTTCATCAGGCCGTCGGCCTCAAATTCCCAGTTTTCGTTACCGTAAGAGCGGAACCAGTTACCTGAGTCATCATGCCACTCGTATGCGTAACGCACGGCAATGCGGTTTCCGCCAAACGCCCACAGCTCTTTGATGAGGCGGTACTCAAGCTCTTTTTTCCACTTACGGGCGAGGAACCCTTCAGCTTCTTCACGATTATTCGCAAATTCAGCACGGTTACGCCATTTGGTATCCAGCGAATAAGCCAGCGCGACTTTTGCCGCGTCGCGGGTGTTCCAGCCATCTTCAGCCAGACGAACTTTTTCGATAGCGGTTTCCAGTGTAAATGGCGGAAGCGGCGGACGGACTTGTGCATTAGTCATGGTAAAACCTCAGTCATTTTCGGTTTACAGGTGATAGAAATCTCGTTACTCAGGCCCCGGCAGAGGCCCGTTCCAGCAAAATTTTTGCAACGTCCCGGGCGTCGTCAGCGGCGTTCCGATCGCCCATCACATATGTCGTGGTGATCGCCCCCTCCACCAGCACCAGCAGTTGCCTGGCCAGAGCATCGGAGCGTTCGGTGTTCAACTGCCCGCAGAGCTCGAGCGCGTAATCCAGCAGTTTCTGCTTATGCATTTTCGCAATCTGGCGAACAGGATCGTCCGGATCTCCCACCTCCCCGGCTATGTTGATAAAGGCACAGCCCCGGAAACCTTCAGACTCAAACCAGCTTTTCAGAACCGTAAACATGTTCAGAATGCGCTCCTGAGGCGTTTCGCCTTTATCAGACTCGGTTCTGAACCACTGCATCCACCGTTCGTCACGCTCATTCAACGCAGCCGATGCCACGTCCTCTTTGTTCGCGAAATGGCGATAAATACTCTTCCTTGCGACGCCAGAACTCTTCACCAGAAGGTCCATGCCCATGGCGTGGATACCGTTCTGGTAGATAAGCTGTTCAGCGGTGGCGAGGATTTTTTCTCGTGTGTCACTTGGCTTCTTGTTCATGGCCTAAAGGTAGAACGATCGTTCTACCTGGTCAAGCGATTGTTTTGCAGGATGTTGATAACGACGGGATGAAAATTAAAAAAAATATTTAAATCAATCTGTTGAAAGGATGAGCTTTTTACTTCCTGGGATTAATTTTACGGGTATTAAGCAGGTTATCAGGTGATAATCTGTCTCCAGTCAACCTGCCTGACTGACCCATGGACAATGTCCACTCCTGGCACAAAGCGGAATGCCTGGAGTGCCACAAGGTCTGCTGTGAGCAAGGAGCGGACGTTAATGAGAGCATGGAACCAGTAAGCATCGGCAAGTATGCCCAAAATGATGCTCGTTAATTTTGGGCTTTAAATACTTTTCACATAAACATAATCCACTTACAGGCAGCAGATAAAACCGTGTCAGGAGCTTAATTTATGGTGCTTTTTTGCCCGCAACTCGTTAACAATACCTAAAAAGGCAAGCCCGACGGGAACAAGGGATCCCCACAGGACGGCGTTCCAGCCGTAGAGACTGAGCAAAGCTCCTGAAGAAAATGATCCTACAATCATCACCCCAAACACCACAAAATCGTTCAGGGACTGGACCTGGGTTTTCTCTTCGGGGCGGTGATATTCAATGATTTTTGCCGATGCGCCGGTGAAGCCAAAATTCCAGCCGAGACCCAGCAAAATCAGCGACAGCCAGTAGTGGAAAATATCGGTTCCACTGAGTCCGGCCAGCACAGAGCATGCCGTAATAAGCAGACCCGCAGCGGCGATACGCATGGCTCCAAAGCGGTTAATTAATTTGCCGGTGAAAAAACCCGGACCGTACATGGCAATAACATGCCACTGGATACCGAGATTGGACGCCTGCTGAGAAATGCCGTGCATGTGCATCGAAAGTGGTGCTGCCGTCATCAGGAAGTTCATCACCATATAGGTGACCGCACCGCTGAATACGGTTCTGGCAAACCCTGGCTGGCAGACAATTTCGCGTAAAGACCGCCCACCCGTTTTTATCGCGCTGGCAGGTTCTGCGGTCTTTACGCCTTTGAGTATGAATGCTGATATGACGGCCACGAGAGCCTGGGCGAGGAACGTGACGGCAAAGGTATGAGGCGGCCAGAGGTGCATCGTTCCTGAAACCAGCATGGGACCAACCACGCCAGCAATCACTCCGCCCCCCATAACCAGCGACAAAGCCCTGGCCCGGCGTTCGGGCGTGACGCCGTCCGTTGCGGCAAAACGAAAGCTGAGCGCAACGGCCGCATATGCTCCCCCCAGAAATGCAGCAATGCAGAACAACAGGAATGAGCCAATGACGACGGCAAGTGCAGCGGTCAGTCCGGTAATGACGCCAGCCCCGGTGCCGACCATAAAAGCAGTTTTACGACCATTTTTCCGCGCCAGTGAACCTAACGGCAAGATGCAGGCCGCCATCCCAAGTACAAACATGGTGATGGGCAGCGTAGCCAGCGAGCTTGCAGGCGCAATCGAGTTACCCGCAATTGCGCCTGTGGCATAAAAAACCACAGAGTTAGCACCGGCGAGAGCCTGTGCGGCCGACAGGCGGATAATATTGTTTTTCTGATCTGCAACGGGCAGGAAATGTTCTGCGGACATGTGATTAATTATCCTGATTCATGGTGAGCACTATCCGGTATCGCGCCAGACCCTGTTTCAGTCTGCTGAGCGCCTCATTTGCCCTTTCAAATGGCAGTAGCTCTGTAACAGGCAAAGTCTGAAATAGGTGGCTGAACTGCAGCGCGCGCTCGGTTTGCGCCGGTGTGCTGACGAAAGATCCTGTCAGGGTACGTTCAGCGCCGATCATCATACCGGGCATCACCTGTAGCGGCATTTGTCCGGTACCCAGCAGGATCGCTTTTCCCCGGGGTGCCAGGGAGGACAGGAGGGCTGAAACCATTTCTGAAGCCGGTGCCGTTGCCACAATAAAATCCACACCGCCGTCATTTTTCAGGCGTTCTGATGCGTTTTCCTCAAGTGTATCGATGTAATGATGCGCACCCAGCTCAAAGGCCGCCCGTTCTTTTTCGTTACCCCGCGCAATCACCGTCACCTCAAACCCCATTTTACGGGCGTACTGAACGGCCATGTGGCCAAGGCCACCCACTCCGAGAACCGCCACTCTGTCGCCTGCCCTTGCGCCTGAATTACGCAGCGCGTTGAAGGTTGCGGTACCGGCGCAAAGGATCGGGGCGGCATGCACGGAAGAGAGCGCCGTGGGAATGGCTATCAGCGCGGTATGACGCATGACAACGTACTCTGCGTAGCCGCCATCACAGCTGAGTCCAGGCGTAAGCTGGTTTTCACAAAGATGAAAAAGCCCGCTGCGGCAGGGTTTGCAGTGCTGACAGTACCCACCCAGTCGCCCGATCCCTACCCGCTGACCGGTTTGCCAGATATCGGGCACCCTGTTCCCCTTCCGGGTAAGAAACCCGACAATTTCATGTCCCGGTATACGGCCGGGCTGGCCCGCCAGCGGTGCTTTTTCCGTGTCCCGGAGATCGGCACCGCATACGCCGCATGCTTCAATTCTGATGAGCACCTCATCCGGACCGGGAGCGGGTATCGGCCGCTCTGTCATTTCCAGCACACCGGGGGCAACGATCTGCATAGCGCGATATTTTTTATTCATAAATTGCACCGGAAAAAATGGGGATATCAGATAGCAAGGGCGACGAGAAAACGAGACACCATGTTATAGGCAGCGACGGTTGCAACGGCTTCCACGGTCTCTTTTTCACCTAACAGACTTTTCAGTGTCTTAATAACGCTCTCCTCAACCACGATGCTCCGGGTGGACTGGTTCGTAAGATGAATCAGCAACGTTTCGGTGTCATTAAAGACGTGTGGTGCGGAGGATAACCGCAGGGCTTCTGCTTTTTCAGCCGTACCGCCTGCATCCAGGTAGGCAGGGTAATGCACGTTCCATTCAAATTCTGCTTTATTCAGCCAGGCAACGCGGAGCATGATCAGTTCCCGGTATTCAAGGCTGAGCGAAAATTCCTGACGTATCCGCACCATCAGTTCGTTCCAGCCGGTGGCCAGCGGGAAACTCTTAAGTAATATCCGGTCAATACCTATCAGTTTTCCACCGGGCCTACGGGCCTTTATCGCGTTGAGAAGATCGGCGTCGACTGGCTCTTCATCCTGCCAGGGAGTTACTCTTGGTGTGGTCATATCATTTTTTCCTGTAGAACAGAACAATCCAGCCGCGTCAGCTCAGTATTAAGTCACCTTCGATCAGCATATTCTGGGCCAGTAACCACCGGTTCAGAGAGGAGTCAATCACCCGCTGATGAACCCCTTCAAACTGATGCACCGTGCCGCCACCGCTTACATGGATGACATACACAAGCCTGCCGGAAGCATCCTCTGCAGGTCTGTCACCGGAGGCCGGTATACCCTTCGGAAGGTGCCCGTCAGTGTGTATTTCAAGATGCGTAAGGGCGAGACCTTCAGCCCTGGCTTCGAGAATAAAGGCGGCCATCATGCAGGCATTAAATGCAGCGAGCATCAACTCCTGAGGATCGGGAGCCAGCCCTTCGCCACCCACCGAAACCGGTTCATCGGAATCGATAACGTGACTTTGCAGGGCGGGCGGAGCGCTGTCTGCGGAAAATGACTGGCAAAGCGTCCGGCTGGCCATACCCCCCTGCCACGAGGTGACAAGGTCATAATGCGCGGTCTGGATTTGCATAATTACTCCAGTGCCGCACGCGGGTAAGCGAGTGCGGCATGGTCATCAGGCGTTACGGCCAGCCATCACGCCACCATCGATATCCCAGATAGCACCGGTGACCCAGCCAGTCTTGTCAGAAAGCAGGAAAGCAACGGTTTCCGCGATATCGACCGGGGTACCCACGCGGCCGATCGGGTGGAAGCTGTCAAAGCTGTTCATTACGTCCTTCACGTCGTCTTTCGGAATGAAGCCTTCGTAAATCGGCGTGTGAACAACGGCTGGAGAAACCGCATTCACGCGGATCCCTTTTTCACCCAGCTCAATGGCCAGGTTTTTGGTCAGCGCGTGCAGACCCGCTTTTGCCATTGAGTAAGCTGAAGACGGTGTGGCACCGATGGCCTGCTGTGCCCACATGGAGCCGATATTAACGATGGAGCCTTTGATACCGGCCTCGACCATATTGCGCACCACGTCACGGGTAATAAAGAATGTCGCGCGGTTAATGTTCATGTACATGTCATAGTCTGACGCTTCATGTTCGGTGAACGGTTTCGGGAAAAATACGCCAGCCGCATTGACCAGCAGGCTGATATCCTTGTGTTCGGCATTAATGGTATTCACCACGTGCTGCATACCTTCTTCTTTCATCAGGTCGGCAACGATGATGGAAACCTGACCATCAGCAGCCAGTGCCTGGCGGGCCTGCTCGGCTTTGTCCTGGCGATTGCCAACCAGCACAACGCTGCCACCGTTTTTCAGAACCAGCTTCGCCGTTTCGAAGCCCATACCGCTTGTACCACCGACCACTAACAGTTTTTTACCGGCAAAAGATGAGTTCATCGCTAACCTCTTTGAATTCATATAGTTGTCATTGATGAAAAGCCGCGCTCCTCATCGTGTGAAATCAGAATGCCACCCGGGCCCCTGATTGACGACTGAGAAGAAATTGCGACCCAGGAAAGAAAATCTTTCTCGCTGGCGTATACTGAGGAAAATAATGCATCAGGATGACCACAATGCGATCGCTAAACCGACTTAAATGGCTGCACGCTTTTGAAGCCACCGCCAGGCATGGCAGCTTTACCGGCGCGGCTCAGGAACTGGGCGTTACGCCCGCCGCAGTAGGCCAGCTGGTGCGCTCGCTGGAAGACTGGGTCGGGCACCCGCTTCTTCACCGCACCCGTTCAGGAAAAGAGCGGCTGACGCTGGTTGACGAAGCGCAGGAGGCACTCCAGGACATCACGCTGGGGCTCGACAAACTTGAAACCGGATTAAACAAGCTTCGTGGTCGCCGCTCGCGCTCGGTTGTGGTGGTGACGGCGTCGCAGGTACTGATGATGAACTGGCTGATGGATCGCCTGAACCGGTTTTCGGAAACGCACGAAAATATCGATCTGCGGCTTAATGTCACGGAAAAACTGATGGACGTGTCGCACGGCGAGGCGGATATCGGTATTCGCTGCGGACAGGGCGACTGGCCCGGCGTGAATAAAACCTGGATGATGGATGAGGAAGCCGTGCTGGTCTGCAGTCCCCACCTGGTGCCGTCCGGGAAAATGGCCTGCAGTGAATGGCTTGCCACACAAAAACTCATTCACGATGACACGCCCCATCTCGGGGCAAATTTTCCGTCATGGAATGATGTCCTGATGGCGGTCGGTGCACCCGACGCACTGGAAAGCGGGCTGCATATTAACTCTACCTCGGCGGTGATCCTGTCGGCCCTGAGCGGCAGGGGTGTGGCTATTGTCCGCTACGCTTTGGTGAAAAAACTTATCGAAACCGGACAGCTGGCCAAGTTGCATCCCGACCACCGTTGGCCACTCAGGTGGTCCTATTATCTGGTCACCCCGCAGCAGAATGTAATGCGTGATGAAGTAAAAGTTTTCCATGATTGGCTTCTTCAGGATGTCGTTTCAGACCGCTCATAAACTGCCTCATCAGGCATCACGCTGTCCCGGTAATCAGTCCAGCCGCGTGATGCTTTATTCCCTGCCAAACCACGACATAGAATTTCTTCTCTGCTCCGCAAGATTATCTGATTTGTTGAAGCTGTCTGGCTTTCTGATAATCGCCCTCAACGAAAGGTAATACAGACCGGGTTTGTAACCGGGCGTGTTACCTCAACCTTAGCGAAGGAGAGAACGATGGCTTATCTGCAAATCACCCTGGATATCAGTAATGAAAACCGTGCGGCAGCCGCGGGGGTATACCAGAAATACAAAACCCCGTTTCTGACCACCATCGAGGGTGCCACCTCAAAAGAGCTGCTTGTCCGTAATGAGGACGTCCAGGTGCTGCACGGTTTTACGACCGTGGCGCAGGCGCAGGCATATCTCAATAGCCAGCTATTCACGCAGGACGTCGTTGCAGGATTAAAACCCTATTTAAACAGCGCGCCTGACGTGCGTATTTACGACGTCATGTAATTAATAATTTCTGAGACACTAAACCGGAGTTTTTATGTTCTTAAACTGGAATGAATACCGCAGCAACCTGCTCGGCACCATCGGTAAATTTGCCAAACTGCAGCCTGAGTTTATGAAAGGCTTTCAGCAGATGGACAAAGGGGCATCAGAAAACAAGCATCTCGATCCCAAAACCCATGAGCTGATTGCGCTGGCCGTGGCCGTCACCACCCGCTGTGACGGTTGCCTGACCGTGCATGTGGACGCTGCGGTTAAGCATGGCGCCACGCGCGAAGAGATCGCCGAAGCGCTGGCTGTTGCCATTAACCTGAACACTGGCGCAGCGCTGACGTATACCGCGCGTGCTCTGGATGTTTACGATAATCTGCCGAACAAATAGGCCTGCAGACGGCCCTGTGGGCCGTCTAATCACTGACTATGATGTTACTGAATTCTGATTTTTCGCAGCGCGCTATCATTACCCCGGATGATTATCAGTGGGTACCTTCCCCTCAGCATGGCGTTGAACGCGTCATGCTTGACCGGATTGGCCACGAAGAGGCCCGCGCAACCAGCCTGGTGCGATACGCTCCTGGGTCTGATTTTCCTGAACACAGCCATCCCGGTGGAGAGGAAATACTGGTACTGGAAGGCACGTTTACCGAAAACGGGGTCGCCTATCCTGCCGGCTGGTACCTGCGCAGCCCAGACGGTTCTTCTCACCGACCCTCAAGTCGCGACGGTACAACTATTTTCGTCAAGCTGCGCCAGATGCCCGCCGATGAACGCCAGCCGATCAGGATAAATACGCAGGAGGCAGCTAACTGGCACGGTCAGCCGCAAAGACAAGTCTGCCCTTTATTCTCCGGCACTTCAGAATCCGTGCTGCTTCAGAAGCTTGCCCCGGGTGAGCGGATCTTCTGTGCGCCGCTTGTTGGCGGAGTAGAGATCCTTCTTCTGCAAGGGGAACTCCATGCGCCGGAAGGTTGCTATGGTGCAGGAAGCTGGCTGCGGTTTCCGCCGGGAGATATGCCCGCTCTGATGGCCACCGACTCTGGTGCACTTTTTTATCTGAAAACGGGACATCTCAGCCCGACAACCCTGACCGGAGCGACATTATGAAGCAGAGCGCTGTTATCATTGGTGCGGGCATAAGCGGCCTTTATGCCGCCACGCTGCTTGAAAAAGCGGGTGTGGATTATGTGATCCTTGAGGCTCGTGGCAGAACGGGCGGGCGCGTACTGTCAGGCCTGGAACTAGCGGGCACCTCCGCTGGCATTCATGTAGATATGGGGGCAGCGTGGTTCTGGCCTGATATTCAACCGGACTTCGCGCAACTGATCGAGCGGCTTAATCTTCCGGTAATCGCGCACGGCCGCCCGGGAGACATGCTCTACGAGCGCCAGCTGGATTCGCCCCCCGAACGCTACCCGGCATGGGAGAGCTCCCCGGGGTCTTTCAGGCTGAAGGGAGGAATGCAGGCGCTAACGGCGGCACTTAAAAGTCAGATCACGGCTGAGAAGATTAAAACCGGCCATCAGGTGGTGGCGGTTTCCCGAGCTTGCAAGGAAGTGCAGGTCCATACCCGGTCCGAAGGCAGTAAAAAGGCCGTGTTTTCCGGTGAGCATGTCTTCCTCGCTTTGCCTCCTGCCCTGGCAGCTAAAATAGATTTCATACCGGCGATGCCGGAACAGGTGCTGTCAAACTGGCGAAAAATCCCGACATGGATGGCTCCCCATGCAAAATATGTCGCTGTATATAAAACAGACTTATTGCATGAGCGGCAGCTTTCAGGGAATGCAGGAAGCCGCGTGGGGCCAATGGTTGAGATCCACGACGTATCTGAGCCAGATTCGGGAAAAACGGCGATTTTTGGTTTTATTGGCGTACCGGCAAAATCGAGATGGACAGTCAGCGAAGCTGTTCTCAAAAGTCTTTGCAGGGAGCAGCTTGTACGCTTATTTGGACAGGGTGCGGCAGAACCGGAAGCTGAATATATTAAAGACTGGGCGGCCGATCCGTTTACTGCAACAGAGTTTGATCTCCTGCAGGAGATCGGGCACGCAATGCCTGAGCAACTTCCCGCCAGGGGAGAATGGTCCGGTGAGATGACGGGCATCGCCAGTGAATGGTCGCCGCACTTCTCGGGCCATCTGGCAGGCGCTATTGACTCTGCATCATCGGGCATTGAACGCTGGCTTCAAAAGAAATAACCCCGTGAAAATGGTTTGTAGCCTTCCGAACCGGAGAGGGGCTATTAAAAAACATGAGTTTCCGGTTCGATAATACGTCTGTTATTGGAAAGAGCTGGCTTCTGAAACTTCCGCTTCTGGCACGGAGCGGACTTACCTAAAACAGTAGCTACAACAGATAACCCTACAAAGGTTACATTATGTTTTTCGGGGCGGAGGAAATGCAAATGAACAGCTATGTCATCTTCATCAAAGGCGATGAGTCCAAAGTAATAATAAAGAAGCAAGTGACGCGTGGGATTTCTAAGAACCTGAAAGCTAATGGTTTTACCCGATATCCTTATACGATAGATGCAGAAAACGAAAAAAATGCACTGCAAATACTAAACAAACAAGGTCAGGAACACTTGAACACGCTTTCTGAATTCTCAGGGAATATCTTTTTCTACTGTGCTGTTTTAGTGATTAGCCTGGTCGTGGCACTTATTTTATCTCGGTAAATGTTTTTAATAATTCATGCTATAAGCATCCCTGCAAAATAGCCATGGTTATTAGAGTTCAAATCTATCTCATCGGGTGGGCTTATAGCATGGCTATGGATTTCCCCTGCCACCGGAATAGCTATTTCATCAACTGAACAACCTTACCATACGATCCAACTCATCTTCTCTTACCGCTTTCGAAAGATAATAGCCTTGAAAATTTTTAATACCTAAAGCGACAAGTTTATCAAATTTTTCTTTGCTATCGACACCTTCTGCTATGCAGTCTCTTCCCGTTATATCGCTATAAAACTGCATCGCTTTAATAAGATTATAATCATTGTCATTGGCAACAAAGTTATCCACGATATCTCGGTCGAGTTTCAGCCCATCAAAATGAATGTGACGCACGGGAAACATAGTATAATGGCTTGAAAAGCAGTCATCCAAAAATAGTCGACAGCCAGTATTACGCAAGCGCTGCATCGTTTTGGCGATCGCGCTATCTTTCGTAACATCAATGGATTCAGCAAACTCAAACACCAGTTTTTCTGACCACAGCGATTTAGACAACATTTCAGTGGCTTTTTTTGCCATACCTGGCAGCGAATTGCCGGAGGCAAGCTGCGGAGGAATATTCACCGAAAAATAGTACTTCCCATTGTATTTATTAATACCTGATATAGCCGCATGGATAACCAACGCGGTGAGTTTAAGCCAGATTTCAACATTTGAAATATCACGTAAAAAACTTGCTGGTTTCAGGATCTTTCCATTTTTATTCCAGCGCAAAAGAATTTCAAAGCCTACAACCTTTTTATAGCGATCGGTAATAATTTGATACGCCGGGAATATTTCTTTGTTAAGTAAGGCATTAAAAATCGCCATTTCATGGCTGGATAGCATATTTTTTTCATTTTTCCGGGTTATAACGTTTTCCATTCTGGTGGCTTTAAGATCGCTCAACCACAGCTGAATTTGATGTAATTTTTTTAAGCCTTCCTTTTTATGGGTATAAATTGTTTTATCCGACAAGCCTGTTACTTCACACTGTTTTTTCACAGTCATGCCACGATAACAATTGAGCAAAATATCCAACTCTCGCTTCGTTAACCCTTTCAAAATATTTTTAGAGGTGAGTCCAGAATACGCTTCACACAATGGACGAGAGCAATTTTTTACCGCAAGTGAGTTATCGTTAATACACGCCATAATGTCCGAAATATTGGCTACTCGGATCATGGATAATTTGAGTTTATTGTCCAGAAGGCTTCCAAGCGTACGTAGCAACCAACTGTCCGGTATTTCCCCGTAAAGCGTGACGCGTTTTAATACCGGCAGTTCATTGAGAACCGAAGCAAGCTTCTTGAGGCTCTCAAGGAGGTTAACAATGTCTCGCTCAAGAAAAACAGAAATCATACTACATTGATTTATAATGATATTTTCAATATCATGGCGGCTAACTTCCTCACCATCAAACTGGATATGAGACGCCTTTACGCCCTGCTCTTCAAGTAACAGGCTGTATCCCTGGAATGTGAAACCGCAGGCTGATATGACAAACTCTTGCTCATAACGAGCTGCACTTTTGCAAATATTATTATGGGCCATAACCTGCTCCCTGGTAAAAGAACACGATTTCTCTTGCAGAACAAAACCGTCGATTTACGAATGCTACAACGCTAAAGTTAACCCGTTATAATAAATAATTTTACAGCACTCCAAAAAGTTTATAAACAGTAATTAACGTTATGAGACAGAACATCTTTGCGTTAATCAAGCCCAGCACCTATACGCTGCATAAATATAATAATCCTTTCAAATAACGACGGTAAATATTTCATTATCGATGTATAATAATGGGCCGAACAGAAGACGGGTTATTTCACTTCATCAGTTCGTTAAAATAAGAGAGAAACGCTATGGATAATCACATCTCATCCAGGGCTTTGCTACATCGAAGGGATGTTATTAAGAGCAACCCACGATTTAGCGAAGCAATAATAGAGCACTACACCATTAATGACACCATCTACAAAAAACAACCTTTGTTCTATAAAACAATGCTACAGGAATCCCGTTTCAACATTATCCTCTCAATGTGTTGTTTTATATTCGGCAATCAAGCCGAATCGGTTTCAGAGATAAAAGAGTTATGTTCGCGATACAAAATTGCCAGTCCTAACAGTGTTATCGCAATCATCACATTACTTCGAACGACGGGACGCATTAAGACCTGGCGATGTACAGAAGATAGACGAAAAACAATTATCGAACCAACGCAAAAAGGATTAGATGAACTTAAACGCTATATGTCTGGCGCGTTTTCGCCCGTGAATATTTTATACCCGGCATTTAATATAAACGTTAACATGTTAGATAATGATTTATTGAGGAATAATTTCTTCCGCCGTGCAGCAGAATATCTTTTTCGCGGTGTAACGTTCAAAAAGATTTTACCTGAGGTAGGTTTGTTTATTGATAAAGATGGAGGCCGTATGATTATGTTGTATCTTTACCTACAAGCTATTAAAAACAAAACAGCACACGGCGCCACAATTGATTATTCATCGAGCACACTTGCAAAAGAGTTTTTTGTCTCACGTATTCATGTCAATCGGATAATCAAGTCGGCACAAGAGATGGGTTATCTGAAAGCTCGGGGTGATGGTCGTATGTCGATCTACCCGGCATTTATTGAGCTTGTTGAAAATTATTCCGGGTTATATTTTGCTTATGTGACTCATTACATCAACTTTGTTCCCAAAGAAAAACGCTCAGTCACTAGCATGATACCCACTGTATAACAGCAATGGCGTTCGGGTAAATGAACGCCATTTTTTTTATCTTTCCCTCAATGCCTCTTTCGCTTTGTTCAACGGTTTCAGCAGGTAATCAATAATGGTTTTGCTCCCCGTTTTGATATCAACGGTGGCTATCATGCCCGGGAACACCGGGAATTCCTTGCCCTGCCTATTGGTCAGATGGTTGCTGTCGGTGCGAATGTAAACGCGATAGTAGTAAACATCCCTTTTCACTTCATCCTGAAGGGTATCCGGTGAAATCATCGTCACTTCCCCTTCCAGCCCGCCGTAGATGGAGTAGTCATAGGCCGTAATTTTGACCATCGCTTTTTGCCCAGGATGGATAAAGGCCACATCGCGAGGCGAGATTTTTGCTTCAATCACCATCTGGTCATCAAGCGGTACCAGACTCATCAGTTTGCCGTTGGGAGGAATGACCCCGCCCACCGTGGTGACATCAATATCTTTGACTATCCCGCGGACCGGCGCGTTAAAGGTCAGGCGGGTCAGAGAATCTTCACGCCCTTTCATAACCGAGCGCTGTGCTTCCATTTCTGCGTTCGCTTTCGCCAGTTCTTCACGGGCGCGAACGTAGTACTGGTTTTTCATCTCGGTGATTTTGCTCTCTAGCTCATTTTTTTGGCGTTCAAGGCGTAAAACTTCGACCTTACTGGCCGCTCCCTGCGTCACCAGCGGACGCGTTAATGCCAGTTCACGCTGCACAAGATCCGCTCCCTGGCGTAAACCCGCCAGCCCTTTTTCAAGACTTTCTCGACGTGACTGAAAAAGCGCAGTTTCCTGTTTGACCAGCTCAACGTCGTCATCCAGTTCTGCCGGGAATTTGAGTTCCGTGTCGTTCACCTCAGCATTCAGACGCGCGGCCGTCGCCATTGCGGCATTTAATCGAGACTCACTCTCCAGCACGCTGGACTCGGTTTTCGTCCGGTCCAGTTGGGCAAGCTGTTGACCACGCTCCACGATATCGCCTTCGCGCACCATCAGACTGTGGATAATCCCCCCTTCCAGGGACTGGATCACCTGCTCGTGCGAGGACGGGATCACCTTCCCGCTGCCGGTGGTCACTTCATCGAGATGGAACAGGCTCGCCCAGGTGATAAAGACTACCAGCAAGGCAAACAGGGACCATGCCACCAGCGTGGCGCGCGGCAGGCGCGGCTCTTTGAGACGGTTGTTAAAGCGGGAGAAATCATTCATGCCACGCTCTCCTTTTTCATGGTGACGGTACGCTGCGGAGCTTTCTGCGCCGCCATGCCGTGCTGACTCAGGATGGTGTCACGCGGGCCATCCATCACCACTTTGCCGTTTTCCAGGACGATGATGCGGTCAACCAGGTCCAGAATCGGCAGACGATGCGTCGCTACCACCAGCGTCCGGCGCTTGCCGAGCCACTGGTGAAGATGCTGGATAAATTGCTTCTCGCTAACCTCATCCAGCCATGCAGTGGGTTCATCCAGCAGCAGAATGTTTGGTGACGTGATCAACGCGCGCGCCAGCAATAACGCCTGACGCTGCCCGCCGGATAACCCTGCACCACCTTCGTTGATGATGTAGTTCAGCCCCATTTTCTGCTTACGCACAAACTCCAGTGCGCCGCTGTTGACCAGCGCCTGATGAATTTCCTCGTCTGTCGCCAACGGGTTGCCCATCAGGATGTTGTCGCGTACGGAGCCAAAGAACAGCCGCGCCTGCTGGCTGAGCAACTGCATATCGCGACGTACGTCCGCCGGGTCCAGATGATTCAGCGCAATATCGTCCAGCAAAATGCTGCCCTGCTGCGGCTCCTGCATTCCCGCCAGCAGGTGCAGCAAGGTGCTTTTTCCCGAACCATTTCGCCCGAGCACCGCCACGCGCTCCCCGGCTCGAATGTGCAGTTTGCTGATGTTCAGCACGGTGAGTTTCTCTTCTTCGTCGTAATAAAACCCGACGTCGTCGAGCTGATAATCACCGCGCAGGTGGGCTTTGTGCACCTTTTTGCCGTGCTGTGGGTCGTCAATCGGGCGCTGCATCAGATCGTCCAGCCCCTTGCGGGCCACCTTTGCCGACTGCCAGCGCGAGAGCACGCCGGAAATCTGCGAAAGGGGCGCGATGGTGCGGGACGCCAGAATGGAGGTCCCCACCAGCGCACCGGTGGTCATGTCGCCGCTGATGACCAGATAACAGCCCACCAGCAGCACCACCGCGTAGACGATGGACTGCACTTCCTGAGTCCAGGTCAGCAGTAACCCCGTCAACCAGCGCTGCTTCATGCCGACGCTGGCGGCAACATCATTGGTGTTATTCCACTGGTTCTGAAAACGCTGTTCGGCACGCATCAGCTTGATGTCTTCCAGGCCCTGCACCGCTTCCACCAGCGTGGCGTTACGAATCGCCGATTCACGCATCCCTTCACTGGAGAGTTTTCCCAGCGGGCGCTGCACCAGCAGGCCAGGAATAAGCAGCAGCGGCACGGCCAGCAGTACCACCAACACCAGCGGGCCACCAATCATCCACAAAATAAAGACGAACAGCAGGAAGAACGGCAGATCGGATATGGCGGCAATAGTGGTGGAGGTGATCAGCTCCCGCACCGACTCCAGCTCGCGGATCTGAGCGATAAACGACCCGGTCGATTTCGACCGTGCACCGTTTTTAATCCTCAGGGCATGGGCAAATACGCGCTCGGAAATACGCAGATCGGCACGTTTACCCACCACGTCCGAAATATGCACCCGCATCATGCGCATAATGAATTCAAAAACGATGGCAATCATCACGCCGCCAAACAGCACCCATAGCGTAGCCTCCGACTGCGAGGGCACCACCCTGTCATACACCTGCATGGAAAAAACCATGCCTGAAAGCGCCAGCACATTGGCGACCAGCGCCACCAGCATAATGTCGCTATAGCGACGCCAGTCCTTCAGCGCCAGCTGCCAGAACCAGTTTTTCTCATAGGGTTTAATGTAATCATCCACGCGCGCATCCGGCGTGGACTCCAGCGGACGCAATACCATCAGCCCTTTTAACCGCGAACCAAGTTCTTCACGCGTCAGCGTCGTTTCCAGGCCTCCGTCGCCGCTAAACTGCAGGCTGACGTTCCCTTCGTTGTCCATACGGTTGATGACCGCGATTTGCCCGCCGCTGAACTCCGCCAGCAGCGGCAAACGCCACGGATCGAGCGATACAGCTTCAGCCGTCGCCATACGCATCCCCAGCCCAAGCTGGCGCGCCATCTCCTCCAGCACCAGCTGGCGGGGAGACTGACTTTCATGGTTAATCGTGACCCGAACATGCTCCGCCGAAAAATCCAGCCGATAGTGCTTCGCGATAATGAGCATGCCCTGCAACCAGGGTTCGTACTGTGGATGTGTCTTCATAATGCTACGTCCTGTTCAGGGCGATGATTTCGCACTGAAATGATACCTTTGCGCAATGATTAGAAGTCGAACATTATCTAAACGAGCCCGCAAAGTAATCTTGTGAAATATAGGGTTATGGCTATGCATGTAAAGAAACGCAAAAAGCCGCGAGGATCGCTCCTCGCGGCGTTGTTTTACGCAATTAACAGCTGATGATTCGCCAGCAGCGTTGCCAGGTCCGTCTGCACACCGTTCAGCGTCACCAGCGTGGTTGGGGAGAACTGACCACCAGTCCCGTCCAGATCAACCTGAATCTCGGTGTTGCTGCCGTTCTGCACCACACGGATGTAGTCGGCGATGTTGCCCGCGCTGCTATCCAGCGTTGCGACGCCGTTCACGTAGCTCGCCGAGCCGGTGCCGGTATAGCCGCTGTCGGAAAGCAGGTCGCGCAGATCGATACGGTCCGTATCCGCGGTCCCTTCCCAGGTGCCGACGGTGAAACCGTTCACCACATCGCTGCCGTTGCCGCCCGTCGCGTCAGATGCGTTGATCAGCTTATAGAGCAACGTATCGTGACCGCCGCTGCCAATGTTGAAGGTGTCGTTCCCGCCCCGACCTTCGAACTGGTTATCACCGCTGTTGCCGGTAATCACGTCGTCGTAGTCAGAGCCGTTAATCCCTTCAATATTCAGCAAGCGTGTGGTACCAAACCCGGTGTTCTGCGCCGTGGAGAGGCGCAAATCAACGGTTATGCCGGAGGTGGCATTGCGGTAATCCACTACGTCCATACCGCCGGTATTGCTCCAGGTGTCGTAGTCGGAATGGGTATTCCAGCCGCCGGAGCCGTTATAGGTATAGGTGCCATCCTCTGCGATAAAGGTGTCGTTATACCCGGTACCGGTAATGGTTCCGCTGTGGCCACCGGTGGCCGCTTCGGCGGTGAGGACATAGCCCTCTTTGCCGTTGCCCGCGTCCAGACCGGTCCAGGTGACGTTATCCGACACCCCGTTGGTGATCTTCACGATCTCCGCCGAGTAGGTTTCGCTCGGGTCCAGCCCGTAGAAACTCACCAGCGCAGAAGTATCGTTCGACCCGATACCAGACTGGGCGTTGATGATCTGCGAGGCCACCAGTACGCCCGCGGCGTTATACAGATTGACCGTGTTGCCGTAGTAGGCATTGATGCCTTCGCTATCGACGATATGCAGATGCATCGCGGTGCCGTCGTCAATGGTTTTGCTGTTTTGCACCAGCACCACCTTGCCGTTTTGCTGAGACACCAGCAGATCCTGCGCACCATCCCAGTTGTAGTCCACCGCGGCCACGCCGGTGACGTTCGCCAGACCGGAGGCCAGCTGGCTTGAGGTCCAGGTTGAGCCATAGCCGTTATTGGTAAACAGCGTCGCCGTCTGGGAGCTGCCGTAGGTGCTGAGCTTGATGATGTCCATCTGCCCGTCACCGTTCCAGTCTACCGCCACCGACAGATAGCCCGCCGAGGCGTTAGAGGCTTCCACCGCGCTCTTGGTGGTGGAAAGCTGCCCGGTACCGTCGTTGTAGTAAATCACCCCGCCGTTGTTGTTGTAGCTGCTGCCGAGATACAGATCCATGTAGCCATCGCCGTTGAAATCCGCCCACGTCATGGAGGCTGCCGTGGTGGTATTCGAGGCGTTGACCACAAACACGTTAGTCAGGTTCTGGCCAATAGAGAGCGTACCGTTACCGTTGTTGTTAATAACGGTGAGCGAGTACGCCCCGCTGCGGTTGGTATGCTGCACGATATCCACGGTGCCGTCGTTGTTCAGGTCGACGCCGGAGATTTCACGCCCGGAATCGAACTGACCGTAGAATCCACCTTCCCCGCCGGTGCCATCCGGCGACAAAACGCCGTTGGTGTTCACCAGGTAGGTCAGGGAGTCCATACCGGCATCCCCGTACGCCAGGTCAAGATAGCCATCGCCGGTCTTGTCATAGGCAATCACGCCGCCGTACCAGATGGTGGTTCCCATCGCCAGTTGGCTGGCAGTGTAGTTGCTGCCATCGTAGGTCCACATCACCTGAGTAGAGCCCGTGTAGGTGTTCTCAGTGGCGAAAATATCCTGGGTGCCGTTACGGTCAAAGTCAGCGGCAGTCTGGCTCACCACGTAGTAGCTACGTGTGTTAGTTAACGTATTCCCGGCATAGGTTGAATCATCGCTGCTGGAATAAGACTGTCCGTTAGCAATGATATTCCACAGACCGCTGCTGTTCATGCCGAGGGTCATGGTTGAGTTGTTGCTATTCCCCGCCGTGGTGGCCCAGTCGGTATTCACCGAGGTGGTGTCGATCACCAGGCTGCCGGTTGCTGTGCCGGTGGTGTTACCGTTGCCCGCGCTGCTCTTCACCTGCGCGGTGACGTTATAGCTCGCCACGCTCAGGGTATCGCTGTCCGGGATCTGCAGATACCAGGTATTATGATCCGGGTCGACGACCACCGCGCCGCCGGTCTGCGACGTATAGGTTTTCCCGTTCACAATCACCACCAGATATTCCCCGTTCACCAGGTCCGCAGACACCGTGCCGTTGATAATTGGCGTGGTATCCGAGGTGGTCTGGGCGGCAATCGTCGCCGTGGTGGTCGGGATGCTGGTATCGACGTCCAGCACAAAGCCATCCGATTCCGTATAGTTACCGGCTTTGTCGGTGACGCGCAGAATGTAGGTGTGATTCCCGTCAAGCAGGCCGTTGTCCTGATAGGACCAGCTTGCACTGCCGTTCATTGTGACCTGGCCCAGCAAGAGTCCATCCCGGTAAAGCTGTACGATTTCGCCGTCTTCCGGAGCGCGGTTAAGCGTACCGTTGATCAGCGGCGAGGTATCGTCCGTCGCGACTGACGCGCCGTACGTGCCCGTACGTTCACCTTCCCCGTCGGTATAGCTGACCACCGTTCCCACCGTGTCAGGCGGTGTGGTATCGACCGTCACCACCTGCGATGAGGTCGAACCTACGTTGCCTGCCTGGTCGATGATGCGCACCTGGTAGGTGTAATCCCCGTCCGCCAGATCGCGGGTATCGGTGTAGCTCCAGCGCTGGTTGGTGACGGTAGTGTCAATCCAGGTATTGCCGCCGTCGAGGCTGATTTGCACGCGCTCGTCGCTGGCCAGCGCGCTGCCCAACGAGCCGTTGATCGTCAGCGTGGTGTCCATGGTGATGAAATCACTCCCGGACTGCCCGGTGTCTTCGCTGATGCTGTCAATGGTGATACCGTACTGCGGTGCCTGGGTATCCACCGTCACGTCCTGCGTGGTGGTGGCCCCGACGTTGCCCGCCTGATCGACAACCCGCACCTGGTAGCTGTAGCTGCCGTCGGTCAGGGTACGGGCGTCGCTATAGCGCCACTGGGTACCGCTTACCGTCGCGTAAACCCAGGTGGTACCGCCATCCATGCTCACCTGCACATACTCGCCCGCGCCGAGCTCAGCCCCAAGCGTCCCGTTCAGGGTGTACGAGGTTGAACTGGTCAGGAAGTCGTTGTTATCGAAGCCGGTATCGACAGTAATGTTATCCACGGTCACCGTAATTGCGGCATCCGGCGCGACCGTATCGACCGTCACCTGTTGATGGGCGCTTGACCCCACATTACCTGCCGTATCCACCACGCGAACGTAGTAGTCATAGGTCTGGTTACCCAGCGTACGGCCATCTACGTAGTACCAGCTGTTGCCGGTGACGATCACGTTCTGCCAGGTGACCCCGCCGTCGATGCTGATCTGGGCATATTCGCCGTCGGCCAGCGTTGCACCGAGCGAGCCGTGCAGCGTCAGGGAGGTATCATTGGTGATAAAGTCGCTGCTGCTCAGGCCGGTATCGTCGCTGATGCTGTCGATAGCGATCGTTTTGCTGGCGTCCGGCACAACGGTATCAATGGTGACCACCTGGCTGGTGGTGGCGCTGATATTCCCCGCGTCGTCAATCACCCGCAGCTGATAGTTGTAGTCACCGTCGGCCAGCGTACGGCCATCGACATACGTCCAGCTCAGGCCACTGACACTCACGTCGGTCCAGGTTACGCCGCCGTCCAGACTGATCTGGGCGTGGTCGCCGCTGCCCAGAGCCGCGCCGAGCGTCCCTTTCAGGCTGATCTGATTGTCACTGGTAATGAAGTCACTGTCGGACAGTCCGGTATCCTGCGAAATGGAATCCACGGTAATAGTCGCCGCCGCAGGCTTCGTCAGATCAATCACCACGTCCTGGCTGTCCGTTGCCCCGACGTTACCCGCGTTATCGATAACGCGCACCTGGTACTGGTACGTACCGTCCGTCAGGGTACGGCCATCGGTGTAAAGCCATGTGGTGCCGGTCACGGTCAGGTCAATCCAGGTCGTCCCGCCGTCGAGGCTGATCTGCGCCTTCTCGTTATTGCCGAGCTGCGCGGTCAGGGAACCGTTCACCACCACCTGGCTGTCGTTGGTAATGAAGTCACTCGCGCTGAGGCCGGTATCGTTTTGCAGGGAGTCAATGCTGATGCCCATTGATGGAGCGGTCAGATCGACGGTGACGGTGTGATCGTCGCTGGCGCTGTTACCGATGGTATTGCTCACCTGGGCGTTAATCACATAGGAACCGCCGTCTGCCAGCGCGGTGACGTCTGCGCTGCCGACGGTGTAGCTCCAGCTGCCGTCGTTCTGCACGGTCGCCGTGTAGGTTTTGCCGTTCAGCGTAATGGTCACCGTCTGGCCCGCCGGCGCGTCGGTGGTGCCGCTGACAACCAGCGGCGTGCCGTGTTCAGCCGCGCTGACGATGTCATCTTCGGCGAAGGTATTAATGGCGATCGTCGGGACATCGCCGTTCAGCGTCACGTCGTGCGTTGCGCTGCCCGGATTACCCGCCTTATCGTTCACCGTCGCGGTGATGGTGTAATCCCCGTCGGTCAGGCCAAGGAAATCACGTCCCGGCACGAAGACGGACCATGTACCGTCCGCGTCCACGGTCGCCTGATAGCTATGACCGTTGAAGGCCACAGTGACCGTCTGCCCTTGCTCTGCGGTAGTCGTGCCGCTGATGGTTTGGCCCGCCAGTTGCTCGGCGTTGTTGACGATATCGTCATCGGCTACGGTGCTGATGGTGACGGTTGGCGCGACGGTATCGACCGTTAAGGTATGCGTCGTCTGGCCATTGTTACCGGCTTTATCGTTGACCGAGGCGGTAACCGTCAGCGCGCCTTCGCTCAGCGCAGCCAGGTCTGCCGCCGGAACCTCCAGCGTCCAGACACCGTCATTCGCAACGGTTGTGGTGTAGGTTTTGCTACCCAGCGTGACGGTCACCGTTTGGCCCGCTTCCGCGCTGGAAGAGCCGTGCACGGTCAACGGCTGCTGGGCTTCCACCGCATTCAGCACGTCGTCGCCCGACAGCGTATTCACGCTGATCACCGGCGCGGTGGTGTCCACGCTGATGTTGTGCGTCGCCGACGCGCTGTTCCCGGCGCTGTCCTGCGCAGAGACAGAAACCTGATAGCTCGCGCCATCGGCCAGAGCGCCCACGTCGGCAGCCGGTACGGTGGTCGTCCAGGTGCCGTCGCTCTGAATGGTGGCCGTATAGCTCTTACCGTTCAGGGTGACAGTGACCTGCGTACCGCTGGCGAACTGCGCACTTGAGCCGTTGATGACCAGCGAAGCGCCCGCTTCTGCCGCATTGATCACGTCATCGCCACTGAGGGTGTTGACGGTCAGCGCCACGGAGGCCGTGTTCACCACGACATCGTGGGTCTGAGTGCTACTGTTGCCTGCGCTGTCGGTGAGGGTCGCGCTGATGGTCACGGTACCGTCGGTCAGGGCAGAAATGTCGCTGGCAGAAACGCCCACGCTCCAGTTGCCGCTGGCATCCACGGTGGTGGTGTACTGGTTCGAACCTATGGTGACGATCAGCTTATCGCCGACGCTGGCGCCGGTTGCAGTGCCGCTTACGATCTGCGCCTGCCCATGCTCCACGCTATTGATGACGTCATCGCCCGCCACGACGTTAAAGCTGATGGTCGGAGGCGTGGTATCAAGCGTAATCGCTTTCCCCGCGCTTCCCGGGTTACCCGCGGCGTCACTCACGCTAACCTGTACGGTGTAACCGTTGTCCGCCATCGCCGTCAGGTCAGCCGACGGCACATTGACGCTCCAGACGCCGCCCTGCTGAACAAGTGCGGTGTAACTGTTCCCGCCAAGCGTTACGGTCACCGTCTGACCGACTTCAGCCGTAGTGGTGCCGGAAATGGCTACGCCCGCAGCTGCTTCGCTGCTGTTGATCACGTTGTCGCCGGCTACCGTGTCAATCGTCACGGTTGGCGCCGTGGCATCCACACTGTACTCCCGGCCCGCAGACGCGCTGTTGCCGTTCACATTGGTCACGCTCACCTGCACGCTGGCGTCGCCGTCTTTCAGACCTGCAAGATCCGAGGAAGGCACGGTCGCCGTCCAGTTGCCGTCGGCATCGACTTTAGCGGTGTAAGACTTGCCGCCAAAGGTGATGGTCACGGTCTGGTTTTCTTCCACATTGGACGTGCTGCCGGAAAGCACCAGATCCGCGCCTTTCTCAGCCGCGTTAATCACGTCGTCGGTGGCGATAGCATCGATGCTGATGGCAACGGTTGCCAGATCGACGGTGACATCGTGATTGATGGAGACCGGGTTACCCGCAGTGCTCTGGCCAGCCACGGTGACGGTCACCGTACCTGCGGCCAGGGCGCCTACGTCTGCCGCCGGGATCGCTGCGCTCCAGGAGCCGTCTGCCAGTACCGACGCGGCATAGGTTTTGCCATTGACGGTCACGGTGAGCGTAGTGCCTGCCGCCAGCCCGTCGCTTGAGCCAGTGACAATCAGGTTCTGACCATGCTCAATGCTGTTGATCACATCATCGCCCGCCACGGTATCCACGCGCAGCCCCGGGAGGTTAGCGTCGATAGTGACATCGCGCTCGCCCGTACCCGTGTTGCCATGGCCATTAGTGACGGTTGCTGACACGGTCAAATCGCCGTTGCCCAGCGCCGTCAGGACTGACTCCGGCACGTTGACGGACCAGGTCAGATCGCTCTGCACCGTTGCGGTGTAGGTGTTGCCGCCAATAGATACGGTGACTGTATTGCCCGCTTCAGCATTCGCTACTGTGCCGCTTATGACCTGGCCTGCGGCCACTTCGGCCGCGTTAATAACGTTATCACCCGCCACGGTGTTGATGGTGACAGTCGGCAGCGCGGTGTCGACCAGCAGGTTCGCGGTGTTGCTCACACTGTTACCCACGCCGTTGGTGGCTGTCGCGCTCAGGGTGTAGTTAGCTTCCCCCAGCCCCACCAGATCCGCTGTCGGGACCGTCAGGCTCCAGCTGCCGTCTGCCGCGGTTGTCGCTGTGTACTGCTTGCCGTTCAGAGTCACGGTGACGACGGTGCCTTCCGCCAGGTTGGCGCTGATGCCGCTAACGCTCAGATCCTGGCCTTTTTCCACCGCGTTCAGCACGTTGTCATCGCTGATGGCGTTGAAACTGACCGACGGAAGACCGGTGTCCACGGTCACGTTATGGGTGCCGGAGCCGGTGTTGCCCGCCGCATCGGTGACTGACACAGTAATGGCCACGCTGCCGTCGCTGAGACCGGAAATCACGCTGGCCGGAACGCCCACGCTCCAGTTGCCCGCTGCGTCCAGCACGGTGGTGTAGGTCTGGCCGCCGATAGTGACGGTGACTTTGTCTCCCGCCGCCGCGCCGGTCGCGGAGCCGCTGACAATCTGCGCCTGAGAATGCTCGGCCACGTTAATGACGTCATCGCCCGCCACGGTGTTGATGGTCACCGCAGGAACGGTCACGTCAACCGTCAGGTTGTGATCAACGGACGCCGGGTTACCCGCTTTGTCGCTCACGCTTGCGGTCACGGTAACGCTGCCGTCGCCGAGTGCTGCCAAATCTACGGCCGGTACGTCCAGCGTCCAGCTGCCGTTGGCGCCTACGGTTGTGGTGTAGTCCTTACCGTTCAGCGACACGGTCACCGTCTGTCCCGCTTCCGCGGAGCTGGTGCCGGAAACCGTCAGGTCAGCCTGCGCTTCCGTGGCGTTCAGGATATCGTCAGAAGCAATGGTGTTGATGGTTACGGAAGGCGCGGTGGCATCCACGCTGTACTCGCGGCCCGCAGAGGCGCTGTTGCCGTTCACGTTGGTGACGCTCACCTGCACGCTGGCGTCGCCGTCCTTCAGGCCAGCCAGATCCGCAGACGGCACGGTATAAGTCCAGTTACCGCTGTCATCTACGGTGGTGGTGTAGATTTTACCGTTCAGGCTCAGGGTCACGGTCTGCCCGGCTTCCACGTTGGTGGTCGCGCCGGACAACACCAGATCCGCCCCTTTCTCCGCCGCGTTGATCACGTCGTCGGTGGCGATGGCATCAATGCTGATGGCAACGGTCGCCAGATCCACCGTTACATCGTGGCTGATGGTGATCGGGTTACCTGCCGCGCTGTCGCCGGTGACGCTGATTTTCACGGTGCCTTCCGGCCACGCGCTCACGTCCGCTGACGGAACGGCCGCGCTCCAGGTACCATCAGCCAGTACCGTTGCCGCGTAGTCTTTACCATTGATGGTAACCGTCAGCGCCGTGCCCGTTGTCAGCCCGTCGCTGGAGCCTGAAACGATCAGGTTCTGCGCGTGCTCGATGCTGTTGACCACGTCGTCGCCCGCCACGGTATTCACGCGCAGGCCCGGCAGGTTGGCATCGATAGCGATCTCGCGCTCACCGGTACCGGTGTTACCGTGGCCGTTGGTGACGGTCGCGGTCACGCTCAGGCTGCCGTTGCCGAGTGCGGTCAGCACGTCAGATGGGAGGTTTACGGCCCAGGTGAGATCGCTCTGCACGGTTGCGGTGTAGCTGTTGCCGCCAATAGACACCGTCACGGTATTGCCCGCTTCTGCGTTCGCTACCTTGCCGCTCAGGGTCTGCCCCGCCGCCACTTCCGCCGCGTTAATAACGTTATCGCCCGCCACGGTGTTGATGGTGACGGTCGGCAGCGCGGTGTCGACCAGCAGGTTCGCGGTGTTGCTCACGCTGTTACCCACGCCGTTGGTGGCCGTCGCGCTCAGGGTATAGTTGGCTTCGCCGAGGCCTGCCAGATCTGTCGCCGGAACCGTCAGGCTCCAGCTTCCGTCCGCCGCCGTTGTGGCCGTATAGTTTTTACCGTTCAGGATCACGGTCACCACAGTACCTTCCGCAAGGTTGGCGCTGGTGCCCGTAACGTTCAGATCCTGACCTTTCTCCACCGCGTTCAGTACGTTGTCATCGCTGATGGCGTTAAAGCCCACGGACGGCAGACCGGTGTCCACGGTCACGTTATGCGTGCCGCTGCCGGTGTTGCCCGCCGCATCGGTTACGCTGACGCTGACCGTCACGGTGCCGTCGCTGAGCCCGGAAATCACGCTCGCCGGTACGCCCACGGACCAGTTACCCGCCGCGTCCAGTACGGTGGTGTAGGTCTGGCCGCCGATAGTGACGGTAACTTTATCGCCCGCTGCCGCGCCGGTGGCGGAGCCGCTGATAATCTGGGCCTGAGCGTGTTCAGTCACGTTGATCACGTCATCGTCTGCAATGGTGTTGATGGTCACCGCAGGAACGGTCACGTCAACCGTCAGGTTGTGATCAACAGACGCCGGGTTACCCGCTTTATCGCTGACGCTCGCGGTCACGGTGACGCTGCCGTCAGTTAATCCGGCCAGATCCGCCGCCGGGACGTTCAGCGTCCAGATGCCGTTTGCAGCAACCGTTGCGGTATAGTCTTTACCGTTCAGACTCACGGTCACCGTCTGTCCCGCTTCGGCGGTGCTGGTGCCGGACACCGTCAGGTCAGCCTGCGCTTCCGTGGCGTTCAGGATGTCGTCAGAAGCAATGGTGTTGATGGTTACGGACGGCGCAGTGGCATCCACGCTGTACTCGCGGCCCGCAGAGGCGCTGTTGCCGTTGGTGTTGGTCACGCTCACCTGCACACTGGCGTCGCCGTCCTTCAGGCTCGTCAGGTCAGCAGATGGGACGGTTGCTGTCCATTTTCCGTCTGCATCCACGGTCGCGGTGTAGCTCTTACCGCCAAAGGTGATGTTGACGGTATGATTCTCTTCCACATTGGTGGTGGTACCCGAAAGCACCAAATCCACGCCCTTCTCGGCGGCGTTAATCACATCATCAGACGCAATGGCATCAATGCTAATGGCAACAGTCGCCAGATCCACCGTCACGTTGTGATCGATAGAGACCGGGTTACCTGCCGTGCTCTGGCCTGCAACGGTGACGGTAACTGTACCTGCCGCCAGGGCACTTACGTCCGCAGAAGGGATAGCGGCACTCCATGTACCATCAGCCAGTACGGTTGCCGGATAGGTTTTGCCGTTGACGGTGACGGTCAGCGCGGTACCTGCGTTCAGGCCATCGCTGGAGCCGGTGATGATCAGGTTTTGCGTATGCTCGATGCTGTTAATGACATCATCGCCCGCCACGGTGTCCACGCGCAGTCCCGGCAGGTTGGCGTCGATAGTGATGTCGCGCTCGCCCGTTCCGGAATTGCCCACATCGTTGGTGACGCTGGCTAACACAGTCAAATCACCGTTACCCAGCGCGGTCAGAACGTCGGACGGCACGTTCACGGACCAGGTCAGATCGCTCTGCACCGTTGCGGTGTAGCTGTTGCCGCCAATCGTAACGGTCACGGTATTACCTGCTTGCGCATTCACCACCGTACCGCTGATGGTTTGGCCTGCGGCCAGTTCGGCGGCATTGATCACATCGTCGCCCGCGACAGTGTTGATGGTTACGCCCGGCAATACGGACTCTACATTCACGGTATGTGACGCGCTGGTGCTGTTGCCAATGCTATCCGTTGCGGACGCCGTGACGGTGTAAAGCGCTTCACCCAGTTGACCGACCTGATCCGCCGGAACGGTGGTTGTCCACTGTCCGTTGGTATCGACGATGGCGCTGTAGGCTTTACCGTTAAGCATCACGGTCACGACTGCGCCCGCAGCCAGACCAGAAGCAGTCCCGGAAATGGTCAGATCCTGCGTTTTCTCGGTGTTGTTGATCACGTCGTCACCGGACACGGTGTCGATGGTCAGCCCCGGAGCGGTCAGGTTGACTTCAACCTCGTGCGTCGTACTGTTGCTGTTTCCTGCTTTGTCGGTCAGTGCTGCGGTGATGGTGTAATCTCCGGCAGTCAGTGCATTGACATCCGCCGCAGGCACACCCACGCTCCAGTTGCCGGAGGCATCCAGGGTGGCGGTGTAAGATTTGTTATTGATGGTGACAGTCACCACATCGCCCGCCGCCGCACCGGTCACGGAACCGGTGACGATCAGCGCCTGCGCGTGCTCAGCGCTGTTGATTACATCGTCGTCGGAAACGGTGTTAATGGTCAGTTGCGGCACCGTGGTATCAACCAACACATCGCGATCCGCCGAGGCCGGGTTGCCCGCTTTATCGGATACGGCTGCGCTGATAGTGTAGTTACCGTCGGCAATCGTACCCAGATCTGCAGACGGTACGGTCACGCTCCAGCCACCGCCAGACTGCACGGTAGTGGTGTAGTCCACGCCGTTCAGCGTCACGGTCACGGTCTGTCCGGTTTCGGCATTCGTCACGCCGTTGATGACCAGATCCTGCTGCGCTTCGGCGGCGTTGATGATGTTGTTATCGCTGACAATCTCGATAGACACCGTCGGCGCGGTGGCATCCACGCTGTATTCGCGGCCTGCCGACGCGCTGTTACCGTTCACGTTTGTCACGCTGACCTGCACGCTGGCATCGCCATCTTTCAGTCCGGCCAGATCCGCAGACGGCACGGTCGCCGTCCAGTTGCCATCGGCATCCACGGTCGCGGTGTAGGACTTACCGCCGAAGGTGATGGTGACGGTCTGGTTCTCTTCCACGTTGGTCGTGGAGCCCGAAAGCACCAGGTCCGCACCCTTTTCCACGGCGTTAATGACGTCGTCGGTGGCAATGGCGTCAATGCTGATCGCCACCGTCGCCAGATCGACTTTGACGTCATGGCTGATGGAAACCGGGTTACCTGCCGTGCTCTCGCCTTCCACGGATACGGAGATCGTGCCTGCGTTCAGCGCGCTCACGTCTGCCGCCGGAATAGCTGCACTCCATGTCCCGTCCGCCAGCACCGTTGCCGCGTAGGTTTTGCCGTTGATGGTCACGGTTAACACCGCGCCGGTTGCCAGACCCTCGCTGGTGCCGGTAATGATCAGGTTCTGGCTATGCTCGATGCTGTTGATGACATCATCGCCCGCCACGGTATCCACGCGCAGGCCCGGCAGGTTGGCATCAATCGTGATGTCGCGCTCGCCGACGCCAGTATTACCGTGGCCGTTGGTGACGCTGGCTGTCACGGTCAGTTCGCCGTTACCGATGGCGGTTAAGACATCAGACGCTACATTGACCGACCAGCTCAGATCGTCCTGAACCGTCGCCGTATAGGTGTTGCCACCGATATTAATCGTGACAGTGTCACCACTCGCGGCGCCGTTCACTTTACCGCTGAGCGTTTGTCCGGAAGCCACTTCCGCCGCATTAATCACATCATCAGTGGCGACAGGGTTAATGGTCACCAAAGGCAGTGCGCTATCAACCAGTACGTCGTGGCTGGTGCTCGCACTGTTGCCTGCGGTGTCGGTCACACTTGCCGTCACCGTGTAGCTGGCTTCACCCAGCGCCGAGATGTTTGTCGCGGGAACGGTGACGCTCCAGTTACCGCTGGCGTCGGTGGTGGCAGTGTAGTTGATGCCGTTCAGCGTCACGGTGATGGCGGTACCTTCCGGCTGGTTGCTGGTGCCGGAGAGGATGACATCCTCACCTTTTTCAGTGGCGTTGATCACGTCATCGTCCGCAAGGGTATTGATAGCAATCACCGGTGCGGTCAGGGAGACGTCAAACTCATGCGTCGCGGTGCTGCTGTTACCCGCTTTATCGGTGAGGGTCGCCGTGATGGTCTGCTCGCCATTGACCATCGCACCCACGTCTGCCGCAGGAACGCCCACGCTCCAGCGGCCGGAGCTGTCCAGCATTGCGGTGTAGTCTTTGCCGTTCAGGGTCACGGTGATGACATCACCTGCCTGAGCGCCGCTCACGTTACCCGAGACGATCAGCGCCTGGCCGTGCTCGGCAATATTGACGATGTCATCACTCGCCACGATGTTGAAGCTGATCTGCGGCACAGTGGTGTCAACCAGCACGGACGCCCCCGCGCTAGCCGGGTTACCCGCTTTATCGGATACCGTCGCCGTGACTGTCGCGTTGCCGTCGGTGATCCCCGCCAGATCCGCGGCCGGTACGTCCAGCGTCCAACTGCCGTTCGCCAGCACCTGTGTCGTGTACTCATGGCCGTTAAAGGTCACAGTGACCGTCTGACCGGCTTCGGCAGTGGACGTGCCGCTCAGGGTCAGATCCTGCGCCGCCTCGGCCGCATTCAGCATATTGTCGGTGCTGATGGTGTTAATGGTCACCGCTGGTGCGGTGGTATCCACGCTGTATTCCTGCGCTGCCGAGGCCGCGTTGCCGTTCACGTTGGTCACGCTGACCTGCACGCTGGCGTCGCCCTCTTTCAGCCCGGCCAGATCCGCAGAAGGCACAGTCGCCGTCCAGTTGCCGTCGGCATCGACCGTGGTCGTATAGGTTTTACCCGCAAAGGTAATGGTGACGGTCTGACCCGCTTCAACGTTAGAGGAACTGCCGGAGAGCACCAGATCCTGGCCTTTTTCTGCCGCATTGAGCACGTTGTCATCGGTCACACTGTTGATGCTAATCGCCACCGTGGCGAGATCGACATCCACGACGGTGCCAATGTTCACCGGGTTGCCGGAGGCATCGTGCGCGCTGGCGCTGATGGTGAGTGAGCCGTCTGCCCACTGGGACACATCCGCCGCAGGAACCGCAGCCTGCCAGGAGCCGTCCGCCAGGATCGTAGCTGAATACGCTTTGCCGTTAATGGTCACGGTGACGGTGCTGCCCGCCGCCAGATCGGTGCTGGTACCGGACACAATCAGGTTCTGCGCGTGTTCAATGACGTTAATCACGTTGTCACCGGCCACGGTATCGATACGCAGGCCTGGCAGCTGAGCGTCAATGACAAAGTCCAGGGAAGAAGAGCCGGTATTGCCGTGCGCGTTGGTAACGCTGGCCGAGACGATCAGGTCGCCGTTACCGAGCGCGGTTAACTGGCTTTCGGTTAACGGCAGGCTCCAGGTGAGATCGTCCTGTACGGTGACGGTATAGGTCTGCCCGCCGAGGGTAATCGTGACGGTATCGCCCGCGGCCGCGTTACTTACTTTACCGGTCAGGGTTTGCCCTGCTGCCACTTCTGCCGCGTTGACGATGTTGTCGCCTGCGAGCGTATTGATGGTGACCACCGGCAGCGAACTGTCCACCAGCACATCGTGCGTGGCAGAGGCGCTGTTGCCCACATTGTCGGTGACACTCGCCGTCACGGTATAACTTGCTTCGCCCAGCGCGCTAACCGCAGACGCAGGCACGGTGACACTCCAGCCGCCGCTGGCGTCGGTGGTGGCGATGTAGTTAATGCCATTCAGGGTAACGGTGATGGTGGTCCCTTCCGGCTGGTTGCTGGTCCCGGAAAGCAGCAGTTCTTCGCCTTTTTCAGTGGCGTTGATCACGTCATCCGCCGCCAGGGTATTAATACCGATTTCCGGGGTCATGGTGTTCACCACCACGTCCAGCGTGTTGCTGCCAGTATTGCCGGACTGGTCGGTCACAGAGACGTTAATGGTCAAGGTACCGTCAGCCAGCCCCTGTACAACAAACGCAGGCAGTCCGAGGCTCCAGTTACCCGCAGCATCCACCACCGTGGTGTAATCCACACTATTGATGGTGATGGTGACCAAATCACCTGCAGCCGCCCCGGTGACGGAGCCACTCAGGATTTGCGCCTGAGAATGGGCGATTTGGTTGACGGTGTTGGTGTCGGTGACAAAGTCGTTGATGGTCACCTGCGGTACGGTGGCATCCACCAGCCCCACGCGGTCCGCGCTGCTGCTATTGCCCGCCACGTCACTGACGGTTGCTGTCACGGTGACGGTGCCATCAGCCAGCGCACCTACGTCGGCAGCCGGTACGTTCAAGGTCCAGGTTCCGTCCGTCTGGACGGTGGTCTGGTAAGATTTACCGTTCAGCGTCACGGTGACGGTCTGTCCCGCCTGGGCATTACTGCTGCCGCTGACGACCAGATCCTGCTGCGCTTCCGCCGCATTGATGATGTTATCGGACGTCAGGTTGTCCAGCGTGATAGTCGGTGGCAGCGTATCGACAGTGACAACGCGCGAGGCTTCTGCGCTATTGCCGTTGACATTGGTGACGCTCACGCTCACCTGCGCACGTCCGTCAATCAGCGTTTCCATGGCGCTGGCCGGAACGGTCAGGCTCCAGGAACCATCCTGCTGCACCTGTGCGGTAAAGGTTTGCTCGGCAAATTTAATCACCACGGTCTGACCGGCTTCCACACCCTGCGTCTGACCCGACAGCGTAACATCCGCGCCTTTTTCGGCCGCGTTCAGCATGTCATCGCTGCTAATGGTATCAATGGTGACCGCTACGGCGTTCAGATCCAGTTCGATAGGGTGTTGCGCAGAAACGGTATTGCCCCACGCGTCCTGCGCGCTGACGTTCACCGTAATAGACCCTGCCGTCCAGGCCTGAAGATCGGATGCAGGAACACCAATTTGCCAGTTGCCGCTGGCGTTTACCACGGCGGCATAGTCAACCTTGTTGATGGTGACGGTAATCTGCGTGCCTTCAGCCAGATGGGTACTGGAGCCGGTCACGGTCAGATCCTGCTGCTGTTCGATGGCGTTGATTACGTCATCGCCAGAAATCGTGTTAACGCGCAATCCAGGCAGCTCGGCGTTGATATTGATATCACGCTCGCCAGTGCCGGTATTGCCGTGCGCATTGGTGACCGAGGCGCTGAAGGTCAGATCGCCGTCGCCAAACGACTGAAGATCAGCGGATGGGATTTTCACGCTCCAGGTCAGATCGCTTCCGACCGTCGCGGTGTAGCTTTTGCCCCCCACGGAGACCGAGACGGTATCGCCCGCCACCGCGCCGGTGACGCGTCCGCTGAGAGTTTGATCAACCGCCGCTTCCGCGTTATTGACCAGATTATCGCCCGCAAAGGTGTTGATGATGACCTGCGGCAGCACGGTATCGACCAGCAGACTGGCCTCTGCCGAGCCGCTGTTGCCTGCGCTGTCCGTACCGCCCACGCTCACGGTGTAAAGCGTGTTCGCCAGATTCAGTACGTCGGAAACCGGCACCTGAACGGACCAGATACCGTTTTCGACCGTGGCCTGATAATTAACGTTGTTCAGCGTCACGGTGATGGCGCTGCCGTTTGGCAGGTTGCTGGTCCCGCTCAGGCTCAGCGGCTGCATTGCCTCCTGCGCATTCAGGACGTTATCCTGGCTGATGGCGTCAATCGTGAATTCCGGTGGATTGCCGCTCAGCGTAATGCCGTGGGTGGCGCTGCCGGTATTACCCGCCGCATCAGTCACGGAGACGGAAATACTGTGGCTGCCTTCACCCAGTGCGCTCAACACGGACGCAGGTACGCCCACGCTCCAGCTGCCGTCCGCCTGCACCACGCCGGTGAAGGTCTGGCCACCAAGGGTAACCGTGACCACATCGCCCGCCGCCGCACCGCTCGCCTTACCGGAAATAATCTGAGCCTGCCCCTGCTCGTCGGTGTTGAGGATATTGTCGTCGGCTACGGTGTTGATCGTCACCACCGGGGCGACGGTATCAACGGTGAATTCAGCGCTGGTTGATGCGCCATTACCCGCTTTATCACTGACGTTCACGGTTAACGTGTGATTCCCATTCGCCAGAGACTGCACCTCGCTGGCAGGCAGCGTCACGGACCAGGTCCCATCGTTGCCGACCGTGGCGGTGTGGTTTTTACCGTTCAGCGTCACGGTGACAATCTGGCCCGCTTCTGCGTCGGTTTTACCGGTCAGCGTGAGCGCTTGATTGTGTTCAGCGGCGTTGACGATGTTGTCCTGAGCGATCGTATCGATGGACAGCGTTGGCGCAACGGTGTCGACGCCAATGGTCTGGCTGCCGCTCACGGTGTTTCCCGCCGCATCTTTACCGCTGACGTTGACCGTCCAGGTGCCATCGGCCAGCGCCTGCGCATCGGCGGCAGGCACCTTTACGCTCCACGCGCCGTTTTCGCCCACCTCTGCGGTATAGGTTTTGCCGTTCAGCGAGACGGTCAGTTCCGTTCCCTGCGCCAGGTTTTTGCTGGTGCCGGAAAGCGTAAAGCCCGCAGATTGTTCGCTGGCGTTAATCACGTTATCGACAGCCGTGGTGGCGAGCGTCACGGTGGCATCGGCCGTTGAGACAGTCACGGTGATGCTGCCCGCAGACGTGGTTTTACTGCCGTCGATTTGCACGACAGACCAGGTATGTTCCCCGTCCGTCTGGGTCGGGAGTTTTACGGTCCAGGTGCCGTCCGTACCCACCATAGTGCTGGCAATCGTACTGCCGCTGCTGTCTTTAACCTGAATGGTCGCGCCGGGTTGTCCGGTACCACTAAAGGTTGGGGTGTTATCATCCGTGACCTCTTTTGCACTCAGCACCCCCTGCTTATCACCCGCTTTATCCGTCAGTAAAAATGTCGGCGTAGCGCTTTCTACTTCTTTCGTATTATCAATAACTTTCGTTTTGGTTTCACCATCACCACCGTTAGCCAGCAGGGCACCGATCGCGCCGCCCCCTAACGCTGCACCGGCAATCCAGCCCCACGGCGCATCGCTTAAAACACTTCCCTGCTCCAGGAAAGGTTCAATGCTGCTAATGGATGTGGCCTGCGCGGATAATTCGGTAACAGCAACGCCTGACGCTTCCCCGGTATCGGCAAAAGAAATATGAGTGAGTTCCTGATTATCGTTAAATACCAGTTCTGACTGGTTATGGGTTTCAGGATCTTCAACAAAATAGTTATTGCAGCGAATAACGCTGCCATCTTTCATATAAATGAGGAGATCTTTACCCTGGCGGACATAACGTACCACGTCCTGTGCAGAACCCTGGATTTCAATCACGCTCGGTGACGAAATAGAGACCGACAGATTTCCCTCGCCAGTTAATTTCGTTTTCTCCGCCGTTTTGCGAATGATCACATCAACAACTTTTACGTTACTCATATTCTTCTCCTTGCAGGTGTACGGATTCCTGTGGATATGTCCACCAGATGGATGTAGCTATCCCTGGGAAAAATCACCCATTATTGTCAGACTTATTTCGCACCGGCAGGTGCGTGTTTTTTTAACTTAAATCAGGTAATTTAGCGGCAACGTTTTTCTCGACTCCGATAATCGACATTAAATTATCAACCGCGGAAGCATAATTAATCGCCGAACTCCAGGCGTCATATTCAGCCATTATTTTCGCTGAGGTGGCAGCCCAGACATCCTGTTCAACGCTGAGCAAATCGTTAATGCTGCGTTTGCTCAGCGTATATTCATTTTTGTAGACATCGCGGGCACGTAATGCGCTTTCCAGTTGAAGCCGTCCAGCGTCCATTCTCCCGCGAGCGCCAGTCCAGTCAGCCTGCGCAACAGAGGCCTTTTGCAATACGTCGAATCGCGCCTGGTCAACCTGAGAGGATGCCATCGCCCGTGCGCCTTCTGCCTGGCGCACGCGTGCCGATACCGCGCCACCCTGATACAGCGGTGCGTCAATATTGAGTTGAACTTGGTCATCCCAGTATGAGCGATTGTCTGACTCATAACGGGTACGCCCCCCTTTCAGACTTAAGGTCGGCCAGTGCTGAGACTTCGCCGTTTCCACGCCATACTGTGCTGAACGTTCCATGTTCTGCGCGGCCATCACCGCAGGGATGACGGAGTAATCAATACGATTAAGTGAGTCCGGCTCAACGGCCAACGACTCGGGCACGGGAGCGTAGTTTTCAGCCTGCATACCTGTTAATACCCCAAGCCGAGCGCGAGCACTGTTCAGGGCAGCGTTGTATTGCTCTACCGTTGCCTGCATCCCGGCGATACGAGTCTGGGTCTGAAGTTCATCAGACGTGGAACTCACCCCGGCATCCGCACGCAACTTTGCCAACTGCGCGACGTTTTTGAGCGCCTGCACATTCTCTTTCGCTGCCTGCAATAGATCGTTGTAGCGCTTAACCTCTACATAGCTGAGGGCCGTTTTTTCTGCGACGTCAGAGAGCGTGCCCATTAACTGATAGCGGTAACTGTCGCGTTGAGCAGAAGACTGGCTGATGCTGTTATTGGTTTTGCCAAAATCATAAATCAGCTGCGTCAGGCTCAAACCCCATGCGGCCGAATTGCGCAGCGAGCCGCTGGAATCGGTGGTTTGGCTGTGCCCCGTACTGCCGTTTAATGATATTTGCGGCATCCAGCCGCTGCGCGCTTCATCTATTTGCGCCTGGCCAATGCCCAACTGTGCAGCCTGAGAGCTCACGGAGGGATCGCGATCGATTGCAAAAAGAATACTTTCTTTTAAGGTGGTTCCGGCAATCGGCGCAATACCCGCCAGGCTGCTATTGGCACAAGCCGTGTTCACCGCCAATGTAATAAAGGCTACAGCGACTGATATTCTGAATAACATGTAATTTTGCAATATAGTCATTTTACCCCCCCCCTGACTCTGAGTGCTGACGAACAACCACCCCCAAATAGGTAGTGATAAATAGACAAATATTTGTCTCTCCATTTTGGCTAAATTTAAGATGAAATTGCCCCACCCCATTTCAAGTGAGAATGAGAGTCGACCAGATAACAATTTAAATTAGGAATTTACTTATTTTTTTAACTCGTTAGCAGCATAACAAAATGATTAAAATGTCACTACACCCACAATGTTAATAAGGTGTTGCAAATAAGAAAATTTATAAGGTTTCTGTACAATAGGGGAAAAATAGACTTTCAAATGAAACAAATAAAGCTATTGTTATTTAAGTAAAATTCATAAAACAGGAGCTGTACATTTTTGGGTTAATTTCATCGCGCGTCATACACAAAGATTTTCAAATAAGCGTCAATTTAGGTAACTTGCAACATAATAATTTTATTTTTCACTGGACAAAATTCAAATAGCGTAATTATGCTCCACTCTAAAAATGAAAAGCAGACGGTTATTCTTATATAAATCAAAAATCCGGTTAGTTAAACCAAGAAAACATACACAAAAATCAATAACACTGCATTCATACCTTAAAACAGATTATTAACTCCACATTGATAACGCTAACAAACTATGCTCGCATAATGGTTACCCTGATCGCTGTGGAACATCACGCCCACGGACTTACCGTGAGTTTTTCATGGTGAGTCTGCTGTCCGGTGAAAGCGACATTGCCCAACCCACTGGTTTTCTTGCGAACGACTCGTTCATCCTCCTACATCAAACACCCTCTGCATTTAAGATAATACCAAAAACAGTAATGATAATTATTTGCATCCTTGTGGTATGTTGAATGCGCTTATGACAAGACATATTTCTCATGGCGGAAGGTAAGACGCAGTACGTGGGGAATAACCTGTGGCTGCATTGAGATGCAGCATCAATACAGTTTATGGAGATAAGATGATACGAATTTCAGTCCGAACAATGCTGTTGGCCGCCACTATTGCGATATCAACCGCCACAACGGCATACGCCGATAGCCAATGGGTAGCCGCCAGCACGACATTTCCAGGAAGTATCCGTGCCGGATCACGGGAAGTTCCTGTTAAACCCGGAGATAAAACGGTTGTAACCATTAAGAGCCTGCAAGCGGGGGCGACCGTCACCATGCTGAATGGTACTGAAGTCCTGACACCGAAACCACTGACCGCCGACGAGAAGGGAAACCTCACTATTCCGCTAAACGTTCCGGCTGATGCTGCTACAGGCCTTCATCCACTCACTGTGATCACGCAGAATCCCGCGAGCGTTTCGCAGGTTATGCTGAAATTATCCCAGGTTGTTCCCCCGAAAAACACCGAGGCTTTCGGGCTGCAAACCGTTCCCGTCGGTGAGCGGGCTTATCAGTCGGCAATTTCGGCCGACGGGAAGCTGTTCGTGACCTCTGCACGCGGCCCAAAGGATGGTAGCCGCCTGATGAGGCTGAACGCCGCAACGCTGGCTGTCGAAGCAGAGGCTACGCTGCCTAAAGACAAAAAGGGTGAGCAGATTGGTGTCTTCGGCGTCGGTGTTGATAATGTCCATCATCATGTCTGGACGACGAACACGCTTGCCGAGACGGTGACCGTCTATGACGCCAGGACACTTTCCGTTGTGAAAGTCTTTCCCGAGGGGTCTGTCGCACATCCACGCGATGTGATTGTTGATGAAGCCCACAATCGGGCCTATGTCAGCGCGGCGTTGACCGGTTTTATCGAGGTATATGACACAAAAACGCTGGAACACATCGGTCAACTGGAGTTCGTGGTGGAGCGTGGCAAAAGCCTGTTTAACAATACCGATCTAGCCCTCGACAGTGCTGGTGGGAAACTCTATGGCGTCAGCCGCGATACACCATGGGTAGGTTGGATTGATCTTAAAACGGGCAAGAGCACGACGGTGAAAGTACCTGAGGCGCAAGGCGCAACCGACATCGCTCGCGATCCGAAGACCGGCCGTCTTTACGTCGTTTCCCAGGAGACGAACAATGTCGTGGTTCTCGATGCGCAAGGCAAGGTCATCGCTGATACTTACATTGGTGCCGGGGGCGTATCTGTCGTCTGGGATCCTGTGACGTCGCAGGTTTTCGCCGCCACCCGTGCAGGCGGGACCGTAGCTGTTCTGGACAAGGACGGTAAACTGGTCGCGAATATCCCGATGGATGAAACACCAAACCACCTGACCGCCGCGCCTGATGGTGCCGTTTATCTGGTGTCCATGTATGGAACCGCCGGGGATAAAGCTCAAACAGGTTCAGTGATGAAAATCACGCCTAAAAAATAGCAGCATGAGCCCGCTACGTTATTCGCGGGCAGACCGGCTGATATTATGATTAACCCCTGCCACCTATGTGGTGGGGGTATGTTCCCGGATTATCTGACTGAGTTACGGTTGAAGTACCGTATACAGAAGCGCTGCCATGCCCCAGAAGGCATGAAATCAAATTAGTCCTGCCCTTCTTCTTTACCGTAGTAAAGCTGACCGATTTTGATAAGAGAACGGCCCTGGGATTTGCGGTGCAGGTTGCTGTCACGCAGCGAATAAACGCAACCGCAGTACTCCTGCTGATAGAACTGCTCGCGTTTGCTGATTTCAATCATGCGGGACGAGCCGCCCTGCTTACGCCAGTTATAATCCCAGTACACCATGCCCGGATAATGCGCGGCGGCTCGCTGTCCGCACTCGTTGATTTGCTGCATATTTTTCCAGCGCGAAATGCCCAGTGAACTGCTGATCACGCTAAAACCGTTTTCAGCGGCGTACAGCGCAGTCCGCTCAAAACGCATGTCAAAACACATGGTGCAGCGGATGCCACGCTCGGGCTCCCATTCCATGCCTTTGGCGCGCTCAAACCAGTTGTCCGTGTCGTAATCTGCGTCGATAAACGGTACGCCGTGTTGTTCAGCAAAGCGAATATTCTCATCCTTACGAATCAAATACTCTTTCTGAGGATGAATGTTCGGGTTGTAGAAGAAGATGGTGTATTCGATTCCCGAGGCCTGGATCGCCTCCATCACTTCACCAGAACATGGAGCACAGCAAGAGTGCAGTAGCAGTTTGTCTGCCCCGTCAGGGAGTTCCAGTTTAGGGCGTTTGAAATCAGCAGCGGTCATAAATATATTCGTTTGAGTAATGAGACTTGCAAGGAGTGTAGCATCAGAGCAGAGCCATCAGGAATAGCGGTACAAACCGAGCAATGTCTGTTCCTGGCACGAAGCCAACTGCCGGATAGGATAGCGTTGCTATCGCCCATTTAACTCACAGCACGAGGCAGACCTCAAAATAACACACTAACGCCCTCACCCCGCCGACTTCGGCCGTAAATTCTCATCGAACTCCAGCCGTTTGCGGCCAGGCTCTTCCTCACGCAGCGGCTCGACCTGGTGCATGGTCAGCTTACAGCGTTCAACCAGAACCTGATATTCTCGTGTTCCCTGCATTTTCCACTCAATTTCCTGAGCGCTGAGTTCACGTATTGCTTTCGCCGGGCTGCCAATAATCAAATGGTTTGCCGGCATCTCTGCCTTCGCTTTCACGAATGCCGCAGCGCCAACAATGCTGTTTTCGCCGATCACCGCCCCGTCCATCACCACCGCGTTCATGCCCACCAGCGCGTTACGCCGGATGACGCAGCCATGCAAAATGGCGCTGTGGCCGATATGCCCATCCTCTTCCACCACGGTGTCTTGTTCCGGGAAGCCGTGCATCACGCAGTTATCCTGGATATTGGCCCCATCTTTCACCACGATACGGCCAAAATCCCCGCGCAGGCTGGCATTCGGGCCAACGTAAACCCCTTTGCCCAGGATCACATCGCCAATCAGCACGGCGGTCGGATGAACATAACTCTCTTCAGGCACCACCGGCGTCAGGCCGTCAATTTGATAAACAGGCATCCCCACTCCTTATGCGATATTCAGGCCACCAAAGCGTTGATAATAGAGCGTGCCAGGCACAGGCAATTCGCCTACCGAGGTTTCACCTTTCTCGCTGACAAACGCCAGCGCCCCCGGCGCTACGCGCTGGTAGATATTAATGCACAACTGTCTTGCGCTTTGTCCTGCCCAGTGCGCCGGGAGCAACTCCTCAGGCAGCAGCGGATCTTTAAGCACCACACGACGATAAAAGTGAATCAGTAACAGCTGGATCTGGAAGCAACGTTCCGGCGTCAGCTCTTCCGGCGCGGCCTCTTTTAGCAGCGGCAGCAACGGGCGGAATGAGTCGATAAACGCCTCGTACATCGTATTCTGTTCTGTTAGCTGCCAGCACTCCTCCACGCGCGAGCGCAGCGCCGCCCGGGAAAGCGCCAGCGGTGAATGCGCTTCAAAAAAGATAACGTTTTCCGCCACGCCCGCGTCATGCAGCAACGACTGCACATCGGCCAGATGCTGTGAGGGAGACGCCATCAGGCTCGGGGCCAGCGTGCCAAACCCCTGCCAGATCAGCTGTTTTTTCACATCAGCAAGGGTGGTTTTGTCCAGCCCTTCAGACAGTAACAACAGCCATTTACCGTCCCAGGCGGGCAGCTCGGCACGGTAGATTTTATTTTCCGCGCGACGGGTCAGCCTTAACCCTTTATCGCTCAGGCGGTAAAAACTGCGACGCCCGATACGGGACACATCCAGCCAGCCCTCTTTGTTGAGGCGAAACAGCGCGGTACGCACAAAACGTTCGCCAAAGCCCATCCCTTCGAGCAGTGCGGCAAGGCTTCCAAGCCAAATCTCGCCACCGCGATGAGAAAGCGCATCACCATAAAGGGAAGAAATAAGCGAAGTACCACTGATGGGAACCGAGCTAACAGCGTGCTGGATAAAGGCATCGAGTTTATTCATGTGATTCATTCTGTTGTGATTTTTTTCCTGGATGAATCATAGCACAGTTTTAAAGCACCCCTCTCTCCCCAGGAAAGAGGGGTTACGGTTAGCCGTTGGCGGCCATTTTACGCAGGTCGAACACGCGACAGGCTTTGCCTTCGGAGCGCGGAATACTGCCGCAGTTAACGATAGTGACGTCCGTTGAGATCCCCACCATCGACTTAATACGGTGGCGCAAGTTATGGCACACCTGGCAGCGCTGCTCGTGGGTCAACGTCAGACTACTCTCTTTCAGCTCAACCTTCACAGAAAGCGAATCAAGATGACCACGACGATTTACCTCCAGCTGGTAGTGCGGAGACAGGTGCTCAAACTTGACGATCTCCTCTTCCAGCTGCGATGGGAAGACGTTTACGCCACGGATAATCAGCATATCGTCGCTGCGACCGCTGATCCGGTCCATACGGCGCATAGTGCGCGCCGTACCAGGCAGCAGACGAGTCAGGTCTCGGGTGCGATAGCGGATCACCGGCAATGCTTCTTTGGTGAGCGTGGTGAACAACAGTTCGCCCAGCTCGCCATCATCCAGCGGCGTGCCATCGTTCGGGTTAACAATTTCAGGATAGAAATGGTCTTCCCAGATTGTCGGGCCATCGGCGGTTTCAATGCATTCCATCGCCACGCCCGGGCCCATCACCTCTGACAGACCGTAAATATCCAGCGCGGTAATGCCCAGACGTTTTTCGATTTCGCGGCGCATGGCCTGTGTCCACGGCTCGGCACCAAACACGCCCACGCGCAGGGAACACTGGCTGGCATCGCCACCCATCTGGCGCTCCAGCTCTTCAATCAGATTAAGACAGTAAGACGGCGTCACCATGATCATGTCCGGCTGGAAATCACGGATAAGCTGCGCTTGTTTTTCAGTCTGGCCGCCGGACATCGGGATCACCGTGGCCCCTAAACGCTCTGCGCCATAGTGCGCACCCAGCCCGCCGGTAAACAGCCCGTAACCGTAGGCCACGTGGATTTTATCTTTCGCGCTGCCACCAGCAGCACGCAGGGAGCGGGCGACAATGTTGGCCCAGGTATCAATGTCATTCTGGGTGTAACCCACCACCGTCGGTTTGCCGGTCGTGCCGGAGGAGGCGTGGATACGCACCACCTGCTCCATCGGTACGGCAAAGGTATCGAACGGGTAGTTATCGCGCAGATCCTGTTTCGTGGTGCACGGGAATTTACGGATATCCGCCAGCTCTTTGAAATCGTCAGGGTGAACGCCCGCCGCATCAAACTTGCGTTTGTACATTGGCACGTTGTGATAAGCGTGGTTCAGCGTCCATTTCATGCGCTCAGTCTGCAACGCCTGTAACTCATCAAGGGACGCGGTTTCGATCGGATCAAGCTTTGTATTAGTTGTCATTGTAGGGTACTCACATTGTTTTTCGCTCAAACACGCTGAAGGATCATGGCAATGCCCTGACCCACACCGATGCACATCGTACAAAGCGCATAGCGCCCGTTGCGTCGGTGCAATTCGTTGCTCGCTGCCAGCGCCAGTCTGGCACCGCTCATTCCGAGCGGGTGGCCTAACGCAATCGCCCCCCCGTTCGGGTTAACATGCGCGGCATCATCCGGTAAGCCCAGCTGACGCAACACACCCAGCGCCTGCGAAGCAAAAGCTTCGTTAAGCTCAATGACATCCATATCGTTAATACTAAGCCCCGCACGCTCCAGCACTTTACGGGTCGCCGGAACCGGCCCTAACCCCATCAGGCGCGGTTCAACGCCTGCCGTTGCCATTGCCACAATGCGCGTGCGTGGCACTAAACCTTGTGCCAGCGCCATTTGCTCGCTGGCGATAAATAACGCTGCTGCGCCATCGTTCACGCCAGAGGCGTTTCCTGCCGTGACCACACCGTTCTTACGAAACGGCGTTTTCAGTGCGGCCAGCTGTTCCAGGGTTGTCTCGCGAGGATGCTCATCAACGCTGATCTCCGTTACCGTCCCTTTTTTGCCCGCCACCAGCACCGGCACAATTTCCTGAGCCAGAATGCCGTTCTGTTGAGCCTGCGCCGTGCGCTGCTGGCTACGCAGCGCGAAGGCATCCTGGTCAGCACGGCTAATATTTAACAATTCAGCTACATTCTCCGCCGTTTCCGGCATACTGTCAGTTCCGAATTGCTGATGCATGAGCGGATTCACAAATCGCCAGCCGATGGTGGTATCAAACATCTCCGCCTGACGCTGAAATGCCGATGTCGCTTTGCCCATCACAAAGGGGGCGCGGGACATTGATTCCACGCCGCCGGCAATCAGCAGATCGCCGTCGCCTGCTTTAATCGCGCGTGCTGCAAAGCCTATGGCATCCAGCCCGGAGCCGCACAGGCGGTTAATCGTGGTGCCAGACACCGATTGCGGCAGCCCGGCCAGCAGCGCGGACATACGCGCCACGTTGCGGTTGTCTTCCCCGGCCTGATTCGCGCAGCCAAAAATCACATCGTCTATGCGTTCTGCGTCCAGCTGCGGGTAGCGCGCCAGCAATGCACGCAGCGGCACCGCACCTAAATCATCGGCACGGACACCCGACAACACTCCGCCATAACGCCCCACCGGGGTACGAACACCGTCACAAATAAATGCATCACGCATCAGGCTTCTCCTGTCACACTGCCGCCAATGCGGTGAGATTTCCCGCGAAAGAGAGCGACCGTTTTTTGTTGTTGGTTTTGGATTTCAATGTCGTACACGCCGGTCAGTTTGCCCTGATGCTTAACCCGCGCGATGGCGGTTAGCTTGTCCCCGGCAAATCCCGGACGCAGAAAGTCGATGGAGCAGCCCGACGCCACCGCCGCCAGCCCCTGACTGTTGCAGGCGTAGGCGAATGCGGTATCTGCCAGCGAGAACAGCTGTCCACCGTGGCAGGTTTTATGGCCGTTAAGCATCTGCGGGGTGATGGTCATCGTCACCACCGCGTACCCTTCGTCCATTTCGATAATGTCGATCCCCAGCGCCTGAGCGCAGGCATCCTGTTCATACATCGTACGGGCGTTGTGCCAGGCGTTATGACTCATAGCTACTCTCCAGAAGCGCACGCTGGCGCAGCAGTGAACAGGGGCGATAGCGTTCCTCGCCATAGTGGCGTTGCAGGTTTTCCAGCAGCGCTAACAGACGTTGCCAGCCCAGACGTTCGCCCCAGGCAATCGGCCCACAGGGGTAATTCACGCCAAGGCGCATCGCGGTATCTATGTCTTTCTCGCTGGCGACCCCTTTTTGCAGGGCGTCCAGCGCTTCGTTGGCAATCATCGCCACCGTGCGCCAGATGAGCAGTCCAGGGTAATCGGCAATCTGCACCACGCGTTTTCCCTGCTGCTGCAACCAGAAAATGGCTTTTTGTGTGGCCGAATGCGGGTTACTGGCGGCCGCAGCGATCACCGCCACGTCGCCTTCCATCCGGTCGACCACCACCACCGGGCTGTTTAAGCGTAGCGCCAGCGCCTGGGCGGTCTCCCCCTGGGTTTCAATCAGCAACAGCTCATCAATTTCGGTGACACCGTCACTTCTTCGCTGCGTGTTCATCGGGCTATAACTGTCGCTGACGGCATCGAGCCACTTCACTTGGGGTTTATCGCCGTTCCAGTCGTACACGCCCTTCCCGCTTTTTTTACCCAGACGCCCCGCAAGCACCAACTCTTGCTGGACCAGCGAAGGCAGGAAACGACGCTCCTGCCAGAAGGCGTTGAATACTGAACAGGTCACGGCAAAATTGACGTCCTGACCAATCATGTCGGTCAGCTCCAGCGGCCCCATCGGGAATCCGCCGCCTTCGCGTAACGCGGCATCAATGACTTCGGGCGCGGCGACCTGTTCTTCCAGAGCACGCCAGGCTTCTGAATAGAACGGACGCGCCACACGGTTAACGATAAAGCCCGGCGTGGACTGGCAGCGCACCGGCTGTTTGCCCCAGTGTGTCGCCAGTTCACACAGTTCGTCCGCCACTTCCGGGGATGTCGCCAGCCCGCTGACCACTTCGACCAGCTTCATGACCGGGGCCGGGTTGAAAAAGTGCAGCCCGGCTACGCGTTCAGGGTGTGGCAGATCGGCCGCAATCGCGGTGACAGAAATGGACGAGGTATTACTGGTCAGCAGCGTTTGCGGCTGGCAAATCTCGGCCAGTTGAGCAAACAGCGCCTTTTTCACTTCAAGGCGTTCGGATGCGGCCTCAATCACCAGATCCGCCGCAGCAAGCGCGTTAATGTCGGTTACCGGAATGAGCCGCGCGAGGATCTGATCGCTGGCATCCGCAGACAGTTTTCCGCGTGTCACGCGGGAGGCCAGGCGCTGACGGATACCGTCAATGGCGCGCGAAATGGCGGCTGCGGCGATGTCGTAAATCAGGACCTGATGGCCGTGGCTGGCCGCCACTTCGGCGATCCCGGCCCCCATCGTGCCGCTGCCAATCACGGCAACAGTGCGAATATTCATCACCATCTTATTTCCCCGTGAAGTTTGGCGTACGTTTTGCCAGGAAAGCGCTCACGCCTTCGCGGTAGTCGTCACTGCGCCCGGCCAGACGCTGGTAATCACGCTCCAGATCGAGCTGCGCATCCAGCGTATTGGTTTCAGCGGCGTTAATGGCCTGCTTGATAAGCCCCAGGCCAAAGGTCGGCTGGGAAGCAAAGTGCAGCGCCATCTGTTGGGCGGTGCTGGAGAGTTGCTCGTCATCCACCACCTGCCAGATCATCCCCCACGCCTGCGCCTGCTCGGCACTCAGTTTGTTACCGAGCAGCGCCAGCCCCATGGCACGGGCGCGTCCTGCCACGCGTGGCAGCAGCCAGGTACCGCCGCAGTCCGGCACTAAGCCAAGCTTACTGAAGGCCATGACGAAATTCGCAGAACGCGCGGCGATCACCATATCGCAGCCCAGCGCCAGGGTTGCACCTGCGCCCGCCGCCACACCGTTTACCGCAGCAATAACCGGTTTCGGCAGTTTCGCCAGGCGGCGTACCAGCGGGTTGTAGAAGGTTTCCACAGACATCCCCAGATCCGGTGCCGGGCCGTTCGGGTCAACGTTGCGGTCGTTAAGATCCTGCCCGGCGCAAAACCCGCGCCCCGCTCCGGTTATCAGCAAACAACGGATGGTGTCATCACGCTCGGCCTGTTTCAGGCATTCGGAAAGTTGCTGATGCATGACATCGTTAAAGCTGTTTAAACGCTCCGGACGATTGAGCGTAATGGTCATTACGCCTTGCTCTACTTGACTCAGAATAAATTCCACAATTAGCGTCCTTTAAAGTCGGGGGTGCGTTTTTGTAAGAAAGCCTCGATACCTTCACGGCGATCGTCAGTGGCTGAAAGTAACGTAAACAGCTGTCGCTCTTGCGCCAGCCCGGCCTGTAGCGGCACTTCCTGAGACTGGCGCAGCGCCTGTTTCGCAGCCTGTAGCGCCAGCGGCGAGTGGCGAGCCATCAGCGCCGCCTGCTTCAGGGCATATTCGAGCGTCAGCGGCGCAGGGAAGATATCGCTCACCAGCCCGGCGTGTTGCGCCTGCTGCGCGGTAATGCTTTCACCGGTCAGCACCATTTTGCTGGCCAGCGATTTCCCCACGCTGCGAATAAGACGCTGCGTACCGCCAGCACCCGGCATAATGCCGAGCGTAATTTCCGGCAGCCCGAAACGGGCGTTATCACCGGCGATCACCACATCACACAGCAGCGCAAGCTCACAGCCCGCGCCCAGCGCAAAGCCGTTAACGGCGGCGATCAGCGGTTTAGGAAAAGCGTTGATTCGCGCCCACAACTGGGGGCGAATGTCATTCAGCGTGGCGGGCAGATCTTTTTCCGCCATTTCGTTGAGATCGGCGCCTGCGGCAAAGCAGCGCTCATTGCCGTAAATCACGCAGGCTGAGATACCGCTATCTACCGCCGCAGCTTCCAGTTCAGTGGCCAACTGGGTCAACAGCGTATTGTTCAGAGCATTGCGCGCGGCCGGGCGGTTGAGCGTGAGCTGCAACACGCGGCCATGACGGGTGACAATAAGTTCGCTCATGCCATCCCCTTCGCATCAAAGTCGACAATGACGTCAGCGGTTAACGGCAGCGCCTGGCAGCTCAGCACATATCCGGCAGCCAGTTCGTCCGGCTCAAGGCTGTAGTTGGTTGCCATATCCACTTTGCCGCGCACCACTTTGCATTTGCAGGTGGCGCATACGCCACCTTTGCAGGCATACGGCAGGTCAGCACCCTGACGCAGGGCCGCATCCAGAATGCTTTCGTCGTCGGCGGTCAGGGTGATTTCACGGTCACGGCCATCCTGACGCACGGTGACTTTTTGCCCCTGCGCTTGCACGCTGACGGTACGTTTCACGCCAGAGCCCGGAGTATTAAAGCGTTCAAGGTGGATGTTTTTTTCCGGCATCCCCAGCGCTTTTAACGTTGCTTCCGCATCGTCCATCATCGCCGACGGGCCGCAGATAAAAGCTTCGTCATACTGGCGGAAATTGATCAGAGTCTTTGCCAGCGCCTGAAGTTTTTCGCCATCAATACGGCCGTGCAGCAAATCGCTGTCGAGGGTTTCCTGGCTGAAGATGCACACCAGTTGCAGGCGCTGCGGGTACTTGTCTTTCAGGTCAGCCAGCGCCTGACGGAACATCATGCTCTGGCTGCTGCGGTTACCGTAAATCAGGGTGAAATGGCTGTTTGGCTCGGTGGTCAGCGTAGCGGACAGGATCGCCAGCATCGGGGTGATCCCGGAGCCCGCGGCGATAGCCAGATAGTGGCCTTCACGTTCGGCCTGCGGCTGATAGCCAAAGTGCCCCTGCGGAACCATGACCTCCAGCGCCATGCCCTGTTTTATCTCATCCCGGGCGTAGCGTGAAAAACGCCCGCCTTCGATGGCTTTCACGGCCACGCTGATTTCGCCAGGCGTCACGCTACGACAGATAGAGTAGCAGCGGCGCAGTTCATCGCCGCCCAGCGTGGCTTTAAGGGTCAGGTGTTGCCCCGGACGAAAGCGATAAGCCTCCTGCAATGCCTGTGGGACCGCAAAGGTAATGGTCACCGCATCACGGGTTTCGGGTTCTACTTTTGCCACAGTTAAGGAGTGAAACGTTGTCATGGCAACCTCAAATACATTTGAAATAGTCGAAAGGTTCACGGCAGCTATTGCAGCGATAAAGTGCCTTGCAGGCCGTAGAACCAAATTCACTGATAAGCGAGGTGTCGGTGCTGGCACAGCGCGGGCAACTGACTTCAGCCGGTGCATGGGCGTGGCAGCTGTGGCCGACTGGCGGGCTGATGCCATATTCACGCAGACGCTCGCGAGCATCGGCGGTCATCCAGTCGGTGGTCCAGGCAGGCTCAAGCTGCAACACGATATGCACAGGGGTAAAACCGTGCGCCGTCATCGTTTCGCGAATGGCACCCAGCAGGTGTTCCGTTGCCGGGCAGCCCGAATAGGTTGGCGTAAAGCCAATCACCCAGCCTTCGCCCTGTGCGGTAACGTTGCGAACCATCCCTAAGTCGGTGATGGTCAGAACCGGCACTTCCGGGTCCGGGATCTGGCTTAACAGCGACCAGATTTGCGGGATTTCCGCAGGTGCAATCTCGACGAAACGTTGCATAACCGCTCTCCTTACCACTGCTGGCCCGGGTAAACGCGCTGCAGATATTGCATCTCTGCCAGCATCGGCCCCAGGTGTTCGGTGTGCAGCCCTTTCTTGCCGCCGGTGCGATACGCCACTTCTTCTGGCACGTGCAGTTCGGCTTCGTGTAATCCGGCAAACACTTCACTTTCCCAGCCCTGACGCAGTTCGCGTGGGTCGACGGCGATACCTTCTTCAATCAGCGCCAGCTCAACGTCATCAGCTTCAAACAGCTCTGCCGTAAAGCGCCACAGGTTGTCCACCGCCTGCTGCATCCGCTGCGCGGACACTTCCGTGCCAGCTCCCAGACGCGCCACCCAGCCACGGCTAAAGCGCAGGTGATAACGCGCCTCTTTAATCGCTTTCGCGGCAATGGCGGCCAGCTGCCGATCGCGGCTCTGGGTTAAGCGGCTGAACAGTTCTACGTGCCAGGCATCCATAAAGTACTGGCGGGCAATGGTGTCGGCGAAGTTGCCGTTCGGCTGTTCCACCAGCAACAGGTTGTGAAACTGGCGTTCATCGCGGCCAAAGGCCAGCGTGTCTTCATCGCCCTGGCCTTCAAGCTCTGCGGCGTACGTCAGGAAATTGCGCGCCTGCCCAAGCACATCCAGGCCGATGTTGGCCAGCGCCAGGTCAATTTCCAGCTCTGGCGCATGGCCGCACCAGGCGCCAAGACGCTGTGAAAGCACCAGGCCGTTGTCGCCCAAACGCAGGGCATATGCAGTTATTGTTTTCATCCCTGACCTCACATGTGCTCGATGCCATCAGGGATGGTGTAAAACGTCGGGTGGCGGTAGACCTTGCTTTCCGCCGGATCGAAGAACTCACCGCTCTCTTCCGGCTGTGAAGCCACGATCTCGCTCGCCTTCACCACCCAGATAGAGCAGCCTTCGCTGCGACGGGTGTAAGCATCACGTGCATTTTCCAGCGCCATGCGATCGTCGGCAGCGTGAAGGCTACCCACATGACGATGAGACAACCCTTGTTTGGATCGCACAAAAACTTCGTATAACGGCCAGTAGACATTGCTCATTGTTGTTTCCTCTTATGCGACCTGACGGGCGCGCTGTTTTTCTGCGTGCACCAGTGCGGCTTCGCGCACCCACGCCCCGTCTTCCCAGGCTTTTCGCTTTGCGGCCAGGCGTTCGTGGTTACACACGCCGCGCCCGTTAATCACGTCGTCAAATTCGTGCCAGTCAATTTCACCGAAGCGGTAATGACCGCTCTCTTCGTCGAAACGCAGGTCAGCATCCGGTACGGCCATGCCCAGCATTTCCACCTGCGGTACGGTGTTATCAACAAAACGCTGGCGCAGCTCGTCGTTGCCAAAGCGTTTGATTTTCCAGGCCAGGCTGCGGGCGCTGTTTGGCGAGTTGTCATCGTTTGGCCCGAACATCATTAATGCCGGCCACCAGAAACGGTTGATGGCGTCCTGCAACATCTGACGCTGGGATTCGCTGCCCTGCGCCAGCGCCATGCAGGCTTCAAAGCCCTGACGCTGATGGAAGCTCTCTTCTTTACAGATTTTCACCATCGCGCGGGCATAAGGGCCATAAGAGGTACGGCACAGAGCAACCTGGTTCACAATGGCGGCACCGTCCACCAGCCAGCCGATTACGCCGATATCGGCCCAGCTCAGCGTCGGGTAGTTAAAGATGGAGGAGTATTTCATCTGACCGTCGAGCATCTTCTGGTAGATGTCTTCCCGTGCGCAGCCCAGCGTTTCTGCCGCACTGTAGAGATACAAACCGTGTCCGGCTTCGTCCTGCACTTTCGCCAGCAGAATCGCTTTGCGTCTCAGCGTCGGGGCGCGGGTGATCCAGTTCCCCTCAGGAAGCATCCCGACAATTTCGGAGTGGGCATGTTGCCCAATCTGGCGGATCAGCGTCTTGCGGTAGGCATCAGGCATCCAGTCCTGTGGCTCGATGGCCGTCTCCTGCGCTATGCGCTGCTCAAAGCGTTGTTCTTGTGTCACATCATCACCTTTATGATTCGTTAACTTGCTACGTTAAGTGAAATGGTGAATCACTTCGTTTCTTAAAAGTTACACAAAGGTTAAATATAACCCCAAGAAATGTTTGTGTAATTTGTGACATCGCTCGCAAGGCTTTTCAAACCTGGTGGGAACACACAGAAGAATGGACGGGCATTTCGTCAGGCCAGATCACAATGTTAACAATTCATTAAAACATCGCTTGATTTTTATGATTCACGATCAAAGTATTTATAGTGAAATCACGTAACACTTGGAGATAAGAAATGCAGCAGTTAGCCAGCTTCTTGTCCGGCGCCTGGCAGTCTGGCCGGGGCCGTGAGCGCCATATTCATCATGCCATTAGCGGCGAAGCACTGTGGGAAGTGACCAGCGAGGGTCTGGATATGGCGGCGGCTCGCCGCTATGCCATTGAGCACGGCGGTGAATCACTTCGCGCCATGACCTTTATTGAACGCGCTGCCATGCTGAAAGCGGTGGCAAAACACCTGCTGAGCCAGAAAGCCGCGTTCTATGCGCTGTCGGCACAAACCGGGGCAACCAAAGCCGATAGCTGGGTCGATATCGAAGGCGGTATCGGCACCCTCTTCACCTACGCAAGCCTTGGCAGCCGCGAACTGCCGGACGACACACTATGGCCGGAAGACGAACTGATCCCGCTGTCAAAAGAAGGCGGATTTGCCGCACGCCACGTCTTAACGTCCAAATCTGGTGTGGCAGTACACATTAACGCCTTTAACTTCCCCTGCTGGGGAATGCTGGAAAAACTGGCGCCGACCTGGCTTGCCGGGATGCCCGCCATTATCAAACCCGCCACCGCTACCGCGCAGGTAACGCAGGCGATGGTGAAATCTATCATCGACAGCGGCCTGGTACCGGATGGGGCAATCAGCCTGATTTGCGGCGGTGCCGGGGATCTGCTGAGCCAGCTCGACAGCCAGGATGTGGTGACCTTTACCGGCTCCGCCAGTACCGGCCAGAGCCTGCGCGTGCACCCGAACATTGTCGCCAACTCCATTCCATTCACCATGGAAGCAGACTCACTAAACTGCTGCGTGCTGGGCGACGATGTGACACCGGAACAGCCCGAGTTTGCGCTGTTTATCCGCGAAGTGGTGCGTGAAATGACCGCCAAAGCCGGGCAGAAATGTACCGCCATTCGCCGCATCATTGTGCCGCAAAGCCAGGTCGATGCCGTGAGCCAGGCGTTGATTGCCCGCCTGGAAAAAGTGGTGGTGGGCGACCCGGCACAGGAAGGCGTGAAAATGGGCGCGCTGGTCAACCACGAACAGCGCGCAGATGTGCAGGAAAAGGTGGATCTGCTGATTGCCGCAGGCTGCCAGGTTCGTCTGGGGGGTAAAGCGGATATGCAGGCGGCAGGCGCGTTCTTCCCGCCAACCCTGCTGTTCTGCCCACAGCCGGATGAAAGCCCGGCGGTGCATTCCACCGAGGCATTTGGTCCGGTTGCCACGCTGATGCCATACCGCACCGCCGACCACGCCATGCAGCTTGCCCGCGCCGGTGGCGGTAGCCTGGCCGGGACGCTGGTGACGGCAGATTTAGCGATCGCCCGCCAGTTTATTGCCGGTGCCGCACGCGCTCACGGGCGCATTCAGATCCTCAACGAAGAGTCTGCCAAAGAGTCTACCGGGCACGGTTCTCCGCTGCCGCAGCTGGTTCACGGCGGCCCGGGACGCGCGGGCGGCGGTGAAGAGCTGGGCGGCTTGCGGGCGGTAAAACATTACCTGCAACGCACGGCCATTCAGGGCAGCCCGTCGATGCTGGCGGCTATTGGTAAACAGTGGGTTCGCGGTGCGCAGGTACAGGAAGACCGGGTACATCCGTTCCGCAAATACTTCGAGGAGTTACAGCCTGGCGATAGCCTGCTGACACCGCGCCGTACCCTGACGGAAGCCGATATCGTCAACTTTGCCTGCCTGAGCGGCGATCATTTCTATGCTCACATGGACAAGATTGGTGCGGCGGAGTCTATTTTCGGCGAACGCGTGGTCCACGGTTATTTCCTGATTTCCGCCGCGGCGGGTCTGTTTGTGGATGCGGGTGTGGGGCCGGTGATCGCCAACTACGGCATGGAAAACCTGCGCTTTATCGAGCCGGTCAAGCCGGGCGACACCATTCAGGTTCGCCTGACCTGCAAACGCAAGACGCTGAAAAAACAACGTGCCGCCGATGAAAAACCGACAGGCGTGGTGGAGTGGGCGGTTGAGATCTTCAACCAGCATCAGCAAGCCGTTGCCCTCTATTCCATTTTGACGCTGGTCGCACGCCAGCAAGGCGATTTTGCAGAGTAAGACGTTACGCGCTTTGACCGGGGATGTGATTTACCCCCGGTCTTTTTTTAACCTGGCAAGACTGACAAATAACCTGGCAGATGCAGGCAAACGCTTTTCACCCAGCCCTGCCAGGATAACGCTGGCACAACACAAAAAACACAACAAAACAAAATGAGGTCAACGATGGGAAGCAACTCTTCTTTTTCTGCCCGTAAAACGGCACTGGCCATGGCAGTTGCTCTGATTTGCGCCTGGCAAACCCCTGTTTTCGCCCACGGCAGTGAGGCGCACATGGTTCCGATGGACAAAACGCTTCAGGAGTTTGGCGCGGATGTGCAGTGGGATGATTATGCGCAGATGTTCACCATCGCCAAAGACGGTGCATTTGTGAAGGTCAAACCAGGTGCGAAAACGGCTATCGTCAACGGCAAAACCCTGAAATTGCAGGTGCCAGTGGTGATGAAGGGAAAAAAAGCCTTTATCTCTGATACCTTCATCAACGATGTTTTCCAGTCCGGCCTCGACCAGACCTTCCAGGTAGAGAAACGCCCTCACCCGTTGAATGCGTTATCTGCCGATGAAATTAAACAAGCCGTAGAGATTGTTAAATCCTCTGCGGATTTTAAACCCAATACCCGCTTCACCCAGATTGCGCTGGCCGAGCCGGAAAAAGCCAAAGTCTGGGACTTTGTACTGAATGGCACGGCAGTGGATTCCCCTCGCCAGGCGCAAGTCACTATGCTTGACGGTAAACACGTCATTGAAAGCCTGGTTGATCTGAAAGACAAAAAAGTGCTGAGCTGGGAACCTATCAAAGATGCGCACGGTATGGTGCTACTTGATGACTTCAACGCCGTACAGCAGATTATCAATGACAGCCCGGAATACGTTGAAGCGCTGAAAAAGCACGGCGTAACCGATCCGAAGAAGGTGATCACCACCCCACTGACCGTCGGCTATTTTGACGGCAAAGACGGTTTAAAACAGGAAGACCGCCTGCTGAAAGTGGTGAGCTACCTCGATACCGGAGACGGTAACTACTGGGCGCACCCGATTGAAAACCTGGTGGCCGTTGTCGACCTGGAACAGAAGAAAATCCAGAAAATCGAAGAAGGTGCCGTGGTGCCGGTCCCAATGGCGCCGCGCCCGTATGATGGCCGCGACCGTGTAGAGACGCCGAAAAAACCACTCGAGATTATTGAGCCAGAAGGCAAGAACTACACCATAACCGGTGACATGGTGCACTGGCAGAACTGGGACTTCCACCTGAGCCTGGATTCCCGTGTAGGGCCAGTTATCTCAACCGTGACCTACAACGATAACGGCAAAAAACGCCAGATCATGTACGAAGGTTCTCTGGGTGGGATGATTGTGCCTTACGGCGACCCGGACGTGGGCTGGTACTTCAAAGCGTATCTGGATTCCGGCGACTACGGTATGGGCACCCTGACCTCCCCGCTGGTGCGCGGCAAAGACGTCCCGTCTAACGCCGTATTGCTGAATGAAACCATCCCGGACTACACCGGTGCACCGATGGAGATCCCACGCGCCATCGCCATTTTCGAGCGCTACGCGGGCCCTGAGTACAAGCATCAGGAGATGGGTCAGCCGAACGTCAGTACCGAACGCCGTGAGCTGGTCGTGCGCTGGGTCAGTACCGTGGGTAACTACGACTATATCTTTGACTGGGTGTTCCACGAAAACGGCACCATCGGTATTGATGCCGGTGCAACCGGGATTGAAGCGGTGAAAGGCGTGCTGGCGAAAACCATGCATGATGCCACCGCCAAAGACGACACCAAATACGGCACGCTGATCGACCATAACATCGTCGGCACCACCCACCAGCATATCTATAACTTCCGTCTGGATATGGATGTGGATGGCACCAACAACAGTCTGGTGGCAATGGATCCTGAAGTGAAGCCAAACACCGCGGGCGGCCCACGTACCAGTACCATGCAGATTAATCAGTACAATATTGATACGGAACAGCAGGCCGCGCAGAAGTTTGACCCGGGCACCATCCGTCTGCTGAGCAATACCAGCAAAGAGAACCGCATGGGTAACCCGGTGTCGTACCAGATTATCCCGTATGCAGGCGGTACACACCCGGTTGCCACCGGGGCGAAATTTGCACCGGATGAGTGGATTTACCATCGCCTGAGCTTTATGGATAAACAGCTGTGGGTCACGCGCTATCATCCAAACGAGATGTACCCGGAAGGGAAATTCCCGAACCGTTCAACCCACGACACTGGTCTGGGACAGTACAGCAAGGATAACGAGTCGCTGAACAATGAGGATGATGTGGTCTGGATGACGACGGGCACAACCCACGTTGCCCGTGCCGAAGAGTGGCCAATCATGCCAACGGAATGGGTTCACACCCTGCTGAAACCGTGGAACTTCTTTGACGAGACGCCAACCCTCGGCAAGAAAAAAGACGATAAGTAACCTCAGACAAGCCGGGCACCATGCCTAATGCTTGTCTGTTAAGCGCGGAGGAAGGTTCCGTTCACCTTAATACCCGCAGGAAATAATTCGTTCAGAACACGTGAACGGGATAAAGGGGCCACCGCGGCCCCCTTATCAATCCCCGCGGCCCGCCAGGAAATCGGTGCTTCGCACTGCGCTCACCTCCCGACCCTCTGCCTGCGGTCGGCTCAACTCGACATCCTGTCTCGATTCGCCTCTGG
>Ga0153917_1000085_pt1 | contig 100382 bp, 89 predicted proteins | sample TSFL001MetaG_FD_104695 | JGI IMG/M metagenome (GOLD analysis project Ga0153917, IMG submission 104695) | Attine ant fungus gardens microbial communities from Florida, USA - TSFL001 MetaG | ecosystem: Host-associated > Fungi > Mycelium > Unclassified | place: USA: Florida, Paynes Creek Historic...
GGACTACAAGGACTCGCCCATGAAAGCGTTCGGCAAAATCCTGGGACTGGGGCTTCTCGGGTTGCTGCTGATCATCGTGGCGCTGGGCTTCGCCCTGACCCACCTCTTCGATCCCAACGACTATAAAGACGAGATTCGCCAGCTGGCCCGCGACAAGGCCCACATCGAGCTCACGCTCAATGGCGATATCGGCTGGAGCCTGTTCCCTTGGCTGGGGCTGGAGCTGCACGAGGCCAGCATCGCCACGCTGAACAAGCCCAAGGAGCCGTTCGCCGACCTGCAGATGCTGGGGTTGTCGGTCCGTGTGCTACCCCTGCTGCGCCGAGAGGTGCAGATGAGCGACGTGCGTGTCGAAGGCCTGAACCTGATCCTGACCCGTGACGAGCACGGCCACGGCAACTGGGAGGACATCGGCAAGCCGCTGCCCGAGCCAGGCACCGGCGCCACTCCGGGCGATACGGCCCAGACGCCCGCCACCGGCGATGCCCCGACAAGGAAAGAAGACACCCGCGAGCGCATGGTCAAGCTGGACATCGACAGCCTGACCGTCAACAACGCCCAGGTGCACTACACCGACGCCAGGAGCGGCCAGACCTTCGGCGCCGAAAGCATCCAGCTGAGCACCGGCGCGGTCCATGAGGGCGTGGATATCCCGCTCAAGGCAAGCGCCTTCCTCAGTGTCGGCCAGCCGAGCCTCAAGGCACGGACCGAGCTGACGGGCGAGCTGCGCTTCGACCGCAAGCTCAAGCGCTACAACTTCGAGGACATGCGCCTTTCGGGCGAGACCTCCGGCGAGCCGCTGGCCGGCAAGACCATGACCTTCGCCGCCCAGGGCCAGTTGCTGGTCGACTTGGCGGCCAACGTCGCGTCCTGGAACGGCCTGAAGCTGTCCGCCAACCAATTGCGCGCCCTGGGCGAGCTGAACCTGCGCGACCTGGACAAAACCCCGCAACTGAGCGGCGGCCTGTCCATCGCCCAGTTCAACCTGCGTGCCTTCCTCGACAGCATCGGCCATCCACTGCCCGCCACCGCCGACCCAGCCGCCCTCGGCAAGCTGGAACTGGTCACCCGCGTGCAGGCCAGCCCAAGCAGCCTGGCCCTGGAGGACCTGGCCGTGAAGCTGGACGACAGCACCTTCAGCGGTCGCGTCGCCGTCGACGACTTCACCAAGCAAGCCCTGCGCCTGCGCCTCAAAGGCGACAAATTCGATGCCGACCGCTACCTGCAGGCCAAGAGCGAGCAAGCCAAGGGGGCCAGCGCCGCACGCCAGGCCGAGGTCCAGCAACAGGAAACCAGCGCAATGAGCGGCCCAAGCACGACGCCGCTGCCCAACGCTCCGACCCAGGTGGCCTGGAGCAGCGACAAGCTGCTGCCGGTGGACCGTCTGCGCCAGCTCGACCTGCAGGCCGACCTGTCGTTCGGCGCCCTGACGCTGGACAAGCTGCCGATCACCGATGCCCAGCTCAAGGCCAACGGCCAAGGTGGCCTGCTGACGCTCGAAGCCCTGCGCGGCGGCCTGTACGACGGCAGCTTCGAGACCAGCGGCACCGTGGACGTGCGCCCGGCCGTGCCGCAGATTGGCGTGAAGACCAAGATCACCCGCGTGCCGGTGGAGCACTTCATCAAGACCGAAAGCCCGGACAAGGCACCACCGGTCAAGGGGCTGCTGACGCTCTCCAGCGACCTGACCGCCACCGGCAACAGCCAGAAGGCGCTGGTCGATACCCTCAACGGCAACGCCAGCTTCATCATCAATGACGGCGTACTGGTCAATGCCAACCTCGAACAGCAGCTCTGCCACGCCATCGCCACGCTCAACCGCAAGACCTTGAGCGGTGAACCACGCGGCAAGGACACCCCCTTCCAGGAACTGCGCGGCAGCCTGGTGGTGCGCAACGGCGTTGCCAGCAACCCGGACCTGAAGGCACGCATTCCTGGCCTGACCGTCAACGGCCATGGCGACCTGGACCTGCGCGTACTGGGCATGGACTACAACCTCGGAGTGATCGTCGAGGGTGATCAACGTGCCATGCCGGACCCGGCTTGCCAGGTCAACGAGCGCTATGTCGGCATCGAAGTGCCGGTGCGCTGCCGTGGCCCGCTGGAGCTGGGCGCCAAGGCCTGCCGCCTGGACCAGGAGGGCCTGGGCAAGGTCGCTGCCAAGCTGGCCGGCAACCGCCTCCAGGAAAAACTCGACGAGAAGCTTGGTGACAAGGTCAGCCCCGAGCTCAAGGACGCACTCAAGGGGCTGTTCAAACGATGAGTCCCGAGCAGTTCTCCAGCGCCGTGTTGCAGTGGTACGACCAGCACGGCCGTCATGACCTGCCCTGGCAACAGGGCATCACCCCTTATCGGGTGTGGGTGTCGGAAATCATGCTGCAGCAGACCCAGGTGAGCACCGTGCTCAACTACTTCGATCGTTTCATGCAGGCCCTGCCAACCGTGCAGGCCCTGGCCGAAGCGCCGGAGGACGAGGTGCTGCACCTGTGGACGGGCCTGGGCTACTACACCCGGGCGCGCAACCTGCAGAAAGCCGCGAAGATCGTGGTCGAGCAGCATGGTGGCGAGTTCCCGCGCAGCGTCGAGCAACTCACCGAGCTGCCGGGCATCGGCCGCTCCACGGCCGGTGCCATCGCCAGCATCAGCATGGGCATCCGGGCCCCGATCCTCGATGGCAACGTCAAGCGCGTACTGGCCCGCTACACCGCACAGGCGGGTTACCCCGGCGAGCCCAAAGTGGCCAATGCGCTGTGGGCCAATGCCGAGCGCTTCACGCCACACGCCAGGGCCAACCATTACACCCAGGCGATGATGGACCTGGGCGCGACCCTCTGCACCCGCAGCAAGCCCAGCTGCCTGATCTGCCCGCTCAAGGCCGGCTGCCAGGCCCACCTGCTCGGCGAACAAACCCGCTACCCCGAACCCAAGCCGCGCAAGACACTGCCCCAGCGCCGAACGCTGATGCCACTGCTGGCCAACCATGAAGGCGCCATTCTGCTCTATCGCCGCCCCTCCAGCGGCCTGTGGGGTGGGCTATGGAGCCTGCCGGAGCTGGACAGCCTGGAGCAGCTCGAGGACCTGGCCTACCAGCATGGCCTGCGCACCACCGACAGCCAGGCCCTGGACGGCCTGACCCATACCTTCAGCCATTTCCAGCTGGCCATCGAGCCATGGCTGGTACGCGTCGACCCGCTCGGCCCGCCCGTGGCCGAGCCCGACTGGCTCTGGTATAACCTCGCCACCCCGCCGCGCCTGGGCCTCGCCGCCCCGGTCAAGAAGCTGCTCAAACGCGCGGCCGATGAATTGATTGCAGGAGACTCCCGATGACCCGCACCGTGAAGTGCCGCAAGTACAACGAAGAACTCCCTGGCCTGGACCGCCCGCCCTACCCCGGCGCCAAGGGCCAGGACATCTTCGACAACATCTCCAGGCAGGCCTGGGATGAGTGGCAAAAGCACCAGACCATGCTGATCAACGAAAAGCGCCTGAACATGATGAACGCCGAGGACCGCAAGTTCCTTCAGGCGGAGATGGACAAGTTCTTCGCTGGCGAGGATTACGCCCAGGCCGAAGGGTACGTTCCGCCCAGCGAATGACCCCGGAAAACGTAAGCGACGGAATTAATTTAAAAATTTTCAAAAAAGTCGTTGACGGAAAGTCTGAAAACCTTTTTAATTCGCCCCGTCGCCCAGATAGCTCAGTCGGTAGAGCAGAGGATTGAAAATCCTCGTGTCGGCGGTTCGACTCCGTCTCTGGGCACCACCATTAAGCATCGGGTGGTTGCAAAGCCAGTCGAAGCAAAACAGAAAACCCGCCCAGTGCGGGTTTTTTGTTGCCTGTCGTTCAGCCCCACCAGGCAAACATCCTCTCTATCCATTGACCAGCATCAAATCGCCACTACCTGCCACGTCCTAGCATATCGGGTGGACACTCGAACCGACCCAAAGGACTGCCATGAGCGACGACGCCACACCCCTTCTCCCCAGCGCGCCCACCTCGGATGCCGCCGCCGGCATCACGCCCATCCCCCGCAACCGCCCACCTCGCAGGCGCCAGCCCACTGCCAAGACAAGCCCGGAGCCAAACATCAGTGCCATCAGCCAGCAGCCGACAGCACTGGAAGTGGCCACTGCGCGCCGTGGCAGCAATGAGGACAGCACCTCGGCGCGGCTGCCGGCCAACTACCCCTATCGCACCCGCATGCGCCGCCAGGACTACGAAAAGGCCAAGCACGCCCTGCAGATCGAGCTGCTCAAGGTACAGAGCTGGGTGAAGGAAACCGGCCAGCGCGTGGTCATCCTGTTCGAAGGGCGCGACGCGGCAGGCAAAGGCGGCACCATCAAGCGCTTCATGGAGCACCTGAACCCACGCGGCGCCAGGATCGTCGCCCTGGAGAAGCCCTCCGAACAGGAGAAGGGCCAGTGGTACTTCCAGCGCTACATCCAGCATCTGCCGACTGCGGGCGAAATGGTCTTCTTCGACCGCTCCTGGTACAACCGCGCCGGGGTCGAACGGGTAATGGAGTTCTGCTCGCCTCTGCAGTACCTGGAATTCATGCGCCAGGCGCCGGAGCTGGAGCGCATGCTGTGCAACAGCGGCATCCTGCTGTTCAAGTACTGGTTCTCGGTGAACCGCGAGGAGCAGCTGCGCCGCTTCATCTCGCGCCGTGACGACCCGCTCAAGCACTGGAAGCTCTCACCCATCGACATCAAGTCGCTGGACAAGTGGGACGACTACACCGCCGCCAAGGAGGCCATGTTCTTCCACACCGACACCGCCGACGCACCCTGGACGGTGATCAAGTCCGACGACAAGAAGCGCGCGCGGATCAACTGCATCCGGCATTTCCTGCACTCACTGGATTATCCGGGCAAGGACCACAGCGTCGCCCATGCACCGGACGCACTGCTGGTGGGCAAGGCATCGCGGGGGTTCGAAGAGGACGAGCCTTCCTCGCTGGTCGGCTGAGTTCCCGGGCCGCAACGCAGCCCTTGGGTTTGCGCGACAATTACGCTTCAATACGCGCATTTTCCAGATACCCAAGGATTTTCGCCCCATGGCCTCCAACACCAAGCAACAGAAACGCGCCAAGCGCGCCGCCAGCAAGGCCAAGCAGAACCGCATGGTGCGCAGCGGCCAGGCGGTCAAAGCCAGCGCCGGCGACAGCGCCAGTGTCGAGCAGGTCTTCAACAAGGCCATGGACTCGGGCAGCTACGACAGCCTGTTCGACAGGATGAAGGAAGCCCAGCAGAACGGCCTGGTGCCGATGATCTCGGTATTCTTGGTCGACCCCCTGCTGGCCCTGGTGCTCAAGGGTCACAAGGAAGAACACGCCACCGACTACATCATCATGGTCTTCACCGCCTATCGCGAATGGCTCGACGGCACCGACGCGGACACCACCATGGCCTGGCTGGAGAGCGAGGAGTTCCAGGAAGCCTATGTGGCAGCCTCGGAAGCGGTGGCCAAGCAGCAGCAACAGCAGAAGCAGTTCGGCTGATCGCTTGCGCCAGCCCATTCGCGGGTAAACCCGCTCCCACAGGCTCTGCGGTGCACTCAATAACACCGCCGTACCCGTAAAAAGACCGACATCGGCAAACAAAAAGGCCGCGCTCTTCACAGGGCGCGGCCTCTTCATTTCAACGGTCCCGGATCAGTTATCCAGTGCCACCTGCCCGGCAGCCTGGCCTTCGGCCCTGCGCTTGCGCTGCACCAGCAGGCCGGCCGCGACCACGCCAATGCTGAGCAACGCGGTGGCGATGATCTCGGCGCGGTGGTCTTCACGCAGCCCCATCACCACCAGGATCGCGACGATGAAGGCGATGGTGGCCCAGGTCAGCCCAGGGAACAGCCACATCTTGAAGACGATCTTCTCGCCACGGGCCTCACGCTGGCTGCGCATGCGCAGCTGCGACACGGCGATCACCAGGTACACCAGCAGCGCGATGGCGCCGGAGCTGGCCAGCAGGAACTCGAACACCGCCGCCGGAGCCACGTAGTTGGCGAACACGCAGAGGAACGCCGCCGCGGTGGACAGCAGGACCGCCCAGTGCGGGGTGCCCGCCTTGGTGGTGCGTTGCGCCAAGGCCGGAGCATCGCCGCGCTTGCTCAGGGAGAAGAGCATGCGCGAGGAGGTGTACAGCGCCGAGTTCAGGCAACTGGTAACCGCGATCAACACGACGATGTCGACGATCAGCTTGGCGTTCGGCACGCCGATGCGGCTCAGGACGGTCTGGTAGGAACCGGTCTCGGCCAGGGCCGGATCGTTCCATGGCACCAAGGCCACGACCAGGAAGATCGACACCAGGTAGAACAGGCAGATACGCCAGATCACCGAGTTGGTGGCGCGGCTGATCTGCTTGCCCGGATCTTTCGACTCGGCGGCGGCGATGGTGACGATCTCGGTACCCATGAACGAGAACATGGTGGTCAGCATGGCCGCCAGCACAGCGCCCAGGCCGTTGGGCATGAAGCCCTGGGTATCGAACAGGTGGCTGGCACCGCTCACCTGGCTGCTCGGCACCAGGCCGAACATGGCCACACAGCCCACGACGATGAAGCCGATGATCGCCAGCACCTTGAGCAGGGCGAACCAGAACTCGAACTCACCGTAGTTCTTGACGCTGCACAGGTTGGTCAGGGTCAGCGCCAGGGTGATCAGCAGTGAGAAGGCCCAGAGGTCCACCGCGGGGAACCAGGCATGCAGGATGGCAGCGGCGGCGTTGGCCTCCAGCGGGATCACCAGGACCCAGAACCACCAGTACAGCCAACCGATGGTAAAACCGGCCCAGCGTCCGATGGAGCGGTCGGCATACGTCGAGAAGGAGCCGGTGTCCGGCGAGGCGATGGCCATCTCGCCAAGCATGCGCATCACCAGTACCACCAGGGTGCCGGCAGCGGCGTAGGCGAGCAGGACGGCAGGACCTGCCGCGGCAATGGCGTGGCCGGAGCCAACGAACAGACCGGCGCCGATCACACCAGCGATGGACAGCATGGTGACATGCCGTTGCTTGAGCCCCTGAGCGAGGTCATTGGAATTGTGCTTACCGCTCATAAAACTACCTTTGTAAGGAGTGGACCACCCGAACTGCTGAAACGAGCGCGCCTGGGGGTTGGGTTAGGCACCGCTGCATTCGGTCATTTCCCTACGGCAATAAGCGCGCCATTTTTCGATTACGTTCGTCCGAATCCGCTGGTTGCCGCGAACGTCAAGCCTTGCAGGCCTTTCGGCCAACCCTTGACCGAAAGGTCGTAAAATTTTCTTGCCAGTCATTGATTACTGAAATACCCACTTACAAACACATCAAAGGTGCTTCCCGGTAACACCCGCGCACAAAAAGTGAACAACAGAAAGTGCAACCCGCCAGCGCAACCCAAGACCTGCGCAGCGCCGGGCAAAGCGCCACCCGGCCAAAAACGGCTTCCCAGGCACGTCCAAAGCTGGCACCATCGCGCCTTTTTTCATCAAGGCTCTGGTGCTGGCGACGTGGCGCGCGGACATCCTCGCGACAGTCCGCTGCAACGATGCGACAAAGTGTCCCGCCAGCGACCCGAGCCCCTTGCGACCTGGTTGGCCGCCATTACGCCGCTATGCTAGCTTGGCGCTCGCCAGGAAGGCCGCCAACAGCTGGGAACGCACCCGAACACATGAGGACCGTACATGGCCCAGGCCACGCCCGCGCTGGAAATCCGCAACCTGCATAAACGCTACGGCGAGCAGGAGATTCTCAAGGGCATTTCTCTGACCGCTCGCGACGGTGACGTGATCTCGATCCTGGGGTCGTCCGGTTCCGGCAAGTCCACCCTGCTGCGCTGCATCAACCTGCTGGAGAACCCCCACCAGGGGCAGATCCTCGTCGCCGGCGAAGAGCTCAAGCTCAAGGCGACCAAGACCGGCGACCTGATCGCCGCCGACAACCGCCAGATCAACCGCCTGCGCAGCGAGATCGGCTTTGTCTTCCAGAATTTCAACCTGTGGCCGCACATGTCGATCCTCGACAACATCATCGAGGCGCCACGCCGCGTGCTTGGCCAGAGCAAGGCCGAGGCCATCGAAGCCGCCGAGGCGCTGCTGGCCAAGGTCGGCATCCATGACAAGCGCCACAGCTACCCCGCCCAGCTTTCCGGTGGCCAGCAGCAACGCGCCGCCATCGCCCGCACACTGGCCATGAAGCCCAAGGTCATCCTGTTCGACGAGCCGACCTCGGCGCTCGATCCGGAAATGGTCCAGGAAGTGCTTAACGTCATCCGCGCACTGGCCGAAGAAGGCCGTACCATGCTGCTGGTGACACACGAGATGAACTTTGCCCGCCAGGTGTCCAGTGAAGTCGTCTTCCTGCACCAGGGCTTGGTCGAAGAGCAGGGATCGCCGCAGCAGGTGTTCGAAAACCCGACCTCGGCGCGTTGCAAGCAATTCATGTCCAGCCACCGTTAACGGAGCAACACATGCAGACCTACAAGAAATTCCTCCTGGCCGCTGCCGCCACGCTGGTCTTCTCGGCCAATGCCATGGCCGCGGAAAAACTGCGCATGGGTATCGAGGCGGCCTACCCGCCGTTCAACAACAAGGATGCCAGCGGTAACGTGGTCGGTTTCGACAAGGACATCGGCGATGCGCTGTGCGCCAAGATGAAGGCCGAATGCTCGGTCGTCACCTCCGACTGGGACGGCATCATCCCGGCCCTGAACGCCAAGAAGTTCGACTTCCTGGTGTCGTCGCTGTCGATCACCGACGAGCGCAAGCAGGCCGTCGACTTCACCGACCCCTACTACTCCAACAAGCTGCAGTTCATCGCGCCGAAGAACGTCGACTTCAAGACCGACAAGGCTTCGCTCAAGGGCAAGGTGGTCGGCACCCAGCGCGCGACCCTCTCCGGCACCTGGCTGGAAGACAACTATGGCGATGACGTCCAGGTCAAACTGTACGACACCCAGGAAAACGCCTACCTGGACCTGATCGCCGGCCGTATCGACGGCATCCTGGCCGACAAGTACGTGCAGTACGAGTGGCTCAAGAGCAAGGACGGGTCGAACTTCGAGTTCAAGGGCGAGCCAGTGGTCGACAGCGACAAGATCGGCATCGCCGTGCGCAAGGGCGACCCGCTGCGCGAGAAGCTGAACAAGGCCCTGGCCGAGATCAAGGCCGACGGCACGTACAAGAAGATCAACGACAAGTACTTCCCGTTCAGCATCGAATGATTCACCCAGACCAGCGCCGCCTTGCGCGGCGCCGGTCCCTTGAATGCACCTGCCCATGAATATCGACCTGCACGGATTCGGTCCGGCCATGATGGCCGGCACCCTGATGACCGTAAAACTGGCGCTCTGCGCCCTGCTGCTGGGGCTGGTCCTGGGCCTGCTCGGCGCCCTGGCCAAGACGTCCTCGATCAAGCCCCTCCAGTGGCTTGGCAGCACCTATTCGACGTTGGTGCGCGGTGTACCCGAACTGCTTTGGGTACTGCTCATCTACTTCGGCACCGTCGGGCTGATGAACAGCCTGGGCGAAGCCTTGAACCTGCCGGGCCTGGAGCTCAGCGCATTCGCCGCTGGCGTGATCGCCCTGGGCCTGTGCTTCGGCGCCTATGCCACCGAAGTCTTCCGCGGCGCGATCCTGGCCATCCCCAAGGGCCACCGTGAGGCGGGCCTGGCCCTGGGCTTGTCCCAGAGGCGCATCCTCTCGCGGATCATCCTTCCGCAGATGTGGCGCATCGCCCTGCCTGGCCTTGGCAACCTGTTCATGATCCTGATGAAGGACACCGCGCTGGTGTCGGTGATCGGCCTGGAAGAAATCATGCGCCACGCGCAGATCGGCGTGACCGTGACCAAGGAGCCTTTCACCTTCTACGCGGTCGCCGCCTGCATCTACCTGAGCCTGACCATCGTTGCCATGACCGGCATGTACTTCATGGAAAAACGCGCCGCCCGCGGCTTCGTGAGGGCCGAGTAAATGAACTGGGAAGTCATCATCAAGTGGCTGCCACGCCTGTCCCAGGGTGCGACCCTGACCCTGGAGCTGGTGGCCATCGCGGTCATCGCCGGGCTGATCCTGGCCATCCCGCTGGGTATCGCCCGCTCCTCGCGCCATTGGTACGTGCGCGCACTGCCCTATGGCTACATCTTCTTCTTCCGCGGCACACCGCTGCTGGTGCAGCTGTTCCTGGTCTACTACGGCCTTGCCCAGTTCGATGCGGTACGCAGCAGCTCGCTGTGGCCGTACCTGCGCGACCCGTTCTGGTGCACCGTGCTGACCATGACCCTGCACACCGCGGCCTACATCGCCGAGATCCTGCGGGGAGCCTTGCAGGCCATCCCCAAAGGCGAGATCGAGGCCGCCCGCGCGCTGGGCATGTCGCGGGGCAAGACCCTGTTCTACATCATGCTGCCACGCGCTGCGCGCATCGGCCTGCCGGCCTACAGCAACGAAGTGATCCTGATGCTCAAGGCCAGCGCCCTGGCCAGTACCGTCACCCTGCTGGAGCTGACCGGCATGGCGCGGACCATCATCGCCCGCACCTACCTGCCGGTGGAGATCTTCTTCGCCGCCGGGGTGTTCTACCTGGTCATTTCCTTCATCCTGGTCCAAGGCTTCAAGGTGCTCGAGCGCTGGCTGCGCGTGGATGCCTGCCAAGGGCGATAGACCCGTAACAACGTTGGGGCCGCGTCATGCCCCTTTGCAGACAAGCCCGCCCCCACAAGGGTCACTCCGAACCCTGTGGGAGCGGGCTTGCCCGCGAAGGATGCCAGCACGGCCTCTTTCGATAGCGCCCCGGTGCTTGAATGCAAACCACCCCCTACCTTCACGACCATCAGTTGCACGAGCGCTTCAGCGCCCTCGACCACTTCCTCGTCCAGCATCAGCACCTGTGGCGCCCACGCCCCTTCACCGAGCTGCATCTGGACTGGGAAACCCAGCACCCCGAACTCGCCGCCTGGCTGCGCCAACGCACCCTGGAGCAGGCTGAGGCCGTCCAGCGGCATCCCGAGCAGCTCGAGGCGCCAGCGCCTTTCGGGCAACTGGCCACCCAAGCCTTGCAGTTGTCCGCACTGGGCGAGCTGCCCGACGCCGGCCTGCACCCGGCCGGCCATCGCCTCGACGTCAATGTCCCGGGCCGCAAATGGCAGCAGATCGAGGCCTTCACCCGCCGCCTGGCCTTCCACCAGCCCACCGGCCACTGGCTGGACTGGTGCTCCGGCAAAGGCCATCTCGGCCGCCGACTGCTGCAACCCGGCCAGCAACTGACCTGCCTTGAGTACGATGCCGAACTGGTCAACGCAGGCAAGGCCCTGAGCGACCATCACCACCTGCCCGCCACGCATGTGCATCAAGATGTACTGGCCCCGGACAGCGTTCGTCATCTGGACAGCAACAAGAGCGCCGTCGCCCTGCACGCCTGCGGCGAGCTGCACGTGCGACTGCTGCAACTGGCCAGCCAGCAAGGCTGCGGACAGATCGCCGTCGCGCCCTGCTGCTACAACCGCATTCCAGGCAAGGCGTACCAACCGATGTCCTCGTCGGCCCAGGCCTCGGCCTTGCGACTGAGCCAGGAAGACCTGGGCCTGCCATTGAACGAGGCGGTGACCTCGAGCGCACGGGTTCGACGCCAGCGCGATATCTCGATGGCCCGCCGCCTGGGCTTCGACCTGCTGCAACGCCGGCAGCGTGGCGTCGACGAATACCTGTCGACACCATCGCTGCCCGTCAGCTGGCTGGAGAAGAACTTCGAACATTATTGCCGCGACCTGGCAGAACTGCGGCGGGTCGAGCTGCATGACAAACCCGACTGGGCCGCACTGGAAGCTGCCGGCTGGCAACGCCTGGCCCAGGTGCGCAACCTGGAACTGGTGCGCAACCTGTTCCGCCGTCCCCTGGAACTATGGCTGGTGCTGGACCGCGCCCTGTTCCTCCAGGAACACGGCTATACGGTCCGTGTCGGCGTGTTCTGCGACTACCCACTCACCCCACGCAACCTGCTGCTGCTCGCAGAGCGCAACGGAGCAGCACTGCACGGTTGACAGCCTGTGGATAACTCTGTGAACAAGCTTGTGATGAAAATCACGAAAATTGGCATCCAACCGCTATTTCAGTGGTCTGGCTTATTCCGACGATAAAGCCAAAACCAGTAAAAACAGGCCTTTGCGCAAAGACCGACGGCTTGGCACGATGGCATGCCTTTCGCGCAAGCCCGGCATGCCGCTTGTGCATAAACGTGCCGGGCAATGCTGTGATCGCAGGGTTTTCAGGCCATTTTCAGCAAGCTCATACCCACCAACAGCAGTACCAGGCCAAGCCAGCCACGACCTGCCAGACGCTGACCGAACAGCGCCCAACCCATCGCGACCGTCGCCAGGATGCCGAAGCCACCCCAGATGGCATAGGCCAGCGACAGCTCAATATCCTGAACCGCCTGGGCCAGTGCCGTGAACGCGGCTAGCACACACAGGATCGAGGCGAAGCCCAGGCCCTTGCGACGCAAGCCGTCCGAATACTTGAGCAAAAGGTTGGCCAGCACTTCCAGCACGATGGCCAGGCCCAGCCAGGCAAATGGAATCAGCATGGCATGCCCTGCGCTTCGCACGCAGCGGGTTTGCTGCGCGTACCGGCCTTGACCAGCAGGATGCCGGCGATCATCACCGCCAGCCCCAGCGCCTTGGTCCAGCCCAGGCTTTCGCCCAGCCAGGCGACGCTGACCAACGTGATCAGGACGATGCCGATCCCTTCCCACAGGGCATAGGCCACACCAACAGGCACACGCTTGACCGCAAGCCCGAGGAAGAAATACGACAGACAGATCATGGCATACATGACGGCATGCCCCATGACCGGAAAATGTGTGGCGGCGAGTTTCATCGAAGCCGTGCCGATCACCTCGGCGGTGATCGCGACGAACAGATAGATCCAGGAACGCATGGTGCCCTCCCATGGGCGACAGCAGCCGAGCGCACAGGCATCGGCGCCAGACAAAGACGTTTACGGCTGTAGGTCGAGGGAGGTGCTAGAGGTCGCCGGTCCAGTGACGCTCACGGGAAACCAGGCGGGAGGTGGAGAGGAGCTTGAAAGCTTTTGTGTTCAACATAATGAACACAACATTAGCTGAGCCGATTGGATAAGTCAAAACGATAGACTGAGACTAATGCTTTATCGCGAAAAATAGGTCTTTACAAGATAAATCCCCGTAAAGCGGGCCGAAAGTTCGTAAATTATATTATTCACTTGCGCGCCATCCCTTCGACGTCCTGTGACCCGACGCAGGGCCCCGCTCATTGACGCGCCCGCAAGGCAGAGAAGCTTCGTCGTGTCGATCGGTGTATCATCCGCGGCCGTCTAGAGATCATGACGCCCTGCGCTGCCCAGGAATGACAAGGGTTCAGACCGAAACCCACAGCAGCTGTGCGGCGCGCTGAACTGCCGGGATCAGCGAAGCATGATCAAGGACCGTTGTACTGGCGGCACCTCAACCCAGCGCATTTTGAATACCGACTGATCCAAACGGACCCCGACCACGTGATCCAGACCAAACCCTTCGCCCTGCTGTGCTGCGCCCTGGCCCTGGCCGGCTGCGCCGGCAACACCTCCCAGTCGCCCAAAGCCCCTTCGCTCGGCTGGGACATGCCCGGCATGCAACTGGGCGGTGATCGCGGCCTACCCGTGCGCGCCGATACGCCTTGCCGTAAGCGCGGCTGCGACAACGACAAGCTGTTCTTCAACCCCGCTCAAACAGAACCAAACGTCACCAGCATCCATCGCGGCTGGTAGGAAAACGCCCCTTTCCAACCGGAGACGTAACCTATTGGAAGGAATAGGTTTACAGGCGCCAACCGATCGCTATAATGACGCCCCATTGCCGGTATAGCTCAGCTGGTAGAGCAACTGACTTGTAATCAGTAGGTCCCGGGTTCGATTCCTGGTGCCGGCACCATTCAAGGTTCCATAGAAAGCTTTCAAAATCTCTGGAACCCCCGAAAAACCCGCCTTATGGCGGGTTTTTTCGTTTTGGCGTTCCGTCGGATTCCGAGGGTAGCCAGCGCTAATAAGGGTACCTACCAATTCGATATGGGAAAGTATCCTTATGGCCCGCACAACGGCTCCCCTTACCGACAATGCCTGCCGCACTTACCCCGCTGCATACCAACGAATACCTCCACGGCCACCATAACCCGCCCTTTAGCAGTTGTTCGTTATGACGTTTTACCTACCACTCGCTCTGCCGCCTTGCGATAAGCCTGTTCTCGCTCGCGCTTATCCACAGCTACCACAAATACAACAACCTCCTGATCGATCACTTGGTAGACCAATCGGTAGCCGCTACTGCGCAGCTTGATCTTGTAGCAGTCCGGCAAGCTATGCAGCCGGTTCGCTTCGACCCTCGGATTCAGCAAAGCCGAGGCGAGTTTTTTCTTGAGTTGCTGCCGGACCGTATCCCCAGCTTTTGCCATTCCGTTAACGCTCGCGCATCGAACTCAAGGCTATAGGTCATCCAGAGAAACCTTCACTCGCTGAGGGTCGGCAAGGCGCTCGCGAACGGTCGCTAGCAGCGCTTCATCCTCATCGGTCATGAGCACAGGTTTAAAAGGCAGTTGCCCGCGTTCGGCGACGTACTGCAATGCTTGGCGCATAAGCTCGGAGGGCGTAACACCCAACCGCTCAAGCTCACGATAGGCTCGGATTTTGAGATCGTCGTCGATACGAACATTGATGGATGCCATGATGGCTTGCTCACTGTAATGACAATGGTCTTTACAGTGACGCAATTCCGGGCACCAGACAAGATTGGGACCAACAGCCCCCGCAGCACCAGACAACCACGCAACTGCGCGGTATCGATGGCAAACCTTGAAATGCTTTCCCTCGATGCGTTATAGCTAAAAAGGCATCCATAAAAGAAAAGAGGCACTACAAGCCCCCATGCACGAGATCACACGTATCCATCGGTCCCATGGCCCGCTTGCCGCTCTGCTTGGCAAGGCCACCGGGCCCTTCCCCGCCGTTGTCCGCTCCACCCTCGGCTGTTCTCCCCTCTCGACGCTGTTCCATACCCTGTCGATTCCTCCCCGGGACATGCTGCTGGCGCACAAGCGCAAGCGCCCCGTGCCTCCGCCTGCCTGCTGACACCTGAAGCCCTTACCCATCCGCGACCCTAGGCCCATTGCCGTTCGGGGTTGGGGAGGTTTTGCCTTTCTTTCGTGTTAACAGGAATTTTTCATGACTATCCGCGTTGCCATCATCGGCGCCGGCCCGTCGGGCCTGGCGCAACTGCGTGCTTTCCAATCCGCCCACGCCAAGGGTGCCCCCATGCCCGAGGTGGTCTGTTTCGAGAAGCAGTCCGACTGGGGCGGCATGTGGAACTACACCTGGCGCACTGGCCTGGACCAACACGGCGAGCCGGTCCACGGCAGCATGTACCGCTACCTCTGGTCGAACGGCCCGAAGGAGTGCCTGGAGTTCGCCGACTACAGTTTCGACGAGCATTTCGGTCGTCCGATTTCCTCCTATCCTCCTCGCGAGGTGCTTTGGGACTACATCCAGGGCCGGGTGAAGCAGGCTGGGGTGCGTCAGTACATTCGCTTCGACACCGTGGTCAAGGCGGTGCGTTTCGACGACCGGAGCCGCACGTTCACGGTCACGGCCCATGACTACGCCCAAGGCCAGGGCATCGAACAGGTGTTCGATTACGTGGTGGTGGCCATCGGGCACTTCTCCACGCCGAACGTGCCGTCGTTCCCGGGGTTCGAGCGCTTCTCCGGGCGCATCCTGCATGCCCACGATTTTCGTGACGCGCTGGAGTTCGCCGGCAAGGATGTGCTCATTGTGGGCAGCAGCTATTCGGCCGAGGACATCGGCTCGCAGTGCTACAAGTACGGGGCGCGCTCGATCACCAGCGCCTACCGTACCCAGCCCATGGGCTACCAATGGCCGAAGGGCTGGGAGGAGCGGCCGCAGCTGCAACGGGTCGAGGGCGATGTGGCGCACTTCGCCGACGGCTCCAGCAAACGGGTGGATGCGATCATCCTGTGCACGGGTTATCAGCACCACTTCCCGTTCCTGCCCGACGAACTGGCCCTGTACACCGACAACCGCCTGTGGCCGCTGGGCCTCTACCAGGGTGTGGTCTGGGAGGCCAACCCTCAGCTGATGTACCTGGGCATGCAGGACCTCTGGTACAGCTTCAACCTGTTCGACGCCCAGGCTTGGTTCGCCCGCGACCTGATGCTGGGCCGCATACACCTGCCGGACCGCGCCACCATGCAGGCCGACAGCTTGCGCTGGAGAACCGAGGAAGAAGCCCTGGAGACCACCGCCTCGATGTATGAATTCCAGGGGCGCTACATCCAGCACCTGATCAACCAGACCGATTACCCAAGCTTCGACATCGATGCGGTCAACCGCATCTTCCTCAAATGGAAGCACGACAAGAAGCACGACATCATGGGCTATCGCGACCGCTCCTACCGCTCGGTGATGACCGGCACCGCCGCCGTGCCGCACCATACCCGCTGGCTGCAGGCACTGGACGACTCGCTGGAAGAATACCTGCGTGAGACCGCCGGGCCAGGTGAGGTGCAGGTCCTGAGGCAGGACAAGCGCTGACACGCGCCTCGGACCGAGCTCAAGCCGCGCGCAGGTAACAGTCTTTTACCGAAACCCCTGGTTTTCCGCGCGCGGCCTTTGCCTATCCTAGTGCGGGTCATCCTGTCAGCGATGGACCCATGAAAGACGCCCTCCCCACCCGTTACGCCTGCCTGGCCGCGTGCCTGCTGTTCACCCTCGCCAGCGTTCCCTTCCTCGTCCAGCACACCTGGCTCTGGCCGCTTACCCTGGTCACCGCCCTGCTCAGCCTGGTCGGCCTCAATGACTTGCGCCAGAGCCATCATGCCGTGCGGCGCAACTACCCGATCCTGGGCAACATACGCTACCTGATCGAAACCATTCGCCCCGAGATCCGCCAGTACCTGATCGAAGGCGACGACGACAAGCTGCCGTTCTCACGCTCGCAGCGCTCGCTGGTCTATGCCCGCGCCAAGAACGAAAGCGCCGAGAAAGCCTTCGGCACGCTCAACGATGCCTACAAGCCGGGCTTCGAGTTCATCAGCCATTCGATGGTGCCAGTGCAAACGCCTGACCCCGCGTCGTTTCGCATCAGCATCGGTGGCCCGCACTGCCTGCAGCCCTATTCGGCGTCCATCTTCAACATCTCGGCCATGAGCTTCGGCGCACTCAGCGCCAATGCCATCGGCGCCCTGAACAAAGGCGCACGCCTGGGCCGATTCGCCCACGACACCGGCGAGGGCAGCATCAGCCCCTACCATCGCGAACAGGATGGCGACCTGATCTGGGAAATCGGCAGCGGCTATTTTGGCTGCCGCACCGAAGAGGGCCGTTTCGACCCGGTGCGCTTTGCCGAACAGGCGTGCGATCCGCAGGTGAAGATGATCGAACTCAAGCTCAGCCAGGGCGCCAAACCGGGCCATGGCGGTATCCTGCCAGGGCACAAGGTCAGCCCCGAGATCGCCGCCACCCGTGGCGTGCGTGTCGGCGAAGACTGCATCTCGCCGGCGGCTCACAGCGCCTTCCGCACGCCACCGGAGTTGCTGCAGTTCATCGCCCGTTTGCGCGAGCTGTCCGGTGGCAAGCCTGTAGGCTTCAAGTTCTGCCTGGGACATCCCTGGGAGTTCATGGCCATCGCCAAGGCCATGCTGGCCACCGGCATCACCCCGGATTTCATCGTCGTCGACGGCAAGGAAGGTGGCACGGGCGCCGCCCCCCGGGAGTTCAGCGACAACATGGGGGTACCCATGCGCGAGGGGCTGATGTTCGTGCACAACACGCTGGTGGGCCTGAATCTGCGTGATCGTGTGCGTATAGGCGCGGCGGGCAAGATCGTGAGTGCATTCGATATTGCCAGTGTGTTGGCGATCGGTGCCGACTGGGTCAACTCGGCACGTGGCTTCATGTTCGCCATCGGCTGCATCCAGTCACAGAGCTGCCATACCAACAAATGCCCCACGGGTGTGGCCACCCAGGATCCTCTGCGTCAACGCGCCCTGGTGGTGCCGGAGAAGGCCGAACGGGTCGCCAGCTTCCACCGCAACACCCTGCACGCCCTGGCCGAGATGCTCGCCGCCGCGGGCCTGGAGCATCCATCGGAGCTCAAGCCCAAGCATCTGGCACGGCGCATCAGCCCGAGCGAAATCAGCCTGTTCTCTCAGTTGCATCAGTTCCTCAAGCCCGGAGAATTGCTCGGCGGCTCGATCGAAAACGAGTTCTATGCACGGATGTGGCGGATGGCTCGCAGCGACAGTTTCGCGCCGCAGATCACAGACAGCGTCGCACCAGTGGTTGCAGTACGCCGAAAAGAAACAGCCCCGGCATAGGCCGGGGCTGTTCGGGACGCGGATGCCGGATCAGAAGACGTTGATCGGGTACTCGACGAAGACGCGGACTTCGTTGCCGCTGATGTTGTACTCGCTGGACTTGTCCGAAACACGCAGGACAGAGCTACGCAGCTTGATGCTCAGGTCTTTGGCCGCACCGCTTTGCACGACGTACTTGAACTGGTTGAAGATTTCACGCTCGGTACCGCCGGTGCTGGTCGAGGTGGTGATGTTGTCGCCGCGAACGTATGCAACGTTGTAGGTCAGGCCTGGAACACCGAAGGCGGTGAAGTCCAAGCCATAGCCCAGCTGCCAGCTGCGCTCGTCTTCGGCGTTGAAGTCGGACCAGTAGGAGTTGGCCAGGTAGATGGTGCTGCCACCATCGCCGACACGACCTTGCTCTTTCTGGTAGCCGCCGTAGGCGTAGCCCAGGTTGCTGTCGCCGGTGGAACGCTGGTGAGCCAGCGTGAACGAGTGCGGACCGGTGGCGAAGGTGGCCGCCAGGCTCCAGATCTTGTTGTCATCGCCGGTCAGACCGTTTTCGCGGACATAAGAGTTGTCCAGCTTGGTGCGGTAGCCGTTGAAGTCCAGGGTCAGGGACTGGTCTTTGCTGATCGGGAATACGTAGTTGGCGCCCACGTATTGCTTTTTCAGCACGTCTTCGACGTCGGAGGCATACAGAGCAGCAGTGAACTGATCGGTGAACTTGTAGCTGCCGCCCAACACGTTGATCGACTTGAGGCCACCGCTGTCACGCCCTTCAGCGCTTTTGCGCGACTCGGCAGTGAAGCGACCGGCGTTCAGCTCGAGGCCCTTGATCTCCTTGGAGGTGATCAGGGTACCGGTGTAGCTTTCCGGGAGCAGACGCGCATTGTCGTAGTTCAGGACAGGCAGCGAAGGCATCTGGTCGCCGTACTTGAGCACGGTGTTGGAGACGCGGAACTTGACGGCTGCACCGGCTTTGGCGAGGTCATCGGCAGCGTTGCCGCTGTCGCCTTGCTTGAAGAAGTCGATCCCGCCAGCGCCGCTACGGCCTTTGCCGCCATCCAGGCGCACTGCGTAAAGGCCGAATGCGTCGACACCGACGCCGACCGTGCCCTGCGTGAAGCCGGACGAGAAGGTGCCGATGAACCCTTGGCCCCATTCGGCTTTGTCCTTGTTGCCGTCCTTGTAGTCACGGTTCATGTAGGCGTTGCGCAGCAATACGTTCAGTTTGCTGTCTTCGACGAAGCCCTTGCTCTCGGCCTGATCGTTGGCCTGGGCCTGGGTCGCGGCGATCATCGCCAGAGCGACCAGGCTGATCCTGGTTTTCAACATCTTATTTTCCTTATTTCTGAATTTTTAAACGCTCTGCAACCTGACGCCAGGAACCACGCCCCTTTGTAGGTTCGACGCTTTGCGGATCCAAACTGAAAAGCCCGCCGTGGTCATGCAGCGGGCCTTGTGCAACAGCATGGCCAAGTCATGGCCAGCAGGCGTTGGCCGCATCCTAGCCCCGCCTGCTTCGACATGTCAAAAAATCGTGAAATGAAGGTGCTTATAACCAACTTCGTCCCTTTAACAGGGATATTTCCAGCCATATCCTCACGGCTTCAGGCATTTCCCCTATTGCGGCAACAGCCATGCCTTGCAACCTCACTCAGCGGAATCACGCGCTGCCCAATTTGGGAGCGGGTATTTTTTACAAACCGATAAGCATGTAAAGACAATCTCTTACAAATCACTCAAGCGCACGCTAATAACACTCGTTATCATCCGCATCCATTTTTCATCTAGCCCTGCGGACTCCTTCATGCTTGTACCCTGCCGTCTTTCTCCCGTTCCCCTGGGTTTGTCACTGCTGTTCAGCGCAACCCTGGCCAGCGCCGCCACCACCACCCTGCCGGAGCTATCGGTCACCGCCGACAGCGAGCGCGACAACGACAATCCCCGGGTCCGCGAGGTCAGTACGGCAACGCGTACTTCGACTCCGGTACGCGACGTGCCGCAAGCCATCGATACGGTGAAGACCCATGACGTCCTCGATTACGGCAGCTTCAGCCTGGGCAAGGCGCTCGAAGGCATCCCCAACGTCAGCAGTGGTGCCGATACCCGTTTCGACAGCCTGCGCATCCGTGGCTTCGAGGCCAGCAACGACTTCTATCTGGACGGTGTGCGCGACGACAGCCAGTACGTGCGCGACCTGCACAACATCGAGCGGGTCGAGGTGCTCAAGGGGCCCGCGGCGGTGCTCTACGGCCGTGGCGGACAGGGCGGTATCGTCAACCGGGTGAGCAAGGCCCCGGAACACGGTCGCCATTCCAGCATCGAGGCCCAGGGTGGCAGTGAGGATCTGCGCAGCCTGTATGCCGACCTCAGTGCCGACCCGAGCGACACCCTCAGCCTGCGCCTGAACCTGGGCAATCAGGACAACAACAGCTTCCGTGACGGCATCGATGGCAGCCGCCAGCTGTTCGCGCCCTCCATGAGTTGGCAACTGGCGCCCGAACTGAACTGGCTGGTGCAATACGAATACAGCCGCTACAACCGCACACCCGACCGGGGCATCCCGGGCAACCCGCTGACCGGGCGCCCTCTCGACACAAGCCGTCACACGACCTATGGCGATACCCAGCGCGACTTCATCGACGACCGCGCACAGTCGCTGCGTTCACGTCTGAACTACGAGCTCAACGATCAGTGGCAACTGCGCCACACGCTCAGCCTGTTCACCCTCGAAAGCGACTTCGACAATACCTACCTCACCGGCTACGATCCGGCCAAAGGCCTGGTGAACCGCCAGCGCTGGCAGCAAGATCTGAGCACCCGCAACCTGTTCAACACCCTGGAGGCCGAGGGTCACCTGCAAACCTTCGGTATCAGCCACACATTGCTGGTCGGCCTGGAACTGGGTGAACAGCGCCGCAATTCATTGCTGCACCAGGGCGTCAAGGTGCCTTCGGTGCCGCTGCAAGGCTCCAGCCGGCAATACCAGCACAACGGGCAAATGAAGGTTTCCAGCGATAACCACACCCGCGTCGAAAGCGCGGGCGTCTACCTGCAGGACCAGATCCGCCTGAACGATCAATGGCAACTGCTGGCCGGGGTCCGCTTGGACCGCTTCGAGGTGCAGACCACCAGCAAGGTGAAGGACCTCACCGAAACACAAGACAGCTCCAGCACCAGCCCGCGCCTGGGCGTGGTCTATTCGCCATGGCGCGAGCATTCGTTCTATGCGTCCTGGAGCAAGACCTTCTCGCCGGTCGGCGGCGGCCTGATCGGTATCACGCCCGGAGCGCCTGGCAACGGCAACGATGCCGGGCCCGAGCTCACACGACAGAAAGAGATCGGCGTCAAAAGCGACTGGCTCGACGAGCGCTTGAGCACCACCCTCGCCCTCTATGAACTGGAGCTCTACAACCGCCGTACCCGCGACCCGAACAATCCGGAGCTCATCCAGCTCAGCGGCGAGCAGCGCTCACGCGGCATCGAGCTGACCGTCACCGGCAACCTCATCGGCAACTGGTACCTGCGCGGGGGTGTGGGCTTGCAGGACGCGACCATCGTCAAGGACACCAACGGTCAGCAAGGCAACCGCATCAACGACGTGGCCAAGCGCAACGGCAGCCTGTTCGTCACCTGGAAGCCGGAGCTCGGCTGGTACGCAGAAACCGGGCTGACTCTGGTGGGCGAGCGGTATGCCGACAACCAGAACACCATCGAGCTGCCTGGCTATGGCCGCTGGGATGCCCTGGCCGGCTACCGCACCCACGACTGGGATGTGCGAGCGGCCTTGAGCAACATCACCGACAAGACCTATTACAGCTCGGCCACCAGCGCCAGCCAGATCCAGTTCGGCGATCCACGCAGCCTGGTGGTGACCGGCACCTACAGCTTCTGACCCGGGGCTGGCGAGGACCGTTGTTGTGCTGATCGCCCAAACGAAAACACCACCGCAACCGCAGTGGCGTTTTCGTTCTGGCCGATCAATGCCAGACAGCCATCAATGCTTCCAGCTCGGCCTCGCTGATCAACCCTTGCGGATATCGGCCTGCCAGCAAGCGTCGCGGATCGCCCGTATTGAGCCGATTGCATCCATGGTGTTTCAACCATTGGGCCAGGATCCTGAGCGACTCATGATCCATTGCCGAGGAAGGCATAGCCGACTCACTTGCTGCATTCATGTCCACACGTACTCCAGGGGCCGTGAGCGGCTAACTTACGTAGCTTTTATTACAGAAAGGCGTAGCCCTATCTGACTGAAACACATGAAAAACAATACAAGACGTATGCCATTTTCCCCGTCCGACGATCGGCAGCCACAAAAAAGCCCGTCAATGGACGGGCCTTTTTGCAATCAGGGACTTAGCGCTTGACCGGCGCCGGTTGCTGCTGGGTCAGGCAGTGGATGTTGCCACCGCCCAGAAGCAGTTCGCGGCCAGGGATCATGACGACTTCGTGATCCGGGAAGAGCTTGGCCAGGATCGCTCTGGCTTGGGCATCGGCGGGGTCGTCGAAGCTCGGTGCGATGATGCCGCCATTGACGATCAGGAAGTTGACATAGGAGCCGGCCAGGCGCACGGACGGATCACGCTCCTGGCTGCCCGCCACGTGGTCGACACCTGCGCACTCCTGCTCGGTGGCATAGAGCGGGCCCGGGATCGGCATCTTGTGCACGACGAATTCACGGCCCTTGGCGTCGCGGCTGTTCTTCAACACCTCATAGGCGGCGTGGCAACGGGCATAGTTGGGGTCGTTGGAATCATCGGTCCAGGCCAGTAACACTTCACCTGGGCTGACGTAACAGCAGAAGTTGTCGACGTGGCCATCGGTCTCGTCGTTGTACAGGCCATCCGGCAGCCAGATGATGGTTTCGACAGCCAGGTGCTCGCGCAGGACCTCTTCGATCTGCTCGCGGTTCAGGTGTGGGTTGCGGTTGCGATTGAGCAGACATTCCTCGGTGGTGATCAGGGTGCCTTCACCGTCCACATGGATCGAGCCACCTTCCAGGACGAAGCCTTCGGTGTGGTAGCGCTGCACGCGCTCCATTTCCATGACCTTGGCCGCCAACTCCTCGTCACGGTTCCAGGGCGCGTACAGGCCGCCATCGAAACCGCCCCAGGCGTTGAAGCCCCAGTCCACGCCGCGCACTTCGCCGTGGTCGTTGATGACGAAGGTCGGGCCGGTATCACGCACCCAGGCATCGTCGTTGCTGATTTCCACCACGCGGATATTGGGAACATCCAGCTGGCGACGGGCATTCTCGTACTGACCAGCCGAAACAGCCACGGTAACCGGCTCGAAACGGGCGATGGCCTTGGCCAGGGTCACATGCGCAGCCTGCGCCGGCTTGCCGCCCAGGCGCCAGTTGTCCGGACGCTCCGGCCAGACCATCCAGACCTGGGTCTGCGGCGCCCACTCGGCGGGCATGTGGAAACCGTCGGCGCGCGGAGTCGAGTTGAGGGTTTTCATGTGTAACCTCTGGAGAATCAGTCGGAAGGTTCGGGCCTACTGTGCAGCCCTTTCATGACGCAAGGTCACTCCTGAAGGACTGCAATGAGCTCTAGTGGGAGCGGCCTTGCGTCGCGAAAGGGCCGCCCAGCGGCCCCAACAGCTATGGTGATCATTTATAGCCGATAAATATCGGCTTTAAAAGCTGACATAGGGACTGTTTTCGCATAAGGGATCTCAAAAATCCGATAACAATCGATTTTTAAACGAGTTCACCCAGGATCCGGTCCACACTGTCGACGAAGTAGTCCACGCTCGCACGGGTGGTGCACATGGGCGGCTTGATCTTGAGGATGTTCAGGTAGTCGCCCGTCGGCTGCATGAAGATGCCCAGGTCGCGAAGGCGGTTGCACAGGGTCATGGTCTCCTCGGTGGCCGGCTCCAGCGTCTGGCGATCGCGCACCAACTCCAGGCCCAGGTAGAAGCCGGAACCGTGAGCGGCCCCGGCAAGCGGATGTTTATCGACCAATGCCTGCAGACGTGCCTTGAAGTAACGTCCCACCTCACGGGTGTTCTGCCACAGGCCTTCCTCCTGCATGACATCCAGCACCGCCATGCCGATGCGGCAGCTGACCGGGCTGCCGCCGGCCGAGGAGAAGAAGTAGCCCTCGGCCTCCAGGGCCTCGGCGATCTCCCGCCGGGTGATTACCGCGCCCAGCGGCTGGCCGTTGCCCATGCCTTTGGCCATGGTGATGATGTCCGGGACCACGCCCTGCTCCTCGAAGCCCCAGAAGTACTCGCCCAGACGGCCGTAGCCAACCTGCACCTCGTCGGCGATGCACACCCCGCCACGGGCCCGGACCTTGGCGTAGGCATCGCGCAGGTAGCCCGACGGCAGCGAAATGCCACCGGCATTGCCGTACACGGGCTCGCAGATGAACCCCGCCAACTGGCGGTGCCGGGCATCGAGATCGGCCAGCTTGGCATCGACATCCCGCAGGTAGTCGGCCGCGCTGGCCGCACCACGGAAACGGCCACGGAAGGTGTTCGGAGCCTCCACCGGGTGCACCCAGTCCGGTCGGGTTTCCAGTGCCTGGGGGTTGTCGGCGATCGACGTGGAGATGGCGTCGGTGGCCACCGACCAACCGTGGTAGGCCTCCAGCACGCTGAGCAGGTCACGCCCGCCGCTGTAGGCCCAGGCCAGGCGGATGGCCAGGTCGTTGGCCTCGGTACCGCTGTTGACCAGGAACACCCGGTCGAAGCCTTCCGGCGCCAACGCCAGCAAGCGCTCGGAGAACTCGGCGATCGCGGCATAGTGGAAGCGCGAGTTGGTATTGACCAGCGACCACTGGCGCGCCGACTCGGCTGCCATGCGTGGATGCCCGTGGCCCAGCACGGCCACGTTGTTGAGCATGTCCAGATAGGAGCGGCCCTGCATGTCGATCAGGTAGTTGCGCCAGCCCCGCTCGATATGAGGTGGCTGGGCGTAGTAGTGCTTCTGCGAACGGGCAAAACTGGCATCGCGGCGCGCCAGCAGGGCCTGGGCATCGACCAGCGGCTCGGCGTCGCAATCAAAGCCCAGCAATGCGCGGGGCGACGGGCACAGGGCCAACCATGCCTGGGCCTGGGACGGCTTGGCGAAGAACGGCGGCTGGTGCTGCTCATCCCGGCTCAACTGGACGCTCAGGAAGCCGCAGGTCAGGCCCAGCGATTGCCCCTTGGCCAGGGCCTGACCGTCCTCTGGTGCTTCTTCCAGGCCTGTCAGCCAAAGGCTCCAGCTCGGTGTACGCAGCCGACCCCGACCCTCGCCGGTACGCTCCCAAATACCCGCTTGCGGTGCCTGCAAGGCCGTGCCGACAGGGACACTCAACTCCACACCCAAGGCGCAGGTGGCAGGCTCGTCGGGGCGATCGACATGAGTCTGCGAGAGACGGTATTGCCCGTGCAGGGTACAGGCCGCGCCAACCTGCCCGGTCAGCAGTTGCTGGTCGAAGCCGGGCTGCTCCCAGTTGCCCGCCTCGCAATGGGGGCTGAGCACTCCCAGATCGACCCGCGTCACCGCCTGCCCGGCCAGGGCCGGCAGCAACGGCGCGCAGGCGGCCAGTGCCAGTGGCGCCAGCGAACAGCCGCCAGCCTGGAGGATGGCCGCCTCCATCAGGGCGAAAGGCACCGCGCTGGCGGTGTCGAAAATCTCCCACTCATGGGCGATGTTGTCGAGGATGTACTGGTTGCCAGGCTCTACCTGCAACTGCTGCTCGCTGCTGAGTATCAGCACGGCGGCACGCATCAGCACCAGCGGCCACAGGGCCCGCAGTTCGGCCTCCTGCAGGGGGTTGATGGCGTGGTACGCCTGGATGGCCGGCAGGATGCGCAGCGGGTCGCCTTCAGCGTGGTGCAGCAGGGCCGCGCAGGTGACGGACAGGTCGGCGATGCGCCACGTGCGCACCAGATCGCCGAAGTCGATGACACCCTGCAATTGCCATTGGTGTTCGTCATCGCGGGCCCAGACCGCGTTGTCGTCGGTGATATCCAGGTGCACGGCCTGGGTTGGCAGCTCGGCAGCCAGCGGCTGGAGGCGCTCGACGGCAAGACAGGTGAGCTGCTCTACGCGCGCACGGCGCGACGGATCTTGCAGCACCGGCAGCAAATACTCGATTAAAGCCTGGGCGTGGCGCGGGTCCCATTGCAGGGTGCGCTCCAGCCCCGGATGCTCGAAGCCTGCCAATGCCTGGTCGACACGGGCGCACAACGCGCCCAGTTCAGCGACCAGGCGGGGCTCCATGTGCTTGAGACGGGTCAACGGCTGGCCTTCGATGTAGTCGAGCAGGCGCACCCGCAATGGCTGACCGTCGACCTCCACGGCCAGCAGGTCCTGGCCATCGCGAGCCCGGCGCACCGCTGGCACCGGCAGGCCCTGCTCACCCAGGTACGCCAGGGCGGCATGCTGCGCCTCGAGCTCCACCTGGGCATAACTGGCATGGCAGGCCTTGAGCACGAATCGCCCCTGGTCACTGTCCAGCCGCAGGTTCAGGTCCTGCTGGCTGCCCAGTGGCTGCAGGACTCCGCCCAGGTCGTAGTGCGCGCGCAGCAAGGCATGGGCCTGGGCTTCGCTGAGCGAAGGATTGGGCTGGCTGGAACGCTGGATCAGGGTGCTCAAGGGCATGGGGTGGAACCTCGGTTTTTTTGTCGCTTATATCGCCACCGCTGCTGCCGATATACAAGTGCCCAGTGATAAAAGCCTGGCCAATGGCGAAACAGTTCCAACCCGTCCGACTTTCCGGGACAATGCCGCCCACAAGCAGAGCCTTGGCCGCACCGCAGCGGCCAGGCCGACAAGCTAAGCTCCAATGGAGCTTCCCTAGACCCAGAGGTTCCTTCAGATGCGCATTCTCATCACCGGTGGTGCCGGCTTCATCGGTTCCGCCCTGATCCGTCACCTGATCGACAATACCGAGCACGAGGTTCTCAACCTCGACAAGCTGACCTATGCCGGCAACCTGGAGTCCCTGCAACGCATCGCCAGCAATACCCGCTACGAACTTGTCCAGGCCGATATCGCCGACGGGACCACGGTCAGCGCCGTGCTGGAGCGTTTCCAACCCGACGCGATCATGCACCTGGCCGCCGAATCCCACGTGGACCGCTCCATCGATGGTCCGGCGGAGTTCATCCAGACCAACATCGTCGGCACCTACGCCCTGCTGGAAGCCACACGAGCCTGGTGGAGCCGCTTGCCGTCAGAGGCCCGCGCGGCGTTTCGCTTCCACCATATCTCCACCGACGAGGTCTATGGCGACCTGCATGGCGCCGACGAGCTGTTCACCGAGACCACGCCCTATGCCCCGAGCTCGCCCTATTCGGCGAGCAAGGCGGCCTCCGATCACCTGGTCCGCGCCTGGCACCGCACCTACGGCCTGCCGGTGCTGATCACCAACTGCTCGAACAACTACGGCCCGTTCCACTTCCCCGAGAAGCTGATCCCGCTGATGATTCTCGGCGCCCTCGCCGGCAAGCCGCTGCCGGTGTACGGCGACGGCCAGCAGGTACGCGACTGGCTGTTCGTCGACGACCATGCCCGCGCGCTGCTCAAGGTGGTGACCGAAGGCCAGGTCGGCGAGACCTACAACATCGGCGGCCACAACGAGCAAAAGAACATCGACGTCGTCCATGCCATCTGCGCGCTGCTCGAAGAGCTGGCGCCCAAACGGCCGGCCGGCGTGGCCCGCTACACTGACCTGATCACCTTCGTCCGCGACCGCCCCGGCCATGACCTGCGCTACGCCATCGACGCCGGCAAGATCGAGCGGGAGCTGGGCTGGGTACCCGAGGAGACGTTCGAAACCGGGCTGCGCAAGACCGTGCAGTGGTATCTCGACAATCTTCAATGGTGCCGCCATGTCCAGGATGGCAGCTACCAGGGTGAACGCTTGGGACACTCCAATTTCAAGGATCTGATTGCATGAGCAAAGGTATCGTCCTGGCGGGGGGCTCCGGCACCCGCCTGCACCCCATCACGCTTGGCGTTTCCAAACAGCTGCTGCCCATCTATGACAAGCCGATGATCTACTACCCGATCTCGGTACTGATGCTGGCTGGCATCCGCGACATCCTGCTGATTTCCACGCCCCGGGACCTGCCCCAATATCGCCAGCTGTTCGGCGATGGCAGCCAGTTCGGCCTGCGGATCAGCTATGCCGAGCAACCTTCGCCCGATGGTCTGGCCCAGGCGTTCCTGATTGGCGAGGAGTTCATCGGGGACGATCCGGTGTGCCTGATCCTCGGCGACAACATCTTCCACGGGCAAAGCTTCACCGAGCAATTGACCCGCGCGGTCAATCACACCTCCGGCGCAACGGTGTTCGGCTACTGGGTGAAAGACCCCGAGCGCTTTGGCGTGGTCGACTTCGACGAGCACGGCCGAGCGCTGTCGATCGAGGAGAAACCTGCCGAGCCCAAGTCCAGCTATGCCGTCACCGGTTTGTACTTCTATGACAATGACGTGATCGAGATCGCCAAGAGCCTGCGGCCCTCCGCCCGGGGCGAACTGGAAATCACCGACATCAACAATGCCTACCTGCAACGCGGCGACCTGCGCGTGGAACGTCTGGGCCGTGGCTTCGCCTGGCTGGACACCGGCACTCATGAAAGCCTGCTGGAGGCCGCACAGTACGTGCAGACCATCGAGAACCGCCAAGGCCTGAAAGTCGCCTGCCTGGAAGAAATCGCCTATCAGAAAGGCTGGATCGACCGTGACCAACTATTGGCCAAGGCAATCGAACTGAAGAAGACTGGTTACGGCCAATACCTGAGCAAAATCGCTGAAGAGCCCACATGAACGTCATTTCCACCGACATCCCCGACGTCCTGATCATCGAACCCAAGGTGTTCGGCGACAGCCGGGGGTTTTTCCTTGAAAGCTTCAATGCCAGGGATTTCGCCGCAAACACCGGCCTCGACATCACCTTCGTCCAGGACAGCCATTCCTACTCCCGCAAAGGCGTGCTGAGAGGCCTGCACTATCAGGTCGAGAACACCCAGGGCAAGCTGGTGCGTGTGGTGCGCGGCGAGGTGCTGGATGTGGCCGTGGATGTGCGCCGCAGCTCGCCGACCTTCGGTCGCTGGGTCGCCGTGCGCCTGTCCGCCGAGAACTTCCGCCAGTTGTGGGTCCCGGCCGGGTTCGCCCATGGCTTCGTGGTACTGAGCGAGGAAACCGAGTTCCTCTACAAGACCACCGACTACTACAACCCTGCCGCCGAACGCTGTATCCGATGGGACGACCCGACCCTCGCCATTGACTGGCAATTGCAGGAACCGCCGCAATTGTCCGCCAAGGACCAGCTCGGCAAGCCATTCAGCGAGCTTGAGCTGCTACCATGAAACCCTTGAAAATCCTGGTCTGTGGTCGTAACGGCCAGCTCGCCCATGCCTTGCAGCCGCAATTGGCCGACCTGGGTGAAGTCCTCCTGTTCGGACGCGACCAGCTCGACCTGGCCCATCCCGAGCAACTGCGCGAGCCCGTGCGGCAACTGGCCCCCGACCTGATCATCAACGCCGCCGCCCATACGGCAGTGGATCAGGCCGAGAGCGAAGCGGAGCTGGCTTTCGCCATCAATGCCCAGGCACCACGGGTGCTGGCCGAGGAAGCTGCACGACTCGGCGCACCGCTCATCCACTACTCCACCGATTACGTCTTCGACGGCAGCAAAGCCGGCCCCTACACCGAGGCGGACACTCCCAACCCGCTGGGCGTCTATGGGCACAGCAAGCTGGCCGGCGAACAGGCCATCACGGCGGTCGGTGGCGAGCACCTGATCCTGCGCACCAGCTGGATCTACTCGCGGCATGGGCGCAACTTCCTGCTGACCATGCAACGCCTGCTGCAGGAGCGCCCGCAACTGCGGGTGGTCGATGACCAGATCGGCGCACCGACCTGGGCCGGCACCCTCGCCACCAGCACCCGCGCGCTCGTCGAGCGCTGGCTGGCTGGCCAGGCCGGTGCCTGGGGCACCTACCACATGACCGCCCAAGGCGAGACGTCCTGGTTCGGCTTCGCCCAGGCCATCGCCGAACAGCTGCGCGCCCAGGGCCTGCCTTGCGCCGAGCTGTTGCCGATCCCGTCCAGCGACTACCCGACGCCAGCGCGCCGGCCGCTCAATTCGCGCCTGGACTGCTCGTACCTGGCCCGTGAATGGCAGGTCCAGCAGCCACACTGGCACCAAGCGCTGATCGACTGCCTCAAGTAGCGCATAATTGCGCCAGATCCTTCTGGCGCATCCTTTGATGATTTCGACCTCCACGCCTCCACGACGTCCTCGCTGGCGCAGCCTTGCCTTGTTGGCCTTGTGCCTGACGCCGCTGCTCTGGCCACTGCACCACCTGGCCGAGCGTTACTACCAGGAGGAACTGGCCTCGCAGAACCGCCAGACCCTCGACCTCTATGTCGCCAACCTGCTGGGCACCCTGCACCGTTACGAAACCCTGCCGCAGATCCTCGGCGACCTGCCGGCCCTGCGTGGCGTGCTGAACGACCCGTTCAAGATCGAGGCGGTGACCAACGCCAACCGTCTGCTCAAGGAAATCGTCGAGCAGACCGGTGCCGAGGTCATGTACCTGATGGACGTCAGCGGCAACACCCTGGCCACCTCCAACTGGGACAAGCACGACAGTTTCGTAGGCCGCAACTTCGCCTTCCGGCCCTACTTCCTCGAAGCCATGGACGGGCGCCTGGGGCGCTTCTTCGGCCAGGGCACCACGTCCGCCAAGCGCGGCTACTTCTTCGCCGCGGCGGTGCATGACCGGGACAGAATCGTGGGTGTGCTCGTGGTCAAGGTCGACCTGGACCACACCGAGACCTTGTGGGGCCGCACGCCCGAGCAATTGCTACTCACCGACCAGAACGGCGTGGTGGTGCTGACCTCGCGACCCGACTGGCGTTTTCGCGCCACCCGGGCGCTGACCGCCGCCGAGCGCGAGGCGATCATCGCCATCCAGCCCTACCCCACCCAGGCCCCGCAACCGCTCGACCTCGACAAGGCGGCCTGGCTGACCCAGACCAGGAGCATCAAGGAAACCGGCTGGCAGGTCAGCATCCTCGCCCCCCGCATGCTGGTCGACCGCTCGGTACAGACGGTCATGGCCATCGGAGCGGGCGCCTTGCTGGTGCTGATGCTGCTGGCCGGCCTGGTGATGCAGCGCCGGCGCCACTACATCGATCGCATCGGCTTCGAGGCACGCGGGCGCCAGGAGCTCGAAAAGCGCGTGATGGAGCGCACCGCCGACCTCGAAGGCCTGAACACCCGCCTGAAAAAGGAAGTGCTCGAACGCGAACAGGCCCAGCAGGAACTGGTACGCGCCCAGGACGAACTGGTCCAGGCCGGCAAGCTGTCGGTGCTCGGCACCATGTCCGCCAGCATCAGCCATGAGCTCAACCAGCCATTGGCCGCCATCCGCAGCTATGCCGAAAACGCCGAGGTCTTGCTCGACCATCAACGCACCGACGACGCACGCGGCAACCTCAAGCTGATCGGGGAACTGACCGGACGCATGGCCTCGATCATCGCCCACCTGCGCGCCTTCGCCCGCCGCGATCGCCACGCCCCGGAAAGCGTTGCCCTGCAACCGGCCCTGGACGACGCCCTGGCATTGCTGGCCAAGCGGCGTCGGGCCATGGCCGTGGAACTGATCCGCGACCTGCCCGACGCCACGCTCTGGGTCCAGGCCGGGGAAACCCGCCTGCGCCAAGTACTCGGCAACCTACTGGCCAACGCCCTGGACGCCCTGACCGAGAAAGCCAACCCTCGCAGGCTGTGGCTGAGTGCCGAAACCCGCGACGGCTACGTCTACCTGTACATCCGCGACAATGGTCCAGGCTTCAGCAGCCAGGCACTGGAGCATGCCAAGGAGCCGTTCTTCACCACCAAGACCCGAACCCAGGGCCTGGGGCTGGGGCTGGCGATCTGCGAGAGCCTGATGCGCGCCCTGGGGGGCGAATTGCTGCTCGGCAACCACCCGGAAGGAGGCGCCCTGCTCACCCTGCAACTGCGCGTGGCCACGCCCGGCGCCAACCTGCAACCCTCGGAGGACCCCTCGGCATGACCGAGACACTGATCGACAGCCGCACCCAGGTGATCCTGGTGGATGACGACCCGCACCTGCGCCAGGCCCTGAGCCAGACCCTGGACCTGGCCGGGCTCAAGGTCGCGACGCTGGCCGATGCCCAGGGACTGGCCGAACGCATCGCGCCGGATTGGCCCGGCGTGGTGGTCAGTGACATCCGCATGCCCGGCATCGATGGCCTGCAATTGCTGGAGCAACTGCACGCGCGCGACAACGGCCTGCCCGTACTGCTGATCACCGGCCACGGCGACGTGCCCCTGGCGGTGCAGGCCATGCGTGCCGGGGCCTATGACTTCCTGGAAAAACCTTTCGCCAGCGACGCCCTGCTCGACAGCGTGCGCCGCGCCCTGGCATTGCGCCGCCTGGTGCTGGACAACCGCAGCCTGCGCCTGGCCCTGAGCGATCGCCAGGAGCTGTCCACGCGCCTGGTCGGCCAGTCACCGGCCATGCAACGTCTACGCGAACAGATCGGCGCCCTCGCGGCGACCCGCGCCGATGTGCTGATCCTCGGCGAGACCGGCGCCGGCAAGGAGGTGGTTGCCCGCGCGCTGCACGACCTCTCGAACCGTCGCGAAGGCCCCTTCGTGGCGATCAACGCCGGCGCCCTGGCCGAGTCGGTGGTCGAGAGCGAACTGTTCGGCCATGAACCCGGTGCGTTCACCGGCGCGCAGAAGCGCCGCATCGGCAAGTTCGAATTCGCCAACGGTGGCACACTGTTCCTCGATGAAATCGAAAGCATGAGCCTGGATGTGCAGGTCAAACTGCTGCGCCTGCTACAGGAGCGGGTGGTGGAACGCCTGGGCGGCAACCAGTTGGTTCCGCTGGACATCCGCATCATCGCCGCCACCAAGGAGGACCTGCGTCAGGCCGCCGACCAGGGTCGTTTCCGCGCAGACCTGTATTACCGCCTCAATGTCGCACCGCTGCGCATTCCGCCCCTGCGCGAGCGCGGCGACGATATCCTGGTGCTGTTCCAGCACTTCGCCGATGCTGCCAGCCAGCGCCACGGCCTTCCCGTCCACAGTCTGCAACCGACCCAGCGCGCGCTGCTGCTGCGTCACGACTGGCCAGGGAATGTGCGCGAGTTGCAAAACGCCGCAGAACGCTTCGCCCTGGGCCTCGAGCTGGCCCTCGATGGTCAGGCGCCTGCCACCCCCGCAGCCACGGAGCCTGAACGCACGGGCAATCTCAGCGAACAGGTCGAACAGTTCGAGCGGTCACTGATCGCTGCCGAGCTGGCTCAGCCACACAATTCCCTGCGCAGCCTCGCCGAAACCCTCGGGATCCCGCGCAAGACACTGCACGACAAGCTGCGCAAGCACGGCCTTCACTTCGAGGGCGGCGCCAGCGGACATGACGATCAGGAGGACAACCGCCCATGACCACCGACAGCCAGTACCTGCAGTCCGTACTGCACAGCGACATTCCCCTGACCCGCGAGATGGGCATGGAGGTCATCGGCTGGCAGAACCACTGCCTGCACCTGCAACTGCCGTTGGCGCCCAACGTCAACCACAAGAGCACCATGTTCGGCGGCAGCCTGTATTGCAGCGCGGTGCTGGTGGGGTGGGGCTGGTTGCACCTGCGCTTGCGCGAGCTGGGTATCGATGACGGGCATATCGTCATCCAGGAAGGCCAGATCAATTATCCGTTGCCCGTCACAGGTACCGCCGTGGCGCATTGCGAAGCGCCGGACGACAAGACCTGGGAGCGTTTCCTGACGATGTACCAGCGCCGCGGGCGGGCGCGGCTGACCCTCGACACCGTGGTCTGCAATGCCGGCAGCGACGAGCCTGCCGTGAAGTTCAGCGGGCAGTACGTGCTGCATCGTTAGGTCTTGTGCTGCGAAAGGGCTGCAAAGCAGCCCCGACGTCAACTGCCGATCGACGCGGCCAATTGCAGCAACGCCGGGCGCCACGGCGCACCGGCAGGCAATGCCAGGAAGAAATCATTGAGCAGGGACTCACGCGCCGGATAGCGGAACGCCTGGCCATCCAGCCCGATCACCTCGCCTCCGGCACCTTCCAGCACACCCTGGGCCGCTGCGGTATCCCACTGGGATGTGGGCGCCAGGCGCGGATAGCAATCGGCGGCAGCCTCGGCCAGCAGGCAGAACTTCAGCGAGCTGCCGACGTTGGCCAGTTCCAGCTCACCGACCGCAGTACCCAGACCGCCCAGCAACGCCTCCTGCTGCGGGCTGGAATGACGCTTGCTGGCCACCACGGTGAAGCGCGAACCCTCGGGCGGCTGCTGGCGCACCTGGATCGGCTCGGCGGCCGCGCCCACCTCGGCGCGCCATGCCCCCAGCCCACGGCCGCCGAAATAGCAGCGGCCATTGGTCGGCATCGACACCACGCCAAACACCACCTCGCCGTCCTCGACCAAGGCGATGTTGACGGTGAACTCCTCACTGCCGGCAATGAACTCCTTGGTGCCATCCAGCGGATCGACCAGCCACCAGCGCCGCCAGACCTGACGCTCGGCCAGCGGGATATCGCAGTCCTCCTCGGACAACACAGGGATCTGCGGGGCCAATGCCTGCAAACCGTCCGCGATGACCTGGTGGGCGGCGAGGTCGGCAGCGGTTACCGGCGAGTCGTCGGCCTTGGCGGTCACGGCCACGCCGGCGCGCCAGAACGGCAGGATCGCCTCCCCCGCCAGACGGGCCAGCTTCACCACTTCGAGCATCAACTGTCGGTCGTTCATACGCTGAGCAGCCCCCGCTGGATCATCAGGTCACGGGCCAGGTACAGCGCCGCCAGCGCCCGGCCTTCGGAAAACTGCGGGTGCATGGCCAGCGCCGACAGCTCGCGCAGGTTGACCTTGTCCACCCGCATCGGCTCAGGCTCATCGCCCTCCAGACGTTCCTCGTAGAGATCGGTGGCCAGCACCACCTGGATCTTCTGGCTCATGTACCCGGGCGACAGCGACAGCTCGGTAAGGTGCTCCAGCTGATGGGCGCCGAAGCCTGCCTCCTCCTTGAGTTCACGGTTGGCCGCTGTCAGCACATCCTCACCAGGCTCGATCAGGCCCTTGGGCAGCGACAGCTCGTACTCGTCGGTGCCACCGCAATATTCCTCCACCAGTACCGCGTGCTCGGCATCGAGCATGGCCACCACCATCACCGCACCGTAACCATTACCGCGGCCGACCAGACGCTCGTAGGTCCGCTCGGTTCCGTTGGAAAAACGCAACTGCACGGCTTCGACGCGGAACAGGCGACTGCTGGCGACGATCTCGCGAGCGAGGACGGTGGGTTTCTGGCGCATGGGGGGCTCCTTGGCGTGAACGGGTTACTATACCGTGGCTTGCCGACTGAACGAGAGTTTCCCATGCCTGTTCTTCCCTGGTCCTCCATCGATACCGTCCTGCTGGACATGGACGGCACCCTGCTCGACCTGCACTACGACAACCAGTTCTGGCTGGAGCACCTGCCCCAGCGCTATGCCGAGCTGCACGGTGTCAGCCGGACCATGGCGGAACTCGAGCTGCAACCGCTGTTCGAGCGCAACGCGGGCACCCTCAACTGGTACTGCCTGGACTTCTGGAGCCGTGAGCTGAAACTGCCGATCCGTGAGCTCAAGCAGGAAATCGCCGACCTGATCGCCCTGCGCCCGGATGCAGACACCTTCCTTGCCGCGATCCGCCAGGCCGGCAAGCGCGTGGTGCTGATCACCAACGCCCATCGCGATTCGCTGTCGCTGAAACTGGAGCGGGTGGAGCTGGCGCCCTACTTCGAGCGGTTGATCAGCTCCCATGATTACGGCTTTCCCAAGGAGAGCGCACAGTTCTGGGATGCGCTGCAGGCGGATATCGGCTTCGAACCCGCGCGCAGCCTGTTCATCGACGACACCTTGGCGATCCTGCGCAGTGCGCGGCGGTTTGGCGTGAGACATCTGCTGGCGGTGCGTCAACCCGACAGCAAGGCAGGCCCGCGGGATACACAGGAGTTTGCGGCGGTGGAGGATTACCGGGAGCTGCTCGCAGGCCTGTGATGGCCTCTTCGCGGGTAAACCCACAAGGCTTGCGCAGCGGGTTTACCGCGACAGGCAGTACAGGTCAGTCAGGAATACGCAACACCTGCCCCGGATAGATCTTGTCCGGATGCTTGAGCATCGGTTTGTTGGCCTCGAAGATCTTTTTGTACTTGTTGGCATCGCCATACGCGGCCTTGGCGATGGCACTCAAGGTGTCGCCCTTCTTCACGGTGACGAAACGCGCCGCCTGGGCCACCGGCCCGGTGACCGTGATCTGGTCATCCACCGAGGCCACGCCATCGATGTTGCCGGCGGCCAGGATGATCTTCTCCTTCTCTTCCTGGCTGGCGACTTCGCCCTTTAGCACGATCGTGTCGCCTTCCACGGTGGCAGAGATGTTGGGGTTGCCCAGGCCGACGCTTTCCACGTGCTTCTTGAGTTGCGCCTCGGCATTGGCGTTTCCGGGTGTCAGCAGGTCGATCAGTTTTTCACCGGCTTCCTTCACGAAACTGAACAGGCTCATGTCGCTCTCCTTGGTGATGAGATGAAACGCAGGAAGCAGGAGTCTAGGACAGCTTTGCCCAACCCGCCCCGCCGAGGTCAATCGACACGGTCTATCACCAGATAGAACCTAGCGACTGGACGTCGTTCGCCCGGCAGCCTAGGCTAGTCCCGTAACAAGCCGCCGGTAATCCACCCCGATGAACAGCAAGCCTCCGGTCTGCGCGGCGTCCACGCCTCCTGCCCTGCCTGCCGCCAGCAATGCCTACGACTATGTACAGCTCACCGATGACGCGCGTGACAGCACGCCGCTCGCCGAGGAAGTGGCCCTGGCCATCGTCTACAACGGTCTCAACCAGGCAGTGATGCTGGTCAGCCCCACCGACCTTGAAGACTTCGCTGTCGGTTTCAGCGTCGGCAGCGGCATCGTCGCCAGCACTGACGAAATCTATGACGTGAAGCTCTCCGGCAGCGGCTCGGCGCTCTATGCCGACCTGGAGATCTCCAGCCGCGCCTTCTGGAACCTGAAGAACCAGCGCCGCCAGCTGGCCGGCACCAGTGGTTGCGGCCTGTGCGGCGTCGAGGCCCTGGAGCAGGCACTGCCAGAGCTTGCCAAGCTACCCGGCGCCCCCCTGCCCCCCGCGCAATGGCTGGCCGGGCTGCGCCAGCGCATCGATGCCTTCCAGCCCCTGGGCCAGCATTGCGGCGCCGTGCATGCGGCGCTGTTCATGGACCGCCACGGCCAGTTGCTGCTTGGCCGCGAGGACATCGGCCGACACAACGCCCTGGACAAGCTGATCGGCGCCTTGCTGCGCCAGCGCATCGACACCGAGGGCGGCCTGGCCATCGTCACCAGCCGTTGCAGCCTGGAGCTGATCCAGAAGGTCCTGCGCGCCGGCATCCAGACCCTGGTCAGCCTCTCGGCGCCCACCGGCCTTGCCCTGCAATGGGCACGCAAGCACAACCTCAACCTCATCCACCTGCCCAAACACAGCGCACCCCGGGTGTACAGCCCTGTGGCACAGTGATCATGGAAGTGAGCTGATCAGCATCTGGTCGAAAAGCTGGCGATCAGCCATTAAAAAAGCCCTGTCCATAAGGGCCAGGGCTTTGTCTCAAGTAGCTTCAGACACGCAAACTTCGAGAAAGTTTCACCGAAAAAACAAGAAGTTAGAGAATTGTGCACAAGTCGTGTTACTCGTCGGATTTCCGTTGCCAGCCGCCTCGCCGAGCCTCAAATTCGCCTCGTCATCCCTATGAGGCTCTCTCGATGAAGAAGTACTCCTCGATTCTGTTGTTGTCTTTCAGCTTGCTCAGCGGCGTTGCCATGGCAGGCGGCACCACCGAAGCCGGCATTGGCGGCGCATTGGGTGGGGTACTGGGCTCAGTCGTGGGCCAGTCCATCGGCGGTAGCACCGGCGGCGCCATCGGCGCAGGCCTGGGCGGCGCTGCCGGCAGTGCCGTAGGCGCCAACAAACATCAACGTGGCGAAGCCGCCATCGGTGGCGCACTGGGCGCCGCAGGCGGCAACGTGGTCGGTCGCTCGATGGGCGGCACCACCGGCAGCTACATCGGTGCAGCCGCAGGCGGCGGTGCCGGTGGTGCCCTGGGTAACTACATGGGCAAGGAAGCGGACGAAGAAGACCGTTACGACCGCCGCTACAGACGAGACTACGACGACCGTCGTCATTGGGACCGTGGCCACCACTACGGCCATCGCAAGCACAAGCGCCACTGGCGCGATTGATGCCAGCACCTGACTGGCACCTAAGGCCCTGCCCTGACCGGCAGGGCCTTTTTGTTTGCGCCGATTCCTGAGGCTTAGGGGAGACCCCGACATGGAGGCCAGTTGCCACTAGCTATCATCCCCTGCAGATCCACGATGTGCCAGGCCTGGTGCTGTTCGCCGTGCGCGAAGGGATCATCCGCCTCAATGATTGAGCTGTAGCCCGGCCAACGTGCTCAGCAATGTCTCAGGCAACGCGGCCGGCCGGCCCGCGGCGCGCTCGATGAACACCTGCACCACGGTGCCCGCCGCACAGGCTTGCGGCTCGCCAGGACGAAACAGCGCCAGACGGTACTCCACCGTGCTGCCTGCCAGGCGCGTCACCCCCAGCCCGACCTCAAGCACATCCGGAAACCCCGGCAAGGCATAGAAATCCGCAGCCGAACTGACCACGAAACCCGCCAGCTCACCATCGCGCAGATCCAGTTCCGCCTGTTCGAGGAGAAATGCCTGGATGGCCGTCTCGAAGTAACCATGCACGGTCGCACCGGCGATGTGGCCGTTCAGGTCGTTGTCCTGGGGGCGACTGAGGATGGGATGGAAGTGATTGAAATGGCTGCGCTGGGGGGATTCGGTCATTTGGCGAGCTCGCTATCGAAAGGGCTTCGGCAAAGTGAAACAGAATTTCGCAGGTTTGTGGCGTATCAACGCCGGCAATCGCACATGCCTGCCACAACCTCGAGAATTGCGCTGTACCTGTGCGGTCTTGCACCGAATCCATTGGGATGGGGGGTGTAAACCCTATTCAAGACGGGATGAACGAAAAAGCCGCCCCAAGAGGCGGCTTTTTCATCCGTGCCGGCTAGCTTACAGCTGCGGGCCAGCGGCCTTGATGGCCTCGGAAACGTCGAACTTCTTGAAGTTCTCGATGAACAGACCAGCCAGGCCTTTGGCGGCTTCGTCGTAGGCAGCCGAGTCAGCCCAGGTATTGCGTGGGTTGAGCAGGACGGTCTCGACGCCCGGAACGGCCTTTGGCACGTCCAGGTTGATGATGTCCAGGTGCTCGGTCTCGGCACCGATCAGAGCACCGCTCTGGATCGCAGCGATCACGGCACGGGTGGTCGGGATGCTGAAGCGCTTGCCGACGCCGTAGCCGCCACCGGTCCAGCCGGTGTTGACCAGGTACACCTTGGAGCCGAAGCCCTTGATGCGCTTGATCAGCAGTTCGGCGTACTCGCCAGCCGGACGCGGGAAGAACGGTGCGCCGAAGCAGGTGGAGAAGGTCGACTTGATGCCGCCGCCCGAACCCATTTCGGTGGAGCCGACCAGCGCGGTGTAGCCGGACAGGAAGTGGTAGGCCGCCTGCTCGTTGTTCAGGATCGAAACCGGAGGCAGAACGCCGGTCAGGTCGCAGGTCAGGAAGATGACCGCGTTAGGCTCGCCGCCCAGGTTCTTCTCGGAGCGCTTCTCGACGTGCTCCAGCGGGTAGGCGGCACGGCTGTTCTGGGTCAGGCTGCCATCGGCGTAGTCAGCGTGCTTGGCGCCGTCGAGAACGACGTTCTCCAGCACTGCGCCATGCTTGATGGCTTTCCAGATGACCGGCTCGTTCTTCTCGGACAGGTCGATGCACTTGGCATAGCAGCCGCCTTCGATGTTGAAGACAACGCCTTCGCCCCAACCGTGCTCGTCGTCACCGATCAGGTAACGGCTCTCGTCGGCCGACAGGGTGGTCTTGCCAGTGCCGGACAGGCCGAAGAACAAGGTCACATCACCCGCTTCGCCGATGTTGGCGGCGCAGTGCATCGGCAGCACGTCGGCGGCAGGCAGCAGGAAGTTCTGCACCGAGAACATGGCTTTCTTCATTTCACCGGCGTAACGCATGCCGGCGATCAGCACTTTCTTCTGGGCGAAGTTGATGATGACGCAACCGTCAGAGTTGGTGCCGTCACGCTCGGGAACGCACTCGAAGTTGGCAACGTTGAGCACCTGCCACTCTTCGCGGCCGGCCGGATTGTACTGGGCCGGGTTGATGAACAGGCAACGGCCGAACAGGTTCTGCCAGGCCGTCTGGGTGGTCATCTTGACCGCCAGGTAGTGTTCGGCGGCAGCACCTACGTGAACGTGGGAAACGAAGTGCTCTTGGGCGTTGTTGAACGCCTCGACGCGAGCCCACAGGGCATCGAACTTGTCTGCCGGGAACTTGCGGTTGATCGGGCCCCAGGCGATGGCACCGGAGGTGCTGGGTTCGTCGACGATGAAACGGTCAGCCGGCGAACGGCCAGTACGATGACCGGTTTTCACGACCAGTGCGCCAGTATCGGCCAGCTCGCCTTCACCGCGGGACAGCGCTTCTTTTACCAGCTCATCGACGGTCAGGTCGGTGTACACGGTGTTGTTGGCTTGCGTCATGAGATACCCCATCCGGCCCAAGGCCGAGTGCTCCAAACGTTTTGTAGTTGTCTATTTCAAACTACTACAGCGAAAAAAGTGGCCGGATTATGCCAGAAAAGCCCAAAAAAAGTAGGCCCCTCCTGTCAGAACTGCGCTTTTGCGCAATTCGACAGGAGTTTCTCCTGTAGTGAAGCGTTTCAGTGCTGAGTATCTGACGGCGCCTCGGTGCCACCCCCTGCGAACAATTGCGCGACATCGCTCGCATCGAAGAAGTAGCGCTCGTTGCAGAACTGGCAATCGATCTCGACCGTGCCGCCGCACTCTTGCACCAACGCCTTGGCATCCTCCTCACCGAGGCTGACCAGGGCATTGCCGGAGCGCTCGCGCGAGCAACTGCAATGGAAGCGCAGTGGTTCGATGTCGAACAGGCGCACGGCGTCCTCATGGTAGAGGCGGTGCAGCAGGGTCTCGTTGTCCAGGGCCCACTCCTCAGGCTTGAGGGTCCCCGCCAGGGCCACTACATGCTGCCAGCTGCCTTCACGCTCTTCTTCGTCGCGCTCGCGGTCGACCGGCAGTTGTTGCAGCAGCAAGCCGCGGGCCTTGCCGCTGCTGGCATCGAGCCAGAAACGGGTGTTGAGCTGCTGCGACTGAACGAAGTAGTTGGTGAAGCACTCCGACAGGTTGTCACCATCGAGCTCGACGGTGCCTTGGTAGCGCTGGCCCTTGATCGGGTCGATGGTCAGGGTCAGGTGACCGCCGGGCATCAGTTGCGCCAGGGTGGCGTCAGCGGGGATCTGGTCCGCTTCGTAGCGCGCCATGCCGCGAATGTCCCGCTCACTGGAACATTCCACCATCAGCAGTGGAATCGGCCCTTCGGAGCGCGCCTGCAGAACCAGCAGGCCGTCGAACTTGAGGGCGCCGACCAACAGTGCAGTGGCAGCCATCAGCTCTCCTAGGAGTGTGGCGACCGGTTGTGGATAGGGATGACGGGCCAGCACGTCGGCATAGCTCTGCTCGAGCGCCACCCACTCGCCGCGGATATCGCGGTCGTCGAAGATGAAACGCTGGGTGAAGTCGGTATCCGGCAAATCGCTCATAGGTTTTGGCTATCTGAAAATGGTGACAAAATGGTTACAGGGAAGTACGACTCCCGTGGCAGAGCGTCCACGAGACGCTCTTAACCCCGCTGGCAATAGAGGTATTTTATGGACAATCGACCACTGTTCCAAGCAAGGTGGTCCTGGGGACCTTTGGTAGCCTGTACCCTGCTGCCTATTGCTTTACTGTGTTTCTGGTTATGGCCTTTTGGCCAGATCTTGTGCCTGACTTTCGACGAGTGGCTGTTCCACAGCCTGAACGCACCCTTGGCCGACCACACCGCCTGGCGCTACCTCTGGACCGTCGGCAGCCTGCGTCCCTTCGATATCGTCGTTGGTCTGGTCCTGCTGGCCCTGTTGATCCGGGGTAATTGGGTATTCAAGGCCAGCCAGGTGCGCGAAGCCTTCTTCGGCTTCCTGGTCACGCTTGTCCTCTTAGTGGTGGTTCGCGTGCTGTTTTCCAAGTGGGTGGCATTCATGGGTTGGCAACACAGTAGCCCATCAATGGTTTTCGACAACGTTGTCCACCTCAGCGACTACTACCCCGACCTGGAGGCCAAGTGGGAACTCAAGGACCGCTCCGGTCAGAGTTTTCCAGGCGACCACGCCTCGGTGCTGTTGCTCTGGGCGCTGTTCATGAGCCTGTTCAGCCGAGGCCTGGGGCAAAAGCTGGTGATCTGGGGCCTGGCGATGCTGTTCATGCTGCCGCGTCTGGTGGCCGGCGCCCATTGGGGGCAGGATGACTACATCGGTGGCTTGCTGATGGCCGTGCTGGCCTTGGGCTGGAGCTGCCACACACCGCTGGCGGCAAAGGCCAGCACGTCATTGCTGCGCTGGAGCGCGCCGCTGTTCGGGTTGTTGGCGCGGCTGCCGCTGGTTGGGCGGATGAGCGTGATTCGCGCAGCCTGACAGCCCCCTGGGCCGCCACGCGGCCCAGGATGCCAGAGGCTCCCTAGCCAGCATCACTCATAACTGCCATGAAGCTGATGAATCTGCCGCCGCTGCTTCTTGGTCGGGCGCCCATCGGTGGTCACCCCCATCGCGCCGGCCTTGCGCATCTCGGCGGCCTGCTCACGGCGGCGAACGCTCTCGGCGGTCTCTTCATACAATGCCTGCGCCTGCGGCGCGCCACGGCGCACGACCGACAATGCCTTGACCACCACGGTGCGCTCATCGAACCCCGTGCGCAGCACGAACTCATCGCCCACCCGAGGCTCCTTGCCTGGCTTGCAGCGCTCACCCCGGCAATGCACCTTGCCACTTTCGATGGCCGCCTTGGCCAGGGCGCGGGTCTTGTAGAACCGCGCCGCCCACAGCCATTTATCCAGGCGCACCTTGTCGTCTTCTTCCGCTTTGTGTGCCATCCCGTTACCTCGAACTCTGTCTTTCACGGAACTGTACTACCGTAACTTGCGGATGCAAAAAGTCCGCGCCGTGCTTACAGTTCACCACCTCATCCGCAGGGTGTGTTCCGTGAAGACATTTGACCATCTGACTGTGATCGGCCTGCGTGAGTGGGTCGCCCTGCCCGACCTTGGCCTCGCAGGCTTGCGCGCCAAGATCGATACCGGCGCCAGCACCTCCAGCCTGCACGCCACGGATGTGGAGCCGTTCGAACGCGACGGCCAGCCCTGGGTGCGCTTCACCGCCCACCTGGGCTCAGTGGTGCAATTGCGTCATCGACGCTGCGAGGCGCCGCTGGTCACGATGAAAACCATCAAGAGCTCCAACGGCCAGGCCCAGGTCCGCTATGTCATCCGCACGCCGCTGGCGTTGGGCGACCGGGTCTGGGAAGTGGAGTTCACCCTGGCCTGCCGCAAGAGCATGCGCTATCGACTGCTGCTCGGTTCCAAGGCGCTGATTCACGGCCAATTGGTGGTCAATCCCGGCCTCAAGTACGTTCAGGACAAACCGGCCTTCCCGGCCACTCTTTCCACTGTCACAGGTGCTGCATGAAGATCGCTGTGCTGTCGCGCAATCCGCGTCTGTATTCCACCCGCCGCCTGGTCGAAGCCGGTACCCAGCGTGGCCATGAGATGGTGGTGATCGATACCCTGCGTGCATACATGAACATCGCCAGCCACAAGCCGCAGATCCACTATCGCGGCAAACCGCTGGAAGGTTTCGACGCGGTGATCCCGCGCATCGGCGCTTCGGTCACCTTCTATGGCTGCGCGGTGCTGCGCCAGTTCGAGATGATGGGCGTCTATCCGCTCAACGAGTCCGTGGCCATCGCCCGCTCACGCGACAAGCTGCGCTCCCTGCAACTGCTGTCGCGCCGCGGCATCGGCTTGCCGATCACAGGTTTCGCCCACTCGCCAGACGACATCCCCGACCTGATCCAGATGGTCAACGGCGCCCCTCTGGTGATCAAGGTGCTCGAAGGCACCCAGGGCATCGGCGTGGTGCTGTGCGAAACCACCAAGGCTGCCGAATCGGTGATCGAGGCGTTCATGGGCCTGAAGCAGAACATCATGGTCCAGGAGTACATCAAGGAAGCAGGCGGTGCCGACATCCGCTGCTTCGTTGTCGGCGACAAGGTCATCGCCTCCATGAAGCGCCAGGCCAAGCCCGGAGAGTTTCGCTCCAACCTGCACCGAGGTGGCGTGGCCAGCCTGATCAAGATCACCCCGGAAGAGCGCATGACCGCCATTCGTGCGGCCAAGGTCATGGGCCTGAGCGTGGCGGGGGTGGATATCCTGCGCTCCAATCACGGGCCGCTGGTGATGGAGGTGAACTCTTCCCCGGGCCTGGAGGGGATCGAGGTCACCACCGGCAAGGATGTGGCCGGGATGATCATCGAGCACCTGGAGAAGAACGGCGGGCCGAACCAGACCCGGACCAAGGGCAAGGGTTGAAGGCTTGCCCGCAAATGGGACCACGAGTCAGACAGCGTTACGCGGCAACAAAAGCCCCAACGGCAACCTCACCCGCGCTTCGATGCCGCCACCGGAGCGATTGCGCAACTCGACATTCCCCCCGTGCTGGGCCGCGATCCGCTTGACGATCGCAAGCCCCAGCCCGGTGCCCTTGCCACCCCGGGCACGGTCTCCGCGGATGAACGGGTTGAAGATGGTTTCCAGCTCCGACTCGTCGATCCCCGTCCCTCGGTCCAGCACGCTCAGCACCACATAAGGCGCGCTCTGGTCGCCGGAGACGTAGGCAGCCACCTCGACCCCTTTGCCGGCATGGTGCAGGGCATTGCCGATCAGGTTCCCCAGCATGCGCTTGAGCGACACACGGCGCAGCGGGAACGGAGGTATCGGCTCCAGGCACAGGCGTACCCGCTCCTCTGGCTGGTTGTAGGGCGCCACCACTTCACGCACCAGTGCGCCCAGATCGACCTCTTCCACCGGTTCATCCCGACCGTCGCGGATGAAGGCCAGGAACTGGTCGAGGATTGCGTCCATGTCCTCGATGTCGCGGACCATGTCGTCGGTCAACTCGTTGTCGTTGGCCATCAATGACAGCGACAGGCGCAGACGGGTCAGCGGTGTACGCAGATCGTGGGACACCCCCGCCAGCATCAACTCACGCTCACGCCCGGCCTGCTCGACATCCTCGGCCATCTGGTTGAAGGCCCGGTATACCTCGGTCATCTCGCTTGGGGTGTCGCTGATCGGCAGGCGCACACTGCGTCCCTGACCCAGTTGTCGCGCTGCGAATACCAGGCGCTTGAGCGGCTGGTTGAGCTGACGCACGAAGATCCATGCAGAAGCGGTGGACAACAAGCCGATGGCCAGGAACCATCCCAGCACGTTCCAGATCTTCTGCCCCCGCAGTGGATGCGGGTACAACGGTACCTTCAGCCAACCCGGCCCCAGGCTCGGCGCGTTGACCCACAAGGCGGGCGGCGCGTGGATACGCAAACGCACTTCGGTGTCCTCGCCCAGCTCTGCCTGCATCTGACGCTGGTAGATCTCGCTGTAGGGCCAATGCTGCTCACCCTCCGGCACACCGGAGCCGGTGACCCGGATCAGCCCCGCCGCCTCGGCGATCCTGTCACGGTTTTCTTCGTCGGCGGCCCAGTAGGCTCGTAGCGTGAGGGCCACACCGTGGCTGTACTGGCGGTCTACCAGTACGTCCTCGTTCATCAGCAGGTACACCAGCGTCAGGGCCTTGGAGAACAGGACGACGATCAGCACCAGCCACAGGGTGCGAGCGAAAAAGCTTTGCGGGAACCAAAGAGGCGTTTTCATCTGGACAACTACTGCGCTGCGCTCACGAGCGGGGCTCGACAGGATGCAGGCCTGGCCCAGACGCAAACAGGGCGACCTCGTCGGGTCGCCCTGCCGCGTGATGGCCGGCCTGCAGGCTCAACATCATTTGCCGGCGTTTCCGTCCGGCACGAAGACGTAACCCACACCCCAGACGGTCTGGATGTAGCGCGGCTTGGAAGGATCCGGCTCGATCATGCGGCGCAGACGCGAGATCTGGACGTCGATGGAGCGTTCCAGGGCATCCCATTCACGGCCACGGGCCAGGTTCATCAGCTTGTCGCGGGTCAGCGGCTCACGGGCATGCATCACCAGCGCCTTGAGTACGGCGAACTCGCCGGTGGTCAGCATGTGCACTTCGTCGCCACGCTTGAGCTCGCGGGTGGCCAGCGACAGCTCGTAGTCGCCGAAGGTGACGGTTTCGTCCTCGCTGCCAGGTGCGCCCGGCACGCTCGGGGTCTGGCGACGCAGTACGGCCTTGACCCGCGCCATCAGTTCGTCCGGATTGAACGGTTTGCCCAGGTAGTCGTCGGCGCCCAGCTCCAGGCCCTTGATGCGGCTGAGCTCGTCGCCCTTGGCGGTGAGCATGATGATCGGGATCTGGTTGTTCGCCTTGCGCAGGCGGTTGCAGGCCGAGAGACCGTCCTCGCCGGGCAGCATCAGGTCGAGCACCACCAGGTTGAAGACCTCACGAGCCAGCAGGCGGTCCATCTGTTCGGTGTTGGGCACCGCGCGGGCGCGATAGCCCTTGCTGGTGAAGAAACGTTCCAGCAGGCTGCTCAGCCCCGGATCGTCATCGACGATGAGAATCTTGTCGCCTTCAGCGGTATTTGCGGTGCTGGTCATGAATAACTCCTTTGATATCGCCGCGCATTATGGCGTAGCCATGGCAACGCGTGCCGTGTGCATTGTTAGCAGATTTTTCCCCTGATGCCAGTTTCCGCCCGGCCGACGCTGGCTCAGCGCCATCACCGCAAGCCCGGCACGATGGGTATAATGCGCGGCTTTCACCCAGCGCCGCCGGGCCTGAATGCCCCCTCGCGGCCTCCAGCATTCACTATTTGTCAGGTGGTTCTCATGGACAGCATCAACAGCCGTATCGCCGAGGAACTGGGCGTTCGCCCGCAGCAGGTCGAAGCGGCCGTGGCCCTGTTGGACGAAGGCTCGACGGTGCCTTTCATTGCCCGTTACCGAAAGGAAGTGACCGGCAGCCTGGATGACACCCAACTGCGCCATCTGGAAGAACGCCTGCGCTACCTGCGTGAACTCGACGAACGACGCGCCAGCATCCTGGCCAGCATCGAGGAACAGGGCAAGCTGACCCCGGAGCTGGCCCGCGAGATCAAGCTGGCCGACACCAAGACCCGCCTGGAAGACCTCTACCTGCCCTACAAGCAAAAGCGCCGCACCAAGGGCCAGATCGCCCTGGAAGCCGGCCTGGGCGAGCTGGCCGACGGTCTGCTGGGTGATCCGCAATTGACCCCGGAAACCGAAGCCGCGCGCTTCGTCGATGCCGACAAAGGCGTGGCCGACGTCAAGGCGGCCCTGGAAGGCGCCAAGTACATCCTCATGGAGCGCTTCGCCGAAGACGCCGCCCTGCTGGACAAGCTGCGTGGCTTCCTCAAGCAGGAGGCGACCCTCAGCGCCCGCGTGGTGGCCGGCAAGGAAGAGGAAGGCGCCAAGTTCCGCGACTACTTCGCCCATGACGAAGTACTGCGCAGCGTCCCGTCGCACCGCGCCCTGGCGATCTTCCGCGGCCGCAACGAAGGCGTGCTGAGCGCCTCGTTGAAAGTTGGCGAAGAGCTGCCAGGCACCCTGCACCCCTGCGAACTGATGATCGGCAGCCACTTCGGCCTGGAAAACCACAACCGCCCGGCCGACAAGTGGCTGGCCGAGGTGGTGCGCTGGACCTGGAAGGTCAAGCTGTACACCCATCTGGAAACCGACCTGTTCGGCGAACTGCGCGACAACGCCGAAGGCGAGGCGATCAATGTCTTCGCCCGCAACCTGCACGACCTGTTGCTGGCCGCCCCGGCGGGGCCCCGCGCCACCCTGGGCTTCGACCCGGGCCTGCGCACCGGCTGCAAGATCGCGGTGGTCGATGCCACCGGCAAGCTGCTGGACCACACCACGGTCTACCCGCATGCGCCAAAAAACGACTGGGACCGCACCATTTCCATCCTCGCCGCCCTGTGCGCCAAGCACTCGGTGGAGCTGATCGCCATCGGCAACGGTACCGCCAGCCGCGAAAGCGACAAACTGATCATCGAGCTGGTGAAGAAGTACCCGGCACTGAAGATCACCAAGATCATGGTCTCCGAGGCCGGCGCCTCGGTCTACTCCGCCTCGGAGCTGGCCGCCCGCGAGTTCCCGGACCTGGACGTCTCCATCCGTGGCGCGGTCTCCATCGCCCGCCGCCTGCAGGACCCGCTGGCCGAGCTGGTGAAGATCGACCCCAAATCCATCGGCGTCGGCCAGTACCAGCACGACGTGTCGCAGGTGAAACTGGCACGTGGCCTGGACGCCGTGGTCGAGGACTGCGTGAACGCCGTGGGCGTGGACGTCAACACCGCCTCCGTGGCGCTGCTGACCCGCATCTCCGGCCTTAACGCCACCCTGGCCCAGAACATCGTCGCCCACCGCGACGCCAACGGCCCCTTCCCGACCCGAGCGGCATTGAAGAAGGTCAGCCGCCTGGGCGAGAAGACCTTCGAGCAGGCCGCAGGCTTCCTGCGCGTGATGAACGGCGACAATCCGCTGGACGCCTCGGCGGTGCACCCGGAGGCCTACCCGCTGGTGCAGCGCATCGCCGCCGGCACCGACCGCGACATCCGCTCGCTGATCGGCGACAGCGGCTTCCTCAAGCGCCTGGACCCCAAGAAATTCACCGACGAGACCTTCGGCCTGCCGACCGTCACCGATATCCTCCAGGAGCTGGACAAGCCCGGTCGCGACCCACGCCCTGAGTTCAAGACCGCCACCTTCCAGGAAGGCGTCGAGGACCTCAAGGACCTGGAGCCGGGCATGATCCTCGAGGGCGTGGTGACCAACGTCACCAACTTCGGCGCCTTCGTCGACATCGGTGTGCACCAGGATGGCCTGGTGCACATCTCGGCGCTGTCGGAGAAGTTCGTCAAGGACCCGCGTGAAGCGGTCAAGGCCGGTGATGTGGTCAAGGTCAAGGTCATGGAAGTGGACATCCCGCGCAAACGCGTCGGCCTGTCCATGCGCATGAGCGACACCCCGGGCGAGAAGGTCGAAGGCAACCGTGGCGGCAGCCGTGGCAATGGCGGCAACCGCCAGCAGCAGGCTCCCCGCCAGCGCGAGACCACCAGCGCCGCGCCGGCCAACAACGCCATGGCTGCCCTGTTCGCCAACGCCAAGCAGCTGAAGAAGAAGTGATGGACGTCCCGGCCGAATACGTCGAAAGCGCCTTCAGCCAGCTCCTGGGCTGCCGCCTGCAACGCCTGGAAACAGGCGTCGCCGAGGTGGCCCTGGCGCTCGAGCCGCACCTGCGCAACCGCGGCCAGAAACTGCACGGCGGGGCGATCTTCAGCCTTGTAGACATCGCCATGGGCCTGGCCTGTTCGACCAGCCATGGCTTCGACCGGCAAAGCGTGACGATCGAGTGCAAGATCAACTACATGCGCGCGGTGAGTGACGGTGAAGTCGTGTGCACCGCCCGGGTACTGCACGCCGGGCGCCGCACCCTGGTGGTCGACGCCGACGTATTCCAGGGCGACAAGCGCGTGGCCAAGGCGCAGGGAACCTTCGCCGTTCTCTAGCTCACCAAGGCTCATCTGCGGTATTTTCGGCGTTATCGACCATCAGGGCCGCTGTGCGCCCAGATGGCAACGCCGGAACGCGTAAACCAGGCGACAACGCCAGTTCCTTTCCAAACTACCCTTGTAGACCGTCATCCCTACCCCCATATTGGGGCGACTGACGCGTGAAGGAATACATCTTGAGCGAACTCCTCAACCGCCGCCTGAGCCTGCTCGGCGCCAATCTCTCCCTGCTCGAGCAGTGCCTGCACGGTATTGAGCGCGAATGCCTGCGCGTGACCGACGAAGGTCGCCTGGCCCAGACGCCGCACCCCGAAGCCTTGGGTTCGGCGCTGACCAACGAGCAGATCACCACCGACTACTCCGAGTCGTTGCTGGAGTTCATCACCCCAGCCCTGGCGGACCCGGCCAAGGTGCTCGAAAGCCTCGATGAGATCCACCGTTTCGTCTATGCCAAGCTCGGCGACGAATACCTGTGGAGCCCATCCATGCCCTGCACGCTGCCGGCCGAGGAAGACATTCCGATCGCCGAGTACGGCACCTCCAACATCGGCAAGCTCAAGCATGTCTACCGCAAGGGCCTGGCCCTGCGCTACGGCCGCACCATGCAGTGCATCGCCGGCATCCATTACAACTTCTCCCTGCCCGAGGCGCTGTGGCCACTGCTGCGCGAAGCCGAAGGCAGCGAGGAGAACGACCGCGACTACCAGTCGGCGGCGTACATCGCCCTGATCCGCAACTTCCGTCGCTACAGCTGGCTGCTGATGTACCTGTTCGGCGCATCCCCCGCCCTGGACAAAGGCTTCCTGCGCGGCCACCCGCACCAGCTCGAAGAGCTGGACGCCGAAACCTTGTACCTGCCCTACGCCACCAGCCTGCGCATGAGCGACCTGGGCTACCAGAGCAACGCCCAGGCCGGCCTGACGCCCTGCTACAACAACTTGGCCAGCTACACCGACAGCCTGCGCAAGGCGGTGGGCACGCCCTACCCGCCCTATGTCGAGATCGGCACGCACAAGGATGGCGAGTGGGTACAGCTGAACACCAACATCCTGCAGATCGAGAACGAGTACTACTCGAACATTCGCCCCAAGCGCGTCACCTATACCGGCGAACGTCCGATCCAGGCCCTGACTTCCCGCGGCGTGCAGTACGTCGAAGTGCGGTGCCTGGACATCAACCCGTTCCTGCCGGTGGGTATCGACCTGCCGCAGGCGCGCTTCCTCGACGCCTTCCTGCTGTTCTGCGCACTGGACGACAGCCCGCAACTGGACAACGGCGAATGCGGCCAGTGCACCAGCAACTTCCTCACCGTGGTCAAGGAAGGTCGCCGCCCGGGCCTTGAGCTTCGCCGTAACGGCCAGCCTATCGGCCTGAAGGACTGGGCCAGCGAACTGATCGCCCGCATCGCGCCCCTGGCCGACCTGCTCGACCGCGCCCAAGGTGGCGATGAGCACGCCAAGGCCCTGGCTACGCAACAGGCCAAGGTCGACGATGCCTCGCTGACTCCGTCGGCCCAGGTATTGGCCCGCATGGCCGAGCACGATGAAACCTTCGTCCAGTTCTCCCTGCGCCAGAGCCGCCTGCACGCCGGGACTTTCCGCGAACAACCGCTGAGTGTCGAGCGCCAGCAGGCGTTCGAAACCCTGGCCCGGGACTCGCTGGCCGAACAGTCGCGCCTGGAGCAGCAGGAAGTCGGTGATTTCGACCTGTTCGTCGGCGCCTACCAGGCCAGCATCCTGGCCATCAGCAACTGATGAGCCGCGCCACCAGCCCGCGCAAGCCGCGCGCCAGCAGCCAGGCCAGGATCGATGCGATCCTGGCCGTGGCGCGCGAACTGCTGGCCGACCAGGGCGTGGCGGCATTGTCTATCTACAGCGTGGCCGAGCGGGCGCAGATTCCGCCGTCATCGGTGTATCACTTCTTCGCCAGCGTCCCGGCACTGCTCGAAGCCCTGACCGCGGACGTGCATCGAGCCTTCCGCGAAGCGCTCTGCGCGCCGATCGACAATCACGCGCTCGTCACCTGGCACGACCTGTCGCGGCTGATCGAGCAGCGCATGCTGGATATCTACAACGAGGATGCGGCAGCGCGTCAGCTGATCCTCGCCCAGCATGGCCTGAGCGAAGTGGTCCAGGCCGACCGCCAGCACGACATGGAGCTGGGCGAACTGATGCACAAACTGTTCGACCAGCATTTCCAGCTGCCGACGATGCCCCGGGATGTGGATGTGTTTGCGCTGGCCATGGAGCTGAGCGACCGGGTCTATGCCCGCTCGGTGCAGTTGCACGAACAGATCACTCCGCGCATGGCCGAGGAAGGCAAGCGGGTGTTCGAGGCCTACCTGGGGCTTTACCTGCCGCCGTTTCTGGCCAAGCGTTCCAGCTGAGGTTTTTGCAGCCGCTGCGCGCCACTTCGCGGGCAAGCCCGCTCCCACAGGGTCCGCGCGGAACCTGTGGGAGCGGGTCTACCCGCGAAAGGTCTGCAAGAGATCACAACTTGGCGATGGACACCTCGGTGGATTTGACGAAGGCGATCACCTCGCTCCCCACCTGCAGTTCCAGCTCACGCACGGAACGGGTGGTGATCACCGAGGTGACGATGCCGGAGGCGGTCTGTACGTCGATTTCCGACAGCACCGGGCCTTCGAGGATTTCCTTCACGGTGCCTTTGAACTGGTTGCGCACGTTGATGGCTTTGATGGTCATGATGTGATTCCTTCTCTATGGCTTCTGGGGTTCAGTGCGCCCAACGCAACTGCGTGGGCAAAGGGGCTACAGGTTCCGGCTCGGGCGGTATGCCCGGGACGGCAAGAACACGGTTGAGGACTTCGCTTTCCAGCGCCGCCAGGCGGTGCGAACCACGCGCCCTGGGCCGTGGCAGGTCGACGGTCAGGTCAAGGCCCACCGCGCCGTCCTCGATCAGGATCACCCGGTCGGCCACGGCGACGGCTTCGTTGACGTCGTGGGTGACCAGCAACACGGTAAAACCATGCTGGTGCCACAGGCGTTCGATCAGTTGCTGCATCTCGATCCGGGTCAGGGCATCGAGCGCGCCCAACGGCTCATCCAGCAGCAGCAAGCGCGGCTTGTGGATCAGCGCCCGCGCCAAGGCGACACGTTGCTTCTGACCGCCCGACAGCGCCGCCGGCCAATCGTTGGCACGCTCGGCCAGGCCGACCGCCTCCAGGGCCTGCAATGCATCGGCCCGCCAGTTGCCGGAGAGCCCCAGGCCAACGTTGTCGATCACCTTCTTCCAGGGCAGCAGGCGTGCGTCCTGGAACATCAGCCGGGTTTCTTCACGGGCGTGCGCCAAGGGCGCGGCACCGGCCAGCAACTGGCCGGTGCTGGGCCGGTCGAGGCCCGCCAGCAGGCGCAGCAAGGTGCTCTTGCCGCAGCCGCTGCGCCCGACGATTGCGACGAACTGGCCGGCCGGAATGTGCAGGTCGATACCCCGCAGCACTTCGCGCTGGCCGAAAGTCTTGCGCAGGGCCTGGGCCGCCAGCGGGATGCCACGCAGCAGGCGCGGCGGTTGTTCCTTGAGCACGGTCATGCGCCCTCCTTCTTGGCCGCTTGATAGGCCGGGTGCCAGCGCAGCCAGACACGCTCCAGGCCTCGGGCGGCCAGGTCGGCGAGCTTGCCGAGCACGGCGTACAGGACGATGGCCAGGACCACCACGTCGGTTTGCAGGAACTCGCGGGCATTCATCGCCAGGTAGCCGATGCCGGCATTGGCCGAAATGGTCTCGGCGACGATCAGCGTCAACCACATGAAGCCCAGGGCGAAGCGCACGCCCACCAGGATCGACGGCAGCGCACCCGGCAGGATCACCTGGCGGAACAGGCCGAAGCCCGACAGGCCATAGCTGCGTGCCATCTCTACCAGCGCCGGGTCGACGTTGCGGATGCCGTGGTAGGTGTTGAGGTAGATGGGGAACAGCGTCCCCAGCGCCACCAGGAAGATCTTGGCCGACTCATCGATGCCGAACCACAGGATTACCAGCGGGATCAGCGCCAGGTGCGGCACGTTGCGGATCATCTGCACCGAGCTGTCGAGCAGACGCTCGCCCCAGTTCGACAGCCCCGTGATGAAGCCCAGTACCAGGCCGATGCTGCCACCGATCAGAAAGCCCAGCGCCGCGCGCCAGCCGCTGATGGCCAGGTGCGTCCAGATCTCGCCGCTGCGCACCAGCTCGACCCCGGCGCTGACCACCGCGCTCGGTGCCGGCAGGATGCGGGTCGACAGCCAGCCGCTGGCGACCGCCAGTTGCCACACTGCCAACAGCAGCAGCGGCAAGGCCCAGGGCGCCAGGCGTTTCGACCAGGAGGAAGTTGCTCGACTCATGGCCAGGCCCTCAGCTCTGCGCGACGGACTTGGGCAGGATGTCGTTGGCGACCATCTCGCCGAACGGGCTCACGTAACCGCCGCTCCTGGGCTGCTCGGGTCGCTGCACGTCCAGATGCGGGAACAGCAGTTCAGCGACCCGGTATGACTCCTCAAGGTGCGGGTAGCCGGAGAAGATGAAGGTGTCGATGCCGAGCGCGGCGTACTCCTTGACCCGCGCCGCCACGGTCGGGCCATCGCCCACCAGCGCGGTACCCGCGCCACCGCGTACCAGGCCAACACCGGCCCACAGGTTGGGGCTGACTTCCAGCTTGTCGCGCTTGCCACCATGCAGGGCGGCCATGCGCTGCTGCCCCACCGAGTCGAAACGCGCCAGGGACGCCTGGGCTCGGGAGATGGTGTCGTCGTCCAGGTGCGAAATGAGTCTGTCGGCGGCCGCCCAGGCTTCTTCGTTGGTCTCGCGGACGATCACGTGCAGACGGATGCCAAAGCGCACTTCGCGACCTTGCGCGGCGGCTTTCTCACGGACCTGGGCGATCTTTTCCGCCACGGCGGCCGGCGGTTCGCCCCAGGTCAGGTACAGCTCGACCTGTTCGGCGGCCAGGTCCTGCGCGGCATCCGACGAGCCGCCGAAATACAGCGGCGGACGTGGCTGCTGGATCGGCGGGTAGAGCAGCTTGGCGCCCTTCACCTGGATGTGCTTGCCGTCGTAGTCGACCACCTCGCCTTCGAGCACCTTGCGCCAGATGCGGGTGAACTCCACGGAGGCCTCGTAGCGCTCCTGGTGGTCCAGGTGCAGGCCATCACCGGCCAGCTCTTCGGGGTCGCCCCCGGTCACCAGGTTGAACAGCGCACGGCCGTTGGAGAGGCGATCCAGCGTCGCCGCCTGGCGGGCGGCCACGGTCGGCGAAATGATGCCCGGGCGCAGGGCCACCAGGAACTTCAGGCGCTGGGTCACCGGAATCAGCGAGGCGGCCACCAGCCAGGAGTCCTCGCAGGAGCGCCCGGTAGGGATCAGCACGCCGCCAAAGCCAAGACGGTCGGCGGCCTGGGCGATCTGCTGCAGGTAGCCATGGTCGACCGCACGGGCGCCGTCGTTGGTGCCCAGGTACTTGCCGTCACCATGGGTTGGGAGGAACCAGAAAATGTTAAGGCTCATTGGAGTTGTCTCCTCAAGGGTGGCTCGAGCCGGGGCAGCCCCGGCCGCAGCGAATCGATCAAGGCGCGCTGGCGACCTTGGCGGGGGGTGTCCAGATCACGTCCTTGATGCTCAAGGGCTTGGGAATCAGCTTCAGCGCCTGGAAGGTGTCGGCGATCTTCTGCTGCGCGGCGATCACCTCGGGCGTGAGCGGCTTGGCACCGAAGCCCTGGCGCTTGACGGACGTGAGGGTGATGTCGGCAGGCAGGCCGAGCAGCGGGGCGACCTGGTCGGTGACCTCCTGCGGGTTGGCCTGGGACCACTGCCCAATGGCACGCACCTCGTCGACCAGGGTCTGGATCACGGCCGGATGCGCCGAGGCGTACTTGCGGGTGGCCAGGTAGAACTGGTGGTTGTCGACCAGGCCTTCTCCGTCACGCAGCGTGCGGGCTTGCAACTGTTGCTCGGCGGCGGCCTGGTACGGGTCCCAGATCACCCAGGCATCGACGCTGCCACGCTCGAAGGCGGCGCGGGCATCGGCAGGCGGCAGGTACACCGGCTGGATATCGCTGTACTTGAGGCCTGCGTCTTCCAGGGCACGGACCAACAGGTAATGGACGTTGGAGCCTTTGTTGAGGGCGACTTTCTTGCCTTTGAGGTCCTTCACCGACTGCACGGGAGAGCCTTTGGGTACCAGGATCGCCTCGCTGTGCGGCGCAGGCGGCTCGTAGGCGACGTAGAGCAGGTCGGCACCGGCGGCCTGGGCGAACACCGGCGGGGTCTCGCCGGTGACGCCGAAGTCGATGGAGCCGACGTTCAGCCCTTCGAGCAGCTGCGGGCCGCCGGGGAATTCGGTCCACTGCACCTGGATGCCTTGCTCGGCCAGGCGCTTCTCCAGCGCGCCCTTGGCCTTGAGCAGCACCAGGGTGCCGTATTTCTGATAACCGATACGCAGGCTTTCTGCCTGGGCCTGGGTGATGGCGCCGAAGGACACAGCCGCCGCAAACAGGGCGACCAGACCACGACGCAAGAAGATTGTGCGCATGGCGCTCTCCTGTGCGAGTTGGGTTCGGGTTGCACCTGCTTGCCCGTTGGCGGGCGAGTAAGGTGGGAAAAACGGTACAGCAGTGATGCCGGCTCAGATGCTCCAGCGGGCAGTGAGCAGGCGTTCGTTGAGCACGCCAGGGGCCACGGGGCTGGGCCGTCGGGCCAGGGCGCTGTGGAACAGCTCCAGCGAATCCTCGAGCCGCGCCTCCAGCGTGGCAGCCAATTGTGCGGGCTTGCCGTGTTCGCCATAGGCGATCTGGCTGTCGTCGGCGAAGATCCCTTGCAGGGTCTCCTGCGCCTTGAGTGCAGACAGCACTGGCTTGAGTGCGTAATCCACCGCCAGCATGTGGGCGATGCTGCCGCCGGTGGCGATCGGCAGTACCACCTTGTGTTCCAGGGCGCGCTCGGGCAGCAGGTCGAGCAGGGTTTTCAGGGCGCCGGCGAAGGACGCCTTGTACACCGGGGTGGCGACCACCAGGCCGTCGGCCTGGGCCACCAGCTCGTTGAAATGCCGCACTTGCGGGCTCTCGAAACGGGCATGGAGCAGGTCCTCGGCCGGGAACTCTCGTACCTGGAAGGTCACGACCTCGATACCCCGCTCCTGCAGCCACTGGCGCGAACGTTCGAGCAGCACGCCGGAGCGTGAACGGGCACTGGGGCTGCCACCGAGAGAAACAACCAACATGAAAACGCTTCCTTCGATTCGATTGCGGGGCCGCGAGGGGTTGGCCCCGCTGGAATGGAATCGACATTAACAGGCCGTCACATATATCTAGAAATCATATTTTTTCATTTGTTTATTCCATTTTTGCGAAATCGTGATTTCGGCGGTGCTCCTGTGGATGCGGTAGCGAATGTACTGACGCATTCGCGGGTGAACCCGCTCCCACAGGGCTAGTGGCGATCCTTGTAGGCATGGTTTTACCCGCGAAGAGGGCGCCGCGGTGCCACTAATCACAGCCCCGATTTTCTTTCTCACGAGATCAAGGTGGCAGCCGTGCACAGGGTGAGAAACCGGGACACAAGGAAAACCCGGCCAGACCGAGGTCTGCCCGTACACGGCTGCCATGACGGAAATGCCGAAACCTTAGCTGTCTTCGGGTTCTCACACCCGGTCGCCAAACAGGACGACCCGGCGACGTTATCCCTGGGGTGTTACCCCAACAATGCAGCGGCTTCCGGCAGGTGCGTAGGATAGGTCGTTACTTGCAAAGGGTTGAAGCGCTTGGCTTGAGGTTCGGAAATATCCGACACATTGGAGGTCGGCACGCTCCTACAGGGGACACCGCCAATCTCCGCACATAAAAAAGGGCCGTCGAAACGGCCCAAAGATCCCTGCTATGGCTAAGAGCAATGCAACGAGGATTCCTTAACGATTCGGCTGCGGGGTTAGGCGCAGGTAGGGTTTGACCGCCCGGTACCCTTTGGGGAAGCGCTGCTTGATCTCATCTTCGTCTTTCAACGACGGCACGATCACCACTTCGTCGCCATCCTGCCAGTTCGCTGGCGTGGCCACCTTGTGGTTGTCTGTCAGTTGCAGCGAGTCGATCACCCGCAGGATTTCATTGAAGTTGCGCCCCGTGCTGGCCGGGTAGGTGATGGTCAGGCGCACCTTCTTGTTCGGGTCGATGACGAACAGCGAGCGCACTGTCAGGGTGTCGCTGGCGTTGGGGTGGATCAGGTCGTACAGGTCGGAGACCTTGCGGTCGGCGTCGGCGAGGATCGGGAAGTTGACCACGGTGTTCTGGGTCTCGTTGATGTCATCGATCCAGCGGGTGTGCGAGTCGACCGGGTCCACCGACAAGGCGATGGCCTTGACACCGCGCTTGGCGAATTCGTCCTTGAGCTTGGCGGTCAGGCCCAGCTCGGTGGTGCATACCGGCGTGAAATCGGCCGGGTGGGAGAACAGCACGCCCCAGCTGTTGCCCAGCCATTCGTGGAAGCGGATCTTGCCGGCGCTGGATTCCTGTTCGAAATCGGGGGCGATGTCACCGAGTTTGAGGCTCATGGGGGTGGGCTCCTGTGCTGTGTCTGGTCTGTGGGTTCAATGTGCCTACATTCGATTAAAAATAAAAAGAATAAATGTTGATTTATTTATAACTGATAAATATATCGAATTACAGGTATTAAAAAGCCTCGCGCTAGGCGAGGCTTTTTGCGCAGCTACGACTTACATGAAGGCGTAAGTGTAGTTGACGATGAAGCGAGTCTGGTCCTGGTCTTTCGCGGAGCTCGCACCGGTGCCACGGTAGACGCCCTGACGCAGGCTGAAGCCCAAGCCTTTGAGGGTGCCTTGCTGCAGGACGTAATCGATACGCGCATCACGCTCCCATTCGCTGAAGGTGCCATGGCCGTCCTTGTTTCGACCATCCTGGCCACGCAGGTATGCGACCGAGGCCTTCAGACCTGGAACGCCCAGACCCGCGAAGTCGTAGGTGTACTGACCGAAGGTGGTGTTCTCACCCGCCTTGGCGAACGAGTTGATCATGCTATCGGTGAACAGGTAGAAGCTGGCGCCGCCGTTGCCTTCTTTACGGTCATTGCCATCGACAACGTCACCTTGGTTCAACCAGACGAAGCCGCCATCGTCGCTGACCTGCTGGTGACCCAGCATCAACGCATGGCTACCCAGGGTATAGGTGAACATGGCCGACCAGGTCTTGTTGTCGATCTCGCCCTTGTTCTTCTCATAACCGCCGTTGTTGCTGAACTGATAGCCAGCCTCACCGTTCTTGCCATCGCTGCTGCTATCGAAATAACGCAGGTCGGTCTTGAACGACTGATCAGGGGCGATCTGATAGACGTGGGTAGCACCCAGGAAGTGTTGCTTGTAGAAGTCTTCCAGGTTCGAGTAGTAGTACTGCAGGGTGAGGTCTTTGGTCAGCTTGTAGTCCAAGCCACCGTAGCGGAACTTGTTGCTATCCTGCGAAGCGCCAGCGACCGACAAGCCGGTACGGTTGCTCGAAGCACGGCCCATGGCGTGGGTCAGCTGACCGGCGTTGATGGTCAGATTGTCGATTTCCTTCGAGGTGATGGTGCCACCCTCGAAGGTCTGCGGCAGCAGACGGCCATCGTTGGCGACGAGGATCGGGAGGTTCGGCGCCAGGGCGCTACCGAAGTGCGCTTCGGTCTTGGAGAAGCGCGCCTTCGCGTTCCCGCCTACGCGGGCCCATTGGCTTACTGCGGAACCGTCGGTGTCGCTTGGGAAGAAGGTGCTGCTGTCAGGGTGATGGCCTTTACCGCCATCCAGGTGAATACCCCACAGGGCCTGCACATCAACGCCGAAGCCAACGGTGCCTTCAGTGAAACCGGACAGGTAGTCGAGTTTGAAGCCCTGACCCGATTCACGGTTGTCGCTTCCGCCGCGTTCACGGTTGTCGTTATTGAAATACATGGTGCGCGAGCTCACGGACAGCTTGCTGTCTTCAATGAAACCGGCAGCACCTGCTTGTTGGGCGAGAACCCCCAGTGCCACGGCCAGGGCCAGGCTGGACTTGTACATGTTTTGCTCCTCTACGTTCTAATTCTTGTGCATCTCAAGCGGCAGGATCTGTTGCCCTGCTCGCCATGGATTGGGCGATTTAGCACCAACCAGTGACCGCGAAGTCAATCGCTACCTATCGCTTCGCGACTTTGGTCTAAGACGCCGACTGCGCCACAGGATAATGACAATCCTATAAATCCAAAATTACCGTTTTATGACTTTCTAAGACTTTTACGGAATATATTTGGAACCTTTACTTCCATTTGATTCATAAAAACAAGGCCATTATTCCATAAAGTTATCTGCAAACGTTTGCCAATCACCGCTTCTGGCCGCCCCGCAAAATCGAAAAAGCGTAGCAGCCGTTTCCGGTTTCGCCAGACAACCTGACTCATGGATCAGGAACCTCGATGATTAACTCCTAAGCTAATTCGAAAAAGTTATTTATTTTTGATTTTTTAGATCAATTAATCTTCTCGTCAACCAAGCCCTGATTTGCCTGACGAGGAGTTCAACCATGATCCCGCACACTCCATTGCGCCTGTTCGCCGCCCTGACCCTCGCCAGCACCAGCTGGCTTGCACAGGCCGCCGACCTGACCGTCGCCTACCAGACCACCGTCGACCCGGCCAAGGTCGCCCAGGTCGATGGCAGCTATGAAAAAGCCAGCAAGGCCAGCATCGACTGGCGCAAGTTCGATAACGGTGTCGACGTGATCACCGCCGTGGCCTCAGGCGATGTGCAGATCGGCTACCTGGGCTCCAGCCCCCTGGCTGCCGCCGCCACCCGCAAGCTGCCGGTGGAAACCTTCCTGATCGCCACCCAGATCGGCGCCGGTGAGGCACTGGTGGCACGCGACAGCATCAAGACCCCGCAGGATCTGGTCGGCAAGAAGGTCGCCGTACCGTTCGTTTCCACCGGCCACTACAGCCTGCTGGCCGCGCTCAAGAGCTGGAACATCGACCCTGCCAAGGTGCAGATCCTCAACCTCGCACCCCCGGCGATCATCGCCGCCTGGAAGCGCGGCGACATCGACGCCACCTACGTCTGGGACCCGGCCCTGGGCGTGGCCAAGGAAAACGGCAAGGTGCTGATCACCTCCGGTGAGCTGGCAAGCAAGGGCGCGCCGACGTTCGACGCCTGGATCGTGCGCAAGGACTTCGCCGCCAAGCACCCGGACATCGTCAAGTCGTTCGCCAAGGTCACCCTCGACGCCTATGCCGACTACCGCAAGGACCCCAAGGCCTGGCTGGCCAACCCAGACAACGTCGGCAAGCTGGCCAAGCTGTCCGGCGCCAAGCCCGCCGACATACCGGTACTGCTGCAAGGCAACGTCTATCCGCTGGCCTCCGACCAGGTCAGCGCGCTGGGCGCACCGACCACCCAGGCCCTGACCGACACGGCCACCTTCCTCAAGCAGCAGGGCAAGGTCGAGGCGGTACTGCCGGACTATTCGCCGTACGTCAGCGCCCAGTACCTGCCTGACTGAACAAGGGGCCGCTGCGCGCCCCTTCGCGGGCAAGCCCGGTCCCACAAAGATCACCACACGACCTGTGGGAGCGGGTTTGCCCGCGAAGGGCTGCGCAGCAGCCCGACATCCGCCCCACACCTGACAACCGGAGCCTGCCATGGCCTTGCTCGAGCTGGAGCGCATCAGCGCACAGTACCCCGGCACCGATGCCCCGGTGCTGGCCGACATCAACCTGAGCCTTGGGCCACGCCAGTTGCTGGTGGCCCTGGGCCCGTCCGGCAGCGGCAAGACCTCGCTGCTCAACCTGATCGCCGGGTTCGTCAGCCCCAGCAGTGGGCGCCTGACCCTCGACGGCAAGCCGGTCGAAGGCCCGGGTGCCGAGCGCGGCGTGGTGTTCCAGGATGACGCGCTGCTGCCCTGGCAGGATGTGCTGGGCAACGTCGCCTTTGGCCTGGAACTGGCCGGTGTTCCGCGTGCCGAGCGCGAAGCCAAGGCCCGCGAAATGCTGGCCCTGGTCGATCTGGCCGGTTTCGGCAACCGCCGCATCTGGCAGCTTTCCGGTGGGCAGAAACAGCGCGTGGGCCTGGCCCGGGCGCTGGCGGCCGACCCACGGGTGCTGTTGATGGACGAGCCCTTCGGCGCCCTTGATGCCTTCACCCGCGAGCAGATGCAGGAGCTGCTGCTGCAGGTCTGGCAGCGTACCGCCAAGCCGGTGTTCCTGATCACCCATGACATCGAGGAAGCCGTGTTCCTGGCCAGCGAACTGGTGCTGCTGGCGCCCAATCCTGGGCGGGTGGTCGAACGCCTGCAGCTGGATTTCGGCCAACGCTACGCCGCGGGTGAATCGGCCCGGGCGATCAAGTCCGACCCACGCTTCATCGAGACCCGCGAGCATGTCCTGGCGCGGGTGTTCTCCCAACGCGAAGCCGCCCGCCGGCAGGAGTCCGCATGAGCAGCCTGGACCTGACGGCCGTCGACAAACCTGTCGCCCGGCCAACCCCAACCACCAAGGCACGCCGCCCCCTGCCGACCCGCTGGATCAGCGCCCTGACCCTGGCCAGCCTGCTGCTGGCCTGGTGGCTGGTGACCGCCGCCGGCTGGATCGAGCCGCTGTTTTTGCCCTCACCCGCCGATATCCTGGCCAAGGCCTGGGCCTTGCTCACCCAGGGTTACATGGACGCCAGCCTCTGGCAGCACCTGGGCGCGAGCCTCGGGCGAATCGGCCTGGCCCTGGTCGCCGCCGCCCTGACTGCCATCCCGGTGGGTCTGGCCATCGGCCACAACCGCGTCGCCCGCGGCATCCTCGACCCGCTGATCGAGTTCTACCGCCCGATTCCGCCGCTGGCCTACCTGCCGCTGATCGTGATCTGGTGCGGCATCGGCGAGCTGTCGAAAGTGCTGTTGATCTACCTGGCCATCTTCGCCCCGATCGCCATCGCCACCGCCACCGGCGTGCGCACCGTCGACCCGGCCAAGCTGCGCGCTGCCCAGTCCCTGGGCGCGACCAAGGCGCAGTTGATCCGCCATGTGATCCTGCCCAGCGCCCTGCCCGACATCCTCACCGGCATCCGCATCGGCCTTGGAGTCGGCTGGTCGACCCTGGTGGCCGCCGAGCTGATCGCCGCCACCAGCGGCCTGGGCTTCATGGTGCAGTCGGCGGCGCAGTTTCTGGTCACCGACGTGGTGGTGCTGGGGATCCTGCTGATCGCCCTGATCGCCTTCGCCCTGGAAATGGGCCTGCGCGCCCTGCAACGCAAACTGGTGCCCTGGCACGGGCAAAGCCACTGATGCCGTACTAACCGAGGGAACCCGGTTCGCGGGCAAGCCCGCTCCCACAAGAGCCTCCAACGACCCTGTGGGAGCGGGCTTGCCCGCGAACGGTACACCTCGACTCTTGACCGTTTGGCACGCCCGTCCCCGGGATACGACACTCAAGCGAGACCGACATGAGCCTGACCATCACCCCCCTGAGCCCAGCGCTCGGCGCCCAGATCAGTGGCGTGGACCTCTCACGCGACCTCAGCGTCGAGCAACGCGATGCCATCGAGCAGGCGCTGCTCAAGCATCAGGTGCTGTTCTTCCGCGACCAGCCGATCACGCCAGCGCAGCAGGCGGGCTTCGCCGCGCGCTTTGGCGACCTGCACATCCATCCGATCTATCCCAACGTGCCGGACACTCCCCAGGTGCTGGTCCTGGACACCGCGGTCACCGACGTGCGCGACAACGCCGTCTGGCACACCGACGTGACCTTCCTGCCGACCCCGGCCCTGGGGGCGGTGCTCAGCGCCAAGCAGTTGCCCGCCTTTGGCGGCGATACCCTGTGGGCCAGCGGCATCGCGGCCTTCGAGGCCTTGTCGGCACCGCTGCGCGGGATGCTCGATGGCTTGAGCGCCACCCACGATTTCACCAAGTCCTTCCCGCTCGAGCGCTTCGGCACCACGCCCGAGGACCTGGCGCGCTGGGAGAGCACCCGGCGCAACAACCCGCCGCTGTCGCACCCCGTGGTGCGCACCCATCCGGTCAGCGGGCGCAAGGCGTTGTTCGTCAACGAAGGGTTCACCACACGGATCAACGAGCTGAACGAGCAGGAAAGCGAGGCGCTGCTCAAGTTGCTGTTCGCCCATGCGACCCGGCCTGAGTTCAGCATCCGCTGGCGGTGGCAGGAGAACGACGTGGCGTTCTGGGACAACCGGGTCACCCAGCATTTTGCCGTGGATGACTACCGGCCGAACCGGCGGGTGATGCATCGGGCGACCATCCTGGGAGATGCGCCGTTCTGATGAACCCAGGGGAGGCCTTCGGCCTCCTTTCGCGACGCAAGGCCGCTCCTACAGGTATCGCACGGCTCTTGTAGGAGCGGCCTTGTGTCGCGAAAGGGCCGCAAAGCGGCCCCCGGCGATCTATCTACCGGACCAGATGCAGGAACTGCATGTGCCGCTGATACTGGTCGAGGATGTCGTTGATGATCTGCTCCTTGGTGTAGCCCACCAGGTCGTAGTTCTGGCTGCCTTCGGACAAATGCACCTCGGCGCGGTAGTAGCGGCGGTTCTTCAGCTCCTGGGTACCCAGGCCGCCCAAGGCGAACGACGGGGTGAAATAGCCGCGCATCTGTACCTGGTAGATGAACGGCTGCTCCTCGCCCAGGCCGATCTTCAGGCTGACGTTGTCGTGGCTCGGATCGTCCTGGGTGATCACGTTCAAGCCCTTCTGCGCGAACACCTCGGTGACTTCGCCGATGGCCGGGCGCACCACGTCATCCATGAAGCGGTACACCTCGTCGCGTGACGGGAAGTGCACCGCCTGGCTCAGGCGCTGGCGCCAGCCTCCTCGGCCACGACGCGACACGGCGAACGGTGCCAGCGAATGCATCTGCGCGATCTGCCGCTGGGACTCCAGGTAGAACGCCTTGTGCAGCCCCCACATCATGCACAGCAAGATCAGCGAGAACGGCAACGAAGTCAGCACCACCGCCGACTTGAGCGAGTCGATGCTGCCGGCAAACAGCAGGCTGCTGGTGATCAGCGCGGTCATCGCGCCCCAGAAGATGCGCAGCCAGTTCGGACCGTCTTCGTCGGTACCGCCGCCCTTGGCCGAAAGCGTGGAAAGCACCACGGTGCCGGAGTCCGCGGAGGTGACGAAGAACACGAAACTGATGAACACCGTCACCGCGATCACGGCCCTGCTCCACGGGTAGGTTTCCAGCAGCAGGTACAGGCTCATGGACGGGTTTTCCAGGGCCGACTGGCCCAGGGCGGTCATGCCATGGTCGAGCACCTGGGTCATGGCGCTGTTGCCGAAGATCGACATCCACGCCAGGGTGAAGCCCAGCGGGATCAACAGCACGCCGAAGACGAACTCACGGATGGTCCGACCACGGGAAATACGCGCGATGAACAGCCCCACGAACGGCGCCCAGGCAATCCACCACGCCCAGTAGAACACCGTCCAGCCACCCAGCCAGTCGCGGTTCTCGCCATAGGCATAAACGTCAAAGCTCTTGCGCGGCAAGGCGCCGAGGTAGTCGCCCAAGTTCTGGATCAGGGTGTTGAACAGGTGCTGGGTGGGCCCGGCGAACAGCACGAACAGCAGCAGTGCGCAGGCCAGGAACAGGTTGATGTCGCTCATCACCCGCACGCCTTTCTCCACCCCGGCGACCGCCACGGCCACTGCGGCCCCCATCATCAGGACGATGAGCAGGACCTGGATCCACTGGCTGTGGCTGATGCCGAACAGGTAGTCCAGGCCCGCGTTCAAGTGCAGCACGCCAAACCCCATGTCGGCCCCCAGGCCGAACACCGTGGCGATGATGCCGAAGCCGTCGACCGCATAACCGATCGGCCCGTTGATGCGCTTGCCGATCAGCGGGTAGAGGGCCGAGCGCAGCGCCAGCGGCAGGTTGTGACGATAGGCGAAATACGCCAGGGCCATGCCGACGAAGGCGAACACGCCCCAGCCATGCAGGCCCCAGTGCAGGAACAGCAACTGCATCGCCTGGCGCCCGGCCTCCACCGTGCCGCCCTCGCCTTGGGGCGGTTGCAGCATGTGGGTCAAAGGTTCAGAGACGCAGAAGAAGAACAAGGTGATGCTGATCCCGGCGGCGAACAGCATGCCGGCCCAGGACAGATAGCTGAATTCGGGTTCGTCGTGGTCGGCACCGAGCTTGATCTTGCCGTAGCCGGACAAGGCGGTGACCACCACGAAGACCAGGTACAGGGTCATGGCCAGCATGTAGTACCAGCCGACCGTGTTGGCCGCCCAGTTCTGCGCCGCGAGCAACCAGTCGCCCGCCGCTTTGGGGTTGGCGATGACCACCAGGCCGAAGATGAGGATGAAGCTTGCCGCGAAATAGAACACCGGAGGGTTCATGCGGATCTTGCCATTGGCAAGGGAGGGGGTCGGTGCACTCATTGGGCGCGCACCTCATGCAGAGAGGGAAGATTCGGATTGAACGGGTTCAGCAAAGGGGATCCTCCTGTTGAACACCGGCAATGGACCAGCGTTTTTACTTTGAACAAGCGTTCAAGTTAAACACGGATCGGCTTTCAACGCGACCTTGCCCGACCGTTGAACCCATTATTTGCAGTGAATTCCGACATGTTCGCGGGTAAACCCGCTCCTACCAGTCCAGCGCGATCTTGGCGTCAGCGCCGGACCTGTAGGAGCGGGTTTACCCGCGAACCGGGCGATCTAGAAGGCGTCAGATCCTGACTATTTCTGCCCCTCGCACTCCAACTGCAGATTCGCCTGGGTGATGTTGCTCTCGGCCGGCACGCTGCGGGTCAGCCAGACATTGCCGCCGATGGTCGTGCCCTTGCCGATGGTGATCCGCCCAAGGATAGTCGCCCCGGCATAGATGACCACATCGTCCTCGACGATCGGATGGCGCGGCTCGCCCTTGTGCAACATGCCGGTCTCGTCTGCCGGGAAACGCTTGGCGCCCAGGGTCACGGCCTGGTAGATGCGCACCCGCTCGCCGATGATCGCGGTCTCGCCGATCACCACGCCCGTGCCGTGGTCGATGAAGAAACTCGGGCCGATCTGCGCGCCGGGGTGGATGTCGATGCCGGTGGCCGAGTGGGCCAGCTCCGAGCTGATCCGTGCCAGCAACGGCAGGCCCGCCTGGTACAGGTGGTGGGCCAGGCGGTGGTGGATGATCGCCAGGATCCCCGGATAGCACAGCAGCACCTCATCGACGCTGCGTGCCGCCGGGTCGCCGTGGTAGGCGGCCAGCACGTCGGTATCGAGCAGCACGCGCAGGCTCGGCAAGGCTGCGGCAAAGCCCTGGATCAGGTTCAGGGCGTGGGCGTCGACGTCCTGCGCCGGGGCCTTGCCATGGCGCGAGGCGTAACGCAGCTCCAGGCGCGCCTGGGCCAGCAGCGCGGTCAGCGCGGCGTCCAGGGTATGGCCGACATAGAAGTCTTCGCTTTCTTCACGCAGGTCCACCGGCCCCAGGCGCATGGGGAACAGCGCGCCGCACAGTTGTTCGAGGATCTGGCGCATGGCCTCGCGCGAGGGCAGCTCACGCCCGCCCTGTTCGCCGCTGCTGCGGCCGTTGCGGGTTCGCCATTGTTCACGGGCGCTGCGCAGGTCATTGACGATGGTCTGCAGTTGCCAGTGCCCGGTGGATGGATGTTCGCTCACGGTGTTCTCCTGGATCGAGGCTGTGCGGGCCTTTGATGAGCAGGCCGCGCTATGCAATCCACTCTACGGCAAATCCAGTGCTTGGAAAAAACAACGCTTTATTCCATCCTGCGCTAAGTCGGGTATAAGCAGCGCTGACAGAGTGAGGATTCCTCGCCTACCCTCAATGCTGCCGACCCATGACGAAAACAAAAAAGAAATAACAAAATAATTTTTTATTATTTCCAGGCCTATAAAGGCCACCCCTATAGTCGCCACCCACTACTTCCACAACAAGCGCGGGGCCCAGACATGACCAAATTCGCCAAACCTCTTCTCAATGCCAGCCTGGCGCTCCTGCTGGGTACCGGCCTGCTCAGCCACGCGTTCGCGGGCGAGCAACTCAAGACCATCCAGGAAAAAGGCAGCATCAGCGTCGGCCTCGAAGGCACCTACCCGCCCTTCAGTTTCGTTGACGAAAACGGCAAGCTCGCCGGCTTCGAGGTGGAACTGTCCGAGCTGCTGGCCAAGGAGCTGGGGGTCAAGGTCAAGCTCCAGCCGACCAAGTGGGACGGCATCCTCGCCGCGCTGGAGTCCAAGCGCCTGGACGTGGTGATCAACCAGGTGACCATCTCCGACGAGCGCAAGAAGAAGTATGACTTCTCCGAGCCCTACACCATCTCCGGCATCCAGGCGCTGATCCTGAAGAAAAAGGCCGATCAGCTGAACATCCACAAAGCCGCCGACCTGGCCGGCAAGAAAGTCGGCGTGGGCCTGGGCACCAACTACGAACAGTGGGTGAAGAAGGACGTCCCGCAAGCCGACGTACGGACCTACGAGGACGACCCGAGCAAGTTCGCCGACCTGCGCAACGGCCGTATCGACGCCATCCTGATCGACCGCCTGGCCGCCCTGGAATACGCACAGAAAGCCAAGGACACCGAACTGGCAGGCGAAGCCTTCTCGCGCCTGGAGTCGGGCGTGGCCCTGCGCAAGGGCGAGCCTGAGCTGCTCGCGGCGATCAACAAGGCGCTGGACAAGCTCAAGGCCGATGGTTCCCTGGCCAAGCTGTCCGAGAAATACTTTGGTGCCGACGTCACTAAATGATTTCCGAAAGCCTGCAACTTGTCATCGACTCCACGCCCTTCCTGTTGAAGGGCGCGGGTTATACGGTGCTGCTCAGTGTCGGCGGCATGTTCTTCGGCCTGGTCCTGGGCTTTGCCCTGGCCCTGATGCGTCGCTCGAAGATCCTGCCGCTGGACTGGCTGGCCCGGGTGTACGTGTCGTTCTTCCGCGGCACACCCTTGCTGGTGCAGCTGTTCGTGATCTACTTCGGCATGCCGCAGATCGGTATCGAGCTCGACCCGATACCGGCCTCGCTGATCGGCTTGTCGCTGAACATGGCCGCGTACATCTGCGAGATCCTGCGCGCGGCGATCTCCTCGATCGACCGTGGCCAGTGGGAGGCCGCCGCCAGTATCGGCATGACCCGCACCCAGGCCATGCGCCGGGCGATCCTGCCTCAGGCCATGCGCACGGCACTGCCGCCGCTGGGCAACAGCTTCATCTCCCTGGTCAAGGACACCGCCCTGGCGGCAACCATCCAGGTGCCTGAGCTGTTCCGCCAGGCGCAGCTGATCACCGCGCGGACCTTCGAAGTCTTCACCATGTACCTGGCTGTGGCAGTGATCTACTGGATCCTGTGCACCATCCTCGCGCACTTCCAGAACCGCATGGAAGCGCGGGTCAACCAGCACGACCAGGAGCACTGAAGATGATCGTAGTAGAAGGCCTGACCAAGCAGTTCAAGGGCCAGACCGTGCTCAACGGCATCGACCTGACCGTCCAGCCCGGCGAGGTGGTGGCCATCATCGGCCCCAGTGGCTCGGGCAAGACCACCTTCCTGCGCTGCCTCAACCTGCTGGAAACGCCCGACGCCGGGCGCATCCAGATCGGCGATATCAGCATCGACGCCAACCGCCCGCTCGGCAGCCAGCAAGGGGCGATCCGCCGCTTGCGCCAGCAGGCAGGCTTCGTGTTCCAGAACTTCAACCTGTTCCCCCACCGCACCGCCTTGGAGAACGTCATCGAAGGGCCGGTGATCGTCAAGAAGACGCCCCGGGACAAGGCCATCGAACTGGGCCGGCGTCTGCTGGCCAAGGTCGGCCTGGCCGGCAAGGAGGACGCCTACCCTCGGCGCCTTTCGGGTGGCCAGCAGCAACGGGTGGCCATCGCCCGGGCCCTGGCCATGGAGCCGGAGGTGATCCTCTTCGACGAACCGACCTCCGCGCTCGACCCCGAGCTGGTCGGCGAGGTGCTGTCGACCATCCGCGGCCTGGCCGAGGAAAAGCGCACCATGATCATCGTCACCCATGAGATGAGCTTTGCCCGGGATGTAGCCAACCGGGTGATCTTCTTCGACAAGGGCGTGATCGTGGAGCAGGGTGAGGCCAAGGCATTGTTCGCCAATCCAAAGGAAGAGCGTACACGGCAGTTCCTGCGCAAGTTCCTCGGTACCGCAGCTTCCCAGAGCTGATACCGCAGGGGAGCGCTTCGCGCTCCTTTCGCGACACAAGGCCGCTCCTACAGACTCCGCATGCTCGTGCAGGAGCGGCCTTGTGTCGCGAAAGGGCTGCAAAGCAGCCCCAAAATCTCAGCCCCAGCGCAAGTCCACGGCCGGCACCGGTCGTCCATACCAGTACCCTTGGCCCAGGTCGCACTGCTGCTCCAGCAGGAACCGCGCCTGCTCGGCCTGTTCGATCCCTTCGGCATGCACCTGCATGCCCATGCTTCGGGCCAGGGCAATGATCACCCGCACGATGGCGATGTCATCCTCGTCGCTGGGCAGGCCCGCCACGAAGCCCTGGTCGATCTTCAGCTTCTGCACCGGCAGGCGCTTCAGACGCAGCAGGGACGAATAGCCTGTGCCGAAATCGTCGATGGCCAGGCTCAGGCCCAGGTCACGCAGCCCGTGCAATTGCTCCAGCGCAACTTCCGGGTCTTCCATCACCGCGCTCTCGGTGACCTCCAGCTCCAGCAATGCCGGGTCCAGCCCGGTGTCGTGCAACACCTCGGCTACCTGCCGATACAGCGCACGCTGGCCGAACAGGCGGCTGGAGATGTTCACCGCGACAAACTGCAAATGCCGCCCTTCGACCTGCCATTGCACCATCTGCCGGCACGACTGGCGCAGCACCCAGGCGTCGATCTCGGCGATCAACCCGGTGCGCTCGGCAATGGGGATGAATTCGCCCGGCGGTACCAGCCCACGCGTGGGATGCTCCCAGCGCACCAGCGCCTCGACCCCGACCAGCCTGTTGCTGAACAGGTCATGCACCGGCTGGTAGAACACCCGCAGTTCCTGTTGCTCCAGGGCCCGGCGCAGCTCGCCGGCGGTCTCGACCCGATGCTGGGCGTGGGCGGTCAACTCCTCGGTGTACAACGCATAGCAGGCGCGCCCGTTGCTCTTGGCCTTGAACAGCGCCGAGTCGGCGTTGCGCAGCAGCTGCGCGGCGCTCTGCGCATCGCTTGGGAACAGGCTGATGCCCACGCTGACACTGATGAACAGGCGGTGACCATCGAAGACGAACGGCTCGCGCATGCGCTCGATGATGCTCTGGGCCAGGGTTGCGGCCTGACCGACCTGCGGGCAGTTCTCGGCCAGCACGCCGAACTCGTCGCCACCCAGGCGTGCCAGGGTCACGCCGCTGCCCAGCACCTCGCGCAGGCGCTCGCCCACCAGCTTGAGCAACTGATCGCCCAGGGTATGGCCCAGACCATCGTTGATACTCTGGAAATGGTCGAGGTCGAGCAGCAGCAGCGCGCACCCGCGCTTGTTGGTCTGGGCGGTCGTCAGCGCCTGCTCGGCGCGGTCGCTGAACAGCAGCCGGTTGGGCAGGCCGGTCAGCGGGTCATGGTGCGCCAGGTAGGCCAGTTCCTGCTCGGAATGCTTGATCGCGCTGATGTCGCTGAACACCGCAACGTAATGGCTCAAGACGCCGCTGTCGTCGCGAATGGCGCAGATCGTCTGCCATTGCGGGTAGATCTCGCCACTCTTGCGGCGATTCCAGATTTCCCCGCTCCATTCACCCTTCTCGGCCAGTGTCGTGTAGACCTGCTGGTAGAACGCCGGGCCATGGCGCCCCGACTTGAACTTGTTCGGACGCTGGCCCAGCACCTCGTCCTGACGGTAGCCGGTGATGCGCATGAAAGCGCGGTTCACGTGCACGATCAAACCGTTGCTGTCGGTCACCAGCACGCCTTCGAGAGTGCTGTCGAACACCGCCGCGGCCATACGCAGGCGCTCACGGTCCTCGCTGCGCAGGCGCGCACCGATGCCGATGAAGTTGAGCAGCCGGGCCCGCGAGACGAAGATCAGCGCGGCACTGACCACCATCCAGACGAACGCATTGACCTGCCGCCCGACCGCCAGCACATCGGGGTCCTGGAAAAGACCACGCAACACTCGCTCGGACAACACCAGCCAAAGCAGCGAGAACACCAGATACAACGCAGCCATGCGCAAGGCGTCGCGAACGGAAACAGACATGTCGGGTGGATAAGCCCATGAAAAAGGATGGGGCATTATAAAGGCTGAAACATGCCGTGACTTCCTATCGGAAAGGGCGACTGGTTTTATTTCCTCACCCGGTGATAATGCCCGCGCTGTTCCCCTGTTTTTTCGAGGGTCTCTACACCTATGTGGTACAACGGTTTTCTCGACCTGTCGGCCTGGCAATTGGTCGGCATCACCTTGCTGATGACCCACGTGACCATCATCAGCGTCACTATCTACCTGCATCGCTACAGTGCCCATCGCGCCCTGGAGCTCAATGCCGGGCTCAAGCACTTCTTCCGCTTCTGGCTGTGGCTGACCACGGCGCAGAACACCCGCGAATGGACCGCCGTGCACCGCAAGCACCACGCCAAGTGCGAAACCCCCGACGACCCGCACAGCCCGGTCTACAAGGGCCTGGGCACCGTGCTGCGCAAAGGCGCCGAACTCTACCGCGAAGAAGCGCGCAACCCCGAAACCCTGCGCACCTACGGCAAGAACTGCCCGGACGACTGGATCGAGCGCAATCTCTATTCACGCTACAAGCTCGGTGGCGTGGCCTTGATGGCGGTGATCGACCTGCTGCTGTTCGGCACCATCGGCATCACCGTCTGGGCGGTGCAGATGATGTGGATTCCCTTCTGGGCCGCGGGCGTGGTCAATGGCCTGGGCCATGCGCTGGGCTATCGCAACTTCGAGTGCCGCGACGCCGCCACCAACCTGGTGCCCTGGGGCATCGTGATCGGCGGAGAGGAACTGCACAACAACCACCACACCTACCCCAATTCGGCCAAGCTCTCGGTCAAGCGCTGGGAGTTCGACATGGGCTGGATGTGGATTCGCCTGCTGTGCCTGCTGCGCTTGGCCAAGGTGCAGCGCGTGGCGCCCATCGCCCACCGGGTCGAGGGCAAGGCGAACCTGGACATGGACACCGCCATGGCGATCCTCAACAACCGTTTCCAGATCATGGCCCAGTACCGCAAGCTGGTCATCGCACCGCTGGTCAAGCAGGAACTGGCCCGGGTCGACACCTCGGTGCGCCACCACTTCCGCCGCGCCAAGCGCCTGCTGTCACGCGAGACGAGCCTGCTGCAGGATCGTCATCATGTGCGTATCGAGTCCATGCTCGCCCACAGCCAGTCGCTCAAGACCATCTACGAGAAGCGCCTGGCCCTGCAACAGATCTGGGCCCGCACCAGTGCCAACGGTCACGACATGCTGGCCGCCATGAAAGAGTGGGTGCACGAAGCGGAAGCCAGCGGCATCCAGGCGCTGCGTGACTTCGCCAACCAGCTCAAGACCTACTCCCTGCGCCCTTCCGGCGCCTGAGTGCCGTTGATCGGCACGTCCCCTGGCGGGGCGTGCCGACTGGAACTTCGCCCACCTCCCCGACTCAAATCCGGCATATCGCCCGCGTGGCGGGCCGGATCGTGGCCGCACGCTTTCATGCCGAGAACCGCTCCGTGCTCATGGCCAAAGACCTCACCTCGACCTACTCAGGCAACCCGCCGCCGGAAGCCGCACAGACCCTGCTCGCCTTGATCCACGCCCAAGGCGAGGTCGCTCGCCTGAGCGAACGCGAGCAGCTCTACAGCTCGCTGCTCGACAGTGTCAGTGCGGTGCTGTGGGCCTTCGACTGGGAGACGCGCCGGGTGCTGTACGTCAGCCCCGCCTACGAGCGGATCTTCGGTCGTCCGGCCAGCCTGGTGCTGGCCGACTACAACGCCTGGCGCGACTGCATCTACCCCGACGACCTGGAGTACGCCGAGCGCAGCCTGGCGCAAGTGCTGGACACAGGTTCAGTGGAAGACCGCGAATACCGCATCATCAATGCCGCAGGCGAAGTACGCTGGCTGAGCGACAAGTGCTTCATCAACCAGCAGCGTGACACCGACCAGCGAGTGATCATCGTCGGCATTGCCGAGGACATTACCGAAAAGAAACAACTCGAAGGCGAGCTCCAGCGACTGGCCACCACCGACGGGCTGACCCAGAGCAGCAACCGTCGGCACTTCTTCGATTGCGCTCGCCAAGCCCTGGAAACCGCGCGCGAGGAAGGCAAGCCCCTGGCCTTCCTGTTGCTGGACATCGACGACTTCAAGCAGATCAACGACAGCTACGGCCACCAGGAGGGCGACCAGGTACTGCAACGCGTCGCCGACAGCGGCCGTGCCGTGTTGCGTCGGGGTGACCTGTTCGGGCGCATCGGTGGCGAGGAGTTCGCTGCGGTGTTCCCCGGCTGCACCGTACGGATCGCCGAGCAGATCGCCGGGCGGCTGCAACAGGAAATCCAGCGCTTGAGCTTCAACCATGGGCAGCAGGTCTATGGCGTCACGGTCAGCCAGGGGGTCACCGAGCTCACCGACCAGGACGACACCATCGACACCCTCTTCGCCCGCGCCGACGCCGCCATGTACCAGGCCAAACGCCAGGGCAAGAATCAGATCGTGCGCGGCTGAACCATCTGGGGCCTCCCACTGTGGGGCCTTGCATCGCGATTGGGCTGCGGAGCAGCCCCACTGCCTCAGTCGTGCTTGCGCAACCGGTTCAATTCCGGCGCTCCCAGCTTGAGCAGGCGGGCCGTCTTGCTGCTGGCGACTTTCTCAAGCCCCTGATCCTCGGTCAAGCGCGACAGCTGCCCGGCCAGGTTCATGGCCAGGATCTCCCGGGAATAGACCCCGCCGCCCAGCTGGTAGATCGCGGCGATCAGCTCACGCAGGCTCAGCGGCAGACGCCAGCGGGTGCGCAGCGCCGAGCCGAAGGCCGCGCCAAACCCATTGAGCGCCAGTTGCACCTGGTCCTCGTCCAGCTCGCCACCCGCCAGGCTCCATTCCTGAAGGCAACGCAACACCGCCAGGTCGCCCAGGCAATGCAGGAGGCCTGCGCAGTAGCAACGCTCTTCATCCAGCTCCAGCAGGCGCGCCAGGCTGCGAGCGTATTCGGCGGTGTGCAGCGAAAGGTCCCAGAAATGCGCCGCGTGACGCGCGAGCAAGGGGTCGCTCAAGCAGGCGCTGCGCTTGAGGGCCAGGCCCAGGAGAAGGTTCATGCTCTGGGTGCTGCCGAGCTTGTTCAACGCCTGCCACAGCGTCTGTACCGGTACTTCGCTGTGCAAGGCAGCACTGTTGGCAGCAGCGATCAGCACCGCCGTGATCTGCGGGTCGTTGCGCACCTGCTCTTCGAGCAATCTCAGGTCCAGGCCCTGAGGGTTGAGCGCGTGCTTGATCGCCGCCTGGACATCCGCCAGCAGCGGCCCGCCATCGGCGGTGGCGCGGCGCTGTTCGAGGTAGGCCGGCAACTTGATGCCCGGCTGCAACGCCGGCACCGGGCAAGCCACCTGCTCACCCACCTCCAGCAGCAGTTTTTCCAAACGTTTGCGCAGATTGTCCAGATCCAGGGGCTTGCTCAGGTAGGCAGTGGGATGCAGCGGCAGCACTTCATGCACGCTGGCGCTGTCGTTGCGCTCGCTCATGAGGATGAACGGCAAGGCTGGGTTTTGCTGTCTTGCACGCACATTGCGCAGCAAGTCCAGGCCATCGCCCCCGACCAGCTCACGGGCAGCGATGATCAGGTCGGGCTTGCTCGCCAGTGCGGCCAACGCCTCCGACCCGTTGGCACAGACCTGCAAACGGGCATCGCAGCGCACGCTCAGCAGCATGTCGCGCAGCATGTCACGCACCCAGGGATCGCCTTCGGCAATCAGTACACAAGGCGCAATGGGGTTGGCAACGCTCATCGGCGGGCTCCTGTAATCCTTGACATGCAATCCTTTGCAGCTTCCAAGGCAAATCCTCGGACAACGATAGCGCCCTGCGCCTGGCTTGGGCATAAAAAAACCCGCCGAAGCGGGTTTTTCTGCAACGTGTCACATTCAGGCCAGCTCAGCGAAGCACTCTTCGATGATTGCCAGGCCTTTGTCCAACAGCGCATCTTCCGCAGTCAGCGGAACCAGGATACGCAGGACGTTGCCGTAGGTACCGCAGGACAGCAGGATCAGACCCTTGTCGCGTGCCTTGGCCACAACCTGGGCAACAGCAGCGGCGTTCGGGGTGTGGGTGCCTTTCTCGAAGACTTCCACTGCGATCATGGAACCCAGGCCACGGACATCGCCGATGATCGGGTGCTTTTCCTGGATCTTGCGCAGGCCAGCGGTCAGACGCTCGCCGACAGCCTTGCTGCGGTCCAGCAGTTTCTCTTCCTCGAACACCTGGATCACGGCCAGGGCCGCGGCGCAGGCGATCGGGGAACCGGCGTAGGTGCCGCCCAGGCCGCCTGGAGCGATGGCGTCCATGTATTCGGCCTTGCCGCACACACCGGCCAGCGGGAAGCCGCCAGCGATGGATTTGGCGAAGGTGGTCAGGTCAGGCGCGACGCCCATCTGTTCCATGGCGAAGAAGGTGCCGGTACGACCAGCGCCGGTCTGCACTTCGTCGGCGATCAGCAGGATGCCGTGCTGGTCGCACAGGGCGCGCAGGCGCTTCATCAGCTCTTTCGGCGCTGGCAGGAAGCCGCCTTCGCCTTGTACTGGCTCGAGGATGATCGCGGCGATGTCGCGCGGCTCGGCGTCGTTCTTGAAGATGCGCTCGACCGAAGCGATGGCGTCGTCAACGCTGATGCCGTGCAGTTCGCTCGGGAACAGGGCGCGGAAGATGCCGCCGGGCATCAGGCCCATGCCAGCGGAGTAAGGCACGACCTTGCCGGTCAGGCCCAGGGTCATCATGGTACGGCCGTGGTAGCCGCCGGTGAAGGCGATCACGCCGGCACGGCCGGTGGCGGCGCGGGCGATCTTCACGGCGTTCTCGACAGCTTCGGAACCGGTGGAGACCAGCAGGGTCTTCTTGGCGAAGTCGCCTGGGACCATGGCGTTGATCTTTTCGCACAGCTCTACATAGGGCTCGTACGCCAGAACCTGGAAGCAGGTGTGGCTGACTTTGGTCAGCTGCTCTTGAACGGCGGCAACTACTTTCGGGTGCAGGTGGCCGGTGTTCAGTACTGCGATGCCGCCGGCGAAGTCGATCAGTTCGCGGCCTTCAACGTCGATCACGGTCGAGTTCTTCGCGGTGTCGACGAAGATCGGGTGGATCTGGCCAACGCCACGTGGGACGGCGTTGACACGGCGTTGCATCAAGGATTCGTTGGTCTTGCTCATAATGCCCTCATTCGCGCCGACGAGATGGCGCTGTTATTCGGGGGTGACTGGGGCCGTTCACGATCAGCATGCGTTGATCGACTGTCGCGAACACCCTGGTCACCAGGTACTACGGTGTCAAAAAGGCCAGCGAGACGTCGCTCTCGCGCCCCGCTGGCAGAGGGAAAATCAGTACGTGATCAGATGCTGATGCACAGGTATTTGATCTCGAGGTAGTCCTCGATGCCGTACTTGGAACCTTCGCGGCCCAGGCCCGAGGCCTTGATGCCACCGAACGGCGCCACTTCGTTGGAGATCAGGCCGGTGTTGATACCGACCATGCCGTACTCCAGGGCCTCGGCGACACGGAACACACGGCTCATGTCACGGGCATAGAAGTACGAGGCCAGGCCGAACTCGGTGTCGTTGGACATGGCGATGACTTCGGCTTCGTCCTTGAAGCGGAACAGCGGAGCCAGCGGGCCGAAGGTTTCTTCCTTGGCCACGGCAGCACTCTTCGGTACGTCGACCAGGATGGTCGGCTCGAAGAAGTTGCCTTCGATCAGCTTGCCGCCGGACAGCACCTTGGCGCCCTTGGAGACGGCATCTTCGATGTGCTCCTGGACCTTGGCGACAGCCTTGCCGTCGATCAGCGGGCCAGTGGTGGTGCCTTCTTCCAGGCCGTTACCGATCTTGAGCTTGGCCACGGCAGCCTTGAGCTTCTCGGCGAACGCGTCGTAGACGCCGTCCTGAACGTAGATACGGTTGGCGCAGACGCAGGTCTGGCCGTTGTTGCGGTACTTGGAGATGATCGCGCCCTCGACCGCCTTGTCCAGGTCGGCATCGTCGAACACGATGAACGGAGCGTTGCCGCCCAGTTCCAGGGAAACCTTCTTGATGTCCTTGGCGCATTCTTCCATCAGCTGGCGACCGATTTCGGTCGAGCCGGTGAAGGACAGCTTGCGAACCAGGGAGTTGCCGGTCAGCTCGCCGCCGACTTCACCAGCGCTGCCGGTGACCACGCTCAGCACGCCAGCCGGGATGCCGGCACGGTTGGCCAGCTCGATCAGGGCCAGGGCGGAGTACGGGGTCTGGGAAGCAGGCTTGAGGACCATGGTGCAGCCGGCGGCCAGGGCCGGGCCGGCTTTACGGGTGATCATCGCGGCCGGGAAGTTCCATGGGGTGATGGCGGCGGTGACGCCGATCGGCTGCTTGATGACGATCAGGCGCTTGTCCGGCTGGTGGCCAGGAATCACGTCACCGTAGACACGCTTGCCTTCTTCGGCGAACCACTCGATGAACGAGGCGGCGTAGGCGATCTCGCCCTTGGCTTCGGCCAGCGGCTTGCCCTGCTCGGTGGTCATCAGGCGAGCCAGGTCGTCCTGGTTCTCGATCATCAGCTCGAACCAGCGACGCAGCTTGCCAGCACGCTCTTTGGCGGTCAGTGCGCGCCAGGCCGGCAGGGCCTTGTCGGCGGCTTCGATGGCGCGGCGGGTTTCGGCGGCGCCCATCTTCGGCACGGTACCGATGACTTCACCGGTAGCCGGGTTGGTCACCTTGATGGTCTGACCGTTGTCCGCGTCCAGCCACTCACCGTTGATGAAGGCTTGCTGGCGGAACAACTGAGCGTCTTTGAGCTGCATGTCGGATTCCCTTGAGAGCACCGTGCACGGACGGGGCTAATTATTGATTGTTGAAAGGCGCCCTGGAGGCGCCATCAGGAATTCTTGCACCAGGGGTGTTCGCCGCCTGGGCATCGAGCGTTTGAAATCTCAAACGGAATGCTAAGCGGGTGCTGGGGTGTTGGACAATAGGCTGTTCGAAAAAAAGAACGAACGGTTGAACACCGACCCGGATTTCCGGATCGGTGGTGGGGAGTAGGAACGACTGTCTGGCTCCGTGGCGTCGTCTTCGCGGGTAAACCCGCTTCCACAGATTCTCCAGTGCTCCCACTGTCACCGCAGTACCCGCGAACAGGCCCGTTCAGGTTAGCCCATGGGCCTGAAGGAGGGTTGATGGGAGGACCGACGGCCCTCCCGGCAGGATCAGAACGCCTTGTCGAGGTCGATCACCAGGGCACGGTAGCCGACGCTGCCCGGCTGACGACTGTGCACTTTCAGCTCCACCAGCACCTCCTGGCTACCGCTGCGCACTTCGTTGAGCACCGAAGTGGTGAGTTTTTCAGGCGTGAGGAACCCCACCGACGCCGAGTAGATGAACTGGGTGTCGGTGTCCGGACGGTAGGCTACCACCGAGGTGATCGGACTGTACCACTCATCACCTCGCTCCTGGCCGTAGGCCCAGACCTGCTCGACGGTGCCCTTGGCTTCGTCGATGCGGTACTCCACCGCACGGCTGTAGTTGCCCGACAGTTTGGTCGGCGCGAAGTCACGGCCCCAACCGTTGTCGAACACAGTCAGCGTGCCACGGCCGGTCAGCCAGGCCGTGTGCTGGGTCCAGGACCAGTCGAAGCCCTCTCCCGCCACGGGCTTGAGCACTTTGTCCTGCAGACGTGCCGGCCATCCCTGCGGCGAGGCGAGGATCCACTTCACCGCCTTGTCGCGACCGATCTTCACCACGCCCTGGTGGCGGGCGGAGATGATGATGCTGTCATCGGCCGGGTCGTAGTCGATGGCGTTGACGTGGGCCCAGTTGCGGCCGGTGCCGACACCCGGGGCATCGCCGAATGGCAGGTCGCCTTCGGCCAGCTCGTTGGCCAGCGTGCTGTCCTGGCGCGCCACGCCTTCGGGCAGTTGGATCGCCGCTTTGCCCAGGGTTTCGAGCAAGTCCCCACGGTAGGGATCGAGGATCTGGTTGAGGTCCCAGAAGTCCAGCACATCGCCCGCCTCGTTCACTTCGATGATGTGGTCACGGATCGAGCGCACGCGCTTGCCGTCCGGGCGGCGATAGTCGCTGGTGCCCACACGCAGCAGGTAGGTACCGTTGACGGTCTCGCGGATCTCATGGGAGAAGTCGGCGAACTTGTCCGGCAGGCTGCGTTGCCAGATGCGCCGGCCCAGCAGGTCGTACTTGGAATAGGTCTGGCCCTGGCCCCAGATCAGCTTGCCGTCGCGGGTCTGCTGGAAGCCCATGGTGCCACCCAGGCCATCACGGCGGTTGGAGTCGTGGATCTGCTCGATATCCAGGTACCAGCGCACATCGCCGTTGCTGTCGGCGATCCAGTTGTTGCCCACCTGATCCCACTCGGCGGCGCCGCCCAGGCCGTTCCACTTGAAGGCACGTGCACCAGGGATGTCGCCTTGCAGGTGGTTGAACAGGTACAGGCGCTTCTCGAAGCCCGGCGCCACCTTGACCGGCTCTACCTCAGGCAGTGCCGCAGTCTGCTTGGCCACCACCGGCAGGCGCACGGCCGGTGCGTAGATTTCGAAACGCTCGCGGATGCGTTCGCCGTCGAGCTTGTAGGTCACTTCCACCTGATTGACGTAGTCCGGGTACAGGCCGAACACCGGGATCCCGCCGTAGGTCCACAGGGAGCGGTCGGACACCTCGTAGGCGATGTCCACACCGCGCTCGCCACGGCCCAGTACCCGCACATGCGCCGCACTCAAGGTGCGGCCACCGTCGCGAATGATCGCGGTCAGCGGCGCCAGGCGATACGGGTTGACGACCACATCGCCAAGCAGCGCTTCGTTGTGATCGGGGACTTTGGCGGTGATGCAGGCGCCTTCAGGCAGTGCGGGCGTTTCGGTCTTGGCATTCATGGCAAAGCTCCTTTTCTCAGAAGTCGTAACGGGCGGTCGCGCCCACGGTGCGCGGGGTTCCGAGCACGCCGGAATAACCGCCGTTAGCGGCGTTCCACAGGCTGGTGAAGTAGGTCTTGTCGCCGGCGTTCTTCACCCACAGCGACAGGTCGAGCACACCGTCGCCCTGGTCCAGGCGCACGCCGGTGGAGAGGTTGACGATGGCGTAGCTGGGGATCTGGCCGTAGTCGGAATCGTCGATGGTGCCCACCGCGCGGGAGCGGAAGGCGTAGCTGACAGTGACGTAAGGCTCGACGCGCTCAGCCAGCTGCCACTTGTACTGGCCGTTGAGGTTGGCGATGTACTTGGAGGCGCCCACCACCTGGTGACCACTCAGGTCGCAGGTGGCACCCGGGTTGGCCAGACCGACCTCCGGCGGGCACGGCGCGTCGTCGTACTCGGTGTAGCGCACGTCGTTCCACGAGCCGTTGACGTTGAGCGTCAGACCACGCACCGGCAGTGCCGTGGCCTCGAATTCAAGGCCACGCGAGCGGACATTGCCGGCGTTGGCCAGGTACTGCACGCGGTTGACCTCGTCATAGACGTTGGCCTGGTAGCCATGCACCTCAGCCCAGAACAGGTTGGCGTTGAGCTGCAGGCGGTTGTCCAGCAGCGTGCTCTTGACCCCCAGCTCGGCGTTGTTGACCCGCTCGGTGCCCACCAGCAGTGAGTCGGTGCCCAGGCGCGGCGCCGCCCCCACGGTGAGGTTGATGCCACCGGACTTCTCGCCATGGCTGAGGCTCGCATAGCCGAGCACCTGCTCGTTGAAGCGGTAGCTCAGGCTGAGCAGGCCGGAGGGGCTGAAGCTGTACTGGTTCAGGTCGCCCGAGTCGTAGGCACCGGCACGGCCATTGCGCGCCGCCGCCGCACCGCCGGTGACCGCTGCGCCGCCGACAGGCGCATCCCGGGTGACCCAGGCGCTCTTCTCTTCATAGGTGCCGCGCACGCCGGCGGTGAAGTCCAGACGGTCGGTCAGATGCCAGGTGCCCTGGGCGAACAGCGCATAGCTGTCGGTGTCGATGTGCCCGTCCCCAAGGCTGGTGACGTTGGCCAGCGCGCCAGCGGGCGTGCCGCTCCAGATATCGGCCTGGGGGCCATAGTAGAAGAACGATTGGTTATCCAGGTCCTGCTTGAAGTAATAGGCGCCCAGCACATAGTCGAAGAAGCCGCCGGTGGGCGATGCCAGGCGGATCTCCTGGGAGTACTGCTTGTCGCGCACCGACACCCCGACGTTGCGGTAGACCGGCACATTCAGCCCGTCGTCATTGCGCGGGGTGAAGTCCCACCAGCGGTAGGCGGTGATGGAGGTGAGGGTGAAATCGTTGGGCAGGGTCCAGTTGGCCTCCACCGAGGTGCCGCCCTGGAACACCGTCACCTGTTGGTCAGCGTCGAAGTTGACCTTGCGGTCCTTGCCCGACACCAGGGTCGCACCGGCCTTGGCCGCCAGGCTTTCGTAGCGGTTGACGCCCTTGATGGTCGGCCCGGTGCTGTAGAGGGTGAGAATGCCGTTGTCGGAATCCTCTTCGTTGTATTCGCCGATCCAGCGCAGGTTGAAGGTTTCGCCCGGCTCGAACAGCAACTGGGTGCGGAACCCCTGGCGCTTGCCGCCATTGAGGTCATCACCGTTGTAGACGTTCTTCACATAGCCGTCGTCCTCGGTGTGGTAGGCACTGATGCGCCCGGCCAGGGTCTCGCTGATCGGCCCCGAGAAGCTGCCCTGGGTCTGCCAGTAGCCGTCTTCGCCCAGGGACGACTGGACGCTGCCCTCGCGGTGGAAGGTCGGCTTGCGGGTATTGATGTTGAGCACCCCTGCGGTGGTGTTCTTGCCGAACAGCGTGCCTTGCGGGCCCCGCAGCACTTCGAGCTGCTCGACATCCAGCAGGTCGAACACGGCCATGCCGGGGCGGCCCAGGTAGACGTTGTCCAGGTAGATGCCGACGCTGCCTTCCAGGCCGTCGCTGGCCGGGTTGTTGCCCAGGCCGCGGATCGAGATGCTCGACTGACGGGCATGGACATAGGCGACGTTGGTGCTGGGCACCAGCTGTTGCAGATCCTGCACACGGTAGATGCGTTGGGTTTCCAGGGTCTCGCTGTCGAGCACGCTGATCGGCGTGGGCACGCTCTGGGCGCTCTCCTCGCGGCGGCGGGCATTGACCGTGACGGTGCCGAGCTTGGCTTCCTGCTCAGCTACGGGGGTGGCAGTCACCGCCTCTTCGGCAAGGCTTGGCAGGCTGGTGCCGGCAGCCGCCAACAGCACGCCGGCGGCCAAGGGTTGCAAGGCGAACAGCGACGCGCGCGCGGGCCATCGGGAAAGTCGGGACATGCAAATGCTCCTTGAGGCATGGGCCCTTGGGCGAGCATTTCCGTTGGCGGAACCGAATCGCGGACAGTCGGGCTATATTCTTTTAAGAGATATAAATATTTTTAATTCATATTTTGTGGAATAAGTAACTCCCTTTATAAGGTTCGTAACCCTTGTCAGCAATTGCATTTCACCGAAAGTTTCAATGTAGAAAATGCATATAGATCTCCGTCAGCTCCGCCACTTCATCGCCCTTGTCGACCACCGCAGCTTCGTGGCCGCAGCAGCGGCAGTGAACCTGTCGCAATCGGCCTTCAGCCGCAGCATCCAGACGCTGGAACACAACGTTGGCTGCCGCCTGGTCGACCGCGCCAGCAAGGACCTGTCCCCCACACGCCAGGGCCTGCTCGTGCTGGAGCACTCGCGCCGCCTGGTGCATGGCGCCCATCACCTGGCCAACGAAATCAACCAGTTCAATGGCGCCACCACGGGCGTTGTGCGTTTCGGTTCGGGGCCGGCACCGGCCGGTGGCCTGGTGCCGCGGGCGGTGGCGCGTTTCGTGGCCGAATACCCTGCCGCGCGCACATGCTTCCAAGTGGATAACTGGCAGGCGCTGAACCGCAGGCTGATCGCCGAGGAGATCGAGTTCTTCGTCGCCGACACCCGTCAGTTCGAGGCCGACCCGGATTACCAGGTGCACAAGCTCAAGCCTCAGCGCTGGCACTTCTGCTGCCGTGCCGGGCACCCGTTGAGCGAGCGCGCCGAAGTACGTGCGCGTGATCTGTTCGACTACCCACTGGCCACGACCTTCCGCCCACCGAACATCCGCAAGGTGCTCAGCGACCTGAGCGGCCGTCAGGACTTCCTGCCCAGCGTGGAATGCGAACATGGTTATGCGCTGCTCAACGTGGTGCAGCATTCGGACACCATCGGCATTGCCTGCAATGCCAATCTGCGGCCCTATCAACGAGAAGGCGGGTTGGTGGCGCTCACGCTCGCAGACCTCGCGCCGGAGCATGAAGAGGCGTTCTACACCCGCTATGGGGTGGTGAGCCGGGTGGGGTATGGACTGTCGGCGTTGGCCCAGGGATTGGTGAGGCAGTTGATTGCCTGTGACAGCGAGTCATGACCAGAAGGTGCGATGTATTGCACCGACTGCGCCTAGAGAGGCCTCAGCGACTCGATTCTGTGGGAGCGGGTTCACCCGCCCCCACAAGAACTTGCAGACCTCAATGTTCGCGAACGATTCGACCTCGTGATGGCGCCGCAACAGCCTACACCGAGGGGATCAGCCCTTGCGAAGGGTCCGGCTCTGCTGTCCGTCCACCCCCACCGGCACCTCTCCGCCCAGGGTCACCCGACGCACGATGCGCGGCTGGGTGCCGTAGTCGTCCACCGCGTAGTGCTGGGTCGCGCGGTTGTCCCAGATGGCCACGTCACCGGCCTGCCAGCGCCAGCGCACGGTGTTCTCCAGGCGTGTCACATGCCCTTGCAGCAGGTTGAACAGGTGTGCCGAGTCCGCCTGTGAATAACCTTTGATGCGCTTGACGAAATGCCCCAGCTGCAAGGCCCGTTCCCCACTGATCGGATGCACCCGCACCACCGGATGTTCGGTCTCGTATACCGTGGAGGTGAACACCTGACGATAGCGCTCGAGCTTGGCCGGGTCCACGTCGGGCTTGGTGCCGGCATAGTCGTATTCGTTGCTGTGCACCGCCCAGAGCCTGTCGGCGAGTTCGCGCAGCGGTTCGGGCAGGCTCTGGTAAGCCGCCGCGGTGTTGGCCCAGACCGTGTCGCCACCGAAGGCCGGCGCCACCACGCTGCGCAGGATAGAAGCCTTGGGGTAGGCATCGACGAAGGTCACATCGGTGTGCCAGGAATTGGCCCGTTGCCCCTCGGCGCCATCGAGCTGCAGCAGGTAGTGCGTGCCCTCGACCACCGGCACGGTGGGGTGGGCGATCGGCTCGCCGAGCCGCTTGGCGAAGGCCTCCTGGCTCTGGTCGTCCAACTGCGTCTGGTTGCGGAAGAAAATCACCTTGTGTTGCACCAGGGCCGCCTGAATGGCGTCGATGGTGGCGGCGTCCAGATCGGCGGACAATGTCACGCCGCGAATCTCGGCGCCGATGCGGCCGGCGATCGGGTGGATGTCGAGGGCGAGGGTCTGTGGCGCGGTGGCCAGTGCGGCATTGCTCATGGTCGTGTCCTTGCGATGGGGATGGGTAGGGGTTTCAGCGGGCGGCCTGGACAGCCTGGTCCTGTTGCAGGGCGGCATCGAGGAAGCGTGGCTCGATCCAGTCGCTCACCTGGAAGCCGCGACGGATCAGGCGCTCCTTGGCGGCCAGGTCCACACCCTGCTGCAGCAGGCCGACAAATTCGGCGTCCAGGCGAGGGTCGAAGTAATGGGCGAGGTTCTCCTGGGCCAGGTCGCCTTCGAGGATCACCCGGGGGTAACTGGCAGTGCTGGCCACCAGGTCCACGTAGGCCTCGCGGTTGTGCTCGTCGCGCAGCCACCTCACCGCCTGCTGCTGGGCCTTGACCAGGCGCGCCACCAGGTCCGGGTGCTGGTCGATGAAGGCCCCGGTGCCCAGCAGCACTGCCTGGGTACTGCCTGCACCCTTGAGGTCGCGCGAGTTCACCGGCAGCTCGACCAGACCACGCTCACGCAGGGACAACAGGGTGGACACCCCCCAGGTGGCGTCGATCTGCTTGGCCGCGATGGCGGCATTGGCGGCATTGAAGTCCAGGTTGATGATCTTCAGGTCACGCTCGGACAGCCCCTGGCTGGCCAGGGCGCTGGCGAACGACAGCTGGTTGGCGGTACCACGGAACACCGCCACACGCTTGCCCTTGAGGTCCTGCAGGCTGTGGATGCCCGAGCCTGGAACCACGGCCAGGTAGCTCTTCACGCCGCGCACCCCGGCAGACAGCACCCGGGTGTCCAGGCCATTGGCCTTGCCGATGATCGCGGCCAGGTCGCCCAGGTAGGCGAAATCGGCCTGGCCGTTGGCCAGGGCTTCGTTGATCACCGGCCCTGCGCCTTTGAAGAAGCGCCAGTCGATGTGGATGCCGTCCTTGGCAAACTCTTGCTCCAGCAATTGCTGGCTGCGCAGCACATCCACCACCCCGCCCGCGCTGGGCTGGCTGCCGGCACTGAGGTCCGGCACGGCGATGCGGATGCTTTGGGGCGTGTCCGCCTGGGCCGCTTGGGCGCTCAGCACGCTGGCCCCCAGCAGGCCAGCCAACAGCGGCGAGGCGAACGTACTGAACAAACGTTGGAAGGGGGTTTTCATGACCAGGCTCCTTGGCAGGCTGCCACCGGCGATGGCCGGCGCTTTGGCCAGAAGCTAGGCCGGACAGGTTAGAACTCACAAAGACCAAAACTTCATTTTTCAGTAACCAAACGTCATAACCCAAGCGCCACGGGCGCTGCCGCACGGCTTGCGGAAAGCGCATGGAAAATATGAGGAAAACGCAACGCCCCAGGGCTTTCATGGCTTCTCGAATGCATGTTCTTATCCCTCTATGAGCGTCTTTATGAATTTTTAATTCCATAAGCGCATAACCAAGGAATGATTCGAGAGGTGCCTGGATGAGCGAGGTTTTGAGCAAGCGTGGGCAGCGCCTTCTGGGGCCGCTGCGCGCCCCCTTCGCGACACAGGGCCGCTTCCAGGAATCTCTGCTGCCGTGGGGGGTGCCATTGGGGGTTGCGGCTTTATGGGTCATGGCCAGCCATTGGCACTGGATGAGCGAGCAGATCCTGCCGGCCCCGACGGTGGTCTGGCAGAGCGCGCTGGAATTCGGCTCCGGAGAGCTCTGGAGCCACCTGTGGATAAGCCTGCAACGTCTGCTGCTCGGCCTGCTCGCCGGCATCGCCAGTGGCCTGTTGCTGGGCACCTGGCTGGGTGTCTCGCGCCGGGCCCAGGCCTGGGTACTGCCGACCTTCGTGGCCTTGGCACAGATTCCCACGCTGGCGTGGATCCCACTGTTCATGCTGTTCTTCGGTATCGGTGAAATGCTCAAGCTGGTGGTGCTGATCAAGGCGGTGATCGTGCCGGTGGCCCTGCATACCTTGGTCGGCGTACGCGATGCCCAGCCCAAGCTGCGCGAAGCCGCCGCCGTCCTGCGCTTGCCGGCGCACCTGCTGTTCCTGCGCCTGCTGCTGCCCGCCGCCCTGCCGGCCTTCCTCGCCGGTGTACGCCTGGCCCTGGCCACGGGCTGGACCTCGCTGCTGGCCGTGGAACTGCTGGCCTCCAGCGAAGGGATCGGCTACCTGATGGTCTGGGGCCGGCAGCTGTTCATGCTTGATCTCGTGTTCCTGTGCATCCTGGTGATCGGCCTGGTCGGCGCCTTCATGGACCGCGGCTTCTCGGCACTGGAGCGGCGCCTGCTGTACTGGCCGCAGCCGGCTACCGGTGAGCAGCCACGCAGCGCCCACGCACCCGGTTGGCAAGGCCTGTTGCTGCCGGTCGCGCTGCTGGCGTTGTGGCAGGCCACCAACCACTTCGGCTGGGTCGACGGCAACATTCTCACCTCACCCTTGGAAGTCCTGCGCAGCCTGCTGGCGGGGCTCGCGGACGGTTCGTTGCCCGAGGCCCTCTGCCTGAGCCTGCAGCGCACGCTCGTCGGGCTGTTGTTCGGCGGCGGCGCGGGCTTCGCACTGGGTGTCCTGCTGGGCCTGTCGCAACCGGCCGAGCGCCTGCTCGGGCCAAGCCTGTCGGCGCTGCGCCAGGTGGCGCTGTTCGCCTGGGTGCCGCTGCTTACGGCCTGGTTTGGCCTGGGTGAAGGGGCCAAGGCCGTGTTCGTGGGCCTGGCGGCGTTCTTTCCGCTGTTCATCGCCACCCAGCGCGGCATCGCCAGCCTCTCGCCGCAATTGGGCGAGGCGGCTCGCGCCCTGCGCCTGGACCTTGCACAACGCCTGCGCCTGCTGGTGCTGCCCGGTGCGGCGCCAGCGATCTTCGCTGGCCTGCGCCTGTCGCTGATCTACGCCTGGCTGGGCACCATCGGCGCCGAGTATTTCATGCCTTCAGATGGCGGTATCGCCAGCCTGATGCTCGGCGCGCAGCAATTGTTTCGCATGGACCAGGTCATGGCGGCCATGGTCTTGATCGGCCTGGTCGGCGCCCTGCTGGGCACGCTTGGACAACGCCTCGAATCGCGCGCCACGCGCTGGAGAACCGCATGAACGCTTTCAACACCTCGGCCCTGCACGCGGCCAATCAACCCGACACCACGCCGCCGCTGGTCAGCTTCGACGGCGTCGGCAAGGTCTTCAGCGTCGATGGTCAGCCGTTCGAGGCCATCCACAATTTCAACCTGGCGATCAACGAAGGCGAGTTCATCGCCATCGTCGGCGCCTCCGGCTGCGGCAAGTCCACCCTGCTGCGCCTGCTGGTGGGGCTGGACACCGACTACAGCGGCAGCATCCGCGTCGATGGCCAGGCGGTCAGCGGCATCGGCGGCGAACGCGGCATCGTGTTCCAGGAGCACCGGCTGTTTCCGTGGCTGACAGTGCAGCAGAACATCACCCTCGGCCTGGTCAACGAGCCGCTAACCCAAGGTGAGCGGGCACGTCGGGTCCATGAGTTCGTGCAACTGGTAGGGCTGGCAGGGTTCGAGTCGGCCTACCCGCACCAGCTCTCCGGCGGCATGGCCCAACGCGTGGCGATCGCCCGTGGGCTGGTGGCCAGCCCGCGCATCCTGTTGCTGGATGAACCCTTCGGCGCGCTCGATGCCCTGACCCGCCAGCAATTGCAGGACGAGCTGCTGGCGATTCGCGAGCGCTCAGGGATCACCACCTTGCTGGTCACCCATGATGCCGAGGAGGCGACGTACCTGGCCGACCGTGTGGTGGTGCTGGAGCCGCGTCCGGGGCGGATCAAGTCGGTGGTGGAGATCGACCTGCCGCACCCGCGCCAGCGCACCGGCGTGGCGCTGCACCAGTTGCGCGAGAAGGTGCTGCACCAGATCACGGGCGATGGCGGCTACCTGAAGCCGCCGGTGGCGCGGGTGCAAGGGCTGCGGCCGGAACTGATCGCGCTGTGAGTCACGGCTTGTTCGCGGGTGAACCCGCTACAGGGTCCGCACGGACCAGGTGGGGGCGGGTTTACCCGCGAATATGCCGGCAGCCTCACCCCAGGCCCCGCAGATAGGCCCAGGGGTAGATACCCCGCTCATGCCCATCGCTGAACACCAGCTGCACCCCATACCCCTGCACCTCGATCCGCTCCACGCGCACATCCTCACGCACCACGGCGATGCCTCCGCGCAGCGTTGCCGCGCGGCATTGCGAGCAGGGGCAGGCGCCGCGCAGGCGGGCATGGCTGACGATCTGCAACGCATCAGGCCACTGCACGGCCAATTCGCCTTGCCCGCGCAGGTTGCGCAGTGCCTGGGGCGCATCCATCACGCCGCCCCCTGCAGTTGCGCCAGGGCAATGCGCACGGCCTTGCGTACCTCCGGGTCGCCGTCGGCCTCTGCGGCCAGCAGCGCCGGCAGCGCCCGGGCCTGGCCCAGCTCACCCAGGGCCAGCGCCGCCTCCTTGCGCAGGTTGGCGATGGCATGGCCCAGCAAGCCGGCCAATGCCTCCAGGGCCTGGCCATGGCGCAGGCGACCCAACGCCCGTGCCGCACGCAGGCGCACCTGCCAGTAACGGTCATCCAGCGCAACGATCAAGGCCGGCCCCGCATCGCCAAGGCCGACTTTGCCCAGCGTGGTCGCTGCTTCCTCGCGCACTTGCCAGGCCTCATCGCGCAACGCTGCGACCAGCGCTGGCAGCACACTGGCATCGCGGGCCAGGCCCAGGGCACCGATGGCGGCGCGGCGCACCTCGGTGTCCTCCTCCTCCCCGGCCAGCCGCGCCAACGCCGGCAAGGCGGGGACATGCTTGAGCCAACCCAGGATGCCCACCGCCTCACGGCGTACCGAGGCATCAGGGTCATCGAGTGCCAGCAGCGCCGGGGCGGCGGCTTCCTCCAGGCGCAACTCGCGCAAGGCGCGCAAGGCACTGGCGCGAACGAATGCATCGGCATGGCCGGCCCAAGGCAGGATGAGTGTGCCGACCTCCAGGGACTTGAGCTCGCTCAAGCTCTGGGCCGCCGCCAGGCGTACCGGTTCGGCGGCATCGGCCAGCGCCGCACACAACGCCTGCACCACCTCGGGCTCTTCCCAGGCTTCGAGCAGGCGCGCAGCCTCGGCGCGGACTTCGGCGTGCGGGTCAACCAGCAAGGCATCGGTCAGCCAGGGCAGGCCGTCCGGATCTTCCAGGTCGGCCAGCTCGATCAGGGCGATGCGCCGCACGCCAGCATCGGCATCGGCCAGGCGCGGCAGCAATTCGAGGATGTCGGGGTTGTCGGTGATTCGTTCGGTCATAGGGCTATCCGCAGCGGTGGGTGGTCGGTGCCGGGCAGGCCCAGCGGGGTCAGGCGCGGCAGTTCGCGGCCTTCTTCATGGCGCAGCAGCGCCAGGCAATGGCGCTTGAGATGGGTGAATTCAGGGCTGGTCAAAAGGCTTGCGCGACGTGGCCGAGGGAAGCTCAGGTGCAGGTCCTCGATGAAGCGTCCAGGACGTGGGCTCATCACCAGGATGCGATCGGCGAGGAACAGCGCCTCGTCGATGTCATGGGTGACGAACACCACGGTGGTACGGATGCCACCCCAGATTTCCAGCAACAGCTCCTGCATGCGTGAGCGGGTCTGGGCGTCGAGCGCGCCGAAAGGTTCGTCCATCAGCAGCAGGCGCGGGCGGTTGATCAGCACCCGGGCGATCTCGGCGCGTTGCTGCATGCCGCCGGAGAGCTGGTTCGGCCAGCGCCCGGCGAAGTCACCGAGGCCAACCCGTTGCAGCATGTCCTGGGCGCGGCGCTGACGCTCGGCCTTGTCCACGCCCTGCATCTTCAGGCCGAAGGCGACGTTGTCGAGCACGCGGCGCCAGGGCAGCAACGTGTGGTGCTGGAACACCATGCCACGCTCGGGCGACGGACCTTCTACCGCCTGGCCATCCACCTCCAGCCGTCCGGCACTGGGCGCCAGATGGCCCGCCAGTGCACCGAGCAATGTGGACTTGCCACAGCCCGATGGCCCGAGGATGCACACGAACTCGCCGGGGGCGATGGCAAAATCCAGCGTCTGCACCGCCTCGAAAGCACCTGCTCCCTGCCCCAGGCGGATCGAAACGCCACGCGCCTCGATACGCCCCGGTTCCGCTGCCTGTCGATAACTGTTCATCAGGCGGCCCTCCGTGCCCGGTACCAGGGGGTGGCCAGGGCGCCGAGGCGCTTGACCAGGGTGCTGCTGCCCATGCCCAGCACACCGATCAGCAGCATGCCGACGATGATGTCCGGGTAGTTCTGCAAGGTGTAGGACTCCCAGGTGTAGTAACCGATGCCGAACTGTCCGGAGATCATCTCGGCGGTGACCAGGCAGAACCACGAGGTGCCCATGCCGATGGCCAGCCCCGTGACGATGCTCGGCAGCGCGCCCGGCAATACCACTTCACGCAGGATCGCCCCGCGTCCCGCACCCAGGCTGCGCGCCGAGGCCACCAGGCGCGGGTCGATCGCCTCGGCGCCATGCACGGTGTTGAGCAGGATGGGGAACAGCGCGCCGGTAAAGGTGATGAACACCATCGACAACTCCGACGACGGAAACATCAGGATCGCCAGCGGGATCCAGGCCACCGCCGGGATCGGCCGCAGCACTTCCAGCGGCGGCAGCAAGGTGTCCTCGGCCCACTTCGAGCGACCGATCAGCAGCCCCAGCGCCACACCCAGCACAGCGGCGGCCAGGTAGCCGGCGAACACCCGCGCCAGGCTGCTGGCAAGATGCGCCGGCAGCGCGTTGGATGCCAACAGCTGCCAGGCGGCCTCGAGCACGGCGCTCGGCGTGGGCACATAGGTGAACGTGAATAGACCAAGGTCCAGTTTCTGGCTGGCCGCCACCTGCCAGAACGACAGGCAGGCCAGCAAGGAGGCCAGGCGAAGCGGCCAGCGCTTGAGGTCGCGGGTCATGGCAGGGCCTCCGGATCAGCGCTGGGCGAGCAGCTTGCGGTTGGCACTGACGAAGTCCAGCGCCTCGCCGCCATGGACCTTGGCGTATTGCTCGGCCTGGTCCTTGAGCAGGAAGGCGGCCAGCTCGCCCTTGGCGTTGCGCACGAACCACGCCTGGTTGGCCAGCAGCTTGATGCCGCTGTCGGCGGCCTGGGCGTAGATGGCGCGGATGTCCTTGCCCTCCTGCTCCAGTTGCGCCAGGGCACCGAGGGCCGCTTCAGGCGAGGCGTAGTGGCGGACCTTGTCCTCACCGCGCACCCAGATCTGCGCCAGGCGGCTGAAGTCGGTGATCGGCTGGCCGGTCAGCGCGTCGGTGGCCTTCAGTGGCCGCGGGGCGTAGTCCTTCAGGGCCTTGTCGTAGTCCAGGCCGGCCTGCTTGAAGGCGGCGCGGATGTACTGATCGTCGATGAACCGGGCGGTGTCCAGGCCTCGGTCGGTCTTCTTCAGCAGCTTGAGGGTATCGATGGACGTGGCCACGGCCTGGCGGTACTCAGGCTTCCAGGTCAGGTCACGGGTCTGCAGGCCGAGCGGGCCATGGAACAGGTAGTTGACCTCGGCCTCGATGCCGGTGACTTTCTCGATCAGCTCGCTGTACTTCTCGGGTTCGGCGGCGATCAGGCGGTCGGCTTCCAGGCTCGCGCGCAGGTAGGCGGTGACCACTTCCGGATACTGTTTCGCATAGTCGGCATCGACCAGCGCGCCGTGGAAGGTCGGGGCGTTGGCCTGGGCGCCGTCGTAGATCTTGCGGGCGAAGCCGCGGTTGGGGAACAGCTCGGCGAACGGCACGAAGTCGGCATGGGCATCGATGCGGTTGCTGCGCAGGGCGGAGCCTGCGATCTCCGGGGCCTGGGCGATGATCCGCACGTCTTTTTGCGGGTCCCAGCCTTGGGCGGCGACGGCGCGCAGCAGCATGCCATGGGCGGTGGAGGCGAAGGGCACCGAGATGGTCTTGCCCTTGAGATCGGAGAGTGCCTGCACAGTAGACGCCGCCGGCACCACGATGCCGTTGCCACTGCCCTGCACGCTGCCGGACAACACACTGATGAACAGGCTGCGCTTGCCAGCATCCAAATGCGCGACGCCATTGAACGAGCCGGGGAAGTCGGCCATGGCGCCGAAGTCGAGCTTGCCCGCGACCATCTCGTTGGTCAGCGGCGCGCCACTGGTGAAGTTCTTCCACTCGACCTGGTAGGTCGCGTCCTTGTACTTGCCGTCATGGGGCAGGTACTTGTCCAGCAGGCCCAGCTCGCGGATCAGCAGGCCGGCGGTGGCGCAGTTGATGGTGGTGTCCTGGGTGCCGATGGCGACCCGGATGGTTTCGGCGTTGGCATTCAGGCCAACGGTCGCCAGCGCGAGGCCGGCCACGGTTGCTGCAAGGCGCATGGTGTTTCCCCTCGAATCGTTTTCAGGTGTGGGCGTCGTCTCCGCCACCTGGCGCGGTGGTGGGAAACGAGGGGGCATTTCGAATGGGCGTCCGGTGGCGGGCCGGATGGCGTGTGGCGTGGCTCAGCGCAGCAGGTAGGGGATGTCCACCTTCACCGCGCCGGTCGGGCAGTCCTTCTCGCAGGGCATGCAGTACCAGCATTCGTCGAAGGCCATGTAGGCCTTCTGGGTGGCCGGGTTGATGGCCAACAGGTCCATGGGGCAGACCTCGACGCAAACGGTGCAGCCTTTTTCGGCGATGCATTTTTCCTCGTCGATGGTGACCGGGGCGTTGCTGCGAAAGAAGATCTCTTGAGGCTGATAGGCCATTTCACGGGTCCTTGGGGCCTATGGCCCTCGTTCTTGAGCGTGTCCACATATCCTGTGGGAGCGGGTTTACCCGCGAATTCGATGGAGAGCCCACCGCCGCTTTCGCGGGTAAACCCGCTCCCACACCTCTAGGCAGCATCGGCCTTCACGCGCAAGCGGTCATAGGCAGTCTGCTCCTGGGCATCCAGGGCAATCAGGTAGGGCTCGATGGGTTTCTTGAAGCTGGTCATCCCGCCGTCCTCGCCTTTCTTCAGGTGGCAATGGCAGAACCACTCACCATCGTTGCGCTCAGGGAAGTCCACCCGATGGTGATACAGCCCCCAACGGCTCTCCTCACGGAACAGCGAGGCCCGTGCAGCCATCTCGGCGCAGTCGCGGATCACGCTCACTTCCATGGCACGCATCAGCTCATGGGGGTTGCTGGCCTTCATCTGCGACAGGTCGCGCTCGATCTCGGCAAAGCGGGCCAGACCGATCTCCATCTTCTTGGTCACCTTCGGCGGCTGCAGGTAGTCGTTGACCATGCGCCGCAGCTTGTACTCGACCTGCGCCGGGGGCAGGCCGTGCTCGCGGTTGAGCGGCGCGAACACCCGTTCGCGCTCACGTTCGACCTGTGCCGGGTCCACCTCGGCGAAGGCACGCCCGGCCACATAGCGGGCGGCGTTGACCCCGGCGAACCAGCCATAGGTGAAGGCGCCGAGCATGTAGTTGTGCGGCACCGCGGCCATGTCGCCGGCGGCATACAGACCGCGCACGCTGGTTTCGGCCTTCTCGTTGACCCACACGCCCGATGCCGAGTGCCCGGAGCAGAAGCCGATCTCGGAGATGTGCATCTCGACCATGTGCTGGCGGTAGTCGGTGCCGCGGTTGGCGTGGAACTGACCACGGCTGGGGCGCTCGTTGCTGTGCAGGATCTCTTCGACGGTCTGGATGGTTTCCTCTGCCAGGTGATCGAGCTTGAGGAATACCGGGCCGTTGCCGCCCTCCAGCTCCTGGTGGAACTCCCACATCATCTGCCCGCTCCAGTAGTCGCACTCGATGAAGCGCTCACCCTTGCTGTTGGCGGTGTAGCCGCCCAGTGGGCCGGTGACGTAGGCGCAGGCCGGGCCGTTGTAGTCCTTGATCAGCGGGTTGATCTGGAAGCACTCCAGGTTCGCCAGCTCCGCCCCCGCGTGGTAGGCCATGGCATAGCCGTCGCCGGCGTTGGTCGGGTTTTCGTAGGTGCCCATCAGGTAGCCCGAGGACGGCAGGCCCAGACGCCCGGCCGCGCCACAGGCGAGAATCACCGCCTTGGCGCGGATCACCTGGAACTCACCACTGCGGCAGTCGAAACCCATGACCCCGGCGGCGGCGCCTTCGCTGTCCAGCAGCACACGGGTGCAGACCATGCGGTTGGTGATCTCGACCCGTGCCCGCTTGAGCTGGCGGTAGAGCACCTTCTTGATGTCGTGGCCTTCGGGCATGGGCAGCACGTAGGCGCCCATGTGATGGACCTTCTTCACGGCATAGTCGCCGGTCTCGTCCTTCTCGAACTTCACGCCCCAGCGGTCCAGTTGCTCGAGGGTTTCGAAGCTGTGGGTGGCATAGGCGTACACCGCGGCCTGGTTGACGATGCCGTCGTTGGCCACGGTGATTTCCTTGGTGTACTGCTCGGGCGTGGCATGGCCCGGGATGATCGCGTTGTTCAGGCCGTCCATGCCCATGCTGATGGCACCGCTGCGCTTGACGTTGGCCTTGTCCAGCAACAGCACGCGCAGGGACTTGTCCTGCTCCTTGGCCTTGATCGCGGCCATCGGCCCTGCGGTGCCACCGCCGATGACGATGATGTCGTAGTCACGGGTATCGATGCTCATGCCTTGGTTCCCTTCTGGCGGTCGATGCGCAGGCGGTACTGGAAGGCATCGCCGCGGTAGTAGAGGTGTTCGAAGTCCAGCGGCGTGCCATCGGCGGCATGGGTCAGACGCTCGATACGCATGATCGGCGAGCCCTCCTCCACCTCCAGCGCCTGGGTCAGGTCGGCGTCGGCCAGCACCGCGTCGATGGCCAGGTCCGCATGGCCCAGGGCGATGCCGCAGTCGTTCTCCAGCAACAGGAAGATGTCACGCGTGGCCAGGTCGGCCTTCTCGAGCTTTTCGCCAATGGCCTTGGGCAGCCAGGTCAGCTCCAGCGACACCGGCTCGCGGTTGATCAGGCGCACCCGACGGATCTCGGTGACCAGGCTGCCCTCCTCCACCTGCAGGCGCTCGGCCACCAATGTGCTGGCCGGCACATGACGGAAGCTGCGCAGACGGTTGAGCACTTCGTAGCCCATCTGGCTCATGGACTCGGCCAGGCCTTGCAGGGTGGTGACGTTCTGGAACGCCTTGGGCTTGGCGACAAAGGTGCCCTTGCCGTGGATCTTGAAGATCAGCCCTTCCTTCTGCAGGTCACCCAGGGCCTGGCGCACGGTGATGCGACTGACATCGAAGGCCTTGCCCAGTTCTGCCTCCGAAGGCATGCGGCTGTGAGGCGGGTAGGTGCCGTCGAGGATGCGCTCGCGCAGCAGCTCCTTGAGCTGGGTATACAGCGGCACTGGGGACAGGGGGAGCAGTTCGGCCATGATTCTCTTCACTCTGACGTGACTTGTTATAACAAGTTGTGACCAGAGGATAACGCATAAGCCGAATGTGAGAAATATCGTTATCGAATATGGATATTTCCTCGCTCATCGCCCTGCCCTGTGGCAAAAACGGCTACAGATCAAGGCGATGGACGTCACCCCACGAGATGGGTATCATGCGCCCCGTTGCACTCGTAGCTCAGCTGGATAGAGTACTGCCCTCCGAAGGCAGGGGTCGTGGGTTCGAATCCCGCCGAGTGCGCCACTTAGCTGTTTACCGTTGTCTCTCGTAGTCTACGGAATCCCTCAGAAAGCCCGCCCAGTGCGGGCTTTCTTGTATCTGTCTGTCTCCCGCTGTCTACCCCTATACTTGACTGCCGTGTACACCAACGTGTACACCTGCTGACTATTAGAACCAGCGGTGTACAAAGCATGAAGCGCAGCGAGATCAAACGCCGCCCTATGGCGGATACCACCTTGTCCGGCCTAGAACCAGAAGCAGCGCCTTATCGAGAGTTGGACGGCAGTGGCTTGTACTTTCGCGTGAAGCCCAATGGGCAAAAGTCATGGAACTTCCGCTACAAGAAACCGGACGGCAAATGGTCATGGCTCGGCCTGGGGAGTTACCCCGAAGTGAGCGGATCGGCCGCCAGGCAGAAAGCGGCTGAACTGCGCGCCGACTTGGCAGACGGTAAGAATCCCATCGTCAGTAAGCAAGCTCGCAAGGTTGCGGCCCTGGAGGCGGCCAACAGCACCTTCGAGGCACTGGCAAGGGAATGGATCAATATCCGTGTTGCGACCTGGGCACCGACCACTGCGAAGCGAACTATCGGCGCCCTGGAGCTGCATGTATTCCCGGTGTTCGGCTGCCGCCTATATAGCGAGATCCTGCCCATCGAATGGATGGATTTCTTTAGGAGCATGGAGCAAAAGGGCATCATCGAGCAGATGAGCCGGGTACGCCGATCCTGCAAGGAGATTTACGACCTGGCTCGCGTCACCGGCCGCGCCGTACATAACCCCATCGAAGGGCTGAACCGCTTCCTGCAAAGCAAGCCTGCCGAGAATTACGCACACGTCACCGCCAAGGAACTGCCAGCCCTCCTGCGGGCCATTGCGGCCTACCCGCATGCTCATGACCTACGCCTTGGCCTGCGCTTGCTAATGCTCACCGGGGTACGCCCGAGCGAGCTGCGCGAAGCACGCTGGGAGGAGTTCGATCTAAAGGCCGGGCTGTGGTCGATACCTGCCGAACGAATGAAGCGCCGCCGCCCTCACCTCGTGCCTCTCTCCAGCCAGGCTCGGGATGCGCTGAAACAACTACATGCCCTTACCGGTGCCTATCCTCTGCTGTTCCCTGGTCGTGGTAGTCGCACCAAGCCCCGAAGCAACATGGCCCTCAACATGGCGCTACGGCGCATGGGCTATGCCGGCCGCCAGACGGGCCATGGCTTCCGGCATGTGGCATCCACCACCCTGCGAGAGCATGGCTTTGCCAAGGAACACGTCGAGGCCCAGCTCTCTCATGCTGAGGATGGCGTGGCCGGGGTCTACAACAAGGCCATTTATCTGGAACAACGACGCAACATGATGCAGTGGTATGCCGATCACCTCGACGATTTGGAGCGAGGCAAGGTAGTTCCGGTGAACTTCGGAAAGGCAGGCTGACCGTGCAAGCCCGTAGCCCTCGAAAAACTGGTGTTCTCGGTGTTCTTGGTGTTCCGAAAACGCTGGAAGCCAGAAACTACGCGACCTGTAGTCAAGGAACACCATTGCGAAAAGTGCGGAACACGAAGGTGCAGGAACACCAAAGGTGTTCTAGGCACACCGTCTCTGGGGCAGACGCTTTGTCATACCCCTACGGACACCCGCCAGCGAGAAAACGACCCTCCCCGCTCCCTCTGGAGGCCACTAGGGATGATATGGAGCAAGTATCAGCGCAGTTTACGGTGCACCAATTGGGGCGTGGGGAGCAGTGATTAAAAAGGATGAAGATATGGTTACCGGGTTGGTTTCCAGCCTAGAGGACCTGGAGTACTTCCGTACCGAGATGCAGCGGACCCTCGTTGAGCTAGCGGATGTTCCACCTGACGACTTCGAAGTGCGTGAGGCAATATTGTCAAACGGACTTGCTGGTTCAGTTGCTCGGGCGCTTGTCTCCGATTTGCGCACTATTGGGTATACGGGACGCCTCGATACATTATCCGACTGTTGCCAGGCCGTGGCGTGGTACGAAGCATCGAAACTTGTCAGTTTTGAAGGGCAGTTCCTGGCTGATGCGTTGTTCCTGGCCAAAGCTTTTACCGATCCTTATTACCCCGGCCACTCCGAGACCCTATTGCTGCGCCTGTGCTATCGGCTATCTGGGTTGTTTGGATCAGGTTTCGCAGAAACTGTCCGCGCTGGGTTTGCTCAGAGAGCGGAAGCTCGCAGCCGTGGTGGCAAAAAGGGAGCAGAGACACGGCGCGCAGAAAACGCTGACCGCGATAGAGCAATATGCGACTTAGGCCGACGCCTCATTTCAGAAGGTCGAGCTGCCCATAACCTGGCAGGAATCATCAGCGAGAACGCCACTGCCGAGGGCCTGAGCCCTAAACAAATTAGAACAATTCTAAGGACTGCCGGGGTGGTGCCTGTCTCAAGCAAAAAAGGGAAGTGAACTAAGCACGCTTCCCGCTGCAAAAATAATTTGTGCCCCGTGGATTTACAGCAAACCCGGAGGCATCACATGCAAACCCAACCACTTACATCACCCGTGGCGGTGAACCAGCGCACCATCGCTGACGCGACGCTCAATCCCGCTGATCTTCTCACGCCGGAGCAAGCCGCACTGGTGCTGGGACTGTCCATCAAAACCTTGGCGACCTGGCGCAGCACAGGACGCCATTCGCTACCCTTCATTCGCTGTGGCGCACGTATCCGCTACAGGCGCTCCGAGCTGGACGCTTGGTTGGCTGATCGACAACGCACCTGCACAACGTTGCGGGAGGCAAAGTGATGACGGCACTCAACGCCAAGGCCACCCCTTCGGCTGTCGGCCAGGTGCCGGCACCAAGCTTCGACCCCGCCACCACGCTCATTCGTATGCCTGACTTGCTTGCAATAACCGGTTTGAAGCGAGCGACTGTGTACAAGCGCCTGAAAGATGACCCTGCTTTCCCTCGACCGGTGCCCCTGAGCAATAGCGCCTCCCGTGGAGCGCCAGTGGGCTTTGTTCTCTCAGAGGTACAGCGCTGGGCACGTGAGCGTATTGAAGCTCGGGAGGCGACCGCATGAAGCCCCTTCGTAACTTCTTTACTGGCCCCTTCCTCGACACGTACGGAATTGGCTTTTCCCTACACCAGCGAGGCCGAAACAACTGGAAGCAGCGCACCATTGCTGGAGTAAGTTGGAATGGTCAGGAAGGGAAAGCTGGGCCTGTCCCATGACAACGGACGCCAAGAAGCCGTTTTTCAAATCGTCCGCTTTAGCCTTTTCGCGTAGTCGTTCGGTGAGCGGTAGCCCAGCGCTGAATGCAGTCGACAACTGTTGTA
>Ga0153917_1000086_pt1 | contig 98935 bp, 88 predicted proteins | sample TSFL001MetaG_FD_104695 | JGI IMG/M metagenome (GOLD analysis project Ga0153917, IMG submission 104695) | Attine ant fungus gardens microbial communities from Florida, USA - TSFL001 MetaG | ecosystem: Host-associated > Fungi > Mycelium > Unclassified | place: USA: Florida, Paynes Creek Historic...
GACAACGTAGAAATGTCAGTAGAGTTAATCCACCCGATCGCAATGGACCCAGGTCTACGTTTTGCGATCCGTGAAGGTGGTCGTACTGTAGGTGCTGGTGTTGTTGCTAAAGTAACTGCATAATCGCCTAGAGTGATAAAAAAACACCCCTTTGGGGTGTTTTTTTTTGCCTATTGTTAGACAATCCTTTTGTAAGAGTGTCCTTAACTGATAGCTTGCTGTCCCAAACTGCACTTATTTGATTTGCATAAAAACGTAATATAAAACGCAAGAAACAGATAAAAGTGCTCAGTGGAATGTTTCACTGAAAAAGGAGTTGGCAGCATGAATGCTAAAGTAAATATTTCAAATCGTGCGGGTGCAAGCTTCCCAGTCCGTCGTATGAATTTTGATTTCGATCAAGTACCAGAATACTGGATGGATGGTTCAGCAGGTTTAACCCATTTCATGACAGGTTTATCAGCACTGTTTCCAGATGGTGAGAAATTATTTATTGATGCGGTACGTGCAGTTCGTTACTACCCAGCGATTAAAGACAACGAAGAACTACAAAAAGAAATCAGTGCGTTTATTGGTCAAGAAGCCATGCATACGCAAGAGCATGTTAACTTTAATGCTTCTGCACAAAAATATGGTCATGATGTAAGAACTTTAGAGCAAATCACTGGACGTTATATTCAATTTGCCTTAAATAATTTTTCTAAAGTGGTTAAACCATTTGGTATGACCAGAGAAATGGTCAACCTCACCGCAACAACTGCCTTAGAGCATTTCACTGCGACCATTGCTTCTGAGTTATTGCGTAATCAGCATATTCAGGACTTAATGACCGATGAGACCATGTCGTATATGTGGTTCTGGCATGCAGTTGAGGAAAATGAACATAAAGCCGTAGCCTATGATGTTTATGAAGCCGTATTTGGCAAAGGTTTAAAAGCTTATAGCTTGCGTACTTCTGCGCTGGTATTTGCGATGGCCCTGATTTTTATTCTTCAGTCCTATTTCACTCTACGTTTGCTTCAACAAGATAAAAAGCTGAACTTTAAAGAATTGGCGATGATTTATAAATATGGCTATAGTCCTTCAAAAGGGATTATTACTGGTATGGCAGGCGAGATGCTGGCTTACTTTAAACCTGGCTTCCATCCAAATGATCTGGATACGGTACAGTTGTTAAAAGACTGGAAAGCGAAACTCGGTTTCTAATTTTCTTATCTTCAAATCAATCGATGTAAAAGGGCAATTTTAATTGCCCTTTTTCTTTTTTACTCTTTCATTTCATAGATGATTTTCAGTGTAACGACATGTCCTAAGATGATGCTTTTCTGACCTTGTCTGCACTTATTCGATGCACTGAAAAGGGCGTATAACAGAAGTATCAGATATGGTTTATGAAGAATATTCACGGATAGGAGAAAAGGGTATGAATGCTAAAGTCAATATTTCAAACCGAGCTGGCGCCAGTTTTCCTGTACGCCGAATGGATTTTGAATTTGGTGAAGTGCCACGTTATTGGGCAAATGGAGATGCTGCCTTAACACATTTTATGACTGCGCTTTCAGCACTATTTCCAGAAGGTGAACAATTCTTTGTGAATAGTACGCGTGCAGTGCGTAATGATCCTAAGTTGGCTGATCCTAGATTGCAGAAAGAAATCAGTGCTTTCATTGGTCAGGAAGCTATGCATTCAAAAGAGCATTTGGCCTTCAATGCATCCGCACAGGCTTATGGATATAATGTCCGTGAGATGGAAGAGCAAACGGGACGTCTGATTAATCGAACCATCGGTATAACATCTAAACTCTTGAAACCGTTCGGCTTCACCAAAGAAATGATCAGTTTGACTGGTACGTGTGCTTTAGAGCACTTTACTTCGACCATTGCCGAAGAATTATTGAGTAATCCAGACATTCAAGCGATGTTTATGGATGAGACCATGTACCATTTATGGATGTGGCATGCGGTCGAAGAAAATGAACATAAAGCAGTGGCTTTTGATGTGTATGAATCTATGTATGGGCAGGGCGCTAAAGCCTATTTCATGCGGTCATTGGCCTTGGTTATCGCGATGGGCCTGATCTTTATTACCCAATCTTACTTCACCGCAAAACTATTAAAAGTTGATGGCAAGTTAACATGGCGTGATACCAAATACATGCTGAAATTTATGTATGGTTATAAAGGTTTTATGACGCGTCAGATTCCAACTTTACTTTCGTTCTTGAGACCGAAGTTTCATCCAAATGACGATGATACGACTGAATTACTCAATAAATGGCGGGCCGAATTAGGTTTTAATCTGAGTTAACTCCAACGGGCAGTAAAACTGCCCATTTTTTTATTCAATTTTTAGCTGAAATTGTCGATAATTTGCATCAGTATTTTATAGAGTGAAAGATTGTGATTCGATTGATGCAGGAGCGTGATCTGGAAAGCGTGGCAGCCATTGAGCGCTTAGTGCAAACACATCCATGGAGCAAGCAACAATTTCAGGAATCTTTAGCTTCGTATCAATGTACTGTGTATGAGCAAGCCAATCAGGTGGTGGGGTTCTGTATTTTGCAACCTGTTCTGGATGAGGCAAACCTGTTGCTTATGGCAATTCATCCAAGTCAGCAGGGCAAAGGACTTGGTTATACTTTATTGGATGATTCTATTCAGCAGTTAAAGAACAATCCGATTCAGATTTTTTTAGAAGTGCGTGAGAGTAATAGCGCTGCAATTCGTTTATATGAAAAAACAGGATTTCATCAAATTGATTTGCGCAAAAATTATTATCCGAATCCTGATGGTTCCAGAGAGCATGCCGTGATTATGGTCAAGACATGCACAGATGATTTTGCTGCGTTATTTAATAATTAAATTATTCCACTCGGAAGGCAGTGTACTCATCAATGAATTTCCTAATTGATGAATTTCATTGTCTGAAAGTGGACGATTGAGTCTGCGCCATTGTCCATCCAATAATAATTCGAGTGGTGTATATTGCGATTTATAATTCATTTTATCTGAATGCGGTACCCAATAACCCAGATATAAATAATCCAGATTCAAGCTACGTACATATTCAATCTGTTTAAGGATGGCGAATACACCCAGTGAACGGCGTTGTTCATCTGGATCGAAGAAGGTGTAAACCGCAGAAAGTCCATCATCCATCAAATCACAGGTTGAAACAGCAATTAATTTTTGGTCTTTCCAGAGTTCGATAAAGAAGCTTTCTGTGCAGCTATGCACTAGAAACTTTTCAAATTGATCCAGACTAGCGGGATACATATCACCATCTGAGTGGCGTTCATTGATATAACGTTCGTACAAGTCGTAATGCTGTTGAGTGGCTTGCGAGGTCGGCAAAATACTCATTTCTAAATCTTGATTACGTTTCCATGCCTTTTTCTGGCTGCTATTCATGCTGAATTCCTGAACAGGGACGCGGCAAGATAGACATTGGCGACATAAATGACATTCAGGACGATAAACAAAATCACCACTACGACGGAAACCAACCCGAGAAAGTTCTGACAATGTCACCACATCAATACGGTGAATCGGGTCCAGAAATACCATCCGGGCAGATTTATTATCGAGATAACTACAATCATGCGGTGGTGTAATGTAGTACTGTAAGTCATTTAAAAGGGACTTGGGTTGGTATGATTTCATTAATCTGTCCCTCCAAGGTGTTAATCCGTTAACCGTCTAATGTGCCAAAAACTGCTATTGTTTTACTTGAAAATACACGTTCTTGATAACTTTTCCAATTGATAGAGGGGGCAATAATTACATCTTGTAACGATTTAAGATAGGCTTGGCGAGAAAGTGTACTCGCACCAAGGCTTAAAAGATGATCATTGACCAGTTGGCAATCAATCCACGGAAGCTGATTTTCCTGCCCGATCAGCATTAAGGTATAGAACGCCATTTTCGAAACATCGGTTTCAGTACTAAACATCGACTCACCAAAACAGCCTTTGCCTATGGTGACGCCATATAAGCCACCTACCAGTTTCTCTTGTTGCCAGACTTCAACACTATAGGCATAACCCGCTTTAAATAAGTCACAGTAGCCTTGAATAATGTCTTCACTGATCCAGGTTTCATTGGCGTAACTGCGCGGTAAGGAACAGGAACGAATAACATCTTCAAAAGCATGGTTAATGGTAATTCGGTAATCATGCTTTTTCATATTGCGAATGAGTGACTTACTCGGCTTGTATTGTTGTGGTTCAATCACACATCGCGGTTCAGGACTCCACCAGCAGATCGGCTCATCTTCATTGAACCAGGGGAACAGACCGTGTGTGTAGGCTTCAAATAATGTAGACGGACTAAGATCAGCACCGATACAGATAAAGCCTTGGCCTTCTGGATCTGCTTCTACAGGATCTGGAAAAATATATTGCGAGGGTGGAAGCTGTTGCATAGCAAAGAAAGTAAATAGGAATGATTCTAAACTAACTGAACTGAGCAGGAATGGCAATCTTGAAGATTGCCATTCGCACTAAGCCTTTAACTAAATAGGTGCAGTTGTTTGGCAATTTGCAGCTTTTTGCTGTCTAGGAAAAATTGAGCCTTGGCTTGAATGACCTCCAGACTCTTTTCTCGATCAGATACAGTTTTGCCTTCACTATCCAGTACCAGCCAGTTGAGCTGGCTAATGACATTTTGAACATACTCTGCAAACTCAGTTGCTGATTCTAAACCATCAATGAAATGTGCGCGGTAGAACAATTGCTGGAAATGATCGGCTGGAATACCGATACCTGTAATCGGGCTAATTAAGACATTATAGTTTTGATGAAAACTCGCCTGTTCCAATAAATAATGATTTAAGCGATGACTTTGTTGCATTATTTCATTATTCGGTTCCAGTGTCTGACAGGGTTGGGCCAAACCTAGATGAGATAAAATCACCAAAGCATTGAGAATTTGGGCGTAATTCAGTTCAGGAAAACTTTGTTCTAGTTCAGCAATAGTGATTGGACGATAGTTTTCTTCTGCAAATTTATTGCCGATCGGGGTATAGATATCTTCAATTAAATTAAATGTTCCTAAAAGTCCATTGATACTATGAGGTAGCTTTTCCTTAGCGGTCAGTAAGACAAAGGCAGTTTTTCTCAAACGCTCCTGAACTTGCAATGGGGTCAAATTATTTTTGCCACGAATAAATAAATCGCGTCTAAATTGGGTATTGGCAAAATAATCACGACATTGTTCTTTGAAAATAGGATGTTCTATCGCATTTAAAAAGTTCTGATGCTCTTGGGAGAAGTTAATGCTATCTAAATGGGTATTTAAATCAGTAGAGCCTGCATAAGATAATTTGATCTCATCTAAAATTCGCACCACTTGCTGGAAAGAGAAGCATTGCCAGTCCTGATTGAGATATTCATGAATCAAGTAGTTGGGATTTTGTTGTTTAAGATCGGCAACTTTCTGAACCGCATTTGGATTACGTTGCGCAAAAATTGGATTCTGTTTGAGCAGGTCTTCGCTAAAGTTAAGGGCTTCATTGACCTTTTGCAGGGGATTGGTGCTTTTGCTATTAAATTTGAAATGACTATGAAACAGTTCACGGATTGGCATATTGGCTGCCCAGCCTGTGACGCAGTTGTAGCTGATATAGACAATGCCATTGGGCTTTAAGAACTGACGGATAAATTTTAAAATAATGTGCTGGTTTTCATGGCTAATCCAGCTCCAGATGCCATGTAAGCTGATCGAGTCAAACATGGGTAAATCTTGACGGTTCAGTAGCTCTTCAAAACTGTCGTCATAGAAATAATGCTCAACCTTACTTTGTTCTGCCAGTTGATTGGCGTGTGCGGCGTGCGCAGGATTGAAGTCGGTGCCATAAAAGCTGGCTTGGTTGCTGGTGGCATGAATATTAATACTGACACCTTGCCCAAATCCAAGTTCGCAGTGATTCTGGTTTTCCTTAAAGTCTGGACTATCGATCCCATTTAATAATAAACAAAACTTTTGGAAATTCGGGCTGAGATCTCGATAATAACCGTAGGTATAATTCACTTCTGTTTGATAGCCATTTGTCCAGGTCGTTGTCATTTATCTATCCTATTCATCAATGTATTTCTATCTATTAAAAAAGTAGCTTTGTCTAAAAAGTCGTCATTTTTGATTGTAGGGATGCTGGCATAAAAAAACCACCAATGTCTGGTGGTTTTTAAATTGTGGCCCGATTAGTTTAAATTATCGAGATATTTCTCTGCATCGAGGGCTGCCATACAACCTGAACCCGCTGAAGTAATCGCTTGACGGTAAACGCTATCTGCAACATCGCCTGCAGCGAATACACCTTCAACTGAAGCAGCAGTTGCATTACCAGCAGTACCACTGTGTACTTGAATATAGCCATCGCGTAAGTTCAACTGACCATCAAACATACCGGTATTTGGTTTATGGCCGATTGCAACAAACAGACCTTGTACCTGAACGTCCTGAGTGCTTTCATCTTGAGTTGATTTAATGCGAACAGATGTTACGCCGGTATTGTCGCCCAAGACTTCATCGACTTGATGATTCCAGATAATGCTGATTTTGCCTTCTTTTTCTTTGGCAAAAAGGTGATCTTGCAAGATCTTTTCTGAACGTAAGCTATCACGACGGTGAACAAGTGTGACATGCGCTGCAATATTAGAAAGATAAAGTGCTTCTTCAACTGCTGTGTTACCGCCACCAACAACCATGACATTCTGGTTCTTATAGAAGAAACCATCACAGGTTGCACATGCGCTTACGCCTTGACCCATGAAAGCTGCTTCAGATTCAAGACCTAAATATTGTGCAGTTGCACCTGTTGCAATAATCAGCGCATCACATGTGTACTCTTCCATATCACCTTTGAGGACGAATGGACGAGTCTTAAGATCAACTTCATTGATATGATCATAGACGATTTCTGTACCAAAACGTTCTGCATGAGCTTGCATACGTTCCATAAGTACAGGACCAGTTAATCCTTCAGGGTCACCAGGCCAGTTATCAACTTCAGTCGTCGTTGTTAATTGACCACCAAGTTGTATACCAGCAATGAGTGTCGGTTTGAGGTTAGCACGTGCTGCATAGACTGCTGCGCTATAACCTGCAGGACCAGAACCCAAAATAATTAACCGTGAGTGACGAGCGCTCATTAAAGAACATCCTTTTTATATTGAAACTGCTAAAATTATACGTGAATCGAGAGGGGAGTGGGGTAAATCGATCCGGATAATATTGATTAACTCAATCGAATTGGGCTATATCAGTGCAGAATGTTAACAACAACAGTAAACAATCGTGCATCTTTTTTGTAAGAACGAGTGCATAATATAAAACTTATTGATTAAGGTAAGTTAGACCTTAAAAGATACCAACAAATAACGAATTGGGTTACAGGACTGTATATGACTGCGGTGTCAAGTGTTTATGCACAACGCTTTTTAATGACATTATTTTTGATTTCCTTTGGCATTTATTTATTTCTTGCCACAGTAACTTATACACCGTTTGATCCTGGGTGGATGCACATTTCCAGCGATACCCAACAGGTTTCGAATGCAAGCGGTGTGGCAGGTGCTTGGATCGCAGATTTACTCTTTGGATTTCTGGGGTGGGCGAGTTTGCTTATTCCTTTGTTCCTGTTTATAGAAGCCATTCAAGTCTGGTGGCCAAGAAGCTTTTTAAACCGCCCATTTCGTTATGCTGCCCAGTTTTTCTTAATTCTTTCGATTTCAAGCTTGTTGTATTTGCACTGGAACATGCCCGCAGATACTTTGGACAATGCGGCTGGCGGTATCATTGGTTATGAGCTGGGTGCGAGCTTATCCCAGTTGCTGACGATTTATGGCGCGACCTTGTTTTTACTCGCATTCAGTATTTTGTTGCTGACTTTGGCTTTTGGCATTCAGTGGAACAAGACTTGGGTAACATTGAAAAATACCCCAGCGTATCTGCAAGACCTGTTCTATAAAAACGTACCACAAAATGAATCTGCATATGATTTAACGGAGCAGTTGACGCCCGCTGAAACTCCAGCTGTCACAAGTAAAGCCCAAGCTGTGACTGAAAGCTCGGATGATCAAAACGAGACCAAGACCAATCAGGTTCAAGCGAAGCTAATTAAAATTGATGATTCACATCATCAACTCATGGCAGAAAAATTATTTGCCGATGTGGTTGCGAAAGAACAGCAACAAAGTGCTGAACCACAACAAACAACTGCACCTGATGATGACTTTGAGCAAACCTTACAGCGTGCGCATCAATTTGAAACTGAAAGCCAGCGTTTAGTGAAAACAGGTGAAGTATGGCGTGCATTACAACGTGACGATGCCAGCCATAAACAGGAAATTGATGCATTACTGCGTGCTGCTGATGAGTCAGCCCATGTAGCGCCTCAACTTGAACCCGCAGCACATGCTGAAGCAGTCATGCAAAAAGCCAATCCTAGCAATCTGGACTGGAATGATGACCAGATCTTTGATGAGTTATTGGCTGCGGTACCAAATAGTAAAACAGCAACAGATGCGCATACACCGATCACTCAGGCTGTGCCAGCAATGACACATACACCTGTTGAGCAGGAAAACGAGTTTGAAGCAGATATTGAAGCTTTGATTAGTGAGTCTAATCAGATAAATACGACTCAAAATCACAGCGCTGCTGTACAAAATCCACTTCAAGAAGACAAACATAGTTTTGTTGCTGAAGAGATTGATGAGTTTAATGATCTTCTGGTTGAAGAGGAGCGTGAACAAACTACTCCGCGTACCACCAGTTATGCACAATCGTCTGCTTTTGTAAAAGCACCGATTGAAGTATCAAATGCACCGAAAGAAGCATTGTCTAAAGAAGCCTTTATCGAAGCATGGCAAGAAACTGCGGGTAAAGCAGAGCCTGAAAACGATTTGGATCTTGAAGAAGATTTTGATTTAGATGCCCCATTAACAGATGCGTTTGGTCGTCCGATGTCGCGTGCCATGCAAGTGGCGAAAAAACGTCTTGATTTACCGACCTTACCAGGTCTGGAATTGCTGGATGAAGTTGATCCAAACAAAAAGGTGAACTTCACTGCCGAGCAATTGGCACGTCTTTCTGAATTGCTAGAAATCAAACTGCAAGAGTTTAATGTCAAAGCGCAAGTGGTCGAAGCTCAACCTGGCCCAGTCGTTACCCGTTTTGAACTGGATCTTGCGCCGGGTGTAAAAGCCTCTAAAGTGACCAATATTTCACGCGATTTGGCACGTTCAATGTCGATGGCATCTGTTCGTGTGGTTGAAGTGATTGCAGGAAAACCGTATATCGGAATTGAAGTACCGAATAGTAGCCGTGAAATGGTGCGGTTGATTGAGCTGTTAAAAACGCCAGCTTTTGAAGACCCTGCGGGTTTGCTCTCTATGGCGATGGGTAAAGACATTTCAGGCAATCCAGTCATCACTGACCTCGGCAAAGCACCGCATATGTTGGTTGCGGGAACGACAGGTTCTGGTAAGTCGGTTGCAGTGAACTCGATGATTTTGTCGATGTTGCTGAAATATACACCAGATCAGCTTCGCTTGATTCTGATCGATCCAAAACAGCTTGAATTGGCCAACTATAACGATATCCCTCATCTACTCACACCAGTTGTAACCGACATGAAAGATGCGGTTAGTGCATTAAACTGGTGTGTAAATGAGATGGAACGCCGTTATAAACTGATGTCATTCCTGAAAATCCGTAAGCTCAGTGACTATAACCGTAAAGTTGAAGAAGCGATTGCCAACGGTGAAGACCTGATTGATCCAACGTGGAAAGCCAGTGATTCAGTTGTGGGTGAGCGTGCGCCGCGCTTAACGCCATTACCTTCAATTGTGATCGTGGCCGATGAGTTTGCCGACATGATTATGCAGGTCGGTAAAAAAGCTGAAGAAATGATTACTCGTCTAGCACAGAAATCTCGTGCCGCAGGTATTCACCTCTTACTTGCGACACAACGTCCTTCGGTGGATGTTATTACTGGTCTGATCAAGGCGAATATTCCAACACGTGTTGCATTACGTGTGAACAGTAAGATTGACTCGCGTACCATTCTGGATGCGGGTGGGGCAGAAGACTTGCTCGGTCATGGTGATATGTTGTTCCTCGGCCCTGGTAAAATTGAGCCTGAGCGTGTACATGGGGCCTTCATTAGTGATGATGAAGTGAACCGTATTTGTGACGCGTGGCGCGAACGTGGTGAGCCAGATTACGTGGATGAGATTCTCACGCCATTTGATGAAGAACCTTCATCGCGTGGTTTTGAAGATGGTGATGGTGATCCGAGTCGAGATGCGCTTTATGATCAATGTGTCTCTTTTGTCTTAGAAACACGTAAAGCATCTACCTCTTCATTGCAGCGTAAATTTAGCTTAGGTTACAACCGCGCAGCACGGATCATTGACCAGATGGAAGAGAATGGAATCGTAAGCTCGATGGGTGCCAATGGTAAGCGAGATATTCTCGTTTAACGAAAATTATGACTAAAAAAAGCCTCTTTATAGAGGCTTTTTTGCTTTAGATTTTCGTATTTTTATGTGGTAAAAATCACATTTTTTATTTAAGCTTGCCCTTTAAAATCTCAACGTTGAGGTGAGTCGTGTTAGTTGCATTAAGTACGCTAATTTTTATTCATTTCTGTGCATTGATTACACCGGGACCAGACTTTTTTCTGGTTTCACAAACGGCTATTAGCCGCTCTCGTAAAGAAGCGCTTCTGGTGGTACTGGGCATTTGTTTAGGGGCAATGCTGTGGTCACTCCTTGCTTTGATGGGACTCAATATTATTTTTGAAAAAATGGCATGGCTTAAACAAGGACTGCTTATTGCGGGTGGCCTATACTTGTGTTGGCTTGGCTTTCAAATGCTTCGCTCTGCCTTCTCTAAAAATAACCAAACCATAAATCCAATTAGCTTACCTCAGTCACCTTATTTATTCTTTATGAAAGGCTTGTTGACCAACCTTTCCAATCCTAAAGCGATTATCTACTTCGGTAGTGTCTTCTCACTGTTTTTGGCAAATCCTTTATTTGATCAGCACCATTCTCTACTTTTTATTATTGTTTCGATTGAGACAATTCTATGGTTTGTCTTGGTCGCTTTTGTATTTTCTCTACCGACATTCCGCAATGCATACCAAAATTTTGCAAAATGGATTGATGGCGTGTCTGGTGGGATATTTACCTTATTGGGTGTTTATCTGATTGGAAGTCGTTAATCAAAAATCAAAAAAGCCTGCAACATGCAGGCTTTTTTATAAATGGATTATTCGTCACGCTTTCATTATTCAATATTAAGAAACAGCCCCATCAATAAGAGTATCCAGAAGATAGAGCCAATAATAATGACAATAATTTGAGCAGTATTAAATTTTTCCTGTATTACCACATTGAATTCATGCGACTGTCTTTTTGCATCATTGAGTGCTAAAAATGCGGGGACAAGGAAAATAAAACTGAGCGAAGAAATTAACCAATAAGGGTCAGGTAAGCGAGCCAGCAAGAGAGCGAAAACGAGATAGCCGACATACATCCAGCCTGGAGAGAAATCTTGAGCATAGCCTTTTTCTTTGGCATATTCCCTGATTCTCTTGAAGAGTGAATATAAGAAGAAAATAGACAAAATAGCCCGGGCAGCAGGCATGATATTTAAATTATCTTTTAGTGCCAGAAAACGCCATGCTTTAAAGATCCACCACAGTTCATATAACCCTAAAAAGATAAATTTCTTCAGGCTAATGATGGTTAAATCGGCTAGATGATGATTTACAGGAGCATTTTCAATTACGCTTGTGTTTTGGTCAGTCATTGTCTTTCTTAAAATAGAGAGGTTAAAAATATAAAAATTATGAGTTGGAGTTATTAATCAGAGCAGGTCAAAAATATCATTATTTTAATTAAAACCACATAATTTACGCTTCAATTTGTTCATATTGATAAATTATGTGGCCTTTATTCTAGAATTGATTAAGCAAATTTCGCTAAAACTTCCAGAAAACCCTCTTTCTGGCGAGGAAATTGTGCAATCACATCATGAATGCGTTGGCCTTCAGGATTGGTTGCATTCAAGTCACGACCATCTGCCAAAAACTTGGTAATCAAGCGCTCATAGTCATTTGGGCGCATATGTTTGAAGGCATGATAGAGCACATGAAAGTCGGCATTTACGCCAGCTGGAGGAAGCTGGTTAAGGTAGGCAAACACACGCTCATCTGACCATTCTTCATTGAAAGTTGCTGGCTGTGATAATGCCATGACAATCTCCTCAGTCTTATAAAATAATAAAGGCAAAATATGAGGCAGGATGAGAGAAGTATCACTTTTCCCTGCCACAAGACCAGAAGCTAGGCTTCAAGTGGGGAGGGAAAAGAAAAGTCATACTTTTCAAATTCTACGACGTATTTTGCCCTTATTTACGAAAAATCGCTAATGAAAAAACTTCTAACGATCTTCAGGTAAATTGATATTCATTTCTAGCATTTCAATGTTTGCTTCTGAGCGAACCTGCATTTGAATATGCTGTTCATCCACCCCACGAACATAACGACTCACGACCTGCATGATTTCTTTTTTCATTTGGTCGATTTTGTCTTGGCCTAAGCGACGGCCCAAGCCTTGTTCAGAGGCAACAATAACTTTTAAACGATCTTTGGCAGTTTGTGCACTTGATGGTTTTTCATCACTGCTAAAAAGTTTACTCCAGAATCCTGCCATAATTACGCTCCAAATAGTCTAGCTAACCAACCTTTTGGCTGTACTGCAATGTGTCGATAAGGACGGTCTTCGCCAAGGAAGCGAGCCACTAAGTCATCATACGCTTGTCCAGCTTTTTCTTCTGAATACAGAATCACTGGTTTACCTTCGTTTGATGCTTGAAGTACGCTTGGGCACTCAGGAATTACACCCAGAGTCGGCACACGTAAAATATCTTTAGAAATATCGTCGATCGTTAACATTTCCTGTTTATCAGCACGTTCCGGATTGAAACGGGTGATACATAAATGCTTACGGATACGACCTTCGTTTTGTTCAACTTTTTTGGTCTTGCTATCAAGCATACCAATAATACGGTCAGAGTCACGTACTGATGAGATTTCAGGATTCGTCACAATGATTGCTTCATCTGCATGATACATTGCTAAAATCGCACCACGCTCGATACCAGCAGGTGAGTCACAGATGATGTAGTCGAATTCTTGAGAAAGTTCGTCGATCACACGTGCAACACCTTCATCACTCAACGCATCTTTATCGCGGGTTTGTGACGCAGGGAGAATATATAAGTTTTCAATATCTTTATCACGGATGAGTGCTTGTTGTAAGCGAGCTTCATTATTGATGACATTGACAAAGTCATAAACTACACGGCGTTCGCAGCCCATGATCAAATCAAGATTACGTAAACCCACATCGAAATCGATCACAACAGTTTTATGACCACGTAGGGCTAAACCTGTTGCAAAAGATGCACTTGTTGTAGTTTTACCTACACCACCTTTGCCTGACGTTACGACAACAATTTTGGCCACCGAATCCACTCCTATTTATGGTCATACGCCCCTAAAAGGGCTTTTTTGGTGTTTAATGAGATAAATTAAAACTGCAAGGCCTCAAATTCAAGTTCTTGCTTGTTATTTAAATAAATATGTACAGACTTTTTGATCATATCTTTTGGAATATCATCTGCAACACAATAGGTTCCTGCAATCGAGATTAATTCGGCTTCTAACGAGTGGCAGAAAATACGTGCTGCAGCTTGTCCACCTGCACCTGCAATGACTCTACCACGAGCATTGCCATAAATGTGAATATTTCCAGATGCAATGACTTCCGAACCACTATTCATGCCTGCATTTAAAATGATATCACCCTGATCTTGCACCAAACATTGGCCTGTACGCAAAATTTCATCATGATACGAGGTGATATATGCATTCGATGTGTTTTTTTGTGGTGTTTGTATTGCTGAATTATCCGCTGCTTTCGCCGGAGCCGGATCAACCACCTGTTCTTTAGATGCCTTGATACGTTGCAATGGCTGATCTACGGGTAGAACAGGGAATTGAATGGCGCGGGCTTCATCACCCAGAATGCCATCAATCACAGCCATAGGCTGTAAACCCAGATCAATCAAGAGCTGAATTAAGGCAATCAGTTCTTGCTCAACAGTACTGTCAACAATGACCAATGTACCGATATAAGAACCTTCATTCAGCGTGCTGGTAAGTTGCTGTCGGATTGCATTATGGTCATTTGTGTCGAACGTGAGTCGACTAAAATTCACCATTCTGCCCGTAATCCGTATATCAGCCATAATTTATCCTTCAGGGCTTTTTAAGCGCTCTATTGTGTTAAAGCAGTTGTAAATAAAAGCAAATGCTAGAACAAATTACACGAATTCTCTAGCTCGATTGGTAATTTTTCTTGTAATCATTCCGCTTTTTTATCCAATTGATCAGATTCTTGCAAAATCTGCTGCCATTGCTTCACTTTTACTTGTTTTCTTATCGCTTCAAGGCTTTCAAATACGACCGATTCGACCAGCTCTTCCAGATATTGATTATCAATATTCAACTGGCTGACTTGCTCTGCAATATATTGATAATTTTCATTCGGTCGTTGAGTTGAGCCTGCCGTAAATGGCTCGATCAAACCCGCACTGATATTCTCACCTAAACGTTGACCAATACTTTGAATCTGTTGCTCGATTCTTCCCCCAACAATCGGAATCAGGCGCAAGAGTTGAGTCAGTTCAGGCGTATCTTCAATGGCCTGATTGACAATAACGCCGACTTTTTGGGTAATTAAAGGTTGCTGTTGTTGTAATGCTGTTGCAAGTGACTCTTGTAGCAAGGAAGCCAAGGTGACGGTAAACAGCTGTCGATGATGATCAACCAGATCATGAATGATTTTTTTGTGCTGTGAACTGGTTTGCAGCTCATGACGAATGCCATCAATCACGGTGATGACTACACGATCTGATAATTCTTCCATGACTACGCGATAATAAAAGACGGCTTTAATCCGGATTCCATCTGGTACGACTTTGTAGCCCAGCTCATACAAACGATAAGCGATGATCCCGGCACGGAATAAACGTAAAAAACGGAAATGCGGGATTACCGCAAGAATTTCATACCAGTGAATGAAAGGGAAGAACCACCAGCGTGCATGGTGTTTTTGTACAATTGAAAGAAACCAGCGAATGACCAGTTCTACAATTAAAAAGATAATGAACCATGCTTCAGTGGTAATTACCCACGGGTGTAAATGGGTTCGATAAAACTCCAGCACCGTCGGGAGTTGGATGGAATTAAAAAACCAAGACCCGATATTGCTCATCAGGAAAAAGTTCATGCCTAAGCAGAACAGGTTAAAAACAATAATAAAGACCATAAAAATGTCATAGACCAAAAACAGCTTAAAGAATTTGCTGTTCGGATTGACATAGTTATATTTAGAGTTCTTTCCTGAGTCCTGCTGGGTCATGTCTTACTACAATTCCTTTTGAAACTATTGCTGGTATTTGGCTTTCATTTGGCTAATGAGCTGGTCTTTTTCAGTCCAGATCTGATCCACCCATTTCTGGAAGCGTTCACGATAAACGGGATCATCCTCATAATTACCACCAAGTACCCACTCTGGAATATCTATTTTACGTAAATCTACTGCAATGCGAGACACATCACCGAGCCAGAATTCCCCATAACCAGGCGCACCGTCTGGATAAACAATAGTCATATCGACCAATGCATCAATTTTATCCCCAAGAATATTCAATGCTAACGCAAGACCGCCTGCTTTAGGTTTAAGCAGGTTTTGATAAGGGGATTGCTGTGCAGCATGTTTTTCAGGAGTAAAACGGGTCCCTTCTAAATAGTTGAGTAGGGTAAAAGGTTGACTAAGTAACTGCTCACAGGCTTTACGTGCTTCCAGCATATCGCGTGATTTTAGTTCGGGATTCTTCGCGATTTGCTCTTTGGTATGACGTTTCATCATCGGGAAGCCGAGGATTTTAAATGCTTGCCCAACAAATGGAATAAAAATAAGTTCCCATTTGGTAAAGAAGCGAGTCAGGGGCATACGGGTTAGACCAAAATACTGATTGACTGTGGTATCGACCCAGCTTTGATGGTTACACATCATCATATATCGACCTTGCAGATTCAGGTCGAGACTTTTATCAATACTGATATCCCAGTGTAAATCTGGCAATACATTGTCAATTAACCAGTTATTTACCCCTAACCAACTGTTGGTAATCTGAATATTGGTTTCGTCTACTTTTGATGATTTTTTAAATAATTTGGTTAAACCTAATGCCAGTACAGGTGGGCCATGAAAAAATGTACTTCCTGTAATGACTGAACTAACGGTTAATCCTTTACTGACTTTTTGCAATAAGGACGCTTTTTTATTGGCGTTAGACATAAATCGAGCCTTGAGTGCAGATGTTTGAAAAAAGAGATGTTCCAACTATAAACAACAGATGTTGAAATACAACTGTATATTTTCAGATGTTGACAATTTTTATATATTTAGGCGGGTTAACACTGCTTTTTCCGATTAAATGTGATTTTTGAAGGAGGGAAAGCGGATTTTCATGTATGTGATGATTGTCACATAAAATATTTATTGTGTGAAAACCATAAACATGAAGAAATTGTGGTGCTTTATTCAAGTAAAATGCATCAAAATATTACAAAAATACAAATAAAGTGTTTATTATTAACAAAATATCAATGGTCTAGGCCAGTTTTCTCATTCATTATTTGTCCAGACAACAAAATACATAGACAGGAGCTACGCAATGCGTGCATTAGTAATTTCAACACTCGTAGGGGCTGGATTGGTACTTTCTGGTTGCCAAACTACAGGTAATAACATCGGTGGCGTAGAATATGACAAATCTGCTCTAGGTGCATTAATTGGTGCAGCTGCAGGTTATGGCGTATCTAAAGGTAACGCAAATACAAGTAAACAAAACAACCGTGCTGCGGCAATCGGTGCTGTTCTTGGTGCTGCTGGTGGTTTATATCTCGACAATAAAGAGAAAAAATTACGTGAGCAAATGGCTGGTACTGGCGTAGAAGTAGGCCGTAACCCAGATGGTTCTGTTCAGTTAATCATGCCTGGTAGCATTACTTTTGATACAAACAAATCAAACATCAAACCTAACTTCTACAGCACTTTAAACAAAGTAGCGCAAACTTTAGGTGAAGATAACAAGAGTGCGATTCTTGTAACTGGTTATACAGATAATACGGGTAACGATTCAATCAACATCCCATTATCTCAAGCACGTGCTCAATCAGTTAAAAACTACTTAGCTGGTCAAGGCGTATCTTCTAGCCGTATCGATGCGCAAGGTTATGGTTCTTCTAACCCGATCGCTTCAAACGCGACTGCTGCTGGTAAAGAGCAAAACCGTCGTGTAGAAATCAGCATTTATGCAAAACAGTAATTTTTACTGATTTCTAAAAAACCACCTTCGGGTGGTTTTTTTTATTGTCGATCCAGTCAGGCGACAAGCCGTGGCGTACCATTTGTATAAGGCATCATAATTTATACATATCCCTAGATTTACTATTGGGATTCTAAAACATAGATGTCTATAATTGTGCTCGAAAAATCAGGCTCGGAAACGAGAGAGGAATAACCAATGTCATCTGCCAGTCAACTTAATGACAAGCAACTTGAAGCCATGAAATATGTTCAGGGGCCTTTGTTGGTACTCGCAGGTGCAGGTTCGGGTAAAACTTCAGTAATTACCCGAAAAGTGGCTTTCTTGGTACAACAATGTGGTATTCCAGCCTATCGTATTACGGCAATGACCTTTACCAATAAGGCTGCACGTGAAATGAAAGAACGTGTAGGTAAATTGCTTTCACGTGAAGAGGCAAAAGGACTTTCGGTTTCGACCTTCCATACATTTGGTTTGAATTTACTTCGTCTTGAATTAAAACATTTACCGCTTAAAAACAACTTTTCTATTTTAGATGCGGATGACTGTAAGCGAATCCTGATGGATTTGATGCAGCGTGATAATTTGTCAGGGGCTGAGAGTAAAGAGCTTCTTGCCAAGGCAATGAAGAAAATTTCAGACTGGAAAAACGATCTTATCGTTCCAGAACAAGCACATTCAACTTGTGAAACGGTTGAAGATGTCCAGTTTGCACATCTTTATCAGCTCTATGAGCGTAACTTACGTGCCTATAACGCCGTAGACTTTGATGACCTGATCGTGATGCCGACACGTTTGCTTCAGGAAAATGCTGAAGTGCGTGACAAATGGCAAAACCGCGTTCGCTATTTACTGGTCGATGAATATCAGGATACCAATACTGCGCAATATACCCTTGTTAAGCTTTTGGTTGGGGTGATGGGGCAGTTCACCGCCGTAGGTGATGATGACCAGTCCATTTATGCATGGCGTGGTGCAAAGCCTGAAAACATGGCGTTATTGAAGGATGACTTCCATAATCTTAAAGTCATCAAACTTGAGCAGAACTATCGTTCAACCAGTCGTATTCTAAAAGCGGCCAATGCCGTGATTGAGAACAACCCGCATATTTTCGATAAGAAATTGTGGAGTGATAAAGGTCATGGTGAAACCATTCGCGTCATTACCTGCTTAAATGACGATGATGAAGCAGAACGCGTGGTCAAAGACTTGATCACGCACAAATTGATGAACGGTAAAAACTGGAAAGATTATGCGGTGCTATACCGCGGTAACTTCCAGGCGCGTGTCATTGAAACCCAATTACGTCAGATGCAAATCCCTTATAAATTGTCGGGTGGTCAGTCTTTCTTCGCGCGTGCAGAAATTAAGGATGTGATGAGTTATTTACGTCTCATCATTAACCCAGAAGATGACAGTGCATTCTTGCGTATTATTAATACGCCAAAACGTGCGATTGGGCCTGTAACTTTGGAAAAGCTGGGTTTATTTGCCCAAGAAAATACCTTGTCTTTGCTCACAGCATCTGCTGATCAGCGTTTAAGCATGGTGTTACCGAAGAAAGCTGCAACACAATTGCATGAGTTTGCTGATTTTATTGCGACATTTACCCGTGAGTTACTTGATGATGATGAGCCGATGCCAAAGGTTCGTCAGATGATCAATGAAGCGGGTTATATCGATTATATTCGTGAACAGGCGGCAACACCTGCTCAGGAAAAAACCAAGCTCGATAGCATCGAAAGTTTATATAGCAGTATTCAAAACTTATTGAATCGTACTGACGATGTCGATGAGAAAAATATTGAAAGCGTGATTCGTAAACTGGTACTGCTGGATATGCTTGAGCAGCAACAGGAAGAAGAAGACACCGATAAAGTGAACTTGTTGACTTTGCATGCGGCAAAAGGTCTGGAGTTCCCTTATGTGTATATGATTGGTCTGGAAGAAGAACTGTTACCACATAAGAACTCGATTGCATCAGAAACCATTGAGGAAGAACGCCGTTTGATGTACGTGGGAATTACCCGTGCGCGTCAAGGTCTGACTTTGACACTGGCAGAACAGCGTAAGAACGGTGGACAAATGCGTCAGATGACACCAAGTCGTTTCTTGGACGAAATGCCACAAGATGATCTGGAATGGCATGGTCGTAAAAAGAAACTGGCGCCGAATGTTGATCCAAAAGAGCAAGCGCAGCAGTATCTTGCCAATTTAAAAGCATTGTTGAAACGATAAAAGTTTGTAAGTAGGAAGTTGTAATGAAAGTCCAAGTTAAAGTATTAGATGCGCGTTTAGGTCAAGAGTGGGCTTTGCCTTCTTATGCAACCACAGGTTCAGCAGGTTTAGATTTACGTGCATGTTTAGATGCAGCAATTGATATTGCGCCAGGTGAAACTGTTTTGGTTAAAACTGGTTTGGCGATTTATATCGAAGATCCAAACTTTGCTGGTTTGATTTTGCCTCGTTCAGGTCTAGGCCATAAACACGGTATCGTTTTAGGTAACTTGGTTGGCTTGATTGATTCAGATTATCAAGGTGAATTGATGGTATCTGTCTGGAACCGTGGTCAAAATACATTCCGTTTAGAACCAGGTGAGCGTTTAGCACAATATGTTCTTGTTCCAGTCGCACAAGCCGAGTTTGAACAAGTGAGTGAATTTGTTGCAACTGAGCGCGGTGCTGGTGGTTTCGGACATACGGGCAAGCAATAATTTTCCGGTAAATATCACTTAAAATGCAATGTTTTACTGGAAAACATTGCATTTTTCATATTGATTGTTTGTTTAAAGTATATTACAAAGCAACTGATTAATTATTTTAATTTTTCTGAACAAGGGTTAATTAATTACTTAATAATTTCGCCATTTTTGAATAATCGAATGATTATAAAAATAGGGGCTTGCTGTGAATATACAACAAACATTTCCTTTGAATATTTTTCGTGCTTATGATATTCGCGGAAAACTTTCAAATCTCACGCCAAATATTATTTGTTCAATTGCCCACGCCTTAGCTTTACACTATAAAAACGCTGGACAGAATCAGGTTGTTGTTGGTTATGATGCGCGATTAACCAGCCCTCATTATGCTGAAATTATTCAGCACGCGCTTCAACACGAAGGTCTGCAAGTGACCAGTATTGGTTGCTGCTCATCACCGATGATGTATTACATTGCCCGTGATTTTGGTGGGAATGGCATTATGGTGACCGCAAGCCATAATCCAAAGTCTGATAACGGAATTAAGTGGATTGTCAAAGGGGAGCCTCCGAGTCCTGAAACGATTCAATCCGTTGGTCAACTCGCGCAAATTTCTCTACCGACTGCCAAAGAAAGTTTTACCTCAGATATTCTCCTGCATCACACTATTCCGCAATATTGTTTACAGTATCAACACGCATTAATTGATGATATTCAATTGGCTCGACCGTTAAAAGTTGCTCTTGATGGTTTACATGGTTCAGCAGGCTATTGTGCAAAACTAGTGCTGGAACAGTTAGGTTGTGAGGTGGTTGCATTGCGTTGTGAAGCCAATGGACATTTCCCCGATCATGCACCAGATCCTTCTCATGCTGAGCATTTAAAGCAATTACAGGCAGCGATTTTGTCAGAACAGGCAGATCTTGGTATCGCCTTAGATGGGGATGGTGATCGTGTCGTTTTGCTAGATGAGCAGGCCACGATTATTAGTCCTGATCGCTTGTTGTCCTTATTTGCACAGATCTGTTTACAGCAGCATCCACAAAAAGAAATTGTTTTTGATGTGAAATGTTCGCGTATGGTGTCTGACACGGTTCAGCAACTTGCGGGACAGGCCAAAATGATCCGTACAGGAAGCAGTTTTTTACGGGCTTATTTATCTCAATCCAAAGGTGCAGCGGTCTTTGGTGGCGAATATGCAGGCCATTATGTCTTTAACGACGGACGTGGTTATGGCTATGATGATGGTCTCTATGCGGCTTTGCGTGTGATGGAATATCTCACACAATCAACAGCAAAAAGCTTGTCTGAATTATTGAGTATTTATCCTGAACGTTACTGCACCGAAGATACTTATATCAGCACGCATGATGCCAATCCGAAACAGGTTTTAGATGAGATCGAGATTTTAAGTCACCGTTTAGGCGCACGTTTAAGTAAAATAGATGGCGTAAGACTTGATTTTGATGATGGTTTTGGCATTATTCGAGCATCAAATACTGGTGAATATTTTACCGTCCGCTTCGATGCAGACAATCCGGATCGGTTAGTTGAAATTCGCCAGACATTTGTTTCTATGTTGCAAGACCATTATCCACAGATTGCACAAGAACTCGCACAGGCTTAATAAGGAGAGACGCATGCCACATGAACATATCGGCATTGATAAAGCAAAAATTTTGATTGAAGCTTTGCCGTATATCCAACGATTTGCAGGAAAAACGTTGGTTGTAAAATATGGTGGTAATGCGATGACTGATCCTGAGTTGGAAAGTTCATTTGCCCGCGACATTGTGTTGTTAAAAACAGTAGGTTTAAATCCGATCGTTGTACATGGTGGCGGCCCACAAGTGGATTCATTATTAAAACGTTTAGGACAGGAATCTGACCGTATTGATGGCATGCGTGTCACCGATGAAGCAACCATGGAAGTGGTTGAGATGGTACTCGGCGGTAGCGTCAATAAATCGATCGTTAACCTGATCAATAAACATGGTGGTCGTGCCATTGGTTTAACGGGTAAAGATGGCAATTTGCTGCGCGCACGTAAATTGTTGATGGAAAAACAGGAAGCAGATGGTTCCGTTTCACAGATTGACTTGGGCATGGTTGGCGAAGTCACAGGTGTAAAAACCGATGTACTTGAAATGTTTACCCAAAGTGATTTTATTCCTGTCATTGCACCACTTGGTGTAGATGAGGATGGCAATACTTATAATATCAATGCTGACCTTGTGGCTGGTAAAGTTGCAGAAGCGTTAGGCGCAGAAAAACTGATTTTATTGACCAATATCACGGGTGTACTGGACGAAAATAAAAACTTGTTAACGGGGCTGACCACGCAAGAAGTTGATCGTCTGATTGAAACAGGCGTGATTTATGGTGGTATGATTCCAAAAGTGGGTTGTGCACTCGATGCGGTAAAAGGTGGTGTGGTCAGTGCGCATATCGTTGATGGACGTGTACCACATGCAAGTTTGTTAGAAATCTTTACTGATCATGGTGTGGGTACTTTAATTACCAATCGCGTCAAGCATTAATTCTGCTGATGAAAACAAAAGAGGCCTTAAATTGGCCTCTTTTTTCGTCATGTGTTGTTCATGTTTTAGTCATCTCAATGTCATTTAAGCGCTTTAAGGTAAATCTAGCCATAAGGAGCTTTCATTATGCTAGAAAAATTAAATCAATATCGCCAGACATTGACTTTACCTTTACGCCACAAACCAGCTCAAAACCAGTTCCGTTTTGAATGGGTGGATAATTTAAAAGAATTACAAGATGTACAACGTTTTAGAGCTACACAATTTAGCCATCAATTTGGGATGCATTTTGAAGATGGTTTAGATCAAGAACTTTATGATTTTGGCTGTGAACATGCTGTTTTACGTGAGAAGTGGACAAGTGAAATTGTTGCCTATACTCGATTAAAATTATTTCAAGGCCATGAAATCGGGCAGAGTTATAGCGCTCAGGAATTCGAAATTGTTCCGCATTTATCACATTTACCGAGTGTTTTAGAAATTGGACGAACTTGCGTTCACCCTCAATTCCGTTCTGGTAAAGCACTTTCTATGCTGTGGTTAAATCTGGTGCCTAAAGTATTATGGTCAATGCGTGCCAAATATTTAATGGGCTGTGTCAGTATTCATTTAGATGATAATCTGGCGCGTGCTTATTACACCCATCGCCAGATTCAACAATTGGGTGAGCATCAAAGTATTGATATCCGTTCAAAGCGTATTTTTGAACCTGAACGCCCCGATTATAGTTTTCCACAAGATGAACGGATGCCAAAATTATTCCAAACCTATTTAGGCATGCAGTCGAAACTTTCAAAACAGGCATTTTATGATGAAGATTTTAAATGTCTGGATTATTTTGTGTTTTTGGAAGTGAATAAGATCGCTATGTCTTTTGTCATGAATAAAATGGTGCAACGTTAATCTTATATCATTCCTCGTCCAATAGTGAGCACATATTAAGATTTACAAGCGATCTCAACCTCATGCACAATAGGCGTAGATGTTAGATAGTTAAAAGATATGTGCCAGCTATTAGGAATGAATTGTGCTACCCCGACAGATATTACCTTTTCGTTTCGTGGGTTCTCCCAACGAGCAGGGGTCACGTCTGATCATTGTGATGGCTTTGGTATCGCATTCTTTGAAGACAAAGCCTGCCGTTTGTTTGTCGATAATCAATCGGCGGTAGAATCTCCAATTGCAGATCTGATTCGTAACTATCCGATCAAGTCTCGTAATGTCATTGCCCATATCCGTAAAGCGACACAGGGCAAAATCAACTTAGAGAATTCACATCCTTTCTTGCGTGAGTTATGGGGCAGACATTGGATTTTTGCCCATAATGGCGATTTGCATGACTTTAAACCTGAGCTTAGTGGGCGTTTTGAACCTGTCGGCAATACAGATAGTGAGCTGGCATTTTGCTATTTACTAGATCAGATGGTTGAGGCATTTGGCTATACCGAGCCAAGTTTAGAAGAGATTTTTTCACTATTAGAGCGTATTTCTCCACAAATTGCAGAGCACGGAACTTTTAATTTCTGCTTGTCGAATGGTAAGGCACTGTATAGCTATGCCACCACTAAATTGCATTGGTTAGTACGTGAATATCCTTTTCAACATGCGCATTTAATTGATCTGGACGTAGAGGTCGATTTTAGTCAGGTCACGACACCTGAAGATCGTGTGGCGGTGATTACCACTGAGCCTTTAACGCATAACGAAGCATGGACTGCATACCAGCCTGGGGAAATGATCTTATTCCAGTGTGGTAAACCGATTTTGCATGCTTTAACCCGAGTAGAGCGTTTAATCCGCGAAGCTGAAAATCCTGCATTAAAACGAATAACTAAAGCAGATCAGTATTAATATAGAAGATATAACCAGAATATATGTTTGAACTGTTTTTTATTAAAAAATTAGTTCTCATTTTTCTGGTTATATCAATAAAATTAGATAGATAGTTTTTCTTTTTGGTTAAAAAATACTTGAGCGTTTTGGTCGGTGAAAATATTAAATTAAATATAAAACAACAGCTTATTTTATTTTGTACATAAAAATTGCAAACCTGACAAAAATGCTGCGTTTTTATTTAAATTTTTTGTCGATATTATATTTGTATTCAATAAATCAAATATGGTTTGGGGTTTGATATGGGGATGAAATGGTCTGTCGAATATAATACAGGAATAGAAGTAATTGATGATCAACATCGTCGTATTCTAGATTATATTAATGAAATTGATGAATTAAAAGAAGACGATGACCGTGCGAAGTTAAAGGGGATTCTGGATAATATTATTGATTATACCCAGTCTCATTTTACCTTTGAAGAAAGTTTGCAGGAAGAAGCAAACTATAAGTATCGTGTACCACACAAGCGAGTACATGACTTATTTATCAAAAAGATAGAGACTTATCGTCAGCGTTTTGAGTTGGGGCAGGAAATTGATAGTGAGTTGCATGAAGCACTATCAAAGTGGTTGATTAATCATATTCGTCATGATGATGCTGATTATGTTGGTGCTGTCAAAGAAAATATGATTGGTATTATTAAAGAAAATGAAAAGAAAAAAGGGAAGAACTGGTTTTCTCGATTCTTCTCATAATAAAAAGATAATAAAAAAAGATCCCTTGTTATAAAAAATAATAAGGTTGGTATGAGTGATATACAAGGGATCTAATTAAAAAATAATAACTGGTGCGCAGCAAATCATCTTGACTGGATGATTTGCTTTTTTCTTTCGATATCTTTTGTTTTGATTTTCAAGCGTGAGAAAGGCAAAATAGATTGAATATTTCATTGCAAACACCATAAAGCGCAATGAGTTCAAAGATTTTTCAAGGAATGCATTATGCAGGACACAACTCTGTCACGCTGGTTTGCGCCAGTGATGGCGTTTTGCCTATCTTTTGTCATGATTACCACATTGGCACCAACTGTAGGTATCCAGATTGATCGTCAATTCGATTTCTGGTTGCTGTGGTTAGGCACCATGATTTTATTGGCATTGCCAATCGGTTATCTTGAAATCGCTTTAGCAAAGCGTTCACAAACGACCGCATTACAAGCACTTTCAAGCCTTACACGTGATGCCGATGCTTCACCAAGATGGCGTGTCGTCGGGTGGTTAGCAGTTGTTTTCGTCCCGTTTTTTGCTGGTAGTGTATTAAATACTGCAAGCCATGTGGTGAATGAACAACTGGCATTAAATATTTCGAGCCAGATTCTATTCGCGATTCTTGCTGTTGTTGCATTTGCACTTTCTTTTATCCCTCGTCAATTCCTCATTGCTTTGACAACCATCGGTGTAGTTGCTGCGTTTATCCTTGCCAATGTGATGGGTACCCAGTTACAGGCATGGCACTGGACAGGTGTGGAGTTTAGCGAGTGGGGCAATGCGACAGTACTTGCCTTGGTCGCAAGTGGTTTAGGTTTGGGCTTATATTGGCAGAGTAGCCTAGCTGTGGTGAAAAAGCAGGAAGCTGCAACCACTTCAGTTTTACCCATCTGGATTGCTCAGCTTCTTGCCGTGATTGCATTTGGCTTCTTCTCTGTTCAGGCCCAGCTTCCTGCTTTAGCATGGGGTTTTGCTGCACTGATGTCGGCTGCTTTATTAATTCAGTTTGCAAAAGAGCAACTGGCGCAGCGCCAGCTGGCAGTTGTGGTTCAATGGGCAATTTTGCTTGCAGCGGTTGCGGTATGGGCTGTGCCACAAGTTGAGCAAATTTTTAATACCTTGTTGATGTTATGGGGTCTCATCATTTGCCTAGTCTATGCGTTGTTTGCTGGCTGGATCATGAAGATCAGTCATCTACGTAAAGCGATGGGCTTTAGCAATGAATTGTTCTATAACATCTGGCGTATTGCGATCCGTATCATCTTACCGCTTTCAATTGTGGTCGCAATTATTGCGGTTGTTGGGCAAGTGATCTAATGGAACAGGAAAAACAAGTTTGGGTGGCTTATACAACGCCTGAACAGCAATTTCATCTGACTGTTACATTCAGAGAGGGAATGACGGCTCAGCAGGCGATTGATGCCAGTGGCTTAGCCGAGCAGGTGAGCCTGCCAGAAGTTTTACACTTGGGGGTTTTTGGCAACAAGATTGAAGCAGAGACTTTGCTACAAGCTGGTGATCGTGTTGAGGTTTATCGGCCTTTGACCATCAATCCCAAAGATATCCGCCGTAAACGGGCTGAAAAGAATCCTGTTGGGCGATTTATCAAAGGTAATCGTTTTAGACCATCAAGCTAATAAAGAAAACCCCTCACGATTATCTCGATGAGGGGTTTCTTTTTACTGCAAAGCCGTTATAGTGGGGGCGCAGTCAAAATCGCTTCTTTTGATGCCGGTAAACCAGGTTGTGATTCTGGAATCGTATCTAAGCCTTCCAGACGTTCAACATTACCATTCGCATCAAAATAAATTTTCAAATGCTGGCCATGTGCCGCAGGTATTTTTGCTTTTTTGGCATAAGTTCCTGGGATGTAGTTATAGATATAGTCCCAACGTAACGGATTCAAAGGATCTGTAACCGTTGGACTACCAAGCAAGAAACGGACTTGCTGAAAGCTCATGCCCACTTGTACTTGAGATGCTTGTGCTTTGGTTAATGGTGTTCCCTGTGGAATATCGACTTTATAAACACCAAAGACTGAACAACCGCTAAGTACTGAAGTGACGAACAACGCCAGCATGATTTTTTGCATTTTGCTACACTATCCTGATAAATGATGATGCATTTGGTTCAAGGATAGATCATACTGCATCTAAACTCTATTGCCTATTCCAACTTAAGATTTGTTGAGAGACCTTTTTTTATGCCGATTTCCAATCAAGACTTACGCAAAGCTGGACTTAAAGTTACCCTTCCTCGTATTAAGATTTTGGAATTATTAGAAAATTCAAAACAACATCATTTAAGTGCTGAAGATATTTATAAAACTTTGCTTGAGCAGGGTGAGGATGTGGGTCTAGCAACGGTTTACCGTGTGTTAACACAATTCGAAGCTGCCGGTATCATTCAGCGTCACCATTTTGAAAACAACCATTCTGTTTTCGAAATCATGCAAGAAGATCATCATGATCACCTCGTTTGCTTGAACTGTAACAAAGTTGTTGAATTTACTAATGATATTATCGAGCAAGAACAACATGCTGTTGCTGATAAACATCAATTTGCTTTAACTGGCCATTCTTTAAACCTTTATGGTTATTGCAGTGATGCAGAATGCCAAGAGGCTTATCGTAAAAAATAAGCTGAGTTGAGTTAAAAATTTAAAGTTCACGAAAATTGAACAAATAAAAAGGGAAGGTTACAAAAACCTTCCCTTTTTTTAATGGCTTAGTTTGAATTATTGACCATCAAAGGTAATGTTGCGGCTTGCACTCAATAACTGGTCTGCGCCTTCTTCTGAAAGTTTGATGGTGAGACGTAGATCGTTTGGTGAGTCTGCATGCTTCAATGCATCCTTATAGGTAATCTGACCTGCTTTATAAAGGTCAAATAAAGCCTGATCGAAGGTCTGCATGCCTAGCTCGCGTGAACGTTTCATCAGATCTTTAATCTCATGAATTTCACCCTTACGGATATAGTCGGCCAGAAGCGGGGTGTTAATCAGAATCTCAATCGCAGCACGACGCGAATTGCCGTCAGGCGTTGGAATTAACTGTTGTGCCACCAATGCTTTTAAGTTCAACGACAAGTCCATATACAGCTGGCTATGACGATCCGCTTCAAAGAAGTGAATAATACGGTCTAAGGCTTGGTTGGCATTGTTGGCGTGCAGGGTCGCGAGTACCAAGTGACCAGTTTCTGCGAAGGCAATCGCGTAGTCCATGGTTTCACGAGAGCGAATCTCACCAATCAGGATCACATCGGGTGCCTGACGTAGCGTATTTTTCAATGCGACTTCAAATGAATCGGTATCAATGCCCACTTCACGCTGTGTCACAATGCAACCTGCATGCTGATGTACAAATTCGATCGGATCTTCAATGGTAATGATATGACCTTTAGAATTCTGGTTGCGGAAACCAATCATCGAAGCGAGGGAAGTCGACTTACCTGTACCTGTTGCCCCTACAAAGATGATGATGCCACGTTTGGTCATCGCCAGTTCTTTCAGAACTTCAGGCAGTTTCAGGTCATCCATGGTTGGGATATGGGTTTCGATTTTACGTAATACCATGCCCGGCATATCACGTTGCTGAAAAGCACTGACACGAAAACGTGCCGTCTTTTCACGGTTCATGATCGCAAAGTTACATTCGCGTGTATCTGCAAATTCTTTACGCTGTTTGTCCGTCATGATGGACTGTACCAGTTGACCGACAATTTCCCCTGACAGCTTGGTTTTTGAAACAGGCACAATCTGCCCGTTAATTTTCATTGAAGGTTCAACGTCTGCCGTGACAAATAAGTCTGAGGCATTTTGTTGAATCATCAAATTGAGTAAATCATTAAAGTCCATGATATTTCTCTAATCCCTTTATTTTTATAAGAATGACTCAGGCTGTTTCGCCACCGTACGAGCCGTTTGCGGGCTAATTAAACCTTTAGACACCAATGTTTTTAAACTTTGATCCAAAGTGGTCATGCCGTAGTTGGCGCCAGTTTGAATGGCAGAGTACATTTGTGCGACTTTATTTTCACGCACAAGGTTACGGATTGCTGGAATCCCGATCATGATTTCATGTGCAGCCACACGACCACCGCCATTTTTCTTTAATAGCGTTTGTGAAATGACCGCTTGTAAAGATTCAGACAACATGGCACGAACCATGTCTTTTTCCTCAGCAGGGAAGACATCGATCACACGGTCAATGGTTTTTGCGGCAGAAGTCGTATGCAGGGTCCCAAAAACCAAGTGACCTGTTTCCGCCGCGGTCAATGCCAAGCGAATGGTTTCAAGGTCACGCATCTCACCGACCAGAATAATGTCAGGGTCTTCACGGAGGGCAGAACGAAGAGCGGCATTAAAGCCATGCGTATCACGGTGTACTTCACGCTGGTTGATCAGGCATTTTTTCGACTGGTGTACAAATTCGATAGGATCTTCTACCGTTAAAATATGGTCATAACGGTTTTCATTAATATAGTCGATCATGGCTGCAAGCGTTGTCGACTTACCCGAACCTGTTGGGCCTGTGACAAGCACAATCCCACGAGGATAGTCACAAATTTCCTTGAAAATTGTGCCGAGTCCCAAATCTTCCATGGTCAACACTTTCGATGGAATGGTACGGAATACCGCTCCAGCACCTCGGTTCTGGTTAAATGCGTTGACACGGAAACGGGCAATATTTGGTACTTCAAATGAAAAGTCAGTTTCTAGATCTTCTTCAAAATCACGACGTTGTTTATCATTCATAATGTCGTACACTAAACGGTGTACATCTTTATGTTCAAGTGCTGGTAAATTGATACGACGTACTTCACCATCTACACGAATCATCGGAGGCATACCCGCTGAAAGGTGTAAATCTGATGCACCGTTTTTAACCGAAAAGGCGAGTAATTCTGTAATATCCATAATTTCCCCGAAACAAACTCAAAAGTCTCATTATTTTGTAGAATAATATAAGGCTTTCATTCAGGCTTACCAACACCTTAAAGAATGGGAAAGCAAAAAAACATTTCGTAAATGAGAACTGTGTCAATGAATCAATCGCAACAATCCCGCCAAACTGTTTTAAATCAAATAGAACAAGCCTGTCAGCGTGTTCAACGTGATCCTGCGACTGTGCAATTGTTAGCTGTTTCAAAGACCCATCCTGCTTCAAGCCTGCGTGAAATGTGCACAGTGGGGCAGCGCTGTTTTGGTGAAAATTATTTACAGGAAGCGCTAGAAAAAATTGAAGAACTCAAAGAGCTGGAGATTGAGTGGCATTTTATTGGTCATGTGCAACGTAATAAAACCAAGCATCTGGCTGAGAAATTTGATTGGGTACACGGGGTTGACCGTTTGATTATTGCCGAGCGTTTATCTGGCCAGCGTTTGGAATCGCAAGCGCCGTTAAATATTTGCCTACAAGTGAATATTGATGGACAAGATTCAAAAGATGGTTGTCAGCCAGAAGAAGTGGCTGAACTAGTTCAGCACATCAGCCAGCTTCCTAATATTCGTTTACGTGGTTTGATGGTCATTCCAGCGCCTGAAAATCATGCTGCATTTGCAGATGCCAAAGCACTATTTGATCAGGTGAAATCGCAACATGCACAGCCGCAAGATTGGGATACTTTAAGTATGGGGATGTCGGCTGATCTGGAAGCTGCGATTGCTGCGGGTTCTACGATGGTAAGAGTAGGAACTGCATTGTTTGGTGCAAGGGATTATTCAGCAAAGTCTTAATAATTATTTAATTCAACAAGATGACTCCAGAATTGAATCGGTTTTGGAGTGGCTTGCGGTTGATCAAACAGTGTTTTATTTAGGTTGAATTCATTACAAAAGTAATTGATCAGGTCTGTCCCATAATAAATAATATCGGTTTGCATGATTGAAAATATAGGATTTCCATTTTCAAGTGGTGTACTCTGAATATAACGATGAGAGTAAACAGGGATCATTTTCGGATAAGCTTTAAACTGCTCCTCAAATATTACCAGACGGTCTGAGATTTCCTCTGGTGCGGCACCCCATTGATCTAACCAAAAGCCATTTTTAATATCAAAGGCAATGCCTTCCTGAGGTCCCTTGAGCTGCGCTATCAACATATTTTTCGCTTTATCGCTATGAAGTGCTTCTCTCCAGCGAGGAAATTTCCATTCATTTTCTGAAACAGGAAGTCCGTACTTTAAAAATAGCTTCAAATCTGAAGGAAAGTGAAATCTAAAAAGCTGCTCTATTGCTTCTATTTCAGCTTCTGTTAAGCCAGTGTCAAACTGGATACCGTGCTTTAATAGTTCTGTATGAAGCAATTGAATGTTCATTAGCCCACTACTTCAATCCGACTCGAACCTGATCCAACAGGTTGTACCTGAATCTGCACGGGAATCCGTTCATGCATTTCCTGAATATGCGAAATTAAGATTACTTTACGACCTTGGCTTTGCAATTGATCCAGCGCATTCATCACCATATGCAAGGATGATGCATCCAGCGTCCCAAAACCTTCATCAATGAACAGGGATTCGATTTTCATCGAACCAGAAGCCATATTGGCAATCGCCAATGAAATCGCAAGGGCGGTAAGGAATGATTCTCCACCAGAGAGAGAGGCAACCGAACGGGTTTCACCATCCATATCATGGTCGATAATTGCCAAACTAAGCGAGTTTTCCAAGCGCTTTAATGTGTAACGTTGCGATAGCATTGCCAATTGCTGATTGGCATATTCTAGCAAAATATCGAGATTATATTGTTGTGCCAAATCTCGGAAATCTTTGCCTTTAGAATCGCCAATCAAACTCGAAATCTTATTCCAGCGATGTTCCTGTTGCTGAATTTGCTGGATCTGGTCGGCAAACTGTTTTTGCTTGGCAAGGTTTTGCTGATGTAATTCGAGTTGAACTTTATATTGATCGCGTTGTTCAAGTTGCTGTTGTAGTTTTTCCTGATTTAGCTGAATCAATTCGATCAATTGTTCATGTTGAATCTCAGGCTGTTGCTGCTGATGCTCATTGAATAGCTGTTGCGCGGTTTTAAGTGCATAGGCTGCTTCACTCAAGACACGATCTGCATTTTGTAACGTTAAGCGGATTTGCTGTTCCTGCGTTGAAGAAATGGCTAGCAACTGACTGAGTTGCTGTTCTTCAAAATGCACATGCTGCTTCAACCATGCACTGATTTCTGTTGTGCATTGTGTGAATGATTGTTGGTTATGCTGATGTTGTGCTTTGAGCTGCTCTAGTTCATTCTTGTGTTGCTCAAAGTTTTGTCGTGCCTGTTCAAAATTCTGCTTTACCTGCTGATATTGATGCTGCACTTGCTGACGTTGTTGATCATGTTGATGCAACCATTCATTGGCTTTCAATTCAGTTGAACCAGCCATTGCCAGAATGAGTTGATTGGCAGCCTCACTATTTTGTTGACCCTTTTTCGCGATTTCCTGCAACTGCTGATTTAGCTCAGTATGTTGCGTGCTTAAACTATTCAGATTTGATATTAATAAATTGAGTTGTTGTGTGCTGTGCTGTTGTTGTTTGCTCAGTCCATCGGCATGATCAAGCTGTTGCAGGCGTTGTTTTAAACGCTGCACAATCTGTTGTGCTTGGCGAAGCGGTTGCTCCAGCCAAAGTGTTTTCTCATCTGAATCCAGACAATCCACAATATGCTGAATCTGTTGCTGTAACTGCTGTACGGTTTCCAGTTGGTAGGCCGTGTTCTGGATAGACTGATTTAAATTAAACTGCTGTTTACTGGCCTGATTGAATTGTTGTAATTCCTGATCAATCTGTTGTTTCGTTTGTGTAGATTGAGTGCTTAAGTGCTTTAAGGATGCCTCAAGCTCGTATTGAGCTAAATTAAAATCGAGTTGAATATGACTTTGAGTCAAATATTGCTGTAATTCCTGCTGTTGAGCGTGTAATTTTTCCTGAGTTTGTTGCAAGGCTGTTTGGCGCTGTTTTTGCTCAGATTGCAGTTGGGTAAATTGTTGCTGAGTATTCTGCCAAAGTTGGAAGCACTGTTGCTCTTGTTGTAGCGCCTGTTGTTCCTGCTGTTGCTGTAATGCATATAAGGCTTTCGAAACTGGACTTTCATCCTCACGATAGGGATGTTCAGTACTGCCACAGACCAGACACGCTTCACCTTGTTTCAGTTCAGCACGTAAATGTTCAATATTCTCGGCATGGAGTAAGCGTTGCTGTTGCAGGATAAGCTGTAATTTTTCCCGCTCGGTTTTTGCTGCTTGGAATTCACTTTCTGCTTTTTGAGTATTTTGCTCAAGCTGTTGATACTGGACTTGTATCGTATTTAATGTGTGTTGCAGCTCTGACGCTTCATTTTTCAATTGAAAATGATGCTGTAGTTTTTGTTGAATCACATCCAGTTGATTCAGCTGAGTCAACACTTGCTCTTTCTGTGTCTGTTTCTGCTCAAGGGTGCGATCAATCTGCTGCGTTGTACCAAACTGCGAGATTAATTGCTCAAGTAAGCTTTTATCTTGCTCAAGTTTGCTTTGAGCCTGTTGAATATTCCCCAGCGTATTTTCAACTTTTTGATAATGCAGAATAAACTGCTCTAATTGTTGTACATGAGCATGCAGGCCCTTATCTAAAGTTGAGAAATGGGAACTTTGCTGTAATTGCTCAAGGCAGGATGTCTGTTGTGTGCCTATATTCTGGAGGCTCTGCTCAAGCTGTTGTTGCTGTTGTAGCAAAGGTTGCTGCTGAGTTTCGATATGCGTTAGTCTGCTTTTGGTCTTTTTATAATCTTCGGCAATATAGTCACGTTCTTGAACGTATTTACGAACCTGACTCAATTCATCTTGATGTTGCAGCTCAAAATTTTGAAACTGTTGCAGCGCCTTTTCCACTTGCGTATAGCGGACTTTTTCCTGCTCGAACTCTGTGGTTAAGCGACTAAAATGTTGCTGTTTTTGTTGAAGCTGTGGCTCAAGTTGTTGCAGTGTTTTTTGGATGTGCTGCTGTTGAAACACAACAGGACGAATCTCGGAAAAGATTTCCAATTGTTCAAGCAACTGGCGATCTGTTGCGAGGGCGGTATGGGCATTGAGCTGCGTTTCATGCTGCTGTTGTTTGAAGATAATTTCACTTTCAAGCTTTTGTTGTTGCTCAAACCACTGCTGTTGTTGCTTGAGTTGTGTTCGTTCGGTTTCAAGCTGTTGGACTTGTTGTTGTGTCTGTTGAAATTGAGTTTGTAAGGCAGCAACTTCCTCATCGGAACGAATTTCAATATGACCTAAAACATTTTCCAGCTGTTTGCGCTGGTTGGTCATTTCACGGGTTTTTTCAAACGCCAGTTGCCCAATTTTGGCAAAGATACTGGAGTTGGTCAGGTATTCCAGCAATTCGCCTCGTTCAGTATCACGCGCCTTTAAAAAAGCGGTAACTTCCGATTGTGCCAGTAAAACGGCACGGGTGAATTGTTCAAAACTGAGCTGGGTAATTTGCTGGATATGGCTTTCGACGGCTTTGGTTTTGTCTGCTACCACCACGCCATCGGTCAGGCATTTGAGCGAGCGTTGTACACTTTGCAGTTTGCCACTGGCATTTTCACGGGCACGCTTAATTTCCCAACGCGCCTGATAATGTTTTTGGTCTTGTGCCACAAAACACAGTTCAGCAAAGCCATGTCCTGTACCACGACGTAAAACGGTCAGGGGAGAGTTGGTCAGCAGCTCCGAACCGTCCACGTCCAGAAGTTTGCCATCACTTTCTTTGAGGCGGGGAATTTTATTAAAGAGTGCCAGACACATGGCATCTAAAATGGTGGATTTACCTGCACCTGTTTTCCCGACAATCGCGATCAAGCCCGCATTGGCCAAAGGATCACACTCAAAATCAATAAAGTGCTCACCCGCAAGAGATGCCAGATTTTTTAGTCGAATCGATAAAATTTTCATGACAAATCCTTAAGAACTTTGATCATCTTCAAGTTTTTTCTGTGCTTCATTCACCAGACTTAAGAAATCTTTAGTGACTTCATCATCAGCGTGATAGCCCTTTTTCTCCCAGATCTGCTGGAATAATTTTTCTGGTGTGGGTGGCTCTAGGCTAATGCGCTGCTTGTTTTCAGCATTATTTTCATTTGATAAATATTGTCTGGAAATACGCACCAGACGGTAGCGATCCTTTGGTAAGGCATCTTCGAATTGTTGGCGCAAATTCGGCTGTGGGGGAATCGCCGTATGATATTCGATATCGACATATTCTCGATGGTCAATATTTTCGATAGGGCCACTGGGTAGATTTTTAAGCTGCTGCATGACTGCTGTGAGTTCATCTTTAATTTTATGCAGTTGAATACTTCGCGGAATTGCCAATGCTTCAAAATCCAGCTTATTTTCTGGTTGGGTTGAATCAACGGTGACCTCGACCACTTGGTGCTTATAGTTGATTTCACTAAATGACAATGGAATTGGAGAGCCACTATAACGAATATGGGGATGCTGTACCTTTTGCGGTTTATGCAGATGTCCAAGTGCCACATAATCAATACTGTCATCAAACAGGCTGGTAGAAAGTGCTTCTTCATTGCCAATAATAATCGGACGCTCTGAATCCGAAGTTTCTCCACCTTGCATATGTGCATGTGACATCAGAATCAAGGCCTGATCATCGGTTTTACGACGCTTGGCTTCTTCGATTAATTGTTGGTGTAGATAAGCAATCGCATTTTGGCTATTGGTGGTGTGTTCATTAAAGCCTGTGATTTCGGCTGAACGCAAGAATGGTAGGGCAATACACCACGCGACAATCTGTTTTTGTTCATCATAAATCGGCAAAATTAAGCGTTCCAGATCCAGTGTTTTATCTTCATTCCAGCGAATTACACCAACCGTTTTGGCATTATATTTCGCTAATAATGGCTCAACCTGTTCAATTCGATAGCCCGAATCGTGATTGCCTGCGATCATGAGGGTTTGCATATGCGGTGCAAGTTCATGTGCATCGGCAAGGAACTGGTAGAGCTGTTTTTGTGCCTGCGAGCTCGGATTGATGACATCAAAAATATCACCCGCAATCAGCAAGGCATGCGGTTGTTTCTGTTTGATTTGCTCAAGTAACCATGCCAGAAATTGTTCATGTTCATAATGGCGGGAATGATTATAAAAGAATTGCCCCAAATGCCAGTCAGAAGTATGAAAAAAACGCACAGTCATAAATGAATCTAAAAATGAATTGAACCAGAATAAGGTAGCACGTATTTAAACGGAAAGGAGAATCTTACTCAGCAGAAAAGCACTACATGATACCGCTTGATCATTTTTAAACGTTCCTCTAGTTTGAAGATAAAGTCATGATTTAAAAAATGAGGACATATCAATGAGCTTAGGTAAAGTAAGCCGCGAAATCAGGGATCAGATCATGTTGATTGGCCTAGACCGCGCCGATAAACGGAATGCTTTTGATAGCTATATGATTCAGGATCTGTCGCTGGCATTAACGGAATACGAAAATGATCCAGAACTCCGTTGTGCTGTAATTTTTGCGCATGGTGACCATTTTACAGCGGGCTTGGATCTGGTTGAGCTACAACCGAAAATATCCGAAGGCATTTTTAACTTTACTGAAGAACAAATTAACCCGTGGGGAACAGCAGGCAGACATCGAACCAAACCTGTTGTGGTGGCGGTGCAGGGAATTTGTTATACCGCTGGAGTGGAGTTGATGCTCAATGCCGATGTCGTGATTGCCAATGAAAATACAGTATTTGGTCAGCTTGAAGTATTACGTGGCATCATGCCATTTGGCGGGGCAACGGTACGTTTTGTGCAAGCTGCGGGATGGCAAAAAGCCATGCCATATTTATTAACAGGCAAAACTTTTGATGCTAAAACGGCAGACCAACTGAACCTGATTTCCGAAATTGTAGAAAATGGGCAACAGTTGCAGCGTGCCATCGAAATTGCCAAAGACATCTGTATTTCAGCCCCGCTTGCGGTACAGGCTTTATTGGCCTCTGCAACCGATGCTGTAACGCAAGGACAGACAGCGGCATTTGAGAAAATGAACCGTTATTTGATGCCGCTGTTTGAATCGCAAGATGCACAAGAGGGCGTTCGTGCCATGTTAGAAAAACGTCCACCGCAGTTTAAAGGGCAATAACTGACAAAAGAAATATGGGTTCATTTTGAGCAAATATTTTTATTCAGTTATTTGGAATACTGAGAAGCTTTCTTTAAATACCTAAAACCCACTACTGGGCATTTTCATCGATTTCACAAATACCAAAAGTATTATGGTCAGGATCAAGAAAATAGCCTTGCCAGCAACGATTTGGGATCGCGAATTTATCCATTGCCACAATTCCGCCTAGACTGAGAATTTTAGCCGCCGTTTCATCAAAATTTTCAACTTCAATGGTGCAGGTAAATGCATTGGTTCCGCATCCTGTTGGTGGAATCGCCACTGGGCGTTGCAGTAAGCCGCCGTGAATTCCCTCTGTTTCAATGCGATAATATTCAATCGGGAGGCCTTCCACTTTTTCGAAATTCCAGCCAAATGCAGACTGGTAAAAATGGACGTCACGTTGTGGATTGGATGACTGAATTTCAAAATAAGTGACTGCGTTCATGATTCGATTCCTTTATCTTTATTGTGCTTAACTTATTCTAAATAGAACTGGCATGAGCGTGCTGAAGCTTTATGTAAATGAGTAAACTTGTCCAATCTGGATTGAGTACTCAAGTAAATTTTATGAATTTAACTCGAATAGCGGAGATTGATTAAACATTGATGAATATAATGAAGTTAGCTGATCATCCTGAATGGTTAGATCAAGCGGCAAATTGGTTTGCCAATCAATGGGGCATTTCTGTTGAAGCGTACCGTGACAGCATTCAGATGTCGATTGAACAGCAGGATGGTGTTCCACAATGGTATGTGATTTTGAATGACAAGCAGCAAATTATTGCAGGAGCAGGGATAATCGAAAACGATTTCCATGACCGTAAAGACCTTGCGCCAAACTTATGTGCTTTATTTGTTGAAGAGGCTTATCGCAAGCAAAATATTGCCAAACAGTTGTTAGATTTCGCTCGAACAGATATGAAAAGGGCGGGATATGAAAAGTTGTATCTGGTGACAGAGCTAAATGATTTCTATGAAAAGTGTGGCTGGTCATTTTTAACCACTGTTCAGGATGATGAAGGTGAGCCGATCAAAATGTATGTTGCAGATATGCTTTAAAACACAAATTTAAGGCAAATAAAAACCGACGATTCGAGTGATGATAAATCGTCGGTCAAAATCTTTTCCAATGGTTCTGGCTGCTAACACAACCATTGTTAAAGATGGAGAGTCATAATGAAAGGTCACCGAAAACATTGCGGATGCCGTGCAATGTCCAATCGGTTGCTGCGACCTTGTACCCTATATAACGCTGCTGGTTGAGGATTGGTTGACATAAAAATGAAAAAAAAGTGAAAAAAATTTATAATTATTTCTTAAAGCCAGTCCAATTAGGTTTATCTTTATGATTTCATTGCGTTTGTATTATCTCTGGTTTTTTATTATTTGTTTGGCCTCGACTTTAATCGCAGGTGTGCTGGCTGCGATTTTACCAAATAGTCTGGGCGGTGTGCTCACCGCGATTCCTTATCTCATTGCCATCATTTTTGTTTTGTTTAAATTTCTCAAACAACAACGCCGTGCGCCGACGCAGCAAGAGAAGAAACGCTTAAGCATCGGCTTTAGTCTGATCTTTTGGGGTTACAACGCATGTGGTTTATTACTGGGGCTGTATATTTTTGCGCGTAAAGATCCTGAAATCTGGCAGAATTTCTTACTCTATTTAAAACAGCCACAATTTTTACTTGCCGTTTTAGCCATGTGGTTGGTGATTGCCTTGCCGTTATTTTTAATTACGTACTGGTTCTATGGGCCGCAAGCACAAAGAATGGCCAATAAGATGTTTCACTAATTAAAGAAAGTTTACTTGTTATTCAGTTTTATTCTGCTATGACTTAAATATAGAACGAATCAAAATCATGCGGGATGAGGGTAAGATGCAAAAGCAGACGGTTTTAATCACAGGCGCAAGTGGTTTTATTGGTTCGCATTTGTTGCCCTTCCTGTTAGAGCGAAACTATCAGATCATTGCTTTAACCCGACAGCCAAATCGGGTTGCTCAGCATTCAGCATTGCGGTGGGTGAATGATCTTGATCAAATTGAAACACAACAGATTGATTATGTGATTAATCTGGCTGGTGAAAATATTGGTGCAAAACGCTGGACTGAAAAGCGTAAGCAGCAATTAATACACAGCCGTGTTGCGGTAACCGAGCAACTGTATCAATGGCTGCAACGTAAGCAAATTTTTCCGAAGTGTATTATCTCGGGTTCTGCGATTGGCTATTACGGTATTGATCCTCAACAGCAATGGCAGCTGATTTGTGATGAAAATACAGCGCCGCAATCCATTTTTATGTCTGAGCTTTGCCAAGTGTGGGAGCAAACGGCTTTAAAGTCTAGCCAACAAAATACCAAGATTATTCGTTTAGGTGTGGTTTTTGGACAGGGCGGGATTTTGCCGCAGATGCTGTTACCCATTCGATTGAATGCTGTGGCAAAAATTGGTTCAGGACAGCAACCTGTAGTGTGGATTCATATTCAAGATGTATTGAATGCCATCCTTTTCTTGCTGCAATCCACTCATCCTCAACAGGTATATAATCTAGTTGCACCTGATCAAATCAATCAACAACGATTTGCTCAAATAGCTGCTCATATTTTAAAGCGCAAACCTTTTATGACGGCTCCAAAATGTATCTTCGAATTGATATTGGGCGAACAATCGCAATTGATTTTAAATGGTCAATATGTGATTCCTCAGGCTTTGCTCGAACAGGGTTTCCAATTTCAATATCCAGATTTGAATGGGGCTTTAACCGAAATTCTAGCAAGACATTAAATTCTGTTGCTTTAGGCGCAGAGGTGAATATGCTTCAGGATCAACAATCGTCTCTTGCCCTAACATAAGTTGGCGCAACAGTCGCGCTGAGCCAGAACCCATACATAAGCCGTTACGAAAATGTCCAAAATTGGCCCAAAGATTTTCCAGTTCAGGCATGGCACCAATATAAGGAATGCCTTGTGGCGAACTTGGGCGTAGGCCTGCCCAACGTTTCACAATCGGGAAGTGTTGTAGCTCAGGCACCATTTCCAGACATGCCGTTAAAATATCCTGCTGGGTTTGCTCATCAACTGCTGTACTAAAGCCATTTTCAGCCATACTAGAACCACAAACAATGTGACCATCTTGACGTGGAATCAGGTACATCACCCGATTCATACACATGGTCGGTAACCAGTTTTCAGGGGTTTTAAATAATAGCATTTGTCCTTGTACGGGCTGTACAGGAATATGGCGTTGTAGTTGCTCGGCCCATTGCTGACTCCATGCACCAGAAGTGATGACTACATGATCCGCGGTAAATTTTTGCCCATCTTCGGTTTCAATTCCGAGCACTTTCTTATTCTGAATAATTAATTTTTCAACAGAACAATGTTCAAAAAAACGAACGCATGGATGTTGTTTTAAATAGCAGATCAGGGATTGTAATAAACGTGGATTGCGTACATTCGACAGTTGTGGGAAATAGATGGCTTGTTGAAATTGTTGGGAAATATAGGGATTAATCTGTTCGAGTTTGGAGCGATCAAGTAGTTCGCATTGCTGCATCGGTTCATGGTATCGAGAGGCATAATTCAAGCCAATATCGAAATCTTCCTGATCAAAGATCAGCATGCCTGTATCGTGGATCTGAAAATCAATGCCAGTGATGGGGAGAAGCTTCTCATTCCATGTCTGGTAGAGCGATTTTCCGTATTGAGCCAGTTGATTGACTTCGGGTGCATAACGCCACGGATACATTGGGGAGAGAATGCCGCCACCTGCCCATGATGCGGCTTGGCCTGCTTGTTGTTGGTCAAAAATATCGACAGAGCAGCCTTGTTCAGCTAGTTCCAATGCTGACATTAAGCCGCTAATACCCGCACCAATGATGGCAATATGCATAACTTTAATTTAAGTGGTTTCTAAGATAAAACGTATCTTGAAATTTGCTACACGGAAGACGTCATTCGCAACCTGAGCAAGCTAAAGCGGTTATAGCTTTAGCGTAGTGCAAGACAAACGGAGTGCGTAGTTTACGCTAAAGCATAGCTTTTGCCTTGCGGTAAGGCAGAGATTATTAATCTCTGCAACTCGTACCTCAGGTTTTGCGAATGACAATGGTTTTGCCTACTTTTCCCGAAAGAAAAGTAGGTCGAGCCGAAGGCTAATCCTGAAAAAGGATGAGAGCTCAACAAGACTCTGGAGTAGATACTATCATTTTCAGACAGATGAAATATAACTTCTATCTCATCTCTTTTAATTTACGCGCTGCATCTTCAGCAAAATATGTCCAGATCCCATCAGCACCTGCACGACGGCAGCACATCAAAGATTCCAGAATTACGCTGTCAGATAACCAGCCATTCTGAATCGCACCTGCAAGCATGGCATATTCACCACTCACCTGATAGAGGAAAGTTGGCACGCCAAAAGTATCTTTTACTTCACGCACCACATCCAGATAAGGCATGCCTGGTTTAACAATGACCATATCTGCACCTTCTTGGAGATCAAGTGCGATTTCATGAAGTGCTTCGGCACGGTTGCCAATATCCATTTGGTAATTGTATTTATTGCCACCTTTCAGGTTGCTGGCAGAGCCGACCGCATCACGGAAAGGGCCGTAGAAACTAGAAGCATATTTTGCTGAGTACGCCATGATATTGGTATAGATAAAATCATTTTGCTCAAGCGCTTGGCGGATCGCACCGATACGGCCATCCATCATGTCACTTGGTGCAATTACATCGGCGCCTGCCGCAGCATGACTGAGTGCCTGTTTCACTAGGCATTCGACAGTTTCGTCATTTAACACATAACCTGTGTCATCAATAATGCCGTCTTGACCATGTGTAGTATAAGGATCAAGAGCGCCATCGGTAATCAGCACCATTTCTGGTAATTCTTTTTTGAGTAGACGGCAAGTCGTTTGAACTAAACCATTTTCGTCCCAAGCGGCTTCCGCTGTTAAACTTTTATCTTCTTGTGGTGTTACAGGGAATAAAGCAAGTTTGGATACACCGAGTTCAAGCAGGGTTTCTGCTTTTTTAAGTAGTAAATCAGCTGACAAACGCTGCACATTTGGCATGCTTGGAATGTCTTGAGTTTGTTGTTGTCCTGGTAATACAAACACTGGATAAATCAAGTGATCTGCCGTTAAATGTGTTTCGCTGACCATGGCACGAAGTTGGTCATTTTTACGGATACGGCGCATGCGAGTCGCAGGAAAAGCTGGACGATTGAACGTATAAGTCATAACAATCTCGATGTTCAGTATTACACTAGGGGAATAATTGAGGTATTAAGTCACGCGAGGGAGAGCTTGGCGACTTCGCTCAATTACGAACCCCGCTATTGTAGCCCCATATTTTTAGATTTGTGCAAAATAATGGAAAGTTATTCTTTCCATTGAGTGTAGGCCGCGTATGAATGATGTAAAGAAAAACTGGACTGGCAATATTCAGTTAGGTGCAAAGGCAGATCACCAAGTGGTCTTGAAACAGTTATGTAAAGCATTTAATGCCTGTCCATTTTTTAAATACAGTGGCATGGTCATGCGAGTGGTGGATGATCAAATTGAAGCCTATGTGGAGATGCAGCCAGAACTGGTCGGGAATCTGGCATTTCAGATTTTACATGGTGGTGTGGCTGCCACGATTCTAGACAGTATTGGTGGTGTGGCAGCAATGGAGCAGCTTTATCGCCGTGCCTCACCAGAAGATTTGCCTGATACCATCAAAAAAGTATCACGCTTAGCCACGGTAGATATGCGTGTCGATTATCTGGCGCCAGGGCGTGGTAAATATTTTATTGCTCGTGCCGAAACCTTACGTTTGGGGCGTAAAGGATGCACTATGCGCATGACCATGGTGAATGATGAAGACAAACCCATTGCGACTGCAATCGCATCGTATGCTTATTAATTCTTAAAATAAAAATATTAAGCACCTCTCATGCAAAGTGTGAGAGGTGGCTTTCATTTCCAAGTCCATCTTTTGTTCCTTTCAATTCTATTTTTATACGAGTCAATTCTGCTGTTCTCCCGTGAAACATGTCATGGCGAGCTGATCCAAAATTATTCACAAACTGGATAGAGATCTGGAAAAAGTGGATAGAGCCTGAGGCTGAATCACGCTTCAATCAAGAAAAGGTTTTTATTGATTGGAGGACATAAAAATGACGACACGTAATATTGCCGAATGGCAGGATTTTATTACAGGCTGTCTCGACTTTCGCCCTAAGGATGGGGTATTTCGTATCGCACGTGATATGTTCACTGAAGCTGAACTTTTCGATTTGGAAATGGAATTCATTTTTGAAAAAGTCTGGATTTATGCCTGCCACGAAAGTGAAATTCCTAACAATCATGATTTCCTGACGGTTCAGATTGGACGCCAACCGTTAATCATTAGCCGTGATGGTCAAGGCCAACTGCATGCCATGATCAATGCCTGTGAGCATCGTGGTGCGACCTTGACGCGCGTTGCCAAAGGCAATCAATCCACGTTTACCTGTCCGTTCCATGCGTGGTGCTATAAATCAGATGGTCGTCTGGTCAAAGTCAAAGCGCCTGCTGAATATTGTGAACATTTTGATAAGTCCAGTCGTGGCCTCAAACAAGGACGTATTGCCAGTTATCGTGGTTTTGTTTTTGTCAGTCTGGATACACAGGCAACAGATAGCCTTGAAGACTTCTTGGGGGATGCCAAAGTCTTTCTGGATTTAATGGTGGAGCAGTCACCGACTGGCGAGTTAGAAGTCTTGCAAGGCAAGTCGGCCTATACCTTTGCAGGAAACTGGAAGCTGCAAAATGAAAATGGACTGGATGGCTATCATGTCAGTACCGTGCACTATAACTATGTCTCCACTGTGCAACATCGCCAGCAAGTCAATGCAGCCAAAGGTGATGATATGGATACTCTAGATTACAGCAAATTAGGCGCAGGTGATAACCAGACTGATGATGGCTGGTTCAGTTTTAAAAATGGTCACAGCGTTTTATTCAGCGATATGCCAAATCCTGCAGTCCGTCCAGGTTATGAAACCGTCATGCCTTATCTGCTGGAAAAATATGGTGCCAAGCGTGCGGAATGGGCCATGCATCGCCTAAGAAATTTGAATCTTTATCCAAGTTTATTCTTTATGGATCAGATCAGTTCACAGCTGCGCATTGTGCGTCCAGTGGCATGGAATAAAACCGAAGTGATTAGCCAGTGTCTCGCTGTAAAAGGGGAGTCAACCGAAGCGCGTCGTAACCGTATTCGCCAGTTTGAAGACTTTTTCAATGTCTCTGGATTAGGTACGCCAGATGATCTGGTGGAGTTCCGTGAACAGCAAAAAGGTTTCCAAGCGCGTCTGGAACGCTGGAGTGATATCTCTCGAGGTCATCATAACTGGTGTTATGACATGACCCAAAATGCACAAGATCTTGGGATCCGACCTGTGATTACGGGGCGTGAGCTGACGCATGAAGGTTTGTATGTCAATCAGCATGGTCATTGGCAACGTTTAATGCTGGATGGTTTAAATCGCAAAGCCTTAAAAATGCAGGATATTACTTATCAACTTGATACAGCAACGGAAGAGGTATAAGCCATGACTGCTGAATTACATTTTGCTGTTTCACAATTCCTTTATCAAAAATCAGAGCTATGTGACCGTTATGACTGGGATGCCTATCTGGAACTGTATGATGAAGATAGTGAATATCACATTCCGCAATGGATTGATGATCATCAGTATGTCGAAGATCCGAATCAGGGACTGTCTTATATCTATTATGCAGACCGTTCGGGTTTAGAAGACCGCGTATTCCGTATCCGTACAGGCAAAGCGGCATCGGCGACACCATTACCACGCACTCAGCACAGTATTCAAAATGTACAGGTCAAAAGCCTACCTGATGGTTTGATCGAAGCCAGAGTCGGTTGGAGCACCTTATATAACCGTCAAGGGTTGGAAGGTTGTTTCTATGGGCATGCTACTTACGTGTTAAGACAAACGGCTGAAGGATTCCGTATTCGCCGTCAGCACACGATTTTGCTAAATGACAAAATTGATTCGGTGTTGGATTTTTATCATGTTTAAGGGAGCATCATGATGGGACATTCAGTTGCACTTAATTTTGCCGATGGAAAAACCTTCTTTATTTCGGTACATGAAGATGAACTGTTACTTAATGCTGCCATTCGTCAGGGCATTAATTTACCGCTGGATTGCCGTGAAGGGGTATGCGGAACTTGTCAGGGACAGTGTGAAACAGGCATTTATGAACAGGAATATGTGGATGAAGATGCTTTAAGTGAACGTGACTTAGCAGAGCGCAAAATGTTGGCTTGCCAAACGCGAGTCAAATCCAATGCTGCATTCTATTTCGATCATAGTTCTGAAATCTGTAACGCTGGTGAGACACTGAAAATTGCAACGCAAGTGACTCAGGTTGAACTGGTGTCCGAGACAACTGCGATTTTGCATGTCGATGCCAGTTCATCCGCCAAGCAATTAGAGTTTTTACCTGGTCAATATGCACGTTTGCAGATTCCTGAGACGGATGACTGGCGTTCTTATTCTTTTGCCAATCGTCCGAATCAGAGCAATCAATTGCAGTTTTTAATTCGCTTATTACCGGATGGCGTGATGAGTAATTATTTACGTGATCGTTGCCAAGTCGGTCAAACCATCATGATGGAAGCACCTCTCGGCAGTTTCTATTTGCGTGAGGTTGAGCGTCCATTGGTGTTTATTGCGGGTGGAACAGGTTTATCGGCATTTTTAGGCATGCTGGACAATATTGCGGAACAAACGAATGCACCTGCAATCCAGCTGTATTACGGGGTCAATCAGGAAATTGATTTATGTGAACAATCCCGTTTGCAAGGCTATGCTGAACGTTTACCAAATTTCAATTATCAACCTATTGTCACGCAAGCTTCGGAGACTTGGGTAGGCAAAACAGGTTATATCCACGAACATCTGAATCGGGAACAGCTCGCGGAACAGGCCTTTGACATGTATCTATGTGGCCCGCCACCGATGATCGAGGCTGTTAAAGGCTGGCTGGATGGACAGGCATTAGATAACTATCGTTTGTATAGCGAAAAGTTTTTACAAAGCAATACGGCTCGCAATTGATCGGCTGCGTTGCCAGACGATTGACACAAAACAGGGGGAGAGGAAATCCCCCTGTTTAAGATAAATAAGCAGTTTACAAAATTAAAAATCTCAACGTGAGCATACGTTGAAACATCTACTTTAAGGGAATAAAAATGAAGACAATTGATGTGAATCATGTGATCAATCGGGATCGGCTGTCGCCCTTGCAATGGCTGGTTTTTGCATTGGGCTTTCTGGTGTTTTTCTGTGATGGTTTAGATACTGGGATTATCGGTTTTATTGCGCCTGCGTTGCTAGATGACTGGGGGATTAGTAAACCTGAATTGGCGCCAGTGCTGAGTGCGGCACTGGTAGGTATGTCGATTGGTGCAATTATTTCTGGGCCGTTGGCGGATAAATTTGGACGTAAAGGCGTGATTGTGTCCACGACTTTATTATTTTCTATATTTACCATCCTGTGTGGTTTTGTTTCTTCTACACAAGACCTGATGATTTACCGCTTCATCACAGGCGTTGGATTAGGCGCTGCCATGCCAAATATCAGTACTATCGTTTCAGAATATATGCCTGCAAAACGCAAAGCTTTCCTCACGGGACTGGCTGGTTGTGGCTTTATGTTGGGCATTTCTTGTGGTGGGGTGTTGTCGGCCTATTTACTGGAAAATTTAGGTTGGGCCAAAGTAGTAATTCTAGGTGGGATTATTCCTTTATTTTTAGTGGTCGCTTTAATCTTGAAATTGCCAGAATCTGTACCGTATCTGATTAAAAAAGATCAGCAAAATAAAGCTCAAAGCATTCTGGAAAAAGTTCAAGGTCATGCTTTTGCTGACGCCGTCAAAATTGAGTTAGCTCAAGTTGATGTCAATCATACTGATAGTCCAGTCAAAACCGTATTAACGAAATATCTCTGGGGATCAGTCATGCTGTGGCTGTGCTGTTTCATGAGCCTGTTAGTGTTTTATCTACTCACCAGCTGGATGCCTACGATTTTAAAAACTGCTGGTTTCAGTACCCAGCAATTTAGCTTGATTGCGTCTATTTTCCCATTTGGTGGAGTGGTCGGTGCTGTGATTATGGGTTGGTATATGGATAAGCTGAATCCAACCATTGTGATCAAATATGCATATTTAATGGCATTTATGCTATTTATCGTTGCGGGTTTCGTCAGCTCAAGTATTTTGTTGCTCGGGATCAGTATTTTCCTGATTGGTGCTTTGTTGACGGGCGCTCAATCGTCACTGTTACCTTTGGCTGCTTTATTTTATCCATCGCAGTGTCGTGCAGTCGGCGTGTCATGGATGCATGGGATTGGACGAGTTGGCGCAATTTTTGGGGCATTTTTCGGTTCGTATATCTTTACCTATGAAATCAGCCTTGGTGGTATTTTCTACCTCTTGGCCTTACCGACGTTTATTGCCTTTATTGCGTTAAGTTTAAAAGCGATGCGTCAAAACAATAAAGCCAATCCTGTCTTAAGCACCAGTTAAGACGTTAAAAAAGCCCAGTGCTTTTTGACACTGGGCTTTGATTTTATGAATACATCGCACTAGATTTTATTTCGGGTTTCACTCGGTTTTTCGCCAAATTCCTCTTTGTATTCTTGCGCAAAACGGCTGAGGTGATTAAAGCCCCAATCATAAGCGAGTTTGGAAATGGAAATTTTTTGCTGTTTACTTGCATGACTCAATATTTTATAGATTTGCTGCAACCGATATTTACGTAAATAGGCCATTGGACTGAGTCCATAATATTGCTGAAACTCTTCATACAGTTTGGATTTAGAGACACCCGCCAAACGTTGTAAACTCTCGGCATCGAAGGATTCCTGTGCGTGTTGTACAATAAAATTCTTCACTTTTCGGATATATGCTGGCTCCATCTGATTGCTACGGTCATGCAATGCCGCAGAATAATTATTTTCCTGAGACAGCAGCAGGGCTTTAATCACAAAATTTTCATAGTCTTCAGAAAACATCGACAAACCCGAAAAGTCTGCATAATGTGATTTGAGTTGTAAAAAGTTTTCAATGTTATTCCACCAAGCTTTCATCAGCCCAGTCATGCTGAGCGAGATTTCAGGGTTAAAGACCAGCGCCTGTTCAAGTGGTTGATTGAGCAGCTCTGATAGCACCAGATGCAGACTTTTTTCGGGAATCACCACCTGAAATTTTTGACAATCCTGATTAATAACCAAGTCCTGTAAATCCTGATTGGAAACGATGAGCCCAGTATTCGCATCGGATTGATATTTGGCACCACGAATGCTCAGTGTTTGCTTGCCATGAAACGGCAGGCTGATGCTATAGGCTTTTAGATTGGAAATGTTGATCGCAACGTTGGCACCATAACTAATAGTCCCGATCGCCATTTTTTTATGAGGAAGTCGCATGCCGTCATAATGAAAGTCGAGTGTCTCCCGACACAAGGTATCCAGACGATGCTCGCCACAGATTATCGACATTACATTTTGTGCAAAATCGGCTTGATGCGAATGATGGATAAGATCCATGTTTTGGCTGAGTGATGTCATCGTCCTTTCACCTAGCGAAGTGCTTATTGTTTTAGCAGCAAGAAAAATGCCATTTTGATCCATAAATGAGCGTATTTATTCTTAGCTCTCTGGAAGAGCAATTGAACAGAAATGCTGTTCCAGCTTGTTTCATTAGAGCAAACTCAAGCAAATATACAAGCCCGTAGGGAATATATCTTTATGCTTTATAGGTATGTTAAATGCAGGTCTCGAGCGTAGGTATTGATTTGTGCAATGGCTGAATAGCCAAACTTTAAGTTTTAAATCATTCATAAAATATCAATTTATAAGAATTGAACGCATTAGTTATTTTTTTTAATCTCGCCATATGATTTTTTATCGGTAAAATGCGAAATAATTTTTGCTCCTATTTTTTGCGCTTTGGTTTTTAACATTCAGTTAAGTTTTCAAAATTAAACTGATCGGCTGATTAAACCAAAAGTTAAAAATCTCTTTAATTTTCAGGAATAACTTATGACTGACGCTCAAGCCAACCCACAGGATGCTGCTTCAGATTCGGCATCAGATGATGCAATGAAAGCAAAACGTAAAAAATTTCTCGGATTTTTCGCGCTCATTCTCATTCTTGCTGCAATTCTGTATGGCATCTGGGCGTTATTCTTTAATCATTCTGTCAGTACCGATAATGCTTATGTGGGAGCTGAAACAGCGCAAATTACCTCAATGGTGAGCGGGCAAGTTTCTGAAGTATTGGTGAAAGATACCCAACAGGTAAAAAAAGGCGATGTGTTGGTGCGTGTTGATGAGCGGGATGCCAAGATTCAATTAGCACAGGCGCAAGCTGAACTTGCCAAAGCACAACGTCAATATAAGCAGACTCAGGCAAATAGCAGTTCTTTAAACTCTCAGGTTGTTGTGCGTAATGATGAGATCAGCAGTGCGCAAGCACAAGTGACCAAAGCCCAAGCGGATTATGATCGTGCGGCATTGGAACTCAAACGCCGTAATGAACTTGCTGCGACAGGTGCAATTTCTAAAGAAGAATTAAGTAAAGCACAAAGTGCAGTTTCGACTGCAAAAGCCAGTTTGGATCTGGCTCAAGCAGGCTTAGCTCAGGCAACTTCTAGCCGTAAAGCCGCTGAAAGTACCTTTGCTGCCAATGAAGCCTTGATTCAAGGGGTAAATGAAGCGTCAACACCAGATGTGCTCGTCGCAAAAGCTCATGTAGAACAAGCTGCGCTGGATTTGGAACGTACCGTGATTCGTGCACCTGTGGATGGTGTGATTGCCCGTCGTAATATTCAGATTGGTCAACGTGTAGCACCGGGTACGGTCATGATGTCGGTAGTGCCCTTATCTGCACTGTATGTCGATGCAAACTTTAAAGAAAGCCAACTGGCGAAAGTCAGAGAAGGCCAGCAAGTTACGTTACGCTCAGACCTGTATGGCGATGATGTGGTTTATCACGGGACTGTGCAAGGTTTCTCGGGTGGTACAGGCGCAGCCTTTGCTTTGATCCCTGCACAAAATGCGACAGGCAACTGGATTAAAGTGGTACAGCGTTTACCCGTACGTATTACTCTTGATCCAAAAGAACTTGCACAACATCCATTGCGCGTCGGGTTATCGATGCAAGCGGATATTGATCTCGCATCGAAGTAATCAGCCATGAAAACGCAAACTCCTTTTGCAGAACTCAGTGGTGGGCGCTTACTGCTTGCAGCTTTTGTGATCGCCCTTTCAAATTTTATGGTGGTACTGGATACCACCATTGCCAACGTTTCTGTGCCTCATATTACAGGGAACCTTGCAGTTTCTAGCTCTCAAGGGACATGGGTCATTACTTCTTATGCTGTTGCAGAAGCAATTTGTGTCCCTTTAACAGGATGGCTTGCTGGACGCTTTGGTACGGTTCGAGTCTTTGTCTTCGGATTGATTGGTTTCACCATCTTTTCATTTCTGTGTGGTTTAGCGACTTCACTGGAAATGCTGGTCTTTTTCCGAATTGGACAAGGTTTGTGTGGTGGCCCATTAATGCCGCTCAGCCAAACTTTATTGATGCGAATTTTCCCACCAGAAAAACATGCTCAGGCAATGGGGCTTTGGGCCATGACCACGGTCATTGGGCCAATTCTAGGGCCGATCCTAGGAGGCTTGATTAGTGATAATCTGTCTTGGCATTGGATCTTCTTCATTAATATTCCGGTTGGTATTGTCTGTACCTTAGCTGCCATACGCTTATTGTCTGTGGCTGAAACCAAAACTGAAAAACTACGGATTGATGCTATTGGCCTAGGTTTATTGGTGTTGTGGATTGGCGCACTGCAATTAATGCTGGATCTCGGACATGAACGAGACTGGTTTAATAACACCAGCATCATTATTCTGGCGCTGGTCGCAGCAGTAGGCTTTATTGTCTTTATGATCTGGGAGCTGACTGAAAAGCATCCAGTGGTCAATCTTTATGTTTTCAGGCATCGAGGCTTTGCTGTTTCAGTACTGGCGCTGGCCTTTGGTTTCGGCTCCTTCTTTGGCAGTATCGTGCTGATTCCGCAGTGGTTACAGATCAATCTGGGGTATACCGCGACATGGGCAGGCTATCTTACTGCCACGATGGGCTTTGGTAGTTTAACCATGTCACCGATTGTGGCGAAGCTGTCGACTAAATATGATCCGCGGGCATTGGCAAGTTTTGGGTTGGCCTTGCTCGGCGTTGTCACTCTGATGCGTGCATTCTGGGTGACTGATGCTGACTTTATGGCCTTGGCGTGGCCTCAAATCCTGCAAGGTTTTGCGGTGCCATTCTTCTTTATTCCGTTGTCGAATATTGCAATGGGCTCAGTATTACCACAAGAAATGGCATCTGCTGCAGGCTTAATGAACTTCCTTCGAACTATGGCTGGTGCGATTGGTGCGTCGATTGCGGTCACCATTTGGGATGATCATGCCAAAGTCGCACGTAGCGAAATGGTCAATAATCTGCATCCGCAAGAAGTCCAAAATAGTCTGCTTCAGAATGGATTCTCACCCGATGCAACGCTCGGTGTCATTGCCAATTTAGTGGATAAAGAAGCGATTACCATGTCGGCCAACCATGTGTTTATGCTGTTGGCGATTGTGTTTGTTTTTGCCAGTGCCTTGATCTGGTTAAGTCCAAAACCGAAAGGGAATACGGGGGGCATGCCGACCCACTAAAAATTATGAACTAAAAAGCATCTCTTCTGAGGTGCTTTTTTTATGTATAAAAATAGTGTTTTAAGCTGGAATTGATAGATTTTGCCTGTTTTTTTCTAGAGAAAGCATGCCAGAATCCAGTTGAAAGCGATAAGGATTGCATTGTAATCACACGGAGGGATATTACTGGGCGTAGGAGATAAAGCCTAGAATCATTGAATATTATTAAAAATTTATTTTTATCAAAGATTAAAACCTCTATACCTGAAAATAAATAAACTAGCATGGCAATTGCATGGATAGGCAGGTATATATAATGGAGTTATCACGTGAATCATAGATATTCATTTTTTTTCAGCAGCTTATTGGCTGTTGGTTTATTACATGGATGTGGGAATGATTCCTCATCAGATCAATCAGGCAAAGACTCAAATACAGGCCAACCTTCAAAACCCGATCTGATTATTGATCAGGACCCAAGTAGTTGTAGCAAACTGGCTGAGGATGGCTCGAGTATTGTGGTCGGTTCGGATCAGAATGGTGATCCTGCGGCACCTGAAGGTGCATCGGGTTATCGTTTAAACAATACAGTCAAATATGCCGATAAATATATGGTGGTGGCGAATACGCCATTGGCAGTAAAAGCTGGATGTGAAATTTTAAAAGCGGGTGGAACTGCGGTGGATGCCGCCGTAGCTGTACAAGCGGTGTTGGGTTTGGTGGAGCCACAATCCAGTACCATTGCGGGTAGTGGTTTCATGATGTATTACGATGCAGAAAGCAAAACGGTTACCGCCTATGATGGACGGGAAACTGCACCTGCTGCTGCCAACGAATATTATCTGGTTCGACAGGATATTCATGATCCAGAATCTCCTGCACCTGTGCCGAGTGCCCGTCGTAGTGGCCGTTCTATTGGTGTGCCTGGGGTAATGCGTTTGCTGGAACAGGCACAACAGGAACACGGCAAACTGAAGTGGGATCAGCTTTTTGATCAAGCCATTGTATTGGCAGATCATGGCTTCCGTATTCCTGGACGTTTGGCCGATGCAATTGCAAGTAATGCCGCTCATCTGGCGCTTGATGCAAATGCAGTCGCAACCTACTTTTATCCAGATGGTACACCACGTAAAGTGGGCGAAACCATGACCAATAAAGCCTATGCCAAAACGCTGGAAACAATTGCAACCCAAGGTGCGAAAGCCATGTACAGCGGGCCGATGGCGAAAAATATTGTGGCTAAGGCAGGGCAAACTGTCGGGGATGATGCAGCCCGTACCCCAATTACCCCAAGCTTGATGACCTTACAGGACTTATCCAATTATCAAGTTAAAAAACGGACGCCAATCTGCACCACTTACCGAGACAGCTACTATGTGTGTACCATGCCACCGCCATCATCAGGTGGGATCGCGGTTGCACAAACGCTGGGCATTTTAGAAAACTTTGAGATGAGTAAATACCCGCCTAAAAATCCAGAGAATGAAGGTGGGATACCTGATGTCATGGGCGTACATTTAGTTTCTGAAACGGAACGACTGGCTTACGCAGACCGTGATAAATATGTAGCCGACACAGATTTTGTGCCTTTACCTGCGAAGGGCATTGCTAGTCTAATTGACAAAAACTATCTGAAACAACGTGCGGCATTGATCAATCCAGATCAAAGTATGGGCGTTGCACCAGCAGGCCAATTCGATTCCAATGCAGGGATTGATAAGACGGTTGAACATGGTACAACTCAATTCACGATTGTCGATGCGTATGGCAATGTGGTTTCAATGACATCGACAGTAGAAGCAAGTATGGGTTCATTCCATATGGTAGATGGCTTCCTGTTATCCAACCAGTTAACGGACTTTAGTGCAAATCCTGTCGATCAAACTGGTGCATTATTGGCAAATCGGGTAGAAGGTGGTAAACGTCCACGCAGCACCATGGCACCAACGCTGGTGTTTAAAGGAACAGCACCTGATGATTTTTATATGGCAACAGGTTCACCGGGTGGTGGCACGATTATTCAATATGTAGTAAAAACGCTGGTTGGTGCATTGGACTGGAATTTGAATGCACAGCAAGCCACGTCTTTGGTGAACTTTGGAGCAACCAATAGTCCAAATACCAATATTGATAGCTCGAATGACCAGTTGTCCTTACTTGAACTGATTGATGCGTTGAAAGCAAAAGGACACGGTATTTCCAATACCGCTCAAACCAGTGGGATTGCGACGATTATGAAAGTGAATATTAATAATCAAAGCAAATACGCGGGTGGAGTCGATCCACGCCGTGAGGGCATTGTGTTAGGCAATGGTGCACTATAGGATGATATCGGACTAATAGGCAAATAAAAAAGCCTTTAAGTATTGAACTTAAAGGCTTTTTTATATCGGATCGAACAATCCCGAATAATATTTTGGTGGAGATGGCGGGAGTTGAACCCGCGTCCGCCAGCATTACGCTCGAGAATACTACATGCTTAGATATCGTCTATTGTTTTAACACTAAGCGACCCGACGAACAGGGTACAAAGCGCGATCCTCTAAGTTTGGTATAAAGCCCCGAGGCTTGACTCTATACGGACTTGTGTGCGTGCGCTTCAGTCGGGTTCACTGACCACAAGTATTCAGTGAAGCGGACAAGCTGCCCTTAGGCAGCTAGAGCGTATGATTCGTCGTTTGCGACTATTAAAATGCAAATTTTATTTACGAGAGAAAATGCGCTCTCGGCATGCATCTATGAGTTTCATCACCAGCGTCGAAGCCAGAAACATCCCCAAAGTACAGCGCAATCATAACATAGATAGCTAGAATTTAAATCTTAATTTCTAACCAATCAGCAAAATATGCGCTTATTCTTCTATATTGTGACTGCACTTTATTTTTCAAGTTCCAAATTGAAAAGCCGCTAAAAGGACAGTTTTTTGAATCTATCCGACTTGATTTGATCTTATTTTTGCTTTTTAAGGGACAGAGATGGGGCAATTTACCCCACACGATTCAAAAATGAGTGGGCAAGTAATGAAAGGCTATGTTCATCAACGTGCAGCAGAACGAATGTTATTCTTAAAAAATTAATACATCACTGCAGGCGCTCAATAATTTCATTAGCGCCTGCCTCTTGTGTATTTTATTAGCTCACATGATCAACAAATCATATTTCTTTAATAAAGGTTATTAAGGCTCTGCAATCCCATGGTTTAGAGAAGAAGGAATGGGTGTTCCATGGGAATAAAATAAGAGTATTGGTCATCTTTTGAAAAATGATTACATTCGATTAATTAATAGGGCTAATGGAGGTGAATCTAAGTGAGTGTTTTGGTGATAAATAAGCTTATGTTTGATGGGAGTGAGCAAAGTTTTTATTCTTTTAAAATAGAGATAAGCTGTCCATTCTGTGGTAAGGAAATTATATTCTTGGCTGATGATATGTTTCCAATGAAGGAGATGAACTTAAAATCCTTTCCTAAGGATTTTGCAAAACAACTTAATTTGAGAAGAAGAGCAAATGGAAAAATTTTTAAAAATAGTCATGGTTTGCAAGCATATGCTATAGAGTGCCAATGCTGGGATTGTGAAGCTAGTTTTATAGTTGTAGCGGGAATCGGAGAAATTCAACCTAGTAGATTTAACGTTTTTTTAGAAGGTGTTGTAAAGTAATGCTGCCCCCAATGTCATCAGCATTTCATTCAGATCAATTGTTAGTATTTGCAGATGAGATAGTGCGTAATAATGGTGTATTAACCTCTAAAATTGCCCAGAATCCTGGCGCTGATTTTATTACACTTTATCCATCAGATGTCGGAGATTTAGGTGTAAATCTTGGGCGTGGTTATGTACGTTTGAGTGGTGGTAAGCTTAATCCATCATTACAAGGGGCTCCACAGTTAATTGACAATCTTAGAAGTATTCAAGCTACTTATGGGTTTAATCCATTGAATAATCGATGGGAACCTGTAACAGTTTTCCCTGCGAGATAAAATATGGTGAATTACCAAACATTGCAGAACTTATTAGTATCCGTTATGTCAGTAGATGTGGGATTATCAGAAGAACGTGAAGAGGCTGTTTTAATGACTTCTTTGCAAAAGCCAGAGTATCGAAGTAGACTCAAAGAGGAATTAGAGGAAGCATTTACTGATTCAAATTTATCATGGGTTAATCTTTTAGATAATGAAAGGTATTGTGTCTTTTCTGCTGACTCGGAGGATGAAGCTCGTAATTTTATTATAGAAAGGATATGGGACAAAATTATTTTATTAGATTCTAAGTAAATTGTTTCGCTCCGGAATTGTGACGGTTGGGGCATCATATAGGGTAATGTTTGCCCTAAGGGGGTGAGAAAGTTATTCGATTAATTTTTGGGGTGCAAAACTTATTATGCTAAGTGGATAATTTGTTCAGCATGTAGTACGACATGGTAATGGCAAGCAAATCCGATTCAGAGTGATTTTCGATACAGATCAAATTGATTTGTATCGAAAATAATTCTAAGGTCAAAATGGACCATTTTCAGGAAACGCTCATTAGTCGATTAGAAAGCCACCATATACAGACACAAGTATTTAATGCTCCGTTTACCAAGTACCTGTGAATGTACTTTGAACTATGATGCAACTGAAGATTACGAAACCGTATTTTTTATCCGTGATATGTTATTAAAACTATATAACCATGCTGAGCAAAGAATAGGACTGTCTGAATATCATGTCTATCGAGGTGGCGGACTTGATCTCACAAAATATCAAGGTAACGATGTAAAAATTAATCGAGTGGTCGATGGACTTCTAAATCCAAGAGGAAATTGATCTTTTTTTTTGTAAAGTAAAACAGATAACTTTCAACGATTAATATAAACAAAACATAATTTTTTTGTTTTTTTAGCTAATCCTACCTATATCAAGATCTTCATAAAACAAGCATCTTTTTAGATGCTTGTTTTCTGTTTATAAACCCTTAAAACTTCTCTCTCACCCAGCCATAAGCCGCAGCAAATGGCAGCGCGGTTCTCGCCAAATAAGGAACATGCCATAAACCACCATGATTCGCATTTTCCATAATCAGCTCTAAAGGATGTTCGAGTGGTCTTTCTGGATTGGTTGCACTCTCAGGATTATTTAAATCATGCACCCACAGCGCAGCCATAATGGCATTTGTGGTTTCTGGACTAAAGGTTTCGACCTTAAACAAATCAGCCCCTGAAAAAGCAGCCTTAAGAATTGGATTTTTAACAACCGAATGTGTGGTGGTTGACGGTGCAATATTAATAACCGTTTTTTGACCACGCGCGCGAGTATAAATGGCAAACCACTGTTGCAGGCGCTTCGCAAGGGCATAGTTAGGGCCTTGTTCAATCACCATACAATCCGAAATACCATATTTTTGGCCGTTATCTGATTCAATCAACTGTTCGATATTTGATTTAAAAAAATGACTTAATGAAATGTTATGAATCGATTTAGTCAGTAATTTCTCGACAAGTGGACGCTGTTTAATTTTCTGCTGGATCGACGCTACAACCGATTCTGGAATGGCATAAATGTCGGTTGGTGTTAGCATAAACATGATGCTGCTATCGGCTTTTTGACGGCTAACTTGTTCCATAATGCTGATCATGGCAATAGAAACACGAACATGTTTTTCACCATCCAGATATGCAATCCCAGCCAGATCTAAACGTTGCTCAAATGTATTTAACCAGTTTGCAATTTCTGGTGTTTGAGTCAGAAGATTTGCGCCCAGCTGTTTTTCACCATTTTGCAGTGTGATTTGCGGTGCAATCAGTGTGGCATTGCCTTGTTGAATGGTGTTGGTAATTTTTTGCCAGATTTTTGGATTCGGTAAGTCAATCGCAACAATATTGGCACGCCATTTGGCTAACCAGCTTAAAGGCCCCGCTTCAGACGCTGCCCCGAAGAGCACCATAGTACGAGAGGACAAATCAAACCATTCTGGATGAGCCTGCAACAGACGTAGCGCTTTGGCATGACTGGGTTCGATGATCTGTTGCTGTTCCCAGCGATCAATCTGCTTAAGTAAGGCATCACCTTGCAGTTTTTGTCCTTTAAACGGAATATACCACGGCTCAATCGTCGGGCTGCCTGTACCTTTTAGCACAAAGTTTTCAAAAGGCTGTTCTTTAATATCAGCCATGGCCTGTTCTAAAGACGTTTGCTGTCCAGCACGATGAAAGTGAAATGACTTTTTAGCTGTATCCAAGCCTTGCTGAGCAATGAGGAGAGGATTTTGTACAGAACGAATGCCTGTTTTCACCAGCTCTTGAAAATAAACTGGATATTTCTTTCTCCAGTTTTTTTCAGCAGTTAATTGAGTGGCGTAGGGAGAATCGACACTTTTTAGTGCTGCGTTTAAGATTTTCTTTGCGGTATCTGTCGTACTGGGCTTGTTTCTGCCGGGCTGAATTGGAAACTGTATTCCATCCATATTCGATTGTGATCTATTACTCAATGCGCTGCTCCAATCTACTGAATGCTAAAATTCAAAAAAGTAGAGGGACTCTTTGTCTCATCCATATTTATGTTTCCAGCATAAGTCTAAATGATGAAATTAAAAATAGCGGAAATAGGGCAATTCATCACGATTTTGGGATAGGGTAAATCTGATCAAAAAGACCAGCTTGTTAGCTAAAAAATATTAATTACAGTGGTTTAGGAGAGAATTTGGTTTTTATTCTATTTGGTTCGGATAGGTAAAATATTACTTTGGAGGTGTTACCGTAACTTGTAAGCACTGATTAGCAATGAAGATCCGAGGGGGAAATCAGGTTGATCTCATATCATCTGCTTGCAAAGATTATTCATATTTTTAATAAATAAAAATACAGTTCATCATTTGAATATAGCGCTTTGTAATTTAGAGAAAACGTGAATAGAAAAAAACTCAACCACGATGGAAAATTTGTCAATTTTATAGTTTCGTACTTTTGTGTAGCTTTAATTTAACAAATAGATGCTAGGTCAGGAGAGACCATCATGCGTACAGAAAAGCACACGATTAATAGACGCTCATTTCTCGGATTATCTGCGGGTAACTTTCTGGAATGGCTTGATTTTACGTTATATGGATATTTCGCTCTCGCGATCGCACATAATTTTTTCCCTGCTGAAAATGAAATTTTATCGACTTTAGCTGCGATTACCACTTTTGCAGTGGGCTTTTTGGTCAGACCACTCGGCGCTTATTTCATTGGACGTTATGCAGATCGTAAAGGTCGTAAATCAGCAATGATTTTAACCGTCATGTTGATGGGGGTAGGTACTCTTTTAATTGCGGTGGCTCCGCCTTATTCGCAAAGTGGATATCTCGGTACAGCCATGGTGGTGTTGGGAAGATTGGTTGCTGGACTTGCTGCATCAGGAGAATTTGGCGCTGCTGTTTCTTTGGTAATGGAAAGTTGTCCTAAACAGCGTAGAGGATATTATGGCGCATTATTTAATAGTTCAACTTATCTTGCACTTGCAACGGGTTCTGGTATCGCATTATCGATTTATGGCATTTTGGGGCAAGCAGCCACTTTAGATTGGGGCTGGAGAATTGGCTTCTTCATTGGCCTTGCAGTTATACCTCTAGGGTTATATTTGCGTCGCTATATGGAGGAAAGTGAGGTACTGGTTCAAGATCAAGCCAATAAAGTCGCGCCTAAATTAACATTCGGACAGATTTTTCAAAGAGTGATGCTGGTCGCTTCGCTTTCTGGTTTTGGTTCCGCTGTGGTTTATCTGGTGATTATCTTTATGCCATCTTTTGCTAAGCAAGGGATGGGGATTGAACCCGTTGTTGGTACCGCAAGTTCAACATTGGCGACATTGTTCATCATTATATTTTCAATCATCGGCGGCATTTGGTCAGATAAATCAAACCGAATGGTAGTGATGTATACCGGTGTCATTCTCTGTGCGTTTATCGGTATTCCGCTTTATGAATATTTATTGGCAGTACCTTCTGCAAGTCGTTTGTTCTTGTTCCAGCTTGTGTGTGCCAGCGGTTTGGGCTTGATGATCGGTGGCTATTTCCCATTTATTTCAGACTATTTTCCAGCCAGACAACGTGCTTTGGGAATAGGACTTGGTTATAACGTGGGTGTTACTTTATTTGGAGCTTTATCCCCGATTGTATCAACCTATGCATTGAGTAAAGACAATTTACAGGCGCCTGTGATTTATCTCTCGGTTGCAGCGATTATTTCAATTACCTCGCTTTTACTCTGTCATCGAGGCGTCAAATTACGTGCATCACAACTAGTTGTTTGAGTTGTTGATATGAATATTAAGCTTATCTAGCGCATTTGAAATAAAGGATTAAATTTTAATTGAGTGTTGCTTAATAATTTGGCTTAAATTGTTGTGAATATTTTATTCAAACCTACTTTTTAAAAGTAGGTTTTTTACTTGTATAAGTTTTCCTAAAAATATTTGAGTAGAAAAATATTCAACTGCGATGGAAAAGATATCAATTTAAAAAAATAAAGAGTTTGTGTAATTTAAAGGAATAGAAAAATGTTGGTTCATGGAGTGAAATATAATGTTTAGATCTATTTTATGTTTAAGTATATGCACATTACCAGTAGCAGCTTTTGCAGATATTAGCGTTGGTGATGAAAACTCTCCCTTTAAAGTATATGGGGTACTGGATTACGGGATAAATTATTCTCATTCAGATGTACAGGACTCACATGAGTTTCAAAGTGGGATGGATTATGCAAGCCGCTTAGGATTAAAACTGAATCTTAAATTAAATGACGACCTGTCTATTATTGGAAATGCAGAGTCAATGATCGATTTACGCAAAATGGAATTTGTGCGGAAGACGACTTTTGCTCGTGCAGAGTACTTAGGTTTGCAGTCCAAACAGTATGGAACGCTGGTGTATGGACGAGTTATGCCTGCTGTTGCTGGTGCATTAGAAGAGTTATTTGCCGCTCCTTTTACCCCGACAGCGATTGCGATTCAGGCTTACGACCTTGGCGCTGGTGCCCCTAATTATGATTTCAGAACCAGTCGGGCAGTCAGTTATACCACCCCAACATTTAAAAATACTTCGTTGACCATGCTCTATTCTCCAAACCAGATGGTTGGAGAGGGTTCTTATGTAACGGATGCGAAAAACTATGGCATTTTGGCGATTTATGATGATGGGGTAAATCGAGTAAGTGGATCCTATAATGAACTGATTAGCAACTTTTCAGTAAATTATAAAGGAGAGATTTTAAGCGATGTTAAAACCAAGGATTATCGTGCGCTTGTTCTAAGAAGAATGAATAAAAATTTAACTTTAATTGGTACGGCAGGATATTTTAAACCTGATAGTCCACATGCTGCTTCTGCTCAGGTTTATGGTGCAGCGATTAATTTTGAACAGCCGAAGTATAGTTTAAAAGCTTCTGTTTATCGACGTGATGTTGATCAGCAGGATCGGACTGCGATGGTTTACTCGGCAGGTGCCAATTATCATATTAATAAACATTTGGATGCTTATATTCGTGCAGCCTATGTCGATAATAATGAAAATTCATTTTATACAATCAATGATACTGCATTAAGTGGTACTGGAGATGATCCTTCAACTTATGGGGTGGGTTTAAAGTTTTCCTTCTAGTTTTTAAATATATCGTGAAATTAATTTAATTTTTTAAATTAACTCTATTTCACAAATCCATTTTTTTAAGGAGCAAAAAATGAATATTGAACCAATATTTTATCCACCATCTAAAAGTGAAATCCAGAATAGATTAATACGCGTTCAGGAACAGATGCAGAAGGAAGGTCTTGATCATTATGTATCCTTTTGTCCAGATAATATTTTTTATTTAACCAATTTTGCAAATGCAGTACATGAGCGGCCTTTTGTCTTGGTGATTCCTCAAAAGGGTGTACCAAAATTTATTGTCCCTCAACTGGAAATTCCGCATGTTCAATCTCGTGCTGTGAATGAGATTGAACTTATTCCATATTTTGAATTTCCAGCGCCAGCAGGTCGGGCATGGAGTGATCGATTTAAAGAACTATTTGAGAACAATCCGCGTATTGGTGTTGAATCAATTTGTCCCTTACAGATTTATTCTGAAATTCCTGGCGAGCGTATCCGTACCGATATCATTGATGATCTACGTATGATCAAATCGGATTATGAAAAAGGACGTCTGGCTTATGCATGTCAGTTAGCAACAGAAGGACATAATCTATTACTGTCATCTGCGTATCCGGGTATGAACTTGATGGAAATGATTGGTCAGGTGAGAGAGCTTATTTTTACTCGGTTGCTGACCGATAGTAGAGAACTTAATCCGTTCGCTACCAGAATTTCGGCAGTATTTCAGCCGCCAAGTGTGTCTCATGATCCGCATAACTTTACCAATATTGATATGAGAATGGAGCCGGGCGGCCCACATGTATCGATTGTAAATGCAGTGATGAACGGTTACGGCGCTGAAGTTGAAAGAACCTTTTTTCTTGGTAAAGTGCCTGAAAATGCGAAAAAACCGTTTGAGATTATGCTGGAAGGTCGCCGTATTGCTTTCGAAATGGCAAAACCCGGTCAATTAATGAGTGAGGTTGATCGAACTGTGAATGACTATTTCCGAAAAGCTGGAATGGGGGATTATCTGCTACATCGTACCGGACATGGTATGGGGGTTACTGGGCATGAGGCGCCGTTCTTTGCGGAAGGGTATGATCGCCCGATTCAGGAAGGAATGTGTTTTACCATTGAACCAGGACTTTATATTGAAGGTGTGGGCGGTTTTCGCCATTCTGATACGGTCTTGATTGGCCCTGAGGGTCCTGTGATGTTGACCGATGGGCCAATTGAAATGGCTGAGTTGACCTTTCCGATCTAAGTTTAAATAAGTCAATAAAGGCCTATCTTGATTTTAGCTAGGCCTTTAATTGTGAGTCTGTTTAAATAACTTTATCTGGATTCATAACAAATCAGATCACGTAATTTTCTAACATTGCTGTTGAGCGGAATTCGACTATTCCAGATGATGATTTGAGGCTTGATGGTGAAACTTAATTCACGATTTAAAATCTGAAGATTATTATTTTTATGGAGCAGCCTCGCTAGATTGCTGGACGTGACGGTGATTGAAGGATATTTCTCCATGATATTTAGAATCAGATGTGGTGGGTTATCTACTTCAATTAGATTTTTAGGCTGTTTTAGTCCTCTGGCCACCAGATTCGCGTCGAAACATTGACGCACAGGGCAGCTTGGAGCGGTCAGACACCACGGGTAATCTAATAAATCTTTTAAATCTTTATGTTCGGCAGGAATTTTTAGATGATGACTGGCAATCAATATCAATTGATGTTCATGTAATAAAATTGCACGTAAATCATGTTCGAGGTCATCGACTTCGGCCCGACAAATCGCCAAATCAATTTCACCTGCCCGTAAATAAGAGAGTAAAGATGTTTTATCGCCAGCTTTAATACTGATTTCTGTTTCAGGAGAAAGCTGTTTAAAACGTACAATTGCATTGGCAAGTGCATTTTCCAATGAAGGTGCATGTATACCGATTGAGATTTTACTGGCACGTGCACCTCTGAGTGAGGCAATTCTGTCATGACCTTCGCGAAGTTGGGCTTCTATTTTTAAATAGGAGTCGATCAGGATTAAACATTCGGGCAGGGCAACCAGTTGTCCAACTTCTCTTCTAAAGAGTTGTTCACCATAGTTGGCTTCAATTTCTGCAAGAGCTTTGGAAACGGCAGATGTGGTCATATGCATCATCTGCGCGACTTTGGTCAGAGATTTATGCTGCTCTAACAAAGAAAGAATTTTTAGGTTCTTAAACTTCACCCGAGAACTAAAAAACGAATCTAAATCATCCATGATATGCTGTTTTAAAAATATTTCTAACTCGATTCTATAATCTTTCCGTGAGTGAATACTAATCTTATTTTCATGTGATGATGCATTCACTTTTACGCTGTAAATCCGCTAGGGTTATTTTTAAGATTTCTTGGCAAGCGTGCACGATCTCTATTTGATTCATCAAGAGAATAACCCTTAATATTCAGCCAAAAATCGAGCTGTTAATATTTTAAGCAGCCCCAGAAAAAGCTCCAGTAAGCTGAGGAAAAAATGAATCGAAAGTACGTCTCATTTTTCCCAACAAACTTAAATTTCACACAGTAAATGAATATCTTCTGGCTCGAGTTGCCATAACTGCTGATCGGGTTTGTCTAATACTTGAGCACCATGTTTCATATAAAAATCAACGGTTCGCTTGCTAGGTGTAGCAGAAATATAAAGAGATTTTGCACCTAGCTGTATTGCAGATATTTTCGCTGCCTGCATGAGTTGTGCACCAATGCCTTGACCTTGCTGATCGGCATCGACATAAAAATAGTGCAAAAGTTTGGCATCTGGATAATCTTGAATGATCTGATTGGATACCACGGAAATGCCGACCATTTTTTCTTGCTGATTAAAGGCGCCGATGAATTCTGCCTGTTGGTGGTAGAGCTGTTTTAATTTAGGCGGATCATTTTGCAGATGATAAGCATCCCAATGCTGAACATCATAAAAACAGTCAACGAGTTGTAAACACTGTTGATTGATATAATTTTGGGTAATCAATTCACGTCGATGAATGTGTTGCCAGATCAAGTCAATTTCTGAATATTGAAGCGGTCTTAAAATAATATTGATGCTGTTTTCCTTCTCTTTGTATTTGTTTATATTTTAACGGCTAAAGCAGGTTTTAAACAGTTTATTTACATTAGAGACAATCTGTTAATCAAATCAGCTATACCTCATGTATAGATCGAATTATGCTGTTTATAGTCATTAAAATAACAAGGAAAATTCCTGATGTCTTTACGGTTGTTATTCTCCCTGACTGGAAGCAGTCTTATTTTGATATTTACAGGTTGTACGCCATCTTCTCAATATTCGATTAGCGATAGTTTTGGTCCACAGCCCGTTTTACCGGAACCTCAGTCGAGATTGATTCCAACTGTCAATATTGCACCCGCTAAAGGCTGGCCAAAGGGCAAGATGCCTACTACTGTTGAAGGTCTAAAAGTTCAGGCATTTGCCAGTGGACTAGATCATCCGAGATGGTTGTATGTATTGCCGAATGGGGATGTGTTGGTTGCTGAAACAGATGCACCGCCAAAACCAGAGGATAGCAAGGGCATTCGCGGCAAGATCATGAAAATGATAATGAATCGTGCAGGCTCATCTTTGCCAAGTGCCAATCGCATTCGCTTATTAAGAGATAGTAATGGTGATGGCATTGCAGATCAGAATACGGTTTTTCTACAAAATTTAAATTCTCCATTTGGTATGGTCTTGGTGGGTAACATGCTTTATGTCGCCAATACGGATTCGCTGATGCGTTATCCCTATCAGGAGGATGCAACCCAAATAACGGCGAAAGGGACCAAGGTACTGGATTTACCCGCTGGGCCGCTCAATCATCATTGGACTAAAAATGTGATTGCCAATCCAGAAGGAACCAAACTTTATATCACGGTAGGTTCAAATAGTAATGTCGGGGAAAATGGGCTGGATCAAGAACAAGGTCGGGCACAGATTCTGGAATATGATATTGCCACTGCCAAGGTCAGACCTTATGCAACGGGACTGCGTAATCCAAATGGCTTGGGCTGGCAACCACAGGGTGGACAACTATGGACGGTCGTTAATGAACGAGATGAGCTTGGCAGTGATCTGGTTCCCGATTATATGACCTCTGTTAAAGACGGTGCCTTTTATGGTTGGCCGTACAGTTATTATGGTCAACATGTCGATAAACGGGTAAAACCACAAAATCCTGAGCTGGTTGCACGTGCACTAAAACCTGACTATGCCTTAGGTAACCATACTGCTTCTTTGGGCTTGGTCTTCTATGCGACAGAGCTTATGCCGCAGTATCGTGGAGGCGCATTCATTGGACAGCATGGTTCATGGAACCGCAAACCACATAGTGGTTATAAAGTGATTTTCGTGCCTTTTCGAAATGGACAGCCTTATGGTCAACCGCAAGATGTGCTCATAGGTTTCTTAAATGAGAAAGGTGAAGCTTTGGGACGTCCAGTTGGCATTGCAATTGATTTTTCAGGTGCGCTCTTAGTGGCTGACGATGTGGGCAATACAGTCTGGCGTGTCTCACCTGTTGCACAAACGACCTATGAAAGCCCAACACAAAAGTATCAGCAGAAAAATTAGATATATCATCTAATTTTGCGCTATCCAAAACGTCGTTATTCATATAAAGTTTATATAAAATACATCTTCATTGTAAAACATTACAAATCTACTAAACTTTTGGTTCCATACTCAGTGGGACATAACAACATAAGGATAGCGTCATGCCACAGTATTTGCGTATCGCTGATAATATTTACAGGCATTTTGAAGAGGAAAAAAAGTTTAACGTTCCACTTCAAGATTGTCTCAATTTCATTGTTAAACAGTTACGTGAAGAACTTAAAGATACCGACTTAAAATTATTGTATAACTACATCGATTTCGTGGAAGGCTTTCAGGATAAGCCGACCAAAGACCATATTAGTATTGATGTTAGTTTAGTCCCCAACTATAAGAATAAAGATGAATTTGTATTGTGGTTAGCTGGCTTTATTGAACGGATTACTGAAGGGGGCGTGAAGAGGCTTCCGCCGATTCATGAGGAAATACCAGCAGAGTTTACATTTGAACGTGATCTGAGCATTATTCTGGATAAGTTGAAAACCAGTTCTGCTGAGCAGATCAAATCGTATTTTGAAAGTGATGAATATAAGAATAATTAAATTAAAAAAATCATTGCGCTACAACACTTTTCCATTACATTGAATTATTTTTTAAAAAAGGCTTTTTTATAGAAGCCTTTTTTATTGTGTCAGTCATTTAAGAAAATCTTCGAAAACAAACCTTCAGTGTCGACGGTGAGAGGACTGTCATTCATTTTTTAGATTTTTATTATTTAATTGTTCTGAAAGATTAATTTAATGACCTTTAATGATATAAAGTGGGAATAGATAGACGGTTATGTATAGTTTGTGTGACACATTATGTATTTGTAAAATAAAGCGTGATATAAATAGCGCACTAACGATGAACTTCTTGATGAATGTGTATATCGTAATCCCATTCTCTTCCCCAAGAGCTTGGGATTTTTTTTATTTGAACTTTAGCTTTTTAAAAAATGAGAATGAGAAATATAAGGTAGCAGGGCAGATAAAATTAGAATTGAAATAATGAGAGACTATTTTCAATGTGAATGAAGGCATTTGGAGAATTGGTCTAACAACGCATCCTCCAAACTCAAGAAAATGAACGATGTATTACTTTTTTTGCTTAAAACGATATTTGCATTTCAGACAGCGATAGTCCTGAAAAATATTCTTGTCGACCAGAACACCTGCTTTTTTGCCGAAAATATTTCCAATCACTCCACCTGTGATACCTGCACCAATTGCACCGACAAACGTTCCTACCGTACCGCCGACAATCACACCTAAAGGGCCTGCAACTGTACCAATTGCTGCGCCTATTGATGCACCACTTGCAGCACCGCCGACTGTACCCGCCGTGGTTCCTGCGGCCGTGAGTAATACGCCGCCTGTAGTTCTCAATAACTTGTCATGATTACGTGTTTCAATTTCTGTAGAACCACATTTGGGGCATAGTATAGGTTTATCCATAAAACTATCCTGTTTTCTCTATTGATGACTTTGACGTTGCCAAATCAGAAGGGGGGGAAATAACTTGCTCACTTAGGAAAAGTATATATCTATCTTACGCGATCAGTTGTATACATAACGCATTATGGTTGATTCTAGCGGATACATGAAATAAGTATTTATAGTTCATGTAAATACTTTTACTCTCACCCAGCCTCTAAGAGCTGGAACTTTTAGCGTATTGTTGACCCAGAAGAATGAGTATCGCTTCTGCAAGAATAAGGCTGGGAACGGTGGCCTTATTCTTCATTAAAAATAATATGTTGCGTGGCCTAAGCAAAACTAAGTCATCGCTACAGCTTTGGGTTCGGTCAGATGATTTAATTCATGACTGAGCGCGATCGCAAGATGTTCTGCTTTAGCATAGGCATGTTCTACGGATTGTCGATGACGATCATCCGCAAATTCCTGATATTCAGAAGCAATTTCATAGATTTTATCTACTCCTAAATATTTGCTCACCGTATGCAGGTGAGGTATCAGATGACTCATCTGTTCTCTGATCCCACCTTTTTTAAAACCAAATTCACCGCTTGAGCTAATAATCACCAACGTTTTGCCAGACAATGTCGGTTGCAAAGGAAAGTCACCGCGTGAAAGATCAAAATCAAAAGTCTTATTCACGCGAGCGATTTGATCAAACCAGGCTTTGAGCTGAGCTGGCATGCCATAGTTGTACATGGGGGATGAAATGATGATGAGATCAGCCACCACAATCTCCGCAATCAATTGATCTGAAAGACCAAGTATTTGTTGTTGTTCTGCGCTTCTTTTTTGCTCTGGTGTAAATGCTGCACCCATCCATTCCTGAGTAATAAAAGGCGGTGGGTTCATGCCTATATCACGATAAATATATTCATCTATAGCGAACTGTTTTTTCCAGCTTTGTATAAAGTGATGGGCAATGTTTTTGGAGATAGAGTTATGGTATGGGTTAGGATTGTTGGCAGCGCGGATACTGGCATCGATATGTAAGATTGTACTCATTTGATCAGTCTCTGATTGATTTAATATATAGCCATTTTGGAATGAAGCAGAGCACTAGACAAACGAGTAAATCACAGCTATAGATGATTTTAAATCATCTATTATTTTTATAGGAGCGTGGCATGCACGTTTCTTTACAGGCATTAAAAGCATTCGAGTCAGCCGCGCGCTTAGGCAGCTTTAAACTGGCAGCTGAGGAACTTTCGCTGACACCAACTGCGATTTCGCATCATGTTGCCAATCTTGAGCATCGGTTAAATGTTGATTTATTCCATCGCGAAGTCAGAAAAATTGTCCTCACCGAGATCGGGGAAAAATTAGCGAAGCAGATTTCGGAAGGATTTAGAACAATTGAGAATGCTGTAGAAGAAGTTAGGCTAGCGAGCAATGTGGTGAAAGTAACGACGACTTCATCTTTAGCGGCTTTGATTTTAATCCCAGTATTGCATGAGTTTTCTTTGATCCATCCCGATATTTCTGTAGAGGTTTCAACAGGAGAGGCCTTAGACCAGCAACTCTATAATTTGCCTGTACGTTTGGGCAATATTGCGATGGTGCCTGCCTCAGAGGTTATTCGCTACGAAACATTTAATCTGTTTGGCCGACAACAGATTGATCCGCTTGTTGCTGGCGATGAACCTATTGTGATTTTTACTACAGCGTGGAAAAACAAGACATTGGCTGCACCCCCATTGGAAAAATGGTGTGCACTAAACGGCATAGCGTCGTCAAATATTATCGTGAAAACTTTTGATCAGGAACTGTTTGGCATTCAGGAAGCACTGGCTGGCAATGGATTTGTATTTGCCTCTACCACGTTAATGAGTCGATTACTAAAAATGCAACAGATTCAGCAATGCCAGACCCAATCGATTCGGTCTGAACTGTGTTATTACATTGCAAATAAAGAGAAGGTCAGCAATCGTAAGACACACGATTTAATTGAATGGCTGGAGCGAAAATTAAATGAATGATTTCGGTTCAAACCCAATATTTCATGATTGCTCATGAATGACTGTGTTTGAACCAGTCACAGTATTGATTTAAGGCAAGAACGTTTCTTGCAAATAGCTCCACAACATTTTGCCATCAATTTCTTCAATTAAGGCACAAGAACGGCGGATCAGAATGCCAGACGCTTTGGTATGTTTTTCTGTATAAGTGAGCACAATGGCATCTGGTTTTTGCATTAAAATCTGCTCATCATAGATTTCAATCTGAATATCAGGCATTTTTCCCTGATTATTCGCAAACAAACCTTTAACTTCTTCTAATGAAATACGTTTGCCTGCTGCACCGACCATTTCAAAGTGATCGGCAAAATAGTCAATCAGTAGGGGAAGGTCTTGTTCTGAGTGTTTTCCGCTAAAAATCTTCTCGATCAGGACGTGCATGCTATGAATGCTTTCGATTGCCTGTTCTTTGATAAGAGCCATGTTCATTTCCATTGAAAATTGATTATCTCGCTTTATTTTAAAACAAAAATAAATGTAAAATTCAATATCATTTTAAAATAAATTTGAATTTCCTTTGTTGAGGTCGACTCCAAGTTTAACCTTATTTCTGAAATAAGAGTTAATTTATCAATTGCTTAGCGCTATAAAACCATTTTTTAATCTTTACTCCACCGTAATATGATAAATATTGCGTGCTGAATTGGTAAAAAAGGTATAACTTTATACCCAAAATATTATGGAAAATTCCATGTAAAAATAATAATTATAGAAGGAGGAAATTTACCTTATTGAAGGTCTGCCAGAAAAGGAGATGAGTTCTGGTCAACGGAGCCTTCAATAAGAAGACGCATTAGAAAAATACATTGACAAGGAAGCAAGATGGATACGCATTCAACTGAGCCAACACGTGCTCACTCAAATATATATGCATGGTATGTGGTATTACTCTGCATGTTGGCCTACATATTTTCATTTATCGACCGGCAAATACTGGCGCTGATGATTGAGCCAATCAAAGCCGATCTTGGTCTTTCCGATACACAGTTCAGCTTATTACATGGTTTGGCCTTTTCATTGTTTTATGCCTTTATGGGCTTGCCGCTGGCCTATCTGGCAGACCGTTTTTCACGTCCAAAAATTATTGCTATCGGGGTGGTGTTCTGGAGTATTGCAACGGCATTTTGTGGTCTAAGTAAAAACTTTATTCAACTGTTTTTGAGTCGTATGGGTGTTGGTGTGGGCGAAGCTGCTTTGTCACCTGCCGCTTATTCGATGTTTAGCGATATGTTTAGTAAGGACAAGCTGGGCCGTGCCGTGGCGGTGTATTCGATAGGTTCCTTCGTTGGTGGCGGTATTGCCTTTCTGGTGGGTGGTTATGTGATTGGTTTACTGAAAAATATGGATACCATCATGGTTCCAGTTTTTGGTGCGCTCAAGGCATGGCAAGCTGCATTTATTATTGTCGGTCTACCTGGGGTATTTATCGGTTTACTGGTCTTATTGACGGTAAGAGAACCGCAGCGTAAAGGCCAACGTTTAAATGCACAGGGGCAGGTTGAAAAGACTAGCATGAAAGATGCGTTTAAGTTTATCAAAAAGCATGGCCGTACTTTTAAATGTCATTATTTAGGCTTTACCTTCTACGCAATGGCTTTGTATTGCCTGATCAGCTGGTCGCCCGCATTTTATATGCGTAAATTTGGTTTAACCCCGACTGAAGCGGGTTATATGCTGGGCAGTGTGTTATTGGTGGCTAATATTCTAGGCGTATTCTGTGCAGGTTGGTTGAATGACTGGTTTATTCAGAAGGGACGTAAGGATGCCCCAATGATTACGGGCGTGATTGGTATTGTCGGTTTAATTATCCCGATGATGGTGTTTACGCAAGTGAATGAGTTGTGGTTGTCGGTGGTGTTTCTGGTGCCTGCGATGTTCTTTGCTTCCTTCCCGATGCCGATCTCAACCACCGCCATGCAAATGCTGGCGCCGAATCAGTTACGTGCACAAATTTCAGCAGTCTTCTTGTTGATTAGTAATCTGGTTGCGGTCGGGATTGGGACCACATTGGTGGCATTGATTACCGATAAAATCTTTGAAAATCCATTGATGGTCGGGATGTCACTGTCGATTGTTGGGACGATCTCTTGTGTACTAGCTTTCATTCTATTGAAAAAAGGCTGTCAGGCATTTAGCGACAGTATGCAACAGGAACATGCTTCTTGATCTGATCAAAGTGCAAGTGTTAAGAGCCCATTCTTTTGCAATGGGCTTTGTGCTTTGTCCGTGACATTCATAACAAGGGAGTGAAGTGATGCAAGCGACGTTTAAACTGGATCATTTGCATTATCTGGATGAATTTTTATTATTTCAGTCCAATGATTACCAGACCATTAAAGATCAAATCAGTCATTATCTCTGCCCGCATCGTTTTGATGTTGAGACGCAAGAGCCGCTGAACACGCGCTTGAATGGTTTTAGTTTTGGTAATGGGGCACTGTATGATCTGAAATATAGTGCACCCGTGGTGATCTGTATTGATGACAGTTCGAGTTTTTACCTGTTCAGGATTACGCTGGAAGGGCAATGTCAGGTCGGGGCAGCAAACCAGCAACTGCTACAATCCGTAGGTATTATGTCGGTCACTCATCCGCATACCCGACAGCAGATTGTCACCAATCAGCATTGCCGTAATATTATTTTGAAATTGTCTAAACAGGAGATCGAAACCCAGCTGTTTAAAATGCTGGGCCATACCAGTCAGGCGCCTGTCTGGTTTGATAGCGGTTTATCTTGTACTGCGGAAGGGATCAGCTCAATTGTAGAAACGCTGAATTATCTCTGTCATGCTTATTACAATATTCAGAACTGGAGCTTTATTTCAGCCAGTTTTACTCAATATCTGATTGAGCTGATTTTGCTTAAAATCCCTAATAATTATAGTGAGCAATTGAATGCACAGCGCCAGCAGCTTGTGCCAGGCTATATCAAAAAAGCGCAGCAGTATATTCAGGACAATCTGCATCAAGCGATTTCACTAGCGACGTTGAGTCAATATTGTGAAGTATCGATCCGCAGCCTACAAAAGGGCTTTAGCCAATATCTACAGCAGACACCCGTCGAATATATCCGTGAGCAACGTCTGGAACGGGTACATTCCGCTTTACAGCAAGCAGTGGAACATCAAACTGTGACCGATATTTTACTGGATCATGGCATTCAAAGTTTTGGGCATTTCTCTACCTTGTATAAAAAGCGCTTCGGCTGCCTGCCATCACACACCTTAAAAACGAATCCTATACAACTGGGTGAAACACTGTCGTAAATGGAATAATCACTGCGCATTTGGATAAGCCCGTTTACGCTGACCGTTCTATGCTGAATGACAAATCAAGCAGCAGGAACGCACATGAAAATTACAGTACTCGGCGGTGGACACGGATGTTATGCAGCAGCGGCGGAAATGGCAGAAAAAGGTCATCAAGTGAAATTATGGCGCCGTGACCGCGATGCATTGCAACAGCTGGCGGCAACAGGTGAACTCAAGATTAAAGATTATCAGGGCGATCGTAGCGTCACGGTCGGTTTTGAACAGAGTCAGATTAATTTGACTGATGATTTACAGCATGCCATTCAACATGCCGAACTGATTATTATTCCTTTACCCGCAACCACACATCTGGATTTGGCTCAGCAGGCTGCACCTTTCTTTCAAGCAGGTCAAGTGGTGTATTTACCGCCTGCAACTTTCGGTACTTTTATTTTTGCCAAAGCCATGCGTGAAGCAGGTAACACAGCCCAAGTGGCTTTTGCCGAAACAGGAACCTTACCGTATTTGGTGCGTAAGCACGGGGTCAATCAGATCGTGGTGAGTGGTTATGCGACCCGTCTACCAACGGGGGTATTCCCAAGCAGCTTGTCCGAGCATGCATTCCAAATTTTGAAACAGGCGTATCCAAGTGTTGAGCCAATTGAAGACAGCTTGAGTGGTGCATTAATGAATGCGGGACCGATTATTCATCCACCGTTGATTTTGATGAACGCGGGGCCACTGGAACATTTTGAGGCTTGGGATATTCATAATGAAGGGACACAACCGTCGATTCGCCGTGTCACCAATCAACTCGATGCCGAACGTATGCGTGTACGGGAAGCACTCGGTTATGCTGCTCCGCATTTTCCACTAGCAGACCACTACAATAAAGATGGTGAAGGCGATGAATGGATGTATGGCCGTGGGGCACATGGCAAATTAACCGATAGTGGTGACTGGCGTGAGGACATTAACTTACAGACACATCGTTACATGCTGGAAGATACGCGTCTGGGGCTATCCTTTCTGGTATCAGTGGCACGTTGGGCGGGTGTCGCTACCCCAGTGGCAGAAGGGCTACTGAATATTGCTTCTGCGGTGACAGGCAAGGATTTGTATCAGGACGGACGGACGTTTGAGAATCTGGGGCTGGCAGATAAAAGCAAAGCTGAGTTGCAAGCGACTTTGCAGCAAGGAGTCTAGGATGAACCCAATTCAACAGGTTGCCGTACTCGGCGCTGGGCGAATGGGCAAAGCCATTGCAATTGCCTTTGCCTATGCGGGATTAAACGTGGCTTTAATCGATGCTCGACAACGCACGGAGGCTGAGTTTGAGCAATATCAGGCTCAAATCCAAACCGACTTAAAACAAGAATTGCAGTTGCTGGAAAGTATCCAGTTTATTCAATCTGAACAAACTGTATTTATTCTGGATCAGATTCAGATTTTAAGCCGCACTGCTTCAATCTCGGTCTTAGCCCACTGTGATCTGGTGATGGAAGGTGTACCCGAGGTCAGACAAACCAAAGAAGATATTTTCACTTGGCTGGATCAATATATTACGCCGACCTGTATTGTTGCATCGACGACGTCAACCTTTCTGGTCACTGATATTGCGCACATGATTTCTCATCCAGAACGGGTGGTGAATGCGCATTGGCTCAATCCAGCCTATCTGATTCCGCTGGTTGAGTTAAGTCGTTCTGAGCAAACTTCAGATGAGGCAGTAAATACCTTGAAAAGCTTCTTGCAGGCAATTGGCAAAGTGCCTGTGGTCTGTAATGCTCGAGCAGGTTATATCGTGCCGCGGATTCAGGCGCTGGCAATGAATGAAGCGGCGCGAATGGTGGAAGAAGGTGTGGCTTCGGCAGAAGATATTGATATTGCCATTCGGACTGGTTTTGGCTTGCGCTTTTCTGTATTGGGCTTGCTGGAATTTATTGACTGGGGAGGTGGCGATATTCTGTATTATGCTTCGCAATATTTACAGCAAGAACTTGGGGAGCGTTATCGAACGCCTGAGATTATTGCCGAGAATATGCGACAGCAACGTAATGGCTTGAGAGAAAAGCAGGGTTTTTATAATTATCAGCAAGTTGATATTGCAGCTTATAAACAGCAAGTACTGCATACTTTTTCAGACAGAATCGCCGCAAATCAGCTCAAACCGCCGTTTAATATTTTCAATCAGCAATAGATTTGATTGAAACCTAAGCCCATCTCTGAATAGACATGGGCTTTTTGCTGTTTTAGCTGGATGGCATCAAATCAAACAGTTTTTTCAATTGACCATTCAGCTGATGCAATTCAGCATCATCAAAAGCATTCAGAATCCCGGATAAGGTCACCTGACTGATCTGATTAATTTGTTCGACCAGCTCTTTGCCTTTGTCAGTTAGCTTGACCATTGAGATACGTTCATCTGCTTCTGATGAAAAAACTTGCACAATATCATCTTCAACCAGACGATAAATGGCTTTGGTTGCCGTCGTTAGTTTGAGCGTAGAAAGGTTGGCAATCTCGGTAATGCTCGCTTGTTGCAGGGCATTGGTACTTAAAATAATTTTACGACGTGTATTATCGATTCCTAATTTTTTTATTGATTTTTCAATAAGCTGTGTGTATTTACCATTCACCTGCGAGATCCAGAAAAAAGGATAGCTTTGTAAGCTGCTCGGTTCATTGTTAGGTAGAAATTGTTCTAAATGAGTAAGCATAGCCAAGTCGTAACTTTATAAAAATGGACGATGATCATTATACAAAAATTAGAAACATTTTCTTTGTTCTTCATCATGAAAAATACTTGACAATTACATTACTTTTTCCGATATTTGTATTAATTATAAAAATACATGGAAAAGTGAATGAATATTGTTGTACAAGAGGTACACAAAGGTACAGGTGCACTGAAGGTCATGGTGAAAGATTCCATTGATATTCAAGGCATGAAAACCATGGCGGGCAGTAAAGCCTTGATGCAGAGTCAAGCCGCAACTGCCAATGCCGAAGTCGTCGAGCGTATTTTGGCAGCAGATTGTCAAATTACGGCGAAAACTAATTTGCATGAACTGGCTTTCGGGATCACAGGGATTAACCATACCTTTGGTACAGCGATTAACCCGAAATATCCTGAACTGATTCCAGGTGGATCATCTAGCGGTTCTGCGGCGGCAGTTGCAGCTGGTCTGGCAGATTTCACATTAGGCACGGATACAGGTGGTTCGATTCGTATGCCTGCGGCATGTTGTGGAGTGTATGGTTTAAAACCAACCTTTGGGCGAGTCAGTCGTCAAGGTGTCCATCCAGCAAGCAGTTCACTGGATTGTGTTGGCCCTTTTGCAAATTCAGTCGAAATGATTGAAAGCGCCATGCAAATCATTGATCCAACGTTCCATGCACAGGCTGAATTAGCACAGGCACCGAAACTGGCGTGGCTCAATGTTGATGCTGATTCAGTTGTCATTGAGACGATCCAGCATTATCTGAACCAAGCCAACCTGACAGCATCAGCTGTGACTTTGGAAGGCTTTGAAGCCGCCTTCGATGCGGGCATGCAGATCATTAATTATGAAAATTGGCAGGCTTACGGTGAGTTGACCCAAACAGGTTTGCTCGGTGCAGACGTCAATGGACGTTTGCTGAAAGCAGCCGACACCACATTGGCCCAAGTCAAACAGGCAGAACAGGTTAAAGCAGATTTTACCGCTGAGATTGATGCTTTGCTGACTCAATACGATGCCTTGATTTTACCGACTTTACCGCAGTTGCCGCCTAAGGTTGCTGATGCTGAAAATACCGTGGCTTTTTTAAATCTTACTGGTCTGGTTCGACCATTTAATCTTTCTGGGCATCCTGCGATTTCAGTACCACTGGAAACTGAACAAGGTCTACCAGTGGGTTTGCAAATTGTGGCGAAACGGAATGCGGATGAATATTTGTGTGCGATTGCGAAATATATCGTGAAAGCTGCGCAATAAATGACAAGGAATTAGGGAATGAATCATTTAGCGACAAAGGAATTTGTAATGGATAGCAATACAACGCAATTAGATGCCTTATGTCAGGAAATTCGTGAACGTGCCTGCACAGGGGAGTTCGATAATCAGGCCTATGTCAGTCAGGACATCATCGACAAACTAAAACAGATTGGCGTTTACCGTGCTTTGGTTCCAAAACGTTTTGGCGGGAATGAATGGTCTCCAAAACAGTTTTGTGAATTGATCGAACAATTGTCTAAGGCCGATGGTTCAGTCGGTTGGGTCGCAAGTTTTGGTATGAGTCCTGCCTATTTGGGCAGTTTGCCAGAAGCAACGCTTGAGCAGTTGTATAAAGATAGCCCTGACATTGTGTTTGCAGGTGGTATTTTTCCACCGCAACCCGCTGAAATTACCGATGCAGGTGTGGTGGTGAGTGGGCGCTGGAAATTTTCCAGTGGCTGTATGGGCGCGGATATTGTCGGTGTTGGCATTTCTCCACAAAAGGACAACGAAGCCCAAGGTCTACCGCGTATGGCGGTAATGCCAGCCAATAAAGCTGAAATCGATATGACGTGGGACACAGTTGGTTTGAAAGGTACAGGCAGCCATGATCTGGTGGTGAAAGATGTGCTGGTGGCGAAGGAGTGGACCTTTGTCCGTGGTGAACCTTCAAAACTTCCTGAGCCATTTTTTAAATATCCATCTTTATCTTTAGCCACTCAGGTCTTAACCGTGGTGGGAATTGGTGTCGCAGCCGCAGCGATCGAAGAATTTCAAAAACTGGCACCCGGTAAATCTTCGATTACTGGCGGGGCTGAAATTGCCAATCGTCCAGTGACTCAATATGAATTTGCTCAAGCTGAAGCTGAGTTTAAGGCCGCACGCGTCTGGTTTTACGACACCATGCAAATCGTCTGGAATGAAGTGCTGGCAGGACGCACCCCTAGTGCAGAACAGATCAGTGATATGCGTTTGTCCTGCACCCATGTGGCTCGTGTTTGTGCCCGTGTAACGCGCAAAATCCAGATGCTGGCAGGGATGACGGCTATTTATACTCATAACCCATTTAGCCGCTTTGTGAATGATACCAATGTGGTGACCCAGCATGCCTTTATGGGCGATGCCACTTTGCAAAATGCAGGTTTGGTCAGCTTTGGCATGAAACCAGCACCCGGTTATTTATAAGCCTGATTGGATTAAAGATTGGAATGGCAAGGATGAATGACATGAATGCGCAAGTGGATTTAACGGTGGTATTACAACGTCTACAACAGCTTGAAGCCCAAAATGCGATCCGTAACTGCATTAACCGTTATATGGAAATTTGTGATGCCTTGAATGCCGATACCAACCTGAATGAATTGATGGATTTATTTGATCAGGACAGCGTTTGGGAAGGCATAGGCGAAAAATATGCTCAGTCTTTTGGTCGTTATGCTTCATGGCAAGCCATTTATGACATGTTCAAAAGCTACACCCAAAAGCAGTCGCATTTTGTCATGAATGCGCATTTTGTTAGCTCAGAGCAAATTTATATCGAAGCAGATCAGGCCAATGCCAGCTGGTTGATGTTGCAAACCTCAACCTTCCGTGATGGTCGTAGCCATTTAAATGCCGCCAAACTCACGGTGCAATTTAAACAGCAAAGCGATGGTCGCTGGAAGATCAAACATTTTCAGACTGAAAACATTTTTAGTCGCCCTGTATCTCACTGGGATAGTACAGCCACATTGCCAGTACCGTCTCAGCAATAAACTAATGGATAGATCGAAAAGGATAGTTGATATGAACAGTATTATTCCAATGCATAACATTGAAATGGATTACAACGAGTTAGTTCAGAGTGATCGTGCCCACACATCTTTATATAAAGATGAACGTATCTTTGAAGAAGAGATGGAAAAGATTTATTACAGCACTTGGGTATGGGTAGCACATGCCAGCGAGATTCCTGATGCAGGCTGTTATAAGACCATCAATATTGGCAAGCAACCTGTTGTAGCGGTACGTGACCGTAAGAAAAAAGTGCATGTTCTGCTGAACCGTTGTCGTCATCGTGCTGCAACCGTTTGCGAACATAAAAAAGGTAAAACCAACAGTTTTGTTTGTCCATATCATGGCTGGAGCTATGCACTGGATGGTTCATTACGCGGCGTGCCTTCACCTGAAAGCTATGGCGAATGTCTGGATAAATCTGAATTTCCATTAATCAGCCTGCGTGTTGAAGAATACAACGGCATGATTTTCGCGACCTTTAAACAGGATATTGAACCTTTAGAAGATTTCCTCGGCGCTGCGAAAAAATGGATCGACTTATTCATGAAACAAGGCGCAGGTTATCCAATTAAGGTCTTGGGTGAACACCGTTTCCGTTTTCCGGGTAACTGGAAAATCCAATTGGAAAATACTACTGATGCTTACCACTTCCCATTGGTACACAAGTCATTCTTAAGTTCAGTCGATGAAAAAACCGAAGAACTGTTTAACTTTGAAAATCAACCGGGCTATGTCGAAGACTTAGGCAATGGTCACAGTGTGATGGTGATGATTCCTGAACTGGTTGATCTGGATGAAGAGTTGATGGAACGTCCGATTCAGGAACGTTTTGAAGACTTGGCTCAAGCCTTGCGTGATGAAGGACATGAAGAACTGGAAGTACGCCGTATTGTACGTGCGGTGGGTGGTTCTGGATTTAACTTGAACATCTTCCCGAATATTGCCTGCTCAATGGCGTTCTTCCGTGTCATGCAACCGATTTCTGTCAATGAAACTGAAATTCATCATTCCGTCATTACCATGGATGGTGGCCCACAAATTGCCAACCAGTATCGTTTACGTCTGCACGAACATTTCCAAGGGCCGTTTGGCTTCGGTACACCAGATGATTCAGAAGCATGGGAGCGGGTACAACATGGTGCCAATGCCGGTAATGATTTATGGATTATGTTGAATCGCGGTCTGCCAGGTGAAGTCAAAACTGAAGATGGCTTAAAGAGTGATGTGAGTGCTGAAACAGGGATGCGTGCTGCTTATCAGCAGTGGAAAAAGTTGATGACGGCTTAAGGAGAGTGCCATGAAAACCGATTTAAATTTACTAAATGAAGTGACTGCATTTGTCTGGGCAGAAGCGGATATGCTGGATCATTCTGAGCATGATAGCTGGCTGGATCTCTGGAATGAAAAAGGCGTATACATCATCCCGATCGATCCAAAACTGACGGATTATGAAAATAATCTGAACTATGCCTATGACGATCATCACATGCGTAAATTACGCGTTGCGCGTCTGGAAAATGGTGAGGCGATTTCAGCTTCGCCAAAAGCAAATACAGTACGTAGTGTGTCACGCGTTCGTATTCTCAAAGATGAAGATGGTGAAATTATCTTACGTTGCGCACAAAACTTACGTGAGTTCCGCAAAGAAAATCTTAAACATTATACCGCTGACGTGACTTTCCATTTGGTTCGTGATGCAGAACAAGGGTTTAAGATCAACCGCAAAATTATCAATTTAGTTAACTCGACCGATACCTTGGCGGGTATCAGTTACATTCTCTAGGAGCAAAAAATGAAACAGGTTGTTTTAGTCACAGGTGCCGCTTCTGGTTTAGGGAATGTCATTGCCGAATATTTTGCAGCGCAAGGGCATCAGGTGATCCTGTCTGCCAGTACTTTAGAGAAAGCAGAGCAAGCCAAAGCGCGTAGTCCACATGCAGAGAATCTATTTCCACTGAAACTGGATATTTCCGTTGAGGCTGATTTTCATGCAGCTGTGCAGTGGATTCAGCAGACATTCTCAAAACTGGATGTGTTAATCAACAATGCCACCATGACCAAAGCAACGCCTGTTTTAGAGATTAGCGCGGCGGATTTTGACATGATCACGCAAGTGAATCAGCGTGGTACGTTCCAGTCTTGCCAGATTATTGGCAAATATATGGCAGCGCAAGGTTATGGTCGTATCGTCAATATGGCATCTCTGGCTGGACAAAATGGCGGTACTGCAACTGGTGCGCATTATGCAGCGACTAAAGGCGCCATTATTACCCTGACCAAAATCTTTGCCAAAGAGTTTGCAGCTAAAGGTGTGACGGTAAATGCGATTGCGCCTGGGCCAATGGAATCACCGATTGTGCATAGCGTCGTGTCTGACGAAAAAATGGCGCAATTTATTCAAAATATTCCCGTCAAGGCATTAGGCAGCATGGAATTTATTGCCGAGACCTGTGCGCTATTGGCAAGTCCAAGTGCAGCTTTTGTGACAGGGGCAACATGGGATATTAACGGTGGATTATTTATGCGTTAAGCCTTAGGCAAGATGCATATCAGGGAGAGAAATCATGACGATACTGTATAACGTGGTGGTAAAAAACCGTCATGTCGAAGGTGGGAATGTTGCAGTCATGGAATTTGAATCTGCAAATTCGACCGTATTACCCAAAATTGAAGCGGGTGCGCATATTGATGTGCACCTCCCGAATGGCATGGTACGTCAGTACTCATTATGTCAAAACCCGAATGATGTGGGTAAGTTTAGACTTGGGATTTTACGCGATCCAGAATCACGTGGTGGTTCAGTGTCGGCCTTTGATGATTTAAAGGATGGCATGCAGATTCAGGTCAGTGAACCGAAAAACCTGTTTCCTTTAGTGAAATCTAAACATGCTGTGTTGGTGGGTGGAGGTATCGGGATTACCCCACTGATTACGATGGCTTATCAGTTGGCACAGGAAGGTACTTCTTTTGAATTGCATTACTGCGGCGCAAGCCCAGAACGCTGTGCTTTTGTCGATGAAATTAAAAATGGCATCTTGGCGCCTTTCACGACCTTTCATTTTAAATCGGAAGGGGCGAGCCACCGTGAGTTTTTCCAATCCGCCATTCAAGACATCGATAAAGATAGTCATATTTATACCTGTGGCCCGAATGGATTTATGGATTGGGTGATTAATTTAGCCCTGACACAGAATTTCCCTGAACAGCAAATCCATAAGGAATATTTTCAGGTTGAAGTTGAAACAGGTGGTGATGCATTTGAAGTCGTGGCACAGCAAAGTGGCAAGATCATTTTGGTCAATGCTGAAGAAACCATTTTGCAGGCGTTGGCGCGTGAAGGCATCGAGATTGAAATGTCATGTGAACAAGGCGTTTGCGGTACCTGTATGTGCGATGTGATCGAAGGTGAACCTGATCATCGCGACGTGTATTTTACCGATGAAGAAAAAGCCAGTAACGAGCAGATATTGGTGTGCTGTTCACGTTCTAAGTCAGCACGGTTGGTACTGGATATTTAAGCGATTTAATCAGGATAAATTGGTATCAAATATCGGCCAAAAACAGGATAAAAGATTCAGGAGAGAATAATGAATTCACTAAAATCAATGGATGAAATAACAATAGATCCAATGCGATTCAGACGTGCTTTGGGAAATTTTGCGACAGGTGTCACCATCATGACCGCGCAAAATGAACAAGGTGAAAAGGTAGGCGTGACTGCCAATAGTTTTAACTCAGTGTCTTTAGATCCACCACTGATTTTATGGAGTATTGATAAAAACTCATCTAGTTTCCCGGTATTTGAACAGGCTTCACATTTTGCCGTGAATATTCTATCGGGCTCGCAGATCGAGTTATCCAATAAATTTTCACGCCGTAATATCGATAAATATGAAGGCACCAGTTATCAGACTGGGGCGGGTCAGGCACCCATTCTGGATCACTGTTCTGCGGTGTTTGAATGTGAGCGTCATGACATTATTGAAGGTGGTGATCACTGGATCATTATTGGCAAAGTGGTACGTTTCCGTGATGAAGGACGTAGTCCGCTGGTTTATCATCAAGGTGCTTACTCTGGTGTGATTCCTCATCCCTTACTTCAGTTAAAAGAGACGGTTGAAGCTGAAGACATTGGTGAAATGCATCAAGGCCATTTATATAGCAATGTTTGCTATCTGATGAGCCGTGCATTCAAGTTTTATCAGACCGATTATATTCCCAAGCAACTGGTAACTGGTTTCCGCACCAGCGAAGCGCGTTTATTATTGGTGCTCGGTAGCGGGACTGCTTCGAATAAGGCAGATTTGCCACGTGATATTGCCATGCCGATGCGAGAAGTGGAGCAGGCTGCATCGATTTTGCAAAAGGACGGTTTGCTGATTGAGAGCGACGGATTTTTTAAACTGACCGAAAAAGGCAAAAAAACTGCACACTATCTATTTGATATTGCAGATAGCCATCAAAATGAGGTGTTTGAAAAATACTCAGATGAGCAAAAAGATATTTTTATTACCATGTTAAGAGACTTTGCTGGTGTAGCATAAGCAGGATGAGGCTGATAAGTTGAAACGATTTATCAGCTTTCTTATATCAACTCTCTAAGCAATCAATAAAAAGAATGTGCAAGGACGTATATTTGACAGAAAAATTTAACGTATGAATACCGTAGCAACAAGGACGTGAGCGGATGAACCAATATGTAAGTGATGCACTGTTAAGCTGGACGCATCATATTAAAAATGTATGCGGCAATTTTGAAACGGATTTTGATGGTACCCGTAATTTATTCATTGGTGAGGTGCAGTGTTTTTTATTGGGTGATACCGAGATTGCTTTTATCAAAAATAATGCCAATAAAATTGTCCGAAAAGCGGATGAAGTTGATCGGGTCAATAATCGGTTTTGTTTTTTGATTTTGCAATACTCAGGAAAAATGCTGCTGAATTATAAAAATGAAACCTTAACCTTGAATGAGGGTGATATCGTTTTACTTGATCCCGTTGAAACCATTTCGATGTTTCCACAAGGTTTGGTGAGTCAAATTTCGGTGCATCTGTCGCGGGAAAAGCTACTGAAAGAGCATATTAGTTCAGAGTATTTTGGCAAACTCATTACCCAAAATATGAGCGGTTTTTTACTCAAGAATATTCTGAAAAATATGTCGCCTGAAAATATTAAACTTTGGTATGCGACTGAGGATGGCAATGCATTTGAAGATGCACTGATTGCCCTAATCAAGCCGACTATTAATTATAAAAATATGAATCATGCCGATAATCTTTTAGAAAAAGCCGAGCGCTATATTATTGAGAATTTAGCTAAACCTGATCTTTCTCCTAAGCTCATTGCCGCACATATTGGTGTATCGCTACGGCATCTTTATCGATTATTTGTCCAAGAAAACCTATCGATTAACAAATATATACAGCTCAAACGCTTGGAAAGAGTCAAAACAGATCTGCTGGATAAAAAAAATAAACAAAGTTCGATTACCCAACTTGCCTTGAAATGGGGCTTTTGGGATGGCGCTCATTTCTCAAAAATCTTTAAAAAAACCTATGGCATCTCTCCGAAAGAATTTAGGGAAACGATGTTGGCTTAAGCATTTTTGATGTCATTTTTAGACAAGTTCGAGGTCATTCCTGAACAAGCTAGACCGATGCAACTGTGTTGAAATTAAATCAATAAGGAAAGGTTTGAACGACCAAAGAAAACCAAAATCTTAGGTTGATCTTACCTGTTTCACACAGTGGAAAGTGCATTTTAACGATCCATCAAAGATCGTTCAGGGATAGACAGAAAAGGATGAAGATGATGCTTAAACAACAATTATTCAAAGATATACAAAAAATATTAGCGCTTAACCTATCCATTGCTGCGAGCTGTTGGGGCTTGACTACGCAGGCTTATGCGCATGGTGGACATGCCGAAATGGTACCGCTTTATCAAAACATGAGTGAGCAGGGCGCCAAAGTTGTTAAAGATGATTTTACCAATAGCTACACCATCACCAAAGGTTCCATGCAGGTCAGAGCCAAACCTAATTCAGATCAGGTTTTGGTCAATGGAAAACCCTTAAAACTGAGCGTACCTTTATTAATTAAAGATGGTAAACCCGTTATTGGTAAAGACTTTTTCAATGAAGTGTTTCAGTCGGGTTTAGATCAGACTTTTAAAGTTGAAAATACCTTTCATCCTCTCAATAGTCTAAATACAGATGAAATCAAAAAGACTTTTGATGTGATTAATCGCTCAAAATATGCCTATAAAAATATGCGTTTTGCCGAGTTAAAACTGAAAGAACCTGAAAAAGCCAAAGTTTGGGATTTCTTTATCAATCATAAAGAATATAAAGATGATCGCATGGCCTCTTTTATTTTATTAAAAGGCAACCAAGCGATTGAAGGTGAAGTAAATCTGAATACACAGCAAGTCACGAAATGGAATGTCCTTAAAGATACGCACGGTATGGTGTTACTGGATAACTTCGAGACCGTACAACGTGTGATCGAATCGAGTAAAGAATATCAGGACGCTTTACGCAAACGTGGCATCACAGATGTCAAGAAAGTGATTACCAATCCATTAACTGTCGGTTATTTTGGCGGTAAAGATGGCTTAGATAAACAGCTTAACGTTTTAAAAGTTGTGTCTTATCTCGATACGGGCGATGGTAATTATTGGGCGCATCCGATTGAAAATCTGGTCGCTGTAGTGGATCTGGATAAAGAAAAAATTATTAAAATTGAAGAAGGGGCGATGATTCCTGTTCCAATGGTAGACCGTCCTTATGCCACCAAAAATACCAAACCACCTAAAATTAAGCCGCTCAATATAAGTGAGCCTGAAGGCAAGAATTTTACCATTACAGGACAAACCGTACATTGGGGGAATTGGTGTTTCCATGTCGCACTAGACTCTCGTGTTGGCCTGCAACTTTCAACTGTGACATACAAAGATAAAGGCGTAAAACGCAAGGTCATGTATGAAGGTAATCTGGGCGGGATGGTGGTTCCATATGGTGATCCAGATATGGGCTGGTACTTTAAATCTTATCTGGACTCAGGTGAGTATGGGATGGGAACACTCACATCAGCCATTCAACTGGGGACTGATGCACCAGAAAATGCAGTCTTACTGGATGCGGTCATTGCTGACTATAAAGGCCAGCCACAAGTGATTCCAAATGCAATCGCCATCTTTGAGCGCTATGCAGGGCCTGAATACAAACACCAAGAAATTTTTGGTGACCAAGACGCAAGTGAAGCACGCCGTGAACTTGTCGTGCGCTGGATTAGCACAGTGGGTAATTACGATTACATGTTTGACTGGGTCTTTGCCCAAAATGGCGTGATTGGCATTAATGCAGGTGCAACGGGTATTGAAGCGGTTAAAGGCGTTAAATCACGCACCATGCATGACAGTACCGCTAAAGAAGACACTAAATATGGCACTCTGATTGACCATAATATTGTGGGTACAACCCATCAACACATCTATAACTTCCGCTTAGATATGGATGTAGATGGGGAAAACAACAGCTTTATGCATATGGATCCTGTGGTGAAGGCCAATGACAGAGGTGGCGTGCGTACAAGCACGATGCAAATTGACAGTAAAGTGATTAGCAATGAGCAAAATGCGGCCGAGAAATTTGATCCTTCTACCATTCGTTTACTCACGAATTTCAATAAGGAAAATAAATTGGGTAATCCTGTTTCTTACCAATTGATTCCATTTGCAGGTGGAACACACCCTGTGGCGAAAGGAGCCAATTTTTCCAAAGATGAATGGTTATTTAAACGTTTGAACTTTATGGATAAGCAAATTTGGGTGACGCAGTACAATCCAGATGAACGCTATCCTGAAGGCAAATATTCCAACCGTTCGACTCATGACACAGGCTTAGGTCAATTCATTAGCAACAATGAAAATATTGAAAATAAAGACCTCGTGGTCTGGATGACAACAGGAACCACCCATGTGGCGCGCGCTGAAGAATGGCCGATCATGCCAACAGAGTGGGTTTATACCTTGATCAAACCGTGGAATTTCTTTGATAGTACCCCGACGTTGAATTTGGGTGAAGAAGAGCAAAATACGCAGCACGACCATCACTAAAAGTGCAGATGAGCCAGAAAGGGTAACGTGAGCTTACCCTAAGCTGAGCGTCCAGCAGTCCGCTGACAAAAAAGGAATTTTGTATGAAAACTCTACTTTCTCAAGTTATGAGAGGGACTCTCTTTGTCTCATTTTTTTCAACCGTGCATGCAGGTGAGCTTGAAATTAAACCGGCTTTTGAAGCAACTTTTGGGGCTTTTAGTAGCGGTAAAAGCTATAACGGCGAAAACCTAGATGATGAAAGAATCAATTGGCAAGAAGGCCATCTTAAATATGGCGCTAAAGGGCAATATACCTTCAAAAACAATCAGCTCTATGCAAGTTTGAGCGGTATTAGCTCGGCAACATTTGGCGATGGTGACGCAGGCCAAAATAGTAATGGCAAAGAGCGCAAAACGGATGTGAATGAATGGATCATTGGTTTTAAAGACGGCACTAATAAAGATGAATTAACGACCTATGATTTAAGTATTGGTCGGCAAAATATCATGATTGGTGACGGTTTTTTCATTGCGGGGGATGCATTAAACCTCGGTAAAGCACCTGCGGATGGCACACTCGATCGGGGCGGCGCCTATTATCTGGCGGCACGTCGAAGCTTTGATTTTACCAGTTTGCTTCAATACAAACTGCAAGAGAATACGACGCTAAAGCTGGCTTACCTAAAGTCAGACAATAAAGCACAATTTTCCCCAGAACTGTTTGTGACTGATCTGATGTATCAGCTTCAAGATAAGGGTGCTGGGTTTACTTACTTAAATGTATTAGACCTTGAAGATACTGAGCAAGTTTCAGGGCGCGAAGATCTTAAAAACTATGCTTTACGCTTGAATTATCAACCATTGCCAGAACTACAAGTTAAAACTGAGTTTGTTGTACAAGATAAAAAAGAAGGTCAAGAAAATGCTGGGTATTTAGCACTGAACTATAACTTTTTATCTTCAAAATATACGCCCTCATTAGGCTACCGTTTTAGTCACTTTTCAGACCAATACGATCCAATGTTTTATGGAAATACGGTCGGCTTTGGTACATGGTTTCAAGGTGAAGTTGCTGGAAACTATGCTGGTCCATTCAATAAAAATGCAGATATTCATCAAGTCTCTTACAGCATGAATCTAAAAGAAAACTTTATGTTGGGTGCTTTGGCCTATAAGTTCAAAACAGTAAATAAGTCTTTAACCAATGTGGATGGACATGAGCTGGATGTGTTTTCAGTCTGGTCGGTTAATAAAAAATTCAACGTTATTCCTTTAGTCGGGCTCTATAAACCAAAACACGATATCCATAGCGGTGGTACTCAAAATTACGATGTTAAGACCAATGTGTATGCGCAGTTGATTCTGCAATACATCTATTAAATCAGGGTGAAGGAGACCGTGTTTATTGGCGGTGCATTTATAGAAATAAAATGAGGATGAAATCAGATGAATACACAATATGACTATATCGTGATTGGTGCTGGCTCAGCAGGCTGTGTGGTCGCAGCACGACTATTAGAAGCCAAGGCTGGGCGTGTTCTTGTTCTAGAGGCAGGAAGCCGAGATAGCAGTATGTTTCATACTATACCTGCGACGGTGGTTAAAGTATTCCAGCAGAAATCATGGCAATACATGACCGTGCCGCAGAAATATTGTAATCATCGTGAAATGATCCTTGCACAAGGAAAAGTGTTGGGAGGTGGAAGCTCGGTTAATGGCATGATCTATTGCCGAGGCCAACGACAAGATTATGATTTATGGGCCTCGGAATGGGGATGCAATCAATGGTCTTATCAACATGTGCTGCCTTTTTTTAAGAAAGCAGAAAAAAATGAAAGTCTTGCTGATGAATATCATGGACAAGATGGCATTTTACCTGTCAGTGAAAACCGCTATCGCCATCCTTTAACGCTTGCTTGTATTAAGGCAGGTCAACAAATGGGGATGAACTATGTTAACGATATTAATGGTTGGGATCAGGCGGGCGTAGGGTTTTATCAAACTACTACTCAAAATGGTTCTCGGGCGAGTACCTCAAAAACCTATTTAAAGTCAGTCGAAAACCACCCAGACCTCACAGTGATTACTGATGCCTTAGTCCATAAAATTGAAACTCAAGGTGATCAGGTTACTGGGGTGACTTATAGTGTTGGCGGAAAATCACCAATTACGGTACAGGCTCAAAAAGAAGTCATTCTGAGTGCTGGTGCAATTGGCAGTCCTAAGATTTTATTACTTTCGGGAATTGGTCCAAAACAGCATTTAGATGAGCTCGGCATTGAATGTATACGTGACTTACCTGTAGGTGAAAATTTTCACGACCATGTGCATATGTCGGTCAATGCAATGGTAACAACCAATAATAGTCTGCTCGGTGAAGACCAAGGTTTAACCGCCGTACGGCACTTTTTACAGTGGTGTTTTACACGTTCAGGATTGTTAACCACCAACATTCTAGAAGGTGGTGGTTTTATTGACACCAATAACAATGGTCGACCTGATGTCCAATTTCACTTTTTACCTGTGCTGGATAATTTCGATAATACCCCAGGTGAAAAAGCAGTGGCTCAGGCACATGGCCTTACCATTAAAGTCGGACATGTACAGCCAAAAGCACGAGGGACTTTACGTTTAAGCAGTAAAGATCCAAAAGATTTGCCTGTCATTGACCCTAATTATCTAGGTCATCAAGAAGATATTGACGCAAATATCCGTGCGGTACAGGCAGGACTTCGCCTATTACAACAACCAGCATTGAAAGCGATTGTCAAAGAAATGATTGAGCCTGCAAATATCGATCCTGATGATATTGAAGCGATTGATAAATGGATGCGCCAGAACATTAAAACGGTCTATCACCCCGCTGGTAGCTGCAAAATGGGTAATGCCCCGCAAGATTCGGTCACAGATCAGGCCCTTAAAGTACATGGTTTTCATAACTTACGTGTGGTGGATTGTTCTATTTGCCCACAAGTTCCAAGCGGTAATACCAATGCAATTGCCATCATGATTGGTGAACGCGGTGCCGACTTTATTTTGAATCAAGTCGCTTAGTTGCTGTCATAACAAAATTTTAGAAATGAAAAGAGGAAAAGAAAATGAGTGAAGTTCAGATTTTAGAAAGCGTACAGCAATTTATGGCGCGTCAACATGGACATTTTATTGATGGAAAGTTAGTTGCTGCCGAGCTTTTAGATAAAGTGGATATTGTAAATCCATCGACTGAACAAGTGGTTGCTCAAATTAGTATTGGTAGTCAACAAGATGTAGATAATGCGGTAAAAAGTGCTGAACATGCTTTTCAAAATGCTTGGGCTGAAACGACGCCGTATGAACGTGGTGTTAAACTGAATAAACTCGCAGATTTAATTGAGCAATATGGTGAAGAACTTGCACAGCTCGAGTCGTTATCTACTGGAAAACTTATCAATATTTCAAGACATCTTGAAGTCGCACAATCTGTTATTTTCTTAAGATATTTTGCGGGTTGGGCAACCAAAATTAATGGTCAAACCATGCAACCCTCTATTCCTTCTATGCAAGGTGAAAAATATACAGCTTTTACTTTAAGACAACCGATTGGTGTGGTTGCAGGGATTGTGCCTTGGAATTTTTCACTGATGATCGGTGTTTGGAAAATTGGTTCAGCTTTAACAACTGGCTGTACCATTGTGCTTAAACCAAGTGAGTTTGCCAGCTTATCTTTATTACGTTTAGCTGAACTTGCCATTGAGGCAGGTATTCCAGCGGGTGTAATTAATGTGGTTACGGGTAAGGGGGAGACGGGACAATATTTAATTGAATCGCCGCTGGTTAAGAAAGTCTCGTTTACAGGTTCAGTACCAACAGGTATTGCGATTGGTAAACTTGCGATGAGTAGCGATTTAACCCGTGTAAGTCTAGAGTTAGGCGGTAAAAATGCGATAGCTATCTTGGCCGATGCAAATATTGATGAGATTTTACCGACTTTGCTGCAAGCAACTTTTGTACATCAAGGTCAAGTTTGCGCATCGCCAGAGCGGTTTTTTGTACATCATACAAAACATGATGAACTAGTCGAAAAACTCTCTAAAGCACTTTCGCAGTTTAAAATTGGATCGGCTATGGATGAGGGAAGTATGTTTGGTCCACTCTCTAATCAGCCACATTTTCATAAAGTAAAACACTATTTAGATATGGCAAAAGCCAATAACCAGATTATTGCTGGAGGTGAGGCTTTAGATCAGACAGGGTATTTTGTACAGCCGACTTTAATTTTCTTTAAAAATACCGATGACCCTTTATTTTCAGAAGAAACGTTTGGTCCAGTGGTTGGGATAATGCCATTTGAAACTGATGAAGAACTCGTTCAGCTTATGAACCAATCGCGCTTTGGTTTAACTGCAAGTATTTGGACAAATGACTTATCTAAAGCCTTGCGTTTAATTCCTAAGATTGAAGCAGGTACTCTATGGGTCAATATGCATACGTTCTTAGACCCATCAGTTCCATTTGGTGGGGTGAAAGCTTCAGGAATTGGCAGAGAGTTTTCTGATGCATTTATTGAAGATTACACCGAATTAAAATCGGTGATGATTCGCTATTAAGTCAATAAAGAGGTTTGTCATTTTAGAAATAACAAACCTCAGTCTTTAAAATTAAAATTGGACTAAAAAGTTAGTAGTTTAAAGTGATGCTTTGTTGAGTTGCTTGGTCGATTTCCTTTTGACTCACTGCATCATCTTTACATTTATAACTTTCAAATAAAGGCAGCTGATCTGCAAAATGGGTATCAGTTTTTCCATTTTGATTGATAAAGCCACTTTGTCCTGGGGCTAAAATCGAACACATGGTGACCTGATTTGGATTTAACACCACTCTAAAAGTAGCACTTCCTGTATTTCCATAAGTACTGAGCTGTTGTTCATGTGATGGATCAGCCCATGGAATACCGACCGAATTTTTGCTGGAAAAGCCCATTGTCGCCACTGGAATTTTCCAGTCATTCGGGTCAGTAGAGTGATATTGTTTTGAAAGTTCAGTCAGCGCATTTTCTAAAGCTTTTAAGACAACCTCATCTGCTGTTTGTCCTTTTAAGAAATCAACATTCTGAGCAACGCTTGCCTGTTTTCCCTGCAATGCATTCCAGATTAATTTTGATGCACTGGCTGGCTGTGCACTACGCGGATCATTATTGACTGGATAAAGCGTATCGGTATAACGCTGATAAATATTTTCTGATAAGTTTGGTTTTAACACCAAGACAATCATCTGATTCAGCCATGCACGCATAATCGCTGGTGCTGCACCTTGATAATTTTTCCCTTCACGATCTGGGCGTAATTTTAGATCCCATTCTGCCAATAGCGGTGCGACTTTTTTAGCCTGTGTCGAGGCTTTGTCACTTTGTGCGGCTTTGATCATAGAGGGGATAAAATAGCGCGCATTTAGATCCGACCAAGCACCTATTTTATTAATGTCCCAAATCTCTTGCTGGCTTAACTTTGGTTTACTTTCCAAAGGCTCGATCAGTTCATTGACACGATCAACATAAGAGAAATTTGATGAGTCAGAACGTAAACCTGCATATGCTTTATTATTCCAACTGCTGATATAACCTTTTTCAGGATTATATTGTTTTGGATTATGCGAGAAATCGTAGAAACCCTGCCATTCCATTGAACCATCGCCAAGTGCAGGAAGTTGAATATGCTGGTTTTCAGGGCGAATCGGTAAACGTCCCAACGCAGCGACCCCGATATTATTCTTGGTATCGGCATAGAACCAAGTAATAGAGGCTGCGACACGTTTGGCTTGGGCAAGAAACTCATTCCAGTTGGTGGCCTTGGCTGCATTGGCCCAGCCTAATAAGGTTTCAATTTCTACACCTTCCCAGCTACGTTTTTGAGCATAGGCGGTGTGATTTTTTTCATCCCATGTGCTGACAAAGCCTTGTTTGCTCTTATAAACATCTAAAATATGGTCGGCCTGATTTTTAACTTTTATTTTTACTTGCTTGTGCTCAAATGGAATATAAGTGCCTTTGTATAAATATTCTTTTGAATTGCTTGGATTTAGCGTGAGTTGGTAAACATCGTTAGTATCGAGTGAGCCTACCGTAGAACCCCATGCGATTTTGCCATTGGTGCCAAATAAAATTGCAGGTAAACCGACAGGGGTAATTCCTGTTAGGTCATAGCCAGCGCCGTGTAGTCCAATTGCATAGGTAATCGCAGGGGTATACCAGCCTTGTTGGGGGCCATTATATAAAACAGTCTGACCCTCAATGGTCTTATCTCCCTTTACTACCCAAGCATTGCTGGCTGTTGGAACACCATCAATTACGCTTTTACCAAGCGCAATACGTGCTTGTGCCAAATATTTTTCTGCTGCCTGATTGGAGATAGGCAAAACCTTTTTCGGGATAGTTTGCTGTCGTGCTGAAAATTGTGGGGCTTGTTCAGACTGAATAATTGTTGGCGCTTTGGGATCATCTAGCCAACGTAATTGTTGATAGACTTTCAGACCCTCAGCTTGACCTTTTTCTTTTTGTAGCTGGGTGAGCAAGTCTAAGTTTGAAACTTCTGAACTTGCTGAAAAGAAGCGATTGAGAATGAGACCGACCCAAACCATTGCTATGTCTTCTGTTTCCCAGCTTGAGGGTTTAAAGCCATAATCAACAAATTCTTTTGGCATGAGTGCTGGATTGGCTAAAACTTCTTTGACGCGTTTATTGAAACCTGCCGCATAACCCTCAAAAATTGCACGATCTTCAGGAGAGAGTCGCGCAATTTGTTGTCTGATATTTTCAGGGTTAAAGCGACTATGGGTCGCAATATCATATTGCACATAATCGGGACCCAATACTTCAGCGACCGTGCCTAAACCTGTACGTTTTGACATTTCCATCTGAAATAAACGATCAGTTGCGACGGCATAGCCATAACCGTAAAAAAGCCCATAACTATCTTTTGCATAGATATGGGGCGTACCAAAACTATCTCTTTTAATGTTGATTTGTTTTGAGAGAGGGGGAGTTTCTATACTAGAAGATGAATTACATCCTACCAGCAAAGTACAAGCTAACGCTAAAACACCATTTTTAAGCAAAGTAGGGTTATAGAGGGGGCTATGATTGATCAATTTTAAATATCCTTATTGTCGTTATCGTTTCAAAGACATGACTTGAAAATCTTCTGTTGAAGGGAGTGAAATACACTGCTGAACATACCTTGTTCATTGAATAAAATTATGATGATTTATCTATGTAATTTTCCATTACCTTGTGGGTATATCTTTATACTTTATGAGATAAGGTTTTGTCGGTTTCGAGAAATTCATTTAAGAAAAATAATAGATCAAACAATCATCTGCTTTTGCTCGGGGCATTAAGATGATTGTTTGACGAACGAGCAGAACTAACGCATCAATTTTTTAGCTAACCGATCTGGATTCAGTAATACGATATTGAGAATCCCCACCACAACCAGATACAAGCCAATAGAGCTAAATCCCTGATTCATGCCTATTGTTAAATTTTCTAACATCTGTGGACTGAGTGGAACGCCTTTGCCTGGGTTGATATAACCTGCATGATCCATCAAATATCCAATCATGGTTGGGGAAATGATCCCGCCTATAGAGGCGGTTGCCACCAGTGTTGCCATGACTGCGGCACGTTGCTGTGGGCAAACACTATAACTGACGGTCATGGTCGCCAGCGGAAAACACATGGAAAATCCTGCTGCAACCGTGATCAGGATCAGATTGAGACTTCCTGTTGAAAAGGGGAGCAAATAAAAGGCAGCACCCGAACATAGAAGTAGTAAGCCAAAAATAACACCAAAAGCAATATGAACACTTTGTCCTTTTTGTAGAAGTACTTTTGAAATATAGCCAGCAAGTGCCAAGGTGAGGGCGCCTAAAATCCACGGAAAGCTAGAAATAAAGGCAATCATTTCAGGCGAGAACTGATGGATGGATGCAATATATTTAACCGCCCAAGTGGTTAAAAATCCTAAAGACCAGAAGCAGCCCAAGCCAGCGAGGAAGGCCGCAATAAACATTTGAGAAAAAAAGACTTTGAAAATTGAGACGGGTTTTAATTGATCTACAAAATCTATGATGCTTTGGCGACTGGTCTCAGCTTCTTTGCTTTCTGTCATAGATGAAGTCGCTGAATTTTGGGCTTGATGAAAATGACTGTAAGGGCCTTCTTTACAGATACAACGCCATAAAAGACTCCAGATGATGCCAATAATACCCAGAAAGCCAAAGGCCCAACGCCAGCCCCAATCTGGATGCGCAATGATATAGGCCAAAATAGGTGCCGCAATAATTGGCCCAAGCATGGTTCCTGAAGCAACAAGGCTACTTGGAAAACCACGGGCACTGGGTTCAAACCAACCTTGTACATGGGTTAATGAAATGGATGAAGCAGGGCCTTCTGCTGCACCGAGTACTATTCGTGTGATCAATAAGGTTGTTAAACCACCACCGAATAGCATAGGGAACTGTAACAATGCCCAACTTAATCCCATGATCAGAAGTAACCAGCGGGTTTGAACTTTTTCTGCAATAAAGCCAACGGCGATACCCGAGATTGCGAACAAAAAGAAAAAGGCACTGCCAATAAAACCAAACTGGGTCGCCGTGAGCCCTAATTCAGCCATGACGGGTTCGGCAACAAGCCCTAAAACAGCTTTATCCGCAAAATTAATCATCTGAAATAGCACTAAAAGTGCCGTAATTAGCCAAGCTCGTTTCAGATTTGAAGAGAAAAATGAAGGTGCTGAAACCGTATGGTGTTGTGAGTTGTTATTATGCATTGCATGATCCTTATGCAGTGACCAAGGCACATCGGTCAAAAAATAATGGCTTACGATTGATTTAAATAAATATATTTCTATGGCAAAGCTTATTCACGTGAAACTTGTTTTTAGTGCTACGATCTTGCGCTGCTTATGAAGCAGCGCTTTGTTTTAATTAAGTTGTAGTAATAAAATCGAACACTGCCTGATTGAAGGCATCGACCTGTTCAATATTCGAAATATGCGAGGCATTGATTTCTACTAACTGAGCATCTGGAATCTGCTGTTGCATAAATTTCCCATCAGCAACTGTAGTGACAGGGTCTTGTGTTCCAGCAATAATTAAAACAGGAATAGGGATCGCTTTGAGTTGATCACGAACATCCGCCTTAGCCAAAGCCTCACAACAATTGGCATAACCCATTGCGCTGCCAGCACTTAAGTCGTTACACAAGTTATTGACAATCGCCGTTTGGCTTTGGATAAAGGGATCTGTAAACCATCGAGATGCGGCAGTCGCTGCGATGGGTTGTAAACCTTGTTCTGTAACTAATTTTGCACGATCCAGCCATGCTTGTTCCTGACCAATTTTTGCCGCTGTATTGGCAATGATCACATGACTAAATCGATGTGGATAATGAATCGCAAGCCATTGACCTGTTAAGCCACCCATGGAAATTCCACAAAAACTGGCTTTTTCAACCTTCAAATGATCCAGTAAATGAATGACATCTTCACCCAGTTGTTGCAGGGTATAAGGACCTTGTGGTGTTGAAGATGCACCATGACCACGTGTGTCATAACAAATCACATAAAAGTGTTCTTTAAAATAATTGAACTGCTGTTCCCACATCCCGTAGTTGGTCCCCAAGGAATTGGAAAATACCAGTGCAGGGGAGTTGGGATCTCCAAAAGTTTGATAATTGATTTGTGCATCGGCGGACTGAAAAACTGACATTACTCTTCCTTTATTTTAATCAACACGTTGAATAATCAATGCAATGCCTTGACCGACACCGATACACATCGAACACAAGGCATATTCACCCTTGATCTGTTCAAGCTGGTTTAAAGCTGTGGTCACCAGACGCGCACCAGACGCACCCAATGGATGACCTAGGGCAATTGCACCACCATTCGGATTGACGCGTGCATCATCATCTGCCAAACCTAAATCACGGGTGACTGCCAAAGCTTGTGCAGCAAAAGCTTCGTTTAGCTCAATCACATCCATTTGCGCTAAAGAGAGATTGGCTTGTTTAAGCAGTTTCTTGATCGCAGGTGCAGGTGCAAAACCCATAATGCGAGGTTCAACACCCACTGTGGTGGCTGCAATAATTTTTGCACGTGGTTTAAGCTGGTATTTTTCGACGGCTTCGTCCGAAGCAATCAATACCGCAGCAGCGCCATCATTAATTCCAGAAGCATTACCTGCTGTCACTGTGCCTTCTGCTTTCACCACACCTTTGAGTTTGGTTAAAGCTTCTAAGGTTGTTGATGCACGTGGATGCTCATCAGTATCTACCACAATGGCATCGCCCTTACGCTGTGGAATGGTCACAGGAGTGATTTCACGAGCAAAGAAACCTTTGGCTTGGGCAGTTGCAGTACGTTGCTGGCTGTTTAAAGCAAACTGATCTTGATCAGCACGGTTGATATTGAACTGTTCTGCCACGTTTTCCGCAGTTTGTGGCATGGTGTCCACGCCATACATTTCTTTGAGCTTTGGATTGATAAAACGCCATCCCATGGTGGTATCTTCAATCTTTTGACTACGTCCAAAGGCACTATCCGATTTGCCCATCACATAAGGCGCACGGCTCATGCTTTCCACACCACCTGCAATAATAAGGTCAGCTTCATTGGCTTTAATGGCACGTGCAGCCATGGCAATGGCATCCAGTGATGAGCCACATAAACGGTTAACGGTGGTGGCTGGCACTTGATAAGGTAAGCCTGCTAATAATGCGGACATACGTCCCACATTACGGTTATCTTCACCTGCCTGATTGGCACAGCCATAGATCACATCATCGACTTGTTGCCAATCGACACTTGGGTTGCGTTGCATCAAGGCCTGAAGTGGAATAGCTCCTAGGTCATCTGCACGTATTGGTGCAAGACCACCTGCATAACGACCAAATGGGGTACGGATGGCATCGATGATATAAGCGTTTTTCATATTCTTACATTTCCATTTCTAAATCTGTTGTGATCACTGCCATATCTTTAAAGTCTTGTTGAGCATTTATCGATAGCTGGTTGTCATTACTCGGTTATGAGTGGATACGACGGAGTCTTATCGTCTTAAATCAAATGCCAGTAGCTCATTCTTGTCACTTTTTTAAAAAAGTAACCAAAAACCTTTGTTGAACAGAGGAGGCTTCCTTGCCTCCCTGTTCAACGGGCGACATCCATGTCGCCTGTCACGATCGTAGATTACGGGAAACGTCTTGCAGCTGTGCTGGTTTATGGATCAGTCGCATCAATCAATTGAGCACCCGTCAACGCCTGTAACTCCTCAAAGCTCAGACCATCCACTTTCTCAATCACTTTTAAACCATCTTGAGTCACATCAATCACACACAGATCGGTATAAATTCGATCGACACATTTCAATCCTGTTGCTGGATATGAAAGCGCTTCAACAATCTTCGGTTCACCTTGCTTGGTGGTGTGATCAGTGGTGATAAAGACTTTTTTGGCACCTACCGCCAGATCCATCGCACCACCCACCGCAGGAATGGCATCCGCTGCTCCAGTATGCCAGTTGGCTAAATCACCATTGGCTGCCACTTGGAAAGCACCGAGTACCGCAATATCTAAATGTCCGCCACGCATCATGGCAAAGGAATCACCATGATGGAAAAAACTGCCACCCGTCAGCATGGTGACGTATTCTTTACCTGCATTAATCAGCTCAGGATCTTCTTCACCTTTGGCAGGTGGTGGACCGAATGCGAGTAAGCCATTTTCCGAATGCAGGAATACATCTTTGTCTGCTGGAAGATAGTTTGAAATCTTGGTTGGAAGGCCGATGCCGAGATTGACATAAGCACCATCTGGAATATCTTGTGCGACACGTTCAGC